>VFSW01000001.1_pt1 | contig 488568 bp, 543 predicted proteins | sample 5358111 | NCBI WGS metagenome assembly VFSW01 (sample SAMN11554181, study PRJNA540505) | mine drainage metagenome | isolation source: sediment from site ElyBrook_90M | place: USA: Ely Copper Mine, Vershire, VT | collected 2017 | reverse complement strand
GATTTGAACCCGGATCACAGGCTCCGCAAGCCCGCGTTCTATCCAAGTTATACTAGGGGAGCACGTAGATACGCTTTAATAACTCTACTATTGCTATTTATCATTTATAAAAGCCTAGTGGGTATCGGAATGAGCTACAGCACCTATCTCACACTCATCGTTCCTGCGCTGATAACATTAGTTGTCACGTACATCGGCGCGCTATTTGTCAACGACTACATGAAAGAGGCAGGAGTCACATTCATAGAGAAAAACAAGAAAAAGGTTGTCCACGCGAGCGCAGGAGGGGTTGCAGTCGCGTTCGGATTCGCAATCGGCATGATGACATACATATTCGGAGCAAGCTTCGGCCTCTACAAGCCAGCAGCCACGATAGACATACTGTTCGCAGTAGTGCTCTCAGTTGTGTTGATTGCGTTTGTTGGCTTCATAGATGACATCAACGTAAAGTCCAGCAGCGTCAAGACGACTGGCATGAGCGACGTGAGGAAGGGGCTAAAGCAGTGGCAGAAGCCGCTTCTCACTTTCATAGGCGCGATTCCACTCATGGCAATAAATGCAGGAACCTCGACAATCGGATTCCCGATTCTAAACGTTCTCAATCTTGGGATAATTTATCCGCTTGTAATAATCCCGCTGGCCGTTATATTCGCAGCCAACGCATTCAACCTTCTCGGTGGGTTTGACGGGATAATATCTGGAACAGGCCTAATCGCAAGCCTTGGCCTTTTCGCCTACAGCGTAATCTGGGGAACCTATACAGGAGCGCTTGTCACAGCAGTGCTATCCGCTGCGATATTCATATTCTTCCTTTTCAACAAATACCCGATTAAGATTCTCGCTGGCGACAGCTTCACCTACGGAGTAGGAGCAGCGCTTGTCGCATCGATGATAGTCGGCAACATGGAAATATTCGGAATAGTGGTGTTCGCACCATGGATACTCGAGTTCCTGTTCCACCTAAGGGGAAAGTTCAAGACAACAGACCTGGGGATTCCACAGAGCAACGGAACGATGAAGCCTCCTTACGGAAAGAAGATTTACAGCTGGACCCACATAATAATGAACATAAAGCCGATGAAGGAATGGCAGGTTTCTCAGTACATGTGGGGAATAGAAGTCCTATTCGTTGCACTAGCATTCGCGCTAAAGATATTCGTGCACTAGTCAGAGATAATGCCTGTGCATGCTGACGTTCAACGCAGAAGGCCTTGGACCTCCTACCTTTGCTTTCACAACTCTTTTCTTCGCCATCCTCTGGACAACAAGCCTCTTCTTTCCGTTTGCGAGCTTTATGTCTGACTTTTTGATAAGCGTGCTGCGTCCTGCATAATTAGCATAAACCTGTGCCTCTCCGACCAGCTCCTTTACTGTGTTGGCGAGCTCTTCCTCAAGGCTCAATACTGCTTTCTCGCTCACTTTCTCTGCACCTGCATCGCGCAGGAACTGTTCAATGTCGTATAAACTAAACGCCCTCGAATTTTTACCCACTGTGTCACCCCTGACAGGAAGTAGAAGCTCAAGCAAGCTTTATAAATGGTTTGAGCAGAAGTACATTAGCGGCACAGCGCTCTATAACTGGATTATTTTCCGGTTTTGACGTTGACAAAAACGAGTATCCTTTCCCAGATTCCTGTGCTTTCGCTTGCTACTGCTCCGCGGAGTTGGAAGCCCTGGCGCTCAAACGCGTCAATCTCTCTTTGTCTTATGTTGCCGTTTCCACCTGTGCCTTTCGCATAAACGGTTACGTGGTCAGCTTCTGCAGTCCTTAGCATGTATCTATCGTGCTCTAGCAGCATGTCGATATCTGTATGGGCCATGCTGCGGAAAATTTCTGAGGCTGTCATAGAATGAGACTGCCTTGCGGCATCGCTAGCAGACTTCGGCATACTTGGACTGAGATCGTCCAAAGCCATTGCGGCTCTGTTAGCAATTGTCTTGTTGTAGCGCCACTCCATGCAATCACCAAGCATTCGTGCATCTAGATATTTAAAGATGATGCCGCTACACCGGGAACGGAAGCCAGCCTATCGATCCAAGGAATATTATGTAGACGATTATCATGACAAGCGGTATGGCTATGTTGTCGTCGATTGGCGACTCTGTGCTCTCCACAAATGCAAGTATGGCTGCGAAGAGCGCAGCGTAATATCCTATGAATGGATACCCCACAATCAGCACAACCGCCATGAACGCGAGCGTTCCGTAGACTGATTTCTTTTTGTTGTAGAAAAGCTTCGGTCCGTCAAGGTTGAGGCCTACAATAGTCGCGATCGGATCGGCGAACATCAATGCAGCTATGCCTATGATCATGAAATGCAAGGTGTGCACAAAGCCTAGCAGGAGGAGCACTCCGACTCCCAGGTACAATGCTCCTGTTCCAAAGAGGTCGTCAGATCTCTCGAACTTGCTCAGGAATGAGAATCCTTTTCCTTTGTACTTCGCCAGCGCGCTGTTGTATACATATCCTATGATTATCAGTATGGTTGTGATGTACTCCGCATAGTAGAATGTAGTCGACAAAAAGAGAAGCATGATTATCGCTCCAAGGAAGACGTGGACCACATCCCTTCTGGTCTCAAGCGATTTGCTGTCGCGCCTGGCCACTTTCTTCAGCACAGTCGGGCCTCCTTTGTAGAGAAGCCCCATCATAGTCCCTATCGCGAACATCTGTATGAATGGATAAAGCAGCGATCCATAGCTGTAAGTTGCATAGAAGAAGCCGAATGCGATGAGTGCCAAGAGGGCAATAAGCTTCCTTGTGCGCACCGCATAATAATATGGCATAATCGCGAACAGCATGGCGAAGTCGAGGGCGAAGAAGATCGTAGTCTCGTTCACTATCTCGCTAAGCAGAAATACGACGGCAAGGGCGATGACAACGCTTATCGCCAGGGGCACAAGCGCGGCTTTGTCGCGCTTCTTCAAAGAGTCCCTCGTGTACATCAGCAGTGCAACAACGCTCAGAATCGCATACGCTACTACAATTATGTTCATATACCTGTCACGGCTCTATTCTATTGATCAGTCTTGGGAACGGAATCGCATCCCTTATGTGGTCAAGATTTAGCATCCACTTTATCACACGCTCTATTCCCAGGCCAAAGCCGGCGTGAGGCACAGATCCGTATTTTCTGAGGTCCACATACCACTTGTAGTTGTCGATGTTCAAGCCTAGGGCGTTCATCTTCTCCGTAAGCTGGTCAAGCTTCCATATCCTTTCGCTCCCGCCGATTATCTCTCCATGGCCCTTCGGCGCAAGCATGTCTGCGCACGCCACCGTCTTGCCGTCTTTGTTCAGTGGCATGTAGAATGCCTTTATCTCAACAGGCCAGTTATAGACGAAAATCGGCTTATCTTTGTCTTCGGTGAGCACTCTCTCCTCTTCGACTCCGAAGTCAGCGCCCCATTCAAGCCGTTCTTTCTTCTGCTTTGTTTCAGGGTTTATTACGCCCTTTTCGTTTAGTATGGCGATGGCCTTCTCATAGGTTATCTTTTCGAACGGCGGTTTTATTTTTGCAAGCGCATCTTTTTCTACACCGAAGAACTTCAGCTCATCTTCATTGTTCTTTACTACATTGTTTGCGATCGAGCTGACAAGCTGCTCCTGCAATTTCATGCTCCTTTTGTTGTCGAAATAAGCCATCTCAGGCTCCAGATGCCAATACTCTGTAAGGTGCTTTGTGGTCCTCGACTTCTCTGCCCTGTAAGACGGGGCGAAAGAGTAAACTTTCTCAAGCGCGAAGATCATCGCTTCTGCGTAAAGCTGCGAAGACTCGGTAAGAAACGCCTTTGTTCCAAAATAATCTACCTCAAAGAGGTTTGCCCCTGTTTCCCCTCCTGCTTTTGTCAGCAGCGGCGGAGTTATCTCGTAGAAGCCCTTTCCGTCGAGGAACTTCCTTGCGTATTTGAACATATAGGAGCGCATCTCCATCGCTTTGATCATCTTCTGGCTCCTCAGCCATAGATGCCTCACATCAAGAAGGAATTCTGGGCTTTGGTACTCTGTTATCGGGAACTGCTCTCCGTTGTGGACTACCCTGAGCTCTTCGACATCTATCTCTGCCCCGCCTGGCGCCCTCTCGTCCTTGCGGACCTTTCCCTTTAGTATAATGCTCGATTCGAGGTAAGCTTTCTCTATTTCATTCCATTCGTTTTCCTTGACCTTGCTTTTGTCGACTATGCACTGTATTGTTCCTGTCCTGTCGCGAACTATCACGAACGTCTTTCCTCCGCTGCTCCTCTTCCTGTATGTCCAGCCCTTTATCACTACGCTCTTGCCGTCGCTGCCTAAGGCTTTTGAGATTTCCAGAGCCTTTACAAAATAACTGAGCATTTTATCACTACCCGATGAAAGATATTATCAGCGCTGCGATTATAAATCCTGCTACAACGATCACGGGAACCAGTATCCTTGCAAGGCCAGTCACCGCCCCTATTACTGCGAGCGCTTTCTCCTTTACTTCCGGTCCCCAGACTTTGAAATTCTTCATCGATTCCTTTTTGTAATAAACGTCGACAGGCTCCATGTTCGACATCGCCCACGACACCGCTTTGTCCAACAGTCTCTCCAATTTCGCGTAGCTTGCCTCCCTCCCGAGCACATTGCTCGCGGTCTTCTGTAGCGAGTTTACGAAGTGGGTGTCTGTCGTGTAGATCTCGGCGTGCATCTTGTGCCTTTTTTCTATGTGCTCTATCATCTTCTCGCGGAAAGAGGGCATCATGTTGTTAGCGTTAAGGTACACTATCGCTTTCTTGAATCCGTTTAACGAAAAAACGGCCACATTAAGGTTGCCTGGCGCAAGGTCTGACGGAGCGCCAAGAGTATCGTATGCATCGACGCTTGCTATTCCGAGCTTGAGCACCTTGCCTTTGTGCGATGGCTTGCCGATCTTCTTTATTGCAGCTATGTAGTCATTGGCATAGCTTGACCCGAGCTTTACTCCATCGAGCTCATCTGCAGGCGCGCTTTCGAATCTTGAGTTGTGGGCATCAATCATAATCGATTCACGGTTTCCTCCTTCGAGAAGTTCCTTGAAAAGGCGCGCAGCGTCAGGAGCTATGTCCTCTGTAACCTTCGGCGCTCTTGTGAATGTTGTGAAGTTCACGTTGCCAAAGCACAACTGCGATATCTTGGCGCCGTTGTACGCGCTTTCGCAATATGAATAATCGCCAGAAAGTTGCTTCGCAGCCCTTACTGAAGATTCGAATGTCGTCTTTACAACTGCGAATTGTGAACTTGAAACAGGGTTGCTGCTTTCATTGACTGCGCAGTGGAGCACGAATGTCGGAGCTTTGTACCTCCACATGCCGTGCCTTTCGAGGAGATATGGGAAGTTGCTGCCTCCAAGCGTTCCAACAGGCCCATAGTGTATCCAAGGCGCGAAGAATATCGCCTTTGTCTTGTTGTCCTTGTTTTTGAACACCAGCGTCTGGGTTTGAATATCAGTAGCTACTCCGAACTCTGGTCCGCCGAGAGGGCCTTTTACTGTAAGATCTATGTCGAAAAGCCAGTTCTGCACCATCTCCGAAAGGAAGTCTATCCCTCCAAAGCCGAGGTTTCTCTTGAGCGGATTGTCAAATATGTATAGCACAACATAGCTTATGACAAGGAAAACAAGGAATCCGGCGAACAGTTTTATTATAAGTAGCGAAAGCGGCACAGAGAACGTGAATATGTAGCTGCTTGCAGCGAGGTAGAAGAGTATGTTGAAGAATGGCTGGATCAGCGAGAAGACGACAGCCTTCTTTTTCTGCCCCAGCACCACTTTGCTTATGAAGAACCACCAGGCGAACACTCCAGCGTCGCCGACAAGCACTATCGCGTTGGCGAGAGAGTAGTTCTTTGTGACAAGGAACATCGCGCTGCTTATTATTATGAAGACTGCGTATGTGCCTGCCCCGACAAGATTCATGAAAAGAAGGTGCCTAAGCCTGACTATCCTCTTCACACCCTTGATCATCAATACAGACAGAAGCGTAGGTATCAATATCAGAAGTATTCCTGAAAGCAATCCCTCAACAATGACCCCGCCGGCTGCCCTGCCGAGGTTTGCGTAGTTTGTCAGCGCTACTGATATCATGCCCGCGATTATGCTGAGAAGGAAGAGTATCAAAAGCAATATGTAGGAATTCGGGAGCCCCTTTGAAAACAGCCTCACTTTCTTTATCAGGCTATCGTTGCTCTTTACCATTCAAACACGAACATAGAAGTTCTTACTTCACTTTCCGAATCTCCTCTGCCTTTTTGCGTAGGACACTATCGCCCTTCGGAGATCTGCCCTGCTGAAGTCCGGCCAATACTTCTTCGCGAAGTACAGCTCAGAGTATGCAGCCTGCCATGGAAGAAGGCCAGAGACTCTCTGCTCTCCAGAAGTCCTTAGTACAAGGTCGACGTCAGGGAGCGATGCGGTTCGAAGGTTCTCGCGGACCATCTTGTCGTTTATGTTCTTTGCTCCTGCGCTCTTTAGCTTCGCCATCGAGTACATGAGGTCTTCTTTGCCTCCATAGTTGATAAGCATGTTGATTGTGCATTCCTGGTAGCGTGCGGTCTCGCGCTCCAGAGTATATAGCGCATCCTTCAGTTTATTCGGCAGCGTGCTTAGGTCGCCGACGACCCTCAATCGAGCTCCGTTATCCTTTAGCATCTGCAGTATTTTCTTGTCCTTCGCTGCTTTTGTGTATAAGTAGAAAAGCACCTTCAGCTCCAAGGCAGTCCTGTTGCTAAGGTTCTCTGTAGAGAGCGCCCACACTGTGATGGTCTTGATTCCGAACTCCTTAGACCATTTGGAAAAGTCTATGAACTTGTTTATGCCCTTCAAGTAAACAGTCTGCAGACGAAGCCCGTGCTTCTTTGCCCACCTTCTGTTTCCGTCCGGAATCAGAGCCAAATGCTCTGGAGCGTTAGGTATTTTTCTCATTTTGTTCCCTCCTGCTAAACGTAGAAATGCTATACAGCATATTTTCTTAAGCTTAAATACTTTCTCATAAAAGGATAATAAAGGTTCTGTTTCGGCTTCTACTGATTTTGGGGTGCACATGCCAAACGACGCTGTCGTTATAGGAAACAAGCAAGCGTTCATGGAGCTTGCAGCATACGCTTCAGACATAGAAAAGGGTGCAAAAAGGAGGCCTATCATGCTAGTTGGCCCGCCAGGAACTGGCAAATCGCTCTCGGCGAATGCGATCGCAGAGCAGCACAACTGGAATGTTGTCGAGCTCAACGCCAGCGACTACAGGGACAAAGACACTATAGAAAAAAGGCTTGTCAGCGCGTCGCAGACAAGAAGCCTGTTCGGGAAGAAGAACCTGATACTTCTGGACGAGATAGACGAATTGGCAGGAAGATTCGACAAAGGGGCTGGATCCGCCATATCCAATCTGATCAAGGTGTCGAAAAATCCGATTGTGTTCACAGCCAACGACAGGTGGGCGCAGAGCATATCATTCCTCAGGCAAGCTGTCGACTACATTGAGTTCAAGAAGCTGATGCCGTTCGAAGTCGCAGAAATACTCGAAAAGTACATAGCAGCACATGGAATCAAGGTGTCGAAGCAGATGATAGACATGGTCTCGAACAGATGCAACGGCGACGCGAGGTGTGCGATCAACGACATAGACGTCCTTGACGGCGCAACTGAAGAAGCCACAGAAATAATAGGGCTAAGGGACAAAAAGGTGGATGTTTTCCAGACGCTAGACAAAATATTCTTCTCAAACACTTATTCTGCACCGCTTATGGCGGCCACTAACTCTGATGTCGACAACAACATGCTGATAAAATGGATAGACGAGAACATACCGAAGCGTTATACTGAAAGACAGGATCTCGCAGATGCATACGCTATGCTTGCAAGCGCATCATCATTCTTCAACAACGCAACTAGGTCGCAGTATTACACTTATTGGAGATACATGAACGTGATGATGACGAGCGGAGTAGCATTGGCGAAGAACAGTTATCCGGACAGAACAAGGAGGTACACATTCCCTAAGACTATAAGCGAGCTAAGCAGAACAAAGGAAAGCAGGGGAACAGGCTATGTGATTGCTGAAAAGCTCAGAAAGAGAATCCACACAAACGAAAAGCGCATTCTGAAGCACGAAATGAAGCTTCTCGGCGACATGATAAGAGATTCGCAAAAGACTAAGGAAAGCGAAGAGTCCACCTACGACTTCTTCACTGCAAGATTCGGTCTCGAAACAAAGGAAATAGACTGGATTGCGGAAAATGCTACTTAGTCGCAGAGGCACCGAGCTGTTCAAGGAGGAGCGCAACAACCTCGTCCCTTTTGTCCTTATCGCACATCATGCTTGCAGCTGCATGGTGACCACCGCCTCTGACCACGTGCTCGCTGGCATCTTTCATGTCGTCTATTATTTTTAGAAGGTCGATCTTCTTCGCTGCATCCTTTGAAAGCCTCATGGAAACGTAATTTCCGTAATGCACAACTGTCATGACCATGTTTCCAGACATTTCTTCGAATTTTCTCTGCAGCGTTGAGCTGTATCTTCCTGGCAAAGGGTAATCGCTATTGCCTGCGATGTGCTTGAAGTCCAGCACATAGACCATTACTCCGTCTCTTGTCTTATGCTTCTTCACATTCTTCACTCCCAACTCAACCGCTTCATTCATTATCTCGCTAGCTCTGTCGAATGTCTGTGCAAGCTTTTTCTTGTCGCTTACTATCGCATCCATCGAGCGCGGCGAAGGTCCTTCATCGTCGCCCTTTTTGTTCGTGAGGTGATCAAGCACAACCGCGACTTTTTGGGCCTCCGATTGGGATCTGTCGGCATGTGCGCTGAAGTCTCCAATCAGCGAAGCGTTCTTCAGCAGCTCCAGGTTTATGTCGACGAGTCTTTCTGCCAGCACGCAAGAGAGCATTCCAGCAGTGTAATCGGAATCGCCCCCGAAGTCCCATGGATTTATGTACATTCCAATCTTCTGCCTTGGAAACTTTTCGTATATCGGGTGGTGGTCAATCCAAAGAGTATCGAACTTCCTCGACGAAAGTTCTATTGCAGCTTCGCTCTCGTCGCTTGTTCCGAAGTCGCTTGCGATGAGGAGCGGTCTTTCTACCGATTGATAGGAATCGAAGAACATCGAATCGAGATAGAAATCCTCTTTTTTGTAAGCGATGCTGCGGTTCATTCTCCACGAAACATTTCTGTTGTCATGGCCTATGCTGCCAGCAATCGCCTCGAATGCCTTCCAGAGACCTATCGCCCCGCTCGAACCGTCGCAGTCATTGTGGAATCTGACTATTATCGGTGCGCCTGTCACAAGATTCCTCACTATTCTTTTCGCAGCCTCATCGAGTTTGGGCAGCATCTTCTCAGTCTGCTTCCTGAAATGCTCTATCTTCATTTCTGTGTTTGACTTCTTCGGCTTCTTCGACTCTGCAAAAATGCCGGAGTTGTGCTCCAACAGCGCGCTGTACTCTTTCTTCATGGCAGTTCCGTCGACAACTATCGAATCTTTCACAATGACTTTCTCGTTGAGATCAAGCAGAATCGTGCTCTTTACAGTAGTGAGCGAGTTCTGCCCAGCTATCGTGTAAAGGTTATTCGGTGGGCTTGGCGCGATCTTTATCGCAGTGACTATGCCCTTTATCTCATTCATGGTATTCCTCAAGTCTGATTTCTACTTACTATTGTGGTTGTCGGCTGGGCAAACGCTGCTTGGCAGAGAACGCTGCCTTCCTTTGTAGTCGTGTAGCCGCACAGTCCAGAATTTCCTGTCATCTTTGCAAGCTGGTAATAGCAATAGTCTCTTGGCGACACATTCAGTATGCCAATAAGGTCTTCGCTCTGCTGCAGGCCAACCCTTGTTATGTTTGAGCTGGCGTTGTACTGCCTCTGCGCAGAATAATTCTGCAGCATCATAGCCAAACTAGTAACATTTGGAGACGACTGAAGAGCATCGCAGTAGCTTGTGCTTCTCTGTGCGACTGCATTTATGTAATTATTGAGAGCGGAGCATCCTGCCGCAATGCTGGTGTTTGTCAATGCCGCGCAAGTGTTCGCGCTCGCGAAGCTGTTCTCTTTCGCCACTTCGTAAACGCACTTGAACGCAGCTGTGGCCTTCAAGCCGTTGCAGTATTTGTAGTTCGTCGTTGTGTTTGCAAGGCTCAGTATGCATTCCTGGTATACTGTTGGAACATTGTATGTCGCCGTGCATGCACTGATGTTCCTGCTGCCAGTCGCCACTTCGAACGCACAGTTCGGCGACTGCACGCTCGGCAACAATGTGCATATGCTCATATTATGAGTCGAGTTCGCCAATTCATCAAAACAGTTGTACTGACTTTGCAGAGTGAACTGCTTCGAACACGTCGCTACGCTCAGTTGTCCAGAACCGTTAGATCCGCCAACAGCGATTGCGACTACTATTGCAAGCCCTCCGAGCAGCACTGCAGCAATAAGCATCACCACAGCCTGGTCCTTCTGGCTTAGGCTGCTCTGCTTTGGCGCAGGTTCCTCCTTCTCCAATTTCGGAAACAGCCTCCCCATAAGCGTCATACGTCTTCACTCCTCAATACCCTGAAGCCTGTGCTCATTATGTCGTAAGGCGAGAATGTCTGGCTGTGCTTTGTCCCGCGCATCTTTATTATTTCCAGGTTCGACACCCTCCTGTCGCTTACTTCAGTCTGGTAGAGCGCTATTATTCCGTCGAATATGAAAAATTCTTCCGTGAACTTGAGGTCTTTTCTTTCTATCGAATGCATTTCTATAGTAAGAAGTGTTGTGACTCCTAGCTTCTTGAGCGTGTTAAGCAGAGCGACTATTGCTCTCCTGTAGGTGAGCCTTTGTCCGTCGCTGAGCAAAAGCTTTAGCACAGAGATCGAATCGATCGCCACAAGTTTTGCATTGTTCGTTTTCACTATGTTCTCGATATCGCTAGTGATCTTCGTCAGCGCAGCTGCAGAGCTCCCTTGTTCTGTAGACGCCAAGTCCAGCATTATGTCCTCGCCAAGAATGTTCAGCTTCTTGCTTGCTATGAGGCTGTCTATGTCATCGAATTTCGGGAATGTCGATTTGACATTCTTTATCACCTCTTCTGCAGTCTCTTCAAGAGCGATGAATGCGCAGGGAGTTCCGGCCTTTGCATTGTTGTATAGAACATCCAAACATATCAATGATTTGCCGCAGCCTGGCCCTCCTGCGAGCGCAACCTGATTGCCAACAGGTATTCCCCCATAGAGCATGCTGTCAAGCCCTGCTATGCCTGTGACTATCCTGTCTGGATTGCCTTGGGGCGCGTCTCCTTCCATTCTACCACAACAATATTACGAGGCAATTAAGCTTTATAAAGATATGATTGCAATAGTCATGCCATGGAGAAGAACATATTCTACGCTGGCGTCATCGTCCTTGTAGTTGCGCTGCTGCTCCTGATCGCAAGCCTTTCGATTCAGTCGAACTATGCATCTGGACTGGCGCAGAACATAACGTCGCAGAATATCACGGTAACGCCGATGAACTATGGAACATTTACTGCATATCTCCAGAACAGCTCTGTTGTGCTGGGGCTTGCACAGCTGTCAAGCAAAGCAAACATCTACTTCCTAAACCAGAGCGCATACACGTCGTGGCACACATACGCCAGCGCAAACACGCCGTCTGCGCACGGGCTCAATTTTGTGAAATCGCTCGAGGGCAAGGGCGCTTTGATGATATACAACAACGTAACAGGAGCCACTTTGCCACAGCTAAGCAACGAAAGCGGATACAAACCGATTTATGTAAACGATACAGGCACTGCGCTCAGCCCTGGCAAATACTATATAGTAATAGACAACACGAACGGCAGCTACTCCTCGAACACCGAAGTTGGCGCTCACATAGTCTTCATAGAAGCGCTCGGTTCAGAGGCTTTCTCAGGGAATCCGTCGCAGCTCTTCAGCGTTCTCGGCGAAGGAACTATAATAGGCATAGCATTCTTCTTCACTTTTGTAGCTGGAATCGTGATAACGATCTGGGGTTACCTAAAGAAGTCTAAGGAGCAGGAGGAAAAGGCTCCGAAGCCGTTCGGATGGGCTCTCAAGAAACAGGAGCCGGAGGACATGAAAACCTATGTCGACAAGCTTTACAAGAATCTAGACAGGCCTAGCAGGAGAAAAACCCAAAAAAGAAAGCTTAAATAACCTGACGTAGAAGGATATAGTGATTGACGAAGGGGGTGACGTAGTTGGACGAGCTTAAGGAAAAGATAGCAGGCGAAATAACACTGTCTGACAGCCCTGGCTCTGCAATGAAGAAGTGGAGAGAGCTCTTCGGGATTACGCAGATAGAGCTTGCAAAGCAGATCAAGATTTCAACGTCGACAATCAGCGACTACGAGAGCAACAGAAGATTGAGCCCAGGAGTCGGAGTAATAAGAAGATTCGTAGACGCGCTTTTCTCGATAGACGAAACAAAAGGAGGAACTGTACGATCAGGTTTGGAGAAATTCTCGCCGAAGTCAGAGCAGCAGACTCCGTTCTACAACATTCACGATTTCATTGCGCCGATATCTGGCATGGACTTCAACAGAATAATAGAAGGGAAGGTTCTGTCGAATCCAGGTTATCTCGACGCGCTAAAGCTTTTCGGATACACGAGATTGGACAGCCTTAGGGTAATCCTTGAGATGTCGCCATCGGAGTATCCAAAGCTGTTCGGCTCGACAACAGAAAGGGCATTCATCTTCGAAAGAGTGTCTAACGGAAAAAGCCCTATGGTTGTGGTTAGAGTGGCACCGATAAAGCCGAAAGTGATTGTGCTTCACAACGTTACGAACGTGGACAAGCTTGCGATAAAAATTGCGCAGGTGGAAAAGATTCCGCTGCTGGCTACGAAGCTCGACATCTCTGAGATAGAAGCAAGGCTTAGCAAGATCTAAGCATTGTCAATTGTTTCTACTGCAAGTTTTGCAATCGAAACTATGCTTTCTGGAACGTTTTTCTGATTCTTGATCTCGTCTAAAGCAAACCACTTCATATCTGTGCTCTCGTGGTTCTTGACAAAAGTCGGATTCGAAGGGGTTCCAAGGTAGTAGAAGCAATAATGATCGTGGTCGCCGACATTGTGCCGATTGGCGTATAATGGAATAGCACCTACGGCAATTTCGTCTCCAACAGGGCTTTTCTTCATTCCAAAGAATTTGAAGTCTATGCCGGTTTCTTCCTTTACCTCACGAACTATCGCTTCATCTGGGGTTTCGTTTTCTTCGATATGTCCTCCAGGAGGCAGCCACTTTTTCAACTTTGTATGCAACAGAAGAAGCACTTTTCTATCGTGTACAATTAAAGCGCAGGCAACAAAATGAACTTTGCCTGTCATGACTATCAGCCCCACACGTCTGCGCTTACTCTTTCTGGCGGCAATCCGAGTGCGGTCAGCGCATCTTTCACTGCCTTGACAAACGGAAGCGGTCCGCACACGTAACACATCCTCGCTTTCACATCGGCAGCATACTTCTGTATCATGTTTGCGTCGATGTGGCCTGTCTGTCCAGTCCATCCGTCGCCAGGAGCAGGCCTTGTTACTGTGACCGTTAGCCTAAGCCCAAGTTGTTTTGTTAATTCATCAAGCTCAGGTTTCCTTATTATTTCTGTAGGAAACTTTATGCTGTAGAGCATCTCGACATCGCATTTCTTGTCGATTGCCTTCATGTGTCGCAGCATCGACATGAAAGGAGCGACTCCTGTTCCTCCTGCAATGAAAAGCACTTTGCTGTCTTTGTTCGGGTCGAAGCGGAACTGTCCGTTCGGCCCCTTGAGCATGAATGGATCGCCGATCTTTGCATCAGCAAAGTGCGACTTTCCTATGTGCTCTCCGTGGGTCGGCTCTTTTATTATGAAAAACTCCATCTCCGGCGACAGCGGGTCAGAGGCAATCGAGAAAGCTCTTGCCACATATTTCTTTCCGGTGTCATCAACTCCGCTTATCATTTCGAACATTCCAGGGTCGAAAACAACAGGAAGGCCGTCTTCTGGCTTGAATCTGACTATGAGTACCTCCGGAGTTTCGTCGATTTTCTCCGATATGGTGTATTTCTTCTCGATGATACCGTTTGTCGGCATATGAACACTGATATGTTATTTTATTATCCCAAATCAACTTATAAACCTGCTCCTGCAGCGCAAGGAATTTATTATAAGAGCTGTAAGATAGTCTCATGCATCTTCAAAACATCTACAAGGCGCAAAAAGGGATAATCAGGGTTGCCGCTGATGTAGACGGCAAAACAATAACGAGCATAAGGATAACGGGAGACTTTTTCGTGTATCCGGAAGAGTCGATACTGCTGTTGGAAAAGCTGCTTAAAGGATGTGTTTTGGACAAAGATCAGGTAATGCGTGCGATTGATGAATACTACAAATCGGTTGTCGATGCTCCTCTTCTTACAAAAGAGGACTTCGCAAATGCAATAACGGGTGTGCTGAATGGAGTTTAGGCTTCTCGACCTTGAATACACAGAAGATCCGCACAAAAGCCTAGCCACAGAAGAGGCAATCTTCCACGAAGTGATTGCAGGAAGGTCTCCACCTACGTTCAGATTCTATAGACACAGCAACGCAATCATACTTGGCTGCTTCCAGCTTGCAGAACAGGAGATAGACAACGACGTGATAACGGAGAAGAACATAAAAGTTGTCAAGCGGTTCACAGGAGGAGGTGCAGTATACCACGATCTAGGAAATCTGAACTACTCGCTGATCATGAAAGACACACTTGGCGTAGGAACAAACGTGACAAAACTCTATTCGACTATGATAGAAGGCGCGCTTAAGGCGTTCAAAGGCCTTGGAATTCCTGCAGAGAGCGGAAAACTCAACGATGTCACGTCGAACAGCAAGAAAATACTCGGAGCAGCGGCAAGCATCAGAAAAAACGCTATGGTTTTCCATGCATGCGTGCTTGTCAACACAAATCTCCATACGTTGGCTTCATCGCTGAAGGTTCCCGGAGTCAAGTTAAAGGACAAAGGAATTGCAACTATACTTGAAAGAGTAACAAACATAAACGAAATATCCGGGCACAACGTGGAAGATGTGAAACGTGCGCTTCTCGACGCTTATCATGATACTCTCGGCATAGATTACAAAGAAGGAAAGCTCACCAAAGATGAAGAATCGCTTGCAAAGGAACTCCTCGAAAAGAAATATTCGCAGAAAGAATGGAATCTCGGCCGCGAAATCATAGAAATCCGCTAATAGGTTATCTGGTTCTATATCCAAACCTCTTTTCGTAACCTTTGTGGTCGAACCATTCTAATATTGTTACTTCAATCTCAAGCTTGCTTCCTCTGATCATGTATATTAATCTCCAGCCTCGTTGCATATCGTATTTCCATAAGTTATTTATGCCGTATTGAGTGTACTTTTTAGGCCATAACCTCCTTTCTATCTGTATTCCAGAAGTTGGGTTTTCTTTTAGTTCATCCATTACAGTTTCTATCTCAGACGCAAGTCTCCTATCTTCAAATTTTCCTTGCTTTAGTCTAGTAAATTCTTCTAGGCATATTTCATCTAGAAATCCAACTAATGTTACGCTCCTGTCTATTATTTGACTATGAGACCTAGTCTCTTCGCCTTTTCTATCCCCTCCGGATCCCAAATCCATGCAATCCTCTTATCTCTGTCAACGATTATTTTTCCCGAGTATTCCAGATACCTTATAATTTTTGTGTAAGTTGTCCACATTACCTTCCTTGGCAATAACTTCCATATTTCTGTTGTTGTTTTATCACTTCTGTACTTATACGCCGCCTTCTCAACCATTAAGATTGTCTCTAGTGTCGGCGAGCGACTACTAGTTTTGGTGTTAACTTTTTGTACTGTTTTAGTCTTCATATATATCAACTGATAAATATATCAACTGATAAATATAAAAGGCTTTCCGTGTCAAAGACGACTATATTACTGTAGTTAAGTGATTTAAAGCTTTGTATTATAGTATACGAATATATACTTCATTACAAAGAAAAGGCGCATCCGCTAATTCTTGTTAAGGAACTCAGTCAATACGTTGAGGAACTGTTCCGGATTGGTGTAGTGTGCAATGTGCCCTGCATCTTCTATGATGTGCATCTCGCTTCCCTTTATCTTGCTCTGGAACATCGGCGCCATCTGGGAACTGAGAATCGCATCCCGTGCTCCCCAGACTATGAGGGTAGGAGAATCGATGCGCCCGAGTATCTTGTCGTCAAGCTCTTCCTCCTTGAGATCAGATTCAAGTATGCTCTTTATCACATAATCCTTGTTGCTTTCGTTGAGCATGACGTTCTTGTAGAGTGACTCTTTGTAATATTCCTCTTTATGCGCCATCCTTATCTGGTCGAATGATTCTTTCAATCCAGCTGCGTCTTCAAGGACGAGCCCTTTCACTGGATTCAATGAGGCGTAATAGGCTCCTATCCATCCTCCATACGAGTTTCCGATTATGTAGATGTCGTCAAGCCTAAGGCCCTCAACAAAATCACGGATTGTAGTTGTCTGGTTTCTTATTGTGTAGTTTATGTGGGGAGCATCAGACTTGCCGTGCCCAAGCAGATCGACAAGATAAACATCGTAGACATTCGGAAGATACTGCATGAACTTCGCCCAGGCCTTTGCAGTTCCTCCTAGACCGTGCAGAAAGATTAGCTTCTTCCCAGAGCCTTGATGGTGCAGATAATGCAGCGATCCGAACTGCGTAGATGCAAGTTCCTCTGTGAAATCTGTTACGTAATCCATCTACACACTCTTTTTGCCCTGGAAATAATGTATCGCACGCCCTAGCGCAGCCTCGGCAGCCTCTTGCACGGCTTCACTGTATGTCGGGTGTGGATGGATCGTGTCAGCTATGTCCTCCAAAGTCGCTCCCATCTCTATTGCAAGCGCAGCTTCTGCTATCATAGCGTTCGCATCTGGCCCAACTATCTCTATTCCTTTGACGATCCCCTCTTTGTCGGCAGCAATCTTGACAAATCCAAGCGTGTTGTTCAATGCGATTGCACGCCCTAGCGCAGTAAGCGGGAACTTTCCTACGGTTATGCCCTCTTTTTCTTCAACGCTGCCGGCAATCGCGATTTCAGGATCAGAGAATATCACTGCTGGTACGACCTGGTTGTCATAGTAAGAAGCATCGCCATGGGCAACCTCCGCAGCGATTATTCCTTGCCTTATCGCTTTGTGCGCAAGCATCGGTTCTCCGATCACGTCGCCAACTGCAAGTATGTTTGGATCTGCTGTTTTGAGCTGTCCATCGACTTTTATGAATCCTCTTTCGTCTTTCAAAACCTTTGTATTCTCAAGGCCTAGCTCTGACGTGAAGGGACTGAGCCCAGTAGCGACTAGTATGTATTGGGCATCAATCTTCTCCCCGTTCTGTAGGTTCACTGTAGTCGGTGTGTGAGAAACTGGCGTCGCGCCGGTGACTATCCTCACTCCTAGGTCTGTAAGTCTTCTTTTTACGAGCGCAACCGCATCTTTGTCAAACTTTGAAAGAACATCGGATCTTGCAAGCATTGTCACCTTTGTGCCGAGCTTTGCATAGAGCGTGGCCACTTCGACAGAAACGTAGCCCGCACCTATGATTGCGAGGCTTTCTGGAACATGGTCGAGAAGGAGAGCTTGTTTGTAGTCGATCACATTGCCTCCGAACTCGAATCCCTGCATTAGCGTCGGCTCAGATCCTGTCGCAATTATCGCTTTTCCGAATTGAAGAGTCACACCATCGGTAAGCTGAAGGCTTCTTGTGTCGAGGAAAGTAGCCGCGCCTTTGAAAACGTCTATCTGATTTGACTTGCAAAGGAAAGCGACACCGTCTTCCAGCTTCTTCGACACATTTATCCTCCATTCAAGCATCTTTTTTGGGTCAAGTGTCACATTTTGGGCAGTAATCCCGAAGTTTTGCGAGTGTTGCGCGTCATAGAACAAGTTTGCAATGTGTATCATTGTTTTCGACGGTATACATGCATAGTTTAGGCAGTGCCCGCCAAGTTTGTCCTTCTCAACGATCGCTACGCTCATTCCAAGTTGCGCAGCTCTTATCGCAGCAACATACCCTCCTACTCCTCCGCCTATTACTGCGATGTCAACTTGTTCTGGTATTGATCCCATTACCATGCAATCACTTATTCTCTTTTATAATCATGAATTCGTCCTTGATCTGTTTTGTCGACGCTACTGTCTGTATTCTTGATAGCTTTCTCTTCAGCAGAACGTTCTTCAGGAATTGATAGTATTCTTCTATGTCCTTTGTCCTCACCTTGATTATTATGTCCCAATCGCCCATGACTATATCGACAGATTCTACCTGCGAATATTCCGCCAGCTCTTTTGGTATCTTTGCCGGATCCAAATTCTCTTCAGGCGACATATGGATCAGTACATATGCACAGAAACCCTGATCTATCATTTTGTAGTCGAAAACTGCTTTGTAGCCTCTGATTGCTTCCTTCTCAAGTTGTCGCACATTGTAGTGAATAGTGGCTGGGGGCTCTTTGAGAGCCTTCGCCAGCTCACTTATTCTTGGGGTGCAATATCCACCCTTCAGGAGGTCGGTCAACCTTGCTCGGATGTCTTTCACAAAAGTCATATTTGAATATTATTCAATATTTATATGCTTTTCGGTCATTTATTCGAATATTATTCAACAAAATACATATAGACGGCGATTCATAAATATATACACGTCAGAATTCGTAGTCGGAGTAGTAGGCGGTTTAGGCCCAGAAACCTCAGCAAAATTCTACGCAAAGGTAACTGCCGAGGTGTTCAAAAGGACCGGGAAGCAGCCAAACATTGTCATAGATAGCGTGCCGATCTCAGTAGCAGAATTGGGTGTGATAAACGGCGCACCATCAGAGAAGGTGTACTCTTTATTGGAGTCCAGCGTAAACAGGCTGAGCGAAATTCCAACGGATTTGATAGTAATTCCATGCAACACTGTACACATCTACTTCGAACGTTTACAGAAAACGACAAAAACCCCGATTTTGAACATCATAGACCAAACAGCAATCACTGCAAAGGGCCAAGGCATAGGAAAGATCGGCATAATAGCAACTACTATGACTGTTGCGAGCGGGCTCTACAAAAAGAGTTTCCAAAAAGTGGGAATAATACCTGCAACTCCTAGCGACGAGGATCAAAAAAGGATAACCGACACTGTAATTAAGATATTGGGCGGCATTACATCAGAATCCGACATCAAATTTTTGTCAGACGTGGCTGGGAAATTCGCCGATGAGGGTGCTGACGGAGTCGTATTGGGCTGCACCGACTTGCAATTATTGGTAAATAAGCACGATAAGATAAAAGTTATTGACTCTATGGAATCGTTAGCCGATGCAACTGTAGGCCGCATAATGCAAGCTTACAACATATCTAGGAATTCCGGATCTTCCATATAGCCCTTTATTGCGTTGCCAAGCTTGACCGCTTCGGCGCCGTCGACAACCCTGTGGTCGAATGTTATTGTGAACGGGAGCACTTTTCCTATTTTCACCGCCCCATTCTCAACGAAAGGCCAGTCTCTTATCGAAAGGATTCCGATTATAGCCACGTCAGGCGGATTTATCATAGGTACAGCGAGGAAGCCCCCTCCCAGGCTGCCAATGTTTGTTATCGTTATTGTTGTATCTTTCATCTCTGCTATTGTTATTGTCTTTTTCAATATTTTGTCATGGAGGTCTTGTATCTCTTTTGCAATCTTTGTTATGCTCTTCTTGTCCGCATCTCTTATGACGACGACCTTTAGACCGTCTTCTGCCTCAGCCGCAAGGCCGATATTGTAATACTTCTTTACAATTATTTCCTGCTTCTCGTGGTCGTAGCTTGCATTGAAGTGCGGGTTCTCTTTCAGCGCCTCAACTAATGCCTTTATCACAAATGGCAGGAACGTAAGATGGATGTTCTTCTCTTTCTGCATCTTCGGCTTTTCTTTTGAAACAATGTTCCAGAGTTCTGTTGCATTTATCAGATCCATGTGTGTCGCTCTTGGAATCTTCCACGATTCCTCCATGTTTCTTGCAATCGCCTTCCTTGTCATCGACATCGGAACCCTTTCTATCTCCTCGTCGTGTGCTTGCTCGAGCGTTTCTGAGAACTTTTGTGGAGAAGGAGCGGGCTTTGCTCCAGATGAAGCTGCCCTTACATCGTTTTCAAGTATTCTTCCGCTTGGTCCAGTCCCTTTCAAAGCAGCAAGGTCGACGTTCAGTTCATGTGCGAGCTTTCTTACCGAAGGAGTTGCCATTATCTCCTTTGGTGCAGCAACTGGTTTTGCAGTAACTGCAGATACTGCCTGCACTTTTGGAGGCGCTGCTTTTGTTGGTGCAGACGCTGTTCCTGGTTTGTATCCTTTCATTTCGTCTGAAGTTCCAATCCCTGCGACTACATCTCCCAAATGCAGTGTAGAATCCTCTTTTGCAACAATCCTTATCACTCCGCCAATCGGCGCCGGAACATCGACGACTGCTTTGTCCGTCTCGACCTTTGCCACTGGCTGGTCCTCCTTTACATTGTCGCCGTCCTTGACGAGCCATTTTGCCAAATGCCCTTCTGTAATGCCCTCTCCAACATCAACGAACTTTATCTCCTTCATCAAATCATTCCGACATTATCTTTTCTATCGCTTCCATTACCTTCTGTTCGTTTGGTATATAATATTGCTCATAACCAGGGAACGGATACGGGAAGCTTGCCGATGCGACTCTCATCACAGGGGCATCAAGCTCGAATATCGCCTTCTCTGCTATCCTCGCCGCTATCTCTGCTCCAGGTCCGAACGAAAGCGGGGCTTCGTGGACGATTATCACCCTTCCGGTCTTCTTTGCGCTGTCTAGTATTGTCTGTTCATCAAGAGGGTTGATTGTCCTGAGGTCGATAACCTCGGCGTTCGCGCCTTTCTTCTGGACAGCGTTCTTCACAACAGGAACCATGGTCCCCCATGTAACTATCGTCATGTCGTCTCCCTTCTGGATCACATTCGCTTTTCCAATCTCCACTTCGTATGCATTGTCAGGCACTTCTTGCTTGAAAAGCCTGTAGAGCTTTGTCGGCTCTAGGAAAACTACTGGATCTTTCATGTGCGACGCTTTTATCAGAAGCCCTTTTGCATCGTAAGGTGTCGAGGGCTCTACCACTATTAGTCCACCAATGTGCGAGTACAATGCCTCTGGGCTGTCTGAGTGGTGTTCGAGCGTTCTTACTCCTCCGCTTACTGGAGTTCTAATTATCATTGGCAGTTCCACCGCAGATCTTGTCCTTGCCCTGTATCTCGCGACGTGATTTGCGATTTGGCTGAAGCTCAGCAGCATGAAACCAGCGAACTGTATTTCTGGAATCGGAAGCATTCCGCCTGCAGACATGCCAAGCGCTGTTCCTATTATCATGGATTCCGCGAGCGGTGTGTCGAGGACGCGCTCCGGCCCGTACTTGTCCAACAAACCGTCTGTAACTCTGAAGACTCCGCCGTCTTTTCCTACGTCTTCTCCCAACAAAACCGCATTCTTGTTCTCCTTCATTATTAGATCAAGCGCGTTGTTTATTGCACCAACCATGTTTGTAAGCATAATATCACTCTTGTTCCTGTTGCTTTGGCTGCCAGAAGTTTGCAGCGACAGCAGCATCGTATTCATCTTGCAATGTCTGCGGTATGAAACTGTAGACATGTTCGAATATTGTCCTTGGGTCAGGCGTGAACTTCTCTGCTTTCTCCACTGCATCGTCGATCTGCTTGAGCTGCGCGTCCGCCATCTCCTGCTCTTTCTTCTCGTCCCAAAGGCCTTTCTTGACCAAGTACTTTCGCACTCTTGCGATTGGGTCCCTCGGCTTCCAAAGTTCGACCTCTTTGTCTGGTCTGTACTTTGTCGGATCGTCTGCAGTTGTGTGCAGACTCATTCTGTAAGTAAGGACTTCGATAACTGTTGGAGTGTTTGTAGTCCTCGCCTTCTCGAGAGCGTCTTTTACAACCTTGTAAACGCCGATTACATCGTTTCCGTCTACCTGCACTCCTTGTATTCCTGCAGCGATTGCCTTCTGTGCAAGAGTAGGCGCTGCACTCTGCTGATTTCTTGGTACAGATATGGCCCACTGGTTGTTTTCTATGATTGCAACAAGCGGAACCTTTGTTACTCCTGCAAAGTTTATCGCTTCGTAGAAGTCTCCTTCAGATGTTCCACCGTCCCCTACGTATGCTACGACCGCAGCACCTGTCTTCTTGAACTTCATTGCGTAAGCGAGCCCGGCCGCATGCGGCATCTGCGTCGCGACTGGCACGCACACTGCCAATGACTTGAACCCTTTCGGGAGAACCCCTTCCTCGAATCCCCTCCAATAAAGAAGGCCTATGTCGAGGGGGAATCCCCTAACCATGAATACTGCATGCTGCCTGAAGTTTGGAACGAAATAGTCGTCTTTTCCCATTGCGTATGCGCTGCCTACTTGCTCTGCCTCTTGCCCGACCAACGGTGCGTATGTAACTGCTCTTCCTTGCCTCTGCAGGCTTAGTGCCTTTGCGTCTAGCGCCCTTGCGAACGACATGAGCTTGTATAATTCTATTATCTTCTGGTCGTTTATGTCGCTTGGAGCCAGAGCAGCATCTATGTTGCCGTTCTCGTCCATTACTTGGATGTAGTCCACTGACCCGTCAAAGACTCGCTTCTGCAACTAGACACCAAGATATACTAGATGCGAATACTTAAATTGATTATGCAAGGAGCTTGAGCATCTGCTCCGGGTCTGTAGTCGGCAGCTTGCAGGCATAATGGGCGCATACGCACGCAGTTGTCTTGTTGTCCATGAGGTCGAGAAACTTGGTGAAGTCTGCTATTTTCGTTATGATTGGCGTGCTTTCCTTCGACTTCAGCATTACGATTTTGTTCGGTATGAATGTGGAAGACAGCTTTTCAAGCATTTTACCGACCATTTCCCTGTTGTCTCCCTCCACAATCACTATTTCGTAGGAAGGCCCTATCCTGAAGTCTACCGCAGACATGAACTGTGCGTGCGACCCCGGCCCTCTCGATATCTGCGTCGAGAAAGCGAGCTCAAGCTTCAATGCCAATTCCTCGAGCTTCGGGTCGCCTGTAAACCTGTTTAGCCTCAGTAGATTGAGCATCATCAAGGAATTTCCCGAAGGTATCGCTCCGTCGTGCGCATCTTTTTTCTTGACTATCATTTCTTCTATATCCTTGGATTGGAAAAGGAATCCACCGTTCTTTTTGTCCCAGAAATGCTCTATTGCCACTTGGTCGAGAGCGATTGCCTTCCTTAGGTAGTCGACTTCGAAAGTCGCTTCGTAAACATCGATCAGTGCATTGACGAAGAATGCATAGTCGTCAAGGAAAGCAGGTATGCCGGCTTCTTTTCTGTATCTATGGTAAAGTTTTCCTTCTGGGCTTGTCATCTTTTCAAGTATGAAGTTTGCAGCCCCATTTGCAACATCAGCATATTTCTTGTCAGAAAAGACCACTGCGGCTTTTGCAAACGCAGATATCATCAATCCATTCACATCTGTAAGTATCTTGTCATCAACACTCGGATGCGTGCGCTTCTCTCTTGTGGCAAAAAGCTTTCTTCTCGAAGAATCGATAGTTTTCGATAGCTCTGATTCCTTCATCTTAAGCTCCTTTGCAAGTTCCGGCACCGTTTTCTTGAGATACAGAATGTTTTTTGGGACTCTGTGCTTTGCAGCGTGCATTCCAGGTTCGCTGTAGTTGCCGTCTTCAGTCATGTTGAAGACCTTCTCCATCAGCTCTGCATCTTTTCCAAGTGCATTCCTGAACTCTTCGCACGTCCATATGTAGAAAAGGCCTTCTTCCCCGTCAGAATCCGCATCTACTGCAGTGTAGAACGCTCCTTCCTTCGAAGTCAGGTCGCGGAGAACAAATTCGAATATCTCTTCTGCGGTCTTTTTGTAAAAATCATTTCCTGTTGCCTGATACGTCTCCACACACGCGATCGCCATCATCGCCTGGTCGTAGAGCATCTTCTCAAAATGCGGGACAAGCCATTTTTCGTCTGTAGAATATCTATGGAATCCAAATCCTACTTGGTCAAATATTCCGCCAAGCCGCATTGCGGTGATTGTCTGTTCTACCATCGAAAGGGCATTCTTGTCCTTGTAACGTTTCCAGTATCGAAGTAGATAAGAGAGGACGTGAGGGCTTGGGAACTTCGGCGCGTATCCGAAGCCTCCATTCTTTGCATCATATGTCTGCAAAAGATGGTCGTAAGTCATCTTCAATGTAACCGCATCGAGCTCGAAGCTCTTTGCCTTTATTGCCTTCTCGATCTCCATGCTCTTTATTATTGCGCTCGCGTCTTCAACCAATTCCTTCCTGCTGTTTTTCCAAAGGTCGTCTGTCTTTGCAACCAGTTCCAGAAGGCCTTCCATTCCGTATCCGCTTTCCTTCGGAACATATGTAGTTATGAAGAATGGCTTCTTGTCGGGAGTCATGAAAACGTTGAGCGGCCATCCGCAGTTTCCTGATACTTTCTGGCATATCTGCATGTAAGTGCTGTCGATGTCTGGCCGTTCTTCTCTGTCGACTTTGATCGGAACAAAAACCTTGTTTATCGCTTCTCCTACTTCTTCATCGTCGTAGCTCTCCTTCTCCATCACGTGGCACCAATGGCATGTGTAGTATCCTATCGACAGGAGTATAGGCTTGTCCTCCTTTTTCGCCTTCTCGAACGCCTCGTCGCACCACGGCCACCAGTCCACTGGATTGTGTGCATGTTGCAGAAGATAAGGGCTCTTCTCATTAATCAGATGATTCTGCTTTCTAGAAGATGACATACAATTCAACTGGCATTTTTGTCGATTTAAATCTTTCTACGAAGGTCGGGACAAGTATTTTATACACAAGAGTTGAATCCTGCTCTACAAACTGATGGTGTTAGTTTGGAACAAGCGATAAATGTAGTATTAGTCGACACTCACGACCATGAGCTTGGCATAGAAGAGAAGATGGCTGCCCATTCCAACGGAGGGAAACTACACAGAGCGATATCGATATGCATATTCAACTCTAAGGGAGAGATGATGCTGCAGCAGCGCGCTTCCACGAAATACCATGAGCCAGGAAAGTGGGTCAACACCGTTTGCAGCCACCCAAAACCAGGCGAAACTCCAGACCAGGCGGTGCACAGAAGACTAATGGAAGAGATGGGATTCGATTGCCCCATGCATGAAGTGACTCAGTTCGTCTACAGAACAGACGTCGGCAACAATCTGACTGAAAACGAATACGACCATCTTTTCTTTGGAACTTATGAAGGGGCGCCTAAGCCAAATCCTGACGAGGTGCAGGGCTGGAAATGGGCTAACCTCGAAGAGATCGAGAAAGACATGAAAAGAAGCCCTGGCAAATACGCAGCATGGTTCAAGTATGTGCTGAAGGAAACGATGAAGAATCTGGACAAGAAGTGACTGCCTTTAAATATATTTCTAGTTCATAATAAAAGGCGACTATTTTTCAGCCGCAAGCACATCGCGTCGGGAGATAATGCAACAATATCTACTAAGCATTCTTGGAAGCACAGCCGGGCTTTTGTGGCTCTCCGTGTTGTTTTATGCATTCGGAATGCTATCCGCTTTCCTGGTCAAGAACTGGAAATATTCCAAACTCGTAGGGCTTCTGTCTGCGTCACTGGCTAGCCTCTCTCTAATGGCCGCCGGAATAAGCGCACTTCTCGGCCTCCAAATCTCAAAGATGGTGATTGCGGTGGTGCCGATTCTCGGAACGATCGGATTCGGCGTCGATGCCCTCTCCGGCTTCTTCATAGCATTTATCGGCTTCGTGACTTTGTCGGTATCAATTTACTCGTTCGGCTACGTCGGCGAATATGCGCGCAGAGGATACAGCATACCGCGCTTCATCTTCCTGTTCAACCTCTTTTTGCTTTCGATCGCGATGGTCGTTACTGCGCAGAATGCGATTGCATTCATCGTCTTCTGGGAACTGATGGCCCTCTCATCTTACTATCTTGTTTCATTCGAACATAAGGAAGATTCCACCAAGAGCGCAGGGCTTTCGTATCTGCTAATGACGCATTTCGGAACATTGTGCCTTATAGTAATGTTCATCGCGCTCGCGTCTGGTGCAAACTTCTCTGCGGATTTCAGCGCGTTTTCAAGCGCGCAATACGCGCCAGCCGTTGCCGCTGTGATATTCATTTTTGCATTGATAAGCTTTGGAATAAAATCCGGAGTCATGCCGTTCCACATCTGGCTTCCGGTCGCGCACCCACAGGCGCCTAGCAACATATCTGCGCTCATGTCTGGAATAATGCTGAAGACCGCAATCTATGGGATTGTACGCGTTGTGTTCGGATTCCTTTTGGGCAGCACCATACCTCTTTGGTGGGGCCTTGTCCTTCTCGCGCTCGGAATGGTCTCGTCTGTCCTCGGTGTCCTTTATTCGCTGATGGAGCACGACCTGAAGACGCTCCTCGCTTATCACAGCATAGAAAACATAGGGATAATATTCCTTGGCCTTGGCGCAGCTTCGATATTTACGACGATAAACCTTCCACTTCTCGCTGCTATCGCTCTCTTCGCCGCGCTTTATCATACGATGAATCACGCGCTTTTCAAGAGCCTTCTATTCTCCGGAGCAGGAGCGGTTGCCTCTTCGGCGCACACGCGCAACATCGATGAACTCGGAGGCATAATCAAATACATGCCGATCACCGCGCTGCTCTTCCTTGTCGGCGCCGCATCGATCGCTGCGCTTCCTCCACTCAACGGATTCGTCAGTGAATGGCTTACCTTCGTGGCGCTCTTGGGCGGCGTTGGCGGCACCAAGCTTGTATCATTTGTGTCGGGGGCTGCCATCCTTGCGCTTGCGTTGACTAGCGCGTTCGCCGTGGCTGCGTTTTCAAAGGCGTTCGGCCTAACATTCCTTGGAACCCCGCGAAGCACACACGTGCAGAAAGCGCGCGATCCTTCAAAGGCGATGCTCTTTGGCATGGGCATCCTCGCCGCTGCATGCATATGCGCAGGAATTTTCCCGGGTGTCGTCGCAAGGATGATATCGCCTGTGCTGGTGCAGTTGAACATGGGCGGCGCGCCAACCATCGTCGCGACTGTGTCAACTCTCCCAATGCTTGAGATATTCGTGGCCCTTCTGGCCATAGTCGCATTCACGTTGTTGTATATCAAATATCTCGGTAAAAGAAAACACGTTGTCGAGCAGGTCGGACCAACATGGGCGTGCGGCCTGCCCGGGATAAATGGCCACATGCAATATTCTGCAAAGGGCTTTACGATGCCGATACTTCGCGGCTTCAATATACTTGCAAATCCACTTGGCCGGGCCGATGCCTACGGTCATATGCTGTTCGAAAAGATTATCTACGAGCCGATAAGAAAAGCCTTCTTATTCGTCGCGCCTTGGTCAAGGAAGCTCCAGACAGGCAAGCTTGTCGACTATCTGTTTTATCTCATGCTTACGCTGTCGGTTGTAGTGGCGTTTGCGGTGTTGGGTTAGTTTGGTGGGGATATGTTTTCTGAAATTGGTATTATCTATTCAATAATCCAGGCGTTGCTGATCTTTGCGGTATCGCCATTCATTATCGGATTGATGAACAAAATCAAGGCACGCTCCCAAAGCAGGAGAGGCGCGCCGATACTACAACCGTACTTCGACATCGCAAAACTGTTCATGAAAGGCACTGTAGTCAGTTCAACCACCTCCTGGATATTCATGGCAGCGCCTGCTGTGCTGTTCGCTTCTATAATAATAGCGGCTGCCGTGCTCCCAATAATATTCCAGTCGACATTCGTTGCCATCGACCTGATACTGTTCGTCTACATTTTTGCAATAGGCAGATTCATGATGTATCTTGCAGCGCTCGATGCCGGGAGCGCGTTCGGCGGAATCGGCGCCAGCAGGGAAGCATTCTACTCCGCACTCCTTGAACCGGTGATATTTGCTATAATAATCTTTTTCTCGTTCTCCAATGGATTTGGCAGCATAGCATCAGTTTCATCCACCACATCTCTCAATTGGCAGTTGACTGCAACCTCTCCGGCGTTCTGGCTGACTGCGGGCGCGCTCTTCATAGTAATACTTGCGGAGACAGGCAGACTGCCCTTCGATAACCCTTCAACACATCTGGAGCTAACCATGGTGCACGAAGCTATGGTGCTTGAGTATTCCGGGCCAATGTTGGCGCTCATAGAATGGGCGAATGCGTCGAAGATGGTCGTATTCTTCGGACTTTTCGTAGTCCTGTTTTTGCCGATCAATGCATTTGTCTCATCGTCTAATGTGCTGTTTTCAGGTTTGATGGCATTCGCCGGAATATTGCTGCTGGCGATTTCCACTGCGATAATAGAAAGCATATCTCCAAAGGTCAGGCTCTTCAAGGTGACAAAGCTGCTCGCATTTTCACTTGTGCTGTCTCTGCTCGCCGTCATAGTGAGATTTTTCAACGGTCCGCAGGTGATAGGTCCTGTAGCTGTTCTTTCAGTCGCAATGCTAGTATCGGCGATCTACTTCCTGTTCAGCGCGACGTTCATGAGGAGGCTTGAGATATTCATATTGCAGAGCATGCTTCTTGCGCTGATATTGCTGTTTGTGCTCAGCAGCGACGGCGGCGCCGGAACTTATCTGCAGCTTGTCTCAACAATAATATTCAAGATAATGGTTCTGCCCTATCTCATATACGCAGCATTCAGGCGCCTTGCAGGCAATTCTAAGGTTGTTCTAGATGCCGATCCTCTTTTCCTTAGGTCGCACGTGGGCACTGTCGGTAGTTTGGTGCTTGCAACACTGCTGATATTCCTGTCGTATTCGGTATCATACGTGCTTGGCATAGGCAACCCTCTTTTCCCGATAGCGCTCTCGATAATACTTATTGGCGGCCTGATAATGGCGACAAAGACCCATGTGATGCTCCAGCTTATGGGCTTCCTGGTCCTCGAGAACGGGCTTGTGCTGTTTCCGATCGCGCTGTCAATCCAAATCCCAATAATAGAAGAAATAGTCTCGATCTTCGACGTCATAATACTGGTAGCAGTGGCGCTGCTGCTGTTCTTCAAAATAAACAATGTGATAGCGAGCCTTGACACGGTGCGCATGAACCAGCTTTCCGAAGAAAGGTGAAACCATGATCGAATTGATTATCCTGTTTCCATTGATCGCTTCGGTCATCTGCCTACTGCTGAAGAAGCGGCCCGATACAGCCGAGACTGTTGCGATACTTGGCATCGCGGCATCGCTAATCTCGCTCATATTGACCGTATCACCGGTGAACCTTTCGACGACACCTGTCGCCGGGCTTTTCGGATATCTATACCTCGACTCGCTCAGCGTGGTGTTCGTGGCGATTGCAATAGTGGTTGCGCTCTTCGCCGCAATCTACTCTCGTGGATACATGCGTGAAGAGGCTGCAGAAGGAACGTTCGAACGCAACAGGATCAGCAAATACAACGCGTTCCTGCTGCTCTTTCTCTCGTCTGTTCTTTTCGTGTCGATGGCATCCAACCTGCTCATGATATGGGTGTTCATGGAGACGACGACTCTTACTTCTGTATTCTTGATAAGCTTCTACAACAAGAAAGAGTCCGTCGAGGCTGCATGGAAATATTTCATAGTGTGCTCTCTCGGAATCACCCTTGCGCTGGTCGGACTGCTAATACTGGAATACGGAATGCAGCAGGCCGGCGTTGCGCCCAGCTTTGCATGGTGGGACGTGATAGCAAACGCATCGAAGATCAATGTGCTGTTCCTCAAGATCGCGTTAGCATTTGTTATCGTCGGTTACGGGACAAAGATGGGCCTTGCGCCGTTGCACATATGGCTTCCAGATGCGCACAGCCAGGCGCCGACACCTATCAGCGCCCTGCTTTCCGGAGTGCTGCTCAACACCGCCCTTTATGGGATATTGAGATTGTACCCTGTCGGGGTGCAGGTTCCTGCTATAGGTTCGTTCATATCTACGCTATTGATCGCATTCGGACTTCTCTCCCTTGCACTTGCATCGCTGAGGCTTTACTACCAGGAAAACTACAAGCGTCTTCTGGCATATTCCAGCGTCGAGAATATGGGTATAATCGCAATCGCTCTCGGAGTTGGCGGTCCGCTCGGCGTTTTCGCGGCGATCTTCCTCATCGTATCCCACTCATTGGTCAAGCCTCTTGCATTTTTCATGTGGGGCATTATAAATCACGGATATGGCGCAAAGGAGATTTCATACATGGGCGGAGTTGCACAGACAATTCCGTCGATTGGTTTGCCGTTCATACTCGCGAATATGGGAGTTGCTGGCGGATTTCCGTTCGGAACATTCATAGCAGAAATAATACTGATAGCTGCTGCGCTCGCTGGACAGCACTACATCGTATTGGCATTCCTGGTCGTCTTCGCCACGATATCATTTGGTACTCTGCTGCTAAAATCTTCGCAGATAGTTTATGGAAAGGTGGCTGGAGCACTGCACAGATATTCGCCGAACAGAGTAACATTGATTTGCGTATGGGCCCTGTTCGCGCTTGCAGTCTTCCTGGGGATAATCGCGCCGCAGCTGTTGTTCGGGGCGATAAGTTCTGCAGCGTCTGTGCTGCTCGGTGGTTAAATGAATGGAGCAAATGATTTCATCAAATCGATCAAGAAAAATTCAACCGGCATATCGGCTGACGGTGCGCTGATCTGGATCGAGACTGATCCTATCGCTATCGTAGATGCGTGCGATGCCTGCATCGGCAAAGGAGGAGCGTTCGATTCCGCATTCGCATATCCGAGCTCCAATGGAAAAGACTGGACCGTCGCATACCTTTTTCGGGTTCCAAAACTGGAAAATATCGCAATAGTGTGGTCGCATGCAAAGCAGTTCTACTCCATATCGGGAAAAATACCGGCTGCGATGTGGGACGAAAGGAAAATGGCTGAGACGTCAGGAATCAGGTTCTTCGGGCTTTCGGATACAAGGCCCATCGTCATACATCCGGAAAGCTACAATCTTCTGAAGGGGAAGGTATCGGCATCGCTGCCCAAAAAACAAAAGGAGCTCTACAAAACGGATTACGCCTTCAGGGGGACGGAGAAGGAAGGCGAGTTCGAGATTCCGGTAGGCCCTGTGCACGCAGGCATAATAGAACCTGGCCACTTCAGGTTCCATGTTACCGGTGAAGAGATCAACAAGATGGAGGTGCGATTGTCATACCTGCACAAAGGGATAGAAAAGATTCTGGTTGGGAAGCCGCTCGACAAGGCATTCCCGATCATCGAGCAGATATCCGGAGACGAATCTGTGGCGAACTCTGTCGCGTATGCGCAGGCTGTGGAGATGGCTCTCGGCATCGCTGTGCCGAAGAGGGCAGAGTCGGTGAGGCTTTTGCTGCTAGAGCTCGAAAGAATCTACAGCCATCTGGCCGATATAGGCGGCATGGCGATGGATGTCGGCTTCTACGCAGTGTCCGCCAGGTTTGCAGCTTTGAGAGAGGAAGTAATGAGATTAAATGAAGGCGTATTCAGCAATAGATTCCTGCGCAACATCATTTCGATAGGAGGGGCAGAAGAAACAGCCTCTGCCGAAGAGATTGCGGCGCTTGTAAACGACATGAGATCGATATCAGAGGAGCTGTCCAGAATAGAGGACCTTGCGCTTACATCGTCTACATTCCTGGACCGTGTCTTCCTCGCCGGAAGGGTAAGCAAAGAGGCAGCAAAGGAGCTATCGCTGGTTGGCCCAGCAGCGCGCGCCGCAGGAGTCAGCTGCGACGCAAGAAAGCATCTGCCGTACGGTGCATACAAAACGAATAAGGTCATCGAACACATGGCAGAGAACGGCGATGTGCTGTCGCGTCTACTGGTCAAAATAAACGAGATCCGCGAATCGGTCAGGCTCATAGACGCGGAAATCGCGAAAAGGGTGAAAGGCCCGATCTCTGCAAACATCGACAACAAATTGCGAAATGCAAAAAGCGGATTGATAGGCGTCGGAATCTGTGAGGCAGCGCGAGGCTCGTCGACCTTCTTCCTAAGGACTGGGAAAAACGGCACAATCGACGTGCTTTTGATCAGGACTTCATCGTTCAGGAACTGGAGAGCCCTTGAGAAGGCGGTAATGACAAATATAGTTCCGGACTTCCCACTGATAAACAAGAGTTTCAATCTATCGTATTCAGGTGCAGATCTGTAATTAATGTAGTTAATGTAGCTGGTGTAAACATGCGCGAATTCCTTGCATTTTTCGAAAAGCCGAAATCCGACATAATCTCTGTCGATTCCGAGTCGCAGCAGATCCGTGAGCTTGCAGCATTTCTGAAAAAGCGGCCGCGCTCGCTGTTTTCGAGGTCAATAGCAGTAAGAATGATAGACTGCGGCTCATCAAACGATGTCGAGATAGAGGAAGGGCTTGCGAATGCCCCGCAGGTTGACTGCGAACGATTCGGAATACACTTTGTCGCATCTCCACGGCATGCCGACGTGTTGATTGCGTCAGGCCCGGTTTCAATAAACATGAAGACTGCACTTGAGAAGACATATGCTGCAATGCCGAGGCCAAAGGCGGTGGTGGCAGTAGGAGACGGGGCATGCACCGGAGGTTTATTCAAGGACAGCGATTATGTATTCAGATCAGGCAGGGTTGACGAGATTGTTCCAGTTGATGTGAAAGTGAAAGGAAACCCTCCATCGAGTTACGCTATTGTTCTCGGTATTCTAAAAGCCGGAGCCGCAATATCAAAGAAAAGATAGCGGTTTTTGCAGGTATGGTTTTTAGCCTTACCACATCAATTAATAGCTACGGCGAACTAGATATATTAAGGTTTTGCTTATGGCGCAATACAGGTTTGACGAGGACAAGAGCAAGAACGCAATGTTCATGGCTGCGCTCAACCTCGGAGCATTCATTCTTGTGGTCAGCTCGATATACATAGTCAAGACACTTTCCATACTGTATGGGATAGGGATAGGGGCGATAATACAGAGCTCTTACACAGGGAACGTCCCTCTTGCGCCGCTTGTCCAGCAGGCAGCGCTGAACATCGGCCTGATACATCAGGGCATATTGGAAAGCTACGCCATGTTCCTGGTCGCGTTTGGGGCCATGATAGTTTCATTCATGTTCTTCATCAGAAGGACAGAGAAAACAAGCGAGACAATAAAGAAATACTCGCTGCTGCACGCGGCATTGGTGGTCATGTTCTTGCTTCTTCTGTTCGTTCTGCTCTCGGATTTCTACACGAATCTGGACAGCAACTACCTGTTCTTCCCATATGCTGGCATAGCCATATCGCTTGCCGGGGATGCATACATGCAGTATATCATAAGGAAGCCTTCCGAAGGAAGGCAGCCGCAGATGAAGCACACCATCGCGATAAACCCAGACACACCATTCTCAAACGTGATCAATCTTCAAGACCAGCTTTTCTCAAACATGTCCGGCCATCTTAAAATAGTGGACAAACACTTCAACTCTGTTGCGCTTGCCAACCTTCACAGATTAATAGAGAACAGCGTTAGCAACTTCACAAAGATATCTGTGCTGACGAGCAAGGAAATGCTTGACTCGAAGTTCAACGAGAGCGTTTCAGACTTCAGGGCACAGCTTGGACCATCAATCGGCGTAGAGATACGGGTCATGGACGACAAAGACGCAGTCGAGCAGCACGAACGAATACTGATGGACGACAGGATTGCTTACAAGATCCCGCCGTTCAACATAATAACAAAGAGAAGCGAACACATAACAAAGATAAACTACAACGATGCGAACAAGAGATTTGCAGCACTTGGGGGCCGTGCAATAAAGATGGAGAACTACGCAATAAAGAAAGGCAGAGACAATCCACAAACTCCTCCTTCCACGCAAACACCACAACCTCCGCAGTAGTCAGTGGGACAATGGACACGAAAATACTCAAGATAGACACGGTTGAGCCGCAGCAATCGAGAATAAAAGAGGCTGCTCGCATTGTAAAAAGCGGCGGCATTGTCGTGTTTCCTACAGAAACCGTTTACGGGATAGGCGCTAATGCATTCGATGCGAAAGCCTGTGCAAATATTTTCAAGGCGAAAGGCCGGCCCTCTGATAATCCACTTATTGTAACGGTGTGTTCGCTCGAACAGGCAGAAGAAATCGCCGAGATTCCATCACAATATATCGATACAATAAAGAAGCTATGGCCGTCTCCAATAACTTTTATAGTCAAGGCCAAAGCAAAGTTTCCAAAAGAGGTGACTGCTGGGCTTGACACGATAGCGATCCGAATGCCAGCGCATCCTGTTGCCCTCTCTCTGATCAAAGAAGCAGGCGTGCCGATCGCTGCGCCTAGCGCAAACCCGTCGAAAAAGCCGACAGCAACAAGCGGAAGTCAGTGCATAAAATATTTTGGCGGAAAAGTCGACTGCATAATTGATTCTGATGAAGCATTCTTCGGGATAGAGTCGACGATTCTGGATCTCAGGACATTCACTCTACTTCGTCCAGGCCCATTCACTCAAGAGGAATTGAAGAAAGTGTTCGGAAAGGAACCGACTATAACAAAGACAACAAAAGGGAAGCAAAGCGAAGAGATTGCGATAAGCCCGGGAACAAAGTACGCACACTATGCTCCCGACACTCTGCTATTTCTGTTCGAAGGAAAAATAGGCGAGATGCTTGACACGATAGCGCAAATCGAGAATATGCCTCACTTCGTCTTCATTGGTTCATCCGAGTCGTGCAAATTGGCTTCTGAGGAACTGGGCTGCAGCACAATCGACCTCGGAAAGAGAAGTGAGCCGTTCAAGATCGCAAAGAATCTTTATGACAGCCTGATAATGCTGGATTCCTTCAAAGTGAAACTTGGAATCATAGAAGCTTTTGACGAGAATGGAATAGGCCTCGCTATAATGAATAGAATAAGGAAGGCGTCATCGCACAGCAGTTTTTCAGACAGCGAAGGCCTTCTCACCCTGCTAATCGCAGAAGGTTTAAAGAGTTGACTTTCCATCCATAAAACGCTTCGGTGTGCGATTGAATAATTCTGCATTCTCAAAAGCTTCAATTCTGAGCATATTTGTTATGCTGCTAATCGGCGGTATCTCCTATGCCCAATTGCCAAGCAGCGCATCGCTCTCGGCATTTACGATTCAGGTATCACAGCAGTCCCTGAACGCGGCTTACGCCTATGCTGGCTGCAGGGTCAATTTCACGACATCTATGGTAACACAGATACTGTCCGATGACCCGAACCTTACTGCACTAAACGCCCAGACTGCCGTAATAACCAATGATTACTCGCAGTTGGGCAACTACGTACAGGCCGACAACGCCACTAACTTCAGGATGTACCTTGCCGGGACGTTCAATCCTCAATTCAACAGCGCGTCGAAGAACATAACCCTTACGCTGAAATCAGCGAACCTGCCATCGAATACCATAGCACTCATAAGGTCACAATACAACACAACGCTTGTTACGCTCAGTAATTGCGAATTCACCACAATACAGAACTTTGCCAACGCGAAACTTGGCGATTATAAATCGACAGTGTTGCACTATGGCCGGATAGCGGCCAATGCATCTAACAGGGGTATAGACGTCTCTCAAATAACCCAGGTGCTCAATGGCGCCAACACCAGCGTCATAAATCCGCTGCAAACAGCGATCACCAACGCAAAGAACGCAAGTGCGGTCCACTCCGCGCTCGGCCAGTACTGCCTGTATAATGACTGCGCAAACGGCTACAACTACCATTTCGAGGTAAAGATAGCGCTTTCTGTGTTCGATGTCGCATTCAGCAGGCTGCAGAACTATCCGAACGTCACGAGCCAGCAGAACATAACTGCGGTGGAGAACTACATAAGCAGCGCACAGAGTGAACTCAACGTTGTTGGCAACAATACATACACGGCGGGCCAGGAACAGATCATCTATGGAAACCTGAGCTCAGCGATGAACCTTACAAGATTCATACTTTCGCACGCGAAGGTGCACATCGGCGGCAAAAACCGAACTAGCGGGATATAATGGGAGTGCTTGGAAAAATAGTCATAATCGCTGTCATCCTTCTTGTGGTCATAGCGATAGTCGGCTATTTTGAGGTGCAGAATCTTCTCAACACCGGGATTACGGTAGCGGTGAACGCAACGCAAGTTGCTGGCGTACCTTCAAGCACACTCAATGTAAACCATGCTCCGGACTATGCGCTGCTCTCCAACTCAACGGTGTTCTCTCCGCCATAGACTGTAAATACCTCCCACTTCAGTCGAATTCTGCTAACTTGTGCCACCACTTGATGTGCTTCTCAATCCAGGAATCAATAGAGTATTTGCTCGTTCCATAGCCTGTGTTTATCATGATGAGCGCAAGGAAGACGAGCGCATATATTATCCCCGTCCCTATGTCGGTGGAGCTCGGGCCATAAGGTCCGCCGAATCCTTCCGGGACCCCCCATATGAAAAAGCTGAGCACTACGCCGACCAGGTATGTAACCTTTCTCATTCCTCCGAGGATCAGCGCTATGCCGATAAGAGTCTCGCCTACGCCTATCAGGTAAACCCAGAAAGCCGGGTTGGTGCCTACAACACCTGCCCAGAAAGTGAACCATGGCATTATCCATGTTGGCTGGCCTTGGCCCGCCTGTATTATCATCTGTGTGATGACGTCAGGCATGCCGGGCTGGAACTTTAGAAATCCATCGATTAGCCAGACCAGGCCGAACGTGATCCTCATGAAAGCCTTTAGCCCAACCCTGTGGTCATGGATCCAGTGACTGTCGCCTTTTGCCATACAACCGCTTTACCGATCTCTGTGCGATTATTTAAGCATTGCCAAGCGCCGATAACCTTGTAATAACTCTTTTCAAAATCATTTTTCAAAATCATACTACTTGTCGGTATGTCCATGGCGCGGCGTAGCCAAAAATAAGTACGCATATTTTGATATCCGTTCAATCTAAATCTGGATCAGTCGTGCAGCGTAAGGGCCACAGGCAGGAGGACGATGAATGCGGCACCGGCAACCACGAACGCAGGTCCTATGCTTATGGCTCCTATCATCCAGCCGCCAGCCAAAGGCCCTATGGTGTATCCGAGGTCCTTTATTGTAGCTATTGGGCCCATCAGCGTTATGCCCTCTTTTTTGATGAGGTCTGACATGCGCGAATAGAGCGCTATGAATATCATTGTATAACTGATTGTAAATGCAAGTATGAAGGTAGCAACATAAAATATGTTATTGGATAGCGTAAACAGAACTCCAGTGGCCGCTGCAAGAACTGCGGCCAAAGATAGTATCTTCTTGACTCCGTGCTTGTCTATAATGTTTCCTATGGGCACCTCCAACGCTACCGCTGGCAGGAGGGTTGCCGTTAGTATCGCACCTATGTAAAAAACAGACAGCCCCTCTGAATTCAAGAATATTGCAATAAACGAGTAAAAAATATTTATCAGGGCGTAAAATAGGACCACAAGGAACATCGTCTTAAGGAAGTTCGGCTTTTTCATGTTACTAAACAGGGCCGCAAACTGGCTGCGGGCAGGAACATTCCTGGTCTTTGGAGAATGATGCACAAACAATGATACGATGATAAACGCCGTGAAACTGGTCGCCGCCAAGATGTAGAAGGGAAAGAAAAAGGCTACCAATGTCGCAAAGCCTCCCACAAGCGGTGCAACTCCGGAAGCGAGGTCGTTCATGCTAGAGAAAAATCCGCTCTCTTTACCGCGCACTTTCTTATCCGCGAAATCAAATACGTACGACCACGAAGTGAGCCAAAGAAAAGAGGACGCGATGCCTCTGCCTATGCTTACTAGCACCAACAAGGCCACGCTATTTGCCATTGGATATAAGAAGGCAAATACGACATATGCCAAAAGCACCGCCTGAAGAACGCGTTTCATGTTAATCCGCGATTCTATTACCATAAATGGAATGTTTAGGAACACGCCGAAAAATGTAGTTGCAGACAGGATCACCCCAGTGAGGAAGGTGCTTTTTGTTATGTCATTGACAAATATGGAGAACATCGGAGAGACTACCCCCCATCCAAAAGTATAGATGAAGAAGGCTATCGAAACCGGCAGTATCACCTTCGAAAAGTTATTGAAATGCCTCAGGTCGCCTATCTCTTTAAACATGATACAACCATGGATTTACAGTATTAAAAGTTTAGATTAATGTGCTCTTTACAAGAGTGCACCATGTTTGTGGTCACACCTATAGACATCTTTTAGTTCGCTGCTGTAATCTGGCTTGATAGCCGCACTGGAAAGCCTCTGGACCTCCATCTTTCAATCAGTACTCGCACCATACCAACTCACGTGTTTGTCACCGAAGTTCTGCTCGGAGAAAAATTTGGACTCTGCGGGAATCGAACCCGCACTTCGACGTTGCGAACGTCGCGTCATACCATTTGACTAAGAGCCCTTTTAGGTAATAGCTTTCCTGTGTTCAACCACCTATTATAACGTTTAATGTGTACGGGATGCGAAGAACCAATAGCTTTCATCCAGTGTCTAACGTTTGCATTTCCTCGTATTAAAACGTTTGTATCGTGCTCATAGGCGCGTAATCCAAATTCCCCGATCAACTTTATTATGTCCTTGCGGAATCTATCATCTGCGCTTGTTATTTCAAGATGTAAGTATTTATAATCTTCATCTTTTCTTGCGAAAATGTGGCCGTCAGTGTCAAGGAGACCTCTCAGGATCGCCGCCTTCACAACATTTGGCGAACCAAACATCTCTTTTGTAATTCTTAATTGCCCCTTTTTCTCGCCTACTGGCATGCCTAATTCTTTCAAGAAATCAAATATCAATCTGCTCCTTATTGTGATACGTATTGTAGTCTGTTCTGGAATCAAACGATAATTTACATAGCTGTTGAATGATCTAATTATTGGTATTATTTTGTTCTTGTAGTATTCTAGATCATCATACATGTGCCCTGTTAAAACGGCTAGGTACAGCCAACGTCCTTCATAATTTGAGAATGTTTTTGATAGGCAACCATCTCCCAAAAAGGCACCAAGCAATTCCCACACGTCTACGTTTATTTTCGGTAAGCTTATTTTGCTCTTTCTAAAAGTTCTGGCATGTATCATTTTTTGTTTTATGAGTCTTTTAGGTTTGTTATTTGCAACTGTGCCACCTAAAACTGCACCCCAATTCGAACTCAGTTTCGTAAATTTGTCTTCTATTTGCGTCTTCTCGATTCCTGCCAACTTTAATATGGCGTCAAACTTATCACTGGGTATTAAACACTCTCCGCGTCTCCAAGTCTTTAATCCGGAATAACCACAGCCTAGTTCTCTGCTTAGTTGTCTCAATGAGATGTTGTTACTTGACAATATACTATCGAATAGCTCGATGCGAAAATCGTTATTGAGTTTTATTCTTTCATCCATGTGGAATTTATGAAAATATTGTTATATATACTACTATGCTACTAGCCTAACCACGCTATTTAATGTTTATTATTGTATCTTTATCGATTGCATGAAGGGAGCAAAGCCAGCAAAGCCTCCGATTCCGGGGAATGAGAGAAAACTCGATGCAGTCCTCAAGGAAGTGATTGAAAGCATAAGGCCGAGCAAAGAGGAGATCGCCCGCGTGACTGCTCATTCTAACGATTTGATGTCAAGGCTGAAGAAGGCAGCTCCGAAAGATGTCGAGATTGTTGCTGTCGGCTCCGGAGCAAGAGGGACCCAGATAAAAGGATCATCAGACGTCGACATATTCCTTCTTTTCCCGAAGAAGCTGAGCGAAGCGGTAATGGAGAAAAAGGGAATGGCGATTGCAAAGAAGGTTGTATCAAAGAAAAAGCACGAATCCTTTTTGATAAAATACGCAGAGCACCCATATGTGCAGATAATCTCTAATGAAGTCGGAATAAAGGCAGACATAGTTCCCGCGTTCAAGATAAACAAGGCAGAGGAACGCATCACCGCAGTAGACAGAAGCCAGCTCCACAACAAATTCATGAACGAAAAGCTTTCTTCAAGGCAAAAGGACGACGTCCGCCTTCTAAAGGCGTTCCTGAAGTTCCACGGGATACAGGGGGCAGATGCGAAGACCGAGGGCTTCTCAGGCTATCTGTGTGAACTGCTCGTGTATCAATATGGCTCATTCGTCAATGTTCTGAAGAAGGCGCTCTCGATGAAGCTTCCGATTGTTATTGATCCGATGCACAAGAGCGAAGACAGCGGCGGTACTCCGAAAGTTCTGAGCATGACAAGAAAGTTCAGCAAGAACTTTGTAGTCATAGACGCTACCGACGAGAACAGGAATGTGGCAGCAGCAGTATCAGCGGAATCGTTGGCTAGGTTTGCACTCGTATCAAGAGTGCTTTATGAAAGGCCGAGCAAAGATTTCTTTTTCGGAGCCAAGTACTCCGATGCGTACTCTGAAAGAGAGCTTGCAAACATAAGGAAGACGCTCGGTCTCGACATATATCTTGTACACTTCAAGGTTCCTGAGGTGGCAGAGGACATTCTCTGGCAGCAACTCAGAAGACTGATGCACAGGCTCGAAGGAGATCTGAACAAATACGGCTTCGGAGTAGTGATGGCGCTTGAGAACATCGAGAAGAACGATACCATTATGGCGTTCCTGATAAGCGAGTCTTTTGTCAAGCACACGCTGGCAGAAGGCCCGAGCGCATTCATGGGCAAATCAGTAGACAAGTTTCTTGATGCTCACAAGGATTCGCTTGGAATACTTTTCAAAGACGATAGGATAATGTCGATAGAAAAGGCGAAGTACGAAAAGCCTTCTGATCTAATTATGGCAGTTCTCGACGACACCGGCAACATACCTTCGTATCTCGGAAAAAAGAAGGCGAAGCTGCACGTCAACAAGATTCCAGAGCCGCTTGCAAAGCTCCTTTATGCTGCATTCATAAGAAAGACTGTTCTATAATCCGTATTTGTTTCCGTCCTTTATCAGTTCGAGAAGCCCATTCAGATTGTTTATCTGTTTCTGTTTCGGCTTTTTCACTTTCTTCCCTTTGCTCAATGCGGCTATGTACTTCATCACAGCAGATTTGTCGCTCTCGCTCTCGATTTCATAAACTTCATTACATTTCGCTATTATCGCCACTCCGCAGTAATCCACTGCTTCGGAAACTATGTTGTCTCTCAGCTTTTCCTTAGGGTAAGCCCTTTTCTCAAGCCTCTTGGCGAGCAGCGCCGGTTTGCACCTCGTTACAACAGCGATGTCATATTTTATCGACAACTCTGGAGCAAGATGCCCGACAAGCACTACGTTCTTGCTCTTCCTTTTGGCAAGTTCCTTCTTTGTTAGACTGCTGAGCTGATTCAGCTTTACTATTCTTGTGCCGAATTTGTCTTTTCCAGAAAAAGCGTGATACTTGGTCACCACGTCGTTTATCTCCAGCACATCAACATCCGCTTTTTTCTCCAACGCCTTTGCAAACGTGCTCTTTCCGCTGCCAGATGCTCCTGTCACTGCGATAATGAGCCTCTTCATCTTATCGTTTCTTCTATGTTCTTGAAAAGGTTCTCAAGCTCCTCTTTGCTTGTCTCGAGATACAGTATCTGGCTCGGCGGCAGGTACACTCTGAGCATGTAGTTCTTCTCTCCATCGAACAGCCAGCTTCCTATCTTGTCGTCCTTGTAGTTGTAGCTGAAATCAGCAATCAGGTTTGCGTTCTTTACGAAGCTTTCGGCAAGCGCGAGCACATTGCTGTCTACGTTGTCGATGTAAATTATCTCCTCTGCGGCCTCATTCCTCTCCATCGCTGCCGGTGTTATGAATGGTATCTTGTTCTGCTTTGCCTGCATCATTATGTTCTGGGACAGCTGTTGCGTGATTCCGACGGCCTTCGCAACATCGTTCTCGAACTTTTTCTGTTCGTCGGCCATATCTTCGAGCATATCGTCAACGTAATTGGTAACGTCTTCGTGCATGTTCCTGACGGTTACTCCTATTCCGTCGATTTTCATGAACTTTGTAGGTTCAGCAAGCAGCCTGCGTACGCTCATCTTGTACTTTGTGCCAAGCTCATCGTCAACCTCGCTTATGATCTCATCAGTATAGTCGCTCCACGGATTTGCCATATTACCCCCTCTTTATTTAAATGAGAAGGTAAGTTATAAATGTTATTGGTGCTGACATGGCAGAAAAGAAAGAGCCGACTGTGAAGGAAAGGATAGAGAAGGACATAGTCATGTTCAACGACAACGTAAAGGAAGAACGCCTCAAAAGCCTCGACGCAAAGAGCAAAAAGGTTGTCGAGCTTGCAAAGATGTACGCCAGCGACTCGAAAAGCTACCTTGACAAGGGCGATCTTTACACCTCATTCTCGTGCATATCGTATGCGCATGGCCTTCTCGACGCAATAAGAGACCTAAACGGAAACCTGTGATTGCTTGTACAATGAGGGAAAGGCGAGGATAAAGCACAGCGACAAGGCGTTTCTAAACCCTATAGCTAAGTTCATGAGAGACGTGAGCATAGCGTTTGTTGCAGGCGTGGCAGGAAAGAGCACAAAGATACTCGACGCCACAACAGCCACCGGGATCAGGGGCATAAGGTACTATCTTGAAACAGAGTCGAAGGATATAACCCTTCTCGACATAAACGAAAAAGCATACGAGCAGGCCAAGAAGAACGCAAGTTTCAACAAAGTAAAGGCAAAGGTGCTCAACAAAAGCATACAGGAATTCGCCAACACGACCAACACTGGCTTCGAAATGATCGACCTGGATCCATTCGGAGGAATTTCTCCATACGTATATGATCTGATGAAACTTTGCAGAGACGGAACCTACTTCATGCTAACGGCCACAGACGGAGCAGTTCTATGTGGCGCACACACCAAGGCTTGCCTGAAGCTCTACGATGCACAGCCGATGCACAACGAGCTGTGCCAAGAGACAGGAATAAGGATAATGATAGGCTACGTTGCAAGAGTCGCGGCTCAGTTCGACTACGGAATAGATGTAATTATGGCGCTCTCGCAGGCTCACTACATGAGAGTGTTCCTGAAACTCAAGAGCGGTGCAGACGCAGCGAGCGATTCTGTCTCGAAATTGGGATATGCTTATTACTGCGGACATTGCGGCACACGCTACACTAACACCGGGGCTATCGCAAAGCCGCCGATAGCCTGTTGCGAAAAGAGCTCGTCGAGCACACTCGTGTCAGGGAAAATGTGGCTCGGCAGGCTATACGACAAAGACACTGTGGCAAAGGTCCGCTCTGCGATCGAGAAAGCCGACGCAGACAAGCAGGGCATGCGGCTGCTCGACACAATAATCGGCGAGTACGATGTGCCTCTCCACTACTCTATTCCTAAGACGACCAAGCAGATGGGTGTGACAGCGATATCGCCTATCGACGTCATGAATGCGCTGAAGAAAAAGGGATTCGAAGCAACAAGAACGCAGTTCGGCGACAGCTCTCTGAAAACAAACGCGAGCATGGAACAAATACGCAAAATCATCTCGACAAACCAGAAAGGAAAAGACACAAAATGATACTCCGTTATAGCTCCATCCACCCACATAATTCCGCAATTTAAGAAGGTATAAATATTAGTTATGGCACTATAATAAACAATACAAAGGCGCTCTGGGTGGATGAAGTAGGGCGTCGGCGTGGAGCTTGCAGGGGTGCAAGTTGGTACTAAAGGGTGGGTACTGTGTGGGAGATGGGACAAAAAGAGTATTGTAAGAAGTGTGGGATAGAGATATTTCCGTTCTCAAGCAAATTCTCAGCTAGCAAGAGCGATTACTTCTGTGTAAAGTGCGCAGAGGCCTATGATAAGGAATACCTGATAAAGAACTCATGCGCGATGTGCTCAAAGCTTCTTTCAAACTATGAAGTGAAGGTCGTTCTTCCGTCGAAGCACTTCGGCGAGAGCAGCATAGAGATGAACGACAGGCTTTCGTGCTTGGGCTGCTACACAAAGGTCGCAAAAAGAAACAGGACCAGAAGGACGATAAGAAACGGAGTCTCTTCTGTCAGTACAAGCATAAGACGAAGCCTGCTAAAGGGCATGATGAACCACAACTACGCCTTAGCAAAGGAGCCCGATAAACAAACCTAGACGTACTTTTTATTTCTGTTTCTTATTCTGCACTAAAGCAGTGTCATCAATGCACTTCTTCAATCTTCTTGCCTTGAAGATAAGAAGGTCGTGAGTCTTCAATGCAGGCCTCACGGCAGCCGCATCCGGCGCAGGCGATGGTGTGACTTGCTCCCTCCTCAGAAATATAGATGGAAGAAGCGATGTGACTGCGCTTTCAACGGCTGCCATAAGCGTCAACCTTTCGAATACTGCACAAGGCTCGTTACCTTACCGAACTTGCTACTTATGTTGTTTGATATGTATCGCACTATGTCCTTCGGCTCCTTCTCGTTCATGAACCTTGCTTTGACGATGTAGCCACAGTCGCCCTCCGTCAGATAAACCTCCTGCACGTTCGGCAGCTCCACCAGGCTCATAGCCAGCTTCTCAGCATCTGCATTCGGCCTCGGCTCTATGAAATAGAACCTGTGCAACGCTGCCTTCTTCTTCGCTCCGCTAGTTTTTGTGTTTTCTTTTTCCATCTACCCACCTGAAATATCTAAACGGTATTAGCAGTTTTCTGAAAAACAGAAATCGCAACGACTTTCTCGGTCGCCGATCTCTGCTCGTTGTCGCACCCCTTTATATGAACCAGGAATGCAGCTGCATCGTTGTTCTTCGCAGGGCACATCCAGCACTCGTATGCCGCTTTCTCTTCTGCGCCCAAAATGGCCTTCTTTACCCCATCAATCAAACCCATGTTATACACCCAAATCATAAGCGGTGATTGGTGGGAGCAGAACTGGTGTGGTTGGACGACTTCCATTAGTGGAAGAAGTATGCTCGCTCCCAAGTACCATCCCATTCACCTGAATAGATTAGCGTCATAGCTGGTATTTATATGATTTGAAATTCCGCAGATTTGCAGTAAAAGATTGTTATAATGCATTTATGTCGTCGTATGGCCGCGATCCGTTTCTGGGGTCCACATCAGCGTCTTGTATTCATTCTTTATATCCACGCTCCTTATCGGAAGGCGGCCTATGACCAACTCGCCGATCTCTCCCTCGTAACGCTTTGCCCCGTGCATTTCGTACATGCGCTTGTGATAATCCAGCCCATACCTATGTGCCGCGGCTTTGCTGTCGAATGCAGACATTATGAACAGCGTGTGGCTTCCTATCAAAGTCGCCGATAGAAGGTACCTGCTTATCAGAGGATTCTTCTCGTCAAACTTTATCGCCTGCCTCGCCCTGGCGGAGCTGCTCTCGAATCCTTTTGTCGGCGTATAGTCGTCAAACAGGGTCATGAATGAAATCTCCTTGAGCGGATCCATGGTCACCGTCGCGCGTTTTATAACTCCAGACTTGACGAGCTTGTCGAAATTGTACTTCACGGTGTTGAAGTGCATGCCTAACCTCTTCGAGAGCTGCTGGAAGCTGAGCCTGGCATTGCCGTTCAAACACGCGAGCATCCTCTTGGAATTCTCATCCAGATTTGCAGCTTTTATGGCCTCATCTCTCAGCGGAAAAAAACCGAGGTGCCTGTGAGCCACTTCTGAAGTGTGCCAACGCACCCCGTATTCGGACAACTCAATCATCATCGCCATGTTCCAGTACACGTACTCGTCCCCGGAGAAGGCATTTGCATATATGACAAGGTCGTAATCGCCATTTGCGAAGAAAGCCACCTGCGGTATGTAAGATTGCGACAGGATAGCCTTTAGCTTTGCGCGGTCGGGCTTTTTCTTGAATTTAACCTCTATAAGATGAGGGTGGTTCAGGCCCAGAGCCGACTCGTCGATCTCGATGGTGTACTCCATTCCGAACTCTTTCTCCAGCCTGCCAATCCTGTCCTTGACAGTGGTCCTCGAAACATCCAGCATTCTGGCGATCTCCGCCACTGGCATGCGCGAGTCCTCGGAAAGGAGCCTAACAATCCTTCTGGTGAGCAGCGCGTATTTCTTGCTGAACTCGCTCTCGACATCATATTCACTTGCCATGTGGACTCTATCGAACGCTAAAACTATAAAATGCATAGTAACAGGAAAATACCCGAATATTGCAGAAAAATGAAAGGTTTAAATTGGACGCTTCCACATTGGTTTTGATGGACATAAAGAGGAAGGCCTACATAATGATAACGCTTGCGCTGATAGGCGGAGCGCTTTTTCCGATAGCGCTCAAGGTCGCAGTGGACAACGGGGTAAACATATACTCCTTCCTATTCTTCTCTTACCTAATAGCAACGGCAACGTCATTCCTTCTTGTGGTCGCCAAAGGCAAGCTTCCTCAACTGAAGAGCTATCTCGCCAATCCCCGCGAGGCGATTATTATAGGAGCATCCGGGTTCGCCTTTGCAGGCTTGATATATTACGGCATCATATACTCCGAGCAGTTCATCAGCGCTACATTCGCAACCGTCATATACCGAACGCAGCCCCTGCTAATGCTGCTGTTCATTCCGTTCCTGCTCAGAGAAAGGATAACCAAGACGCAATTAGTCGCACTGTCCCTAGGTTTCATCGGGATTTACATTGCCTTGAGCGGCGGCAATCCGCTGGCATTTACTCTAGGTTCTAACGCCGTAGTGGTGCTCGCTTTGCTTGCAGCGGTGCTGGTCGCCGCGTTCGCAGGTGTCTTTCTGAAGAGGTACACCACCGACATGGAGAGCACTATGTTCATAACTAATGCTATGTCGCTGCCTGTCGCCGCGATTCTGTTTGTGTACGGCGGCGCGCAGATTCCGGTGTTGAGCGCAAGCACTCTTGCAGCGCTGCTCTACATGGGAATACCAATGATGGCGTTCGTCACCTATTTCTATTTCAAGGCATTCCGTACGCTGAAAACCACATTCGTTTCGAATTACTACCTATTATCGCCATTCGTAACCGCGGTTGTGGCGGCTGCCCTCCTTGGCGAAGCGATACAGCCGTACTACCTCGTTATCGCGGCTTTGGTCGGAGCAGGCATACTTCTGCAGAACTTCGACAAGAAAGGAGGAAGCTACGTCGCGAAGAGCAAGGAGCCAGCCAAAAACCGCCTCCAGATATTCGATGTGACTGGCGCGTTCCTCAACACAAAAATCGAAGCCATAGAGTCGACGATGAAAGGGAATGGAAGGGTTCTGGCTGTGAAACTAAATCGAGAGTTCCACGAAAGATTGGAAGGCGCTGAAAACTACGCTGCCGCGTTGCGGGACAGGCGCATATTCGTCTACTCGGATTCCGACAAACATCTTGTAAGCGAGGAAGAAAGCCGCTTCGTCTCAGAAGTAATGGGAGTAGGCGAGGGCGAAACCGTGTTGATGTGCGCTGGCAAGCCGGAGGAGAGCGAGGAGTTCTTCAATAGCATTGCACAGGCCACACCCAAAGAAACATACGATTCTTAAACCTTAACTGCCAAGGCAATCTATGCACGGCAAGAGCATGAATACGGGTCGACTCAAAGGAAGCAAAGTCGACGTTGAGAGCAATCTCGATGCCCTGTTCGCAATGGAACATGAGATCGCCAGAGCTACGCCGTCTCTGCTCCAGCTCGGCACAAAGGAGAAACTGTTCGAGTTCCTCACTGGCGAGCACGGCTCAGGCACATGGCTCTGGGCGGACCAAAAAGGCGTGAACGTTGGGTACCTGACACTCATAGACAAACCAAAAGAAGAGAACTGGAAGTCCTCGCAATCCGCGTCATGCCGGGCCATCAGAACAGCGGTTATGGAAAGCAGATGATGGATTTTGCAGAAAGAAGGGCAGAAGAGCTTGGACTAAGGAAAGTCACGCTGGTAACTAACACAAAGAACACGAGAGCAATAGGCTTCTACGAAAGCATAGGCTACAAAATCATCAAGGAAATGGCCAACTATTTCGGGGACGGCGAGAACCGATACCTGCTTGAGAAAGAGATGTGAATGTAGTTAAGAAGGCTTAAGTATCTGGAATGCTGTATAATATTATAGGCTGGGCGGCTGTGTTTTCTCCAAAACATAATCCTTCCACCGAAGGCGCCCGGCTTTTAATTTTATTTATCTTTTTCTGGTGCTGACCGTTATCATGTGATGCTCTGACTCGTAGCCTAGCGCAGTCTTGAATGTGTCCGGATCCATGGCCAGAGTGCTGTCAGAGTAAGGGTCGTTTATGTAGATCGTGTCCTTGTCATAACCCTTTATCACTACCCAGTGCGGGCTCGGATCCAAATAAGGGTTTAGCGCGTTTGCATTGACGAGCACAATCGGAATCCTTCCAGAGTTGAGCTGCTTCTTTATTGTGTTGAGAGTAGTTAGGCCGTATTGCTCCTTTACGTTGTATCCTTCTGCCTTTTTCTTTATCTCGTCAAACGATGAGTTGAGCGTTTCGAGGTTTATTCCCTCATATACTGCAAGCTTCTTTTCGTAGCCTGCGTCCTTTACATTGCTGACTATGTTTGGGCTTGCTCCTCTCTTCGCGAGCGCATAAGCAAGGCCGTATCTAGAGCCATGCCATACGCTTCCAGAGTTGGCTTCTTTCCATATCTCGAACTCCGCTTCTTTCTTCATCTTGAAGTTCTCGTTGAGATACTTCAGCACCATCATAGCGCACGCTGCAGAGCTTGTGAACTCGTAGCTTTGAGCATAATTAGGCACCTCGAACATCTTCGAGCCTTTCATTCGCTTTGCTGGCCTTGAAGAACCTCTTGAAGCCTTTCTTGCCTTGGCCTTCGGCCTTGATTTTGAAGCGCTTTTTCTCTTTACACTTTTCTTTACCATCATTTCACCCGATAAACATTAACCGTTCAATAATGCACACAAAAGTATGCAGGGGGAGAGATTTGTTCAAAGCGTTATGCTTTTTGAACTCTCGTAGGCCTAAGCCAGCAGATCTTGAGTCTGTCGCGTTTGACCAAGCTCCGCCACCCCTGCACGTTATTGTTTGTGTACATATTAATTAAATACACATACGATTTGAAGCATTGCACCCGTCGTAAAAGTAACGACAAAGTAAGATAGTCATTAGGTAATATATATAGCTTTCGAAAGCTTTTTCTGTCGAAAATTCCGACTTTTACCGCGTTATTTTGTAGCCTTTCACTGTTTCGTAGAGCTCTTTTGCCTTCTTGTCTTTCTCGAAGTGCTCTCTTACCGGCTTTATTCTTTTTTCTAATTCGTCGGCGACAAAACTCTTGAGGTCCATAGGGTGTATTTTTCCTGCGCTGAACAACGAAACCAGTTCGCCGTAATTCTCTGCTTCTATTGGACCGCCGAACTTCTGTGGTCTTTCTATGGTTATGCCTTCGTTCTTGTCGTCAAGCAGTATAACATCAAGGTAATTGAAAAGCGGGTTGCCTTCCACGATTTTTTCCGGGCAGTATGCGCTGTTTATCTTCTTTTTTATCTCTTCGGCGGTGTCATGCATGTATATTGCGCTTGTTGGGTCAGACTTTGACATCTTAAATTCAAAAAGTGCGTCTTTCTCTGCTGCTTTAAATCCCTGGGGAACCCCCTTCAATCCCAATACTAGGGGATGGTGCACAGCCGCAGGCTTTTTCCATTTATATTTGTCCGCAATTTCTCTTGCGAGTATGTTTGCGCGTCTCTGATCCATTCCAAGTTGGCAAATATCGACGTCCATTTGGAATATGTCTGTGACCTGCATTGCCGGGTAATATAGTTGTGCAGCAGTTACTGATTCACCTTCCTTTCTTCCCATGACTGTTATCGCCCTCTTAACTCTGTCGAGTGTTGTTGCCATTCCAACTCTCATGAACTGATCCCAGTATTTTATCGTGTCCATCAGTTCGCTGGCCCAGATTATTTCTACTTTTGAGGTATCTATGCCACAGCCTTTCCACACTTCTACAAAATACTTGCCTGCAGTTTGTATGTGTTCCAGATCGCCCCCAAGCTTATTATTTATCATACCGAAGTAGTCTGCAAGGTAAAGCTTGAACTTTATCCCAGTGCTGAGCATCTTCTTGAGGTTCTTGGCTCTAAGTAGGCCAAAATGTATTGGCGCTATGCCTGATGGCTCAAAGCCGTCGTACGCTATTGGATGCTGATTTGTCTCGAATATCTTGCGCAGTTCCTCTTCTGTGACTACCTCTTGCGCGAAGCTCTTGATAATATCAATCTTCGTCTCAATATCCATGTTGACCAATGAGAAGGATACAGGATTGAAGGTATTTAAGGTTTATCTGCCAGCAACCCGCTTTTCAGTCTCCATACCCAATCATTTAAGATAGCTCCAGCCAGATTCGAACTGGCGTCACAAGGTTCAGAGCCTCGTATCCTTGGCCACTAGACGATGGAGCTATGAAGTATTCTACTATTTCAGCATACTGCTTTTATATGTTATCGCTAAATCTATTCCATGGCAATGAGAGCGGATGTGCCCTTTACGGAAGAGCTGAAGCATTTCCTTCTTGCCGATGCTGTGCTGATCTTTGCATTCACGCTTGTGTTTGCGCGCGGTTCTGTCGGCGCAGTCGGAGTGCCTAACTCGTTTGTCGGCGCACTCGCTTACTTCGCTCCGATGATGGCTGTCATCGTAACCGTCAGCTTTATACTGCACGAGCTCATGCACAAGCTCGTCGCCCAAAGGTTCGGCGCAATCGCCGGCTTCCGGACTTCTATTCCTGGACTTTTGATAACTGTTGCAACAAGCCTGTTCGGCTTTCTGATGGCGATACCAGGCGCAACCATGATATTCGCGCACAACTTCACCAAAAAAGAGAATGGAATCGTGTCTATTGCTGGCCCTCTGACCAACTTTGTAGTGTTCGGCGCATTCTTTGTGATTGCATTCCTTACAAATCCTCCTGCTTACTCGTATCTGGCCAACCTTCTTGGAATCGGCATGGCAATCAGCATGATACTCGCCTTCTTCAACATGCTTCCGATCATGCCTCTAGACGGGAGCAAGGTCCTCGCCTGGAGCCCTGCAGTTTACCTTGTGACTATGGGCGCCATCTTCGCAATAATCTACTTCTTCGGCATACTTCCGATCTACAACCTGATTTTCCTTGTTATTATCGCCCTCGCCTTCTCGGTTTTCTATCGTGGAATGTTCTAGCCAGAAAGCCACCCTTTTTAAGCCTTCTTTTTGATAATTAGTCGACTGACCATGGCGGCTAACCCTAAACCTGATGCTAAAACGACGATAGACTCCCTCACGGAACTGCTCAAGGAAAAGGGAAGAATCGAACTCGGAAAAGCTGCTGCTACTCTGGGGATAAATCCGACTATCGTCGAAAACTGGGCGAAAGTCCTCGAAAAAGGGAACATGGTCAGAATCACTTACGAAGTCGGAAAGATGTACATAGAGCCGGTTTCTGTGTCAAAGGAACAGGAACGCGCCATCGAAGCAACCGTCGAGGCAGAGCGTTCAACAATCGCAAGCACAGTAGCCCAGGAGCGCGCATCGCTCGAACAGCTCACCCTTGAACTCGGCGACATAGACCTAACTGTCAAATCTGCAGAGAAAGTGTTCCAGGAGCGTTTCCCAATAATCGAAAAGGAGCTAGACGAGATCAACTCAATATACAAGGCTCTCGAGACAGAGAACACAAAAGTCGAGAGTATAAAGAAGGGAGCGCAGGGCACATACGACGACCTCAACAGGAAGATAACCGCACTCTACAGCAAAATAGAAGGCGTCGACGCAAACACTACCCAACTCACACTCAACAAGCTCGCCTCTATTAGAGAAGAGCTCAAGAAAGCCCAGGAGCTTGAGAACCAGCTCAACCTTCTTTCGAGGAGCAAGGACCGCGCCCTAGAGGCGATCAAGAAAAGCGTAGAAGACCAGCTGAGAAATCTCGAAAAAGAGATAGACCGATCGAGGAAGAACATCAACCTGCAACTTCAGATTTACAGCAAGCAGATAGAGCAGGCGCTCAAAGAGGTTCGCGAACAGGAGCGAAACGTCCGCGACCTGTCGTCGCAGGTTTCCAGCTTCAGGCGCGAGCGAGAATCCGCGAAAAAATCTCTAGAAGAGGCGCGAACAAGCTTCAACGACCAGTTCATAAAGACGTTCACCGACATGGAGAACAGGAGCAGCATACTTTCCCGCGAGACAAAATCAATACTTAGCCAGCTCAACACAGTCAAGGAAGGCTTCGGCCAGGCTTCAAAGGTTTACGACGCTGTGCAAAAGGCAAAGATCGAAGTCGCAACTGCACAAAAAGCGGTTGCAGCTCTCCACGAAGAGACCGACAAGCTTCTTTCAGAAGTCACTGAAATAGAAGCTATGAAGGCTTCTGCAGAGGCAAAAGCAGCGAAGGCCGCCGAGATAAAAAACCGTGTCGCGTCAATGGGAGACTCAAGAAAGAAGCTGGAAGAGGACACCAAGAGCGCTGCGGAGGACATGGCCAGAGCCGCGAAAGGAGAGAAGGTTGATAAAGATGAAGAGAACAAGCAACAATAGGTGCAACGATGGCTGATGTAAAATCCGATGACGTAAAAATCCTTGACCATTACTCGCTCAATGCCAACGGACTGCACGTAGAAGTTGACATAAAGCAGACCGGAGCAGAATTCGTTCCAAACTATGAAGTAACATTTCCTGGAATAGGCATCGCTACAAAACTCCTTCTGCTGTCGCTCAGAAGCGAAATGGTAACAATGACTCCGATCGATCCGTCTAGAATACAGATCAAGGAATACCTGGACGATCTTACAAAGAGGGTTCAGTCTGCAAGCAAAATACTTATCGACAAATATCTTCCCGGAACCACCGGCGATACAAAGGACGTGCTGAGCGCATACATGGTAAACATGATGATAGGTTTCGGCGACCTCGAAGCTCCGATTGCAGACGAGCACCTAGAAGAAATCGCAGTCAACGGATCGCGTGAGCCGATCTGGGTATTTCATAAGAGGATAGGCTGGTGCAAGAGCAACATAAAGCCACCAAACGAGGAATCCATTTACGACCAAGCAGAATCCATCGGAAGAAGAGTGGGCCGTGAGATAAACAACCTCGCTCCGCTTATGGACGCAGAGCTCGCCGACGGTTCACGAGTCAACGCTACTCTATTCCCGATCTCGCAAGTCGGTAACACAATCACGATCAGAAAGTTCGAGAGAAATCCTTGGACCATGCCTGCCCTGGTCAAGAACGGAACAGTGAGCCCACAGATAGCAGGGCTGATCTGGCTGTGCATACAGAACGAAATAAGCCTTCTGATTTCCGGAGGAACAGCTTCTGGAAAGACAAGCTTTCTAAACGCATCGAGCATATTCTTCCCGCCGACAAGAAGAATAATCTCTGTCGAAGAAACTAAGGAACTCACACTGCCAAAGCTCTACCAATGGATATCTATGCTGACAAGGCAGCCAAACCCAGAAGGAAAAGGCCAAGTCACGCTTTACGACCTCATGATCAACGCTCTCCGTCAGCGTCCAGACATAATGCTTGTAGGAGAAGTGCGTACTGCAAAGGACGCAGAGACGCTTTTCGAAGCAATACACACAGGTCACGCAGTGTATGGAACAATCCACGCAGATAATGCGCAAGACACTGTCATCAGAATGACAAACCCTCCTATCGAGGTTCCTAAGATTATGATGAACGCAATCGGAGGAATGATAGTCGCGTTCAGGCACCGCACCCGCGGAATAAGAAGGGTGCTAGAATTCGGTGAAATACTCAAGACTGGAGACGCAAACGTCCTCTACAGATGGAACATGAGGAACGACACCTTTGCCCAGTTAAGCGACATGACGCGACTTTCCGAAACCATCGCGCTTTACGGAGGCTTGACAAGGAAAGAGATAGACGACGAAGTGGCGGAGAAGGCGACGATACTGAACTGGATGACAAAGTACAATGTAATTGATGTCGACAATGCAGGATTCGTAGTTTCGAACTATTACAAGAACAGGGAGAAAGTTCTCGACATAGTAAAGAACGACGTCCCATACACTGACAAACTTTTCAAGTGAAAAAATGCCGGACCAAAACGATTACGAACATATCGTCGCGCTGATAGAGGACATCGAGGCCAGCACTCCAGCTGGCGAGACAACATTCGTGGCCGTTCCGGAATCTGTTACAAAAGAGGAGCCCGTGCACAAAACCTACAGAGAAATTATCGAGATGATAGAAACGATGGAGACCGGAAGGCGACCGTCCGTTCAGAGGGAAGGAGAAAGGGCAGCGCCGCAGGTGCAGCCACACCTCATGACGACGGGAGTTGCGCAGTCGAAGTATGCCCAGGTGCCTGTGACCACTCCAATGCAGCAGGAGCAAAAGCCGATGGCCAAAGCCAAAGCGCAGCCGCAAGAGGTGCAGACGCACAGAGAGGCCGTGTCAAAGGAACTAGGCAACATAGCGAAAAAGCTCGGCGGAGCAAAGCAGTCGTTCGGATCCCTGTCGAAAAAGCGCATCAACATAAAGGATCTCGTTCTTCCAAATCTGTCTGTAGCAGACCAGACCTCAGAGCTGGAGAGGATAATCGAGGGGCTCCGCGAGCACATATTCGACGTCGATCACATTGATATTGTAGAACAGGAGGTCTTCGGCCTCCGCCAATACCTACAGAGCGAGCAGAAGGGCAAGACGGCACAGCAGTACACGTCTCTCGAGCAATCGCTGTTAAGCCTTAGGGACCAGAGGCTCAACGAAGCTGTGGAGCTGTTGCATGGATATGGTGTTAACTGATGGATCTATTCAAAAAGAAAAAAAGGGTAATCGAAGTCGGCGGACAGAAGATAGAGCTTGAGCCAAAGCCAAGCGTGGGCGGGCTTTTCCAGAAAAAACCTGCAGCCCAAAAGCCAGGCGCACCGCAGCAGCCTCAACCTACGAAAATCACGATACAGTCAAAGGCACAGGGCGCAAAGAAGCCTAACCCGTTCGGAGGGCTGTTCAAGAAAAAGAGGGAAGAAGAGCCGATAATCAAGGTAGAGACCAAGATACCACAACAGCACATAACACAGATAGAGCTTCCGAAAGTAGGCACTGCAGAAGCCGCAAGGCGGGAGGTAGGGTCAGCAGGTGTCGTTGGAAAGAAATCACCGCTTGGCAACTATCTGCAAAAGACGATAGCAAAGCAGAAGGGCCTCGAAGTAGCGCTCAGAGAAGCCGGCATAGAAACCTCTGTCGAGGCTTTCGCGCAGAGGATGTTCCTTGCGGCTGCCATGCTATCCATAATCATTGCAATAACCGTTTATCTGCTGCTTTCAACAATCGGCCTTACACTGATCGAGAACCTGTTGATTGCGCTTGTCCTCGGAATATCGATCTTCCAAGGAAGTTTCAGGGTATTCCTAACCTATCCAAAATCAAAAACGCAAGGGACTGCAAAGAACATAGAGCGAGACATCCTGTTCGCAGCCCGTGACCTCATCATATCGCTGAGGTCTGGAATGCCTCTCTTCAATGCTCTAACACTCATCAGCACTGGCTATGGCGACGCAAGCAAGGAGTTCAAGAAGGTGGTCGCCAGAGTAGAGCCGGGCGGCCTTCCGCTAGAGGAAGCGATCGACGAAACTGTGGCAGAGTCGAAGAGCCAATCTTTCAGAAGGATAATGCTTCAAGCATCTGTCAGCATAAAAGCGGGAGCAGACGTCGTCGGCGCACTCCAGAGCGTCATAGACCAGCTTTCGCAGGAGCGAGTCATAGAACTGCGGCGATACGGGCAACGTCTCAACGCTCTCGCTATGTTCTACATGCTTTTTGGAGTAATCATGCCGAGCATGGGAATAGCAGTAGTCACAATCCTGACTACGTTCATAGCCCTGTTTTCTGTGGACAACACTGTGCTCATTTCAGTGCTGATAGGTATTATATTCATGCAGGTAATATTCCTCAAGCTGATAACCGCTTCGAGGCCGGTATTCGCAATGTGATGTTATGGCAAAGATTGACGTCCTGGACAAAATCAAGGAAATAAACTTCGAGCGACTTGTTTCCAGAGACGTGGCAAAGGGACTCTCCAAAGAGCTTGACCTCGCAGGCATGGCCACCGACGTCAATACTCTGCTTTCAATCATACTGCTCCCAGGCTTCGCAATATTCGTTGTACTTTCATTTGTCTTTTATTTCTTCGGCCTAGGTGCGCTACTATCTTGGGGACTCGCGATCGTCTCTGCAATATTGTATGCTGTTGCGGTTTACGTTTTCATAGAGTACAAAATAGACCTGAGGAAAACCGTCGTAGAGAAAGCGCTTCCCGACTTCCTGCAAATAGTAGCAGCTAACCTGCGTTCTGGAATCTCTCTCGAGCGGGCGATGCTGCTTGCTGCAAGGCCAGAATTCGGAATACTCAGCGAAGACGTCAAGGAGATGAACAGAAGAGTATTCGGAGGGCAGACTCTTGAAATCTCGCTTACAGAGCTCGGCAACAGATATAAATCTGTGGAGCTCCGCCATGCCGTGCGAATGATTAACGAGGCGCTCAGATACGGAGGTGCAATGTCAGACCTGATTTCGCAAATCGCAAAGGACATAAGGAACCAGCAGCTTGTGCAAAAGGAGGTCGCAGGCCAGCTCCTTCTATACACGATATTCGTCGCTTTCGCAGGGCTTATCGCAGCTCCTGTACTGTACGGGCTGACAAGCCAGATGATAGTCGTAACTGACAGCGTCTGGAACGGCATCCTCCAATCGAATCCAAACGGGCTTCCGACTACCGGAGTATCTTTCCTGAGGCCAAGCCCGCCGAAGATAACGCCGACAACATACCACGACTTCTCCTACGCAGCCATTATAATAATCACGGGATTCTCAAGCCTGATAATGTCTGCAATATCCACCGGATCGCCGCTAAAGGGAGTGCGCACAATGCCTGTGTTCATAGCCGTAGGCCTGGTCATATACATAATAGTGCAGAGCGTGATAGGCGGACTGTTCTCAAACCTCGGCAGCGTATAATCAATGAAAAATCAATGAGAAGTAAACATAGTTTTATGGGAAACCGTAAATTCCATATAACATCGGGGTATTCGCAAGATATTGGAGCTTGTTTGTGATAATTACATTGTATACTCCAACTCCTTGCGATGTGCAAACCGCAATCGCCGTCACTGCGTTTTGCGATAACGCCGGGCTTCCGGAAACCTGGGCGCAACCGCTCGGCAACACGAATGTCGGCGTACTGCTGCTCCCGAATCCTGTTGCCATTATAACGCTGAAAGTTCCCGGCTGTGTCACGTTATAAAAAATCTTCTGCGGGCTGCTTGTCATAGAGCCTGACGCTAGCAGAGAATAAGTATTTCTGTTGACTCCAACTGCGCCATACGTAAACTGGCAGACATTGCTCTGCACGGCTATGCAAGAGTTGAGGTTTGACTGGTGCCCCAAAGACGAGGCGGCTATGGCGTTACCGTTTGATACTGCGTCTGGCGTCCAAGATGTGCTCAGTATGCTGACGCTTCCAGTTGGATCATAAATCCCTCCTGTCGACAATGCACATAAGACTGTGTTGTATATGCCATTTGATAATGTGATGGTATTTGTCGGAGTCGAGCCGAATCCGAAGTTGCCTACTGGCGGCTCAGCACAGGTTGAAAAGCTGCCATCAACACCAGAAGTGCTCCAGGCCTGCAGGCTTGTTTCATAAGATATCGACTGCGAGAAATTCATCAGTATATTTGCAGGGGCTGTAAGAACAAGGTTGGCCGATAAGGTGTTTGCAGGGGTTACCGTTGTGCTCGAAGTCGGCACATTCGAACTCCATTGCTGGAACAAATAAAATATCGCCGGCACGCGTGCACCTACTATGTAGTTGCCTGGGCTGAGCAGAAGCTGTTGCCCTGTAGAATACGGCGCCCCATTTATCACTATGATCGCATTTGCCAGTACATTGGATATTCCGCTGCTTTTTGAAGAGCCGAAACCACCACCGCCTGCACATGCATTTCCCGGGTTGGCCGCAGAGCAGCTCAGCTGAACCGAATTCACGCTGCTGCGTATCTGCGCCAACGCGTTGACACCGTAAAACGGCACATTTGCTGTAGCGAGCGTCTGGGTTCCTGTTCCGGATGTTTGATAGAGCGAAGAGCCGCAGCTCGATTGCAGGTTGCTGTTGCATATCTTATAGGTTATCGCAAAGTTTGTGTTGACCTTTGTGCCGTAATATGGGACCGTGGTGCCAGGTATCGAAGCAACGCATACCACTCTGTCGCCAGGTACTGCTAATTGCGGGTAACAGTTTCCGAGGGTGTATTTCGTTCCGGACACTCCTATGCCTGTAGTTATGGCATTGAATGCGCCTGCCGGCATGTAAATAGAGCTCTGCAAGTTGTTTATGAATGCGACATAATATGTGACAGGCGTCGGCAGCAGCAGCTCAGAGTCCAGGCATGGAAGAAGCGGCTGTATGTTGCATGACGACGGATAATACTGCTGCGCTCCGCCGCCAAAAGATATGGTGAATACAACTGCTACGAACACTGTTACTATAAGAAGAGCCCACGAATACGTGGTAAGGAACTCGATCGCGCTCTGTGCATTAAGCCTCATTGTATCGACAACAATACAAATGCAATCCTTTTATAAATATCTGATGCGCTATGGCACGTAGCTTTCTGCGCATGCGCCTGCGAGTACATTTCCTGAGTAGCACTGCGTTCCTGTTTGCGTGTTATAGAGTATCGCGCTGTCTGGAGTTGAGCCTACGTCTTGCGTTATGTTCATGAAGCCCTCGTATCCCGTGTATAGAGGGAACAGCACATTGGTCGGGGTTCCGCTATACGTATTATTCAGGTATACCTGGTCGTAATATGGAGCAGTGTTTGTGTCGCCGTTAACCAACTGGAAATCGGCCAGCAAGCCATTGAAAGCAATTCCAGAGCCGCAGTTCACAGAATCGCTTGGCCCAAGCGCAAAGTATAGTGGGCTCATTCCTCCGTTGCCTGGCTGGGCTGCTCCTGTTTTTTGCACTCCGTTTACATAGCCGTAGAATGTGTAGCTTCCGCCACTGCCGTACATTCCGAATCCTATGTCTGTCCAATTTCCTATCGGTATTGCTCCTAGGCTTTGACACGAACCATCATTCGGCCACCTGACATAGCCCACTCCGTTGACAAGCTCTATTATGCTGTTGTGCGATCCAGTGTTCGGTGTCGAAGAGCTGCGCGCATCTAATATGACTCCGTTTCCGCTATACGGATAAACCCATATGTTCCCCAGGAAAAGCGGAGGTGTGCTTCCTTGGCTGGACCACAATGTGCAGCCTGTGCACGACAGGTCTTTGGTGGTGGCGACGTAGCCCCTACCTGTGAACCGCATAGCTCTCGGGAATATGGCGTTGACTGCTCCGAACGCAGCGCTTTCGTTCTCCACTATTCCTTTGACGTTGAGCAGCGGGCTGTTTGTAATGTACATGCGTTGCTGCCATGTGTTGGTGCACTGGCTCGGGTTTGTGCAGCCGTTCACTCCTTCTACAACTCCACTGATGTTGAAAGCGCTGAGCGAACCTGCTACTATAGGGTCATAGTAAAACCCTTTGACTAGTGTGTAGTTGATTCCATTTACTGGTGTAGTCGCATTAAGGCCGAATGGTCCGGAATCCGTAGTGGTTTTTTGGAATGTGTACCATGCCGTGAGATTATGGGACGACACTATAGGCGGCGAATTGATTCCTCCTTTGTACAGCTGCGTTAACTGGACCGTATTCAGAAGCCCATTGTATACCTGCACATCTGCTATCATTCCGTTGAAACCGCCCCCAGACGGCCACGGATAGTCTGAGCCAACACGAATGATATTTGCGCCAGCAAATACGTATCCACCACCAAACGTTTCGTGGCAGGTGTTCAATGGCAGGCCATTAAGGTAGAGCCATTGGTTGTTATAAGTTCCACCCGTTTGCGACTGGTTGTATTCGTATGTCAGGAAATACCATTGGTTGTCTTGCAGCGTGATTATACTGTTTGCTGTGCAAGGATCTGTTGTCGAACCCGCACCCCCGCCAGTCAAAGCTGCATAGGGCTGATCATTTTTAACTGCGATCTGAAGACCAGAAAACGGACCGCTGTACTGACAAGCCCCGCCGATGGTAGCACAACCTACTGTTATTAGCCCATCATCGTGTTGTCCTGAATCCTCTACAAGCCTTGCCCCGTTAAACCATACGTTTATTGTAAAATTGTGGAATGGCGGAGATCCTGTGGGATCAACGATCGGCGGTACACTTGTGTAGTAAACATTTGCAATCGCATTGCCGTTGAAGTAACCAACAGCGGTGTTGTACAAATTGAAGTTGAACAGTCCTGCCCCTGATGTTCCGGCATACGGCTGGTTCTGCACGTAATTGAAATAGCTCGGCGCATAAGGGGTCGGATAATAGTTGTTGCCCTTGTTTATCGCAGACTGCAGCGATGTGAAGTTGTATATCGTTTTTCCTGGACCGCCCATCAGCACCTGCGTCCCGTTCTGTAGATATGCGAATATGTTCGGGCTTGTTGCCAATGGATAAACCAAATACGGGATCAATGGGTTAGTTGCGCTGATCGCATTTGTTATGATGCCGCCCATTCCGCATCCTCCTGCAGGCAGGCTTGCTGCGCTCGGAGTGACTAGTATGAAGTTGCTGGTCTGGACTGCAGACGGAATCGAGGAGCAGCTGCTTGGTGAAGGCAGAACAACCAAAGTCCCGGCAGCGAACATGAACGGGCTGTTTGTCCCAGCAACTGCTGTGTACGCCCCTCCGGCTATCTTCGACATTGCTGGAGTCTGGTTTATTATCGACATATATGTCGGGTTGCCCTGTTCAAGCTGAAGAAGGTCTAGCGTTCCGTTGAGCGGCACGCTTGTAGTTACGAATATCGGATAGCTGAACGTTCCTGCTGCAGACGTGGCTGTAGCGAACGCGGTGTAAGACGCATTGATGTATCCCGGCAGCGTCTGGTAAACCGATATGTTGGCATTGTTTATCGTCAGGTTTACGCCCTGTATTGCCAGCACTGGAGCGATTGTGTTGCTGAAGTTTCCCATTATTGCGCCTGCCATCGACCCATAGGTCGTTTGTGCGATCGCGTTTCCATAATGCACAAAGCTTCTACCGTAGATCGTGCCGTTTGTCATTAGTGACACGAGCATGTATGACGTGTTGTTTACAAATGTGGTGTTTCTTGTCTGGCCTGGATTGGATTCTATGTATGTGAGAGTGGACAGCGCAGCGCTAAGGCTTTGGTGCAGCTCCGATCCTGCCATGGAGTTCAACTGCAGCGCTCCGAATCCCTGTGTGGAGCTTTGCGACGACAGCTGCGCAAGCGTGTTGTAGTTTATACTCACTACTATGTAGGTGACTACCTCTGTCAGCATAAGGATGAACAGAACTATGATCAGCAAAGTTAGCAGTATGCCCTTCCTGCTTCTTGGCATTTTAATCCCTGTTTTTGAAAGCGGTGTCATTGTCATCTCCAAACTACAACGCTTACGTTGTACGATCCATATGTTCCGTTGACATCTATGCTCATCGGCACGCTCGACCTGCTTACCTGGTATGAATTCTGCAGCGACGGCGGCGTATAGTTGAGTCTTCGCACTATGTTGTTTGATATCGGGGCTCCCATGGTGCTCAGATCATTGTAGAATCCGTTGAAGCCCAAGTAGTCGTTAACATCTCCTTCCATGGGGAACCATGCCATCGCACTCTGGTTTGCCAACGGGGCACCTGCGAGCCCCTCCTGGTATATTTGTTGCACTTGTGCAGTTGTCAGCGTTTTGTTGTATATCTGCACGTCGGCGATTATTCCATTGAAAAGCCTTCCGGTGGAGGCTCCAATATTTGTGCCCCCTATTATCAGGTTGCCATTTGTGACATACACAGGATCTGTAGGCACAGAAAGACCGGACGGCCCAAGCACATTGCCGTTTACGTATAGCATTGCAGTATTTCCTGAGAGTGTCGCAGCTATGAAGTTCCATTTGTCGAAAGATGCAGGCGTGCCTGTTGTAGGCGCCAAATCATTGTTCCATGTGCTCAGCGACAGAAGACCGTTGGACTGCATTCCGAGTATGAAGCTGTTGGCAGTTGTAGCGTGTGTCCCCCAGCCAACCACACCGTTGCGTTGCGCATCTCCTTGCACAGGATACGGATATATCCAAGCAGTAGCAGTCATAGTGTTGCCGACAGGCACCTCCGGAGTTACCGACCTGAAAAACATGTTCTGGCTGAAGCTTAACGTGCTAAGGAGAGGAGCGTATGTTCCATTTATGTATATGCCGACTTTGCTGCTCGGATAGAGCTTGTTCAACAGAGCCGTTGCGCAGCTCCCGTGCCCGTTCATGTACAGGGTTGCAAGATCTGCCAGCAGGTTTGCGCTCGGGTCAGCAGTGCACATGCCTATATCATATATCGTGTTTCCAACAATCGTATATACATTGCCGTAAGCAACAGGAATGTCGTGCGTAAAGACTTTGTCTTCATATCCGCCTGGGGAAAAAAGGGATATGTTCCAGATCTGTGCGCCTGTGCTTGGGTTGAAGTCCATTAGATTTGTTTGTTGGCTTGTGCCTGGCCCCAACGTTGCAGCTGCATAAACGCCAGACGGCGTGCCGGACGGAGTGGTGTTGTAATTGTTTTGAATCATGCTTGTTTTGAAGAGCGACGTCAGCGTGCCTCTGCTAAAGCTGAATCCCTGCAGCGAATTCTCGGTCTCGACATATATCGAGCTTCCATTCACCACCGCTCCACCCTGTGCGTTCGATGTAAGTATCGTGTTGACCGAAGGCGCCATGCTGTTGAAAACCTGCACATAAAGATTAGTCCCGCCAGTCACGACGTAGAATCCATTGCTGGCAGCGATAGGGTTTGGTATCTTTACCGCATTGGTGATGAACCTCTTTTGGTAGAGTGCAATAAGGCTTGTGCCTCCGGCAAAAGAGAATACCTGGGAATTTTCAGTTGTTGCAGTTGCAGGTCCATATGCTATGAACTCTCCATTTGCATACGCTGCCGGGGCATATATTGAAGACGCCAATCTGGTGCCGTTTACAGGGCTCCAAAGTATCATCTTGTTCTCGACTAAACCATCTTGATAGAAAAGGCCTACTGCGTTCGCTGTCGCCCCGCCAGCCCCTGCAAACAGCCACATCCCATTTTCAGAATATATGTTCGGTCTTCCAAACGAATTCGCCGCCCATATCAGGTGCTGCGGGGTTATCAACGGAGTCGTAGCCCAGAAACCCGATACCCAGCCGCCGTTTCCAACTCTAGTCGTGAACACCACCTTTCCGTTTGTTGCATTGAGGCCAAAAAGTATCGAATTGGTTCCAGAAGTAGAAAACACGACAAGCCCGTCTGCCACTACCGGCGATGCGAGTATCAAATTGTACGTCTGGTACGACCAAAGTATCGTGGGCTGCAGCGGTCCTGCTCCTGGCGTGAAAGATGAAAGCGAAGCATTGTACCCGTATTGCGGCCATGTGTACTGGCTATTTGCCCAGCCCAGCGTTATCGCCTTGGCCAGCGGTATTGTTGCTGCTGCCTGCGAAAGATTGGTGTTCAGCAGATTCAGCATTACGCTCGAAGCTTCGGATGTCGTCGACTGCGATGAAAAACTAGGTATGTACGCAGAGAAAAGCAATATCGATATTGCTGCCGAGGAAACAATGAGTGCGAAGATGGCATCAACAGTAAATATGAAGCCCTTCATTTTTCTTTCTTTTAATCCATTCATGCAGCATCACACCAATTATTTTATGTTACTGCCAGCGCAGTATTCGTCCACAGCTCAACAGTCATGGTTGCAGGGCTTCCCCCAAAGAATATATTTCTCTTTTCAACATAAACCGAAAGCGCGCCGTTTGCGTTCGGATTGCTGCCTATAGTCATGTTGACTCCTCCGCTGCTGATTATTATATAGTAATCGTATCCTACTCCGAGAACCTGTTTCGTGGCCTGGTAGTTAGCATTTGCCATCGACATGAACGCGTAGAGCTTTTGCGGCGAAAGGGTTGTGCTAGACGACGATGTTGTCAACCCGATGCTCATGTTGTTCCACGTCAGCGTGTTTGTAGTGTTGACTATGCTTGTCCAGCCTGTCGGGTAGCCTTGCGAAAGCAGTTCCTGCGCAAGCGAATGCACCTGCAACTGTGCAATCACTGCTCCGCCGCCGTAAGACAGGGAAAGCTGGTTGTTGATGTTGTACCATGTGTAGCCCAGCAATGTCAGTGCAAGAACGAATATCACCATCGCGAAAATTACGTCGAAGCTCCAGAACTGTGCCTTCACGTTGTTTGTTCCTATCATCGAATCACGACGTCACGTTCACGTGCACCACAGGCGGCAATCCGTTTATGTACATCTGCTGGAGCTGTGCAGGAGTCAGAAGAGTGTTGTAAACCTGCACATCAGAAATCAGTCCGTTGTACTGTTCTGCGCTCCCGGCTCCCCCTATTACAAGATAACCACCAGGCATGTAAGAGAACGTTCCGCTGCTGAATGTTCCGTTAAGCCATTTGCCGTTGACATAGAACGACACTTTGTTGCCGTTAACTTCTGTTCCGACAAAATCCCAGATGTTCGGAGTCACGCTTGGCCCTACTGTAGGCGCAAAGCACCCTGTGAGTAAACAAGCGTTGGGTATGAAGTTCCCTGCATTCACTCCAAAATCAATTGCATTGTTTCCTGAAGTCCCGCCATTGTAGAAATAATCGTTATACTGTGAATAGGTTTGGTACGGAGTGGGCTTTAGCCACACCGTCACTGTTTCTGTTGTGGCTCCTTTAGGCATTAGGCCTGTGCCGCTCGACGTTGAAAAGACGGAGTTGTAGTTTGGTCCCGGCCCTGTTCTAAGCGCATAGACTGTTTTGCTAGGCGTATAGTTGTACTGGGCATTCTGCATCACCATCGAATTGTATACAGTGCCGTTGTTGTGCAGGTAGCTGAAGTCTACAGTATTTCCGTTGAGAGGCCACCATCCTAGAAGTCCGCTGCTCTGAAGCGGTGTTCCTGTAGGCCCCTGCACGTAGAGGTAGTTTATTTGGCTTGTGTTGAGGAAGTTGCTGTAGAGCTGCACATTTGTTATCGATCCGTTGAAATTGTCGACACCCAAAGGCGTGTTGGCGTCGATCCCTATATAGGTTGGCGTACCCTGCATAATATTCTGCCCTGCTCCTAAGTTGGCTGTTCCTTCGAGCGTTGTATTGACATAGAAGTTTGATACTCCAGTCTTGCTGTTGTACTCGCCGACTTCCATTGCCCAGGCGTTCTTCGGCACATATGCTATAGAGCTGCTAGCAGGGCAGTCTACTCCATTGGTGTCGATGAACCATGCGCAGCCGTTGTATCCTACAGGCGCAACATAGTTCCAGCCCGGCTGCGCTTCCAGTTGGAATCCTGGCCCGATTGTTCCGCCGTTTCCGAATACTCCTTGCATCTGGGCAGTGCCACAGCCTACCGATGTACAGTCCGAACCCTTGTAGTCTACCCACGCTACAGCAGTGACCGAGCCGTTTGTCACTATCTGGTTGTAGGCTGTGGACTGGCTTATCTGCACCCATCCTTCAGATACGGAAGTATCAAGGTGATGCCAATTTCCTGGGAAGTTGCCTGCCTGGAAGTTTGTCACGTTTGTGTAAGCTTGAGCCCATGTAGGATATGCACCGCCAATGCCGTCTAATGGGAGCGAATTGAACTCTATTGAATTGTAGTGCCCGCTAAAGTCGTGGGCAACGTTCCCTCCCCCCTCTGTCAGCGGGAACCAGACTTGCAGGCTGTTTGCAGCTACTGTCTGGTTGCCATTGAATACTGTAATTATTATATTGCTGGTTCCTGTGATTCCGTTAGCAGTGAAGTACTGGTGGCTTGTCCCAGTGGCGTTTGTAAGGTTGGAAATGTACTGTCCGTAAGAGCCGAACAGAGTGTTTGGCGTGGAGCTAAAATACCCTATCGGCTCATTTGCGTTTGCGTAAGGCTCTGACGGTATCACTGCTCCGCCTCCTGTGACCGGAGTGACGAACAACGACGCTACTGTGTCGTATATGATGTTGTTTCCCCAGCCAGGGTTTCCGTTTCCAGAGTAGTCAAGAGCATCGCCAGCAAGCGGCCACCATCCTATCGGAGTGTTTACTGTAACACTTGGTGATACAGGTGTAACTGGCGTTGGTGGCGCAGTAATGGGCGATGCTGTCATTCCTTTTCTGTAGAGATATTGTATCTGCCCAGCCGATAATGTGCCGTTATAAGCTACGACATCGGCGATATCGCCGACAAAAGAGCCTATAAATTGGCCTGGGCATCCTGTATCGGCACCCCCAATCACTACCATATCGCTGTCCGGAGGGTAATACTGCGGCAATATGGTGCCTGTGGCTGCTTGCACACCGTTGATGTATAATGTTCCTGTGCCTGACGGTGCACCTAAATTACCGGAAATTGTGAGTACAACATTCTGCCATGTATCTGGCGTAAGTGACGCTCCGGTTGACCAAGCGTTCCAATTGCCACCGGCATACTCGTTCCATGTACCGACGGTTATTGCAGGATTTGAAGTTATGTAAGAAGTGGCGCAGCCAGAAGATAATGCTTCTTGATAGAAGGTTTCTGTCATCGAGTTGTCTGGCAACAACCACATTGACAGTGTGATGGCGTTCTGTCCATTAAGGTTCGAGTTTTGCGCTAGCATGTATGCCTGTCCATTGAACTTTGCAACTCTGAAGGTTGAGACCTGCACAGGTTTTACAAAAACCGTCTTATTGGCGAAATTGACCGGCTGTGCGCCTATGATGATCTGCCCGTTTATGTTTTGGATCCTGAATGAGCCTGTGTAGTTAGGGAGCACGGTGAGAAGTATGGAGTTTGTGCTTTTGCTAGATGGAGTTCCGTTGACGAACAGGTTCCTTGCGCTGCTGAATGCGTACGCCGTTATTATTTGGGAGCCGATGCGCTCCTGCGCTATGACCACTCCGGTGCTTGCTATCGTAAGGTTGTACGGAACTATTCCTACGCTTCCAGACAGAGGTATGGTCGCGTTGTATCCGCTGCCTGTGTAAAGCGCCTGGTTTATGTAGTCGGCAACATTCTGCGCTATCAATTGAAGAGATGCATACTGCTGCTGGTTGAGCGTAAGGGAGCGCTGCCCTGCTATGACCACAAAGATCGTAAGGAATACAAGAAGCACGAACGAGTACACTATCAGGAATTCGAAAGCTATCTGAGCCCTAGCATGTCGCCTACCACTCCCCGAGTTCATCCTATCGTGTATATAAGAAAAGCAACTACTAAAAAGCTGTTTTTTCACGCGATATAGTCGTTTATGCGCTTCTGCGTCAGGAGGTTTGTGAGCATGTGGCTGTTCTTTATCCATTCTCTTGGATGTATCTCGAATTTCTGCGCCATGTGCTGGAGAAGTTCCCCGACATTGTGCAGCACAACAGGCTCAGTGGCTAGGGTCTCTCTCACATGCTCTCTGACATTCCACACTCCGACAGGCATTGTGTATCCGGCGTGGGCCTCTCTGAGTATGAGGGCCCTGCCCTGCTTCCTGAGCTGCAGAAGTTTTTCAGTTGTGGCAAGCCTTCCAGAGTAGTAACATCCTCCCATCTCTGCATATGTGCTCCTTCCGTGGTAGCCTTCGTGGGAGCCGAAGATGGAGATGTGCTTTCCGTCTTCGTTCCAAACCGTGCCAGGGAAGAACGCCTCGATAGATTCGTATTCCCAGTTACCTGGAATAAAAACGATGAGCCACCTGTTGTCGAGTGCAACATTATAATATGCATAGATCGAGTCGATGCTGTCGTAGGACTTTACCTGCTCGCGGTTGAACTTCGATAGTGTGTCGTCGACAGCGGTTATGCTCCATCTAGTAGGCACGAACTTTCTGTTCTGGCCAAGGCCGAAAAGGCCGGCAGAAAGTGAACGTTGAATTTTGGAGACATGAACCCCTCTATGGTAAAGCTCTACTATCGATGTCACAGCCTTGGCGTCGGTGTCTGTGTACCTGCTCTCTATCTTCTTGTCTGCTTTGATGTTGTAGACGTCAAAGCTCTTCATCTCTGCGCTCGGCCCGAACGGCTGCACTTCGTCGCGCATCTCAAGTTTCACGAACGGCTTTTTCGCGAACGATACCTCTGCATCTGCTGGCCTCTCGGCGAGAGCGAGGTCGCGGACTCGCTCCTGCATTCGCCCTTTCTCCACATCTTTTACCTTGGTCAGATACATTCCACGGACAAGCCTTGTTCGCATGCTGACTATGTCTTCCATTGAAAGCTTCCACCACATCTCAGGAGTGCTGAGCAGGCTTGTGTCGCCGTGTTCTGGAGGAACCAGTGGGCCAATGTGGACATAGGGGTACCCGAACCTTCCTATGAATATGTCGGTAGGAGACGAACCTTCTATCTGGAGGTTGTTCATTGCAGAAACTGTCTGCGCCTTGTAATAATATCGGAGCATGGCAGGGTCGCGCATGTGCTTGTAGACTATGTCTGAACGCTTTATGCTGAAGCTCTTCTCCTTTTCGTCAGCAGGCATGCCACCACAATAATAATTAGGCATCAAGTATTTTATGTAGTTGCTGAATATTTCTGTATCTGCATATCACACTGTCATACGTTGCTCGGAGTGTAGGAACCGCCGCTCTGGTTTATGAATATGCTGTACGTTGACATCGGCTCGGTGTCAGAGTTGTTGAAGTAGATCATAATAGTGTAAACGCCAGCTCCATACTGTTTTGTAATGTTCTTCATGTTGAACTCTATGTCGAAATTTTGTCCCTGTATTGTGTATACGCTTGCGTTCACTGTCTCGGTGTTTGTGCAGTAGTATCTCGTCAAGCCTGACGTGTGGCCTATGCATGCAACCGTGCTTCCAAATCCATAAGGAGTCTTTGGGATCGTGGCCTTTGTCAGATTCTGCGGAACAGGATCATACGATATGTCGATTGCGGAAATCGAATACTGCGATGCAATCGTGCCCTTCAGCGCTGTGCTTCCGTCGTTGCTGTATGACGGTGTTCCGTACACCCAGCTTATGTAATTGTCTATGAAGTCCTCTACAAGATAGACCGTAGTCGAGTTGTATGCCACTCCTATGCTGACTTGGTTATGGTTTGGATCAAGTATGTTGTTCCTGTGGCCGTTGTTGCAGCAAACTGAATCGTTGTACATCATTCCCCATTCCATTTTAGATATGGCCTGCAGCACGTTTATGCCGGCGCTGTCGTATTCGAATGCCACGTTCTCGTCGACAGAGCCGCGCCCCCCAAGAATTGTGTAGCGCATGTAAGGCTTAAGCCCGTAGAAATCCCAGTGGCTGAAGTATCCGTTCTGTAGCATGCTCTCCGCGTGCTGCTGCCCAGAGCTTTCATTAGAGTAAGAGACAGGACCTATGCCGAACTGCGACCTGTTCTGGTTGATGAACGAAAGAGTCTCGTTTATGGTCTGGTTCTGCGGAACGTAGTTGTTCGGTATCGATGTAGTCGGATACGATAGGTTTATGGTGCTAAGGTTGCCGATTCCTGGTATTGTGTTCGGCGGCAGGTTGAGCACTATCTGGTATAGCAGGAATATGATGACTACAAGGAATACGATGTTGAGTATGAACTTCAGAACCACATTATCACATCTTTATTTTCAAGGCAAAGCTTAAATGTAAGCGTATTTAATATGGTCTGTGATTCGTTGCGAAGTGTTTCAAGCAAACTGCAGAAAATCTTCAAGCACACAAAGGCAGATGCTTTGCTCTTGTACAATTCCAAGACACAGGACAGCAACTTCACCTATCTTACGGGGTTCACAAGCGGCATATTCGAGAATACATTCATGATCGCCACAAGGAAAAAGCTGATTCTGCTGTCGAACAAGCTCGAATACGGGATTGCACAGAGAGAACGTCCGAAAGAGATGACTGTTGTCAAGGTGAAGGCGTTTTCAGATCTAACCCGAGAGTTCAAGAGGTATCTTTACGGCAAAGAGGTAGGGATAAACGAAAAGTTTCTGCCGTACTCCCACTACAGGGCGATAAAAAAGCATGCAAAGCCAAAAAGAATCCTCGACGCTTCTGAGGGTCTAGCGTCGGCAAGAGGCGTAAAGGACGAAAGCGAGCTGCAGAAGATGAAAAAAGCCAACATGATAACGAAGAAGATGCTGAAACAGATGCCGAAGTTCTTCAAGGAAGGAATGACGGAAAAGGAACTCGCAGCAAATGTAGAATATATTATGAGAAGGCTCGGGGCGCAAGGTCCGTCATTTCCAACTATCGTCTGCTTTGCCGCCAACTCCGCTCTTCCACATCACATGCCAGAGAATGCAAAGCTGAGGAAGAACAGTTTTGTGCTGATAGACTGCGGCGCGAGATACGACAATTACTGTGCAGACGTTACAAGGACATTCATCTTCAAGCCCGAAAAAAGAAGCGGGAAGTACAAAAAGATGGTCGAGATTTACAACACCGTGAAAGAGGCGCAGCACATTGGAATCTCGTCTGTAAAGGCAGGAGTTACTGGAAAGACCGTCCACAACAAAGTTTCGCGTTTCATTGACACAGCAAAGAGCGGAAAGTACAAAGGAAAGTTCATCCATTCGCTCGGCCATCCGATTGGCATCGAAGTTCATGATGTCGGAGTCGGCCTAAACCAGATCGAAGATCGAAAACTTCAGGAAAACATGGTGGTTAGCGTAGAGCCCGGCATATACATTCCAGGCTTCGGAGGAGTGCGCATAGAAGACGGAGTTCTTGTCACGAAAAAGGGAGCGAAGGTCCTCTAAGATAGCAATAAATATCATAAAGACACGCCTTTAATCATGGAAAAAGCACGAATTAGGCTGTCTGAGAAATACCCAGATTCGAGAGTTTTTCTGCGCGATGCCGCATTGGGCACTATGGACGAGCGCCTGTCGCTTAAACACAGTGCATTCGCCAAGTCGCTAACGCTATACAGATGCGACAGACCTGGGCTCACAGCTTTCAGCACATCAAAAATAGCAGCTACCGATGCCGTCTACCTGGGCAATCTGCTGGAAGGCGTAGAGAGATACAGCTCTAGGCACAGAACTTCTGTTTACGAATGCGCAGTTACTGGTGTGACTCTGCTTCACGATGAAGATAAGATGGTAAGCGCTGTGGAAAAGGGCTACAGAATGTTTGTAAGGAATCTGATGCTAAATCCCTCTGCATCATCCTCTGCGCTAAAAAGGCTAGGAAAGGTCTGGCTCGATGAGAACGACGATGTTACCGATGAATTAAACTCCAGAAAGGGCTTTATAAAATTCATGAATCGAATACTGCGAAGCAGGGTATTGGATTCAACCTATGTGCTGCGGGGGCTGTATACTGAGTACTTGATTGCATTAGGATTTGATGGAAAAATGCACGAAGGCACTATTTTTAATGAAGAAATAGAAGTGGCGATATTCGACCCTAAGAAGGTCATGATAATCAAGGAGACGCGGCTTCCAAAAGCTACTTCTCTGAGGAGATGACTGAATTGAGCTCTGCACCATCTACTGTGAGCCTATACTTTGCCATGACCAGGTTCCTTAGTTCGTTTTTGTCTGAAGAATCTTTCTGCTCTTTCTTCACTTGGGAAACAAGGTGTTCGAGATCTTTCCCTGTTATTCTCTGCAGTCTTTTTACCTTTATCAGGTTTGCAACGCTGTCCTTCTTCAGCGACATTTCTTTTAGGAGCTCATCGACTGCCTGCTTCGTTATCTCGCCTTTTCCGTAAGCCTCGAACAGGTGCAGTATCCTCTGCTCGTCTATGGAGTCGATCTCGAAGCCGCTTCTCTTGAGCTCTGTGAACTTCTGCACAAGTATGTTCGCGACGAATCCAGAGTCTGCTTTTGTAGAGCTGATTATTGTCTTGAAAAGGTTTAGTCTCGGCGACAGAAGCAGCTGTTCTGCTATCGACCTGTTGTCCACCTTTGAAAGAAGATGCTTCTTCTCTTTCTCTATGTCCGGAGCGCTCTTCTTTGCCAATTCCACCATTTCCTTTGTGATTAGTATAGGTCTCGCGTCTGTTTCCGGATACATTCTTGATCCACCAGGAAGCGGCCTCATGAATCTTGTCGTGCAAAGTTCTGTGTTCGCGACTGCGCGTGTCTCTAACGGAATCCCGACAAGCGCATACTTCGCCCTCTCCATTGCAAGAGCGACCGCCTTTTCTACGTCTGTTTTCTTGCCTGCTATAATTACGAATGCGTCATGTGGCCCAAGGCTGAACTTCTTTTTCAGTTCTTCATGCTCCTTTTCAGTGAATCCGTACACTGCAAGGTTTTCGTCGCTGTGTATCAATCCATTGACCTTCGCCATCTTGGCGTAGTCGCTTATCTCGCTGCCAAGTCTTCTGTCAGGGTTCACCTCTTTGCCGAGGAATCCTTTGAAGTTCTTAAGTCTGAATCCAACTGCAACACCGCCACGCTCAAGCTGGTTTATTACTATCCTTACTGTGCTCTTCTTCAGCATTTCAGTAAGGTCGATCGGCGCATCGACGCTTGCTCCTGCCTTCACAAGTTCGTCCTTGATCTCGAGCAGTTTCAGTTGCCTTGTTATCTCGTTGTCGACGAATTTGTCAAGCTTGTCCACTTCTTGAAGGCCCTTTATCTCTACGCGGGCTCCGCCTTTTATAGAAACGTTTACGTCTTGTCTTATTGAGCCTATTCCTCTCTGCACTGCTCCAGAAACTCTGAGAAGTGTGCCGATATACAATGCAATAGACTTAGCTGCGGCTGCATTTGGTATGTAAGCATCGGTGTCTATTTCCAGAAGCGGTATTCCGAGTCTGTCTGTATCGTAAATTATCCCGTCTTCGCTCGCAGAAACTATTCCAGACGATTCTTCTTCAAGGAAAAGCGTGGGCATATTTATTTTGTGCCCGTCTACTTCGATTGTTCCGTCTATTCCGACAAGCGTTGTCCTTTGGAATGCGCTCGGATCGCTGCCGTCGACCACTTCCTTTCTCATCGGCTGCAGTTCATCGACAAACTTCATCTTCATTGCAGTGCCCATCGCAAGCGCAATCTTAAGCGCCTCAGAGTTGATGTTGTGTGGCGGCTCTTCGTCGATTTCGACAAGGCACGTGTGCTTGTCTCTAACCTTGTAGTTGAAGCGGCGGTTCTTCGCTTCTTCGAATTCTGCACTTCTGTCAACAGAGCCCAACTCTCCGGCTACTGCCCTTTGATAGCGCGAAACTTCTGCGAGTAATTTATCGCTCTCGTTTGCAAGTGTGGCAGGACAGCTGCAGAAAAGCTTGTGTGCAGTCGCAAGCCTTTGGTGTATCTCAAGACCGCACATGAAGCCTACGCTCTTATAGAAATTGCTGTCTCGTTCTACCTTTTCTGGGTTAGCCATAAGTATCAAGCCAAAAATTCATCGAATGTCGTGCGCTCCTTTATCTCTCCAGCTATGTTCTTCGCCAGAAGATCCTTCGCCTCTTCTTGTTTGTGATTTGCAAGCAGCCAACCGAGCTTCACGTAAGCCGTTTCTGTCAGCATGTCTTCGCAGTGCACTGCACCTGCATGGCTGAGAAGCCTGAGGTTCTTGTAGACGTTGTCGTTGACTCTTCCATAAAGGCATTGCGATGTGACTCCTACGACGACATTCTTCTTCACCGCTCTCTCGACGAACGGAAGCCACGATTTTCCCTTATGCTCGACAGAAGTCGGTGTGTGCCCCAGCCCTGTCGCCTCTATGATTATTCCCTTGTAGCCTTTTCCGATGTAGTAATCAATTATTTCCGGATCAGAGTTCGGGTAGGCCTTCAGAATCGCGACCTTTGCCTCGAAGTCTGTCTGCGCCTTCACCTTTTTCTGTGCATCTGTTACTTTTTTGTAGTCTCCATGGTAACTTATCTCTCCGTCTTTCGTTATGTAAGCGATTGCTCTGTCGTTTATCGGCCTGAATGCATCCCTTCTAGACGTGTGCATCTTCCTGGCCTTCGTTCCCCTTATGAAATGCATTTTGTCGTCAGAGCTAGTCGCATGCATGCAGATGCCGACTTCTGCAATGTTAGAGTTGGCAGCAAGCCTGACAGCGCTAATCAGATTGAGGAATGCATCGCTGGAGCCTCTGTCTCCGCTTCGTTGCGATCCTGTGAGCACAACTGGAGCATTGAGGTCCTTGAGCATGAAGGTGAGCGCAGCAGCTGTGAAATGCATAGTATCTGTTCCATGCGTTATAACCACTCCGCGTGCTCCGTCGTTGATGGCTTTTGCCACTTCTTCAGCGATTTTCTGCCATTCTATGTAAGTCATGTCTTCGCTCGCGACTCCAGACACGTCTTTGAACATAATGTTTGCGATTTCAGGAAGCTCTGGGATATAATAGAAAAGCTCTTCAGGCTTTACAGTCATGCTGACTCCTCCGGTTTTGTAGTCGATTTTGCTGCCTATCGTTCCTCCTGTCCATATTATTGCGACTTTCGGGAGCTTGCTGTTGAGCTTTGGCTTCGCAAGCGGGAACTCCTGCCGTTTTCCTGCGGAGATTTTCTTTATCTTTGTGTCGGAATCGACCAAAACGCCTGCGTTGTAGCCGCTTTTCATCTTTAATATGACGGTATTAGGATCGCCAATCTCTGTCTTGGGCATAAGCTCTCCTTCGAGCTTTGCGCCACCTGATTCCACCTCGACCACATCTCCTGTCTCGATCTTCAGAGAAGAGAGCAGCTTTGCTAGTTTGTCGGAGTACATGGCATTACCCTGTAGCGGAATTCTCAAAGTTATTGCCTATATACCTATCGTTCCCGCGCTGGTTCGATGCGTAACAATAGGTTTTTATATACAGTTGCATAATATTTCTACCGTCAGCTTATTCCTTAAATAGGCAACACAAATTATATATTACTGCAAGGAACGGTCAAATGCCAATAACAAATTGCGAAAGATGCAAGCGCGAAATCTTCAGGAGCGAAGCCTGCGACTACTGCGGGAAGAAGATATGCGCACAGTGCGAAAGGGCATCACAGCGAGTAAAGAAAGTACAAAGGCTTGTCATCTGCAGGACTTGCTGGGGCAGCATGAAGAAAAGAGGCGCCTACAAGAACAAGATGAACCCTGCACAGGCCGTTGTCGCAGCCCAGACGAAGTCCGAATTCTAATCTGCTTTTTTAATTCCTATTCTTACGGTAATGCCGGATATCTCCCAAGTTTTCTCGTAGAATCCATGCTCTGGCTTTAGCTCGTCCATGACGTGGAGCTTCGCCGCTTTCACTACCTCCTTTATTGACTTCTCGTTCTTCTTCAGAAGCTCATTTGATTCCTTGTCGGCGACAACCCCTACCTCTATCATGTTGATCTTTGTCATCTTCTGGTCTTTTCTCATCATCTGAATGCGCCGCACGACTTCCCTGACCATCAGCTCTGCCTTTAGCTCGTCTGTCTGCGTTGTGTCCATTGTCAGAAGCCCATGCTTGAACTGGAATGCCTCTCCAGACACCGGCTTCTCCAATACGGTAAAGTGCTCTGCAAGAACATTGAATGTTCCCTTGTTCGTGTGGAGCTGGAAAGATCCCTTTGCAAGAACTTCCTTTTCGACTTTCTCTGCGTCTTGTTTTGGAAGCTCCAGTGCAATCGCCTGCGCATCTCCCTTAAACGCAGGACCGAGCTTAGCGAACACAGGCCTTATCTCCTTCTTGTTTGATTGGCCTTTTCTGAACTTGACGGACTTTACGTTGGTGTATGATTCTATGATGCCCGATACTCTTTCGATCGAGGCTATCACTCTGTCGTCGTTTGTCTCCACTGTTACGCTGAGCACAGGCCACCTAAGCTTTATTCCATTCTTTTCCCTCAGCGCGAGCACCGCTGTTGAAATGTCCTTCAGCACGGAGAAGTCATCTTCTATCTGCGTGTCTATCGCTTTCTTCTGAGCCTTCGGCCAGCCATTCATGAATATGCTCTGCTTCTCCTTTGCGAACATCTCCTGGTATATGCTTTCGCACGCAAACGGCGTTATTATCGACGCGAGGACGAGCGTGTTCCTGAGAAGATAACCTGTAAGGTTTGCTATCCTTTTCAATTGGCTCTTGCTTGCAGTCGCAGCCCTCTGCTTTGCGAACTTGAGGTAGAACCTGCTTAGATCTTCGACTATGAAGTTTTTCACCATGTTGACAGCTACATCTATGGCATAGTTGTCCATTTCATTTGTTACCGACCATATCAGCGAGTTCATCTTCGACAGCATCCATCTGTCTTCCAGCTCCAGCTTTGAAAGGCCGGGCTTCTTCGTTTCCTTGAGGTCGAATCCGGAAAGTGCGGAAAACTCCTTGACAAGCTCAGCCACGTTGTATAGCATTATTATGTCACCATCCGCTTCTGTGAGCTCGTGTTTCTTTAGCCTAAGCTGTTGCCAGCGCGGGTGGCTTGAGCACCATAGCCTGTATCCATCCGCAGAAGAGACTTGTAGAATCTCGGTCGCGAGGGCGGCGTTGCCAAGGTGTCTGTGCATCTCGTTTCCAAGTTCATCCACTATCATGCCCCCTATGTTGACTTCGTTGAATGATCTCTTTCCATAAACTGCAACGCTAGTCCTCAACAGCATTGTGAACCATCCCCTTATCTGGTCAAGGCTTTCGGTTATCCAGTCCACAGGGAAGAGCTCCTTGAATTCTTCATCAGACAGGCTTGCAGTGTGCGCCACTCCTGAGTCGTACCAGACGTCGAAAATGTCCTTGACTCTGTGCATTGTTCCTCCACACTTGCACTTGAATGTTATCTGGTCGATGTATGGCTTGTGCAGGTCCTTTGGCTGCTCGCCAAGCCCGGCCCTCTTTACAAGTTCGTCCACTGACCCGATGGTTTCGTATTCCTTGCATTGATCACAGATCCAGATTGGGATTGGAGCACCCCAGTACCTTTGTCGTGATATGCACCAGTCAGGCGAGCTTTCGATCGCAGATTCTTGCCACTTCTGTGCGTATTCCGGATGCCACTTTATCTTGCTGTTCTCCTTTATCATCTTCTTCTTGAGCTTCTGGACGTTGATGAACCATTGGGTATCTGCCCTGAATATGAGTTTGCTTGCGCATCTCCAGCAATGAGGGTAAGTGTGCGTTATTGATGTCATGTAAAGAAGGTGGCCGTTCTCCTTCAGGTCGTGCATTACTGCCCGGTTCGCTTCTTCCGGAACCTTCAGACCTTTGTAGCTGCCTACTTCATCAGTGTAATTGGCGTGCGCGTCAACAGGCGAGAATACCGGCACCCGGTTTGCCTTGCAGACCTTGTAGTCCTCAGGCCCGAAGCCAGATGCAGTGTGCACGAGGCCTGTTCCCTCTGTTGTCGAGACAAGGCTCTCGCTCATTATCACTTTGTGGTACTTTGCAAATTCTTTCTGTTTTGGAATCTTTTCTTCGAGAGGGTTTGAGTATGTTGTTCCCTCTAGTTCTGTTCCGAAGAACTCGCTTAACACTGTCGAGCTCTTGTCAAGCGCCTTTGTAAATTTGTCTAATAGGTCCTTTGCGACTATGTAATTCTCGCCTTCCACGTCGGCCAGCACGTAGGTAGCTGTCGGATTCGCAGCGATTACCATGTTTGCCGGCAGGGTCCATGGCGTGGTCGTCCAAATTACGAGATAGTTCTTCTTGTCCTTAGGGAGATTGAGCTTTGCGCTCTTGCCAATCTTGAACTTTACGAATATTGACTGGTCGGTCTCGTCGCTGTATTCTATTTCCGGGCCTTGCTGCGACAGCGCAGTTTCACAATGAGGGCAATACGCCAGTGGCTGGAGGTCTTTGTAAAGAAGCCCCTTTTCATCCATGCCCTTGAAGATGCCCCATCCCTTGCTTATGTATTCGTTCTTGAATGGTACGTATGTTGTTGTAAAATCCGCAGAGTAACCATATCGTTTGAATATCTTTGTTGCGGTTTCCATCTGCTCTTCTGCATACCTTCTGCATTCGTGGACAAACCTTTCAACTCCTATTACTTTCTCTATGTCCATCTTCGACTTCAAATTGAGCTTTCTCTCCACTTTGTTCTCGATCGGAAGCCCGTGGACGTCGAAGCCTGCTCTGTCATGGAGGTTGAAGCCTCTGTATCGCTTGTAACGGAGGACTATATCCTTGATCGTCACTACCCAGACGTGGTGGCTTGCGAGCGTGCTTGTCACGTAGGGAGGCCCATCAAGGAAATAGAATCTTTTGCCGTCTTTGTTCTTCTCTCTGAACTTTCTTTCGACTTCATCGGCTTCCCAGTACTTGAGCACATTCTCCTCTCGCTCCCTTAGATTTATCATTATCCCACTTGAAAGATTGATCCCTGCAATAGAAACCAGACGTATTAAGTAGTTTTACGCATATAAATTATATAGGTTTCGTGTGAGCATGTTCGGCCTTCCAAGAACAGACTCAAGCAAGGGCTACAGCGGAAGCGAGAGCTATAGGTACGTAGACAGACTGATCAACGGAAGCACAAGCACATTGTGCATAGTGACTCCATATTTGGGGAGCTACTACTCGAGAATGTTGATAGCAGCATCGAGAAAGAAGAGAATCCGGATCATTGTGTCGAAAAGCGGCGACAGCAGGCAGGAAGAAGCCATTCGTATGTTTATGGGTGGAAAGAGAGGCGTCAACCTAAGGTTCGCACTCTATTCGATTGTTGGTGTTGTGCTATTCGGCTATCTTAACCTGTACACCATTGCTGCAATCGCTTTCCTTACGCTTCTGTTCGTCATACTTTTCGGAATGTCGACTAGGAATCTAAAAAACATAAGCGTGAAAGTTGCGACAGGTAGATTCATTCACGAGAAACTGTACATAGCAGAAGAAGAGGCGATAGTGGGCAGCGCGAATCTCACGTATTCCGGAATGCACAAAAACATAGAGCACATCGACGTGATAAAGGACAAGAACAAAATAAACGAGCTGTCGAACCACTTCGAGCAGCTGTGGAAGGCCAACTAAATTTTCTAAGATTCCGCAAAGCGTTTTTCGGATTTTTTAATATCGACGACAAAATTGCGCACCAAAATCGCCACCTTTAAATATCTGAAAACCAAAATATCATATTGTAGGTGATGGGTGTGGTGGGGACCATTAAGGGGTTGGGCAACGACGGCGTCGATGGCGCCGCCGCGATTAGAAACAAGGCAGTGCGAGCATTGCAGAACAGCGACCTTACAGAAGTGTTCGAGCTAGCAGGAATGGATGTGAACCCTGCGACAGCCGGCTCTGCCATGAGGGCGGTGCTTGCTGAGAAGCTTGCCGAATGCACTATCAAGGCGATGAGAGTCGCCAAGAAAAAGGGCATGAAGCTGGACGCTGCTGCGATAATCATTGCCGCACAGGAATAAGGGGTATATTTGCTGCCTAGTGGCAGCCCCTTAACATTTCAAGGTGACCTAGATGGATGAGCATGAGCAAGCCATAACAACATCAAAACACGTACGATACCTTCTTGGGTTAGAGAGGCCGAAAGGGCTATGGGACAGGCTAAGCCAGGCCATATGGATTCTAAGCTTGAGGCTAAAGCCGATCAAGCGCAAGCTATAAATTAACCAGTCGCAAATAGAACTGCATGAATTGCGACTGTAGTCTAGCCTGGTAGGACTATGGCCTTCCAAGCCATAAACCCGGGTTCAAATCCCGGCGGTCGCATTTCTTCCTAATCAAACGCCTACAGTATCGTACTTTACCAAGCCCAGCTTCAGGAGCGCTGTTATGGGATAATGGTTGTTCGGGTTTGACGGATTCTCCAATATGGTCTTTATCGCAGCCTCTGCCGCAATCTCCATCTTCTCCTTAAGCCTTTTCAGGCTTTTCGCCCTTGCAATGACGCGAAGATCCTCAACCTCGCCAGAAAAAGTGCCTTTGCCTATGAATACTTTGGCGGTGAAGCCGTATACTTCCATTTCAAAATGAGACACGGTGATAATAATAGGGTTTCCTGCTTAAATACTCTTAGCAATGCTTCGGTTTTTGCAGTGTAAAAAACCAGAATTGCCGTGTTTTACGTCTTCAATTTTTCCGGCTTTCTTTCCGCAAGCGCAGTCTTTGTCATAGTAACTCCGCGAAGCATCTTCAAGCTTGGATCTGTCGGAGCTCGCTCCGCTATGCCGAAGTCTTGCAACGCTTTCCTCCTTGCAGTTTGCCATCTGCTTTCTATTTCATTTAAATCTAGACGGCCATCTACAAGCCTGCTATGGTAATAAGCTACTTTCTCGACAAGCTCTTTTGCCGTTCTGTAGTGTTGAACATATTTCGGATCGACGCTTTTTATGAACTGCTCTGCATATTGCGGGTGATCAGCATTTCTTTTCGGCTTGACCAGAACAAGCAATGGCTTCCCGCTCTCTGTCGCTTCCTTGTAAGCGGCTTCTGCCATCATTTTTGATGCATCCCCGAAGCCGTCGCCCACAAGTATCACGCACATAACTGATTCCTGTACTCCTTCCTCGGCACACTCTGTCAGCATGCCACCGCCAATCGTATCAAACGCAGAGAACTTAAGTTGCGTCACAGGTTTAAAGTCAGCTCTACCCTCAAGTCTGTACTTATTCTGTTCATGTTCCCAAAGTGCAAGGGCGGCAAACTCTTGTCTCAGCTTTCTGCTGAACCCTTCAAAATATACTGTGCGCTTTTTCACAAATACCTCTGTAGTGGCCTCGCGCACCTTTTCTTCAGCATAGCCATCTGGATGTTGACGGCACACTGCACCTGCAGTTTCATTCAGCTTTGAAAGAACCTCTGTCACCTTCTGCAACTCCTGCGGAATCTTTTCTTCAAATAGCATATTCATGAATCCAATCATATCCGTAGCTCCACCTAAGCGTACACGTGTTCTGTCAAAAATGATTTTGCATCGTTTTCTGTTTACTGTCAAACTAAACAGGTCTCCGAGTGCTCTGTATGGTCTATAATCGTTTGGCCTTTTCTCGTATTCTGCTTTCATGAACTTTCTCAGTTCTTTTACATAGCCATCCATGAGTCGCCAGCTGTTCTCAGTGTCGCCGGTGGGTGTGGAAAGAAGATTCAGCAGCCTTTTTGCGGTTTCTGCAGGTGGTGCATCTTTGAATATTATCACACGCGGTATTTCATCAAGTTCTTCCATTGTTGCGGCTGTGGCCACTATTACGTATTCATCTGGATATATCGCATTCAATGAATGGAGCTTTTCCCGCAGAGCAAGAGTTCTCGGATCCACTGTTGCTTCTTCTGCCATTGTAACACCAACAGACATCACATTATACTGGTATTTATAATTACTGTTATTTATAATTACTGTTCATCAAAAAAATTTCACAAACTTCAGTGCTTATATTGCTTTCTTTCGATATACTGGTGATTAACATGGCAAGAGCAGATGCTGTATACGGAGAGCGCATGGGGCACCACAACCAATCAATTCACAAAAGAACGGTCCATGCCGCACTTCTGATAATATTTGTGCTGGCGTTCGGCACAGTCGTTCTGCATTATGTTGAAGGTTACTCATACACAAACGCCTTCTACTTCATGAGCATGCTAGCCACAGCAGAAGGGCCAAACATTATGCCACAGACGTTCATCGGCAAAATCTTCGTCTCGATAATGGCGTTTGTATCTGTCGGTTCAGTGATATTCGCTCTCGCTTACATCTTCGGTCCTACGATGAATAAATTTATAAGAATCGGAGAAAGTGATTTCAGGAACGAAGAAGCAAAAATTAAAAATTCGTTCTCAGCAAGACGCAGAAGACGATGACTATGGGCGAGCTGATTTGCGACAAGGTTTCAAAGACTTACAAGACCGGAGCCATTGCTCTCGACAAAGTGAGCTTCAGAATCCCGACAAAGGGCGTATTCGCCCTGATCGGCAGGAACGGCGCAGGGAAAACAACGATTGTTAGGATACTTGCAACCGATCTTATGCCTAGCACAGGCAACGCAACAATAAACGGAATAGATGTAGTCAAGGAAGCAGCCAAAGTCCGCGAATTCGTGTCAATTGTTCCGCAGGAGGCGCGTCTCGTCACCTGGGTTACCCCGAAGCAGATGATACTTTCATATCTCATGTACCGAGGTTTCACCTACAAAGACGCGAAGAAGCGCGCAGAAGCCGCAGTAAAGAGGGTTAAGATAGAGAAATATGCCGACAGGAAGAGCGACAAGCTGTCCGGGGGCACAAAAAGGAAGGCCCTTGTTGCGTCTGTAATCGCGTCTGAGGCAAACGTGCTCTTCCTCGACGAACCGACAACAGGCCTCGATCCAATTTCGAGAGCAGAACTGTGGAGCGTTCTCAATGACCTAAAGAAAGACCACTTCATATTCCTGACTACGCACTACCTCGAAGAGGCAGAGCGGCTTGCAGACCACATCGGCATCATCGAAAACGGAAAGCTTCTTGCAATGGGGACTCTCGACGAGTTGAGAAAGAAGATAAAATACGAATATTCTGTAAAACTTCTCGACAAAAACGAAAAGCTCAGAGCGCCAAAACACAGCAAAGTCGTAATAGGCCTTGACGGCAGCAAGCAGATACTCACGTCGCAAAAGGAGGCGAACGCGATATCGAAGAAGCTGATACAGAAGGGAGTTCGTTTTTCAACAAGCCCTGTTTCTTTGGAGGAAATATTCTATTACATAGTCAAGAGATCGATCAACGAAGACGAAGAAGACGGAAGCGGCGGTGAATATGGATATTAAGCACAGAAGCCTGGGCAGCCAGTTGCTGGCATCGATATTGATGAATACGATCTATGCCATGCAGAACTTCCCTATCATGCTTCTCAATTCCATGCTTGGCCCATTCTCGTTCCTTATTGTCATCGACTTCATAAGCCACGGAGCGCTGTTGAGCGTTGCAATAATCGGCGCTTTCATAAGCACAATGGTCAGCGCAGGCATGGCGCTTCAGGGAGACCTTTCTCACCTAAAGAACGACATGCGCTTCCAGGACATGGTTGTCTCTTCTCCGACATCGGCGCTAACCTACATAGTTGGAATGGGGATATCGGAAATCATATACTTCCTTCCGAACATGGTTCTGCTTTCGATAATGATGTTTCTGTTTGTGCCGCTCAGCGCGCCGATAATACTTACAATAATCATTGTGATGCTGATAATGTTCGTCTTCGCGATATCGCTTTCGTTCATGCTCTCTACTCTTTCCACAGACATAGTCCAGAGCTGGGCGTTCACCGGCCTTGTATCGACGCTTTTGTCTACAATCCCACCGGTTTATTATCCGATAAGCTACATCCCGCTTCCCTATCAGTACATCGCCTACATATCTCCGACGACATATGCTGCGCAGATTGCGCAAGCCGCAATCGGGGCTATAAGCATTTCACCGCTGAACCTTACGATAGACTGGATTGTGCTGATCGGCGCATCTGCTGTGCTTCTGATTGTTGCGGCGAAGAAGACACGCTGGCGCGAGCGATGATTTTTGCAGTCGGGCCAAACAACGATTCCTTGCTTTATACTTAAATATCGCAAAAGGCTCTAATTTTTGCCAATTGGCGTTCAGCGCTTCAGGTTCAAATCCGCTAGCACAGCATCTCATATGATCAGAATGAGAATAGGGTATGGATATGGCAACTGCAAAACTACTTGCTATGGCTATGGAGGAGTCACGCACTGGAATCCGCTGTAGCCGCATCCTGTCGTCGTGCTGTACGAGCACTGCGACGGGCAGGAATATCCAGCGATTGGCACGTAGTAGCACTGGTTGCAGTTGTAATATGTTCCAGATACTGTAGTTGTTGAGCTTGTTGTTCCTGTATTGTAGTAACCTCCGCCAGTGCCGAATCCTCCACCGCTCGCAGGCGTCTGGCAAGAGCCAGATACGAACAGCGCAGGCAAAGACGGCTGTGCAGTCCATGCTCCTATTCCTGAGCCTGACAGCTGCGCGCTATAAACTCTGTTTTGCTGGGTTGTTCCACTTCCTCCGATGCAGAATATGCTTCCGCCGTACGCATCGCAGCTTCCATCAAAGAACGGAGTAGGATAGTCTGTTGATCTTGTCCATGCGCCAAGTGCTCCATTCGGCATTATCGGGGCGTAGTAGGTGTAATTTTCATACTTTGTTGATCCATAATTTACATTGTAATCGCCAACGCAGTACATTGTGCTGTTGTATGCAACGCAGCTTCCATAAGCGAACTCATTCGGGTATGTTGTGCCGCTGACCCACTGGCCAATGCCTGCGCCGACTATAGGCGCATACCACACCTGCGAGAACGGCGCTGTTGCTGTGCCTACCTGGTATAGGTAACCGTTATAAGCCAGGCTTGTCCCGCCGCCGACAACGTTGACATTTCCCGAAGTGGGCGCCCATGTCCCTATGCCGGAGCTGCTAACAGGTGCATAGTTGCTGAAGTTGAATTGGATTCCGCCGCCAAGATAGTCAAGCGGGCAGTAAATCTTTCCACCATAGTCGGAGCAGTCAAACTCCCAGTAGTAACCTCTTGACAAGTTGATCGGATACTTTGTAGTGTTTGTCCATGAACCTATTCCGCTGCTGCTGATTGGTGCATAATAGCTGTAGTTGAACGCAGTGACGTTGCCGTTGCCGACGCAGTATATGTAATTATTGTAGATCGAGCAGCTATGGCCGTCTGGGTTCGAGAAAGAATAAGGATATGGCGTGGTAGCTTTCCATGTTCCTATGCCTATGCTGTTTATGGTCGCGTAATAGGTGAGGTTCTCTTTGCTTCCAGATGCGCCGCTGCTTCCGCCAACGCAGTATATGTAAGGAATTATTGTCGTCGTGCTTGCAGATGTCGTGGTGGCTCCGGTTGTTGTCGACGTTGTGCTTGTCGAGGAGCTGCTGCTGGTGCTGGTCGAGCTTCCTGCAGTTGTGCTGCCGCCCGTGGTGGTGCTGCCGCTTGTAGTTGTGCCGGATGTTGTTGTGCCTGATGTCGTGGCAATCGATGTGGTGGTGAAAGAAGATTTTCCTGTAATTATTGTAGTTGGAGAGCTGGAGCCTCCTCCTATTCCTGTTATTATAGAAGGATTGAGAGTAGCGATCGCAAGAACAGTTGCAAGAATCACAACTATTATCGCTGCTGCTATGTAGGCCCCATAGCTTTTCTTCGTGCTCTCTGCCATGAAATAGAGTCGCAAAAAGGGTATTTATAACATGCTGTGTGCTTAGCCTTTCGTGCAGTGTATGTTTAAATATTCTGCACATTCAATAGATGCATCCACCTGATTGGCGGGGTAGCTCAGCCTGGTGGAGCGCTAGACTCATATGCATAGCATTATGAGTGATGAGCCTTACGGCTATGACGAGAAATCTAGAGGTCGCGGGTCCAAATCCCGCCCCCGCCATTAAAGCCCTTCGAGAGAGGGTAGTTCAAATCTAGCACACTAAGCTTTATATAGTTATAGGTTTATACTATATCCATGACTTATTTGGACGAAGCACAAAAGAGGGTAACGCAGATAATAGGCGCGATAGAGACGAATAAGAAAATCCCTGCTTCTAACAAGGAACTAGTAAGGAAATACGTTGCATTCATGGAAGCGCGAGGCCTGAACCCTAGAACGGTTAACAAAAATCTCTATTGCATTGCTGTTTATCTCAGAGCGATAGGCAACGTTGACGTTTTGACAGCAAGCAGAGAGGACATAGAAAAGGCAATGGCGCAAATTGAACACACAAAATACTCAGCATTCACAAAGCAGCACATAAAGATATCAATCAAGTCAGTCTACAAGCATTTTCTGGGAGAAGACCTTTATTATCCAAAGCAGATAGCGTGGATCAAGTCCGGAATGGTGGGCAGGACAAAGAAGATACTGCCGGAGGACATACTTAGCGAAGACGAGATAATCAGGATGCTGAATGCAACTGCCAGCATCAGAAACAAGGCCATAATCGCGCTGCTTTTCGATTCCGGCATGAGAATGGGAGAGCTGATGCAGATGAAGATAAAGGACGTGGACCTTGTCAACCAACCGGCGCATGTAGTGGTTGACGGAAAGACCGGAATGAGGAAAATACCGATAATGTTCAGTGTTCCTTATCTGGCGCAGCTCCTAAATTCAAAAACGGACAAGAAACCAACCTCTTACTTATGGATGGCAGAAGGCAGCTGGGCGGCCCATGACATAAGGTCGGATTACTCAGGAATAAGACTAATGCTGAAAAACACCGGAAAGAAGGCAGGAATAACAAAGAGGATATATCCTCACCTATTCAGGCACAGCAGGGCTTCCTATTACGCTAACAGGCTCACAGAACAGCAGCTAAAGGCGTTCTTCGGATGGTCTGGGGATAGCAGGATGGCCAGCACATACGTGCACCTGAGCGGCAGGGACATAGACAATGCCATACTCCAGGCGAACGGCCAGAAGCCGGTAGATAACATGACCGAACCGAAGCTCAAGACCAAGGTATGCAGCAAGTGTCGATTTGACAATACACTCGATTCTACTTATTGTAACAGGTGCGGAGCACCTCTTGACATAAGTACGGCGATGAATGCACAGGAAGCGGAAGACAGGATAAAGAACATGCAAGCAGAGATGATGAAGGATCCAAAGATAGTGGAGGACATAGTACATGCATACTTACTAATGCAAACGAAGAAGGGAAGAAAAACGTAAGTCAAACAATAACAAAAAGATAAGGAAGTAATAAACTAATCCTCACGACAGAATAAATCAAACATATCAAAGCATATACAATGATATTAAAAAGTCCATAGCCAGAAAAGAACAGGCGGCTGCACCTGGTCAGATACCATGAAATTCGCTTCGAACCCCTCCTTCGAAGGTTTGCGGCGCGCCCCTTCTTTTAACGACGGTGAGGGAGTACGAAGATGCGGCATAGGAGGGGGATATAGTTCGAAGATTCAGCTGGGCATACGTTTAAAGCTTTTCCATGACCACATATTTCTATGGAGCAGATAAAGACTATCGGCATATTAGGCGGAATGGGCCCAGAAGCAACTGCTGAATTCTACAAGAGAATACTAAAACAGTGTCAGGTTGAACACAATGCGGTACAGGACAAAGACTATCCGCAAATCGTAATATACTCAATGGCTCCAAAAGGTTCAGACGAATCTGGCATCGCCAACAGAAAACTTCTTCTTACAGAATTTATTGACGGGATAATACGACTTACTGTTTCCGGATGTGATTTTGTGGTCTTACCATGCAACACTGCACATACGTTTCTGCAGGAGCTTCGAAAGCACATAAAAATTCCAGTTATCAGCATGACGGATAAGACAGTTGAGGCAGTGGCAAGAACGGGGGGGGTAAAAACAGTCGGGCTTTTGGCGTCTGAAGACTCTTATCATGAGGAAGTATACGCTAAGGCACTGAAAAAGGTCGGCGTGCGTCTTGTAGAACCATCAGCAACCGATAAAGAAAGAATAACGCAGATAATATTACATGTCATGGGAGGCAGAATAGACAAAAAAGATAAGGAAGCACTAATCTCGATAATACGAAAAATGGAAGCTGCCGGAGCAGAGGCCGTAATTCTAGGATGCACTGAGCTCCCACTGGTTCTAAAGGCTGGAGACTCGCCAGTAAAAGTCTATGACACTCTTGATATACTCACAGAAACCGCTCTAAAGGAAGCATATCCTGACTGAACTTCTAAGATCGTCCAAGAATAGTATTCGAACCCCCCATTCGAATATTCCGGGCACTACGTCACTTTTACAGAGAGGAAATGGTATTCGCACGGGTGGGGAGTATGTATATAGAGTGTGAAGATTGCTCTCGAAATTACGTTGATAAGCGTTTTGAAGCGATTACTATAACCAAAAAGCCCATGATAAACTGAGAATCTCTGGGAACTATCTCCAAACCCCCTGTTCGAAGGTTTCCGAAAAACCTCCCTTTTTGCTGAGAGAGAAGGATATTCGAAGGGGTGGCAGGTGGGGGTATATGGTGTGCAGATGAATCAGAGGAGTCGAATATTATTAAATAATCTTTAAGTATTATTAACTATTATTAAATCGAAAGAGCATGCGCTCTTATTTTCGGGGTATCTATACTAGTGGTTCTGGCCTCAGAAACTATATCCAACATTCTAGTTACAGCATCTGGCATGTTTATCTCTTCAACCCGTCGAGCCTTGACGTTGCTTCTTTGAGTGATATACTCATCAGCAAATGACCTGCTCATAAAAATAACACCGCTGAAGTCAAGTACGATCATCTTTTTATCAATCTTTTTCAAATAAATAAACAAATCTCTAGCAGCGTTCCTAGTAACTAAGTCCTTCGCTATCGCGTTCTTAACAATTATCTTCTTACTTGATATACTCATAAACATCGGTCTTCGGCATAGGCAATGGTATGCGCATTCCTATTAATGTTCCGTCCAGGCTGTCCTTCTTATCTAGATTATAGAGCTTCTCATTATTATTCTTTTCTTTTAGATACGCTGAACCGCCTGATACTATGAGGGCGGTCCCTTTCAGGGCATCGGTCAATATGCTCAGAAATGTGGGCAGGCCATGCCCTCTTGTATCTTCCGGCTTTGTAGAAAAGCCACCGACAGCCTTTCTTAAGGCTTCAGTATCCTCCATTTTACCGTATTTATCGCTTTTCCCGAAGCTTCCTGGTATTGTTATGCCATTATCAAAGATGGCGACTTCTACAACATGCAGCTTTTCGTAGCGCTGCGCCATAAATGAGGCAGATTTACAATGCGAATGTTGGTCTATGTTATCTAGAAGCTCGCCTATGGCTGTTTTGATTGCAGTTTTCTCATTTATTGTCATGTTCTTAGATATCATGTCGCAGATGATCTCGCTATGGGTCTGATCAAACTTGCTGGCCTTCATTATGGGTATATAGGAACCACTTTTGGTGTGAGGTTTTGCTTCGCTTTCTAGGATTGTTGTTATGTAGTTCCTTACGTGAGCGTCATCCGGCAAAACATATTTCGATTTGTCAAGTCTACCAAGGAAGTCCCCGAGAGGCAATAGAGTAGTTGGGCAGAACCAGGACGCCTTACCAAGGTCCAAAATACCATTTTCCTTGTGTAAGTCTCTGTACTTACAAAAGCTGACATAGCAGTCAAGCAGCGCAGGAAGGTCCATAATGGTCAGATTACTTTGCACTTTCCATTTAAAAAGGCTTTTGAGTTACTACTTATTGGCGTATGCTGCAACAAGAATACCTACGATTGCTGCAATTATGTAAGCTATCACTTCAGGTAAAGCTGCTGAAGATATGGGCGCTATGGCTGCACCAAATATGATGATACCAACAATCATACCTGCCACGCTAATTAAGGCATCAATCGTTGCAAGCATACCCTTAATAAAGTTGTAAACCAGCGACACAAGGAACATTATTGCTCCAGCTTCTACTAACACAGTGACAGACTGGCTTCCTGCCGGTAAGCTGTTAAATGCGGTAACGAAAGCAGTAAGCATAGCTCCAAATACTGCCACGATGACAATTTCGAATACACCATCAACGAACAACCCTGCTTCTTTTTCAAATGCCATTAAAACACGATTACGCATCTATTTTTCCAAATATTTAAAGGATTTGAATTCTGCGCTTAGAAGCTCTAAAGCAAATATCGTAATGAATCCGCCGTGATTCCACAAGTGTTAAATATCAAGTCGCGTAGATTGGATCATATGTCAAATCTCAAAATACTGATTGTTGGTAGCGTAATAACTCTGTTCTTAATCCTTATACTTTGGGCAGCAGCGACAGTAAAACTTGCGAATGCGCTAGCGAGCTATGAAACTATCGTAGGTATCTTTGTTACGTATGCAATCTTTCTCTACGAGCTGCTTATGATCACGATGGTTAACCCGATACAAAAATGGGTTTCCAGATGCCTCAGAATCACATCTCGAACTAGGGGCATTAGGATACTCCTTGCTAAAGTAGTTAACGTATTACTGTCAGTTGTTCCTATAATCACAGTCCTCTTTTTCATTACGATATACTTCGCATCTACCTCTGCATTATACGAAATTCTCGGTGGCATAACAGGGGCATGGGCTCTAGGCTACTTCTTTAAGTTCTTTAGAGTACCGATTTTGCCTTAACGTTTAACTTTTACGTTTATTCAAAAGTTTCTTGATTGCGTTTACGCTCCTGTAAGTGGTGTTAATATCCGCTTCTCTGTTTCTGAACTCTCCTTCAAATTTTAGGTATACAAATAGTATAATTGCTACTAGCCCTATTGCGGAATAAAGCGCATCGATGTTATTTAGATTACTCTGCACATACAAGCCAAGTGAGAAGGCGAATAAGGTTAGAAGACAGGAGAGTAATATCTGGTATCTCATGGATGCTCGTTGTAGTATTAGATTTTGGTTAAATTCAATTTGCCGTGTTGCGTCATTAATGAACTCTTTAGTTACTTTACCCATACAAATCACTTTACGTGCTCCCTGTTAATCATTATAAATTCTTCTTAATAAACTCGCGGTGCTTTTTGGCGCTCTTGGTATAATATTTATACCATATCTTAGCGTGTTCTGCTTGGAACATGTTTAAATATTTCGTATGACGTATATTATTATTGGGTGGGGTCCAGTGTCGAAAACAGTGCCTTTAGTGGGGCACGTCGTAACGCAGAAGGAGAAGCAGCTGCTTAGGCAGGAGAGCCCCGAGACAAAACCCAAGCACATTACGGTGATGCCTGAAGACCTGGTCAAAGTTCTGGTTAATCAGCTCGGTTGCAGGATAAAGAGACAAACAGGGAGCCACATGATTGTGGAAAGACCAGAAAAGGGGAAGAGTTCGGCGATACCTATTCACTGCAAGGAAATCGCACCGAAAACCTTAGATATTATAATGAAGCAATTAGAATTCAGGTTCAACGAGGAAGTAAGGCCGTACTTGGAAAAAGGATGAATATGATGAGATTTGTAACAGTAGAGAGCAAGGGAGAAAGAACCTACGCGATAAGAGTAGAGAACGCTTTAGTGCCGGTGAAAGTTTCCAAAGACAAAGTGGACGGGAAGATCATTTACAGCGCAGAAATAGATTATAGCACCGAAAGACTACAAATTCGCTTGGCAACTCAAGGAAGCACCATGAAGGAGCTCAGAGAGATGATCGATGACGCTTTGAAGCTCTGCCTTGAGGAAAACGCTGAGAGGCTAGTGATTGCTAGACAAAGACATCCCGTTCCGGCAAGACGTTAGTTTCAGTATGGAGGAGAGCTTCCATATCCCATTCTCTTTTCGATCTTGAAGTTAAATCTTGCGACCTTAGGCCGCGCTCTATGATGAGTCGCACCCCCTCTTCAGTATAAAGAGATAGGGCTTCCTGTATCGCATTTTCAAGTTTCTTTAGCTCTCCGCGCCATCTCTTTTCTTCCGCTCTCTTTTCAAATTCCGCGACTTGTTCCTTTTTGTTGTGGAGAAGCGCATCAATCAAATCACAGACGTACCGCTTGTCGCAGAGTATATTGCTGATGTTAAATACGGAAGACTCCAATCTGCCTTCCGTGAATGGCGCTGGTTCGACTTCTCTTTTCGTCCTTAAAGCATCGAGCACTTGTGCCCTCTCTTTAGGCGTAAGATCAGATGGCTTAAGCAGTTTTATCTCTGCCATAATAAGCATTTTCTGCCGTATTATTTAGACTTAACTGCGAGCTTCGCATATTACAAAATCACAAGGTTTTGCTCGGAAAATTTCATTTTCCACTACATTTATATATTTGAAATTACGCTACTTATTACAGTGAGATTATGGCAGTAACAACGGCAGATGCACAAAGAATGCAGGCGCAGTCAGAAGCACCAGCAGCGGGTTTGACAAAGTCAAAAGGCGTAGTGCACAGTGTCGCAGAAGCCGGTCAGAAATACGGTGTCGACAAAGTAGCCGGCCTATCTAAAATGCAAGCCAATCAGAAGTTCGTAGAGGCGGCTAGAAACGAAATTATCGTAGTCAGCACTGCCGATATCAAGTTTGCAGACAAGAAAGGCAGAGAGATAAAAATAAAAGACATGGAAGAGGGCTGGTGTATATTCAAGGACGGAGTTTATGTAAAGAGCACTTCAGGAGAAGTGGATAAGGTTCCATGGTCTCAGAGAGCATATTTCAATGAACCTGCTCTAAATGTTATTAAGGAAGCGCAAGAGGCTAAAGAAGCAAGGCTTCTGGCCGTCGGCGTCGGCTACTACGACTGGGACGGTCTCGACGTCGGCACGGGCTTCGGGCGGGGCGGCGTTGCTCGGGTGGCGCTGTTAAGCCAAGAAGCAACAAGCGCAAGCGCGCCGCAGCTGCTTAGGGGCAACAAGGAAGCGAGTGCATTGCTGAGCGAGATTCAGACCGACATGCAAGCAATGCAGGAGAAACACGCAACCGACATGAGTGCCTTGCAAAAGAAATTTGAAAAATTGCAGGAGTTGGTAAGGGCAACAAACGAATAAATACCTGCAATTTCTTATTACTTTCACCTAGGTTTGCAAGGGTGAAAACTCTGCAAAACGCGGCAAAGCCGCGGATGTAAGCCTAGGAGCCACACACTCATCTATAGTGCTGGTAATCCAGCAGGGATATGCCAGACATGAAATTCAACAGCGACACTGAGTAAGGAAACCGAAACCGTGAAGCTGTGGTGAACCACGAAAGTGGCGTTTTAGTAGATGGGTTATCTTTGCGGCTTCTGGCCGTCAACGTCAACTACAACAACTACAACAACAGGAACAGTCTCAACGTCAACACGGACATCAGGCAGGGCAACGATGCTCAAATGGCTTCTGCTTACGTCCTAGGTCTTATGGTAATCACATGAAGACCTACAGAAACCTATACACCAGGCTGTGTTCACTGGAGAACCTGGAATCTGCATATAAGAAGGCCAGGAAGAGGAAGACCCTAAAGGAATATGTCATCCATTTTGAGGCTGATTTGGAGAATAACTTAAAAGATCTGAAATATGAACTGGAAACACTCACTTACTGTCCAAACCCAATGAAAACCTTCATAGTCAGAGATCCAAAAACCAGAAAGATAAGCGCATCACACTTCAGGGACAGGGTGGTGCATCATGCAGTATGTAACATAGCTGGACCGATATTCGAAAAGGATTTTATCCATGATTCTTTTGCAAACCAGAAGGGGAAAGGGGTCCATTCCGCAATAAAGAGATTGGAGACGTTTCTAGGAAAGGAGTGTTTCGCGGAGGTGCCGCACCAGTCGGGGGGGGGGGCAACGCAAATTGTTTGACCAAAGGACAGTTGCCGGTTATGTATTGAAGGCAGATATACGCCATTATTTTGACAGCATCGATCATGACATTTTATTGGAAATAATAAACCGCAAGATAAAAGATCAAAACTTATTGTGGCTAATAAAAATCATTCTAAAAAACCATAACGCCGAAACCATCGGCAAGGGGATGCCGCTTGGCAATCTCACCTCGCAGTTCTTCGCAAACGTCTATCTGAACGAGTTGGACTGGTTTGTAAAGCATAAATTACAAGCAAAGTACTACATAAGATACGTTGATGATTTTGTAATATTACACAGAGACAGAATGGTTCTCGAAAACTGGAAGAGGGAAATAGATATATTCTTGAAGACGAGTCTGAAGATCGGGCTTCACCCAGAAAAATCTGGAATCTTCCCCATAAACCAAGGCATAACGATGCTGGGTTACAGAGTATTCTATAAATACAGGCTGCTCAAGAGAAGCAATGCAAAACGAATATGGAAACGTCTAGACAGGTTCAGGCAAAAATGCGATAGAGGCGAAATGACTGAAGAAGATGCAGTAAGGAGCCTTGCGGGCTGGGTGGCGTATGCCAGTTTTGCCAATACGTATAATTTAAGACGGAGAGTCGTTACAGAATTCAATCAAATAGCATAACATATCAAAATATACCAATCAATACAGTATCTACGTCGGTATTTCTTCCCGACTAACGCCCCCGCCACCTTTGCAGACAAGATGCATACATCTTGTATATTATTACAGACAAGATGTAGAAAGCTTTAAATATATGTATGTTTATAATACTAGTATGGACGAAAATACTTTTTCCAATATCCTGGACTTCAGCAAGAGGAAGATCTCCGAAACCAGGTCTGTGAAGACGTATCGATATCTATTTGCAAAATTAAAAGATGCAGATGGCAATTTCTATAGGGGAATACATGGCCTACGGGGTGTTGGCAAAACTATCATGCTCTTACAGCTCGCTGCAGAGAAGCAAAACGCGCTCTATATACCAGCTGACGCGAAGGAGCTCGTAAAATATAGCATTTATGAGATTGCCTCATATGCGAGAGATAAAGGTTATACTAATCTTTTCATAGATGAAATACATACCCGCCCTGACTGGACGGTTGACCTAAAGACGCTGTACGATGAGGGTGGGTTGAACATCTTTTTCACAGGTTCATCATCTTTTGAGCTTAGGAAAGGTGCCGATCTCAGCAGAAGAGCGTTAATTTATGAGTTAAAACCTGCTTCATTCAGAGAGTATCTGAACATCAAGAGAGGCGCAAATATTGAACCAGTTAAAATAAAAGACCTCTTCAATGAAAAAAGCAGGAAAGAGCTGGCATTTACAAATTCTAAGTGGAAGATTTACCTGGAAGAATACATGCAATATGGTGGGGTGCTGTACGATGGTAAAAGTGAAGACCTTCTAAAAGCCGCTGAAAACAGCATCGATAAGATAGTCACTGTTGATCTGGCATATCTGAGAAGCATAGACGTGAAGATCGAAAATGATATTTACAAAATATTGTTTGAGATAGCAGCATCAGGACCGTATGAGACAAACTACTCCAACTTAGCAAACAGTTTGGGGCTAAATAAATCAACCGTAATAAAGTTGATTGAAGATTTAGTGAAAGTTGGTCTTCTCAGAACACTTTTACCATGCGGTGGGAAACAGCAGAAAGAACCCAAAATATACATCAGACCACCATTTAGGTATGTGCTTAATCAGATGAGAAAGATCCCATTAAATATTGGAGTGGTTAGGGAAGAATTTCTAGTGAATCACACAGATTCTATATGCTATTTCAAAACCGCGCGCGGCGAGAAGACCCCTGATTTCAATGTTGAAGGGAAAATAATAGAGGTAGGTGGCGCGAATAAGAAATTTGCAAAGGCAGACTATCTGGCACTCGACGGCCTGGCAGCCAGCGAAAACAAAATACCATTGTTTCTGTTTGGATTCCTGTATTAGCCCTGCTCCGCTCGGGCACGGAAAGTTTAAATTATCTTATGTGAAACATCATAGCATGAGGGATTGGACGAAGAAGGATGTTAAGGTAGTAAGACACGTAATCGACCCGGCTAGTCTGTTCGCGGTTCCTCCAGAACGAAGGGAATGGTTCAACAAAGTCGAGGCCGACCTAGAACGAGGGAAGGCGGAAAGACGGGAAAGAGCCCGTGAACTAATTAGGAACACTCCCCAGTATAGAGAGTATCTACTTAGACCGTGATTGTCCACATCGATCCAGCTGGACTTCCAGGTGGACTTGCCCTTCTGGACCAATATCGAACACTATTCTTAGATATTAAAGCATAGCGTTGGTACATCGAGCATCACCATCAATGAACGCCCCCGCCATCCCCGACGACAAATCGACGACAAACCTAAAGTGAACGCCACATCCTGTGGCGGTATGATATTAATTAATAGGAAAGGATATCATCTGACAGACTTCGCTTTCTTCCACACCAAACCAAAATACTCCGTCAGAGCATGAGTAAGATCAGGATTCTCAAACAATATCGCCATACGTTCATTTTTCACTACTGGATTCTTTACTACTATTATGAGATGCTTGCTGTCGACCGCGACAAAAGTATATTCCATCGATCCCTTAAAGTGCTTTATCTTCCAGCCATCCTTAATCCAACGCTCTAATATCTCTTTGTTTTCCTCATCGTACTTTGTGGCAATCATTCTATAATCTACGCCACGTTTTATGGCCCGTGCTGCCTCCACCTCAGCGCTATATGGTATCTTTTCACCTACGGAGTAGACAACGATGCTCTTCATAGCCTTCTTGTAAGCGTCTGTTATCAAAGAGAATACAGCTTCAAAACCGCTAACTGTTATCAACTTCTCTTCAATACGCTCTTCTGGCAGTCGTTGAATCTTCTTTGTAGTTTCCAATAATTGCCTTTCTATCTGGTTGTAACTCTCTATCCTCCGTTCAATGAACAGTTTTATACCGACTTCAGGCTTTAATGGGCTCCAGAGCAATGGCCTTTGCGAGACCAGTTGAACTAGACCCTTTTCCTTGAGCCTCTCCAATGTGTCAAAAACCCGTGTTTTGGGCACGCCTGATTTTTCGGAAGCCTGTCTACCTGTCTGTTCTCCGCCCTGAAGCAGAGACTGGTACACCTTCGCCTCATATTCACTCAAACCGGCAGTTTTAAGGTCGTCTATTAATGTCATTAATCACTTATAGTGAATAATAACTTATTAATATGAAGAACTTCATAATATATATTGAAGTAAAAGGTGAGAAAATGGCAACAAATTCCATACGTGCAAAAGAGGACGCAACAGTTTTGAATGAGTCACGCGGTTTGATAGTGGCCATGAGAACCAATGCGATAACTGCATGGCAGCAGGATGGTCAGCATGGCGGTCCTGGTCCTTTTGGACTTAGATCTTCAGTTGCGGCTGCGCTCAGACAAGCTTCTCTACTTGAGATCAGGCACGCAATGATAGTTGAAAATGACCAGAACTTCGGTAAAAAGCAGTACTTTGCTAGGGAGTGGGCAGCTACCTCAGGACTTGGTAAAGTTTTTAGCAGGGGTATATTTGCCTCGGACGAATGTGACAGCAGAGGAAGGAGGATAAAACTAGATCTCAATGAGCTCCCAGATGGAACCAATTGTACATTGCTAACCTTTGTCCCGAAGGCGATAGTGGAAGGACCTGAAGAAGTGATTATAATGCCAGACATGGAAACCCTGAGGATTAGCACAAAAGCACCAGAACGATCAAAGTGGTGCGAGCTTAATGAAGATGGAACATTTGAAGAAGTGGACAGAGCAGTAATGGACGGGTTGAGGAAGAACTACCCGGAAAGAGCAGCCATGGCCTGGATTAGCGAAGTGGCAAGCGTAGGTCCAGTGGTGGTTTATGGGGATGCAGATAAACAGGCGGTTACTTTGGGATATTATCCACCAGATTTTTGTGCCAGATTAGTTCTTGTTGTAACAGAACCTTCCAGCACTCAAGTCGGTAGATTTCTTAGAGAGGACTTTCTTCCCGGGCTTCAACTCCGAAATGGATACTGAATGCATTTAGGCTGAGAATGTTTGATGTCAACATCGATTGAGCTGGACTTCCAGGTGGACTTGCTTAAGCTAAGAAGGATTAGTGTGCTGCTATTACATCATGCTTCAGCTTGCTTACAGTAAGCTCGCCATTCCTGAGCTTCTTGGCCAGCCTCTCGTTTGCCAACCTCTCAGTAAGCTTCCTCCAGATTTTGAGGTTCCTGCTCACTATCGCATTGAACTCCTTGTGGATCATATCAAACCATCTTCAATGAATTTCTTAACTTGTGGCCGTTTAATCGCATCTATAGCAATTCCGTACACAAGCTCTTCTACATTATATTCATAGCCGGTCTTATATTTAAACTTTCTCTTATTCAACTCGAGAAAATACAGCATTGTATGGAATGCCGTTCTTTTATTCCCGTTGAGAAATGGGTGCGCATGAATGAAGTCATACAAATAAGTCGTTGCTGCCTCTTCTATTGACTTTGAATATTCTGCCTTTTCACATACTGACTTTAGGTTACTCTCATTGACCAAAGTGCCATTTTCTCCCAACCGCTTGTTAATCTTGATTATCTCGTCTGTGGTAGGGTAAACTAAATCTGACATAAGAGAATAGGACAGATGGCATATTTATTGTTTTAGTCCACATCGGTCCAAGTGGACTTTAAGGTGGACTAGCTCGATTGGACTGATATCGAAGAATATCAATGTATATTAATTGCTATCGGTTTTACACGGGCAAAGTGGGCTGAATAGCGCCCCCGCCATCACCAGAATTTGTCGTCGAGAGGCCTTTCAGCAAGAAAAGTCTTGTCGTCGAAAAAAGTCGCGGGTTCAAATCCTGCCATTTTTACTTTTATGGAATAGCATCCATCCTGCTATTCAGAACTCCGATTTCCTTCTATAAACGTACGCAAAAGACATCTATAAATATTTCCTATGACGTATATTATTACTGGGTGGGGTCCAGTGTCGAAAACAGTGCCTATAACGGGGCACGTCGTAACGCAGAGAGAGAAGCAGTTGCTTAGGCAGGACAGGGAGGGCGCAAAGCCTACAGAAACGGTTGTCACTCCGAGAGCACTCAAAAATGTATTGACTAATGACCTTGGTTGTGAACAGGTAAGACAAAAGGGCAGTCATGTGATTTTAAAGAGAAGGGATGAAAATGGCATTATTCGTACTGGTGTGATTCCGATGCACGATGAACCGCTATCAGCGAAACTTCTAAGAAGCATAATGAAGCAACTTAAATTGGACTTCAACAATGATGTTAAGAAATATCTTTGACGCGTGAGATAATGAGATTAGCTACAGTAGAATACAAGGGTACAAAACGTTACTTTGTGCAGGTAGGGCACGTCATATTCCCAGTTAAGGTTTTACATGAAACCATAGATGGAAAAGATAGTTTCGGTGGTATAATTAATTACGAAAAAGGGGATCTAAAGGTTCACGTTACAACCACAGGTGGTACCATGAAGGAATTAGAAAAGAATGTGGTGGAGGCGTTGGAGCTTTCCCTCGAATACAACGCCGAGGTCAACGCCAAGAAGAAAACACCATCACTAAGACATTAGCCTAAGATCGAAGAATAAGTGCAATGTCTCGCGCTAGTACCTCTTTGACATTTCTATCCTTGGTGTTCAAACAATTCTCAATAGTAGACTCCGTATACTCTCTACGGTGTACGGATGCATATCTTCTCATGCTGTTCTTGAGTCTTTTAAAGTCAGCGTGCCAGCCCTTCTCGATAGACCTTTTTTCGAACTCATGCATCAACCCTTGCTTATCTTCCAAAAGCGCGGTAATCAACCTTCTAATGTACCTTTTGTCTGCCAGCCTTTCAGATATCCCATAAACAGCGGTGCTAAACGCACTCTCTATTTCGTATTGGCGTTCAATCCGCTTTTCTATTTTCAGTGCCTCCAGCGCCTTGATGCGACTTGATGGACTAAGCTCTGAAAATCTCATCAATCTTGTTTCCACAATAGACCTTTTCTTCCATATTATTTAGACTTAACTACCGGCTTCGTGATTTGTGAAAGTGATCTGTTTTCGGAGAAAAGGCTTAAGAACTTAAAAGATGATAACAACAGGAAGGGGATATGCCATGTCGAGTGCAAACAAGGCTATTTTGCGAGAGACGCCCAATTGGTATGTAGTTACTGGTGCACCATCATCGGGGATTACAACACTTGTGAATGCCCTGCGCCCTCATGTTGACAAAACAGTTCCGGAAGCCGCAAGAACATTAATAGACGAGGCAAGAGGAAGAGGAATTCCTGCTACGGAACTAAGAAGGGATGAAAGTGAATTCCAAAAGAAAGTTTTACAGATGAAGTTGCAAATAGAAACACAAACGGAAAGCGGACGCCTTACTATCTTTGAGCGCGGTGTTCCTGACAGCATTCCCTACTTCATTATTGCTGGCCTCAATTCGGATTCGATAAAAACATACGCAAGAAATAGATACAAAACAGTCTTCTATTTGGAGCTATTACCGTACGAGAAGGATTACGCGAGAACAGAAACTGATGATGTTCGTACCAAACTAAGCCGCTTGTTGTATGAGACCTATACGGATTTAGGATATAGGGTGATTCGCATTCCTCCTTTATCCATACCAGAAAGGGTAAGATTGGTATTATCGCATCTGAATGAAATATAGAACAGTATAACATGCGGGGTACGCATCAATATCGAAGTATACTAATCAATACAGTATCTACGTCAGTATTTCTTCCCGGCTAACGCCCCCGCCATCCCTGACGACAAATCGACGATAGAATAGGAGGTATACCCTTACATTTAAAGGAAAAACGAAATATTTATATATTTGTAAGGGTAAAGAAATAGTATGGTATCATTAAAGACGAAGAAGGTCGGTGATAAAACCTACTACTATCTTAGCCACACTTACAGGGAGAAAGACAAGGTAAAATACAAAGAGGTTTATTTAGGTACAACAGTACCTAGTGATATCATCGGAATAAAGAGTAAATTCCTTCTGGATATCTACAAAGAGAAATGGTTTACAGTATTCGATAAGATAAAAAAAGGGTACTCTAAAGAGCAAAGGATAATGCCAGTAGCGGCAAAGGAAAAAGAACTGGAAAGATTTGCATCAAAATTCACATACGACACAAACAGAATCGAGGGATCCTCCCTATCGTACAAAAATGTCGTCCAGCTTCTTGAGAGAGGCGTAAGCCCAAAAGATAAACCTCTGTGGGATATCAAAGAGGCGGAGGCCCACAAGAAAGTATTCTATGAAATGCTCAGCTTTAAAGGTGACTTATCACTAGGCATTACGCTTAAATGGCATAGAGAATTGTTTGATGAAACAAAAAAAGATCTTGCAGGAAAACTGCGTTATTACAGAGTATACATATCAGGAAGCTTGCATAAACCGCCGCCGCCAGAAGAGGTAGAAATGCGCATGTCAGAGCTCTTCAAATGGTATTCAAAGGAATCTGGTAAGATGAACCCTGTAGAGCTTGCTGCGCTCTTGCACTTAAAATTTGAGACAATACATCCATTTGGGGACGGTAACGGCAGAATAGGGCGGATGATCATGAATTTCGTTTTGCATCATAATGGTTATCCGATGTTGGATATAAAATATACAAATAGGAGGGATTACTACAAAGCACTCGAAAAGTCGAACGTCAAGGAAGACGAAACAGCGTTTGTTCAATGGTTCTTCAAGCGGTACGTGAAAGAGAATAAGGAATATCTAGAAATGTAATTCATACCCTTACATTTTAAAGGAAAAATAGATATCCACATATTTGTAAGGGTAATCACGTCGGAATCGTTAGTTGATGTGACTACAAAATCTAGAATATGTAGTCACCCATAGACTCCACATCGTCCCAACTGAACTTCCAAGTGGGCCAGGCAAGGCGATAACGCTCCTAATTTTGAAAGGGACGCATTTAAATATGCAACTTTCCATATCAAATTCATGAGCCATAACTATTCCGCATCTGGCAGTCCACTGCTTGCTGCATCGATGTCACTATTTATTCTTTTCTTGCTTATTGGCCAGTCGAACGCGCTATCTACAGTAACCTCTCAAAATGTCAGCTTTGGCGGCGCAGTCAACTTTACAACTGTCCAAGGTGCGCAGGTCGGCCTTAACCAGCCAAATGCGACCAACATAGTTGGTCCAACCATAATACGCCTTCCAAATGGAGCTTACCGGATGTATTTCCAGTCTAGGGCCCAAAGCGGTTATGTCAATGTTATGAGTGCAACCTCGACAGATGGGGTTCATTGGACTTACGACTCTGGCATAAGGGTGCAGCATGGCCCTTCACAATCCTCTATTGATTGGCAGATAGGAGAGCCTGATGTCATCCAAGGATACAATGGCACGTATCTCATGGCGTACACTGGCAGGCAGGCGATACCTGGTGCACCTCCTGGCGCATATTTCCACAAGATAGTATTTGCATCATCGACTGATGACCTGAACTGGACAAAAGACAATTACAACTTTTCTGATCCCAGCCAAACTGGCGGGTTCACCTCCAGCGCAGACATCCTGAAGCTAGGCGGCAAGTACGTAATGTACTACACTGGATGTTGCCAAACTGTATCTGGAATCTTCATGGCACAGTCCACCAACTTTGTCAACTGGCAGGTAATTGGATCCGTGTTTGGAGTAGGCCACGATAGCAGCACCATAGAACTGAACGGCACATACTACATGTTCTTTATGGCTCCGTCAAACTTCGTCCCCAATCAGAATATGAATCAGGATGTGTTGCTCATGGCAGTGTCAAACGATGGCACTAACTGGTCCGATGAGATATATCCTGTAGCCATTACAAATTCATCGAACGGTTCTGCAATAAATACTTCGACGCTCGGCGACCCCGCAGCTATGCTAGCGCCGGACGGCTCGCTGTTGGTCTACGTCAACGGCCCTATGGGGCAGTCGATATTCGGAATCAAGCCAACATCACAGCTGCCGAAAATCCGTACACCTCCATCGTCATCAGCAACGACAACTACTCCACAGCAGACGACAACCGGAACAACACAGACATCCATACCTGTGACTTCAACAATAAGCGGAACCACAGTGAACGGAACGACCACCATACCAAATTCTACTCAGAGCAACCCAATAACTGCAATAATCAATGCGATAGCGGCGTTCTTCAGCAATCTGTTTAAGGGAATTTAAGATGCTGGCGTCAGACGTCAATGCCGCCCATGCATAACGAAGAATAGTGATATGGATTTTCTCAAAGGAGCTCGCTTATGGCAACGGATCCAGTCTGCGGAATGAATGTTGATGAACATACTTCCATCACTGCAGCAAGGGCCGGAAAGAAATACTACTTCTGCAGCACGTCTTGCAAGATTCAATTTGAAAAACCTGAGCGCGAAATGCGTGGTTTGAGGAACGCACTGCTTGTTTCATGGCCACTGACCGTCATAGTTGCTGTGCTTACCTATGCAGTGTCATTGCCATATGGAAATTATGTCATGTTCATCCTAGCTAGCGTGGTTCAGTTCTATTCAGGCCAGAGGTTCTATGCTGGGATAGCCGACGCAATCAAAAACAGGTCAAGCAACATGGATACGCTGATTGCAATAGGCACTACCGCGGCATGGGCTTACAGCACCGTTATTGTGTTCTTCCCTAGCGCCTTTCCGGCAAGCGGAATCTACTTCGATACCTCCACGATTATCATCTCGCTTATATTGACAGGCACTTACATGCAAAGGCTTGCAGAGACAAAAGCATCAACAGCAGTGTCTGCACTCATAGCCATACAGCCGAAAATCGCACACGTTGTCAAAGGGGCAAGAGTAATCGATGTACCTATCGAACAGGTAAAAACCGGAGACATAATGCTCGTGAAGCCAGGCGAAAAAATACCTACGGATTCCGTTGTCATCGGAGGTAGCAGCTCCGTCGATGAGTCTACGATAACAGGAGAAAGCATACCTGTCGAAAAGAAGATAGCTGACAAAGTTATAGGCGGAACTATGAACATGGGCGGCTCGCTAAAGATAAAGGCCACAAAGGTGGGCCAAGACACGGCTCTCGCGCAGATAATAAAGATAGTTCAAGATGCGGCTTCCAGCAAGGTGCCGATACAGAAACTTGCCGATAAAATATCCTCATATTTTGTTCCGGTTGTAGTGCTGATAGGGATTGGTTCGTCTGTTGCATGGTATGCATTTTGGGGAGTAGGCGCGAACTTTGCGGTGTTGATATTTGTAAGCGTGCTCATAATCGCCTGTCCGTGCGCGCTCGGAATTGCAACCCCTGCAGCGTTGCTCGTATCGTCTGGAAAGGCTGCAAAGAACGGCATACTTGTCAAGAGTGGTGAAAGTCTGCAGATGGCTAGCAAAGTAGATACGGTAGTGCTTGACAAGACAGGAACGCTCACCAAAGGAAAACCGGAGGTCACAGAAATTGTTGCAGTGCATGGCTATAGCAACAACGAAGTTTTGCGATTCGCCGTGACAGCAGAAATTAATTCTGAGCATGTTCTTGGAAGGGCAGTCGCGGAGAAGGCGAGAAGAAACCGGATAAGAGTCGCATTTCCAAAAAAGTTTTCTTATAAGCAAGGCAGCGGGATAATCGCCACAGACAATAGCGGCAAAAGGATTGCAGTGGGGAGCAGGGACTTATTTACAAAAGAGAAGCTCGCACCTCTTGAGAAAAAGATCCAGGCTCTTGAACTTGACGGCAAGACGACGCTAATCGTTGGCGTGAATGGAAGACCTATCGGGCTGATTGCGCTTGCAGATGTTCTGAAGGAAGACAGCAAAAGGGCGATTGACGCATTCAAGCGCACAAACAGGGACGTCTGGCTGATTACTGGCGATAACCAGCGCGTAGCTTCCGCGATAGCAAGAAAGCTCGGAATAACAAACCTAATCGCCGAGGCAAAGCCGCAAGAAAAATTGAAGAGGATAACCGCTCTACAGAAAGAAGGGCACATTGTTGCGATGGTCGGAGACGGTGTCAACGACGCGCCAGCGCTTACAAAAGCGGACCTTGGAATTGCCGTAGGCGCCGGCACAGACGTGGCGATCCAGGCGGGCGGGATAATATTGGTGCAGAACAAGGTTTATGATGCATTCATAGCGCTTGAGCTCGGGAAGGCGACGATGGGCAAGATAAGGCAGAACCTCTTTTGGGCATTCGGTTACAACATAGTGCTTATTCCTGTCGCTGCTGGCGTGCTGATTCCAATCTACACGACGAGCATATACAGTTTCCTTCCGTTGCTTGCTGCGTTTGCGATGGCGTTCAGCTCTGTCACAGTAGTAACAAATTCCTTGCTGCTGAACAGGTTCAAGGTATAATGTTTAATATGTTTGTTTGGGCGATTGCTGGTGCAATCATAGGCGTTGTCTACAACTGGGCGTTAAAGCTAAAATAAGGTGTAATAATGGCAATATATGTATGTCCGATGCATCCAAAAGTGCGCTCCAAGAAGCCTGGCAAATGTCCGGAATGCGGCATGGATCTAGTGTTATCCAAGGGCTAGTCCACATCGGTCCAAATGATCTTTCATAGCCCCGCACAGAAGGAATATATAACTTGAAACTTTAATCTCCAATATGGAAAACTACGACAAAGAGTTTTTGGACTACATGGAAAAGGAGTATAAAATAACTCTAGCAAAAGCAACAAGCGGGAGGGAGGTGGAAATAACAACATTCGCCATTGCTTGGAATGTCTGGAAGCAAGCCAAGAAAGTTTATTCCCACAGCAAACAATAAAAACCATCATCGCCTTACTACACACCGGTTGAGATGGACTTCCGGTTTGCTGACCGCATCAACAAAAAATATAAACATATAAAGATTACAATTATTACTTTAAGTGATGAGCAAATGAGAAAGATAATTGTGTTGTCCTTTGTAACCCTTGACGGTGTCATCCAGGCTCCTGGCGGTCCAAAGGAAGATACGAGCGGAGGCTTCAAGTATGGTGGTTGGTCCTTCGGCTATTGGGATGAAGCTATTGGCAAAATTATGGGTAAGCAAATAAAACCTCCATACGATCTGCTGCTCGGCCGCAAAACGTATGAAATATTCGCACCTTACTGGTCGAAGCAGAAGCACGAACCGGCAGACGCATTCAACAAGGCCAAAAAATATGTTGTTTCCACAACTCTCAAAGAGCTCGACTGGAAACCATCTGAGCTCATCAGCAGCAATGTTGTGGAACAAATAAAAAAGCTCAAAAAGCAGAAAGGTCCCAACCTACAAGTTCACGGAAGTGCGAATCTGGTGCAGACCCTCTTAAAAAATGATCTTGTCGATGAACTTTGGCTGAAGATATACCCTATCACAATCGGTACGGGAAAGCGCCTCTTCGGAGATGGGACGATTCCTGCGGAATTCAAGCTAAAAGATTGCAAAACTTCAACTAAAGGCGTCATAGCAGCCACATATGTGCGAGCCGGAGACATTAAAACTGGATCATTTTGACAGTCCTTCGTAACAGCCCTAGTCCACACCGATTGCGTTGACTTTCAGGTGTACTTGCCATCTGTACCAACTTCTTAGATTTTTAAGCCTACGCGCCTAACACAAAAGTTATAAAGTTACAACTCCCCTGTATTGAACGATTTCATGAATGCTAAATCCCTAATTCCATCAATAATCGTTTTATTCATAGTCATCATTGTAGCAGGGCTAATTGCTTTTAACGGGCACAGCGCAGCACCAGGGGCACAAATCAACGCAACTGCGACTGGAGGCCAAAATATAAACTCTTCAAAAACCCTGTTTTCCAGCACCCAATACTCCCAATATGCATATCAGGTTTATCCCGGACCAATGTCGCAGCAGGCACAATCAGCGCTGGCTGGCTTCAACATTACCTCTTTTGTGCTTCCAAATAACACGGCAAAAGTGACGCTTACCTTCTTAGGCACCAATCAGAACCAATCAATAGCCTTGAGGCCTAACTACAAGCTCTACATAATAGAAACGACTTTCGGTGATGACGGCTTCCATTTCGATTCCTCGCTTGGCGATGACGGGTTCGTTGTCGTCGACCCGAATGGCTATGTTGCATAGCACCTATGGTGGCTGGCCAATGAAGATATTAAACCAACCAGTCAGCCCCATGTATTTATGGGCAGTTTTGCTTCTCTCTTTATTGGTTATAACTTCGAGTTATACCTTACATACCTTCCCAGCGGCATTGATTTTTGCCGTTATCGCAGCGGCTTTAATCGAGATGTTAATAAGAAAGATTTATCTGAAACATAAATCGAAAATCCCGTTCTCAGGGATAATCACGGGCCTTATCATTGGTTCTGTTGCGCCGATAAATGCTTCCCTGCTTTTGATTACAACCGCAGTAACAATTGCGATACTATCAAAGTTCTTCATACAATACAAGAGCTCAAACATCTTCAATCCTGCGTCTCTTGGGTTGGTCGTGGCACTTGCAATATTCGGAGTCGGCGATGAATGGTGGGCTGCGAGCAACTACAACATGTATAGCCTAGCCATATCGCTAACGCCTATACTGATAATATTGGCATACGAGACCCGCAGGCTCACAACTGCATTCTCTTTTATCGGCATAGTTCTGTTGTTTAATCTGGTATTGGGCGGACTTTCAAACTTGATGTCCTTTAATGCTGTAGTAACCCTGCTTTTCAGTGTAAACTATTACTTTGCATTCGTCATGCTTGTAGAACCAAAAACCTCCCCGAATAACAGGTATGCACAGATCGGATATGGCGCTGCCGCGGCTTTCCTATACTTCGGGTTTGCATTTTTCAGGGTGTCGTACCCGTTACTGCTTGCTCTACTGCTTGTAAACTTCCTTTATCTTATATACAGAAGACAAGGAAAACGATAACAAGCTTATTGCAGTTCTGCAAAGCTATAAAAACCGAGCCTGAGCATATACTGTTTGGGGTGTTTTTATGGCAAGAATTGCGGTACTGTTGGGGCACGGAGTCTTCGATGCAGATGCAGACGACTATAAGAAATACATCGGAGAGTTCGCTGATTTTGTAAACAAGAACAACGTAGACAGCGTTATCATATCTGGAGGAAGAAAAGCCGGCAGCAAATTCAATGAAGCGGAATCAATGAAGGAACTTCTGCTTCCACTTTTGAAGAAGCCTCCTGCAATACTGGTCGAAACGAAATCCATCAACTCGTTACAATCGATAAAGAACACAAAGCCGCTTATTTCGCTGAAGAAGAGCGATGACATAACAGTGTTCTGCAAGTTCTCTATATCCGTAAAAGTGATGTGGTTCATTATGCACTACTGGTTCGGCCTCGACAGGGCCGAGATAGAGCGCGATGCACTCAATTACATCGGGCTTTTCTTCTCAAAGCGAAAGGGCATAAAAGACATGGGAAAGAGCATGTTGCATGATGGCCTGTTCTATGAAAACGTAGAGGTGCACGCAGTGCCTGTAACTCCCACTGTCGAATCTGCGCTCGCGCAGCAGCTGATATCGCTAGTTGACGTCTCCGCCCTTTACAACAAGCAGCTCTACGATGAGCTGATAATGACGAATGAGCAGAGGTTCGTAAAGTCTGATATAGCCAGGCATCCAGAAGGGCTGCGCAGCAAATAAAAACGGGTGGAACTGTGGACAGCTATGATGGGAAAACGATAGATAAGGCCATCTCCTCAAAGAACAAGACTGTAATACTTTTCTGGGCTGACTGGTGCCCATATTGCAGAAAGTTCAAGCCAATTTTCGATTCCTACAACGCTCCGGAAGGGGTGAGTTTTGCAGAATCAAAAATCAACGAAGACGAGAATCCTCTGTGGGACAGGTTCGCAATCGAGGCAGTACCAACCATAATCGCATTCCAGAACGGAAAGCAGCTTGCGAAGAAGACAGCACAGCTTTATATTGGCTTAACCGAGGCTGACCTAAAAGAGTTCCTGGGAAAAATTCAATGAGATGATCAGCTCTGCTTCAGCATCTCGTTTATCTTCGAGCCACGATCGTAGCGCATCGCCACGACTCCCACAACCAAAAGGTAGAGCCACAGCAGCATCGTGGCTGTTGTGAACACCGAAGTTGCAGTTCCAACGCCGAGAGGACCTCCATTTATATTGATCGCAAAGTTGATCAGCGCGCTCACTATCATGAAAAGCGTAGTGGGTGCATACCACATCCTGAATCCAAGAAGGTATATGAATGCGATTATTATGTAGCCGGAAGAAGCGAGCCCGAACCACAGGTTGATGAATGAAGCGGTGGTGAAATCTGTTCCAAGCGAGAAAGCGGAATAACTCAGAAGAGCGGCAAGGCACAGCGAAAGCCTCAATGTCTTTATCCTGCTGTAGCTTCCCCTGAACCATGACTTTGGAGTGTCTGTAGCAGAGAGCCTGAGTGACAACTCTCTGAGATTGATTGGTATCCTTCTTACTGATTCGGAGATTCGCGCGCCGATCATAATGCTATCTAACGAAAAGAACGCTTAAAAGCCTATTGAAACTGCAGGTTCAAGGAGCAGTATATCCGCTCCCCCGTGAGCTGGAAAATACTGCATTGTTAGTATTCCCGTTGTTGTTGTTTCCGCTGTAGTCCTTCGAATCACCGTTGAGTGGCCACCATCCGGTAAGGTTCTGCGGCCTTACCGGTGCACCTCCGATGCCTTCTATGTAAAGTGCCTGGATTTCGTTTGCCGACAGCGAGGTGTTGTAAACTTGAATGTCTGCTATTTCTCCAGGGAAATAGGAACTGTATCCAACAGCAGTGCCAACATAAATCGATTGTGTATTCATCAAAATGTTGCCTAGGCCGCTCGCTTGTTGTCTCTGTTTGGCGTCAGTATAGAGTGTCATCGTGCCTCCCGAGAATGTTCCTGTCACAAAGTGCCAATTTAGGTCATTCCACTGGTAATCGTATTCTGAATTTGCACCTATTGTCGTATCGGTGCCGTACCGCACGCTCCCGCCACCAGTATCCGCAGCTATGAAATACCACTGGCGCTGGTCGTTCACACCCCATCCTTTATTAACAAGGCTGTAGCAGCACCCGCCTGGAAAATTCTGAGAAAATTTCACCCAAAACGAAACAGTGAAAGCTGCAGAATCTATGGTTGTGGAATCCGGAATCGATATATAGGCATTCTGCCCGTTGAACTGTCCTACAAATTCCGGAAGTTGTCCTTGGCATTCACCAACCAACGAAGAACCAACTGCAGTCTTCTGCACTTGGCATGCACCTGCCTGTGCCTTCGGGGTGAAATTCCCTCCAGAAAAGACTCCGAGCTGGAATAGGACTGCAAGCACAACTGCAATAATCAGAATGGCCCATCCGTAGGTCATCAGATACTCCATAGCTGACTGCTGTTTGCTCCGCCTCATCGCCATGCTGATTCAATCAAAAACAGATAATAAAAAGCTTTCCGCTCGGCAGTAAAAAATAAAAAGAAATAGAAAAGAAAAAAACAATGTCTGCTTATGGTGCAGAGCCGCTGAATGGAAGTATCGGGTTGCTGTATCCGTTGTTGCCAAGTATGTGCGGAAGCACTGCGCCTGCGATCGCGCCGTTTATTGCAATTCCGAACAATGTCAACAGCAGAGCGAGCACTGCGGTTACTATCACATCTGTTATGATAACAGTTCCAAGAGCCACGTTCCACTTGATCTTCTGCTGGTTCGAGAGCGCCAAAAGAAGCACTATCAATTCCCAGACTACGAATATCACGTAGAATGCGCTTGTTGCCGGTATCAAAAGCACCCAAAGGAAGATCATCGTCGGAAGCTTGCTGAACATCGTTGCTGTGAATGTTTTGTTGAAGTCTCCCTTGAATGTCTTAGTCCATGTGCCTACCAGATGGTACAGCCCTGCGCTTATGAATATGGTCACTGGTATCAATGCCCATAGGAACACAAGCGGCACTATTATCGCTGCCACAATCCCTATCGTTGCAAAGGTCGATCCGAAAACCCCAAAGACCGGCGATGCGGCGAGAGCGCCTACCAAAGCCAATGAGACTATGATCAAGGCTATCAGCGGTATGAATGTTACCCTAAAGTACCATCCAAATGCCTTTCCTATGTCCATAGTCTTCTTCGTGTTCTCTGTCGGCCTAAGCATTACTCCAAAGCCTGCTTGAAGGTCGTCTACGATTCCCATTGAATCACGCTAATTCATACAAAGCGTGCCTTTAAAAAGGTTTGCGATTTCATCTGCGACGGCAACACGTCAATGGTTGTTCGTGTCCTCTGAGGACTCTATAAGCCCTATCCCTTCTTCGTGCTCAGAGAGCGAGCGGGGTTCCTGCCTTCGCATCTTATTTGTTGTAAAAGTAGCCTCTATCGGCTCGAAGTCATCTCTGAATATGAGCGGGACAAGTTCAGCGTTCTTGGCAGCTGCAGCACGTCTCCAGTCTTCCCCCAAACGATAGTCCTGTGCCTCCTCCGCAGCATAAATCTTGTCAAGTATCCACTCTGCGCTTCTTCTCTTGAGCTCGATAATAGAAATGGCGATGCCTGCGCTTCCTCCTTCCTGGCCAACATGAACTTTTGTCTTCCCAGCCTTAGACATCATCTCACCTGTAGATATTCTGTGATTAGCTATTTAATCCTAATCTAATCAAGGGCAGTGGCAGGCCGTAGCCCCCTTTCTGTTTTAGACAGCATTAGACTGAGCGTCGATAGTCGACTTGCATACTCATCGTGCATTCATCGGCTCGTTTCATCCATCACAGCAAGCTCGTCGCGTCATCGCTTGTATGCTGCTTTGGTATCGTTTCTGCTCCGAATAAGGCCTTAGGCCAAATGCGCTCTGTATGAGAGGAGCTTCCTCCTTTCGGTTGGCTGTCCGCCTGCCACCGTCTGTAATATAGCAGATGTTCAGATTATTAAGGATTGCGCTTCGTGAAACCGAAGCGTTCCGCAAGAAGTAAATGTCGCGGTTCAGAAACTGCATTATGGAGAGAACAACCGTCATAATGGCATTGCTATCTGCAGTGATGTTCGCTAACTTAAGCGCAGCATCGACCATATCGTCGACCGGAAACACTGTGATATGCCAGTTGTATGCAATTTATGCTACAACACAAACAGCAATATACGTGATTGCGATTCTGCTGATGATTCTAGGTGGAGTGATATTTGCTGCTTCTCACATCATGCCTGGGCAGAGCAAAGGAACGCTTCAGGGATATGCAACGGGCATGATTCTTGGAGGAATAATCGGAGTGATAATTGCAGTCATGGCTCCCTACATATTCCAGTTGCTGGCAGGTTCGCATGGCCAGGCGGTTCTGGCCAACGCTGCCGCTCTTGGCTGCTGATAATGCGAACGATTCCAAATGTTATTTAAAGACTGATTGGAATATAGATTCATGTTACTGGAACTTGCAGCGTTGGGCGCCATAGTCAGCGAAATAGTAACGGTTGTGTTGATACTCGCAGTCGTCTATCTTATCTACAGGTTCGGCAAGCTCATCATGATGCTGCTGGTGAACAGCATGCTCGGTCTGATCTCCATATTCGCTGTCAACGCCATTTTTGGATTGGGGATTGTAATATCGCTTTGGATGTGGATAGTCATAGCACTGTTTGGCCTTCCGGCTGTTTTCGTTATAATAATCCTACACGTGCTTGGAATACTATAATAGATTTAGGGCGCGGTGTATCCGCTCTGCCAAGAACTGCTGTAACCTACATTTGTCCCAGCGCCATTGTTATTGTTTCCGGAGTAGTCATTCGCATTTCCGTTAAGGGGCCACCATCCAACTATATTCTGTGGCCTAATTGGCGCACCTCCAATGCCCTCCTGGTACAAGGATTGGATTTCGTTAGATGAAAGCGAGGTGTTGTACATCTGTGCGTCTGCTTCGTAGCCATTCCAGGAGCCGCCGTTTGTCTGTCCGCCCACAACATAGTGCGGAGTAGTCATTATCATATTCACAGGCAGCACGGTATCGGAAACCGACGCTCCGTACTGCGCGCCATTTAGGTAAAATGTTATCGTCTGTGCGGTTGGATTCCAGGCAACTGCTATGAACTCCCATGTGCCGAATGGGAGAGTTGGCTGGCTCCCTGGCGCACTGGCAGCATAGTTTGCCTGGTTGATTGTCTCGCCATATGGAGAGGGTTGGCTATTGCATGACAGCACCGCTCCTCCACGCGGCAGCGCGCTGCTGTCTTCGATCCCGACAGCATATCCGCACACGCTTACCGGGCTTACATACGAAACCCAAGCACTCATTGTGTACCCGTTAGGAAAACCGTCATTCTCTGACGGTTTTGATACGATTATAGCGCCATTGCCCTCGAATTTTGCGACAAATTCCGGAAGTTGCCCTTGGCATTCTCCTACCAAAGACGAACCAACTGCGGTCTTTTGGACTTGGCATGCTCCGGCCTGTGCTTTCGGAGTAAAGTTTCCGCCGGAGAAAACACCAAGCTGGAATAGGACTGCAAGCACAACCGCAATAATCAGAATAGCCCATCCGTACGTCATCAGGTATTCCATCGCCGACTGTGCCGAGCTCCTTCTTTGCGCCATGCTGATTCAATCAGAAACAGATAATAAAAAGCTTTCCGACTCACTGAGTATGCATAGCAAGCTTCACGTCGGATCCAATGATCGTCTTTCGCTTTGCATGCTTCGCAAGCTTCGCCGTTCTACTTGCAAAGGAGAATACCATCTTATTCATGTTCGTGTAAAGAACGGCAACAGCTTCATCGCTGACGCGCTCTGCGCCGGCATCCTTCAACATCTTCTTGATCGTGTTTCTTTTAATGTACAAATTGTCACCCTGCAAACTGCAAGAGTAGATGAACGCTAGATAAAGTATTTAAACGAACTGCAAAATTCGAAAAGCGGAAGTTTGCTTATCTTGAAAGCTGCACGCCAGAAATGTCTTTATACTCTTCTTTCAAAATGCTCAGAACCACGTCGTCAACATACACCCCATCGATGAACGATTCCTGCCTCAGGATTCCTTCTTTCTTGAAACCAAGCTTCGAAAGCAGCACCATAGACCTTTCGTTGAATGTGTGGACTTCTCCGACCACCCTGTTCGCTTCGAGCTCAGTAAAGCACAGATGCAGCATAAGTTTCGCCGCCTCTTTCCCGTATCCCTTTCCCCAATGCTCTTTGCCAAGCCAGAATCCGATCTTGCACCTTTTGCTAAGTGGATTGTGTTCTGCGCCGATTACTCCAAGGAATGCGCCGTCAGATGCCCTTCTTATCGCAAGGTGGAATCCAATGCCGCGCATCATCAGTTCTGTCGCGCTTTCAATGAACGAGACAGCGTTGTTCCTGTCGTAAGGATATGGAAACTCTGTTGCAAGGCCCCGCGACATCTCTCTGTCGTTAGCAAGCCTGGCCATTTCGTCAGCGTCTGCCATCTGCAAATCAGACAGATAGGCATTGAAGCCTTTTGCAGTTACTTTCATTAATCATTCACCGATTTGCTCGAACACCTTACCAGATATCTCTTTGCCAAGTAGTTTTATTACCGTGTCCTTGTTCTTGCTTATGTCTGATACCCTTTTTATCCCATTTGTGTATAGCATGCGTGCCCTCACTCTTCCTATCTGCTGCAAGCGAGTGAGATCGAGAAGCTCTTCTTTTATTCCGTACTTCAAACGCACTCTAACGTCAATCAGGCTTCTCTGGGGCTTGTGCAGCAGCTTTGCCAGCTCGATTGCAGAATATATCAGCCAGTCCGCATTGCTTATCTTTATGTAAAGCTCTCCAGGAGTTGATCGATATTCTTTGATTATCTCCTGCTCTTTCTTTTCGCTTACCCAGTCTCTCAACATGAGTGCAGTGCTGTACGCTCTTACCGGATCATAGTAGCCGTATTCCATGCTCTCATAATCCTTGACTATTTTGTGCTCCTCTTTCGAGAATGTTCGAGCGGCATACATGGCATATGCCTCTTCAGTGGCCCTCACGTACGGCCTCATTTCCATAGTGTTTGTTATCATGAAAAGTATTTCTGCGTCGTCTTTTACCGTGTCGAGCGAATTTATCATCCACCTTGCTGAAACTGGATCTATGTAAAGTTCGCTCACCCTCTTTCCCAGCTTTGTTGCGATCAGATTGTCTCTGTTGTTTTCTATGAACTCGTAGGTGGCCAGTTCCTCCAATATCTCGTCAATAAGATTGGAGATGTGCCTCCTGTTTCCATACTGGAATCCATAAAACGTTCTCATGAGGAAGTTTTCGATCGCCTTTTTGTCGTTGAGGAAGTTTTCTGCTATGAAAGAAAGGACGTGTGTCCTCAGAACAGGAATGACTCCGAGATTCGAGTCAACGTCTTCTGGCCGCGCAAGAATGTAGTTCTTGTAAAGCTCTGCTACTTTCTCTTTTGACGATGCGATCAGCAATGCCCTCCCTTCTGTGTCGTACTTTGGACGGCCGGCTCTTCCGAAAAGCTGTGTGACGACGTTCACGCCCATCATCTCACTGCCTGCACCGTCAAATCTTGTTACGTCCCTGACAAGAACAGTGTGTGCTGGCATATTCACACCCAAGCCCAAAGTGGTCGTCGAGCAAATCGCTTTGATCAAATTCTTCCTGAATGCGTCTTCGATTGCGTTTCTTTGCTGGTTGAGAAGCCCTGCATGGTGGAATGCGATTCCTTTCTTCACAAGATTTGAAAGTTTTATGCACTGCTCTGTCGGCCGCTCAAGAGTGTTCAGTACTCTGTCGCCGAGAATTGAAAGTTCTGCCTTCTCCTCTCTGCTAAGCATGCTTTCTGTGTGTTCTGCTAGCTTCACTGCTCCTGCTTCTGCGTTCCTTTTTGTCGCGTAGAAGAAAAGCACCTGCTTCCTTCTTTGAAGCGTGTCTTCCAACACCCGTATTTCTGGAATCTTGCTTTTTCCGTTCAGTTCTTCTTCTGCAACGTCCAATGGCCGGTTGTCGTCAGTGTAGAACAGTGTCCCGTTGTTGACAACTCCCTTCTTCAGCTTTATCGGCCTCCATTCGCTTGTGACAAGCTTCGCGTTCAACCACTTTGCAAACTCGGATGCGTTTCCAACTGTAGCGCTGAGACCGATCATCTGCGCGTTGCACTGCATTGCAAGCTTTGTTATTAGGACTTCCAGAGTTGGTCCCCTCGATTGGTCTCCCAGCATGTGGACTTCATCGAATATTATACAGCCTATTTCTGGAAGCCAGTTGATCCCGTGACGAAGAAGGCTGTCGAACTTTTCAGTCGATACAAAAAGCATGTCGTAGTTGTGCAGCCAGTTGTCGTTTCCGTCAAGGTCTCCTATCGACATCGCGCTCTTCAGATACGGATAGCTTTCCTTGAACTCGTTGAACTTTTCTGTCACTAGTGCTCTCATCGGAGCAATGTAGATCGCTTTCTTTCGCTCTTCGATGATTGTCTTTGCGCAAGCCAGTTCTGCAATGAGTGTCTTTCCGCTTGCCGTGGGCGCAGCCACCACAATGTTCTCATTCTTCAGAAGCCCCTTCTCGATTGCCTGCGCCTGCGGCGGCGTGAATTCCTTTATGCCTCTGGCTGACAATGATTCGATTATCTCGTTAGGAATTACGCCCTTTAAGGAGAGAAGATCCATCTTTATTTATTGTTGCTTAAGTTATTTAACAGATTGCGAAACCTTCCTTCGTGCGCCTTGTGGTTTGCTCTTATGCTTCGCACTCTGAAAATCTTCAAATCCCTCTCTGGAACAAGCTTGCTGTTTCCTGTGCCAATGTGCCTCTTCTTCTCTTTGCCTGCTGTCTTCTGGACAACAAGCGTCGACTCTCCCATTCTCACTCCTGCATTTCCCAGGCTGAACATGGCTCCGTCGGCGAAGTGCGCCCCTTCTATCTCAGCCGCCATTTCTCCACCATTTTGCATTTCGCGGGTCAGGCTCTGTGTAAGCACGATGGTCTTTGCAGTCCTTGCAACTGCGCTGCCCTTGTCCTTAAGGAAGTAGATAGAGCTCTTCAAAACGTCGAGATTTATTTCCTGCAGTGTTCTTGGCCTCGCTTCGTACGCGTTAGACGCTACGCCTGCCAGCTTCCTTACAGCGTTGAAAAATTCTTCGCCTGCTATGGACAATGCAATGCTTCCGTGCTTCTGCACCAGCGCAGCGTACGGCTTGAGCTTTATCTGTAGGCCTTGCAACGTCTGCATGGCCTGCGGAGGCACAACCGGTTTTATCAGAATTGGCCTGAACTCTCGCTCCCTCATGATCTGTTGCGGTTTCTGCTGCTGGACAAATGTGTTTGTGATCGTCTTCGGCTTTACGACTGCGACAGGCTGCTGCGGCATCTGTTGCTGCTGCTGCACAACAGGCTTCATCACAATCGGCTTTGCCCTAGCCGGCTGCGACTGCTCCTGGAACGGCGACCTCTTCAATCCAACCGCCCTCTTTTTGTTGAGGTCTATTGCTGGCATCACGAAGTCGCCCCTGCCTTTTCCCATTATCTGGGAGCTGGCAATGCTGAACACTGCTAGAGCCTGCGATGACTTTGAAAAGTTGATTGTCTTGCTTGCGTATGGCCCTGCCATGCTGTTTATTGTGAAGCTTGCCCCCATCAATCCCTTCTTTACGTCCATAGAAGCGATCTTGTCGTGGAAAAGCACCGACTTTGATTTCCATGGTCCGATGCCTTCCGTGATTATGAATCTTTTGTTTGTAGCGACAACTACCGGAGCTGGGAAAAAGCCTACGGCTGAGAGCCTGCCGTGTCTAGCAGTATAAAGCACTCTCTCTTCCGGCAGCAATGCGCTACTACCCGAAGATTCCTCGTAATTCATTCCCTCACGGATCCGAGTCCCCAACAGTATAGGAATCCACTACCGCTTCTTTTCCAAGATATTTATACCTTGCCCAGTGCTTAGGCTATGGTGTTAAAGGGTGGGGGTTTTACCCCCCGGGTGGATGGTTGTAGGGTTGGTGTTAAATTAGAACTTTAACCCCTACAGTAAATATAATGGGTTTTGATGTTTATATACGCATCGAAAATCAAGAAAATCCGCATGGCTATTTCGGATTTTCGCATCTACGACGACACAGCGCATCCGCCGCTGGAATCGGATCTCACCTACGTGCCCTTTATAAAGGTTTCCAAGGTTGTAGAGGGAAACTGACCGAAAGGTTTAAATATCTGATTGTCTACAATTACTACTATCTACTTTTAAAAATCTTTACCTGGGCACGTGCCCGTTACTGCTAAAAACTGGTGAATTGGTGAATAGATGGCGAAGTCTAAAACCGCGAAAAAAAAGATGAAGAAGATGTCGGCAAAGCCGGCAAAGAAAGCAAAGCAGCAGGCAAAGCCTCCTGCAGAGTTGAATGTTAAGAGGATTGTAGTAAAGGACAATAAGCTCAACATAGAAGGCCCGGCAAAGCAGGGCAGGCCAAGAAGCACCCTTATGGGCGCAGAAGAGGAATTCGAGCCACAGCGTGGAATGTCCGGAGTGCCACAGACAATAACTCCTGGACCTGCGCCGTCGACAAGAACCCACGAAAGGGTAAACAAATGCCCGAGCTGCGGAAGCACAGACCTCATTTTCGACAACGAAAAGGGAGAGCTTGTGTGCAACGCATGCGGCCTTGTTATCGAGGAAAACGTAACCGATACTGGTCCGGAATGGAGAGCATTCGACACCGATCAGAGGAACGCACGTGCAAGAACAGGCGCTCCTATAAAGTACACAAAACCGAACAGAGGCCTTGTAACCGAGATCGACCTCTACAACAAGGACATAAGAGGAGTTCGCATTCCATCAAAGAGGCAAGCACAGCTTTACAGAATGAGAAAGTGGCACAAGAGAGCAAGCATAGCCAGCTCATCCGAGAGGAACTACTTGATCGCATTGCCAGAGCTCAACAGGGTAGCTAGCTATCTTGGACTTCCAGACAACATCAGAGAAAGCGCAGCCCTTCTATACAGAAAGTGCGTGCAGAACAATCTGATAAGAGGAAGACCAATAGAGACAGTAGTCCAGGCAGTCATCTACGCAGCTTGCAGAGAAGCAGGAATGCCAAGGACTCTCGATGAGATTTCTAACATAAGCGGACTTCCAAAGAAGGAAATCGGAAGAGCATACCGTGTGATTTCGCACGAGCTGGGCCTCAAGATCCCGCTCACCGACCCGATCAGCTATGTTCCGCGTTACATCAACGCGCTAAAGCTGAGCGGAGAAGCGCAAGAGAAGTCAATCGAACTGCTCAAGGACGCGATGAAGAAAGGGCTTGTATCTGGAAGAAGCCCGACCGGAGTTAGTGCAGCTGCAGTATACATTGCAGGAGCGCTCGCAGGAGAGAGGCGTACCCAGAAAGAGGTCGCAGACGTTGCTGGAGTCACAGAAGTAACTATCAGGAACAGATACCGCGAACTCAAGGAGCAGCTCAACATCGACGTGAACCTGTAAGGGTTCACTTTTTTCTTTTTACGCGGGCTCTTTTGCCCGCAAAATTTCTTTTTCTGTTTTTGCAAATAACCGTTTTGGTAAATCCTGCAGCGAAAAATATTGCTGCGAAAATTTCTGTTTTGTCGCCGAAAAAATGTTTTTGAAAAAGGCACTTCGTCAAATGTGGAAGAAACTGAAGTTTGTATAACAGGTTTATAAAGATTGCATTTCATAAATTATCATTAGGGGTGGAACGAAATGAGTGAAATCATAGCGGAAGAAGTGGGATTGGGGTCAGTACACGACCTCCGGGTTGACGCCAAAGGGGCGCGGGATGAAGGAATTGGCAGAGTAGGTGACTTCGTCATCTTTGTCAAGAATGCCAAGACCAGGATAGGAAACATCTATAAGGTAAAAGTGACAAAAGTCTACAGAACCTTTGCCTACGCCGAACTTGCTGACAAGGCTCACAAGTTCATAGGCAACGGAAGCGTAATCGACTTTGCGTAAAGGCGTGTCATGACAAAAAGCCTTATATACCTTGCCTAACCATTAACTTCAGTTACACGACCAATTTTCTTTTTTGCTCGTTTTGGGCGATAATTTTCCTAATAATGTTTCTTCACGTGGGTGAAAAAATGGATAATAGCGACATAGAGAGAAAGAAATACTTAAAGGGCACCACAACAGTCGGAATAGTTTGCACAGACGGAGTGGTAGTCGGAGCAGATTCAAGAGCTACTGGCGGTTATTTCATAGCAAGCCAAGACGTGAGGAAGGTATACAAGATAGATGCAAACCTCGCAATGACGATCGCAGGAGCGGTCGGCGACGCGCAGGAGCTAATCCGCGTGCTAAAGGCGCAGAACGAGATATACAAGATGAACGAAGACCGTTCGCTTTCTCCAAAGTCTGCAACTTCTCTATTATCGATTATACTACAGGGCAACAAGATGATGCCTTACGAAGTGCAGCTAATGATAGCTGGCATGGACGGAGAGGAACCACAGCTCTACAACATAGACGCGATCGGCGGCTATGTAGAGGAGGCGAAGTTCTCTGCAACAGGCAGCGGCTCGCTCACTGCAATGGGCTACCTCGAAGACATGTACAAGAAAGGAGTGACGACAAAAGATGCCATCAAGGGAGTCGCCCGCGCACTTGAAATCGCGATGAGGAGAGACGCCGCAACAGGAGGAACTCCGCTCATAGCAGTGATGACCAAGAACGGCTACACGGAGTACACAGGCAAGGATCTGGAAAAGATAGCAGGCCCGAAGAAGGAAAACTAAACCAAATCACATTTATTTTTCAATTTTTCTGCATGGGTGAAGCAGAGCACAACAAGACCTGCCAGAGAAATAATACTAAACGCAAAGTGACATTGCAAACAACTACACAACACCAAGCTACAGCTGTGATTCATTGGAGGAGAAAAAGAACGGCAACGGAAACGAGAAAAAGCACAACGACGAGATCTTCAAAAAGATAGAGTCCATGCTGCCTGCCGAGGCCAACTTCGTAAAGGCAGAGTTCGAGGGACCTGACATAGTCGTATACGTGAAGAATCCGAAGAGGATATACGACGACGACTTCGTAATCAGGAACATAGCTTCATCCATCAAGAAGAAACTCATACTAAGGAGCGACGGATCTGTGCTGATGCAGCCGGAGAAGGCGCTCGAAATAATAAAGCAGCTCATTCCAGTCGAGGCTACAATCGGCAACGTAAGGTTCATGCCAGAGTTCAGCGAGGTCTACATAGAAGCCCTCAAGCCAGGACTTGTCATCGGAAAGGGTGGAAGCACCCTCAAGGCGATAGCTATCCAGACAAACTGGACTCCGAAGGCATTGAGAACCCCGACTATGCACAGCGACACAATAGCCGGAGTGCGACAACTGATGTTCAACGAAGCAGACTTCAGGAAGAAATTCCTTCTCGGAGTAGGCAAAAACATAAACAGAACCATAATGAAGAGCGAATGGCTGAAGGCTACAGCTCTAGGGGGCTTCAGAGAAGTCGGAAGAAGCTCTCTGCTGCTTGAAACGCCGTCGTCAAAAGTGATTATCGACTGCGGTCTCAGCCCAGAGCCTTCTGCAAAGGGCATGGATGCCAACAACAACGGCGACAACAAGGCATTCCCGTATCTTGACAGCGCGAACTTCTCAATCAACGAACTCGATGCGGTTATACTGACGCACGCGCACATGGACCACATAGGATTCGTTCCTTATCTTTTCAAGTTCGGATACAGCGGACCGGTTTACTGCACGCCGGCGACAAGGGATCTTGCTGCGCTCCTTCTCAACGATTACATAAAGCTGGTTCAGAGAAGCGGAGGAACTCCTCTCTACGACGAGAAAGACGTCAGGAAAATGCTCACGCACACGATAACAAGAGACTTCAACGAAGTCACGAACATCACAGACGAACTGAAGCTTACATACCACAACGCAGGCCACGTGCTCGGCAGCGCCACTGTTCATCTCCACGTAGGCGAGGGCATGTACAACATAGTCCACACCGGCGACATGAAGTACGGATTCACAAGGCTTCTTGATTCTGCTGTTGTCAAGTACCCAAGGATAGACGCGCTTTTCACCGAAAGCACATACGGAGGTCCTGGAGACATGACTCCGAACAGAAAGGACTCAGAGCCAGAGCTCGTCAATCAGATAAAGAGGACTATAGCAAACGGAGGAAAGGTGCTTATGCCGCTTTTCGCGCTCGGAAGAAGCCAGGAAATAATGCTAGTTCTCGAAAGCCTGCTTGGCGGCGAAGGAAACCACGAGAACATTCCAGTGTATCTCGACGGAATGATACTAGATGCGACTGCAATCCACACTGCTTATCCAGAGTATCTCAAAGAGGGAATAAGGAACAGGATACTCAACAACAGAAGCCCGTTCGAAAACCCTATGTTCGAAGTCGTCAAAGGAGAGCGAGAACAGGTCTTTGACAAAGGCCCGGCAGTCATCCTAGCAAGCGGAGGAATGATGAACGGAGGGGCGAGTGTAGAGTACTTCAAGAGGCTTTGCGACAGCGAGAAGAACCAGCTGATATTCGTAGGATACAACAGCACAAACAGCCTTGGAAGAAGGCTGCAGAATGGAATGAGCGAAGTGGCTCTTCCAGACGAAGACGGACACCTCACTCCGCACAAGGTCAAGATCGGGGTAAAGACAATCGAAGGGTTCTCAGGCCACAGCGACAGGAGGCAGCTCCTAGCCTTCCTGGAAAACCTGAGGCCAAGGCCAAAGGCGATATACACTATGCACGGAGAAGAATCGAAGTGCGAAGACCTCGCGAGGACAGCAGGACGTATGCTGCACGCAGACGGAAGGGCTCCGATGAACCTCGATTCAATAAGGCTGAAATAAATTAGCGCACCTTTTTATACTGTTCAGCAGGTTCGTTAATAGTGGGCGGCAGATAGAAGACGAGAGAAAAGGAAGGTCTTGACGGCGAAAACCGAAGGGTTTCAAACCTCGTTTAAATATCAAAATCCCATTAATACTGTGGCGTGGTCGCCATGGCTCCAGGGGTCAAGGTGCGTAGAAGGGTCATCTCCATCTCCCCATCGAGCTAATTTTGATCCTTCGCCCCGCGGGGCCTCGAGGCAGCGCACGAAATGCCGAATTGTGGGTTAGGATATTCCACTAAAAAAGAAGCTTTTTATATCAGCATTGACGCAAATTATACGTGTCAATATCAGAGTCTGCGCTAAGAGCGTACGCTGCTGTGCAGCCTCCGGCACACGTCACTGAGGCTCTTCTTAGAGTCAAAACTGTAATGGCCCATGTCCCTCCTGGCATTCCTGTGAAGTTGAGGCAAGAAACGATATCCATGCCTGGGAAGAACGGCGAGTACTACAAATATTTCACTTCGTCTCCGGCAACTGCTCCAATACAGTTCAAAAGGTACGAGGATATGCATGCAATAATTCCAGAACACTCGCCAAAGCCTCTATACCTGTTCGATTTCCAAGGAATAAAAAAGGGCGGCATAGCTCTCGAAGAAATAAATGATCCGATCACAATAGTTGATTTAGCAAGGCTACGGGCAAATGGCATGCTTCCAGCCAATGTCGCTTATTGTATAGCTGACGAGATAAGAAGCGCGTTCGCACGTCTTCACGAAAAAGGATTCTATCATTGCGATGTCACATGCAGCAATATGCTTTTTGTCAAGACAGAAAATGGGTACAGATTCGTTTTGATAGACCCAAGGCCGGAACACGTCGAATATCAGGCAGAGAGAGAAAACGAGCTTGTCGAAAAGTTTATTGTGAACCTTATGAACGGGGTCACAGTAACGGCGTGCTACTGATCAAAGGAATCCAAAGAACCTTCCGCTCTTCTTCCCTTCTTTTTTCTCCTCTTTTCCAGAATCCATATCCGCGAGCTTCTTGATCAGCTCCTTTTGCTCTGAGCTAAGATGCCTTGGGACATCAATGACAACTCTTATTATCTCGTTGCCGCTGCCGGAGCCGTTCATGCGCGGCATTCCCTTGCCCTTCAGGTATATCGTGTCGCCATTCTGTGTTCCTGCATCTATCTTCACTGTTTCTGTTCCGTCGAGCGTCTGCACTGTGGCTATTCCGCCTATCGCAGCCGTGTGGAATGGAATTCGCAGATCGTAGTAAAGGTCATCCCCCTGACGTGTAAAGTTTTTGTTGCCCTCTATTGCAATGTCGACGTAAAGATCACCAGTATGGTCTGCTCCGAAGTCACCCATGCCTCTGACGCGCAGTCTTGTTCCAGTGTCTACGCCCCGCGGAATCTTAACGTCTATCTTGTCCTGGCCTGCGACCCTTCCGTGGCCGTTGCAAACCTTGCAGCTCTTCTCGAACGATTTTCCAGAACCACCGCACTTCCCGCAAGTCGTTATGGTCTGCATTATTCCGAAAGGAGTCCTCCTTGCAGTGCCTACTCTTCCGCTACCGTTGCACTGGGGGCATTTTATCGTCTTGCTTCCTGGCTCTGCTCCGTTTCCTTTGCAGTGCTCGCATGCCTTTATGTGGTTGAGCGTTATCTTTTTCTCTGTTCCCTTCGCGGCTTCCTCAAGGCTAACATTCACTCTTGTAAGGATATCGTTTCCGACGTCTTCCATTCTGACTTGGCGTCTTCCCTGCCCCATGTCGAACATGCTGAAGATATCGCTGTCATCGCCGAACCCGAAGTTGAAGCCCATCTGCCGCAGCACTTCATTTATGTCAAAGTTTCTGAATATGTCATCTTGCGTGTATCTTTGGTGGAACGCGTCTGAGCCATAGGTGTCGTACTGCTGGCGCTTTTGCGGATCGCTTAGCACTGCATAGGCTTCGTTGATCTCCTTCATCTTGTCCGTTGCTTTCGGATCCTTGTTCCTGTCAGGATGAAATTTTATCACAAGCTCTCTATACGCTCGCTTTATCTCGTCTTGAGATGAATCCTTCTTTATTCCCAGGGCTTCGTAATAGTCCTTAGCCATCAGTTCACTTCTCTACTTTGTACTCGGCATCGGTCGCGTTTGGGTCTCCTGCACTGCCTTGCCCAGAGTCGTCAGGGCCAGGACCTTGTCCTTGCTCTGGCCCCTGCTTTCCATACATCGAGCTTCCGATCTCTTCGAGCGCGCTCTTGAGCTGCTCTGTGCACGACTTTATCGCATCGCCGTCCTCTTTTGTCAATGCGTCCTTTAGCGCATCCTTTGCCTCGTTGACTTTCTTTTCTATATCTTTTGATATCTTGCCTTTATATTCCTCTAGGGTCCTTTCCGCAGTGTATATCAACGATTCAGCGCTGTTCTTCAGCTCTATCATCTCGCGGATTTTCTTGTCTTCCTCTTCGTACTGCTTGGCTTCGTCCATCTTCTTCTCTATGTCCTCTTTGCTCATCTTGTGCGGAGCGATTATGTCGAGGCTTTGCGACTTTCCTGAACCTTTGTCCTTCGCAGTTACGTGAAGTATTCCGTTGGAGTCGATGTCGAATGTCACCTCTATCTGCGGCACTCCCCTTCTCGATGGCGGGATTCCTGTCAGGGTGAACTTTCCTAGATCGATGTTGTCGCGGGCTAGCGGGCGCTCTCCCTGGACTACGTGGATGTCCACGCTTGTCTGCATGTCTTCCGCAGTGGTGAATATCTGCGACTTCTTTATCGGTATAGTCGTGTTCCTGTCGATAAGCTTTGTCGCCACTCCTCCGAGCGTCTCTATGCACAGCGACAACGGAGTCACGTCAAGAAGAATTATGTCCTTGACTTCTCCGCTTAGCACTCCTGCCTGCACCGCAGCTCCAAAAGCCACAGCTTCCATAGGGTCTATCCCTCTCTCGACTTTCTTGCTAAGGAGCTGCTCCACATATCGCTGGACTATCGGCATACGCGTTGGCCCTCCTACAAGAATCACTTTGTCGAGCTGGCTTGCCTCCATCTTTGCATCGCTCAACGCCCTTCTTACCGCTGTCGCCGATTTTTCTATGATCGGGACAACTAGGCTTTCGAGCTTTGCTCTTGTCATCTGCTGGGCAAAGTTGATCGGGTTTCCCTTCCCGTCCTTTGAAAGGAACGGCAGGTTGATCTCTGTTGTCGTCGATGTAGACAACTCGATCTTTGCCTTCTCTGCCGCTTCCTTCAACCTCTGCATTGCCTGCGTGTCCTTTGACAGATCAACGCCGTGCTTTGCCTTGACCTCTCCAACAAGGTATTGCACAATTGCGTTGTCCATATCTGTTCCTCCGAGTTCACTCACTCCTGCAGTAGACTTTACCTCGAAAACTCCGTTTCCGAATTCCATGATTGTTACGTCGAGAGTACCTCCTCCCAAGTCGTAGACAAGTATCTTCATCTCTTTTCCTGCTTTGTCAAGTCCGTAGGCCAGCGCAGCCGCCGTCGGTTCGTTGACAAGTCGCACAACTTCAAGGCCTGCAATCTCTCCTGCGTCTTTCGTCGCCTGCCTTTGGTTGTCGTTGAAGTTTGCAGGTACAGTTATGACTGCTTTTGTTACCGGTTCTCCAAGATACGCTTCTGCGTCTTTCTTTATTTTCTGGAGGAGCATTGCAGAAAGCTCCTGCGGCTTGTACTGCTTCCCCATGATTTTGTAGACGAAATCTGAGCCCATCTTCCTCTTGAAGGCCGCGGCTGTTCCATCAGGGTTGGCAACCGCTTGCCTTCGAGCCGGTTCTCCGACTAGCCTTTCTCCCTCTTTTGTGAAAGCGACGCAGCTTGGAAATGCTTTTCCGTAAAGCGTCACTCCTTCACTGCTCGGTATTATGACTGGGCGTCCTCCTTCAAGCACTGCTGCTGCTGAGTTGGATGTTCCGAGGTCTATTCCTATGATTCTTGCCATTATATCACCTTAAATGTCATCTTTTTCTTCTTTCTTTTTCTCTTCGTGCTTTGCAACGATAACCGCTGCAGGCCTAAGCAGAATTTCATTGAGCATGTATCCTTTCTTAACCACTTCGAGTATCGTTCCATCCGGTTTTTCTGAATCCATTGTCATCAGCGCTTCGTGCATGTATGGATTGAGCATTCCCTTGGCTGGTATTTCCTTGAGGCCTTCCTTTTTCAGCAAATCCAGGAAATTCGAGTACAAAAGTGCGAATCCCTTGACCATTCCTTCGTCCTTTGCCTTTTCTGTTGCGACGATAGCGACCTCGAATTCGTCCAAAACCGTCAGCATTTTCTTCATCAGTTCTGCCTTTCCGATTATCTTCGCCGTTTCGATGTCGTTCCTTGTTTTTTTCTTGTAGTTGTCGAACTCTGCTGCAAGCCTCATCAGGCGTTCCTTGTAGTCTCCGTCGCTGCTGACTGCTGTTTGCTCTGCTTCTTTGTTTTCTTTTTCATCTGCCAAAATATCACCTTCTATTGCCATCTTCCATAGCGTTCTGCATCATTTGATCGAACAGTTTTGCAAGGTCCATCATTTTTCTCATTTCTCTTTCCATGTCGTATTCTATTTCCTCTATTACCTTCGAAAGGTCTGTTGCCCTCAAATAGTATTTTCTTCCCTTCTTGACTATCAGGCCAGCGTCGATCAGTCTGTTCAAGTGGTAGATTGTTGTGCTCCTTGCAAGCGGCTGCTCGAGCTTTATCTCAGAGCTTGATATGCCCTGGTTTTCGTGCGCTGCGACTATGAATCTTTTAAGCAATTGTTCCTCTATGCTGTTTTCCTCGTTCTGTGAAGCAAGACCAAACACTTCGCAAAACCACTTTACCATGTCCTCTGGGTTGTTTGCGTTGGGGCTTTCTATGGCCTTGATTACGATTTCCATGCTTTTATTATGAAACAATAAATATAAATACCTTTCTATCTTTTAGTTGATATGTCAAGAAATATTAGACATTATAGCTGGAATATGGCATTTCTCTCATAAATTCAAGGCTCAAAAGCTCCTCTTACGGACAGGTTTCTCTGGCTTATCATGGCCATGAGCAACTGGAAATCAGGCATCTTTGCGCCCAACGAAAGATACTCTTCGTTCAACCTATGCATCAGATCCAGGTCTTCACGCCCACTGGCGGATACGTTGGCCCTTGCTGCACATCTGAGAAGCTTCACTATCTGGAGGCTGTGGTGCTCGAATATAGAAGCTGCGAGCGAAAGTTCCTCTCTGGTCAGGTAATAAACGTGGGCAAGCATTGCAAGCCTTCTTTTGTCTGGTTCCGTCAGGCCAAACCCTTCGACCTTTTCCACGACGTCATCTCTGAACCTGATCGAATCCTTTCCCTTGAGCAAAGATTCGATTCCTGCAGGCAGAAGATAATCAGCAATGTGCTTATTCTTTATCCCGCCGACGCCGAGCAGGATCCTTTCGAGATGCCTTCTCATGTCGTCTCGCGTGTGGAAAAGCTGTCTTCTGTCGATGTAATTCGTGCCACCGTTCAGAACGCACAGCTCATGCTCCTTCCTCACCAGGGCGTTAATAGCACTGCTTGTCGTCAAAACGTGACTTAGTCTATCTCTAGTCTCAGGAGTTGGCATTGCCCTCCAAAGCCCTCTGTTTTGCCTGATATTTAATAGCTATGCATGCAACGCCAACTGCCACATTCGAGCAAGCGCTTTAAAGACGCTCTGTTAATTACACCTTGTGGACAGTGCAGAGACGTACAAGCAGAAACGCGAGCAGCTTGTCAAATACCTAGAAGCAGGAGGGTTCATAAGAAGCAAAGAGATAGCAGAAGCGTTCAGAAGCGTGCCGCGGCACATGTTTGTATTGGAAGAATACCTGGACATGGCCTACGACGACATAGCAATACCGACAATCAACAAATCTACGATATCGCAGCCGTCTACTGTGGCGACAATGCTCGAGCTGCTTCACCCGATGAAGGGCAACAAAATACTTGAGATAGGAACAGGTTCTGGTTTTCAGTCGTGCCTTCTTTCAAAGATAGTCGGCGATAATGGCAGAATAGTTACAATAGAGATTGATCCAGTCGTCGACAAGTTTGCGGTCGACAACATAAGGGCGCAGCGCTCAAACAACATAAGAGCTCTGGTAGGCGACGGCTCTATCGGGTTCATAGATGAGGCTCCATACGACGGGATAATCTACACCGCTGCTGCTCCTGAAGTGCCGAAGCAGATGCTTGTCCAGCTAAAGACAAACGGAAGAATAGTCGCTCCAGTCGGGACGCAGGTCACTCAGACGCTCAAAGTGATAGAAAAGACTTCGGAGACAAGGTCTAGAGAGAAGGATTTCGGCATATTCGCGTTCGTGCCGCTCAGAGGCCAGCTGGGATTCTGAAAAGAAAGGAATAAAAACTTATTTTCTCAATCGTTTTAGGCGATAACATGGCACTAGCTTTCTCCCCGCTGGTTTTGTACACAAGACTAATTGAAAGGGCACCTACGCAGAACACGCTAAGGACGCAGATGAGCGAAGAAGAGGCGTTCTCGCAATACTACAGGCCAATGTCAAGAATAGAACCAATAGTAGAGAGAGCGCCGGCAAAGCTGCAGAGGAAAGAGCCAAGCATAAGGGACGACGTAGACGGAGTCGAAAGATGTGCAGACTGTGGCTCTGAAACCTTCAGTCTTGATGAAGTTACAATGGAACAGGTTTGCGACGGCTGCGGCAATGTAGAGCAAGGGATAGTCGCAGGATCGGAAATAATAATCGGGTCGCAATCTCTGCCAGTAAGCTCTGGTGTAGACGACAGGATCAAGGTGGGAACCTTTAGGGGCAAAACGACCTACGCAGTGACCGGAGAATTCCCACTCAGAGAACAGAGCGACTGGTAACAGAATAGAATCAGAGCATCTGGTCTTTCTTTCTTTTTTGTATTTCTTCCTTTAGTGGAGCCACGAAGTCTTGAATGCCAATCCCCATCTTCTGCTTTCCAGATCTGCTTCGGACAGAAATGTTCTTTGCGTCCATCTCCTTCCGTCCAAGAATTATCATGTATGGTATCTGCAGCAGCTGGCCGTCGCGTATCTTGTGCTCGAGGGTCTTGTCGGAAATGTCCAACTCCGCGCGTATGCCGTTCTTCTTCATCTCTTCATAAACTTGCTCTGCATACTTGCTCGATTGGTCTGATATCGACAAAACTTTGACTTGCACCGGAGCAAGCCAAGTCGGGAACTTTCCTTTGTAGTGCTCAATCATTACTCCAAGGAATCGCTCTAGAGTGCCGAGCGCAGCCCTGTGTATGTTGACAGGAGTGTGCGCTTTTCCGTCTTCGCCGGTGTACTCCATCTGGAATGATCTAGGCATGTTGTAGTCGACCTGCGCAGTTCCGCACTGCCACGATCTTCCAAGGCTATCCGTAATGTGGAACTCGAGCTTCGGGCCGTAGAACGCTCCCTCTTTCTCCTTGACTTCGTATTTTATCTTGTTAAGCCTGAGGGTCTCCTTGAGCACCGCGATCGCCTTCTCCCATACCTCTTCGTCGCCGGCGTGGTCGTCTGGCATTGTCGACAGACAAACCTTGTACGGAATCCCGAACACCGCATAAATTTCAGTGACCATTTTGATAAAGCTCTTCAACTCTTCTTGGAGCTGGTCTTCCCTGACGAAAATGTGGCCGTCGTCCTGCGTCATCTCCCTTACTCTGAAGAGCCCTGTCGTTACTCCGCTCAGTTCGCTTCTGTAGAGCTTGTCGAATATCGCAGTCCTGAACGGAAGTTCGCGGTAGCTCCACTTTCTCGATTTGTAAATAAGTATTGTCGGCGGGCAGTTCATCGGCTTGAGCCCAAGCGTCTCGTTGCCGTTCTCGAACAGGAACATGTTGTCGGCGAAGTGGTCGCTGTGTCCGCTCACCTTGTAGAGCGCGATGTTGTTCACTATCGGAGTGCTGACTTCCTGGTAACCATACTCTGCCTCCTTTTCTCTTATGAACTTTAGCACTTCCTGATATATGATAAACCCGTTCGGGTGCCAGTATACCATTGCTGGGCTGACTTCCTGGAAACTGAAGAGATCCTGCCGCTCTCCGATAAGCCTGTGGTCTCCCTCCGGAAGGTCCACCCATGTGCTCTTCCTGACAATGGAAGTGTCGATATCCTTTTTCTTTGGCCTTGCGGTTTCTACCTTCTTTGATGCGCTTTCGCCGTAAGCCTTGTACTGCTCTGCCATAGGATGCCCCTTGACGTCCATTGACCAGGCCTTGTTCCATCCGAATGCAGAGTTGAAAACTGTTATCTTCGATTTCTTGGCCTCGTTTATCATGAAATGGAAAAGCGCCATGGCCTTGTCTGGCTTCTCAAGGTTGCTGCTGATGTGAGCGAACGGATAAACTACAAGATTCTGCCTTTTCAGCTTGTCGGCGAAGGCCACTGCTTCTTTCACCGCCTTGCTCGCGAGCTCTTCTGTGTCCCCTTTCTCAACTGCCACCATAAGCACAAGAGCGTCTTCTACCGAGCCTTTCTTCTCAGCATCTTTGTCGTACGATGCTGCCTCTGGCTTAATGAGCTCCCACTCTATCTTATTCGCATCGCTCTGGAGGATCTTCATAGACTCACGTAAAGAAAGACATTACTGATAAGAAGAAATAGATTAAAAAGGCTACTGCTGTTGCTGTGCTTCGCAGCTATGCTGTTTGGAATGGACCACTCACGCAATCACAGTATTGATGACGTGGATTTCCTTTTAAGGCGTGTGTGCGAATTTCCGAATGCGCACCCGCAAAGGCTTTATATCTTGAGTGATTAGCACAATGCATGGCGCGCATCACACCAATAGAGATCCTTTTGATAGTGGGGATAGTAGTATTCGCAGCCGCGGCAGGCACGAACATACTCACAAAGACCACGATTCTCGGATCTACCGCTTCGTATTCAACAAGCGCAGCCAGCACAGCGCCAACTACATCAGCAACGACCACAGCAACTACTACAGCCACAACATCGATTGCGGCAACAACAGCCAACACCACAACAAGCAGCACAGCAAGCACTACCTTTACATCGACCACAATAGCCACAACAACGATACCACCTCCGCCGGCTAACGGATGCAACACAGAGGTCACATTAATCATAGGCCAGACTGACACGTGCAATCAGTTCCAAGCCACGCTCATCACTGTCTCAAGCGGCTATTATGCAGATGTCAACATAACAAACACCTCGCTGTATGCGTATTATCCATGGCGGCAAGGGGCTTATGAAGCGCAGTTATATCCATCGAACGTGACTACATACTCGTACTTCGGCCATCTATTGACCATGAACCTTGTCAGCGCTTCTTACAATTCCGGGCGCCCGAGCCAATCGTCTGTCAAGATGATAATGACCGACACTGCAACAACGCCGCCACAGTTCTGTAACATCGTGATACCGCTCGGGATAAACGACACAGTGGCGTGCAGTCTATTCGAAGTGACGCATACGTCGTCAACGCTGCTCAACCAAACAAAGAAAACATACTCCGGAACATATTCGATTGACTACAACGGCACATTCATCACAAGCTACACCCTAAAGGACAACATCACCGCAACTGTGGTGTACAACAAACAGACGCTTAACCTAACGGCAGTGCAAAACACCGCCAATTTCAGCAACAATGTGAAGCTCGTTGTAAAGTAATATTCGGCGAACAACTCGAATGCAAAAGGCTTTTATACGTCTATTCGAATTAGATAGCGATACGATGCTAAAGCTTTACAACACTCTTATTCGCAAGAAGATGCCATTCAAGCCAATCCACGACAAGCTGGTAGGCCTTTACACCTGCGGCATCACCGCTTATTATTCGCCGCATATAGGCAACATGAGAACATACATCAACGAAGACGTGATAAGGAGAGTGATTCAGCGCAACGGATATTCTGTCACGCACATACAGAACGTTACTGACGTCGGTCATCTTGTCAGCGATGCAGACACCGGAGAAGACAAACTGAGGCTTGCAGCAGAGAAAGAGCACAGAACTATGCGGTCGATTGCAGATTTCTACACAAAGATGTTCACAGACGACATGGAGTCTCTCAACATTCTTATGCCGAGCCTGATGCCGAAGCCGTCCGAACACATTCCAGAGATAATTTCTCTGATAAAGAGGATCGACGAGAAAGGTTTCCTTTACAAAGCTGAAGATGGCATGTACTTCGACACCGCGAAGTTCAAGAGCTACGGCGAGCTTACTGGCATGACACTGAAGGAACTGCTGGACAACCTTAAGGCAGGCGCAAGAGTAGACGTGGTGAAGGGAAAGAAGAATATCACCGACTTTGTAGTCTGGAGATTCGCCCACGGAGACGAAAAAGAGATGATATGGGATAGCCCGTGGGGAAGAGGCTTTCCTGGTTGGCACATCGAATGCAGCGCCCTGAGCATGAAATATCTGGGAGAGCACTTCGACATCCACACCGGAGGCGTAGATCACATAGCAATACACCACACGAACGAAATAGCGCAGTCAGAAGCAGCGACTGGCCAGAAGTTCGTCAATTACTGGATGCACATGAACTTCCTTGTTGTAGAAGGCCAAAAGATGTCGAAGTCGCTTCGCAACATCTTCACAGTGCAGGACATACTCGGCAGGGGATATAATCCACTGGCGTTTAGACTGTTCATGATGTCTGGGCATTACAGACAAATACTAAACTTCACGTTTGAAGGACTAGACAACGCCGTCAAGACGCTCAATGGCATGTACTCGTTCCTGGAAAGGCTCGGCGAAGTAAAGAACACTGCGAAAAATCTGGATACGAACGACTTCAAGAAAGCCATAACTACTCACAAAAAACTTTTCTTCAAAGCACTCAACGACGACATCAACACGCCACAGTCACTCGCAGAGATGCACGCTGTGATCAGCGAGACTAACTCGAGAAAAGAATCAGGAAAACTCAACAAAGCAGAGGCACGATTCGTTGCAAAAGTAATGCTCACATTCGATGAGGTACTCGGGCTTAATTTTGCAGAGCACGTCAGCGCAAAGAAGGAACCGCTTGCCGCAGAGATAAAGAAACTTGTCGATGAAAGAGAGACTGCAAGGAAAAGCAAGGACTTCAAAAAGGCTGACGAAATAAGGAAGCTGCTAGGCGAGAAGTACCACATCGTTTTAGAGGACACGAAAGACGGAGTAGTCTGGCACAAGCCGTAGTCCTTCTAAGAGCTTGGTGCAGAGTCCAGCGAGTAGACAGTTGTTACTACTCCTGCAGGCTGGCTGAATCCAGAGATTGTGGTTGTTCCATAGGTATTCGTATTTATCAGTGTCACCGTTCCGCTGCCGAAGTTTGTGACTAGGGCTTTTTGGCTGTCTGGTGTTATTGTTATATACTGAGGGGAAGAACCAACAGATACTGTAGCTACTACTGTCAAGGTGGTGGTGTTTATCACGCTTACAGTTCCGCTTCCTTCATTGACAACAAACACCCTTGATCCATCAGGAGTCACTGCTAAGCCATGCGGATTTGTGCCTACTGAAATCAGTGCGACAGCAGCATTCGAAGTAACTACTGAACTGACCTTTGTGTAAGATCCGCCGCTGCCCCCGTCTGTTACAAACGCTTTTGATCCGTCTGGAGTAACCGCCACGTCATAGGGGTATGCCTGGACATTTATTGTATTTGTTAGTACATCGTTGGTCACATTTATGACTGCTAATCCAGTCGATGTCCCTGCTTCAAATGATACGAACGCCTGCGTTCCTTGCGGCGCCATTGCAATGTCGTAAGGGCCATCATTGTTATTCAGGTTTATGGTTTTTGTCACTGTGTACGAAGCAAGATTTATCACGCTCACAGTGGCCACACCTCCGTTCGCGTTGTTAACGATATAAGCTTTCGTCCCGTCTGGCGTGAATGCATCTGCAAACGGGTCAGATCCCACCTGGATTGATTTTACTGTGTAATTGACAGTGCTTATTATGTTCGCTATTCCGGTTCCAGCAAGCTCATTAAGCGCAATTATCTTAGACCCGTCAGGCGAATATGCCAGCCCAGTAAGGCTAGGCCCAACAACCACCGTTTTTATCACAACATCATTTGTGGCGTTGATTATGCTTACCGAGTTTGTGCCAGGATTCATAACAGCAAGCCTGGTTCCGTCCGGAGAAATGGCAAGCAGGCTTGGATGGCCTCCAAGGGATATGGTGTTTACGACTGTTCCGGTCGCAGTATTTATCACATTAACTGCACCGCCACCGTAGTTGGCAACATACGCCAAATAAGGTATTGGCGATTCAGTATGGCCGCTGAATGTTCCGGTGAACGTCTGGGCTGTTGGGTTGATGCAGGTTTTCGTGGAAAGATAATTTGCTGACAGTCCGCAGTTGCCTACTGTGATGTAGAATGCGCCTGCAAGGAATGTGCCCTCCTTTTTAACCGTGTTGAGATTTACTGTGCATGTTAATTGTTTGCCTGGGTTCGCGCTGATTGGTGTGCATGCACCAGACAGGTTGGCATTGTCAAAGTTTATTGTTATTCTAGGATTCTGTATCTGTGTGTTGAGCTGATTTATCATGCGCACTGTGACTACTGTTGTTGAGGCGTTTGAACCTAAGACAATATCCTGACAGGACACTCCGCTGTTGACTGTACAGCTGTTTTGAACCAACGACTGAGGGAGCGAAACGAAATACAGAAGAAGTCCTAATATTATCGCAAGTATCAGTATAGCCCATGCATAGGTCGACAGGTATTCTAGCGCGGATTGCCCGCGAACGCTCTCTGACATCGTGAATAAAGAGAAGACTAAACTTTAATAACTATCTACGCCTTTGGCTTATCCTCTTCCTGGTGCTTCAGCTTGTACTTCATCACAGAGGCGAGCAGCTCGGCGCTGATTCTGTTGTAGCAGTTTGTGCAAAGCTTGAACTCTCTTGTCGCCTTGGGGTCGCTGTGCACGCTCTGCTGCATGCGCCCGGAGTATATGTAGTAATAGTTCTCAGTGTTTAGCTCTTCCTGGCAGACATCACACTTATCGTCGAATATACTCATGTTATCTCCACACCGTTTTTGGCATTATCGTGCTCCTGTACTTCTCGAGGCGCGATCTCTGCGCTTTAAGATCAGAAAGCATTCCTTTAAGCTCTTCCTCCATGTTGCGCTTCAGCTTGTCGAAGCCAAGAGAAGGAAGAACTTTCCTTTCTACATTGTAATAATGCTGTTCCTTCTCGACACGAGGATTCTTCACACTTTCGATCTTCGCATCTATTCCAACGCTCTTCGCAGCTTTCTGGACAGATTCTGCAAGCTGCATGACTGTGAATAATTCTCTGAATTGGTTCACCGTTCTGAATGAACCTTGCTCTGCAGGATTTTCGATCAGTAGTCGAAGCGCCTCTACGCTGTCTTCAAGAGAAAGGAATCCACGGGTTTGTCCGCCTTTTCCATAAGGAGTAAGTGGCATTCCAAGAACAGCTTCCACGCAGTATCTGTTGATGACTGTGCCCCACGTCTCGTCAAAGTCGAAACGTGTGAAAAGTCTTTCGTCTGTTATGTCTGTTGTTCTTGTTCCGTAGACCGGACCCTGCATGATATTTGTTGCAGTGAGTCCCCAAAGCTTGTTTGCAAAGAGAAGGTTGTTTGTGTCGTGAACCTTTGACCAATGATACCAAGATCCTCCCCACTTAGGAGTTGTAATCTTGTCGTCTTTTCCATTTATTTTTGCATCCATGTAAGGTGACTCTGGAATGTCGAACTCAGGAGTTCCGTATTCACCCATAGTATTACCGCTAAAACCCGCTTTACCGTTTCTTCTCACCATTATGATGCCAGTTGGTACAGTGCAGCAATGGACAAATCCTTTATAGTTCTCCCATGTCTGTGCCTCCTTTCTAATGTGTCCAGTAGGGTGCCTAGATAAGCACAGGTATTTCTCATTTTCTCTGTTCTTTCGTCTATGGACACATATTGTTGCCCCATAGCCTAGCTTTATTGCTATTTCCTGAACATCAGAGAGTAATTTTTCAGATTTGCTGTAATAGTACATAGATCCAGTATCTTTGTTTATGTGCCCATCACCAAGCATAAGGGCTCTGAATAGGATATCAAGTTGTCGCCTACTTAGCTTTTTGAGTTCCGTAGGTATGAATTTATCACCCGATTTGCCAAATTTTGATAAGTAATTGGCCAGGTGATTGTTTGAAATCTCAAAAGTGCACATGACGATATCTTTTCTTCGTTTATCCTGTTTTACAGTCGCTACGAAATTTGGTCCAAGGCGATTTATTGCTTCTCTAAGCACATGAAGTTTACCGGACGTTGTTTTTTGTGAAATGCACACACCTGTTGGCTCTTCACCTCTGCTTCGCACACAACCTTCCGAAATATACCAACCAAAGAACGCCAACCATTCATCCATCTTATAGCGTTGTGCCTGTGCCGTTACGTGTCTTCCGCCATACGTTCTTACTGACATTACCGGAACTTCGAAATACTCTACTTCCTCTGCTGTCCAATCACCAGTCTTCGGGATTGCAAAATTCTTACCGTAAATATTTTCTGCAGTGTCTATGCATACAGGACCTAAATTATTCTTGTATTGTATTCCAGTACGCCTATATGCGACTCTATGGTTTGGCGTTATTAAGAAGTCCATATTAGATGTGTTTATTCTCATCATCTTGCCCTCGTAGGGATACCTTACGATCGCAGTTGGTTCACTGTATACAATGCTGTCAGTCTTTGGATCGAGGCAGCAAACTTTGTCCGTATACTTTAAATCGTAAAACCTCTTCCAGCCTTCCTCTGTCAAAACTTCAGTATCTTCGCTGTAGCAACCCATCTTGACAATATGTATCTTTGGATTGAGCTCCTTGACTGCATAAATTAGGTTAATCGATCCGACGATATTGTTCTGCATTGTGTAAGCTGCGTGCGTGTGGTCCCTCATCGAATACGGTGCTGACCTTTCTTCTGCAAAGTGGACAATCGCTTCCGGCTTTTCCTTCTTTATGATGTCATGAAGAAGTTTGTAGCTCGTGACGTCGCATTCGTGATAAGAAATGTTCACTCCCTTAAGCTCCTTTGCAGCCTTGACTCTCTCTCGTGGTGTAAGTATCGGTAATCCAGAATCAGATTCTACTTCGACTACTGCCTTTCTTGTGAACTGGTTGTCGACTCCGGAGACTTCGTGTTTTTTCGACAGCCTTAGGGCAAGAGCCCATCCAAGATATCCATCTATCCCAAGTATCATTACCTTCAAGGAATCACCATCCAACTGTTGCTTGAAGCTTTAAAGCGCTTTTGTCTATTAGAAATTCCTGTCGTGCTGCCTTGGGCCGAAGCCTCCGCGTCTGCCTCGTCCTCCTCTAAATCCGCCACCACTACGATGTCCTCCGCCGCCACCATGGTGTTCACCACCACGATGTTCGCCGCTGCCACGGTGCTCTCCGCCGCCATGATGTTGGCCTCCTCTTTCTCCGCCTCCACCGCTGAAGCGTCTTCCGCGCGGTCTCATTCCGCGTCCACCTCCGCCGGATCTGTTTGGTTCTCTGTCTCGGTACATCTCTTCCCTTGAAGGTAGCTGCACGTCGCGGAACTTGTCGAGGTTGAGTGTTATCTGATTCAACTTTACGTTTGCGTAGAACTGTATGTCCTTTATCTGCTCTCTCTCGTAGTTTTCAGCAATTGTAAATGCCCTTCCCTCTTTGCCCATTCTTGCGCTTCGCCCAACTCTGTGGACGTAGACGTTCGGCGCGTCTGGGGTCCCGAAGTTGATTATGTCAGTTACGTCAGCTATGTCTAGCCCTCTTGCCGCTACGTTGGTCGCAATCATGAACTGCGCCCCTTCTCTGAAGTGGTGGAGTGATCTTTCTCTCTTCGCCTGTGTCAACCCTCCGTGGAGAAGTATTGCATTGTGGTTGCTCTTGACAAGAACTTTGTGAATCACATCAGCATCGTGCTTTGTCCTTGCAAATATTATCGCCTTCTTAGGCTTGTACTCATCGATGTACGCCAAAAGCGCCGAGAACTTCATCTTTCCCGGAGCGTATGTGTAGAAGTGCTGGATCGTGTTCACAGTTATGTCCTCTTCTTCGCCGATTCTTATCTTGACATTGTTGTTGTCGGTGTATCTGTCTGCGAGGTGCATTATTTCCTTTGGCATAGTTGCCGAGAACATAACGAGCTGCTTATCTGGAGGAGCTCTTTGCATTATGTATTCAACATCTTCTATGAATCCCATGTCAAGCATCTGGTCTGCTTCGTCGAGGACCATGTACTTTATCTCGCCTATGTCTAGCGCTCTCCTTTCCAATAAGTCAATTATCCTTCCAGGAGTTCCCACTACAACGTTGACTCCTCTGTCTATGGCCTGCATCTGCATGTTTATCGATGCTCCGCCGTATACTGTCACCGTGCGTATTCCAAGTGGTGCGCAGAAGCTTGCCGCGAACTTTTCCACTTGAAGGGCAAGCTCTCTTGTTGGGACAAGAACAAGCGCATCAAGATGGTGTGATCCCTTTATCTTCTGCACTATCGGTATCATGAACGCTCCTGTTTTTCCGGAGCCTGTCTTCGCTCGCACTACCATGTTCTTTCCTGCAAGCATTTCCGGTATCGCGGCTGTTTGCACTTCTGTCGTTTGTGTGAATCCTATCCTTCTGAGCGCTTCTACTAGCTCAGGCTTGAGGTTCATCTCTGTGAATTCTGTCATGTTTATCATCTGAAAATAAGAAAAACTAGTCTGTCTTCTTTCTTCACTATATATCAAATGCCATAATATAAAGAGCTTCCTATAGGCTTGTATGGCGTCGTTTACCTCTTCAATTGCGCAAATCTCTGCGAGTTTATCTCCATCTTCTTCTGCCACGCATCGTCGAGGTCTATGTCAAGCTTTTCCATTAGCTTGAGCGACAGATAAAGCAGCGAACAGACTGCTGTGCGCATGTCAATTGTAGGGAAGTCTACTCCTGTGTAACCGTCCCATCTTGTTACTGTAACGCCGTGATTTTCTCCAAAGCGCCTCAGTATTCCTATGCAGTCGGACAGGAAAGACATGAATTGTGCAATTTCCTCATTGCTTTTTTCTTCTGTGAACCACAGCAGGGCTTTCCAGCTTGAAGGATCATCCATCAATATGTTCCATTCCTTCTCAATGTCGAATTCTAGTACCTTTACTACCTTTGCAAAGAAAAACAATATGTCGACGAATTCCAATGCTACCTTGTCTGTGTAGCTCTTGCTGTCTCGTTTCTCTTTTCCGAACCATTGACCTAGCTCAGAGACCTCTCCCTGGAGCATTAGCAATATGTCGTGTTCGCTGAGCTGCGGCGCGAACCAGTATTTTTCTACGTCAACATAGATACGGTCTACAAACGCTCTCAGCTCACTTCCGCTTTCTATGCCTACTCCGTGTGTCCTGCGTAAACTTGTCGTGTTTTGGGCGTGACTCAATGTTTCATCAGCTAGACTAACAACATGTTTTGCATTCATAGGATTGGCTCTCTGCATAAATATCTCTCACTTCTGTCAGATATATAAGGCTTTTCAAAAGTAGAAAGCCTCAGAAGGGAATCGAACCCTCAACATCCAGTTTACAAAACTGGCGCTCTGCCATTGAGCTACTGAGGCATGCTATCTTATTTGTCGGCATCCTTTTAAACATTAATCTTTTCTTGCGAAGATCGCTGCGTAGGACACAATCGGGTGGACAAGCCATCTTATCGGCTTCAGCCTTTCCGCTGTATCCCTGATGAACTTTATGTCCTTCGCCTTGATGCCTCCGAGCAGCCCAATTACTGGCGGGAAAAGCAGGAGGGCAAGCACTGCGTTGACCGCTATGAGGTAGCTGTGCTGCTGCAGGTAGATCGAAAGCGCGTAAAGCGCCAACCCTATCGCTATCGACGACACTGCTACTATCGAGAACTGCCTGAGCTGGTGCTTGAACTTGAACTGGTCTTCAAGCGCTTTCATATAGATTATGTCAAGAACTATCGGCGTTATCGCGAACAGCGCCACCAGGACTCCGACGGCCTGCAGATACGGAGTGAGCGCCAGCAGCAAGGCAACCTGTATCACAACCGCTAGCACCTGGTATTTCATAAATCTCTTCACATCTCCCTGTCCGACCACAAGCGTGCCTGCATAGGTGCCTATTAGTCCAAGCGCCATGCCTGCTATTATGATCACGAAATACTGCGGGGCGAGTGTGTATCCCGACGAGACCAGCAGTTTGAGCCACGGTGTTGCAGTCGATGCCATGTAAGCCACCAACGGGAATAGAATCAAGGCAGTGTAGTAGAGGCTTTTGTTGTATATGCTGCCTATTTTGTGCGCTACGTTCTCGCTGGAGAGCGTGCTAGAGAAAGCCGGCAGAAGCACAAAAGTTATCGACGTTATGCTTAGCTCTATGAACCTGGCCAGCTTGAACGCCGCGCTGTAGTTTCCGACTATAACCGAAGTGGCGAACAGCCCGAGGAGCATCACGGCGAGGTTCTGCGCGCCAAGAGTGGCCACGTGCGACGTGACGACTGGTATTGAAAAGCCTGTCAGTTTCTTCATGGCTTTCCTTGTGGGGCTTACAAGCCTGTGCCACTTTTGGATTACTATGTAGGCAAGGCCGACGAGCGAGCCTGCCAGGAGGCCAACCAGCATTCCAGCCACTGCGCCGACTACTCCATAGCCTGCGATCACAAGTCCTACCGATGCGATCAGGTTGAAGATTGAATATGCGATATTGCTGATGGTCGCCTCCTTCACCAGGTTCAATCCGACAAGCGCAGCCAATGCAAGGTTGAAGAGCACGCCTATGAACTCTGCTATCGACGCAAGCTGGAGCGGAAACGTGAGTGCGGCATTTCCATACAGCGAGGTAGCTATGTATCCGCTCGCAAGGTAGCCTGCTATCCCTATTGCCAATCCAATGCCAGAAGCAAGGACGTAGCCGTTGCTTATTATCTCGTTGACGAGTTTGTGGTCCTTCTTAATCTCTGGCAGCATCTTCCTGAATGCTGTGCCTATCCCGAACGCGCTTCCGATGCCAAGAAGACCTGAGAAAGCCACGGCTATGCTGTATATTCCGTAGTCGGCAGGCTGGAGATATCGTGCAAGGAATACCAAGAGGAAAAGGACGACCAGCGAGGAAGCGAACTTCCCAAGCAGAAATATGACGCCTCTTTTCGCAGTGCTGAGGCCTATCTCCTGAACCTCTTTGTCTACCTCTTCGCCTGGCATGGATTAACCCAGAACTATCTTTTCAGCAGTCTTCGCGAACTTCTTCCTTTTCTCCTGGTGCTTCTTCAAGAATTCGTTGACAAACTCTATGGTTATGTCCTTCAGCTCGCCAGAAGTCATCGATCCTTCCTTGAACCTTTTGTAGACATCGTTGACTAGCTTGTCGTCAGGATGATGGTATCTAAGTATCTGAAATGCCCTGTCGATCTCCGGAACTCCTCCCAGCTTCTTGTGCTCTGCAAGCGTGTCCCTTCCGCCTGAGAATGCATTCTTTATTTTCTTCTTCGCCGATTCAGGAGTGTCGGTCAACATAATCGTCGAGTCCGGGTCAGAAGAGCTCATCTTCTTTCCCAACTGCAGGCTTGGCTGAAACGAGAAGTATATGAACGACGGAGCGAACATCTTGTAAGGCAGTTTTGTAGCGACGTCGCGGACTGCTCTTGCGTGGGGGTCTTGGTCGACTCCGATTCCTGTCAACGACGGCATAGGCCCGTTGAACTCCTTTAGCTGCTGATGGATTATGTCTGCGTACTGCAGCATGTTAGCCGAGTTCTTTCCGGGATTGTAATCCTCTCCGTAAATTCCGAAAAGCGTGTTGAACGTGAACTTCTTGGTCAATTCGAACGTGAATTCGTAGTATCTCTGCTCCTTTCTGCTCTGCACGTAGATGTCTTTTTCATCGACACCGAGTGCAAGAACGTCTGTTGCGTTGTCGATTGCAATCTGCTTCGCCTTTTCCAGGCTCGGCACCTTTTCGTCTGGCCTAGACACATATCCGTCGATGTCGGCTATTCCGAAGTAGCATCTCGCTCCCAGGCTCTTGAAGTACAAAAAGAGATCTATGTCGACTTTGTGGCCTATGTGCATTGGCCCAGAGCAAGCAACGCCGGTCATCTGTATGAACGGTTTCTTCTGCTTTATCCTCTCTTCCACAAGCTTGAAGTCCCTGTGCGCAATCACTATGTTCCTTCTGAACAATAAGTTGTCGAAAGATTTCCTTTCCGATTCAGAGAACGTGCCCAGTCCGAACTGCTTTATCAGTCTGTCGACTACCTCTTTGTTCTCAGTGTCAGGAACAGCCGACTTCCACGCGTCGATCTCAATCTTCTCGCTGGCCATGTTGTTCAGAGGCTATTGATAACCAAGGCTTTTATTGGTTTTGTGCTCTGCCGATGCCCCGCTGTTTACTTTATCCTGACTTCAAGCCTCAGATATCTTCTTGGTACGCCCTTCCTGCCGAGGTCGTTTACCCAGAATGTTACAGGCTTCGCCTTGTAGACTGCTCTGGGGCTATCGATGAACTCGTCCAGGTCCGGCGGCGCCTTTTGCCGCTTTCTTTTGTATATCAAGCCCAATGCCTTCTCCATCTCTCTCCTGTTAGTCACAATGTCTGCTTTCGCCTTGACATAGACGCCCACGCCTTCGCCTTCCGGCACAGTGGAATCGTATATCACCAACGCCACGTTGTGGTTCTGCTCTATGTTTGCGGAGTGAACGCAGTTTTTCGATGATATCCAGTAGAAATTGTACTTGCTGTCGTAGGCGCAGAAGACTGGCGAGTTCCACGGAGTCCCGTCGTTGTTGACCGTGGCTACCGTTATGTAGACTATATCATTCATTATCTTCCTCGCGGTCCGCGCTTCCTTTGCCCTGTTCATCAGGCTTCTTCCAAGCGCAACCCTCAGCTCAGCTTCCTTCCTTGTAGTCGTGTTCTCAGGGAACTGTGAAAAATACCTATTTACCTCGCTGGCTCCCATGCTTTATAATGGAAACGACATCTTTAAAACCTTTATAACACAGTTGTGCTTTGCACACCGCATTGCGCTATGTCGAAGCACACAAAAACCTTTTATGGCTTGACCAGAGAACATAGCTCCGTGAACCCATGGCCGAAACAGATCTCCATCACGTAGAGCACATGAAGCGAATCTTCGAGTATGTGGCATACGGCTCGCTCGGAATAGACATGGCGATAACGATTGTCACTCTTCTGTCCGCGAACAACGGCAGCCACCAGCTCTCCGGCCTTCAGGTGCTTCTCAACTACGCGCTCAGCGCAATATTTATAGTCTCGCTTGTGCTCTTCCTTGCGATAGTCGTGGTTTCTCACTACGAGAAGATAATAGACAAATTTGCGGAGATAGGCTTCAATGCGCAGACAAAGCGAAGAAGGCGGGGGCAGACGAAGCTGCGCCACCACCGATAGAGCACAGCAACCTTTAAATACTTAGCCAATAAATAAAATCTGTTCTTTTTATAGAGAGCAAGAATGTAATACTACTTAGAGGTTTTAACATGGGAAAGTTTCCGATTGCAGATGCCGAGATATCAAAGATCTGGATCTGCAAGAGATGCAAGGCGAGGAGCAAGGCTGGCTCAGAGAAATGCCGTAGCTGCGGCTATGGAGTCCTTCGACCAAAGAAGAAGGACGTAAAGGCAAGAAAGTGATTGCGCTAATTTGGTGATGTAATGGTAGATCTTGATGCAAATGAGCAGCTCGTAATCAATGCGATGAAGGAGCTCGGCGCCACAAAGGACACTCAGATAAAGACTGCAGACGACATAATGAAGAAGACCAACCGTCCAAAGGGCATGGTCAACAACGTTCTTGTAGCTCTTGTCAACAAAGGCGTAATCAAGAGGGTAGCCCGCGAAAAGGCTTCTGGCTATTACATACTCGCACAGGTGTGAGCTTGGACGAACCAGATCAGTACATCGATTTCATGGCGAAGTACAAGGACTGGGTAGCGATAAAAAGAATAGGAATAAGGCCTGACACAAAGCCAAATGAAATCGCATTCTATTTAGCAGGAATCCGTGGCTCCATCGACAGAAAGGCATACACGATTCTCGGAATAAACACGGCGCCTATCGACAACTATGTCAAAGAGGCTACAAAGGGACTCGGCAAAAGCAACGATGCGCTTGTCACTGCGGTTTCAAAGTACAAAGAGAGCGCAGCCAGATCCGCAGTCGAACAGGCAACCGCAGGCAATAAGGATCTTCAGAGATTCGCAGAAGCTTATCTTCTAAACCAGCTCATCGCAACATTGGGATTCGAAACATCGATATCACAGGCGGCCATGTCGAAGGTGTGGAAAGAACTCAAGCTTCCAAAACCGAAGGGCAGACTGCCTGGTTCTGGAAAGAAAAAGACAGATGTTGCAGACGAAGCCGACGCGTAATTAGCAATTAATCTAATTTTTTCTGTGCAGCGTCAGTTTTCTTCTCATCGTTTCCGAGAAGAAGAGCGATTCCGCAAGCATCTCGCAGTTCTTCTGCATCATTTCCAGCGTCACCCGGTTCGCAGCTTCGAACATAGGCAGCAGTTGGTATATTTTGACGTTTGAATGAAGCTTTATTACCTGCCATGGAAGCTGGCTCCTGTCGTTGTATTTTCTAATTTTTTCATTCAGCACATCTATTGCCTTTGGGTCTGCACCGTTGAAGAACGCTATCGTCACCCATGGATACGGGTGCCTGTCGTCGCCGATATGCCCTTCGCAAGACGAATATGTGGGCAATCCCATGAACTGCAGTGCCTTGACAAGCCTTTCTATGCCCTTGTCTATCTGTTCTCCGCGCAGCTCAAGCTGGTCCAACGACTTAGGCTTTCTCTCAAGAGCGATTAGCTTCAGTGGCATGATATCTGGAAAGGCTCAGACCATTCATATATTTAAAAGTAGCTAAAACCTGATTTTGACTGGTTCTATGTGCATTCCGTCGGAGTAGACGTATTCTCCTGTTCCGTTCGGATTCCTTCGCACTACATGGAATCCTTTCGGAAGCGTCTCGCTCCTCAGAAGCTTCTTGTCCTTTTCCACAAGGTCTTCTCCAGTAAGCATACGAGCCGAATCGCCGTGGAGGTGCACTCCATGGAGTTCTCTGTACCCAGCTGCATCAAGTTGATACTTTCCATCTACGTCTATGTCGACGGAAAGATGGTCTGCAATCAGGTCAGGCCTTGCAACTATTCTTATTGGGAATACCATGGCCTGTGCTCCGCTTCCGTAGCCGGCGAGCACTCCGAGGTTGTTTGCATGCCATGTTTTTCTTCCGAATCCGTTGACAACCAGGCTTGCAAGGCTCATAGTCACAGATGTTGTGTAAGAGTTGCCAACCAAAGAAGGAAGCTTTAGCGCCTCCTTTATGTGAAGGCCTTCAACAAACTTCTCGAATTCAGGCGTTTCTCTCACCCTCTTCAACCAATCCCAGTATGCCTTGATCATAGGTTCGTTCTCTATGTAAGCTATGACTGCGTGTTCATGCTGAACCCCGTGGCCGTTGGTGTTGAATTCTCTGAACCGCGCTTCGATAAGTTCTGTAAGCTTCGCATATCCTATAAGCGGATCCGGCCCCACTTCTGGCCTGGACTGCATTGCAGCGAAAAGCGCAGGATTTTTGTTCTTCATATGGTGCGCGAACAAAAAGCTTGCAAGATAGATTGCCTGCTTCGGGAATGGCACGTGGCAAATGAAGAAATCTATCTCTTCGAGTATTTTGCTGTTTCCGTTGCCGAGGCTGCTATACTCCTCTTCAAGTCTTTGGAGCGCCTTTCCTACTGTATAAACGTAAACGATTTCAGAGAATTTTCCGTGGACAACAGGAGTTTCTTCTTGGAACTTTGTGAAATCAGAGAGAGGAAGATGATAGCCTGCCCATCTGTCGAATATCTCGACAAGGTTTGGCATGTTCGTGACCCACATCAATGCTCCTGCAGCACCCTGGGTTGGCTCTGCTCCTGGAGCCGACTTGGAATTGTATAGCGCTGTGTCGGCAGTGACAACTAAAGCAGATTCTCTGTGGCCGTTCTCTGCAGAGTACCTAACTCTTGAGACTGCCTCGTTTAACGAGAGCACTCCACCAACGCATGCGAATGTGACTGGCACCACGGCAGCAGACCTCATCATTTCCATAATCGGGCGGTACTTTGCCTCGTTCTCAGCAAGAAGCTTTGATCCCGCAAGAAGCAGCGCAGGCTCGATCTCTGGCCTGCTTCTGTCTGGGTTGCTTTCTGTTCCGTAATAAATTGTTCTGATCGGAGTTTGTGAAATCCTTCCCATCGATTCTTTGTCATCGGCAAGCTTTTTCATAAATTCATAAAGCATGTTGGCGACAAATGTGACATTGCTCTCCGAGTAGCCAGGCATTCTTATTAAATCGACACCAAGGCCTTTCCTGATCTTGCCTTCGGTCTCGCTCTCCATAGCAGGCTTTACGTGTTCGTCTATTTCCCACTCCTGTATCATTGAATGTTCCTTTCTAACGGCGTCGCGCGCCCTATGGTACTCCTTGCCTTTTGCAGCCATCTGATCGTGCGTTATGGATTCTGCAAGCGCCATTGGGGAAAGTGTTATGCCCGGCGTTGTTACTATCATTTTATTGATGCCAATTTTGCTTCTAGGTCTAGCCTCTGCCATCGACATTGATATTACCTGACCAATCGCCGAAGGAAGAGTGAACAAATAAGGTATATATATGCCGAGCGGTGCCTAGACGATTGACGATTAAGGGTCTGCACCGATCTTTGTCAGGTCAGCTATGCCTTTCTCGTAAGCGCCCAGATACTTGAACTCGCGCTCTGCAGGATCGTAGTCAACCATTCTCAGGTTCATCAGGCGAACCGGAACTCCAGACGGGATCTCTGTCGAGTTTCTTATTGCAATGAACCTAAGTTCTGGCCAGCCTGTGAGGAACGCGCTGATTGCTCTGTGGTGGCCATCTTTTATCACCGGAATCGTCTTTTTTCCGTCGAGCTCTTCTCTGGCTTCCCGCAAAAGACGTCGCGGATCAACACTTATCGTAAATCTGTCTTTATCTTTTGCCACATCGCGCCACATTGAAGGCTTTTGCTTTGGTGCCTCTGTATTTTGTGTAACTCTTTTTGCAGCTGCCCACTTCAATTCATTATACAAGGCAAACGCTATCTGTTGAGAATGGAAAGCCTCATCGATTGGAGGGGTCATGTACCTGAGGCTTCTCGTTCGCTTCACTGCCATATTGAGAAGACGCTCCAAGAACGCTTCCAAGTGCGCATTGCCTTCAGTTTCTTGCTCTATATCAATGAATGCTTTGATGACAGTGCCTGCATGCTCTCGCGGCAATGTTTTCATCAACGCATCAAACACCTTACTTTCCTCCGCTTTGCTGGGACGCTTCATGCCGGTATATAAGCTCTCGATCATACCAAATGCACGCCTTGCGCGCTCCATGAACTCCTTTGCTTTTTCAGACTGTGACGGCGGTGTCTCAGCGAACATAGAAGGGTCGCGCAGTAACTCAAGCCCTATGCCGTCGATTCTGTCTTGTTCTGCACCTTCTACAACATAATGCAAATTGCTTGCTTTCATTTGTTTCCTTTCACTCCATTTTTTCGCCACATCAAAAATCCCTTCCTCGCCGTTAGACAAAATTACTCTTCTATCTGCTTGTGCGAACTTCTCTAGATTCTGCAGTGCAGGTTCGAACGAACTCCTATCGAAATAATTAATTATAGGTGGCAGATAGAAAGCAGCCAGTATCGGACCGGCAGGCGAGTAACGTATCATGCAAGGTTGTCCCGGCTTATCCAAATTTTCAAGGTCAGCCCCGCCATTTGTCAAGTTAAAAAATTTCTTTGAGTTTACGACTGTCTGCATGCACAAGGTTCTCGGCCGGAGTTGCACACGTTCTAAAGTTATTTCTGCATTTTTGTACTGTTCAATCGGCCTTAAGAAGTCAACGAGTTCTGACTCGTGCATAGAATAACGTTCAAGCGGGTAATCATGGCCATTTTCTTTGTAAGCTCTTATTATCTGGACAAGACTCCTCAAAGGGATTATTAGCGTGTCATCTATTATTGCGTGTCTGATGCTTACTGGGCAATTGACCCTGTTGAGAAAGTCCCTTCCCCGATACTGGAATTTATATCCGGGCGCATCGGTTGCTTGTCTGTTTACCATGTTCTCATACCTGTATGCTCTAGGCGTCGGCACATATTTCGGACAGTTCCGTCTTTTCAGATTCGTAGATACCTGGATATTTGTACGCCTTTTCTGTATCGTGTGCAGTAAGCCTCAGGTACATCAGTCTAGTGGGAACGCTAGATGGGGCCTCTGTCGATTCGCGTATCTTCACAAACCTGAGTTTTGACCAGCCCATTAGCATGGAGCTGATTGCCCTGTGGTGCCCGTCCTTTATCACCGGGATTACTTTCCTAGCACCAATGTCTTCGTAAGCTTCATTGAGTATTCTTTGCGCAGCAATCCCCGGTTCTATACCGCCATACCGTGATTTATGCAAGTCCTTATATACGAGTAGCCATATGTGTTCTGCCAAAAACGCCTCGTTTACCGGCGTCGTTTTTGACAAATGCAGTGATCTCTGATATCTTAACAGCGCACTTAGCAGGTGTTCGAGGAAAGGCTCTCCTGTTTTACTATCTGAACATTCTCTCTGTATGTCTATTACTGCTTTGAGTGCCATTGTGGCCAAATAGAATGACCGCGTGTCGTTTCCAATGCCTCTGACCTTCAAAAATATTCCCTTAGCGATATCATCCAAATTTGACATGGCGTTCTCTCTGCCACGGATTCTATCCAATTTATCCAATTCACTAATTATTTCATCTGTTATTTCCCTAAGGTTCATCTCGAGCAAATGTTGCGGACCAAATCCTTTCTGCACTTGTATCCGTGGTGACCTGGAAATTATCCAACTCATTGTGGTTTCTGTCAAATCATCGGCCTCAATGCTAACTGGCATTCTTTTTTTTGCTTCTGCCAGACTTTCCAGGTTCGCTAACGCCGGATTGAATTTTTCTCTATTGAAGTAGTTCATGATCGGAGGTAGATAAAGTGCAGCGAGAGTTTCGCCATCAATCTCGGCTCTCATAACGTATGCATGACCAGGTGACTCAACTAGGTTGCAATCGGCCCTGTCGTCTGATAGCGTCAAGAATCTCTCAGCTGTTACTGTAGTCTGCATACATAGCGTTCTTGTGTGGAGCAATTCATTGTCAATCACTATATTTGCATTTTCGTAATGTTTTGCCGATCTCAAAAGTTCTACAGTGCTACTGTCACTTAATGGGATTCGCTTAACTGCCCTGCTTCTATCTACAGTCCATCTCGGCGTAGTAAGTCGTACTAGGTTTCTTAGTGGAACCATATAATCTACATTCGCAACAGCCTTGCTAAGTTCATTCGAATGGTTCACACTATTCAGGAAAGCATCTTTCGGTTTGCAGAACCTAAATCCCGATTTGTCTACCATATTTTATACCTTTACGAATCAACCCCTACGCTCTTCAGTTCTCCTATGCCTTCTTTGAACAGGCCCGGATACATCTCAGGTTTGCGCAGCAGCTGCCTTGTTGGTGGAACTCCCGAGAACGGAATCGGCAAGTTTGTCGGTATTTCTTCAGAGTGCCTGATTACTACACTCGGTTCGGTTTGCCTTCCTGCCGCCAACGCTGCAAATGTTCTATGGGTTCCATCTTTCACGACAGGAACAACACGTTGTCCTTCGGTTTCGGCTACGAATCTACGCAAATAATCGTTAAGATCTATCTGAACTCTACTTCCATGGCCGATTACCTCTGGTTCTGCAAACAAAACACGTCCATGTTTACTAAAGGTGGGTTCAAGTGTCAAAAATTGGTCGTAGCATCGCTCTTTTTCTGTTAGAATCTTCCTGAACAACGATAATTCATTTTCTCTGATTCCGATTCTTGTCAAGTTGTCGAGTCCAACCCATGCATACTCCTCATGGTCTTTCGATAGTTTAATGTCTCCCTGTTTGACAGTAACTGCGAAATTGAATTTTCTTACCGGATTGCCCCCACTGGAGGCTAAATCAATACAACCTAAATACTCCTCTATGCTTGTCACTTCTAAGCCAGTCTCCTCCTTCACTTCACGTGCTATTGCCTGCTCGATTGTTTCCCCGTTTTCAATGCCTCCTCCAGGCACAACAAATTGACCGGCAAAACTATCATGTGCCGCGCGTTTCAAAGCCAATACTCCCTTTTCGTTTTTTATCACGGCGCCTACAGACAATCTATTGAATCCCTCTCGCTTTGCTCTATCCACAAGCGCGCGTGTAATCAGTTCGTTTGTTCTCGCCGGGCATTTTCCAAAGAGTGCAAGATATCTAAGAAGCACATATGTTTGGGCGTATTCCTGGTCACTAGCGCCAGAAAGGAACATTTCGGCTAATTGCTCTTCTGTTATTTGGCCGTGCACATTTGTAGGATAGGTCCCTCTGCCAGATGTTAATTGAAAGATCGAGCGTATACGATCGCGGATGCTTGTCGTGTCCTTCTTCCACAACTCTGTAAAGTCACCATATGGTAGACCATTGAGTCGCGGAACGTATTGAAATTTAGTATCCATCGCTCTCTTCACTATGTCGTCGAACACTGCAATATTTTTTGAATAACATCCCTGATTCGCTGCACCTAACGATCCAAGGCTTCTTTGCAATCGTGTTGCACATAACAAAGTTTTTCCTGTCCTTATTGGTGCTAGCATGATTAATTTCAAGCCAGCTTCGGGATAAGGATCGCAATTTACCGTTATTATCGGCTTGTCGAGCCCTGTCCTTATTCTTTCTTCAAGGTTTTGCAATGCAGGTTCGAAGCTTTCTCTATCGAAATAATTGACTACTGGCGGGAAATAAAACGCTGCATATCTAGACGGCTGGTGCACGATGAGTGCTGCGATTCCGTTGGCCATGACCGTCTTCAGCGTGTCGTGTGCATTGCAAAGCGACTCAAGCTTGTCAACGTTAACTACTGTCTGTATGCTTAGTGTGTTTTTCGATATCGGAACATCAGCGAACTCTATCTCAGCATGCGCATACGGCTTTCCACCGTGCGGATCTGTAACTGCTCTAAGCATCGCAGTAACGTCCTCTATGCTAAGCGGGTGTATGGCGAGAGCAGAAGGTTCTTTTGTAGTGGCCAAGGTATAGAGATCTCTCGGAGTTAAAACGGCATAAACCTCTTCTAGGAGTCTTCTCAGTCTTGGCGTAGCATCCATTTTGCTGAGAAGCTCATCCTTAGGTATATGCATATCGTAGTGCTTTGTTCCTCCCATCATGTTCACGATTAAAAGTTGTTGTGTTCTTTTGTGTTGCTGTCCTCATTTTTCATCAATGCATCTACATCTATGATCAAGCGGCTGAACTTTATCTTAGGTTTAGTGTCTGTTGTGACTAGGCTAAGCTTCCTCATCTTGTTTATGTATGTGCTGACGTTGCTTAGCTGTAGGCCAAGCTTTCTTGCTATTTCTGAGTTTGTCAGTTCTCCGTTGCAGTAAAGCAGGGTTTTGAGCATCGTTTTGCTTGCGAGTATAGTACGGACTTCCTGAAAGTCGAACTTAGCGTTGACGAGCACCTCCTTTGTACTTTCCGTTGTGCAATCTCTTGCCTTACATGTTATTGCGTTGAGTATTGTGTGTATGCCTTCTGCAAGCTCTGCATCAGAAGGATTTTTTGGTGTCTGTACTGGCTTCTTCAACAGCGACGTTTCCTGCAAAAACTCAGACATTGGAGCAACAAAAGCAGAAGAGACGTTTGCCCTTTCTGATACTGCCAATCTGGCCTTGCCTACGATATCCCCTATCTCACCAAGGCTCATGTTGCATGACGGCCACGAATCCTTGTGCTGCAGATTTGCAAGTTGTTTTGTGTGGCAGAGTGCAGGAACTATGTTATCGTCATCTCCCCCATTATGAAGTACTAGCATCTTACTTCTTATGTATTTGTATACTTCTGCTCTATCTGCTGGCGCTATTATGAAATCAGGATTGTCTTCGACAACCTTGGAAAGTCTTGCACAGTTATTTGCAAAGTACATGTCGAACGGCTTTTGGATAGCATGATACGCTGCGCTATAAAACTTGCCTTCTTCTTCTACCATCTTCTCAAGTTTTACCTCTCCGAGGAGTTCATAGAACGCAAAAAAATCTGCCTTATTCTGGGATATAGTTGCCCACGCATCAGATGATCTTATTATCTTCACGTTTGTCAGATTTGCGCCAAGAACAACTAGCAAAAGCATTATCTCGTCAACTATGTCTTCAACGTGACTACTCAGTGACACTTTTGTACGTTTCAGCGACATTCGTCTCGGATGTTTGTGTGCAAGTATGTTGTTGTCGTGTAAGAATATTGATACGCTGTTGCCCAAATTCGTCAATGCCGAGACCACTGCAAACCTCTGTACTGCTAGATAGCTCGGAGTAACATACGTCATCGGTATCATAAAATGATGTTTTCCACCATCCAGAAGGAGTGGACGATCAGATTCTCCAGCCAATAGCGACGACTTGACAAACCTCTTGTAGAATTCCTTCCGGTCTCTCTCCATCCCTTCACTTACATAAATTCTATAACAAATCTTGGATTTACATAATATATATACCTTAGGTTGTATTAGGAAACTTATATTTTTTTCATAAGTAATTCGCCATGTATATCCTAAGCATAATTTTTGTTATATAATTTACATGGTTTAAAATCTGGTACGTTCATAGATAGAGTCACATGGATGTTACGGTGGGGAAGTATACGCCAATCTACGAAATGCTGAATAAGCCGGGGCCAGAGCAATCCACCCTTTTGTCTTGCTCTTGCTGCCCCGGTTATTCTGTTCAATGTTCTTGGATCCACACCGACCATCAAGCCAGCGAGCAAGCCTTTAACGCCAGATAAAACGTTGACGATTGATTATCATGAAAAATATTTTGTCTCTCAGTATTTCCATCACCAAAAACCATAAATATTATAATAAACGTGAAAATTCTATGCAGAGTAAGACATCATTTTGCCCGAATTGCAAGCGACTCCTAGTGCCGAAACGCATCGATGGCAGACTTCTCAGGACATGTGGCACATGCGATTATAGTGAAATCGTACGAAGAGACGATGGATCTACCCCCACTGCCACTATAACGGTTAGCGAGCCGGCTGAAGATAAGGGGAAAATCATTATTCTTAGTGGAAACGACAGCTCTACAGTGGAAAGAATTTGTGAACATTGTGGAAATGATAGGGCCATTATGGGGGAGATAGGCGCTTCGAGGATGAATGATGAGCAGGGTGTTGTCACATTCACGTGTACTAAATGCAAGCACACTGACAGAGACTACATATCAGGCTCTTACGCCTCGAGATGATTATGCTGAGTGATTACGATGCCGAATAAGACAACAGATGTGGAAATAAGCAAGGAGTCTGTAGTGTACGCCAAAGCTGCGATGCTAACAAACGGAATTGGAATCGATTTCGATGCAATACGCCATCTAAGCGGCTATAAACGCGAGGATTTTGGTTATAACAGTAGCCACCACATAAGCGAAGCGGAGAAAAAATTAGTTCCCCAGGAATTGTTACTGACTGACTTGGCTGGTAGGACATCTGCAGCAAGCTGTGTAAACTACCGCACAACCCCATACAAATTAGTTTTTGTCGATGGGGCTCCAAGAATTCAAGACGTAAATACCGGCGAGTATCTTCAAGTTCGCGTAGAGCTGCTCAAGCATCCACCATTCAGGGATTCAAAAACACCAGACGGCACACCAGTGAATAGAGTGATAAGCAATTGCGGCTTATGCGAAGTCAACGTTTGGCTCTGGCACGACTGTGCATTCTATACTGAGCACGAAGCTTGCAAATTCTGCGGAATTAATTCAATAGCCAACAAATTCGCCGGTCAAGATCTGCTTAGAATTTCAGAAATAACTGGGATGTCAAAAGACGAGTCTACTGCCTGGTGGCAGAAAAAACGGGAAAGGACGATAGAAAACGCAGTTGCTGCGCTTGCAGAGGCCCTGAAATATGATTTTGGCGGACACAAACACCTGATCTTTACTGCCGGAAGTTCCATAGATACTGATCCCCAATGGTCGATATACTACGAAGTAATGAAGGCGGTAAACGAACGCGTCACAAAACTGTCTGGCTTGGAAACTACTGTAATTTTGACTCCGCCAAGAGACTTATCTTTGATAGACAGGATAGCTGATTTCGGCGTACAATTTGCCTTCAATCCGGAGGTGTATCACCGAGAACTATTCAAGCAGCTGGCTCCGGGCAAACAAAGGCACGTTTCTTGGGAGCACTATCTAGAAGCATATAGACACGCTTTAGACCTTGTCGGGGAAGGAAAGGTGTGGGCAGGTTTTGTTTTTGGACTTGAACCTGCAGAAAGCTTGCTCTCCGGAATAGAAGAATTGAATTCTATGGGAGTAGCAGCAGGAGCGAACATACTACACATGGACCACGGGAATACACTGCCGTCCGGAATCCGTGTACCAAAAACTGAAGATGCCTTGCGTTTCTATAAAAGATACGGGGAAATAGTGAGGAGCTCTGGACTCAGACCATTCTTCTGTGAAAAGGCCATGAGGACATCGCTAAACCACGAAGCTTTCTTGGGTTGGATCTAATGCCGTATAGTAAGACTAGCCTTGCAAAGCCAGTTTTCGTATCGATAGAAGGAGTGGACGGTGTCGGAAAATCAACCGTTCTCGGTCTTGTCAGAACAGAATTGAGAAAAGCGAGAATACCGACTATCGATTACAAAATTCCTGCATATGGGCAAACCTTTACGGCCAGTCTTCTGAAGACACTTTTTAGAATTCCCGGATATCTAGAATTCATATATGTGTCATTTCCGGAAATCCATACTCTTTTAATAGCTGCAGACACCCTGTTCTTTGAACGGAAGCTGAGACAGAACATTGCAAACAAAACCAGTCAACCATTAATAATACTTGGCGATCGCAGTGTTCTTGCAAATTATGCTTATTCGGGAGGAAAAGAAGACGGGCTCAGAAAAAAACTTTCAGATGAAATGAGGCAAAGCCTTTTCAAAAGAAGCCTCAGGCCAGACATGGCTTTCTTGCTCCACACATCACTAAATACTGTTGAACACAGGTTAAATAGCAAAGGCGAATATCTGAGCGATACGGATAAGGTGCGCTTAGCCACTGTCCAAGATAGATACTTAAAACTCTTTAATGGCGGAGAAACTCAATTTACAGAAGGCATACACACGGAACTCATAGATGCGGATAGACGTCCAGAGGACATAGCTTCCGAATTATCGAAGTTTATACGAACCCAATGTGGTTGTGACGCGACATGCTAGCCCAAATTCTAATTTTTATGGATGTTCTAGGGATTGGATACTTAATCCTATTTACTGCCGGATTGCTCAAATCCCCAAAGCGCGTCATAGCCAAAGATTCTGAACACGAAATCAGCGTTATACTTCCTATCTACAAGGAGAAAACAGAGTTGGTTAAAACGTGCCTGGCTAGTTTGTCAAAGCAGAACCCACGGCGCATAAATCTCTATGTAATATTCACCGGCAGAAACCTGCAGCAGGAAAGACTTATCCGAAGCTACTGGAAATCATACAAATCTATACGCGTATTACATCGGGAAACACCCTCTCTGGTCAGGTCGTGCATTCTTGGTCTTAACGCGGCAAAGACGGAATTTGTCTGCATACTGAACGCAGACATCATACTACGCAATAATTCTATTAGTACTCTTCTAGGTTTTGCGCAGCAGACAGGCGCCGACATCTGTTTTGGTTTGATTCTGCCAAAATACACTACAAACTTCTCCAGATTTTGTTCAATCAAGAAATTGGTGAGGCAATTCATACTACAGAAGGGACGCGGTGCACTAGGCTTTGGCTATTATCTGCCTGGCGCATTTTACTTAGCGAAGAGACGACAGCTTATTGCGAACATCAGGGAAGGCATGGTGGACGATTCAAAACTTATGCTTAGAGCGTATGAAAGGAAAATGCTTAAATTGGACTGCATACCTGTACCGTTGGCGTACGAATTAGAAAAGGGGACGTTTACTGCATGGTCATTGCAGATATCGCGCTGGTTTTTAGGACATCTTCAAATGTCTCCACAGTGGCTACTCTTTTTCAAAAATGCAGAACCGAAAGTAAAATTCGGAGGGTTTGGATTGATATACATATGGTACGTTTTTCCTATCGCATTGGCACTTAGCACCGCATTGGCATTGCTGAATGGATTCAATCCATATCTTCTGCTCTCCTTCTATATCACAATTACATTAATACTATACACTGTTAAAGAGATCAGGCAGTACCATCCCGTATTCGTAATTCTATTCTGGCCGGTTCATATTCTTGTGAAAGTAGTAGGAATGAGCCTCACTTTATATACTTTCTATGTGATGCAATTCAACAGGCAAAAGTCTTATGTGTGCTACAAGAGGTGATTAACTGACTGTTAACATAGAAGTAGAGGCTAGGTTCCATGTAAAAAATCCAGCAGATCTGGAAGCAAAGCTGGCGAGCATAGGCGCAAAATATGTTGGAGGAGGGAAAACCATCGACCACTACTACACGCTAGAAAACAGAAATTTTTGGGTGTCGGTAGAAGCGTTGCGAATAAGAGTAAAAGAAGGTAAAAAAGGAGGAATCCTAACGTATAAACCGTCCGGCAATAAAATATCGAAAGTGATGAAAACAAAAGAGTACGAAGTCTATGTCGATAAGCCTGAAGAACTAATGGAAATTTTTGCATACCTCGGCATAAAAAAACTGGACCCTGCGCCAGTAATAGAAAAGGAAAGCCGGAACTACGAATATGGAGACATAAACGTCTGTATAGATAAATATCCGATTGTGGGCACATTTGTAGATATAGAAATACTCGCCAAAAATGAAAAGCAAGCCACATCTGCAGAGGCTAAGGTCAACGCGTTCGCTAAACAGTTGGGCTTTTCCGAAGCCGATAGGCAAAAGTCCGCAGTTGGGTTTTTGCTGAAGGAGTATTACGAAAGGGGAGGTAAATGATGAAAGATTCCGTTATAAACGGCGAAGACGCCAGAATATTCTACGATAAGCAAAAGCACTACAACGCCCAAAAATATGATGCTACGCGAGTGTATGAGTTAATAAAACCTAGGTCTACATTGGTGGACTTTGGTTGCGGGTTTGGCTACTTAGAGGGCGTAATCCATAAGAAGGTCAGGCACATTTTTGCCATAGACGAATCGAAAGCAATGATAAAACAGGCAAAAGAGCACAACTATGCAAAGAACATAACGTACATGGTTGGTGACGCTGCGGATAGCGGGTTGCCTAGCCGGTCTACTGATTTTGTAATCATGTCGTTTTCGCTACACCACACCAGCGACAAAAGCAAATGGCTTCGCGAGGCTCATCGTATTTTAAAAAATGATGGCAGCCTTATCATAATAGATAGAATTGCAGCAAATCGTTTGGCACAATTGGCTTTTCCATTCTATTGGCATTTCAGCTATAAGCAAGAGCACAAGTGGAAAGAGGAAATGCCTAAACTTATTTTGCATGACAAAATCCGCGAATTATTAAAACGAAACGGCTTTAGGTTCAGATCAATGAAGAATCTGACATTTGAGAATCATCAGCTGTTCAAGAACAAATACTATCCGCGGCACGTAGTCGTGGCAAGGAAAATAGAAACCGGTTGATTCAAATGACGAATAAAAAACAGATTTTGGTAATGAATGGCGTCCACGCTTCTGGAAAAACAACCATTGCAAACCTCCTTAGACGGGCAGGGCTTGGCTTCGAGTTCTTTCCTGAGATTGGTGACGAACTGCGTAAAAGTCTAAGCTACAATCCGATGTATGCGAAAGAGGATTATGAATCTGTAATAATGAGAAAGGAAGTTTCCAGAGATGCAGAATTGCAGAGATCAAACTTGTTCCCGGTGGTAGAAACATGGCATACGGGAAACATTGCCTATCTCTTAACGAGGAATCCAGCCTTTTTCAAAGTGTATGAAGAAGCTATGAAACGGCAGCTAGAACTGATAAATCCAATAGGTGTTATTGTTTTGATAACGAAGGAAAAGTTCAGAGAGCGAATAGCAAAGGAACACGGCCTCGGAGACCTTAGCGAATTCGAAAAGTTCTTTGAAGAGATCTTAAAAAATACTATTAGTACCTATAAACGATTCAATATTGACTACATCACACTGGATAACAATGATACCCCGGATGTCGCTGCTAATGTTCTAGTAGAGACACTCGCCAAAAAAGGTATAATAAGGCGATAACGTGCCGGACTACAAGGATCTGTCAAAGCAACTCCTGGCCAAGGCGAAGGTCGATGGCATGGCAGGATGTGCAGTGAGTGGCGTGATACGCGATGGCAACAAGATTCTGATATTGCGAAGGAATCCCGATGACACAAGTCCTGGAATGTACGAGATACCTGGCGGCGGCGTGGAAAAAGGTGAAACTTTAGAAACAGCCCTGATAAGGGAAGTTTGGGAGGAAACGGGACTGCGGGTAACAAGCGTGGATAGCTACATGTCATACTTCGAGTTTGATGGACACATAGGTAGAGTTCGCGAATTCGATTTCTTTGTTACTGTAGAAAAAGGGGAAGTCAAAATGACTGAGCACGATGACTACGTATGGGTCTCACGTGAAAAGTTATATGACTATCCCATGACAAAAGAGATGCGACATGTTCTTGAGCAGGCATTCGACATGAAGTGATACAATGAAAATCGATGACATAGGTGAATTCTTCAACAATGAATGGCAGAAGCCGTGGGAGAGCGAGCAGAAGATGCGAGAGCAGCTCAAGAAGAACGGCAAAAGCATAGTGGTCGAGCTTGGAAGAACTCCTCTCCCAACTGAGTATGGCGATTGGACTTACATAGTATTCGGCGACAGAACATCCGGGCAGGAACACGACATGATGGTGTATGGCGAACTTGGAAAGGATGGTCTCAAGAATGGGGAAGACCTTCTTACCAGGCTTCATTCCTCTTGCAGAAGCAGCGAGCTTTTCCATGCGGTCAACTGCGAATGCAGGGAAGAGCTCGAGAAGGCACTCACGCTAATACAGCAGGAGAAGAAAGGAGCTATCGTCTACCTACATCAAGAAGGTGCAGGCAACGGCATAGTCGGCAAGCTCAAGGCATACAGCAACCTTTTTGAATGGAAGAATGGCAAGATCGTCCAGAAGACCAATCCAAAAACTGGGAAAGCCGTCAATGTATTCGAAGCCTATGACATGGAGAACATAATCCCAGAGCACAGGGACTTCGAAGTCGTCGGCGCAATGCTGAAGAGCATAGGCGTAAAGTCTGTACGACTTCTTACGAACAATCCCAAAAAAGTCAACGGGATAGAAAGTGCAGGAATAAAAGTTAAGCAAGTGGGGCTTCACATTCCCCCGAAGAACGAGATGGTGAAGGCTCATCTAAAGACAAAGGCCACGATGTTCGGGCACAAGATATCGGATGATGATATTGAAAACGGCGAGAAATGATCAGATCATTCTCCGACATTCATCACTACGTCGTTTTCTCTCTTCTGCCTTTCTCTCATCGTGGTGTAAAGAACTTCTCCGAGTGCAATCGACTTGAATCTTACTTGGAACAGCGGGCCCAGTTCGCCGTCTCTGTTTCTCTCGGCTTCCTTTCTCAGCAAGCGTGATGGTCCCTCCTTCAAAGCCTCTAGCCTTTTTGCATCAGCTTCTGCAGCCTTAACAAGCGGCTCAAGCTCTTTCTCCATCGCATTAAGCATGTCTATTTCGCTTTGTGTCATTCTGACTCTCGAGAGCCAGTCCCATAAGTAAGTCTCGTTTGTCTCAATAAGCTCATATGTGACCTTTCTTAGCAATCCCATTGGCCCTGCCGGTGTTATTTTTGTATATACCATTGGTACTGTCTGCCTTTCAATGCTGAAATCGGAGTACTTTCCAAATACGCTATTTGTAGGATCTGCTAGATAATTTACTCCGTCTATGCTCACCTTGACCCATGCATGGGCTCCGACCATAAGTCTTCCTATAGTAACGAATCCTCCGTCGCTCTCTGCATTGAACCCTTCACTTCTAAGCAGTAATATAAGAGCACCAGAGTAATCTCTGCATACTCCTTTCTTGTTTTCTATCACTTCAATTAGGTCAAATCCACGTGCGTGATTGTCGTCGTAAGTGAAGTACTTGCTCACGAATTCAGAAAGCTTTCTTGCCCTCTCTACGCCGACACTGTCACCGGCAAAGCTCCTTGCCTGTGCAACGAAAGAACTGAAAATCGGGCTTGAAAGATCTGGTTTGTCGAAAGCGCCAAGGCTCATGTCAACCGGCCGTATATACGTGCCTTTCGGCGGAGTGTATGGTGTAGGCGTTGCCGTTCCTGCTCTCGGTGCCATTGTGTTCATTGCCATGCGATCACATTCTTATTCCAAGCGGCAGTGTATCAACTTCTGCACTTCCTGCTACCTTTCTGTCTATTTCCATGAATGTAGGTCTAAACTCCGGATCTGCCCATGCTTTGCCTCTTATTATCTGGAAAACGCTTACACTTGGAGCTCCTGCATACGTCTGCTTCTCCAAAAGAAGCACATCGTCAGGAAGCTCCTTTAGCATTCTTTCGAGAATCTTTTGATTGCCCCTCTCTGCCATGGCGAAAGCCAGCTCGCTTCCTTCATCTATGTAGTTAGGCTCTCCTGTGCGAGGGTTCATGCCACGCAGTCTTTGTATCTTAAGCAGTTCTGGATGCGAGAACAGATAATCAGCAGCAATCTTTGCTTCTGCTGCAGATGCGAAAGTTGTACGATTGGCAGTCCAGAAAAGCCCTTCTGCCTGTCCATTGACCGAATTCTGATACCACGAATCGCTCTCTGGCACCAGTGTCTTTAGCAGCTTTTCATCGTTTTCTAGGAGTGCAATCCTGAATTGTACAGGTGTCCTTCCCCCAAGAATCGCAGCCTTTACGCCAATGCCATTTCCTCCGCCAAGCGCCATAACAGAAGCCATGTCGTCTCTGTTAACGAGTGCGAGCAAAGCCTCTGTACACTGGCTCTCTGCTACTGAATATGCCAGTGTTTCCCAGTTCTTTGCAATCGAAAGGACATTGAGAGGCATATGTGCGACTAGTGCAGCTGCATATGGCTCCTTCTTTATCAAACTTTCCAGCTCTGTGATCGCATCATATCCTTTCTCTGCGATCTTCTCCTGCTCTGGAGTAAGGGCTGCACGCTCTGCCTTTGTCTTGTACATCTCTTCGCGGGCAAGCGCATCCTTCACAAGCCCGTCTACTCTGTTCTTAATATCGATTCTCAAAGCCGCTCCGATTGGAGCAGGCTCAGTAACTTCGTTCTTCCCCGCCTTGCCTTCAGAAACTCCTGCAATTGCAGTGTATATTGTCATTATCCCACCTGTATAGTTTAGTGGGTTTTGAGATATTTAAAGGATTAGAAAATCAAGAAAACAAGAAGAAACATTTCGGACTTTCAAAAAGCCCGAGATTAACTCAATGAGATTTCGATCTGCACTGTGTCAGGGACAGGGATTCTCATGACTTGCCTGAGAGCTTGCTCGCTTCCGTCGATTTCGATGAGCCTCTTGTGGATTCGGAGCTCCCATCTCTCGAAAGTGTGGCTTCCTGTCTTTGCAGGGCTTTTTCTTGTCGAGTGCTTTATCCTATGGGTAGGAAGAGGAACAGGGCCTTTGCTCTTGACCTGAAGGGTTTGAGCAATTGTCTTTATCTGCTGGGCTATGAGATTGACGTCCTTTATGGACGTGCTCACCAGCTTGATAACGGCAACGCTCATCCTATGACCTTAGGTCTTTCTTGGCGTTACTTCGAGGATAACTCCTGCCCCGATCGTTTCTCCCATGTCTCTTACTGCGAATCTTCCTAGTTGTGGGAAATCTGCGAACTTTTCGCATGCTATCGGCTTTGTCGGGGTTATCTTCACTATCGCTATGTCTCCTGTCTTCAGCGTCTGCGGATTCTTCTCGAGAGTCAGTCCAGTCTTTGGATCCTTCTTTTCGAGCAGATCAGTGAACGTGCATGCCACCTGTGCCGTGTGTATGTGGAATACTGGTGTGTATCCCTTCGCAATCACGTTTTGGTGGTGGAGAACTATTATCTGAGCTGTGAAGTCCTGCGCTACTGTCGGCGGGTTGTTCGACGGTCCGATTACGTCTCCTCTCTTTATGTCCTTCTTTTCTAGACCCTTGACCGCGAAGCCGACGTTGTCTCCAGGCTCTGCCTTCTGCAGCTGCTGGTGGTGCATTTCAATGCTCTTCACTTCGCTCTTTACTCCGCTTGGCATTACAATTATCAAGTCACCAGGCTTCATAACTCCGGTTTCTACTCTTCCTACTGGAATCGTTCCGAAACCTTGTACTGTGTGTACGTCCTGGACCGGAAGCCTCAATGGCTTGTCTGTCGGCTTTACAGGAACCTTTAGCGAGTCGAGCGCTTCGAGAAGTGATGGTCCGTTGTACCATGGCATCTTCGGGCTCTTTGTCTTGCAGTTGCTGCCTTCCAGCGCAGAGTATGGTATGTATCCGATTATCGTCTCCGGCCTGTAACCGAGTGTTTTGAGAAGATCACCCATGATCTTCTTTGTGTCTTCGTACTTCTGCTGCGAGAAGTCTACAGCGTCCATCTTGTTTATTCCGATTATTATCTGCTTTATTCCGAGGACGTTTGCAAGTATCGCGTGCTCTCTTGTCTGGGCCTGTAGTCCTTCCTTTGCAGAGCAAATAAGCACTGCTGCGTCGGACTGGCTTGCTCCAGTAATCATGTTCTTGACGAAGTCCCTGTGTCCAGGTGCGTCTATGATTGTGAAGTAGTACTTGTTCGTCTGGAATTCACGGTGGGCTATGTCTATTGTGATTCCTCTTTCACGCTCTTCCTTGAGCGAGTCCATAAGGAATGCGAACTCGAAGGTAGGCTTGTTGAACGTCTGGGTAAGCTCTTTCATGCGGGCCATATCCCTTTCGCCGATTGCTCCTGTTTCGAAGAGCAGTCTTCCTACTGTTGTCGACTTTCCGTGGTCGACGTGACCTATAAAGATCAGATTCATGTGTGGTTTGTCTGCCATGTTTACACCTATATAGTATAATGTGATGTATGTTGTGAATCCCTCCGAACGAACGGCTAGGGCTGTGATTAAGCCTTTTACTATCAGTAAAAAGAGCTTTTTACAAGCAAGTTATCTATCGAATAAATATTTAAAGCTTACTATGGAGTTTGAGCTTAATTAAGCCCTCCTGTGCGCCCTGAAACGCCTTCCAGAAAGGCTGAATCCTGCATCTCTTAGTCTTTGGTAATCCGGGTGGAACACTGCGCTCCTTCTGTCCTCTTCGACCATGCTTAGCTCTATGTCTGCCTTGGCCCACGCCTCACGGGCGTCTATTCCGAGGCTTGTGAATCCTTTCTCGAAATTGTCCAAAAGCGAGATAACGTCGGCTTTTCCGTATCCGACGTCAACTGCAAGCTTCTGTGTCATGTTTCTGAGAGTGCTCTGCTTGTCTATAACGAGTGTTGGAACCTCTTTGTCTCCGCTCTTTGTGATTTTTGCAGAGGGTCTAAGTGTTTCAGGCATTTGCTCACGGATTAACCCTTCGCTGAGCCAGATATTTAAAGAAGACGGTTTTGGAAAAGTTCCTAATGAAGAATTAGGACTTCATAATCAGAACGCTTAAATATCAGGATAAATCGAGTAGTTTTGATTCTATGGCAAAGCAACGCAGCGTTCCGGGCACGAGCGGGGAAAAACCAATGCCGATAACAGAGCTTGCGCGCCTGTATACTATGGTGGCTGCCCACAAAACCCACACTGGTCTAGACATGCCTAGCAAGGAGTTCGACAGGCTTGTCAGAGAAAAGGCCAAGGAGCTAAGGACCTTCGACATCGAAGCGATCGCCAGGATAAGAAGGCGCGTAGAGAAGGACGTGACGAAGATAGAGCAAGATTTTAAGTTCTCAACTTCAAAGAAGTAATGGTAACATGTCATACAGATGCGAACTCTGCAACGACTCTGCCGTAGGGGCACAATCCCACGCAATGCTTGCGCTCAGGGAGCCTGACAACTACAAAACGCTCATGGAGGAATCTGACCAGTGCCCTGACGTAATAGACAAGATCGTCGAGACCGCGCTTCCAAAAGTGAACGAGCCGGAATGGTTTGCGCTCGTCGACATGGCCATAAAGCATGTGAAGCTGGCGCACCGCACAATGAGAAGGATAACAGACAAGCTTGTTCCGCTCATGCAGAGAGAGCAGGCAGAGCTCGACAAGAGGACAAAGCGACTCGACGGCTACAACAAGCTCAGGACAGACGCAAACGTGATACTCAACATGGAGAGCATAGGCTGGTCTCTGATGCTTCTTCTGGAGCGATGGGATCTTCCAAAGGACGTTGCAGACGGATTCTATCCAATAATACATCCACACGCCAGGGCTACGCTTGCGCAAAGCGGCTCAGCGCCCGCAGACCTCAGGTCGCTGGCTAGGAGAGAAGTCTCTGCAAGAGAGCTGGCGATATGGTTCAAGGATTCTTTCACGCAAAACTACTTCAAGAGCCTGCACTACCGCGAATCTGTTCCAAAGCACGTGCAGAAGCTGGTTTCATAAAAACCGCTGTTTCTGACAATGCGAAGAAAAGCATACAGCTTTAAATATCAGGCAAATCTGAGTATTTTTGATGACAGAAGAGGAGAAGAAAGTCCAGAGTAGCCCTGAGCATGGCGACGCTAGCACAGAACAAAATGGAGGCAGCGCGAGCGATGTTCCGGCTAAAGGAAAACCACGGAGATCAAACAAATATCTGAAACACACGGCAGCAGTAATCGATATCTACAAAGAAACACAAAAGGCTGCAGAGGCGGTTGCTCTTCTATCGCAAAAGGGCATCAATGTGCCGCGCGAATTTATTCTGCGAATCTGGAGAGAGAACAACCTCCAGGCATCAAGAGACTACGACATCTCACAAAGGAAAAAGTTGACGCCAGAGCAGGAAGCCATACTGATAAGATGCAACGCTGAAAAAAAGTCTACTGTAGATTCAGCAAAGGAGGTGGGTGTAAATCCAGCAACTGTGTCTAGATTCTGGGCCAGGAAAGGTTTAAAACCGGCTATTCGGAGAAGGATTTTTACCGACGCAGAAAAGGAAACGCTATTGAAAGACCACGCAGCTGGGAAAACTGGCGAAGAAGCGGCAAAATCTTTTAAAGTGACTGTGGCATCAGTCTATGCTTTTTGGAGAAGCAGAGGCCTAAAGCCAAACATCAGGCGCATGGAATCTCTCACTGCAACGCAGCAGGAAATACTTATCAAATGCCACAAAGAAGGAAAAAGTTTGCGTGACAGTGCAAAAGAAGCTACGACAAACATGACCAAAGTGGCGGAGTTCTGGGAATCGAAAGGATATCCTCCAACACACGCGAATCCAAGAAGGGTCGTAGCAGAAGAAGAAAAAACAATGATACTCAAAACATTCGAAAGGCTCGGTAGCATAAGCATGACACAAAAAGTGATGGCGGGATCAGGCTTAGGAAGGGACCTAATACGCGCAATCGTAGTAGAAAACGGAGGTAAAATAAAGATCGAAGCTCCTCCGGGCACGCACACCAGCAAAGAGGCCGTAGATGCGGCAGTAGAAAAGTTGAGGCAGTTCTATACAGAGAAAAAACGGTCACCAACAGCCTATGAAGCAGATAAACTTCTTGGTTTAAAGGGCGTCATAAACGCCGCTAACGACAATCTGAGGGCATTCGGGATAAAAGGGTACAACGACCTGTTAAAGCTGGCAGGTCTACCTTTGAACCGCAATCTCAACAGATTCCTTAAAAAGGAAGACGTAACAGATGCGCTCGCTGTCCTAAAGCAGTTTTATGACGATAAGAAGGTGCCTCCATGCGAAGATGACGCAAGAGAATTGGGCCTTAGAACCTTCATCGAACACGCACGCGGAGGGAAATTCGAGCAATTCGGAGTTGGCAGAAGGTTCAATCAAATATTAGAAGCGGCTGGCATACCAGTATTGTTCAGAAAATGGAGGTTCAAAAGCCAAGAGGACATAGACAACTGCTTTGCGAAGCTAAAGCAATTCTACGATGAACATAAACGTTCGCCAACAGTAGACGATTTAATCAATATGGATCTAAACGGATTCTACCAGGCTGCAAGGAACGGTAGTTTAGAGCAGTTCGGGATAGAAAAAGGGATAACCTTTGCGGGTCTTCTTAAACGATTGGGACTGCCGGCTGGCAAGGAATACAAAATCGGCGAGTGGACACAAGAAGAGGTTGACGCTTCAATAGAAAAGCTAAGGCAATTCAAAAAAGAGAAAGGAAACCCACCAACAATCAAAGATGCAAGAGCGCTAAGCCTGCGTAAATTCTTCACTGCAGCCGAAGATGGCGAACTAGAAAAATTCGGAATAAAAAAAGATTCGACGCACAATGATGTTCTAAAGTTTGCAGGTCTACCGGTAAACGTGGATTACGGTAAGTGGTCTACACAGGAAGCCCTTAACGAAGGTCTCGAAGAATTAAAAGCGTTCTACATCGCAAACCAAAGGTCTCCGACGCAGTTAGAGACGCATGGACTTGGCTTAGGCGGACTACTCAGCTCTGTGGCAGTTGGGGGGCTAGCGCAATTTGGAATTAGCTGTTATAACGACCTGCTGAAGGTGGCAGATCTTCCAATAAACAAAGAAGGGAAAAAGTGGACGACAAAAGAGGGCTTGGATGAGGGCCTAAGCAAAATAAGCGACTTCTACAAAACGCGGGGAAGATCACCTACCGGTGCAGAAGCCACGGCCGAATTGGGCCTCGGTGGGCTTATTAGTTCTGCAGCCCAAGGAACCCTCAAGCAATTCAACATCTGCAACTACAATGACCTGCTGAAAGCCGCAGGCGCGCCGTTAAACAGACGCAGAAAAGCAAAGAGTAAGGTGACTGCAGACAGATTTGTAGAATTAGTAAAAGCGGGCATTCCTGTTGCAGAGGCTGCAAAAGAAGCCGCATACGTGCAAGAAACCTCCCTCGCTCCATTCGGAGATGTCGTTGCTGATGCTTCTGCCGCCGAGCCGGCAAGCAGCAGGATTTCGAGAAAACGCGAAAACCTTTTCTGGCACAAAAGCGAGAATGTCGATGCTGCGCTGACAAGACTGAAGAAATTCTTTGAAGACAACGGGCGTTCGCCGACAGTCGGTGATGCGAAGGCAATAGGGCTTGGAGGCCTTGCATCTTCAGCAAGGAACGGAAGGCTTATTCCGTTCGGGATAAAATCATGGAACGACATTCTTTCAAAGGCGGGCCTTCCATTGAACAGTGAACCGAACAAAATAATAACACAGGAAGAATTGGACACGACAATAAAAACGATCAAGGAATTCCACGCAAAGAACGGCAGGGCGCCAATGACTAAAGAAGCAATATCAATCGGACTTGGCGAGATGATCTCATCGGCATACAAAGGCGGTCTCAAGGGTTTCGGGATAGCGTCCTGGAACGACCTCCTTGCAAAAGCCGGCGTGCCTGCCAATGTAATAAGGGGCAGATGGGCGAGCGGGAACGAAGAAGAGGCAAAAAAAGATGCCGATGCAGCAATAACCGCAATCAAGGAATTCCACGCAAAGAACGGCAGGGCACCGACGACAAAGGAGGCGCGGTCCCCGCTTGGAATCGGCTGGTTTGCAGACGCAATAATAAGGGGACAGCTCAGGCCGCTGGGCATCAAATCCTGGAACGATGCGCTGAAAAAGGCAGGCGCTCCGCCAAACTACGAACCGGGAAAATGGCATGATGAAGCACGCGTGAAAGATGCTCTTGCAAAAATAAAGGAACTTTATGAAAAGACAGGAAGGGCACCTGAGAGCGGCGAGGTAGAAGAAAAACTCGACATAAAAGGCTTTGCTTCTGCAGCTTACACTGGCGTGCTGGAACCATTTGGCATCAATAGCTGGAACGGCGTCCTCAAGAAGCTTGGGATACAGCCGATCAGAGATGAGGGCAGATGGGAAAAGAAGGAGGAAGTCGACAGCGCCCTCGAGAAGCTGAAAAATTTCTATACCGAAAAGCAAAAATCTCCAACCATAAAAGATGCGCGCGAAATTGGCCTGGCCAGTTTTGCCGCAGCCGCTTCGAAAAGAGGGGCACTAACACAATTCGGCATAGACGGCTGGAATGATGTCCTAAGTAAAATAGGTGCGCCTCCTAACATAGAGCACAAAAAATGGCAAGACGAGGCAAATGTAAAGGCGGCTTTAGCAAAGATAACTGGATTCTACAAACAGAACGGCAGACCGCCTACCCGCGAAGAGGCGGATATAGATTCTGATTTTAAGGGATTCGGTGCTATCGCAGCAAGCGGCTCATTAAAGCAGTTCGGCATCGAAACCTGGAACGACGCACTTAAGTTGGCCGGAGTGCCGCTCAACCGCGACAAGGAAAAATGGTCTAAAAAAGAGGAAGTAGACAAAGGAGTAGCATGGGTAAAACAGTTCTACGCCGAGAACAAAAGGTCGCCTACGCAAGATGAGGCAATGGCTACAGGACATGCCGACTTCTTAGCTGCGGTTAAACAGGGCAAGCTCACTAGAGTTGGAATAAACGCCACAACATGGAATGAACTGCTTTCCTACCTGGAGCTGCCAACTAACATAGAAATGAAAAGAGAGTGGAACAGCCAAAAGGCCGTAGATGACATGCTCGAAACGCTAAGGCAATTCTATAGCACCAACAAGCGCGCACCGACACGTCGCGAAATAATAGATGACCTGGGCTTCAACAGTTTTGTCCAAGCTGCGCACACAGGCGCGCTTGCGCCGTATGGAGTGCCAAAAGGCAGCAACACCAACGACATAATCCGCATATCCAGAATCCCGATAAACAGGGAGTCTGCGATATGGACTAACAAAGAAGCGGTAGACAGAGGCCTGGAGACTCTGCGAAAGTTTTACCAAGAGCACAAACGCTCGCCGAAGACCTCGGATTTGAGCGATATCGGCCTATATGGATTCTTCCAGTCGGCCGCGCTCGGCAGGCTAAAAGCGTTCGGCATAGGCAACTCGTACAATGACCTTCTTAAAGCGGCAGGCCTTCCGACGAATCGAGAATACGGCAAATACGATACCAAAGAGAAAGTCGAGGAAGGCCTTGAAGTTTTGAGGCAGTTCCACAGAGAGCACGGCAGAGCTCCAACATTCGACGAGGCAACTGCCGAGCCGGGGCTTTCCAATTTACAAGGCGCTGCCAAGCAGGGCTCGCTGGGGCAATTCGGGATAGGCAAAAAATACAACGATCTCATAAGGGCTGCCGGCATTCCTGTAAACCTCGATTACGGAAAATGGAAGGAGAGAAAAGGGCTTGACAGGGGGCTTGCAGTGCTGAAAGGGCTATGCACCACGCTTCAAAGAACACCCAAGAAGGAAGAGGCGCTTGAAGCAGGCTTGCAAGGATTTTTCACAGCAGCATCGAGAGGCGAGTACAAAGAGTTTAACCTTCCGGAAGGAACAACCTTTAACGATCTATTAACGTATGCAAACATTCCTGTCGGCAGGGAAAGCGGCAAAAGCTCTGAAACTGTTGGGCAGAATGGAGAGCAGATGACTGTATCCCTGGCTCCATTCGGAGATGTTGTTGCTAACGATCTTGCACAATTGGAGGACGCTGCAGCAAAAACATTTGCTGGCGAACTGATCTTGAATAAAAACAAGAATCCGGACTGGACAAAGAAAGAGAATGTCGAAATAGCTCTGGAAAGGATCAGGAAGTTTGACCGGGCAAACGGCAGGCCGCCGACATATATAGAACCACAATCACTCATCTCAGCTCCTTCAAAACGAGCTACAACAAACGGCAATCACCCTGTTCCGAAAGAAGCGACATGGGTGAACATGCGTTTCTACAAAAGAGACGAGGCATTAAAGCCAACGCAGACTCCGCTCATAATACACAATGCAGAGGTTCTAGCCGAAACTGCTGTTGCCGCACCTCGGCAAGAAACGGACAGCAGACAGAAGCCGGACTACACTGCGGAAGTGCCTGCAATCCAAAAGCTCAGAAAAGGGGAGCCGATCACCAAAAAAGAATTGGAGGAGGCAAAGGCATCGAGGCCTGTAATCGCTTCAATGATACTGTTCGAGTCTATGGCCGACAAACTCAAAGAGCCGATTCTCGACATTGCATCAGGACCAACAAGCCCTGTTGCGCATGCTGCAAAGCTAGTTGGAAAGAGCGTAACATGCATCGACAGGAAGATTTACTACTTGGGCATGTTAAGAGAGGAAATCGGAATTAACGAGAACGCCAGCGCAAATGGATATGTGCATGGAAACGCGTTCAGGCTTCCGTTCGCAGATGGATCCTTCAACACGGTCACATCGAGCTACTTCCTCGACATCTACAGAAACAAAGAGCGAATAGTCCAAGCTCTGTCCGAGATGAGGCGTGTTGCAGCTCCGGACGGAAAGGTGATCATTGAAGTGACCGAGGCATTCGGCAAATACCTTCCATCGTTGAAGCCAATACTGGAGCAGATCGGCCTTGATGCAACTGTAACGGTCAATAGACAGCCATTCGCTGACGACTCAGAGGCGAAGTCTTACGTGCTAGAGTGCGTGCCAGTCCAGCCTGTTGCAATACGGGCAACTGTAGAAAAGATTCCTGGAACCGACGTCGCTGTGGTCGAATATCAAGGAAGACCAAAGATTCACATAGTGCCAGAAGAAAAGGAGCACGTTGTGATAGTCAATGTGACAGAAGCGCTCGACAATCTACCAGAAGCAGCAAGGCATTTCGTAATGCAAACAATACTCGAACCGGTCTCGTGGCGTTTCAACATGAGCGACAGATATGTAGAACATTTCAAGCAGTACAACAGTATCAGCATAGAAGAGGCATTCGGCCGCCTTGGAGTCAAAGCTGACCTCATAAGGACACAGGTTGTCGGAGACAACTACTGCAACGAGCTGGTGCTGAGGATGACGAAGAAGGCGCACGATGAGCTTTACAACACATTCCACGACCACGTGATCAATGCAAGCGCGAGGCACATAGCAAGGAACAAGAAAAAGGCATGAGCATGAGCAGCAAAGAAAAACAAAAACCACGCAGAGCCGGCGACGATGATCTAGAAAAGAATTGGCTGCCGCCAGGAGCACGCTCGCTCGGAGTGTTCAGAGACGTCAGCGGCGGCAAAGCAGAGCCTGTCGTTGTCGAAGTGAGCGGAGAAACTGTGGAGCTGCTTAGAAAGGCGCCAAAAAGAGAAAAGCAAGCAAGAAAAAGCAAGTTTGACAGTTGTCAAACCATACAATCCATTTAAATACTGTTCTTTCGATTTACTGACGGCGACCAAATGGGCAATGCGACTTGCTCAATCATAACATATAGGATGCCTTCCGCACCCGAAAGCGTATTCGGGAATCCAAACACAATCCTCGGACTTTTCCTGAAAGCTCTCAGCTTAAATATCTGGAGCTGCACAGCTCTATATGTACACGGGAGATAAAATGGCGTTAACTTCACGAATACCGATAATTGAAGTCAGGGCAGTAACTACTTCTGAGGAACGTGTGAAGTGCGTGATGGATGCTCTCAGCAGAGTAGAAGGGAGCGAACACGGCACCAGCGATATGCGGGCAACTGTCGCGCTCAGCGAATTGACATCGAGCTCTGGTCTGGCCAGGATAGCAACAGAAGAGCTCAAGGCGATACGCGTGCACCTCGGCGAGGTTCAAGAGATACTTAGCAATATAGTAAAAGATTCAAGTACCGGAAAACTCGACAACCAAGCGCTGGCCAAATATATCGAACAGATCGGCAAGGCAGGAAAGGATCTGCACGACTCTGCGATGACCGTCAGGCTCGCCATGCAGAACAAAAACATTGGACTCACCGCGCTCGACGACACAGTCCGTGAAGTCATAGCGCTCTATGAAGCTTTACATTTCTACAACTGGAAAGAAAGTCTCGAGATACGCAAAATAAGCGCGCCTACCGAACTCGCAACAGCCCTGATCGAATGCAGAAGCGACTATGGGCACATGCTGCTTAGCCTATTGTTTGATATTGCGTCGGCGCTCGACGGAGTCAGCGCTTCCTCAACAACGCTTTCAAGGATAGCAGACCTCGGCGACGTTGACCTAAACTCGGCGATAATAAAGAATCCAAACGCAACTACAGACCTCAGAAACAGGCTAGTGGTCAATGTGCTCGCAAGGATGGGCGTGCAGAACGCAGAGCTTCTCAGATGAAAAACGGTCAGACACAGAAAGGTATTTATAAGGTTCTATTTATAATCAGAGTGTAGTTGCGATAAACGCAGCGCGACCATAACGACGTAAAATTGGTGGAATAATGCAAAAATACGAGAAGCTCCTGATCGCCGAGGACGACGAAGACGACGATGACATGGACGACGACTTCGACGAAGACGACGATGACATGGACGACGAAGACTACTAAGAATTATTTCATTTTTATTTAATTTAAATTTCTTTTCCTTTTTCCATATTTCAAAAGCGGCAAGCCGGCTTCCTATTTTCCCCTATTTAGCAATGCTTAAATATCATAAAAAGGCATGAATTTCCGATAGAAAAGGGTTTCAATGTCAGGGGTTGAGAGCACAGCTAGCGCTAGTCAGTCTGCACCAAACGCAGTGATAGCGTTTGCAAAAATGCTGAGAGACGCAGAATCGACGCCGTCGTCTTCTTCAGTGCAGTTGAGGAATGACATAGTCGACAAGATCTACGATTGTCTAATACAAATCGACGACCCAGCAACACTCGCCGCATCGTGCAGAGAACTGGTGACTGCCGGACTGCCTGGCGACGTTAAAAGAGCAGATGAAATAATTGGAGAACTGCTGCACCGTTTCGAGATTTCGAAGAGCGAAATGCTTGATGCTCTGGGCGCATTTCTGCTCGAGAACGTGGCCAAGCGATACAATGCCGGCTTCTCAAGCTTGAGGGACTTTGAAGACGCAGCGACGCCTCTAGATAAACTTGGCACACAAGAATTCAGAAATGAGGTCGATAAAATAATGGCCTCTTACGACGCCGCGGTCACTCCGTTCAAGAAAGAGTTCCAAGAATTTGCGAAGTCGCTTGGCAAAGAGCTGACCGACGAAGCGCTTTCAAGATTGAGCTTTAGCGAGATTGAAGAGCTGTGCGGTAACTACATGCATGAGGGTTATGATACATACAGTAAGGAATCCAACGCTCTGTATAAACGTTTGATGAGTGGAACAAAGAAAGAAGCCGATGCCGCACTAGACCAACTCATCGCCCCAAACATATACCATGAGCGAGTAGACAAACATAGCTCAATATTGATGCGATGTCTGGTCGTGATGGGTGATTCTGCTCGTGTAATTGCGAAATTAGTGAAAGAATCGCCCAATGTTCGCGAGGCAATACTCAAGCTTTCTTATGCCCTGTCAAAGATGGGCAAAGACTTCAATCTTTCACTGGAACTACTCTCCCAGCTAACCAAGGACGAGGTTGGTGGATATTGGATATTCGAAATTCATGTAAATGAACTAACAAGTATTCTAAAGTCGGGCAATGTCGCAAAGGTGTTCTCGGTTCAGAGGAAGCTTAGGCGTGCCCTATCGAGTCTGTTTGGATGAACATCTGGTCGTAACATACGTTATTAAATATCTAAGACAGCGCAATTCTATTCAGGGTGACTGGATGGCGCCTTCGGCTATTATGTCAAAAAGCCAAATCGTCAAATGGCACGATGAGATCATATCTAAATTTGAGACCCACATTGCTGAAAAAGCAGCAAATCTGGGGGAGCAGGTACCAAGCTCAAAAGAAGTTGTAAGCAGGTACGTTAATGGTTACGAGAAAGCAGTGCGTGAAATCCGCGGAGTGCTGTACGCTTCAACAAGTGTATATGGTGCAAAGTTGCAGCCTATTGCTGACGACGCAGAAGAAAAACTGGATTCAGTGATGGTCAAGTTTGAGAAAGCGCTGGATCATGCGCTTGAAACAAGGAACATATCGGGATTTGATAAAGCAGCATTTGACCTACTGAGAGAAGTCGCTGACACTGTGTTCGACATCAGAGCTGAGACCGCAAAATACAGAGTTGCAAGCAAGGAAGTGGAACCGCAGAGCATCGACGACTATGTTATGCAGCTAATAGGCGAGAAATAACTAGAGGCCTTTTAGTTTTAATTGTCATAACTCATTCTTATGCCATTAACGGAGCTCGAGAAGAAGATAACAGGTGCTGTAGAGGAGCTTGGCAAAAGCGTAGTCGTGATAAAGAATGTCCAGGCGATGCAGCAGACTCCATACGGAACAATGCCAATCGGAGGCTCCGGCTCCGGCTTCATAATCGACACAAACGGAAACGTTGTAACAAACTTCCACGTCATTGCGAACGCAAAGCAAGTGGAAGTGATCCTTCGCGACGGAAGGGTGTTCAACGCAACAGTCGTCGGCGGAGACAAAGCGACCGACATCGCGCTTCTGAAGATCGAAGGGACTAATCTTCCTGCGGTTAAGCTTGGCGATTCTGAAAAGCTGAAGGTCGGGCAGATGGCGCTCGCAATCGGCAATGCTCTCGATCTTCCTGGTGCACCAACTGTTTCAACTGGAGTTATCAGCGCGCTCGGACGTCCTCTTCCGTGGGCAGACTTCATTTTCGAAGGGCTTATTCAGACAGATGCTGCAATCAACCCTGGCAACAGCGGAGGACCGCTCGCTGACCTAGATGGCAATGTTGTCGGAATCAACACTGCCATGATCCCTTATGCACAAGGGCTTGGTTTCTCGATTCCTATAAACACTGTCAAATCAGTAGTAGAGCAGATACTTGAAAAGGGCCACGTTGTCCGGCCTATGCTTGGTGTGCTTGTAGCTGGCCTAAATCCTATGATAACGCAGAGGTTCAACATCCACGCCAAAGAAGGGGCGCTTGTCACAAACGTTGCCCCTGGAAGCCCTGCCCACAAAGCAGGCATGAAAGAGCTAGATGTGATAACAAAGATAGGCCAGTTCGACGTAAAGACGACGAAAGACCTGATTGTCGCCCTCTCGAAGCTGCCTATCAACCAATCCGTTGATGTAAAGTTCGTTAGGGGCAACTCCGAACATAGCACAAAGCTCACGCTTGTCGAGGCGAAAGGTATATAAGGGACAAGTCAGTAAAGAAATTACTGCTCGGGAAACTGAGCCACGTTTATATTTATAAGATGGTCGGAATGGCTGACGGAATAGAACTAACTGTCGCTGGAGCGCTCGTCACTGATGACGGCAGATGGCTTGCTAGAATAGATAGCAAAGCGAGGAAGCTTCTCAACGTCATATCCGGAGACATAATCGAGATAAAGGGCAAGCGAAGGTCTACAGCAGCAATCGTCTGGCAGGCGCACCAGCAGGACGAAGGACTCGACTTCATAAGAATTGACGGTTACATAAGGCAGAACATAGGAGTTGGAATAGGCGACAAGGTCTTCGTGAAGAAGGCAGAGGTCGCAGATGCAGAAAGGATCATTCTCGCTCCTCCTCCGAACCAGAAGGCGCCTATCTCGCCTGACTTCTCCGAGTACGCGAAGAACAAGCTAGAGGACAAGCCATTGGTAAAGGGAGACGCAATCCCAATTGCTATGTTCGGTTACGTTTTCACATTCGTCGTTGCACAGGTGACTCCGCACGGAGTAGTCCGCGTCGGAAGAAACACCGAAGTAGTAGTCAAGACAGAGCCGGTTTCCGACTCTATGGTAAGAATCGGAGAAGTCCACTACGAAGACATCGGTGGACTGAAGACCGAGATCCAAAAGATAAGAGAGATGGTAGAACTTCCTATCCGTTACCCAGAACTATTCGAGCGACTTGGCATAGAGCCTCCGAAGGGAGTGCTTCTCTACGGCGCTCCAGGAACAGGAAAGACTCTGCTTGCGAAGGCAGTCGCCAACGAAAGCGACGCACACTTCATCGACATCTCCGGTCCAGAACTTGTAAGCAAGTTCGTAGGAGAGAGCGAAGAGAAACTGCGAGAAATATTCAACGAGGCGAAGGAAAAGGCGCCGACAGTAATCTTCATGGACGAAATCGACGCTATCGCCCCGAAGAGAGAAGAAGCAACCAACGAAGTAGAGCGAAGAATGGTTTCACAGCTGCTTACACTTATGGACGGCATGGCATCACGTGGACAAGTAATTGTCATAGGAGCCACGAACCGTCAGAACGCCATTGACCCTGCACTCAGACGTCCGGGCAGATTCGACAGAGAAATGGAAATCGGAGTTCCTGACAGAAACTCCAGAAAGGAAATACTTCAAATCCACACAAGAAACATGCCGCTCGCGAAGGACGTCAGCATAGACGAACTCGCAGACATGACACACGGCTACACCGGTGCAGACATAACTGCACTTGTCAGAGAAGCGGCAATGGCGTCGCTGAGACATGTCATCCCGAAGATTATCGACAAGAAATCTATTCCAAACGAACTTCTGCTAAGCCTCAACGTAAAGAGAGTCGACTTTACAGAAGCATTGGGAGCAGTACAGCCATCTGCTCTCAGAGAAGTGTTCGTAGAGCGTCCAAACGTCCATTGGAGCGACGTCGGAGGGCTTGAAGACACAAAGAAGCAGCTCAAAGAGGCAGCAGAACTTCCAATCAAGAACCCTCAGGCATTTGAAAAGATGGGAATACGTCCAGTCCGAGGAATACTTCTTGTAGGCGCTCCAGGAACTGGAAAGACATTGCTCGCGAGGGCAGTTGCAACAGAGAGAGAATCAAACTTTATATCTATCAAGGGGCCAGAACTCCTCAGCAAATACGTCGGAGAAAGCGAGAAGGCGGTCCGTGAAGTATTCAGAAAGGCAAAGATGGCAGCGCCTTGTATCATATTCATAGACGAAATCGACTCAATCACCTCTGTAAGAAGCGCAGAAGGCGAAGGATCAATGGTTACAGAGAGAGTAGTCGACACGCTTCTAACTGAAATGGACGGGCTTCAGGAAATGAAGAACGTTCTTGTGCTCGCAGCGACGAACAGGCCAGACATGATTGATCCGGCCCTGCTGCGTCCAGGAAGATTCGACAAAATCATAGAGATACCGCTTCCAGACGAGCCTACAAGATTTGCAATATTCAAAGTGCACACAAAGCGCATGCCGCTTTCGAAGGATGTCAGCCTCGAAGAACTCGCAAAGCAGACGGAGAACTACACCGGTGCAGAGATCGAGAACATAATAAGAGAAGCAGGCATGAACGCGATACGTGCACAGAGAACTATTGTAACAAAAGCGGATTTTGTTCAAGCATTCAACGAAATAAAACCTGCGATACCGAAAGAGGTAGCGGAAAGGATCCGCCGCTTCAAGGAGGAGCCGGAAATGATGTACAGATAATTCTTATGCTAAATTAGGTGAGTCATTGAAGATAGTTTACTCAGACCCAAAATCAGGACGAAGCGGACAGATGGAGCTTCCAGCAGACAAAGCAGCGCCACTCATGAACAAGAAGATAGGAGAGGAGTTCGATGCTTCATTCATAGGCCTTACTGGCTACAAGCTGAAGATAACAGGAGGCAGCGACAAGTCAGGATTCCCGATGGAGAAAAGCATAGATGGAACTGCAAAGGTAAGGATACTCCGTGAAGTCGCATCTTCTGGGAGGCAGAAGGGACAGCGCACACGCATGACAAGGCGCGGCAACATGATAACTGCCGATACAGAACAGGTCAACACGATAATAATAGAGCAGGGAGAAAAAAGCCTAGACGAGCTATTCCCGAAGAAGGAGAAGGCAGAGAAGCCAAAGGCTGAAGCGGCGCCGGAAAAGGGTAAGAAGTGATTACGCTGCCAGGAGAAAAGATCGATAATCTAAGGCAGAGCGTCCTCAACATAGGGACTCTTGGGCACATCGACCACGGAAAGACTACTCTGACGAGGGCGATAACCGGAGTTTGGACTGACAGGCACAGCGAATCCTTGAAAAGAAACATGACGATAAAGCTTGGCTATGCGGACGCAGTGATAAAGAAATGCCCGAACTGCAAGGGCACAGACGCTTTCACAACACAAGAAAAGTGCCCCAACTGCAAGAGCAAGACCGAGCCGCTAATGAGAATATCTCTGTTAGATGCGCCTGGACACGAAACACTCATGGCAACAGCAATATCAGGAGCAAGCGTGATCGACGGAATACTTTTTGTAATCGCGGCGAACGAGCCATGCCCGATGCAGCAGACCAAGGAACACCTGATGATAATCAACATACTTGGAATCAAGAATGTCATAATAGTCCAGAGCAAAGTCGACATAGTCGGAAAAGAAGGAGCTAGGAAACACTACAACCAGATCAAGGAATTCGTAAAGGGCAGCGTTATAGAGAACGCACCGATCATTCCTGTCATGACAAACCACAACATAAATGTCGATGTTATACTAGAAAGGATATCTAACATGCCGAGGCCGACTCGCGACACCACTTCCAATCCTGCAATGTACATAGTGCGATCATTCGATGTCAACAAGCCAGGCACCGATGCGACAAAGCTTGTCGGCGGAGTGATCGGCGGAGCTATAGTAAAGGGGCGATTCAAGGTCGGCGACGAAATTGAGATAAGGCCAGGCGCAAAGATCCCTACAAAAGGCGCGAAGAAGGAGTCTTACACGCCTCTCATAACAACAATAGTGAAGATGAGCAATGGCAGCGAAGGCATAAACGAAGCGCAGCCTGGCGGCCTGATCGGAATATCTACGGAAGTAGACCCCGCATTCAGCAAAGCAGACGGACTTGTCGGCAACATGGTAGGTCACGTTGGAAAACTTCCAGAGGCTCTCAACGGATTCACATTCAAGTACTTCAAGCTCGACAGAACAGACATTCCAGAGCAAGCGATGAAGGAGAACGAGCCGCTTGTCATGGGGGTGGGAACTGCCACTGCTATCGGATACATAAAGAAAGTCAAGAAAGACACGATTGAAGTGGAACTAAAGAGGCCGGTCGCAGCAGAAAAGGGATCAAAGCTTGCAGTGATGAGGAACCTGGGACAGAGATGGAGGCTTACGGGATGGGGAACACTGATGTGAGCCAATGCAGGGAATGTCCGACGATGCAAAGCTGGTTTTCAAAGGCGTCAATTTCGAGATATATCAATGGCAGCAGAAGCTGTTCGACGGATCTAATGCTACTTTTGAAAGGGCGAAGGTCAGAGACAGTGTCCATACTATTGCAACTGTCGGCAAAAAGGTAATAATGCTGGAGGAGATGCAGCCTGGTTGGAAGACTCCGCGCATCGGGCTTCCAGGCGGAATCGTCGACCACGAAGGAGAGAAGCCGATCGATGCGGCGAAGAGAGAACTTCTTGAAGAGACTGGCATGCAGTCTGACGACTGGGAGCCATACGTTTCTGATCTTGGCATGGTGTACAGGGTAAGCTACGACCGATACTACTTCATAGCAAGAAACTGCATGAGCGTAGCCGAGCCAAAGCCGGACGCAGGAGAAAAGATAAAGGTCCATTTGCTCTCTGTGGAAGAAATGGCCGACAACATAACCCAGAAATGGCGTTATGCGCCAAAAGAGTTCTGGGAACTGAAATACGATTCCGAAAAGAAAAAGGCGTTTGAAAAACTGCTGTTCGGTTAACGCTTCTCTTTCTTGACTCCTTTCTTTGCAAGCGTCACCAATTTCTCGATGAGTGCAGTCTTTTCATTCTTTGTCAACTTCTCTTTGACTCCGAATCCGGATGCCTGTGGGTGTCCCCCGCCGTGCATAGCCCTGGATATCGCAGAGCTGTCGATTCCAACATCGCTTCTTACGCTGGAGTGGCCGCTCTTCTCATTTATGTAAATTGCGATAGGTGCCCTAAACTGCTTTTGCATTGTTATGCAGGCTTCTTGGTTGTTTATCTTTGTAGAGAAACCTATCGCCACGCGCATTCCTTTCACATCTTTGACTACTACCGTTTTTAGCAGCTTTTTCAGGTATGGCCGCGTTTCCTTGAGATATTGTTTGTTAACATCGTCTATGAATTTGCTGTGAAGTCCACCATGTGCAACAACATCCACGAACTTCCTCAGCTTTGGATTCGCTATGTTGTCTCCGCCACCCAGATACTTTATAACGTGAGACAACTTGTCCACAAGAGCTCTGTCGCCCTTCGACCACACCTTCCACTCGTTCATCGGTTTTGTGAACTTTCTTCCATTCTTCAGCCTGCAGTACTTATGTCTGAACACGCATGTGTCGACGAAGTCCCCGGCGTGTGTTATCCTGACGAGCTCATCAGAGTATTTGTCGTGCGGGCACAGCATTTCGTAAACAAGATCTGTTCCGCACAGCTCTATCTCTCCATTGACAAGAATGTCGCAGACAGGGGCAAGCTGCTCCACTTCCTGTTCCGTCCACGGGTGGTGATCAAGCCAGATTACATAGTTTCCCTTCGTCTTGAAAATGTGCAGCGCATCGCGTATTTTCTGGACATTCCTTTCGTTCATTCCAAAATCAGAGATGATCAGAAGATTTCCCCTTCCCGGAATCTTTTTTATCAACGCTACGTTGTCGTCAAGCATTTTTCCGTCGTAATCGGCAAAGAACACCTGGCTGAGCGGAATCTTGAAGAATCTGACCAGCAGCGCGGCGCTTCCCATGCCGTCCATGTCTGCTCCATGGGTTATGTTGTATATCTTCATGGTGTGAGCCTCTTTCGGTCTCTTGGGAACAGCGCACATTCTCTGATGTTCTTTGCTCCGGTTATCTGCATTGCAAGCCTCTCAAGCCCCACGCTCCATCCTGCGTGAGGCGGAGCTCCGCATCTGAATGCGTTTATGTAGAACTCAAACGCCTTCGGGTTAAGCTTTCTCTTCTTCAGCGCCTCTATGAGCATTTCCGGATCGTGGATACGCTGCGCACCGCTAGATATCTCAAGCCCTTTGTATATGTAGTCGAAGCTGTTAGAATATTCCGGATCGTCTTTCTTAGGCATCGAGTAGAACGCCCTTATCGCAGTCGGGTAATCCTTTATCACAACCGCATCTCCGAACACTTCCTGCACCGCCTTTTCGTGCTCCTTCGAGAAGTCGTGGCCCATTTCTATCTTATGCCCTTTCTTCTGCAGGCCTTTTATGACCTGTTCGTATGTAACTATCTTTGCTTCTGGTATATCGAGCTTCGCCCCCAGTGTTTCAAGATCGACTTTGTTTTCCTCCTTTACAGCAGTGACAATATGCTTTACTGTGTCGACAAGTATCTTTATCACGTCATCTGCATCTGCGAATCCCATCTCTATGTCCATCTGCGTAACTTCAGTTAGGTGTGATGTTGTGTTAGACTTTTCTGCCCTGAAGACCGGCATTATCATGACAGGGTTCAACCCGCCGATGACTGCGAGCTGTTTGTAAAGCTGCGGGGACTGCGCAAGGTACGCGCTCTTCTCGAAATATGCGACTGGGAAAAGGTCGCTTCCTCCTTCGCTAGACTCCGCTATTATGCATGGAGTCCTTATCTGCTGGAATCCTTTCTTCGTAAGCGTGCTCATGAATGTGTTGAGAATAGTCGATTCGATGTTGAATATCGCGCTTGTCTCCATTCTTCTTATGTCCACATATCTGTTGTCAAGCCTGACGTCGATTTCTGCTGGCACTTTCCCTGTTACCTCAAATGGTATCGGCGCTGAGATCGGATTTAGGTTTGTCACTACTGTAGGTATTATTTCGTAGCCTTTCTTCGCCTCCTTCGACGCCTTTACCCTGCCTTTTACTGAAATAACGCTCTCCTTTGGCAGCGACATCGCCTTAAGTATCGAGTCGTCAACGTCTCCCTTCTTTCCTATGACCTGCACTGTGCCTGTTCTGTCTCTCAGAATTAGGAATGTGATCTTAGCTGTCTCTCTTACTTCGTGCACCCAACCAGCTAACGTGACTTCCTTTCCGTCCATATCGCTGGTTATCTCGTTGACGTAGTGTGTCCTGAGCATGTTCGCACCAAAGAGTAGAGCTTAGAATGGTATCTTTATATCCCTTTAGATGAGCCATTAATCCTTAATAAGCTTGTCGTTCAAAATACATGTTGTGGAGATGGGATGGCAGATAAGGTATCCGACCTGATGGACGTCAAGCTTGTAGCGATAGCACCATCGGCTACGATCAAGAGCGCAGTCACATTGATAAAGAATTCGAACATCGACCTCATTCCAGTTGTCGAGAACGGGAAGCTGATCGGAGTGATCTACGAAGACGATGTGCTCAGCTACATAGAGAAGTTTGGTACCGCTGCAGAGAAAGAACAAGTAAAGAAGATATCGATGCCACCGTTCTTCACAGAAGCCAACTCAAAGATATCCGATGCCGCAAAGGTTGTAATCGACAACGATCTCAACAGACTGCCTGTAGTCGACTCGAAGAAGAACATGAGATGCGTAGGCATAGTAACTTCTACAGAACTACTTCTATACGCTGCAAAGGAAAAAAATCCAAAGAAAAAGAAGTAAAGAATAAAATAAACTGTACTGGCTTCACTTCACCAGAACTATGTGAATCGCGCTTACCTTTGACTTCGAGCCGTCTTCGTTCATCAACTCTTCCGAAGAAGTCCTTATGCTCTTTTCCCTCAACGCTGGAAGGAACCTATTGAGGACTATCTCCTTCACGTCGACAGCCTTTGATATCGAGTTGCCCCGCGCCTTTATTGCAACCTCCGGGATTCCGCTGTTGAACTGCGTGACCACTGCAAGCACGTAATTCATTGTCGGCTTTTTTCCTATGTAGATTATGTTCTCAGCCCCCACTTCATTCTGTTCCATTCCTGTGCGTTGGTCGCCCATCATGCCATCACTAATTGTTAGAATTGTAAAACAATGTATTTAATGCTTTCACATCATTTCGTTCAGAATGATTCTCACGCCGTTCTCTTTATCGTCGCAATCTCTTTTTTCGCGTCAATCTCAACTCCAAGCTCTTTCATCCTGTAGAGCGGATATGCTATCGATATGTTCTTGAGAAGAAGGAGCTCTCTTTCTATTCCTGCCTTTTTCGCGGCAGCCATCTCCGCATCTATCGATCTCGCAATAAGCCTCAGCAGGTTCTGTGTTATCGCCTTCAATTTCTCTTCGCCGATGAGATGTCCCCTCACTACAAGCTCTGCTTCACGCTCTCCGAATTCCTCCACCGCCTCTTTTTTGTAGAACGCCTTTCCGAAGTTCCTCATGTATTCCTGCGAAACTGGATAGAATGCCTTGTACATCACATAGCCGAAAGGCCTTGCGTACGAATAATTGAGAAGGAGCTTCTTTGTGATTATTCTTTCGTTCCAATCTGTCAACCCTTCAACGTAGTCGAACACATCCTTCAGCTCTTCTGTCGCGTCGCCGAGCTTGAAGCCCAATCCTTCGATCAGATTTTTTATAGCACGCGCCCTCTTGCTCTCGATGTCCGCCATAAGGAGGAAGTGGTGCTCGTGAAGAGGGATTCTGTCGCTCCTGTTTGTCGCCCACGCCCTCGATATCTGGCCTATCCTCTCCTCTCCATAGTAGCACAGGTCAAGCAGGTGTGCGATCTGCACCTTGCTGAATCGCTTTCCGTTAGGGAGCACTACCTCATTCTTTGTTATTGCGCCCTTCTTTCTGCCGAAGAGTAGGAAGCTCATGGCATATTTTACCATCTTCGCATCTCCGCCCTTGAGGTAGTCGAGTATGTACTCCTTCATCCACGGAGGCGCGCCGTTCTTCCTCAGAACAGCATCTACTATTGCTCCCTTGATCATTTTCACACCTCACTTTTTCTTTTGCGTGGGGATCTTAATAATCCCTCTCTTGTACGCGACCACCACTGCTATTATTATAATGACAACGACAGCGATGTATGTATAGTCGTTAGATCCGGAGCTGCTGCTTCCAGTGCCGGCAACGCTAACGAAGTAGTTGTTGGAGCCGAAGTACTGCTGCGTCGTGTATCCGTTTGGCTGCCTCCACTGCTCGTACAGAGTCACAGGATAGCTTCCGGTGTTTCCGTGGCTGTCTATGTTCACATAGAACGTTGCGTTGACAGACTGCCCTGGATTCAGCTGTGCTATGTAGTAGTTTGCATTGACCGGGCTTACTGGGAACACGGTCTGCAGGTTTACCGACAGCTGCTGCGCCGGCTCGCTGCCAGTGTTCTTTATCGTGTATGTTATAGCCTGGTATGCACCGCCTGCAGTAAGGGCGCTGCTCACTCCTGTCACTGTGAATATGGAAGAAGATTGCAGGTTCACAGGAATGTACTGTATCGTCGAAATGTTCTTCTGGTAGTTTATGTTTCTGTAAGAGAGCGAAACAGGCATTGTGTAGTTTGTAAAGTTTGCATTGCTGCTCGCGCTTATGAATACGCTGACAGTTTTGCTCTGTCCTGCTGGGAGGGTTCCTACATAGAAGTTTGTAGCTGCACCGGATACGCTGAGCGCTCCAGTGCTAAGGAACTTTACCGACAGGTTCTTCGCATCCCCGTAGCCTATGTTCTGCACCAGAACAGTAAGCGTCTGGTTTGAACCTGCATAGAGCTGGCTCGGGCTTGCGCTTTCAACGCTTGCCACTATGTTCGGCGAGCTTGGCACAAAGCTGAGCGGAATGTTCGAAGGATAACTGTAGTTCTTTCCGTCCTGCGCAGTGTAGCTTATTCTGACAGGAATCGTTACGTTTCCGATTGGAAGCTGCGCCGATGTCTGAAGCGTGAGCTGCGCAGCTCCGGTAGATCCGGCTGCAACTATTCCGAAGTTTGTCCTCGGGGATCCGTATGGCGTGAAGTATGTAGAGTTGAGAACTATGACAGATAGGTTTCTTGCTGTGTCTGTTCCTGTGTTTATCATGCCGAGCTGGACTGTTGACTGGCCTCCAGGGGTTATCTGGCCTACTGGCGAAGCTGTCAGCTGTATGTTTGGTGTGCCGTATACGTAGAAGCTTATCGGGCTCGTGCTTGTTCCTGGGAGTGTTTCAGAAGCGTAAGACGTCTCGTAGGTTCCGACCACATCAAGTGTATACTCTCCGGCAGCGAGCGTTGATGGAAGGTGCAGGTGTGTTGTAAACACGTCGCCGCTCACTCCGCCGTATTGGCCTGTGCCAACTGTGCCTATCAGGTATGACGCAGCCGGCGACACATTTATTATCGCGCTAGACGACGTTAGCTGCAAGTTGACGTTCTGCAATGCAGAGTCGTATGAATTGTACAGCTGGAAATTTATCGTTATGTTGCTGCCTGCTATTATCGGCTGCGGGGTTATGCCTAGGTTGTAGACGGAAAGCGCGTCGTCTATGGCTGCGACCTGCGCATGCGACACTGCTGGCGCCAGAGCAACCAGCATCAACACAGCCAGCATCATCGATCCTCCGAACTTTTCATTCTTCATGTTTACACCATTCAAACGCAAATTCATAAATTATTCTATCGTGCTCTTGAACATCCTCATGCTTAACAGCACCATGATGATGACGAACACTCCAAGTATGGCGAAATCCCACAACGCGGTGTTGAGAGGATATACTCCCTGCACGATAACGTCCCTGAGACCCTCTACTGCATATGTTGCAGGATTGATTACGCTGATCGGGTAGAGCCATGACGGGAGCGCCTGCGTTGGCAGTATCCCCCCGCTCAGGAACCAAGTCGGAAGGGCAAAGACCTGCGACGCTATGGCGAAAACCTCTACCTTCTTTATCCTTGTGGCTAGCATGATTGCAAGCGAAGTGAATCCTACAGAAAGTATCATCGCTATCAATATGATTGGTATAAGGCCGACGATTCCCATGGCTATGCTAGAGCCGAGAGCGACTCCCACTATAATTGCTATCGCTGCATAGAGCACGGACTGGAGTGCGCCAGCGACAAGTTTTCCTAGCACTATCGCATTCTTGTTTATTGGGGCCACAAGGAACGTCTTCAGGTTTCCGAACTGCCTGTCTGTTATCAGCGACATTCCTGTCCCGAACATCGATCCGAATATTACCACCATGGGAATTATCCCGCCGAAAAGGAAGTCCTTGTAGTTGCCTCCTGCTCCGCCGATGGGGACTGCCTGCGAGCTCTGGATCTGCTGCTGCGGCAGATATGTTGTTGCTTGATAATTGTTCTTTTGAGCTGTAAACTGGTTGACCGCATTTTGTATTGCAGGAAGAGTTTCCTGTGCAAGCGTCAGCTGTCCGCTGCTATAGTATATTACTACGCTCGGGTTGCCGTTGGCCAGGTGCGGGAAGCTGGGCAGTATGACTACTACGAAGTTTATCGCCCCGTTGTTAAGATTTTGCAGGGCTGTTTGCTGGTCTGTTATCGACTGCACATAAAGAGTGGTGCTTAGTTGAAGCGTGTTTATGAATTGGCTTGCCTGCACGTTGCCGGCATAGTTGACGATGTCCATCGGAACCTTCGACACTGTCTGGCCAAGGTTTCCGAAGAAGAGAAGTATGACAAACGGGAATATCGCTGACCTGATGAGGTTTGTCCTAAGGTTGCTTCTGAAGATGGCCAGCTCACGCCCGGCTATCGAAAGCGTGTCTTCAAGCAACGTATTCTTGTGGTCTTCCATCAGTTCGCACCTCCTCTCATTCTTGTCCATGTGGATACCGCTTCGCCAGTCGTATCCCTCATTCCAGAGCCTGTCAGCTTCATGAAAACGTCATCGAGCGTCGGCTGGTGCATCCCTATGGAGAGCACGCTAATCCCTTCACGCTCAAAGTCTTTTGTAATTCTTGCGAATGTCTCCTGCGCCTTCTTGTTCAGCGGAGCGTCGACTTTCTGCGCGCTTATTGTTGTGGTGAGGCCGAATTTTGTCTTCAGTATCTTGGCAATTTTCTCTATCTCTCCAGGCTCGGTGACTATCTCTAGCACAGCTTCTACCCCAACAAGCTTCTTCAGCTCCGATGGCGTCCCCATCGCAATTATTTTTCCATGATCTATTACTGCTATCCTATCGCAGAGTTCATCAGCTTCTTCAAGATACTGGGTAGTCATTATGATAGTTGTGCCGCGCTTTCGCAGCTCGTGTATTCTTTGCCACATGTGTGACCTGTTCTGGACGTCGAGTCCCGTGGTCGGTTCGTCGAGCACAAGTATCCTCGGTTCCTGTATCATCGCCTTCACAAGGCCAAGCCTCCTTTGCATTCCGCCGGAGTATGTGCCTGCCCTCTGCTCGGCGAACTTTGTTAGGTCAGCGTCAGCGAGTGCGTGGTTTACCCTTTTGTCTATCTCGCTCTCTTTTACATGATATAGCTGAGCAAAAAGCTGAAGGTTCTGCTTTCCTGTCAGGTCTGGTTCGACGACTGTCTCCTGCGTCATTAGCCCTATCATCTGCTTTATCCTCTCTTTGTTTTTAACGTTGTCAAGGCCCGCAACCTTTATCGACCCTGATGTCGGGATCAGCAGCGACAGAAGCATATTTATTATTGTGGTTTTTCCTGCACCGTTCGGTCCGAGAAGGCCGAATATCTCCCCGTCATCGATGTTGAGCGAAACGTTGTTCACTGCGGTGAAGTCGCCGAACTTCTTTGTAAGACTCTTTATGTCAATAATGCTCATTCGAACAACCCAGATATCTGCTTCATCGTCTCCTTCTGTATCTTTCGCGCTGACGACAAGACTGCATCACCCCGCTTTGTTATTTTGTAGTATTTCTTCGTACGGCCATCCTCGCTCTTAGTCGTTACGCTGATGTAGCCGCTCTGCTCGAGCGATTTTATCGTGTTGTAGACGTCGTTCTTTATATCATCGCCGAAGAACTTTGCGAAATGCCCTTTGCTGAACTCTTTCATCAGACCATAGGAATAGACCGGGCCCTGCTTGATCCTGACGAGTATCCTCATGCGCAGAATCATTCGCTTTAGCTCCTTCCCGAAGTAATTGTCCTTCAACACACCCCCTGATAGTTTGAATTAAATATAGTTTAAAGTTAAACTATATAAGGCTTTCGCTGCACTTCGGATTAAAAAGAAAGAAAAAGAGAATGAAATCAGAGCTTTCCGTGCTCCTTTGTGTAGATCAGCATGCCTTCGAACGTCCTCGTTATCTGGTTCGCCTTCATGCCATAGATCTCGCGGGCTCCGAACTTGAATGCAAGCTCTATCAGTCGCTGCGTGACCACTCCATCGAACACAATCGAATGTATGCCCTTGGTGTCCTGCACTGCCTGGACAAGCTCTCTTACAGGTATCTCTGTTATGAGGGAACCGCTGCTGTCGAACAGCCTTCCTCTAAGCGTGTTGTGCAGTTCGTCTAGCGCGCTAATCATGGATGGATTCGGCATTCCTGGCGAAGACGGCGGTGCGCTTCTCTGTTGCAGAGAAGGTATCCCTCTCATCGGATCGCTGTTGGTTCTTGAAGAGCTCCTCAGATCCTTTATGTCGAGGTCATCTGTCATGAAGCTTTCCTCCTCTCGCTGTGGTGAAGGCCTTCCCGAATTCGAAAGGTTGTTCATTATCGCAGTAGGGCTTAATATCTGGGACTGCTGGTTGCTCTGGCCAGACGAAGCCGAAGCCTGCTGTTGCTGCTGTACTGCTTGCTGCTGCAGCGGCCTTGCCGACGATATCGGCCTGTTGTTGAACTGCTGCCTCTGCGGCTGAGCCGCTTCGTTCCTGAACTTCTGCTCTCCGGTCATTTTCTTCTGTCCCGGGAACATCTGGTCGATTGGAACTCTCGATCTCAACGCTTTGATTATCTCTTTTCTTGTAAGCTCCTCTACCTCTTTTCCGTCCGGAGCCCTTGCAATGAAGTCGATGTCGCCGACGTTCATTATGCTCTTGAGGATTATGTCTCCGCCACGGTCTCCGTCAAGGAACAGGGTTGTGTCCTTTGCCTTGATTAGGTCTACGATGGTCTTCGGCACAGTTCCTGCAGCTCCTCCTATGGATATGCAGTTGGCTATGTCGCTCTTGAGGAGAGCGATGACGTCAGCTCTTCCCTCTACAAGTATTATCTCTTCGCTGCTGTCGATTTCCGGACCTGCCGCAAGCTTTTCTGCTCCGTATTCGATGACTACGCTCTGCTTCACGTCAACTTCTACCAGCTCGCTGATCTCTCTGCTGTCTGGTATCTCTGTTTGAAGAAGGTTCTTGACAAGCTCCTTTGCCCTTGCCACTATCTTGTTGCGCTTGTCGCTTCTTGTGTCCTCTATCTTTTCAATCTTGAAATGTGTTTCGAACGGACCTACTCTGTCAACCGATTCGATCGCAGCTGCAAGTATGCAGGTCTCTACTCTTCCCAACGAGCTTGGGAGATGGAGCTTTCCGTTAGTCCTGTTTCCCATGCTCCTTGTGTCGATTTCTATTCTGCCGATTTTGCCGTTCTTCTGGAGCTCTCTCAGGTCGAGGTCGCTGCCCAAAAGGCCTTCTGTCTGCCCGAAAACTGCTCCGATAATGTCCGGCTTTTCAACCAAGCCCGATATGTCGAAAGTAGCTTCTACCATGTACTTTACAATGTCTATGTATGTTTTTGCCATTAATGTCACTTTTTGTGCGGCGTTGCCGCTGTTGTCAAAATGCGACAGAATGAGGCTGGTTTACACTACGCTTTATTCAACTTTACGGCTTGCAACAATGGGTTGCAGTCGAGGAAGATACTTCAAAATCCTTTTTGGAGTATAAAGACGCATGTGATATACCTGAGTCATTTGTAACTTTTTGACGAATAAGTATGCGTTGAATAGATATATAAAGATATCCTACCGGTTTCTACGAATCCGTCGAAAACGCTAAATATCTCCAACTTCGCATATATGCCGGCGTAACCATGCCACAAAAGTCAAGTCCTGAAAAACAGGCCCAAAAGGGGGATGTTCTTGCAAAGGAAGCCGAAGGAATGGTGCGGTATTTCATAGACAGGAACGGAAGGATTCCGAATGAGAACGAGGCTCTGTCCCAGCTCCACCTCGGCGCTTTCATAGAGAGGCAGAAGCGCGAGGGATCAAGCTATGGGGCATTCATAAGATCCCTACACACCGGCAGGCTTCTTAGAGGCAGGAGCCTTGAAGAGGTCGAGCGAATGCTTGGCGAGATCAAGACAACAATTGAAAAATTCCAGAAAGAGCAGTTCAGGCTCCCCACATCATCGGAAATGACAAAATTGCATAGCGATACAATGCAGAAGGTTGCCAAAGGCGCGCTATGGTCCATGGGGATATTCGAATACAATGATATCATAGGCTACTTCGGCATTAGGCCGCAGAGCAGAGAGGACTTCAGGCTTGCACGCCTTGCCACGCATGCAGTCGAATCAGTGAAACAGCTCCGCGAGCGCGTTCCAAATGCATTTGTAGACGAGCGCAAGGTGCGGGAGCTAGGCAACGGTTCATTTTTGTATGAACTGAGGCACAAAAGCTACTCACATCTAAACATTAACGGCTTCGACGATTTCCTAAAACTGATCGGCATTGAGCAGCCGGTAGCGAAGCCAGTTGCGCTGAAGAGGAAGCATTATAGGATAGGCGACAAGCCCAACCCTAGCGCCATCTACCAGCCCCACGGAGCCGCAGCTGCCTATCTGAACTTCTGCAAAGAGCGCGGGCGCATTCCTACGATGGAAGAGATGAAGGAGCAGCTGAACATGGGCAGCATAATCCAACGCGCCGATTCAGGCCAGCTTGCATCTAAGGGCATAATGAACTTCCAAGGATTCCTGTCTATGCTCCGCGCAAGGACAGAGCTTGCTCTTGAGGAATTCTGGACTACTGAAGCAGGAATGGCAGAGGCACAGAGGAGAGTGCGCGCCCACGCATCGGCGCAGAAGAAGGTTGTCACCACGCAGCAGATGGTGGACGAGCTGCACCTGCTGCCATTCATTCGCAAGAACCCAGTCGAAAGATTGGGCTTCACAACATGGAGCGCGTTCGCGCGCAAGCTTTCAGAGGATGAACTACAGCTAAAACCGCAGGATGATGGAGCGTGATACGACGCCTGCCAAGTGCCGGACAATCTATTTATATTATGTTTGGTGAACAATAGTGGCGCAATGCAGTAACATTGTGTGATCAAAAATGGCGAAAGAAAACCTCTATCTGGTAAAGATGGGAGGCAGCAGCATAACCGACACAACAAAAGAAAAGGTTGCGAAAAGAGAAGTTATAGCTCGTCTGCTAACCGAGATCAACAACGCGAAGAAGAACAGCAACGCAAAGATAATAATAGGCCACGGAGCCGGATGCTTCGGCCACAACCAGGCAAAGAGATACAACGTGAGCAGCGGGCTAAAGGACAACGAGAGCGTGAAGGGAGCAACTCTGACAAGAGAAGCTGTCCAGGAACTAAACAAGATAGTAGTCGACGCCGGCATAGAGCTCGGGCTTCCTGTGCTTGGATTCTCGCCGTCTGGATTTGCGGTCTGCAAGAGCAAGAAGATAGTAGACGGAATGACATCTCCGCTTTCTCATTCGATCGGCAACGGATTCCTTCCGATTGTGCACGGAGACGTGATGACTGACCTTGACCAGGGAGCAAGCATAGCGTCAACAGAAGAGGTATTTCGATTTGTATCATCGCAGATGAAGCCTGACAAAATCGTGTTGGGCACAGACACTGACGGGGTTTTCGACAGCAATCCGCAGACAAACCCGAACGCAAAGCTTATCGAATTCATAGATGGAAAGAACATAGCCTATGCAATGGAATGCGCAGGCGGCGCAACAAAGACCGACGTCACAGGCGGAATGCATTCCAAGCTGGCGATCCTTTACGACATGGTGAAGTCGACAGGAGCTACCGGCTACATTGTCAACTGCAGCAAGCCTGGAGTGGTAGAAGCTGTCCTTTCAGGAAGAGAGAAGGACGTTAAGTGCACAGTGGTAAAGCCATAACTTTTTCTGACTACTATAAGTTATAAATATTTCCAAGGCTGAAAGGAACGAAGTGAAATAATGGCGACACCGAGGAACGGCAACAGAATCACAGCCGTGGCTTCTTCTATTCCGACCGCTAATCTGAAAAGAGACGAGCGGCCGAGAGAGCTGGTGAGGAGAGAGTCGGTAGCAACAGCTCCGGTTCAGAAAAGAGAGGAAAGGCAGGCAAATTATGTCATCACGTGCGAGCCGCGCGAAGCGATCGAGCAGGCTGTAAAAAGGATCCAATTGTTCTACAAAGCATACGAAAGGTCGCCGACCGCCAGGGAAGCGATAACAGAGCTCAGGATCGGCAGCATTATCACTTCTGCGAACGCTGGCAGGTTCAAGGATCTAGGGGTAGAGAAGTGGAACGATATTCTGACGTTGGCTGGAGTTCCTGTAAACCTGGCAAGGAACCAATGGACAACGGAGAAGGCCGTCAAGGAGGTAACTACAGCAATCAAGGATTTTTACTTTAAGAATGGAAGGGCGCCGAGCAGCAAAGACGACGCCATAGAACTTGGCATAATCAGCATTATCGGCCCGATGTACCGTGGTGCTCTGAGGAAGTTTGGAATAATGTCCTGGAACGACCTCCTTAGAAAAGCTGGCGTGCCCCTGAACAAGCCACACACACGGATTACAAAGGAGAGGGTAGACGATGCGATCAAGAAGATGCAGAGGTTCAAATCAGAAAATGGCAGAATGCCGTCGACAAACGAGTTCCGCTTCAACCTTGGCCTCAATGGAATCTTCACGGCGATTTGCAGAGGCTATCTGAAGCAGTTCGGAATTGCATCGTGGAAAGACCTAGTCACAGTCGCAGAGAACGCAATTTAAAAATCCGAAAACTTCGACATTTGACACTAGGATATAGGAAGGCTTATATATTTCCTAAAATGAAACGTTTTGCAGTGAATGAGATGACAGTAACTAGAGATAGCACAAGGCAGACACGCAGCCCAGAAGCATTGGTAAGAACAGAGTCAAAGCCGTTGAAGGTAGTTCCGGGCATTGTAGGCGGCAAGAGAGTCAATGTGGTTGTTGCTGAGAACGGTGCAGTGGCCTGTTTAGTAGATGTTGAAACTGGAAAGTCTGTTGCAATACCACAGGGAGATTCAAATGTTGGGCCGATAGTGACATTATCAGCAAAGCCTATAGAAGGAGCAATCATAACAACGGAGGAGCAGCTCGTAGGCCTTGCCAGAACATTGTCGAAGTACGGAAAACCAACGACGACTCTGCTTCAAAGCCAGAAGGGCCTCACCTTCGGAGAAGGAAAGAGCAAGAGGGTAGCCGCAATAATGAAAGACGGCGTAGACGAATCGAGTCCGATAAGCCACATATGGTTCATAGAGAACGGGCAGAGGTTTGAGGATAAGATCGTAGAGGAACTGTTTGATTAAACCTCAATTGGTTTTGAACTGGAGCCGACGATGTGCTCCAGCTTTCTTCCTATTTTTATTGCATTTTTCTTCGTTACCGTGTAGTTCTTTTCTGTTTTGTTCATCTCAGCCATTGCGATGAAATACCAAGCGCCTCCAGGCATTCTCCAAGCCATGTAAGTGTCCATTCCGCTGTTGTCTCGCCAAGCGCAGAGGGCGTTGTACTTCTCATGGTCGATGGAAAGGCTTCCATTGTCCCACGCCTTTGACTCGAACGCCATTCCCTTTTTGCCCTTGAACGCGACTATGTCTGGAGGGCTTGTCGGGTTGACCCCTGAGCCTGCGCTTCTCATTACAGAGTAGCCTATGCTGTACAAATAGTTGAGGAGTTCGCGTTCTGCCCTGGCTCCTTTGTTATATCGTGTCATTGAGGTCGCGATACTGTAGAGCAATTAATTGATTTAAGTCTTGCTGTCAGAGCGTGCTCTGCTTTCCATGGTCGTTTGTGTCCTTGTAAGCTAGCGTCGACTGGATCTTCAGCACAAGCTCTCTCATCCTTTTCTCCTTCGCTCTTCCTATCATGAGATAGGTTTCGTCTTTCGTAGCCTTTGTAACGAAGATCAGCACTTCGCCGAAACTGATTCGCCCTGCTCTGCCCTTCCTTTGGATGTTTCTTATCTCGCTAGCCACAGGTTCGTAGAACATTACCACGTCAACGCTAGGTATGTCGAGTCCTTCTTCTGCAATCGATGTTGCGACTAGCGCCCTGAACTTCTTGTCCCTGAAGTCCTGGATCACTTGCTGCTGGCTCGCCTGCGTAACTCCGTCCTTTTTTCCTACGAAAGAGTGTGCACTGATTCCGTTGTGGTTCAGAAGATCTGTGAGCTTCTTTATCGTCGATCTGTACTGCGCGAATATTATCATGCTGTTGCTCGGATACTCTTTCTTTATCGTGTTGACTATCTGGAACATCTTCGGATGCTCGAATCCCTGCGCAAGCGCATCCATCGCCACTTTGTTCGCCAGCACGACATTAGGATTCGCAAGTATGCCCTGCACCGCCCTGCTCTTCGTGTCCCTGTTCTTCAGCGACTCTATGTAGCTGACGAATGGGTAGAGCCCTTCGCAGGTGACAAGGTCGTATGCGTGGACCAGATCGAGCACGTAGACGTAGCTGTTCATCGCCGAGAACTTGTAGCTTGGAGCCTGTATCCTCTTTATGTTGTCGCCTATTTCTAGAAGACGGCCTTTCGGAAGGGTCTCGAAGTTGTTGGAGTAGCTAAGCCCTTTGTGGTAGAGCTTTCCCAGATGCTCTTCTATTACCGGTCTCAGATGGTTAGCCACTTCGTTTATCTCTGGAGTTTTGTCGACGTAGTATGTCTTTATCGCCTTCCCCATCACGTAGGGCTCGACATCAGGATCAGACGATATCCTTATCTCTATGTTCTCTATTCCAAGGATCTGCACAAGCTCGTTTATCTTCTCGCGCTTGCTTCCTGGCGATGCAGTCAGGCCTAGCAGCTGGATTCCTCGTGTTTTGCATTCGTCAGCTATGTGGGTGTATGCATATTTTCCTGCCGCTCTATGGCATTCGTCAAAGATGACGATTCCCACATCGTCCAAATTCAATCTTCCTGCTTTTATGTCGTTTGATATTGTCTGCGGAGTAGCAGCGATTACCTTTGCATTGTCTTCTATCTCCTTCCTTTTTGAAGCGCTTGTTGTTCCTGTGAGAAGCGGCATGCGCTCTTTCTCCACCTTTAGGAGAGCCTCGAGCGACTTGTGGTGCTGTTCGCTGAGGGGCTTTGTTGGAGCAAGGATTATTGCCTTCTTTCCGTTGTGGAGGACAGCCGCCATCGCAAAAATGGCTATGAGCGTTTTTCCCAAGCCTGTAGGCAGCACTACAAGCGTATTCTTTCCGGTGTACACGCTCTTTATGATGTTGATCTGGTAGGATCTGGGCTCAATCTGCGAGGTGTCGACAAGCCTGTCATATGGGCTCAGCTCGCTCCACGAAGGATTCATGGTATGGAATGTGTCGGCAGGGTTTATAACCTCTTTTGCAGGAGAGCATAATCCATTAAATAGTTTTCACTTCATTAGCTATCTGCATTCGTGCCACAGTAGCTTAACCTGGGTAAGCGTCCCGCTGAAGACGGGAAGATTGCTGGTTCAAATCCGGCCTGTGGCATTTCTATTCCTTTTACGATAGCTTTAAGTATTTATTTAAGTATAAATATGTTTACTTAAGTAAAAATTATATATCCAATAAGGTGGGAGAATGGCCGTGAACATACCTATGGAAAAACGGGATAAAATCTATGCCGAGCTTGACAAGTTTTTAAAGGAGAAGATTGGTGACAACGGCTATGCTCTAATTTTCGTTTACGCAGCCGGCGAAATTGAAGGCGATAGTGGCAAGGGGCTTAGGACTGATTTGATGTCCCACACGCTAACTAATTTAAATGAGCACTCCCCATTAGTATCGTGGCAAGGCATATTGTCTAGCTTGGCAGAAGAGTTCAATAAGCTATCTGACCAGTATGGATTGCCAGAACCAAAGTGATGAGATGACTAGACATATAATCGGATCAAGGGAAGATCTGAGAAAAATGCTCAAGAGCGGCATTCTCGCATACCTCCGTAACTTTAAGCTCCCAAAAAACATGAAAGTTATCAGGCACACTGAAAAGGTAGTGGATGGCGTGACTGGTACAACTACGGAATACACAATCACACATTCTCGCTAAGTCGAGTTCTTGGTAACAACAAACCGGCATTTCTATTTCTCTATGCGATAGCTTTAAATATTTATTTAAGTATAAATTCATTTACTTAAGTAAAAGCTCGTGTTCATTTGAAAGCGCAGATAGTGTTCGAGACGTTGGTGATGCTTGCAATCGCATCCTCTCTTGCCGCGATGCTGCTCTGGGCAGGAAGCGCGTACTCGTCTAGGGCCTTCCAGGCAAGAACAAATTTGTCGAATGGAATAGGCGCTGCTGCGAACGATCTGAACAACAGCGTTGCGTTCGCAGGCCAGTACGGAATATTTGTGGTGGGGCATTGAAGGCTCAGATGGCAAGCATGGAGCTTATGATTGCACTATTGGCTTATTCGGTGCCATTCTCGATATTCCTGATCACTTCATCGCTTTCTTATTCCTCGCTCGCGTCTTCGTATCTTTCAGAGAGCAAAATTGTGTCTGTCAACTCAAGGGTCCAAGATGTGGTGTCGTCTTCAGAGAGCGCAAACCTAGGTGTGCACCAGTTAGAGAGCCTTCTGAACAATTCAATAGGGAACCATTATGCTCTTCTGCCTGCTTCTTCTGTATTCACGGCTTACAACGGCACATTGCTGCTCTCGAGGCTCGTCGTGCTCAATAGGACTATCTATCGATTAGAGGTGTATGGAAATGAAACTGCAAAGTAGCATCGAATTTCTTGCGATACTGTCAGGAGTCGCAATCTTCTGCGTAGCTGTGCTCGGATTGTATATATCATTCAACCACAGCCAGAAGTCGGAGTACTCTGCGTTGGACAACTACACTGCAATAAACCCCCAAAGCAACACCTCGTCAGTAGCTTCAGGAGGAATTTACCTTTACGGATCCATCCCAAGCCAGATACTCATCAACAAAAGCAATAACTTCGAAGTTCTGTTGTCATATCCCTCGGACTACAAAGTTGCAAAGGTCACTGCGACATCGGGCACGACAATATTGCCTTCTCAGTATGGCACTCTTAACTATTCTCCAATCGATGTGCTCTCATTCTCTGCGCTTCCATCAAAGGTTGGTCCAGTAAGTATCAACATCACAGCAGAGTTCGTGTCGCAGAATTCCACAGTCGACAAAAGCGTCACGCTGCAGAGCTTTGCGGCGCTTTCAGGAAGCGGTGGGACAAACGGCACAGCAGAGTTCAACGTCAAGCTGGTGCGGAACAACGAGAGCATAATATATCCCCTCCAGAAGCCAGCCGGAATAGACAGGTTTTCCACGCTTAATCACTGCGCTTGGTACGACTTCTGGGGCAACAGAGAAGGTGTCGACGGCCAATGCGGCTCCTACAATGCATGGGGCTTTGTTGTCGGCGATGGATCGTGCAATTGGTGGAGAGGAACCTACGATAGATATTACTGCATTTATCCTGGAGCAACAGGAACTAACGAGATTGGCATAGGCACCAACGACAGTGCACACTTCAATACAACATTATACCTGCGGAATTCATCGTCGCTGTACACCGCGAACCTTTCGAGCGCTAACGAGTCTTCGTCGCTGTTCAAAAGCGGCTCTGTGACAGGTTCTGCTAGCTCGAACGGCGTTTTCTTCCAGCCAATAGCTCCGTATCCGTACTACACATATGCAGTATTGCAGAGTTCTCAGGGCACAACCATAGTCCCGCTAAGCAACTACAGCAGATATTCTACAAACGTGTCGCAGCTCGAGAGCACGCTCAAGCTCTACAACAACAGCGGAGTGTCTGGCCAGACCTTTCAGTATGTGATGTCAGGAATCGCCTTCGCAAATCAATCAGAGGAAGGATTGGTCAACGCCAAAGCGGTGAGCAACGGATGCAGCATAAGCGGCCTTTCGTTTGTCTGCAAGCCGGCAACCCCATTCGAATACACAATTGACGTCGCAATAGACAACTCTACGGCAAACCAGTCTGTTCCGTATCTTGGCTCAGTGATAAACATAAAGTGATTACGTGAAGGCCCAGTTTGCGCTCATGGAATCTTTTGCATCAATCGTGCTTCTGGCCGTTGCAGGCTCAGCTATCGCAGGTCTATCAGCGACAACAAATCCAGGAAAGACATACTCGAGCATAGAATCTTCTAATCTCGTGTTCGACTTTCCCGCTATTGTGAATTTGAATTCAACTGTTGCTGGTTGCCTTGCAAACCTGACCTACGGATGTTCTTCCGGCATATTCTCTGAACTGGATCAAGCATACGGCTTGAGCTACTCCCAGATTACTGTCGGAAACAGGAGCGAATCTTCTGGACTGTTGTCATTGTGCAAGAATTCGCAAACAGTCTGCACGCCAATAGCCATAAACAAAACTTATTCCGTGGCGTGCCTATACTTTTGCAGTGGTTGAATGGGCTTCTTCGGCATCCTGTTGATGGTGACTACATTTTTCTCGTTGATGGTAGTATCAAGCTTTTCTAATCTAATTTCAAATGCGTCTGCACTGAATAACGTCACTACAAACTATGCACAACTGGCAAGAATTGAGTCGATGCAGGCAATGCTGCGTGGTTCGCAAGTGAATTCTACTTTGATAAACACAACTGCAGTAGCAGACGGAATGTCGATAAGCATATTCAATAACACCGAAATATTCTCCGATGCCGGTGGAAGCACCTACTATATGGCGATGCCTAGATGAGATATATACCATATAACCGTAAAGTATTTATATATCTATATGGTATAATATATTCATGGTCAAAACAACAATAATGCTGGACAACCAGCTTTACAAAGAGCTTATCAACGAGGCGATAAGAGAGTACGGCAGCACTAGAAAGCTATCTGTGCTGATAAACAGAAAGCTTAGACAGGCAGGAACCATGGCAAAAACGTCGAAAGTTAAGAGAGTCACGATCAAACTCGGTAGAAAACTAAATGAGAAAGAGCTCGAACGTGCAATTGAGAAGGGCTGGAGTGAGGGGGTAAAATGGAGTGCGTAATAGACACGAACGCTTTGGTATACGAGATGATCGAGGATTCAGAACATCACGCCGAGGCAGTGTCCACTTTCAATAAGATAGAACATCGTGTCATACCTAGCGTAGTCATTGAAGAACTAGTCCACGTGCTAAAACAGTTAGACGTCAAAGAAGAAATCATAAGAAAAAAACTGGAAGAGATATTAAGTGATGAAGGGACTGAGATAGCACCGGTCACTGCTGCTAATATCGAGGGGGCAGCAAACTTGATTGCATCTCACAGTGTTTCATTTAGGAGATTTAATGACAAACTAGTTCTTTCTGTTGCAAGGACTGGAGGACTTCCACTCTTCACGTTCGATAAAGACCTTTTGAGTCAATGCAGAAAAGAGAACATCAAAAATCCATAATGGGCCCGAAGGGAATCGAACCCCTGGTCTTTCCCGTGTGAAGGGAACGTCTTACCATTCGACTACGGGCCCGCGAATTAAGATATGCCGATTAGATTAAAATACTCTCTGTCGTTCAAATATATTGTATGTCGAAGTTTTATACTGGAAGAGGGGACGACGGTTCTACTGGCACAATGGGAAGTGCGAGGATGAACAAGGACAGCAAGCTAGCCTGCGCCCTTGGCGATGTGGACGAGCTCAACAGCGTGATCGGAGTTGCGCTGGCAAACCTTACTGATGAACACGTGTCTAGAGGGCTCAAAGTAATCCAAGACAAGCTGTTCAAAATCGGAGCAGAGCTCTCGTCGTCTGTAGAAGGCGGCATAAAGCCTGAATTCTCTTTGTCAAAGGAAGACATCAGAGAGCTCGAAAGCTCAATCGACTCGATATCGGCGAAACTTCCTCCACTCAAGAAGTTCGTGCTTCCGGGAGGTACAGCCGGTGCATCAAACCTCCACCTCGCGCGGTCTGTTGCAAGAAGAGCAGAACGATCTGTAATCGCATTTTCATCAGAGGCGAAGATCAGCGAGAGCATGAAGGCTTATCTCAACAGACTGTCTTCATACTTTTTCGTTGCAGCTCTTTATGTGAACAAAGAACAAGGGGTAGAAGAGGACAATCCTACATACGGTTAATCAGAAATTGAAGTACTCCTTGAACTTGAGGGTTGTCTCGAGCTTCTTTGTGCGGCCGCTTGCCTTTGCCGTTATGAAGTCCTTTTCCTTCAGTTCCTTGAGGTAATCGTATGTCGCGCTTCCGAATGTCTTGACGACAGCGCTCTGTAGCACAGGTTCGTTCTTGCTGACAAACGCCAGTATTCTCATTGCTCCTTTTGTGAGCTCTGGAGTCCCTGCGAGCGAACTGACCCTGCTTGCGTATGGTTCCTTCACGCTTAGTATGTATTTGTCGCCGATTTTGAAGACTCCCAACGAACTCTGGTTCTTCTCGTAATCGTTTGTAAGCTCTGTAAGCATTGTTGTGACTGCTCCCACGGAAGCCACTCCTATCGCCTGTGAAATCTCAGACGCGCTCATCGCCTTTCCTGAAACGAACAGCGCAGCTTCAACAAGCCTTTTGTAGTCGATGCTCTGAAGACCTTCCATTCAATTACCGGATACCCTTATGAAAATCTCGTCGAAGAATCGCTCCTGCGCTATTGCTATTCTGTCCTTGTGGGCAAGGAACAGGAGCGGTATAAAGAGATCGAGTAGAATGCTTTCTGTGTTGCTGAAGGTATTTGCAAGGTTTGCGAATGTCGTGATTCCTTCTTTGTCTAGGTTTCCCTTCACCATCTCGAGGACGTGCTCTATCTTCTGGTCAATGTCCTCTTTGTTGATCGTGAACTGCATCGGTATGTTGTGCTCCTTTATGAGAAGCTCTCTCTTCTGCTTAAGCTTAATTGCGTCGTCAAGAGCGACCATGAGTTCAGTGAGAGTGACCCTCTTGTTAGGTTGCATCCTCAGCCTTGGAATCAGCGGAGGAACCTCCGGAATTACCCTCGGCGCAGTCGGCTCGTAGACCTCTTCTGGCTCAGGGATCTCGAATACATTGAGAGTGTCGCTCTTCAATCTAAGCAGTATGGAAGCTGCAAGGATTATGTTTGCAGGAACGTGAAGATCCAGCACCTTCATGCGCTTCACAGCATCGATATAGCCGTCGACAACCTTCTGTATGTCTATGTTCCATGGATCTAGCTGGTTTGTCTCGACAAGCTCGACTAGAAGCTCTCTCCATGTGGCCTCCTTTACGAATTCCTCCATGCTAAGCTGGCGCCCTTCCTGGCTCTGGCTGAGTGCCGGCACTGTCAGCGTGTCCGTTGTCGTCGTAGGGGTCGCCATATTTACCCTGTTAGTCGCCTGTAAACGATAGATATATAATAGCAAAAGTATTTATTTGATATAGGCGACTGGCATGAAGGGTGGCACCCTCGAGAGGCTCAAGAAACGAGCGCTTCAGGGCATTCTCGAGAAGCTGGAACACGGCATAGTCATCGTAGAGGGAAAGCACGATGTCGAAACCCTGAGAAAACTAGGAATTTCATCCATAGCGTACGCCAACTTCATAGCGGGCAACATAAACACCACTCTTCTAAACACAGGAATGATGTTCTACGTGATGATGGATGCAGACAAGGGCGGAGAGGACAAGAGGGAAAAGGTGGTCTTGCTTCTGTCTGGCATGGACAACGGCATCGACTACGACACAGAGACAGGAAGGCGTTTCCTGAAAATGCTTGGGATAACGTCGGTGGAGCAGGCATACGGCAGAGTAACGCAGGTAATGAACGAGTATAGAGACTGACTACCTTCTCAACTCATAATCGACGACAAACTCTGCGCCTTTCGCAGAATACGGCCTCGCGATTCTTGTGTTGACAATTTTTATTTTGTAACCGCTATCTTTTGCATGGTCCGAAAGCCTCTTTTTTATCAGATTTAACCCCTCGTCGAGATGTGCGAAGACATAGAGATGCACCAAGGCCCTTTTCTTTGCGATTGAGCGTATCGAGTCTAGGTACTCAAGGCTTGTAGTCGGCATTGGCACGATTATCCTGTCAAAGTTTTTGTGCTTTCCTTTCGCGAACGCTTTGACGTCCTTTTTCACTGCAGTTGCATTCTTCACTTTGTTGAGTTTTATGTTTTCTAGAGCAAGCTTGTGTGCGTACGGATTCAGCTCAACGTTTACAACACTCGCTTTCGGGTTCGCCTTGGCTATCTCAATGGTAAAAGGTCCGATTCCCCCAAACAGCACCGCAACGTCCTCTTTTTTCTTCGACAGATTCACAATCCTCATTCGCTCGTGTCCCAGTCTGTTTGAGAAGAACGTCTTTCTGACGTCGAACCTGAATGTGCATCCGTTCTCTTTGTACATCGCGATGTAGTTCTTTTCTCCCGCAACGATCCTGAATTTCCTTGTTCTGAACTTTCCTGACACTGCCCCCTCCTTTGCAACCACCGTTTTGACGTGCGAATGTATCTGCATTATCACTCTCGCGATTCTCTTCTCCTTTTTCATCAGGCTTTCCGGCACATCAATTATCGCAATGTTTCCCAGCAGGTCGTATCCCTTGACCATCTCTTCGTATTCCCCATTTGTCAGAATGTCCCTCAAACTCTCTCTGTAATTCGGGTTTTTCTTCGAAGTCTCCTTTCCTGCTCTTTCTATGACATCGGCGCCCCTTCCAAAAAGCTTTTTAATTGTTGCCCTACTAATATCTTGCATTGGAAACAACACATAGCTGTCGCTATGTTCTATCGCTGCGTGTTTGTCGAGGAGAGATTCACGCACCAATTTCCTTTTTGCCTGTTCGGCAAGCTCTTTGCGAACCTTTAAGTATTGCATAGAACAACGGAACAATAACGGAAAGATATTATTTAAAGTGGTATAGTGTACTTCGTTGTAAAGGTCACATCAGGTCAAGAGAGAATCGCAGCAAATATGCTGCAGAACAAAGCATCTAAGGTAGACCTTCCGATCTACTCCGTAATTGTGATCGAAGGAATGCGCGGCTATATCATAATAGAAGCAGAAGACGAGCTCTCCTGCCGACAATTCATAACAAAAGAGCACAATGTCAAGGGCATGCTTGGAAAATCCCTCAGCGATGACGAGATAAACAAGCTGGTCCAGGTCAAGACATTCGCCCAGGACATAGAGAAGGGCGACACTGTCGAATTCACGACTGGTCCGTTCAAGGGATACAAGGCGAAGGTCCTCAAGGTTGACGACCTCAAGAGCGACATCACCGTCGAACTCATGGACGTAGTCGTTCCGATTCCTATCACGACCAAAATGAACACGGCGAAAGTGATTCAGAAAGCTGAGAAAGCAGAATAATTAATCAAGGTGTAGACATGGCAGAAGTAATGATATCGGGACTCATCGAAGGAGGGGCAGCAACTGGAGGTCCGCCATTCGGACCGGCTCTTGGTCCGCTCGGAGTCCCAGTCAACAACATAATCGCAGAGATAAACAACAAGACAAAAGCATTCGCAGGAATAAAAATCCCTGTAAAGGTTTTCGTTAATCCAGACACAAAGGAATTCCGGGTAGAAGTTGGCGCACCGCCGACAAGCGCACTGATTCTCAAAGAACTTGGCGCAGCTTCCGGAGCAAAGACCAAAGACGAAGTCATCGGAAACCTTTCCATCGAGCAGATCAAGAAGATCGCGAAGTCGAAAGAGGCAACGATCTACGGCAAGGACATGGCCGACCGGGTCAAGCAGGTTCTCGGAACTTGCAAGAGCATGGGCGTGAAATGCGAGAATGAAGACCCTCGTGTCATCATAAAAAAGATCAACGCGAAAGAATTGAAGGTATAACCGCTCTTTTTATTTTTTAATTCTTTTCCTTTTCCCCTAGCAAAAAGCCGAAATATGTGGGAACTCTTTAATAGCTAAACCGGCTTTGTATAAAAACTCACGTTTGTACAAGAAGTCGGAAGGTTGTATAAAAAGTCGTTTCTTCGATAGTTTTATATAATAAGTAAATGTTATAGGTTATTATGGCTCCTATCGAGTTTCCTTTTGAGGATTTACCAGAGGGATTAGTAGAGGAAATGTTGCAAAGATCAAAGCAAATAAGTACTGCGATGACTACTCAATTTGGTAAAATTTATGAACAAAAAGATGCTATAATTAAAACACTGAATGAGGCGCATATGTTGCATAATATAACAGATTTACCTACGCCTGCAATATATCCAACTTCATCAGGTGTTGATGGAGCATATGCTGTGGAAAGGTTGGTTTCTACTGATTTTGCTTGTGTGGCTGGTGTTGCAGTGGAAGGCCTAACACCTCCAGGCCCAGAAAAAAGATATTGGCCAAAACCACGCTTTTTTTCACACATTGATTTGGTCTCTCACAATGAAGCAACCTCACAAATACTTAGGGGTATGTCAGTAAACATAGAACTACAGTTAGCAGTTCATGCACCGCACGACGTAGTCTTTTTAGACGGGTCTTTACTAACATATGGTATATTCCTAAATAATGCAACGGTAGCTTTTAACGATGCCCCTGACAACTTAAAAGATATATTCGTCAATGGTAAAGCTGCAGAAAATGAAGATAAAATAAGATTCCCTTCATTTTTAGATTGTTTAAATGCATACAAAACCATCTTGGCTTCCGTGAGGACAGACAAGATATTTGTTGCTCTGCCTAAATATACAACAAAGAATGAAGTTTGCCAAAAATTAGGAATGCAAAATTATGAGGATAGAAGTCTGCTTAATTTTGTTCTAAAGGCCAACGAATACATTGGTCCATTAGAACTAACAAGCGAAGTACATATTAAGGTACCATCTGGGATATCGAATTCAGAGCAGATCAAATCACTAATAACTGAGATTACGACGATCCTTTTCCCAAAAATTAGAATATTTTATTATAGGCCTTCCGCATTCATGCCAGTAATAAGGTTAGAAGTGCCTGAATCTGTTGCAAATAACAAGGGCCGATTATCTATACTGTTTAAGGCTTTACAAATTCAATGTGTGAGCCCTTCAATAATGGAACCGTATCCGTTGTACCTTGCAGATAGAATGGTAAAGCATTTATCAACCGCACTTCCAGCAATAAGACGATCAGCAACTCAAGAATTGGCTGAGACATGGAAAGGAGACATTGGAGATGTATCTCTCGCAACTCATGGTTATAGAACAGAATGGGGATGAAAATGACCGACGAAATTAAAAAAACTGTTGATAACGGTGAAAGGATAGGTGTTATTGGTTCACCTTCATCAACAGCTAATATAACTGTTGATGTATTAGAAACCGCAATGAACAAAAAATTGGTTGGTAATCTATGTATATTTGGTTATCAACAGGAAAATGCTGACAATTTTGCTCTGGGCCAAATTGTGGAAGTAAGCATGAGAAATGTTTGGGCCGAAGACCCTACAATGAGGGGCCTTATAAGGCAGAGAGGTAGTGTACCTCCAATTACAGAGAAACAGGATGTACATGTGGCTGATATGATGACAAGTGCCGTTTTCTCTGTAAACAACGATAAAATAGGTCAAAGTATGCTTGGAACTGTTCCATCAACTGGCACCAATGTAAAGCTAATTGATGAAACCATAATGGATAGGTTATTTTTAGATTATAAAAATAAATTATTTTATTTAGGGAAGGTTTATGGTACAAATATCAAAATGCCGATGTGGCTGAATCATTTTGGTTCCGTAGAAACTGGTGGTGCAGGAGAGGCCTATCATATAGGAATATTTGGTAAGACTGGTTCAGGTAAATCAAGGCTCGCTGAAATGATGATGCTGGGATACGCAAAACACAAAGAGATGTCTATCCTAATATTAGACCCTCAATCACAATTTTCCTTAGACTTAGGAGGAGAAGATTCTAAAATAAAGACGCTATTAGCCAAGATTGGTAAACCCGTGAAGATTTTCCATATCAAAAATGTAGTTCTTGATAGTCCAACCCTCTTTAGAGATATTCTTGCCCGCTCTAATTTCTGGGAAGGATTGGTTAGAAGTGAAGAATACAGAATAAAAGCTGGAGACATAATGTGGGAGTATTTGAGACCCTTAATGGTAAGTAAGCAAGTTGATTTATTCCATATGTACAAGAAAGAACAATTTAAAATTATCTGGGATAAAATCTTCAGCAACGAAACCTACTTAGGACGTGTATATAGCAAAAGTTATGCGAAGGAGTACAAAGAGGCTCTTGATGCTGAAGGGGCTTTTGAGTCATACTATGAACGCTGGGTTCGTGTAGCTAAGTTATTTACGTGGGAAGAAAGAGGTGTCGGTAATACTGCAATAACAGTAAATAAACTGATTAATGAGGAATTTTTGGACACAACGGGGCCAATGCCAATCGTGGTGGTTGATTTATCTAAGGAAGGAGCGCCTGAAGGAGTACTGTGGGATGAAAGAATACAAGCATTAATAATAAACAGGGTTCTTGAAAAACTAACACAAGCCGCAGAGGATTATTACAAGAGTAAAAAACTTCTAAATAGTCTTGTTATAATTGATGAAGCACATAGGCTTGCTCAAAGAGAAAGAACGGAAGAAGCAGAATTTGAATTAGTAAAACAGACACTCATAGATGCAGTTAGAACTACAAGGAAATATGGTTTGGGTTGGATGTTTATAAGTCAGACTTTATCAAGTTTATCAAGGGATATAATAGATCAACTTAGAGTACAAATATTTGGTTTTGGTTTGGCGTGGGGTTTGGAAAGGAATGCATTGCGTGAGTTAATAGGCGGCCAAGAAGAAGTAATGGGTTTATACCAATCATTCAGAGATCCACAGACCTTCCTAAATGATAAACCAAAATGGCAATTTATGGCGAAAGGGCCAATTTCTCCATTATCTTTTGCAGAAGCACCCCTGTTCTTTGATGCATTAGATCTATTTGGAGATTTCTTAACTGTAAACTTCAAATAATTTTAGTTCAATAAAGAATATTGTTCTTTTTTGAAGGAAAGATAGCTCTGATCTCTTTCTACCCTTTTAATTATCCACCTATTTATGATATATTCAGAAATATCATCAACGCCATTCTTTTTGAATAACCTAAGTCTTTTATCTTGACCCAAAATATATTCTTTCCAATTATTCCCAAATGGTATAATAAAAATTTCTCTCTTAATGCCGTGATACAATAAATCTTGTGAAAGACCTAAATCTTTTAGTACACCCTTGACAGCGACCCTCCTATTTCTAATTCCAGTACCCCATTCTTTTCGTTTACCACCCACTTCAAGCGCTGTAGCAGAATCATATAATTTTTCATACATTCCATTCATGAACTGGAATTCTCCCGAGCCTCCAGTCCAACCAGCATGTATATACTCAGTTCCTCCAGGTATTTTTATTCTATCATACATAGAACTTCTTCCGTATGCAGATGTTGTAGTTATTGCCGCAATATTTTTCTTGAATATTCTGCCACTTATTATTGCCCTACTACCAAAATATTTATTTCTGAAATCATTGTAGATCCTTTTTGATCCAACCAAAGATGCAACTAACTTTCCACCTAAAACGGAATTATATGGAGGTACAGCCCCTATTACAAAACCATCCATTAGGCATTTTAAATTCGTTGCCTTTGTTTGATTATCCCAACCAATGCAAGAATCCCTATCTTTTAAAGCATAAACAGGATCTGCAAGGCCGATTATACCTATTAACTTGTCGTTGTTTTTATCCATAACCAAATATCTCAAACGTCTCCCATATCCTGCTGAAATCGGTATTGACCAATGAAGTTTAACCCACCTGAATAGTGTGGACTGTTCTTCTGACTTTACAGTAATTAATTTTGGAGCTATTTCTGAAGGATTAATATCAGATCCATCTGCTATGAAATCGTATAATAAGGATTTTTCATTTTTTTCGATTAGTTTTTTATTCTTCAAGATAATATGATTACGAGCCATACTATTAAGTTTTCTAAGCCTCTCTTTTGTAGGATTTCTGAAATTCAGATGACCATTTTTATGTTGGAAACCCTGCCTTTTTAACGTATCAAGTATCTCTTTTTTTGTAATCTTATTCAACATCTAAATCAATAATGCTTAATATCAAGACTTTTTAGGCCTTTCTCTATATGGCATTACTTTTGCTTCTCTTACTCGACGAACACCCTGATTAGCACATCCTTCCCGATGAATTCAGTCAACTTGGGATTTCTTAGGCTTACACTCCCATACTCATACTTCTTGATCGCACCGCCTACTAACTTCTTCTTGTCGAAGGACTTGCTAACCCGAACCCTGAAAGTTCCTATTTGTCGCATAAACCCACGAGTATATTCTACTTAGAAAAGATATATAAACCCCTCGGTATTCTAATTAGAATATAGTAAGGTATATATATTTAATCGTCTATATTCTATATAGAAGAGGTGTCTAAATGAACACAAGAAAACAGAAAGGAGAACAGATTGCGAAGACCTGCCAGATAGAAAGAAAGGGCTTCGAGAAGTGGCTTGTGCCGAGCCAGTCAGGTAAGGGGATATACACAGTAAGTAGAGCAGGCGAAGGCTTCAAATGTAGCTGCCCTGACTTCGAGGTGCGACAGCAGCCCTGCAAGCACGTTTATGCTGTGGAAATCAAGGTACTGCGATGGTTTGACAATCAAGGCAATGAGACAATGATAACGATAAAGAAGACGTATACGCAAGACTGGCCAGCCTACGACAAGAGCCAGAAAGAGGAGAAGATCAGGTTCATGGAGCTATTCAAGGACTTAGCGGAGAGCGTGGAAGAGCCAACATACAGCTTTGGAAGGCCTAAGACACCAATAAGGGATATGTTGTTCGCCTCGGGCTTGAAGGTCTATACTCAATTCTCGCTGAGGCGTTTCATGTCAGATTTGAGCATAGCTAAGGAGAAGGGCTTCGTAGCTCACAATCCCAGCTTCACAGCAGTAGGCCAGTTCATGCAGAAGGAGAGCCTTACGCCCATACTGATTAGACTTGTGCAACTATCAGCATTACCATTGAAGAGTATCGAAAAGGACTTTGCAATAGACAGCAGTGGTTTCAGGACTACGAGGTTCAACCAGTATTGCAAGGAAACTCACAGGACGAAGCAAGAGCATGAATGGATCAAGTGCCATATCATGTGCGGTGTGAAGACCAACATCATAACGGCGGTCGAAGTAGGCACAGAAAACCATAGTGCCGACAATCCGCAGTTCATACCGCTTGTGAATGCGACGCACAGCAATGGATTCGAGATACAAGAGGTCTCTGCTGACAAAGCCTACGTTTCAAGGAATAACATGGAAGCTGTGCATCAGGTCGGCGGTATGCCATACATACCTTTCAAGAGCAACTCCACACAGAAAGGCCTTGGTAGCACTACTTGGCGAAAGATGTTCTACTACTTCAAGTTCTACAACGAGGAGTTCATGAATCACTACCATAAAAGAAGCAATGTCGAGACGACCTTCTTTATGATAAAGGCGAAATTCAACGACGTGCTGAAAAGTAAGAGTAGAACGGCACAGATTAATGAAATGCTGTTGAAGGTGTTGTGTCACAATATTGTCGTCGTGATTCAGAGCATTAATGAATTAGGAATTAAACCAACTATGTAATGTAAATTTGGATCAATAATCCTATCACTAAGGCGACAAGACCACCTATCAAGAATCCCCAGTACTTCTGATTTTTCATGTTATAGCTAACAACAGCTCCGCCTATAACTCCAATTCCAAAATCCTGAATCAACTGACCTAACTGTATCCATGTCGGCAACATTCAAACACCAATATAATATCTGTACAAAAAGTAATTTAGATGTATAAGAAGTAGACCTCATAGACAGCTATTTATACAAAGCTAGCTAAACCGAAATGTTTAAATATCAGGATAATATGAGAAGGTAGCAATACAGGGTGCTGCATTCGAGAGGAGAGTCGAATGCAAAACGGATTTAAAAAATCCGAAAAACCAATCAGAAAATTCAGAAAATTAAAAGGATTTAAATATTAGGAAAATCAGGGTCATAGTAACAATCAATAGGTGTAAAAATGTCATTGTCATTCGCAAGCAGGAGAGCAGGAAAAGAGTACCGCAATTTGGCGACTTCATACACTGGTATGTATGCAGTTAACAGCACTGTTCTTAAGGGAACAGACACGGCCACTGGTCTACAGAAGACCTCAGCATGGGACGCAAGATTCCCGGATTCTGGCCTTGTTGTTGTAAAGAATGGGCTAGACTACGCGCTTGCAGATTTCGATAATCTAATTAAGGAATGGGCAACAAACGGCACAGTTCCTGAAGAGGTAAAGAAAAGGCTTGAAACGGTCAAGGATACATTTATAGCAAAGCATAAGCAAAACCCGAACGCAGCTTTCAGATATCTCGACGCACAGGTGAACAAGGCACACAAGATGCTTGATGCGAAGTACCCAGGATGGCACTTTGACACCGATGTAATCGAAGCAGCACAGGGAAGAGAGCAGCTCGCAGCACTTAACTACAGACTAGAAAAAGCGCTCGAACACCATGCTGCAAGGCACGGAACACTTAATTCTCCTGCAGTTCCTCAGTACAGAGGATGGAGAACAGCTTACCAAGAATATTGGATGAACAGAAGGGCAGACACGCTAAAGAACCAGGCAATAACATACACACAGGTTCAACCAGTTGCAGGCGCTGCTCCAACAAAGAAGGCAGATTGGTTTACACTCAGAAGGTCTATGCAAAGCATGCTCATAGCCATGTCGATAGTAGATCTGGCTCGCGTGCTCAGAGAGGCAGACGATCCAGCAAAGACTCCTGGAACCACAAAGCAGATTGTCGAGAACAGGGCAATCACATATGTTCAAACGGATCTTCCAAACCTGCTCAAGAATGAGACAAGCAGAAATAGGCTTGTGATGCTATATAATTACTTCCAGCAACACCAGGCATTGTTCCCTGCACAGAATCAGCAACAGAACCAACAGCAGCAGCAACAGCAGAATAACAATCAGCAACAGAACCAGCAACAGCAGAACCAGCAGCAGAACAACAACCAGCAACAGCAGCAACAGAACCAGCAGAGGCCTCCATCTAACATACCGGAGCCTCAGTACCTTGTATTGCTGACTCCTAACTCGGCAGAGCCTACGGCTCTCCAGAGCCAGGTAGCGGCTGCGAACCAGCTCGCGCTCAAGGCGAACTCTGCGCTCGGAGATGCATGGAAGAAGAAGGTAGATGCTGCAGATCTTGCAACAAAGGCAGGCGTAGCAGAAGCGGTCCAGCTTGTAGAAGAGACTGGCGTAGACGCATTCAAGCAGTTGATAAAGATAGCTCTCGGCAAGCCAGTAGACCTGGACGTTCCAAGGACACCGCAAGATGCAGTGGACGTGAGAACCATAGACCAGCAGGCCGAGCTTGTAAGGCAGCTGCTCAATGTAATGAACACCAAAATACAGGAAGCCGACTCGGAAGCGCAGAAGCTCCAGACCGCGGCAACAACGGCGAAGAACGAGGCGGACGACGCAAAGGTCGCGCTCGAGACACTGCAGAAGAAGATAACTGCGCTCGAAGGAATGTTGGCTGGAGGACAGGCGCTCACATCATCGCAGCAGGACACTCTTGTAAAGAAGGCAAAGCTGTTGAAGGAGGCAACCGATGACTCGACAGACAAGGGCAAGGCATCGCAGAAAGCCGGCGACGCTGCGCTCATAGCGACATCGTATGCCCAGGACATTAGGAAGGGCTACGACAGGCTCATGGCAGTGCACAATGCACACATGCAGAGGGTAGTCGGCGCGCTGAAGGCGGCACAGCCAAACGAGAAGAAGATAACAGTAGCTTGGAACCCGAACATGACCGTTGTAGCGCTCGATGACCTGAAGGACAAGCTCGACACCACAATGACGATAGTCAAGGACTTCTCCAAGAACGACAAGGACACGGCAGTCGACCTCAGGGCGAAGGCCACTACGGCCGAGGCAGAGGCGAAGCAGCTGCAGACAGACGCAGAAACCGCAGTCGCCGCCGCAAAGAAGGCGGTCGATGCAACTAACGCCGCACGCACAGCCGCAGGAATGCTGAGGAGCCCGCCGCAGGGAGGCAACAACGCCAACCCGAGCGCGGGGATAGTCCCGGTACCGCTTGCCCCGAACTTGGTAAGCGCAATGCAGCTCGGACTCCAATACGGAGGAGTATGGAAGCAGCTTGCCGACCAGAATGCAGCAAAGACGCCAAGGCCAAAAGGATTCGGCGGAAAGAAAAAGGCGCAGCAGCAGGCAGACGCAATGCAGGCAGCTGACGACCAGGAGCAGCGCCAAAAAGCGGCAGCAAAGCCTATCGTAATCCAGCAGTCGCAGAACCCTGCAAACATGCAGAGATTCCAGCAGGGAACAACGCTCTCGCAGATAATGCAGGAAGCGGGCTTTGCGAACATGACAGAAGCCGACGTCGTTGGGATGATATACGAGAACGAGATAGTAGCTGCTTACAACAAGATTGTCGAAGAGACAAAGCAGGTCGGCCTCGCAGAGGTGATAGCAGTAAGGGCTACACAAGAGGCTAACGGCAAGCCGATAAGCCCAGACACAGTTGTCGCAGCGATAAACAGATTGAGGGTAGAAGCACCGCAGCGCCTATTGGTGGCTCCACTTGCAAGCGGAGCCGGCCCATAAGCGGGCTATTTGCATCTGCACTCGAGCGTTGCTAAGCCTAAAGCAGGCTTGGCCGGCGCACCTGTCTGTCGACGGAACATCGCAAGGTGATGGGCATGAGTAGCATACCGAGATATGTTGTGGCTGTTCCGAAAAAGGAGCGAAAGCCGCTAGACCTGTCTACCTTGGCGACGGCGATAAACTCGCTTGTCCCGTTCTGCGAATTGAACAATAAGCTCTCAGCCGGAGGGCTGGACAAAGACCAGAAGGAAGATGCCTTTAATGAGTTCACGGCTGCAATAGGGATAGACGTCCGTGTGCCGGCTGACGCCACAGAACATGTGCTGGCAGAGCTGAAGCACAGGAACCCGGCAATGGTCAATGCCGCGTCTACGGTGCAAAGGCTGTTCGAAAAGACGCAGAAGTTAGACGAGTACCTGCTTTCAAAATGCGACACTCCACAAGCAGACCAAGTTCTTGTCGGAAGGTCTGCGGAAAGGGACTACATAGCGCTCAGGTCCTTTGAGGTTTTCTTTGACAGCAGGGAAAAAGCAAAGGGCGACAAGGCAAAGCTCGAGCAGGCATTCCACGATCTTTGTGCGACGCTGTCATATTCAAACCTTAAAGAGGATTTCGTCCTTGCCCAGTACGGCAGGTTCGAACAGTCTGTAGAAGAGAATTTCGGCATGCACGCATTCGCGCTCATCGACATAATCGAGCCAACGCTTTTGGAACTGAATAGGTTCTGCACAAAAGACATGGAGCCGGTGGTGAGAGAGGCCACAGTCGCGGCAGAACTCGCAAAGCAGAACCTTACGCGCGAGCAGCTCTTCGAGCAGAGCGCAGACGAGGATTTCGAAAGCGTGCACCAGAGGGTGGAATTCCTATCGCGTGCAGTGTCCGGATTCACGATTCAGTTAAACGAGGCAAAGGATCCCGCCACGGCGCAGAGGCTTTATGCGGATCTGCAGCGGGCAAGGGCAGAGCTCGAGCAGCTCAAGAAGAGCTACAACATCGCTGCAGAGCACGAACTTGCAGGGACTCAGCCGAAGCAGCAGCAAAAGCAATCCGGCCCTACGGAAAAAGAAAAAGCGGCACTGGCATTCGAGGCACTGCAGAAGGAACTTGCTGCATATCAGATAAACCAACCATTGTGGGACGAGGCAGACAGATACGACTACTCGATCAACGGTTATCTCAGCACGCACAAGGCTGCAGACGGGCACAATCTGCTGCACGCTGACCTCGAGAAGCTTTCCGACGATCCGGCCGCTGCGGGGATTGCAGGGAAAGAGCGCGATGCCGCTTTGGTTAAGCTCTCGGCCAGGCTAAATGAGATCAAGGCCATGCCTGTACCAGACATGGCCAAATGGTTCGCCGACAACGAGGTGCGGCTCAAGGCGATGCTCACCGAGCAGTCACACCTGCGGAAGACCATAGCATATTACAAAATACTCGCCGATGTCGTCGAGAAAAGGACAAAGAAAGAGAAGGCAGCCGAAGAAAAGGCCAAAGCATCCAATGCCGACCAGCTGAAGGAGCGCGCAGACTTCGAACAAATGAAAGCATGGCTTTCCAAATGGTCGATGGACACCACTTCATGGCAGCACCTAAACGAAATGCAGTCGAAGGTCGAGGCTTTTGCCAAATCTACCGGACAGACGCTAGAGGCGATAGGGGAGAAATCTGTGACCCCGGCTCGCGTGGCGGCAGCCAGGAAGGAGATGGATGAGGCGACAGGCAGATTCAACACGATGTTCAAGAAATACATAGATCTGGCAAGCAAACTCGACCAGGCATGGGCGACCTCCAACCAAATACAGCTTGAGACCGCGCTGAAGCAGGAAGAGCTTCTGCAGCAAACGTTCAACTATTATTCGCTTCTTTCCGCAGTCGTTGATGTAGCTGTCCAAGAGCGGGCAATAAAGGAACAGCAGATTGAGGAGGCGGCTAGCAAACTTGAGGGGATAGAACAGTCGATAAAAGACCACAGAACAAGGCTTGATGCACTTAAGAAAGAAAACGAAGCGCAGGAAAAAACACTCGAAAGAGCGAAAGAGCTATTGGCGGTGAGCGAGGCAGAGGTATCTACTGGGCTCAAGGAAATCGACGACTTTATGGAAACCGAGATAGCTGCAAAGCTTTCTTCGACGCGGGAAAAGATCAAGGAACTGGCGAAGGCATCCGATGGGACATCGCAGGACGTCGCGCTCAAGGACGCTGAGATTGCCGCACAAAAAGTCCAAACCGGCGGCGAGGGCGTAGAAACCCTGGAGGCGGAGATAAAAGGAATATCCGATGCAATAAAACAGCTTAAAGGAACAAGGGCCCAGGGGCCAAGAGAGTCTGCGCAGAAGCAGCTCGCCGATGCACAGTCAAGGCTCAAGATCGCCAAAGCCGTGGCTGCAAACGAGCAGGAGGCCGCCGCGCTTAAAAAGAGGCAGCGCGAGATCGACGACGAGGTCACAAAACAGCAGGATCTCGTCGCAAAGATGGCAGCGCACAACCTGAAAAGAAAATCGCCGAATCTGTCGACGGAAGGCATGGCGGGAAGCTATCGCGCAGAGACTATGAGCCTGTTTAATCTTGTAGCGTCCGAGGAGCCGAAGTCGCTTCTGGAAAAGAAGCAAAGCGGGTTGCAGGCGCAGATCCGTCAGAAGGGCGAGAGCGCCAAGCTTGTAGCCGAAATCGAGGCGAAGCTCGCAGCAATGAAAAAGGAGAGAATCACCCTCGAGAAGGAAGCAGAAGAACAGGAGAAATCGGCCAATCTGCTGAGGACCGACCTGGACGCGAAGACCGCCGCCCTGCTTAGGGTTGGCTTTGGCCCAAAGACGTGACAGATAAGGCTTTTTGTCGCCTTTTTATAGCTTGCCAATCCATATAATTTGAATAAATAACGTCTAGAGGGTGCCATATCTGGCCAACGAGCACAAGTTCATAAAAGGTGTCATATTCCGGCTTGTAAAGAGCCATATAGCCGGGTCTACTCTCAGCTCTGTGCTTGAAGAGGCGAGGAGCAACAACATAAACGGAATGAGGACAACGATAACATTCCTCAACAACGGGGTCAACGACCCGGCAAAGGCGAGGTACAACGCAAACACATATGTGCAGATAGCAAGGCAGACCTCAAGGCTGCATCTCAACGCCGCGGTATCCGTCAGAATAAGCCAGCTCGGCTACAAGGTCAACAACGAGACATTCGAGAAATGCATGACAGACCTGATCGGAGTGGCCAGGGAGAACGGAACCCCTGTATGGATAGAGGCGGAGAGCGACATAGGGATGCAGGAGCTTTTCGACGTCTACAGGACATACAGGAAATCATACCAGAACCTCGGCATAGAAGTTCCGGTATGGTATCCGATAGAGGTCGGCACCATAAGGAAGTATTTCAAGCCGAAGGACACAGTAAAATTGACAACATACGCTTATCCGGACCCGAACCTAGCCACTGAAAACGAGGAAGAGAGGTCCAAGAAGAAGGGCAAGACATCAAGCAAAGACACCCCTTTCAAGCTGATGCTAAACAGCTACATAACGAACACCGCCAAGCTCCTCCAGGCAGGGGTGAACGTAGTTGTCCTCGACAGCGATGAGAAGACGATTGCGAAGATCGCAGGCTTCAGCAAGGAATACAAAAAGCATTTAATATTTGAACTGCCACTAGGCTACAGCAAGGGATGGCTGAAAAAGCTCGCTAAGACGAAGGCGAGCCTGAGCGTTTACACTCCGTATGGAAAGGACTGGGGCAACTATGTGATAAACAAGCTGACGATAAAGCACGGGCACATAAGAGGGTTTGCAGAGAAGGTGCTTGCAGAGAAAGATGAGATCGATGAAGAGTAAAAGCGGCGCTGCGAAGGGCCAGAAGAAAATAGCGAAGCCAAAGGCAGCGAAGCAGAAACAAAAGCCATTGCCGGCAAGGAAGCAGGTCGATCTTGTCACCGGCGGAGCGTCCGGCATAGGGGTAAGGCTTGTCAGCAAGCTTCTCGAAAGAGGGGATGAAGTCCGAGTGCTTATCTACATAAGGCCTGGAGTGAGCAGCATGGATATCCTTCAGCGGCTTCCGAGAGGGATCATTCCGTACAAGACAGACATAACGCTAAGCCAGCCAGAAAACAAGAAAGTTCTCGACGATGCATGCACCGGAGTCGACAATGTATTCCATCTTGCGGCAGTTACAGATCTCGACGACACTGCCACATACGACCGATTCATAAATGTTAACGTGGTAGGAACAGAAAATGTTCTGAGGGCTTGCATCGACAGCAATCCGCCAGAGCACCAGATACGTTTCATCTACCTCAGCAGCATATCGGTGTACGGAAACAAGCGAAGAGGGGAGATACTCACAGAAGATTCTGAGACAAGGCCATCTTCTGGCTACGGTGAGACAAAGCTCATGGCAGAGAGAGTTGTGCAATCGTTCGGCGATGCGCACGCAAACCTCCGCTACACAATACTCAGGGCAGCGAACATGTATGGGCCTAATTACGTCAGATCGTTCAACAAAGTTTTCAAGCACATAAAAGAGCAACACCTTCCTTATGTAGGAAAGGGCGACAACCACATAACGCTTGTGCACGTAGACGACGTCTCGAAGGCGATAATCATGTCGCTTGACAACCAGACTTCAGTCGGCAAAATCTACATAGTTTCAGACGGCCAGCCATACACCCTAAGGCAGCTGTTCGACAGGGCTGCGACAGATCTCAATGTTCCTCCACCACAGAAGTCTGTGCCTTCTGTGCTTGCAAAGCTGGGGGCGAAGCGTCTCAACATAGGAAGGGCAGAGCTCGAGTACCTTCTCAGCGACAGGCTTCTGAGCATAGACAAAATAAAGAGAGAGTTAAACTTCATACCGGAACACAACATAGACACGGAAAGCAAGAAGCTGACAGAGGAATTCCTCAAGAGCTATGTGCCAAAGCACATGGAGAAATGATTACACTAAGTTGATTTTATGAAAACAGGAAAAGTTGAACTTTACATCAATGAGATGCTCCAAACGAAAGGGGCATTGTTCTTCTCCCTTATCGACCCCGTCGACTACGACAGCCCCGACGACGCTATAAAAACGGCGAAGGCGACTGTCGACGGCGGAGCAGACATAGTTTGCCTGGGAGGCAGCAGCGGTGCACAGGGAGAGCTTCTTGACCTAGTCGGCAAGGGCATAAAGGACATAATAGATGTTCCTCTTGTGCTATTCCCCGGAAACATGGCAACGATAACGAAGAATGCAGACGCAATATACTTCTTGTCGCTTCTCAACTCGAGGAATCCATACTGGCATGTTCAGGCGCAGATGCTTGGAGCACCAGTAATCAGGTCTGCGGGGATAGAGCCGATACCGACCAGCTACATACTTGTACATCCAGGAGGCACAGCAGGCTGGGTGGGTGACGTAAACCTTGTCCCGAGGGAGAAGCCAAAAATCGCGGCTGCGCTTGCGCTGACAGGCCAGTATTTCGGACACAGACTTACTTTGATGGACACAGGGTCAAACCCGAAGCTGCAGAACTCCGGCCACATACCTAACGAGATGATAAAGGCAGTGCGGTCCGTCACAGACATACCGCTCATAGCAGCCGGTGGAGTCACTACTCCGAAAGAGCTTCGCGAAGTGCTGGCAAGCGGCGCAGATGCTGTGCAGATAGGCACAGCTTTCGAGGGGGACGTGGGCGAGGTGGCAAAGAAAGCCAAGGCGTTCGCAGAGATCTTCAAGGAAGAGGGCGCGAAGAAGCTGAAGTGACATGCGCAGCATAAACAGCCAGGAATTGGGCATCCTTGTCGACGAACTCGCAGGCATTTCCGGATTCTACATAGACAGATTCTACGAGATAGACGAAGGAAGGTTCAGGCTAAAGGTAAGCAAAAAAGGGGAGCAGGCGAACCTGCAGATAATACTTTCGCGTGCGATCGGCAGAACCGACTATGTCGAGACAAGGGAGAAGCCGACAGACTTCGCAGTCGCGACAAGAAAAAGAATAGAGGGATTCATGATAGACAGCGTTACGCAATTAAACGGCGACAGAATTGTGGTCATTGCTCTGCACAAGGGAGAATCGCACGTCAATATAATACTGGAGATGTTCGGAAAGGGCAATTTCATAATCACAGACGAGCAAAAAATGATAACGCTTGCATACGATGCACACGAATACAAGGACAGGAGCATAAAGCCAGGCCTGGAATACATGCCGCCGCCGAAGTCGACGGCTCCTGCAAGCAAAGATCGCGTTCTAAAGCCGACAATATTCAGGAACAAAGAAGGAAAAGCGGTCGACTACTCATTTTTCGACGACAAAAAAGAGGGATTTGTAGCAGAGCACCCAGAATCTTTCCAGAAAATGTTGGATATATTCTGCCACGATAACCCGATGGAGGCCAAAAAGGAGCAGACTTCGCACGAAAAGCTGATAGAGGAGATCAACGCAAGCATAGCAAAGCAGCAAAAGATACTAGACAGTCTAGATGCGGAGATAGCGAAGAACAAGGAAATGGGAGACAAGCTCTTCAAGAATATCGCAGTCCTCAACGAAATGCTCAAGGCCGCTAGAGAGAACAAGAGGGTGACGAAAGAAGAGCTGCAACAGCGCACTAAAATAAAGGTATTAAATGTTGACTTGAAAGATAAGACAGTCACAGTAGAGGTGGAATGATGACATTCAATATTGTATTCTTGGGAACTGGCGGCTCCATGCCTACAAAGGATAGAGGGCTTCCTGCAGTTTCTGTGGAGCACGAAGGAGAAATGCTGCTCTTCGACTGCGGAGAAGGCACCCAGATGCAGGCAATGCGCTTCGGCGTCAATCTCTCGAAGCTCAGGGCGATATTCGTAACTCACACGCACGGAGACCATGTGATCGGCATAGCCGGCCTTGTAAGAACTCTGGCGATCAGCAAAAGGCAAGCCCCGCTCCGAATCTTTGTTCCAAAGGGAGAGGAGAAAATGATATTGTCGCTTCTGACATTTGACAGGGCGATAATCGACTATCCCATTGTCATCGAAGGAATCGGCGCAGGAACCGTGTACAAGGGCAAGGATTTCACAGTCAGCGCGTTCAAGCTAAGCCACAGCGTTCCTACGGTTGGATATGTTCTTAAGGAGAACGACAGGCCGAAGTTCATCAAGGAAAAGTGCATCAGGCTCGGGATAAAGGGCGTGATGTTCCAGGAACTTATAAAGAAAGGATATGTCATGGTGAAGGGAAAAAGGATAAAGCTTGCAGATGTGTCGACGAAAACAGTAGGGAAGAAGATGGTTTATGCAACCGACACGAGGCCTACGCAGGCGACTGTCACCGCAGCGAAAGACGCGGATCTTCTGATCCACGAATCAAGTTTCGCGCACGAACACCACGAAAGGGCGAAAGAGCGGTCGCACTCCACCGCAAGGGAAGCGGCCCACATAGCCAAAAAAGCGAGGGTGAAGATGCTGGTGCTATTCCACATAAGCGCTAGGTACAAGGCTCACGGGCAGCACATAAGCGATGCAAAGGAAGTATTTAAGAATTCTCAGGCAGCAAAAGATGGTCTAAGGATAACAATCTAGCACGGGCTCGTAGTCGAATGGTAAGACGTCACGTTGACAACGTGAAGATCAGGGGTTCGATTCCCTTCGGGCCCATTTTCATTGTGAGTATCATGGCAGATAAAAACGGAATAACTCTTTTGCACACTGCACTAATAATTTATTTAATCGGAATAATCCTGAACGCTGCCGCTAGCCTGACTATTGGCGCGTACGGTTTTCTGTTCGGTCTCAGCGTATACGGATCATACAGCTTGACAACCTTCACGTCGCAGTTGGGCTTGGTTCTATCGGTTATAGCCCTATTCTTCATGAGAAAAGGGTTTAAGGCGCTGCAACTTGGCAAAGCATGGTACAATATCGGTGCACAAGGCGCAACAGTGCAAATGCCCGGCGTTGTACTCATCTTGATAGGCACTGCGATAACTGCAAGTATACTTTCCGCAAGCGCCGGAGCGGGGATATCCACCGCAGCAAACAATTTATCGTTGGCAGGGATAGGGATCACATTTCTCGGTTATGCTCTGTACTTTTTAGGGAGCATTCTTGTGGCGGTCGGCTTTTCAAGACTCGGTGCCGACAACTCTAATGGCATACTCAAGGCAGGGGGTGTGCTTTATGTTATATTCAATTTCCTTGGAGTGCTGTTGCTATTGTCTGGCATACACGGACTTGTGAAAAGAGGCGTTAAAGGCAAGAATTAAATACCTGGAAAATGTATTTCGGAGTGATAACATGGAAAGAGTATTGTTGACTGGTGCGACTGGCTTTATAGGGCAGGAACTTCTCAAGCGGCTTTCGACCGGGGAGAACAAAGAGAAGTACGAGGTACACGCGCTACAGAGGTATGTAACTGGAAGATATTCTCTAGACAGGGGAAGCACAGTAATGCACTATGCCAACCTTACCGATTACTCCGCGATAAAGCGAATAATAAAGGACGTCCTTCCTGACTATGTTCTCCACATAGCTGCGATAAGCCCTGTAAGCTTCAGCTTCGACCACTATGTCGAAGTGGGAGAAGTCGACTACATAGCAACGACAAACCTTGCTGAGACCTGCTACAGAGAAGTTCCGAACTTCAAGCAGTTCCTTTTTGCGTCGACAAGCGAGACATATGGGCTGACAGCGAAGACTAAGAACGACATACTCACAGAAGATTCGATGCCTTCTCCGAACAGCCCATACGCGGTTGCAAAGGCCGCATGCGACATGTATCTAAGGTACATGGGACTCGCATACGATTTCCCATACACCCTCGTAAGGCCGTTCAACACGTACGGAAGAAAAGACAACACACACTTTTTCATAGAAAGGACAATAACGCAGATGCTCAAAGGAGAATCAGTAAACCTTGGCGACCCTGCCGCAGTGAGGGACTGGGTTTATGTCGACGACCATGTTGACATTTATCTAAAGGCCCTCGGCAACAAGAAGGCGATTGGCCAGGCCATTCAGGCGTGCTCCGGCAAGGGCTACACCACAAAGGAAACTGCAGAGATAATTGCAAAGCTCACTGGCTACAAGGGATCAATCAACTGGAATGCAACTCCTCCAAGGCCTCTCGACGCAAAGGTGCTGATCGGAGACAACAGGAAGGCGAAGGAACTCATAGGCTGGACTCCGAAGTACACGCTAGAAGAGGGCCTGAAGAAAACAATCGAGTATTGGCGAACCAAGTCCTCGAAGTAAAAAGAAAATAAAAAGAAATTTTTATCAACGCGGTCCTTCCGGAAGGTTGAAATTCTGCTCAAAGAGCTTCTCCACAAAAACAACAAGACCGCCCTCTTTCCTTATGAACTCCCTTGCTCCCTCTTCGAAATTCGCCCTTCTTTCTGCGTACGCTGTAAATGAATTCAAGAAAGCTGAAACCAGCAGCATGCATCCATCCCTTCGGCCTTCTATTCCGGCTTGCACCTCCTCGGGGTTTGCGATAAGGTCTCTCAGCACGTCTATTCTGCTTCCAAGCTCTGCCCTGTATGCTTTTTCTACTGATCCGTAATCAAGCACGTCTGCAACACCCTCGAGCGCCAGTGCTGTTGCACCTAGTCGCATATCTCTGAGTTGCTCCACGATTGGCGCCGTAAGCTCTCTGTAAGATGTAAAAGGCGTCTCTATTCTTCTTGCCATTCTTGCTGCTCCCATTAATCTAGTCATATAAATCCGGCATCAGTGTGTTTTATATAATATTTAAATCTTACTTTCTGGACGATTCGCCACAGAGCGTGAGCGCCTTTACCATCAGCTTCTTCTCCTCCGCAGTGAAAAGGCCTTCTGCCTTGAATAGCTTGCTGCCCACAAGCGAACGCAGGGCTTCGGTCCTGTGTGTTTTTGGTCCGCCTGAGCTCTTGGCGAGTATTAACGATGGATCTTTTTCATTGACTTCCATGCTTGCGCTATCGAACCAGTCGGCGAATGTCCTTCCGTAATCTGTGAGAGAGGTTATTTTCTCCACAGCTACGATAAACTTCTTTGCGTCTTCGATCCTAGCCAGCTTTTCAGGAGTAAGCGCCTTTGGGTTGGATTCCTCTTTTGCGATGTAGTCTGAGAAGCTTCTTGTAAGATTTTCCTTTTGGTCGGTAAGATGCCTTATCAGGAACAATCCTTGCTCCATCTCACCGCTCCTCTCGAGCTCCATCGGCATGAATGTGCCGCTGATAGCCATTCGCTTGGCCCCTATTTCCTTGTAAAGGAGGTCGATAGCCTCTTCTATGCAGACGTTCTTGCACTTTATCATGAGAGCCTGCGCCTCCATCCATGCCGGTATTTCGTTGCCGGATTTTGCCTTCGCCATAGCAAGAGTTTGAATCACAAGCCTTTTTAATCATACCCAATAATATAATAGCCGTAAAAGGGCAACTCTTTTTATGGCCTCGGTGGTGTAATGGCCGCACGGAAGGCTGTGGACCTTCAGGAGCGGGTCCGATTCCCGCCTGAGGCCCTTTTCGATTTACGAAGGTATAAATACCAAAACGATGTGATTGTTTTTAGGTGTTATGGTGTCAGCATCTAGCAAACCACACGCATCGCCTTCTTTGACAAGAGCAGGCCCCGATTTCGGCGACAGAAGCTTGAGGGTAGAAGCACAACTCAATCTTTACTTGTGCGACCCTGCTACTGCAGCAGGCAAAATCTTTGAGCTTTTCAAAAGGTACTATCGCGCTGAACTTGATACGATATTGAAAGAGGCGCCTGACGGCATACCTGCAAGCTTGCCAAACAAGCCAGAACTATCCCGACTATTCGCAGCTGCGGCAAGCCAAGGGTACCACACACTTCACAGAGCAGGGCAGCAAGAGGCAGTGTGCGAAGCGCTCGTCAGAATCATAGAAGCAGGGCCGCGTGACTTCAATCACTGGGATTATCTTCAGTACATAGACTCTCCAGAGCTTTTTGTTGATGTCATCTTGTACTACCTAACACACCAGACCTATCTTTTCTGGGATTATGTATATGCAAACAGAATTGCTCTGACCGATATGAAAAATTATGCTTTTTCGAGCGAAGAGGAACCAGATGTCAGAAGGCGTTTTATGGGCTTGCAAGAGAAAGCGCTTTATCCTGGCAACGGGCGATTTAGGCCAGGAGTGGCTTGCAGCGAGTTTCTTGCTATGCGCATTCTTCTGGATCCGCATTTCACAGACGAAAAAATCATTGCCGAGTATCTGCAGTCCGCGGATAGCAAATTCATAGAGAGAATGGTGAAGGCGGTCGTGAAGTTGCAAATTACCTGTGGTCTTATATCTACAGAAGAGTCAATCAAAACTGCAAAATCGTTCCTTCCACAGCAGCTTCAAGGGACCGCAGACAAATACGTTGAGGAATTCAGGCATCTCGGAATAGACGACGTCAGGGCGAAGCGCAGAAAAGGATGATGTCCATGCCTGGAGCCAAAAGCGTAAATCTCGATGAGAAGATAGTCCAGCATCTTGTGCACATACGGAACGACTTCGGCCAAGAATACGCATTTCCTATTGTTTTTGAACTAGAGCTCAGCGCCTCAAGGAAAGACATCGTCTCGGCATTGGCTAGATTGTGCAGAGATGGGAAGGTAAAGGAAGCGAGTATCAACCTACCAGAGCTTAAAAATCGTTCCGCAAAATGCTACGGCCTGCCAAGTGCTGGCAAACCCTCTCTAGAAAAGCGGCGTTAGAATACGTTAATAGCCCACCATCTCATGAGCTTCTTTATGAACATCCTGAATCCAGATGTGTTCTTCTTGATGTCCTTTACCATTGCCTTGTAGAGTACCTTTTCTTCAGAGTCGAGCTTTCCCTCTTTGATGATCTCTTGTCGTTTTCCGTCGACAATCTGTACCTCAGTTTTGCTGATTACGTCTTTCTTTACCATGTTGTACCATTCGTCCAGCGAGCTTGCGTTGACGTCTTTGTCCTTCAGCACCGCCATCATGTCTCCCATGGTGAGCTTTCTTGACTGTTTTGTCTCGTGCTCGTGCAGAAGCGGCCTCATTATCGCCTTGTCGCAAAGCCTTTCCACGTCTGCAGGTGAGTATCCCGCAGTCGCCCTTGCAAGTCTTCCATAGCCAAGCCTTCCTTTAGGTGTGTTCCTGGTCGCGTACTCGAACATCCTCTTTCGCTCTTTGTACTTTGGCGGAGGAACGTAAATGTGGTCTCCGAATCTTCCTGATCTCTTGAGAGCAGGATCAATGTCCCAAGGCGTGTTGGTTGCAGCGAGAACGTATAGTCCTTCCGGATTCGCCTCTACTCCGCTCATCTCCACTAGGAATTGGTTGACCGCAAGCCTAAGCGCAGAGCTTTCTCCGCCGCCTGGCCCTCCGCTATCCCTCTTCACTCCAAGAGCGTCGAGTTCGTCGAAGAATATTATGCAGGGAGGGTTCTTCCTGGCCTGCTCGAAAATTGCGTGAAGGTTCTTCTCTGTGTTTCCTGTGTACATGTCGACGATCTGGTTGACACGGGCGATTATGACATTGGCTCCGGCCTCTCCGGCTATTGCGTTGACGACGTGCGTTTTTCCGACTCCTGGCGGACCATAGAGCAGTGTGCCTAGTCCGAGCTTCTTTCCGTATTTCCTGAACAAGCTTGGGTCCTCGATAGCGAGTATGATGTTCTCTCTCAAATATTTCTTCATCTTGTCGAGTCCGACAACGTTCTCGAACTTCATCTTCGACTTGTAGAATGCAACTTTCTTGATCTGCCCTTCTTCTATCTTTGTCTCTCCGTAATCGTACTTCTCCAATTCCACCTGCTTTGTCTTTGCGCTCTTTCCATACGTGGAATCGACGTGAATCAGGCTATCGATGTGCTCAAGCCTGTTCTTCGCTTCTGAGTAATCAGGATTGTTTGCCAGCGCTTTTTCGTACCAGAATCTTGCCCCGAGAAGGTCGTTCATGCTCTCCGCCATGTCGCCGACAAGCAGTGGAGCGTCTGCGCTCTTCGGCTGAAGCTCCATCACCACTTCAAGGTCCTTCTTCGCGGCGCTGTAGTTGTTGAGAATTCTGTAAGTCAGTGCCCTGTTGAAATAAGCGTCAGGATATTTTGGGTCTACCTTTATCGCCTCTGTGTACTCGCCAAGCGAATCGTTGTAGTTTCCTCCCTCGAAAAGCGTGTTTCCTTTTTTCCAGTGATCCTTCGCTAGCGGGTCGACTGGCTTTGCTGCTGCGGCAGGCGCTGCTGGAGCTGATGGCGGCGTGGCCGCTGACTGAGGCTTCGCTGGAGTCCCTTTGCCTGCCCCTCCTGCGCCCTGGTTTCCCGCACCAGGCGGCGGTGTCTTGTCGACCAATCTTATCGCCTAAGTATAACTCAATTCTAAGGTATTTATTCCTTTTGTAATGGCTTTTCGGTTACATTCCCTCGAAGAAATTAATGTATTTTTCTATGCTCTGGTCGTTGATTGCTTCCGGTCCCTTGAGCTTCGTTGCGTTCACATTCTTGAATAGCTGCCGTTCTATGTCCTCTCCAGCGATCTGCAGCCTTTCAGCCAGTTCATCGCTGATGTCCACCTTTCCTTTATATCTTTTCTTCAAGTCGAACCATCGCTGGTGGAGCGTGACTATGCCGGTCGGCGCAACTCTTTGATCTGCGTAATTGCATATCTTTGTCTCCCAGTCGTTTTCTTTGAATATCTTTTCATTATTCAGCAGTACGAACTTGTGTAGTATCTCAAGGATTCTATCGCTCGCCCCTGCCTCTTTTGCCATGTTAATAGTCGCTTCGTGATCGTCCCTTCCGTATTTCTGGATTACTTCCTCTTTCAGTTCCTTCCAGTGGTCAAGCCTTTTTGCGTCCTCTGGCACCATGAACTGCGTTGCGTTCAGGCTATCAAGATCGAATTTGACTATGTTTCCCAAATCATGGATCAATGCAGTGGCGACTGCATCGTCTTTGTTTATTTTTGGGCCTTTCCAGTTGTCGCAGATTATTTTGCAGACTCCTGCGGCCCTCATCATGTGCATGCGAAGATTCTGTGGGATGTCAAACATCTCGTAGATGTCCTGTATCTGCTCAATAATTTCTTCACTGTCAGTCATTCTATTTACCTAGGTTATCCAACAAGATGTTCAACCTTTTGTCTACTTCCTTTATGCCATGGTGCTCTCGCGGAAGGTTATTGAGAGTTATGCTCTTAAACCTTTTTGCGATGTCCTTCGCGGTCTGATGAAGCTCCTTTAGCCCTTCTGCCTTGACTTTGTAATGTCCCTTCAGCTGTCTTATCACCAGTTCGCTGTCGGAATAAAGCTCCACGTCTACCTCATCGGGCTTGTATCGCTCCGCGCACCACTTTAGCGCAAGGATCACAGCGGTGTACTCGGCGAAGTTGTTCGTCTTTATGCCGTTGTAGACCTCTTTTTCCTCTGCTACGTTGCCCCTAGCGTCGTATATCCTGTAGCCTGACGCGCTCGGTCCCGGGTTTCCGCGTGCAGCGCCGTCGGTATAGATCACAAGCTTTACCAGAAGAACACCAAAAGAGATTTGCAAGCAATCTTTATTAATGCAGCAGACTCAAGTTTAGCGTGGTCACTTGGCCTATGAAAATCTAAAGGCGATAGTGCTCGTCGGAGGTCTTGGCACAAGGCTCAGGCCGATTACGCACACAGTCCCAAAACAGCTCATCAGCATAGCCGGCCAGCCAGTCCTCTATCACGTATTCGACATGATGCCTAGGGCAGTGAAGGAGATAACGATAGCATGCGGATACAAAGCCGATTATGTTATAAACTACATCAAAGAGCATCCTTACAGAATACCTATCAAAGTCGTAAGAGAAGAGACGCAGCTCGGCACAGCCGGCGCGATGCTCAACGCAGTTTCAGGGGCATCGGATCCTGTCGTCGTCGTAAACGGCGACCTTATCTCTGGAGTGGACATGGAAGCAATGCTCAAGCAACACGAGGAGAGAAAGGCGTACGGGACTATGAGCCTGATAGAAGTCGAAGACCCAAGCGCATACGGAGTTGCAGCGCTCGACAATGACGACAGAATAATGGAGTTCGTGGAGAAACCGAAGAGAGAAGATGCGCCTTCACGTTGGGTGAACGCAGGGGCATCAATATGGAGCAAAGACGTCTTCAATGCAATCCCTTCTGGAAGAGAGGTTTCATTCGAGAGAGAAATACTGCCAAAGCTCCTTGAGAAGCCGATCTACGGATTCAAGTTCAATGCGTTTTGGGAAGATGCAGGCACACCGGAGCGCATGCTAAACTCGCAGAAAATAGTTTTCGACAACAAGAAGGTTCCAAGATTCGCGGATGTGGAGGGCGCAAAGATAATCCCTCCGGTCGCAGTTGGCAGAAACTGCAAGGCTTCGGGCGCATCAATTGGCGAATACGTCACAATCGGCGACAACGTGACAATCGGAAACAACTGCATAATCGAAGACTCGATAGTGCTTGATGACGTCACGATCGGCGAGAACTCTGTTGTATTGCACTCGATTGTCGGAAAAGGAACAGTGATCCCTTCAAACACCAGGCTTGACAGCAAATGCATTGCAAACGAAGGGAAGTAGTTAAATAATCCTGTTTTCAAGTATTGTTGGTGAGGTTTTGGCGGACTACACCGACGACCAAGGAATTCAGCTTGTTAGAGCGGCACGCAGCAGCATCGAACTTCAGATAAGAAGCCCGTTCTTCAATCCAAAAATGGTGTCGGACAGCCTGGAGCAGATAAACGGCAACGACATCGTGTCGATCAAGATAATACATCACCCAACAAAGACGCTTAGGAGCTTTTTCACAACAGAGCACAAAAAGGACAGCATAGTCCACAGCGTGATAAATGCTGCTCTCACAGCCGCATTCAAGAATCCAAACACCATTCCTATGTCTGAGAAAGAGCTAGACGAACATGTGATACGGCTCGACATACTTGCTGAGCCTGTCCTCATGGAAGGAAGTTACGTCTCACGGCTCAAGAGCTTCGAGCTTGGAAAGCACGGCATAATTGTAGAATACGGGTCGCACAAAAGCATGCTGCTGCCGAGCTATGCAACCGACAGAAGGATAGACAAGAGCACATTCATGGGAGACGCGTGCGAAGCTGCAGGGCTTCCAAGGAATTATTGGAAGCAACCAAACGTCAAGATCTACAAGTTCGACACGCAGACGTTTGCAGAGGAGAATCCAAACGGAAATGTGTCACGAATATAAATAACAGTGCCGTATAATCCTTAAGGGGGTAAATTGACTAATGATCTTCCTAGTTACATAAAGTATCTGGACTCAAAAGACCGACTTATCGACGTCAAAAGGACTGTCAGCCCAGAGCTCGAGATAACCGCTTTTACAGACAAGGCAAACCGAGTGAGCAGGCACGAAAGCAAGGCACTTCTTTTCAGCGACGTTCTCGGCTATGACATACCTGTAGTTACAAACCTTTTCGGGTCGTCCAGTTCGCTGCAAGAGCTTTTCGGAAGCACATATGCGAAGGAACTACTGTCAAACATAAGCGCGATAAAGTCTCAGAAGGCAGGGCTGCCGCTGATCAAGAGCGCAAAGATGCTGATGAGTTCGAAGCCGAAGGTCGTCGCTTTCCAAAACGGCAAATACCAAAGGCTAAAGAGCCTTGACGAACTTCCGATTCTGAAAGTGTGGCCAAACGACGCAGGGAAATTCATAACACAAGGACTTGTAATAACCGAAAGCCCGAAGGACCAGACTCCTAACATAGGAATATACAGAATGCAGGTTTTCGACGGAGAAACGACAGGAATGCACTGGCAGGCGCAGAAAGGAGGCGCGATCCACGCGCAAGAGGCAAAGGAGAGAGGTGCGCTTCTAAACGTAAGCGTTGCAATCGGCTCGGATCCACTCAATGTTGTATCTGCAGTGACCCCGCTTCCTCCGGGAATGAACGAATTCTCCTTTTCTGGAGTGATTAGAGGCTCGAGCACAGTGCTGATGAAGAATGGAAAGTATCCTGCGGTGCCTGCGAACTCAGAAATAATAATCAACGGCAAGGTGGACCCGAACGAACTTCGCATGGAAGGGCCATTTGGAGACCATACTGGTTACTACTCGATAGCAGAAAAGTATCCGGTGTTCCATGTCGAGTCAATCTATGCAAAGAAGAAACCGATATACGCCGCTAGTGTTGTCGGTTTCCCATGGCATGAAGACGCAGTCATCGGCCAATTCGTCTTCGACTTCATGAAGCCGCTCATCAAATCGCTCAACGAAAGCATCGTCGACATCTACCTTCCTCCTGAAGGGATCTTCACGAACATGTGCTTCGTGTCGATCAAGAAGCGATTTCCCGGCGAGGCGAAGAAGGTCATGTTCTCAATTCTGGGAATGGGACAGCTATCATTCACAAAGATACTCGTCGTGTTCGACGATGACATCAACATAAGAGACCTGAGTCAAGTAACTTGGGCGCTTGCAACGAGAATCGATCCGCAACGCGACGTCCAGATAATCAAGGATGCCACTGCCGACTCTCTCGATCACACCACAGACCTTCCGGCGTTCGGCTCAAAGATGCTGATCGACGCAACTAAGAAGACAAAGGCTGAAGGCTACACACGCGAGTGGCCTGAAACCATATCGCTTCCGAAAGAACTTGTAAACGAGGTAGAGAAGAAATGGGACTCGTTGAAAAAATAATCAACGTTCCTGGTCTGATAAAGATCGAGAACTCGCTGTTTGTGCTTCCGTTCACTTACATAGGCATGCTTTCTGCAGGCAGCGTGTCCGTTTTGCAGTTCGCCCTGATCACACTTGCGCTTATCACTGCGCGAGGATCCGCTTTTGCCGCAAACCGCTTTATAGGAAGGAGATTCGACGAAACCAATCCGAAGAAAAAGAATTGGAGCAGCGTGAAATTGTATTCGAAGTTTGAACTCGCAATCATATTCATTGCCTTTACAGTTGTCTTTTTTGCCTGTGCCGACGTGCTGAACACTCTTGCACTTACGCTTGCGCCATTCGTCATTCTGATCATGGTTGCCGAGCCGTACGTAAAGAGGTACACTGCACACCGGCATCTTACAATGGGGCTTGTCATCGGCCTTGGGATACTCGGAGGCTACATCGGAATAGCCGGATCATTTCCTACTCGGTGGGCGCTGTACGTCCTTCTTCTCGGCTACATGTGCTTCTCTGCAAGCAACGACATAATCTACACGCTCGGCCACGTCGACTTCGACAAGGCTAACGGCCTGAAGACATACCCTGTCGTCTACGGGAAGAAGATGGCGAACAAGATCTCGTTCTTCCTCCACATGTGGGCAGCCACGCTATTCGCATATTTCGGGCTTCTCATCGGCTCCGGGGCAATGATAGTCACTTCACTTGTCATACTCTTCATCTTCATAGCAGAGCACAAAAGGCTCCTTGATGGAAGCCAAGAAGCCGCAGGCCTGGCATTCTTCAACTACAATGCGACTGTGTCAATGCTGATGCTGGCCGCGTTCGTAGGGTTCAGCATACTCTGAGCCAACGTAAGGCATTAAAATACTCACCGCTAAATGGTTTAGAAGGGGCCCGTAGCCCAGCTTGGTTAGAGCGTTCGACTGATATGGCTTTCAAAAGCCATTAGAAATCGAAAGGTCGGGAGTTCAAATCTCCCCGGGCCCATCACTTAAGAAAAGCGTATCCCAATGTCTGATAAATCAGCTTCGCTGCGAGGAAGTTCGGCGCAACCATTCCAGGAATAGGATTCAGCTCGTTCACGTCCATGCCGATGAGCTTTTTCTTCGCCAGCACACCTTTCATTATGCTCTTTAGCTGCGAGTAGCACATTCCGTCCGGTTCTGGTGTTCCTGTGCTCGGCATCTCGCTCGGGTCCAAGACGTCGAGGTCAAGCGTTATGTAAATGTTTTCCTTTGTGTTCTTTAGTATTGTGTCGATTATCTTTTTTCCGTCCATTCCTCTCATGTCCTTCAAGTAGAATATCTCTTTCTCGTGTTCGTGGGCGCTGTCCTTGTCTATGCTTCGCACACCAACGCTAAAGCAGCTCTTGCACATCTCTCTGATGCGAGCCATCACGCACGCATGGCAGTACTTCGTGCTCATGAATTCGTCTCGTGAATCGGCGTGCGCGTCGAAGTGGAGAACGCTGAAGTCCTTGTACTTCTTCGCAATCGCCTTAACTGCTCCCACAGCTATGGTGTGCTCTCCTCCCAAAAGCAACGGCATCTTCCCATCTTCTAAGACTATCGACACCTCCTTTGCAATCCTGTTTACCATGCCTTCTGGGCTGTTGTAATCCGGAGCAATCTCGTCAAGCGTGAAAATGCCTATCTTGTCTGCTATCACTTCGTCGAACTCTTCGCTGTACAGCTCCAATGCTCTGCTTGCATCGATTATCGCCCTTGGCCCCTCTCTTGAGCCGACCTTGAACGTAGACGTCGAATCGTATGGAACAGGCAGCACCGCTACCTTTGCTGTCTTGTAATCCTGGCCCTCCAGGCCGAACAGATTGTAAGGTGCGGTTGTATTCAGCACAGCCATGACAAAGGCTTCGGTTTTCTAGTTTTTAAGGCTATCGCTGTGCCTGAAAACAAAGAAAAAGAAAGAAAAAAAAAGAAAAACAAAAACGTGTCGCTTTACATCATTTCCCACGATGCGCCTAGGTATGTCAGAACAAGTCCGACCATTGCCCAGAGGAACCATGATGTACCGCCAGTCAAGATTATGAACGTCATTCCGCCCCACATTACAAACTTCCATAGGACGTTGCTCATCATCTTGTCACCGCCCTTCGCCATGCCTGCTAGTCCGCCTAGCCCCATGAAGAAGAGGGTTATAGTGCTGAAGATTGCCGCAGCAACGACGAACGGCGCAAGGAACTGCGCTGCGTTCAGCCATGCACTGCCAGACGCTCCGGCATTATACCAGCTGTATGCGACATAGAGGTACACTAGTGATCCAAGGAACACTAGGGCTGCCCCTGCTGTCATAGACGATTTTTTGGCCGCCATTTCTATCACTTTATATAGACCCTCAATGGCAAGCTTTAAAAAGGTTCTCCCAGTCTTCGTAGGGAGTGAAATGGGGATAGGACAAACGACGTATTATTGAGTAGATGGCGACGTACGCTGCAGTCCAGTCCATCAACTTCCGTCGGCGGTGGGCTCAATGACTAAAGGATATTATTAAATATGTGGTGATTGCCATCTATCGTGCGACCAATCAAGTGTTTTTATGGCAAGATTATTGGTAACGGGTTCGTCTGGCTTCATAGGTTCTGCGATATGTAGCGTAGCCCTCAGAAAAGGCTACGAAGTAGTTGGACTGTCGGACAAGGAACCGACTGTCAAAGGCATAGAAGCCATACAAGGCGATATCACGCAGCCGGAATCAGTGAAGGATGCGATGCAGGGAGTCGATGCAGTGATACATCTCGCTGCAATAACAGTACAGAACGAATTCGAGAAGGATCCAAGGCGATGCCTCCAAATCAACGTTGACGGCTTTGCCAATGTGATCCAGCAAGCTAGCGAACAGGGAGTCCGTTTCCTCTATGCATCTTCGTCTTATGTTTATCCATCAACAGATTTTTCTGAAACCGCTCCGATCGATATAAACCAGCAGCCGAACATATACGCAAGGACAAAGATAATGAACGAGATGATTGCAAATTTCTATGCTGAATTGCATAGACTATCGAGTGGAGAGCGCGGCATAGCTTCTCTAGGCCTCAGGTTCTTCAACGTTTACGGGATAGGAGAGGCTACAAAAGGCCCATACACCAGCGTCATAAGCAAGTTCGCGGAGAACAAGGCAAAAGGGGAAAAGATAGAAGTCTACAGGGCCCTTTCCGGAGAAGGCGGAGCATCAAAGGACATGGTGAACATAAAGGATGTAGCAGAGATAACAGTAAGGCTTCTCGAGACAAAGGAAACAGGAGTCATTAACGTAGGCACTGGGGTTGCCACGCCGTATTGGGACATAGCGCAGATGATCGATTCGGCAAACGCAGTGTGGGTCAAGAACCCGCTTAGCACTTACCAGACCTTCACAAAGGCAGACACTACAAAGCTAATGAGCGTGCTTGGCGGCTACAAATTCGTTTCGATAAAAGACGGAGTGGAGGAAATTCTCAGGCATAAGGGCTTGATATGACGAAGAAACTTTTCATAACAGGAATATCCGGCTTCATAGGCCGCCACGTCGCAAAAGAGGCGGTCAACCGAGGCTATGAAGTAAGCGGAATGGACCTAAAGGAACTATTTCTAGAAAAGACAAAGATATACAAAGGAGACATAACCGACAAAGAAAGGGTAGCGCAGATTTTCAGCGAGGTTAAGCCTGATTATGTGATCCATCTCGCCGCAATAACAGCCAACACGGAATTCAGGAAAATGCTGGAGGGAAGTTATCGCGTAAATGTAAACGGATTCATCAACGTCATAGAAGCTGCAGTGAAGAACGGCTGCAAGCGATTCGTATATGCATCGAGCTCTGCGGTCTACTTGGAGGGAAGCGACTACAGCGAGACGACAAAGCTCGACATCGACAAGCAGAAGAACCACTACGCAAAGACGAAGATGATAAACGAGATGATTGCGAACTCTTACGAGGACATTTACAAAATGAAGACGATCGGCCTCAGGTTCTTCAACACCTACGGACCGACAGGAGAGGAAAAGGGAGACACTGCAAACATAGTCAACATGTTCATGAAGGCGAAGCGTGACGGAAAGCCGTTGGTCATCTACGGAGACGGAAAGCAGGCGCGCGACATGATCTACATAGACGACGCTGTGAACATCGCGCTAGGAATACTTGAAAACGGCACAGAGAGCGTCTACAACGTCGGATCAGGAACTGCAGTCAGCTTCAAAAGGATAGCAGAACTAGTCGACAAAAACCACATCCAGTACATCCCGAATCCATTGCCTACAAACCAGTATCAATACTACACACAGGCAAACACAAAGAGAACGCTCTCGCTTTTCAAGAACTACAAGTTTACGCCGATCGAAGAAGGAGTGAAACGATCAGACTTCATAAGAGTGGCGGTTCTCAGCATAGCAAGAGAAATCCCTGGATTCAGGAACGACTTCTCCGAATATGCAGAAAACCTGGCGAAGAACCTGCAGTCGACAGTAACCGGAAGAGTCGATCTGATCCACGCGCTCGGAAAGCTGAAGCAGAACGATGCGGCAAGCCTTATCTATCTCAACACACTGTTCAAGAGGAAGGTAAAGGAGCTTGCTGGCAAGGACTATGACGTAATTCACATAACCAATCAAGAAATGGGATTCGCAGCAAGGATACTCAAGACTGCGAAGATAAGGGCGAAGGTCGTAGTAACTGTGCACGATGTAGTTAGGCTAGAGAAGAATTACCACCATGGAGCAATGCAGAGGATGTATGACAAAGTGGTGAAGTCGAACATAGAAGATGCGCTGCAGTACTCAGATTTCGTTGTTTTCAATTCTGAACAAACACAGAAAGAACTAGCAGCGAAGGCAAATCTCGCGAAGCCTTGGAAGGTAATCCCGCTCGGAATTCCTGACAAGATCGCGTTGTACCCATCGCAGAAGAAAGAAGGTAATGGCAAGTTCAATGTCGGCTATCTTGATGCGCTTGTGCAGCACAAGAATCCGATCTTTGTGCTCAAGACGGCAAAGCACGCTGGCGACGGATTCCACTTTATGATATATGGAGAAGGACCAGAGCATTCGTCTCTCGCAAAGTACAAGAGCGAAAACAATCTCGGCAACGTTACATTCAAGAAGTTTGACGGCAGCGAAGAGATAGTCGGCATATACGACTCATTCGACTCTATGATTGTGCCGAGCCAGTCTGAAGGATTCGGAGTCCAGATAATCGAGGCGCAGGCCAGGGGAATTCCTGTTATAATCTGCAAGGGAAGCAAGATTCCAGAAGAGGTGAGAAAGAACTGCATAGAAGCTTCAGACGAAGTGGATGCAGCGCGGATACTCAACGGGCTGAAGGCAAACGGCGTCAATGCAAAGGAAAGGAACAAGCGAATCTCATATGCAAAAGGATTCACATGGAGCGAGACTGCAAAGAAGACTGTAGACCTGTACCGCAGCATAGTCGGTTAATCCAATTCCAGCTTCTTGAACAGCCCTTCGTAGAAAGGCCAAGTGTTTGACACAGAGAATCGTTTCAGGTTATCGGTGTTCTTGATAAAAGCGCTCTTGTTTTTGCTTCTGACGATTTTTGCAAGAAGGTCGGGAAGCTTCGATTCGTCGTCGACATTGCACAGCTCTTTCACTTCGTCCGGTATTGGCGTGTAAGATGGAAGGACAACAGGCACACCCAGCGACACGCTTTCGAGAACTATTATGCTGAGGCCTTCTCTCTCTGACATCTGCAAAAGCGCAGACGACTGTGCAACTGTTCCGAAGAGCTCTTTCTGGTCGTTGTACGAATGCTTTAGTTCAACAGAGCCCTCCAGCTTCATCCTTTTTATCATTTCGTGCACTCCTTCAAACTCTGGCCCGTCTCCAATGAGCATTCCGCGTAGGTTTTTCACCTTTTTCTTTGTCTCTGCAAAGACGTGCAGCCATTTGTCAAGCCTTTTTTCCTTTATCAAACGCCCCCAGTATATGAGCTGTGGCTTTTTCTTTGCCACTGCAATGCTGGCAAGCATCTCGTCATTGAGAATCGGGAAGAACACGCTCACCCTGTGTTTTCCTATGTCGTGCCCCGCGATTCCGTCGGCGGTCTCCTTTGAACAGGCGATGTAGAAATCTGCAGACTTGAGGAAATAGTTTGTGTAGTGATAACCAAGCCTTCCGAGAATTCCTCCAAGATATTCCGTCCAATAGTCTCTAGTCCATACCTCAACAACGTCAAGAACGAGCTTTATGCCCTTTAGCTTGCAATAAAACTTCAAAATTGGAACATGTATTATCGGATAAATGTTCGCCTGCACAAGGTCGAACTTCTGTCCTGAGAAAAATAGCTTCCAAGTCATTATTGCAAAGTGAACAGAGTTCCTTATCGACCTTCTTCCATGCCTGTAGAACTTTTGGTCTGTCGTCTTCATCCAGGTATGGTAGTGTATTCCTTTGTCTACGAACTCTTTTTCCATGCCAGGCCAGCGGTTGCAGTAAAAATGCACCTCGTGGTGCTTTGCAAGCTCCTCGGCCTCTACCCTTTCTCCGGCTTCAAGGCCACCCTTGTGCCACGGGTAGGCAGCATCAGATACAAATGCGATCCTCATTTTACCAGCGAAGAGAATATGGTCAGAAGACTTTTATAAGCTGGCTATAAAAGCCATCTCTCTGAAACGGCAACTTTAAATAATAAGGCTTCAAGTTCTAATTGATTTAGATGAAGATAGCCGTGATAAGCCTTGCGAAGCCAGTGCCAGGAACAGGAAACGGCACCACAGAGCATGCGTACAACATGGTCACAAGGTTCAAGAAGGCAAAGGGCAACACAGTCCATGCGATACACGCTGTAGAGCAGTCGAAAAGATTCGACATCGCAGGCTTGGTGAAGGCGCAGCTGACTTTTGCGAGGAAGGTAAAGGATCTTGCGAAAATGGACTACGACATTGTCTACATAACAATGCAAGAGCTAGGCAGCGCAGCAAGGATCTTGAAGGAAAACGGGTCGAAGGCCATTGTAGTGACGACAATACACGATCTGATAAGATTCCATGAAGAGATGTACAAAAACATCCTCGAGCAGAGCTACAACAAGATAGCCCAGAAGAACGTTGCAGACGCAATAAAATATTCTGACTACCTGACATTCAACTCAAGCCAGACGAAAGACGAGGTTTTCAAGAAGTTCGGAGCAAAGAAAAACTCAAGAGTCATATGGCATGGCTCGCCAAACAGGTTCTTCACTCCAGTCGCAAGAAAAAAGCGCGGAAAGTTCTTCGATGTGGGTTATGTGGGCGCACTGTCGCAGCACAAGAATGCAATTGCTGTACTTCGCGCAGCGCAATATCTGAGAGAAGCGCATACGATCAGATTCCTGATTTACGGAACAGGAAAAGAGCTTAGGAACATAACACGCTACAAGGTCGACAACAACTTGCACAATGTCCATCTGATGGGATTTGCCCCGAGCGACAAGATGGTCGAAATTTACGACAGCCTTGATGTATTTGTAATGCCGAGCAACTACGAAGGGCTTTCCCACCAGATACTAGAAGCAGGGGCAAGAGGTCTTCCGATTATCGTTTTCAGCTCAGCAAAAATTCCGAAGGAGGTGACAAAGCACTGCCTAAAGGCGAAGAACGAAATGGAGATGGCACAGATTATAAATGCACTGTCGAAACACGGATACAGCGACGCAAAAAGGAAGGCAGAAATGAAGTACTATCGTGAATTCAGCTGGGACAGAACCGCGAAAGGATTGCTGCAACTGTTCAAGGAACTCAAGGAGTGATGAATTGGTAACGTTTACTGTGATGATGTTTTCAAAGAACGACATACACATGGCTCTAGACCTTGTCAAGAGCATGTACAGCACAGCAGACGAGTTTGTGTTAGTCGACTCCAGCAACAAAGAAAGGAGGGCAGAGCTTGCAAAAGCGAAAAAGTCGATGAAGCTGAACAAGCTCAAGATATTCTACTGTGTGCCGATAGGCTTTCCTGATCCGCTGAGGATGTACGGACTTAGCAAATGTACATCAGAGTGGGTTGCGCTGATGGACACTGACGAAAGATTTTCTCCAATGCTCAAGAAAGACTTGAAGAAACTGATATCAGACAGCAAAGCTCCCGACGCGTTCGCACTCAGAAGATACGAGGAGAAGATGAAGGATCCAAACAACGATTTCTTTACATGGCAGACTCGCCTTTTCAAGAGAGACAAGGTGCAGTTCAGGGGCATTCGGCACGAACAAGCCATAGTCAGCGGAAAAACAACCGCTCTGAAGAGCAGCAGCTACTACATCGAGCACCACGAAGCCCAGAGCGGACACACCGGCACGGAATCGGGGAAGATAGAAATATACGAAGACCGCCTTTCATACGAGCTCTACAACAAGCGAATGCTAGAGTATCTTGGAAAATTAGTTGTGCCGGAGGGAGACATTGAAAAAACAGCTATCGGCAAAGCCGCAAAAGGGTTCCTCATGCTCTATCAGAAGCTGGGAATGAAAAGCAAGGACAAAGAGGCTAGCAACTTCGACTACTTCATGTTCGGCTTCCTCAAGGACATAGGCTACACACTTCAGGGCAGAGATCCAAAGAGGGTCGTAATAGCGCTCAAGGACAGGCATGCCGACATAAAGAAGATCCGCAAGTGGAAATCATCGCCAGAAGGAAGGGAAGCATTCGAGATCGCCAAGATAATAAACAGAATCGGTGTGATAAAGTTTCTGCATCTAGACGAGGAAAAACACATAAAGGAACTAAACAGAAAGTACAAGGACAAAGAAGGAGGCATAGCCCTTCTGCTAAAGCTGATGGCAGAAGAGTACAAACGAAACTGGGCAAGAAAGGGTAGTGTGCAATGAAGACCGCATATGTTGTTTACAAAGGGGAGATTTCAGACTATCACAAGACTGGCAAGAACTTCTACAGATACACTTATCAGCTCTATAACAGGATGAAGAAGAACAGCTACGGCATCGAAGTAGAACCAATAGAATGTGGAGGGCCAAACGCGCTCGGGAAAGGCGGAGCAGTATTCCTCAACACATTTACCCGCGATCTAACGCAATTCGACATAGTCCATAGCCCTGACTTCGTCCCAATGTTTCCGCTCAGAAAGGGAAATGCAAAAATTGTGACGACTGCACACGACTTCCAGTTTGCGCTTGAGCCAGAGATAAACCCGTTCTCGAACAACCTTTCCGACATAAAGGGAATGCTCTTCCAAAAGGTGATTCTTCCTGCAAGCCTGAAAACTACGCTTGCGTCCGATTATCTGATATCGGTTTCCACGATGACAAGAGACGATGCAGTGAAGTTAGGCTACGAACGCAAGAGGATATTCGTTGTAAACCACGGAGTAGACGAGCGATTTATCAACAAACCGATAAGGAAACGCAGCAAAGGCTTTGTAGTCGGCACCATGAGCATAGGGGGCCCAAGGAAAAACCTCCCGTTTTCGATAAGAGCGATAAAGATGCTTGGCAAAGACGTGAGATTCGAAATGTGGGGAAATCTAACATTCGATGATCCCGAGTTCGAGTACGCGAAAGCGAGCAGCAACATGAAGTTCATGGGATTTGCTCCAGATGACAAGATTGTCGACATATATGACAACTTTGACGTGTTCTTGTTCCCGAGCCTGTATGAAGGATTTGGCATTCCGTTGATAGAAGCGCAGGCAAGAGGACTTCCTGTTGTGATATACAAAAAGGGAAAAATACCAGAAGAGACGAGAAGATACTGCCTTGAGGCAAAGGATGAAGAGCATATGGCGGACATCATACGAAAGATTAAAGAGAACGGATACAATGAAAAGGACAGAAAGAAGGCGATGGCGTATGCTCGCAGCTTTACGTGGGACAAGACTGCTGACGAGACGCTGAAGGCGTACATGAAGATGAAGTGATATCTTGACAACAAAAAACATAAACGCGTTTGATGCTAAATTTGCAAAGGCACGCAGAGTAGGCAATATAAAATTCTTGGTCAGAAAGGTTTACAACTGGCCGGATATTTTTTTGCTAAAAGCGGGAATAAAGAAAAAAGTAACGCTACGAATGACTGATGGTGGAAAGATAGAAGTGCATGGCTGGGAAGATTTCCTTGGAAAATGGCGTACCTACTCACCACGCTCCGAATCAATTGTGAAAAAGTATACAGACAAAGTTAAAATAAGCGCTCATGATGTCGACTTCGATTACAAAGACAGACATTTGCATTTTCCGTATTCAGGCGAAGACGATCTGATAAATCTACTGGGTCTTATAGATGAAATATACTTTCAAGAGGAATACGAGGGCGCGGATGTAAATGGCAGGGACGTAGTGGATGCAGGCTCCTCGATGTGCGACGCCGCTATGTATTTTGTAATCAATGGGGCAAAACATGTGTTTGGATATGAGCTCAACAACAACTTTGCAGAACTGGGAAAGAGATATGCCAAAGAAAACGGATTATCCGACATGATAACAGTCAACAACGAAGCCTTTACTAAAGAAAAGCTGATTAAACTAGCTACAGATCGGAACTTGCAAGATGCTTTTCTGAAAATAGACATAGAGGGTGGCGAATACGACGTTATACTCGGTTCTAGCAAAGACCTCCTGAGGAGATTTTCCAGCATGATAATAGAATACCATCACGGGTACAAGAACCTCGAAGACAAATTGAAAGAATGCGGCTTCAAGGTTAGGCATACTGCACCTGACATCCACGAAGGAAAAGATGCGATGGTTGTCGGTTTGCTGTATGCGAAGCGGGTTGATAAATCATGAAAGTCGCATTCCTGAGCCTTGAACGATTTGAAGGCAAAGACGTAGGCCAGGGCATACCTCGATATACTGTCGAACTGCACAAACAGTTGAAAAAGCTAGAGAAGAAGTCGCACGTCAAGGTAGACAAGTTCCTCATGAAAGGATCGCGCTTTGATTATCTGAGCTTCAAGCTAGGTGCAGGAGAACACGACCTCTCAGGCTACGATGTTGTGCACAACCCAATAGGATTCCTTCCATTCAAGAAAAAGGCCAGGAAATTCAGCTACGTCGTCACTATCCACGACACAAATCCGATCGGAAGCACTGACATAAGATGGAAGCTGTGGCGCAACCATGTATTTAGGCCAGGGATCAGGCTCGCCCTGAAGGAAGCAGATGGAATACTGGCTGATACGGAACAGACAAAGCAGGAAGTAGTGGCTATGGGATATCCAAAAGGAAAAATAAAGGTCGTGCCTCTTGGCGTCAGCGACAGATTCATCAAAACTCCGGCAAAGAAAACGAAGCACAGCTCATTTAAGGTAGGTTATCTGGGAACTTTCAACCCGAACAAGAACGTCGGCATGCTTGTTGGTGCGGCAAATTCTGTAAAAGACAAAAATGTAGTGTTTGAGCTTTGGGGAAGAGGTCCGATGGAAGAAGAACTGAAAGCAATGGCTACATCTAGCAGAATAAAGTTCATGGGATTTGCCCCAGATGAAAAGATAGTCAGCATTTACGACAGTTTTGATGTATTCATATGGCCTAGCCTTTACGATGGATTCGGGCTTCCGATTGTTGAAGCACAGGCAAGGGGACTTCCTGTTATTGTCTACAAAAACGGAAAGATTTCTCCTGAAATAAAGAGGCATTGCTTCGAAGCGAAGGATGAAGAGCATCTGGCAGAGCTTATCACAGAGATAAAAGTGAATGGATACAACGCAAAGAGCAGAAAGAAGGCCATGGACTACGCAAGAACGTTCACGTGGCAGAGAACAGCACGAGAGACCCTTTCATTTTACAAAAACGTTGTGGGTGATAATGTTGGCTAGACGTATTCTAATCTATGGAACAGTCTACAACAATGCGAACAGGATAGTAGCTAGCCTTGCTTCTGTAGCCCCGCTCATGCCGCACAAGTTTTACGTAGTGGACAACTACTCTTTTGACGGGACATATGAAATACTGCGTAAACATAAGAATATTGAAGTGACGCAAATGCGGTGCAAGAGGGGAAAGGGACGTGGGATGGCCCTTAAGATGCTGCTGAAGGAAGCGCGACCAGATGACTATGTTCTACACATTGATTTTGACGTCGTGTATAAACAGGCGTACATAGATATCGTGAAGAAAAAGGCGAAATCACTTTGTGACAACGAGATCTACTTTGATTTTGGCGAACTTTCTACGGCTAGAACAAACCAAGGTTTGGAGTGGGCTAACCTCAACGCGTTTGAGGACGTAGAGCGCTGCGCAGCCGCGTTGGAAAAAGGTATCAGGGTCTACAGAATGCGTGCGCACGGAGAAGAATTCTGGCACAAGTTCTGGGAGAACGAGGAGGTTGTAGGAAAGAAAAGAGAAGCAAGATATGAAAAAAACCTGTTAAAGACATACCTCAGGTTTTTTGTGCACGTGATGGATGCCGAACGCGGGGGCGCATATACGCATTTTTCGGAATTCTATAACATATCTGGAGTCAGAAGTCCTCAACATTTCCTTGTTTACTTCTTTGCGTTTATCGCTGCTAGACTAAAAGGAACTTATCGCCATGACAAAGAACTAGACAACCCATCATTTATAGAGAAGCGAGTGACGTACATCCAAGAATAAATTTTTACGATGTCCATATGCCTAAAACCAAAGTTGCAATATTCGCTGGCTCTGACATAAGAGACTTCGGAGGCGGAGAAAAGTACGCAATAGAGATGTCAAAGAGACTTGTCGACGTTGAAATAACTTTCTTTTCTGCAAGAACAAAAAGCAGGCACAGATTAAACGAGGTCGATGTACAAAAACTTACAAAATCGCGAATAGTTTACTACAACACACCAGTGCTTCCGTTTGTCGTCGAAAGATTTCCTCTGACCATGAGTGCAATCAGGGAGTTTTCAACATTGAGGAACTACGACACTATCTACAACTACGACCCAAGCTTAATGACAATCATAATGCTCAGATTTTATGCATGGCGATTTGGAAAGAAGTTCATATTTGGAATGCACGATCCGGACCCGCTCAAGGAAACTCCAGTCGTGAACACTCCTGCAAGGCGGGCATTCCTCTCGATCTACAAACACATCAGAAACTTCGTGGTTTTTGGGGTGAAGAACGTCCGTGTAGTCAATGAAGACGAAATGCACAATCTGAAAAGGAAGGGGTATGCTGGAAGAATCTATTACATCACTGACTTCATAAGCACATCTGTGACAGAAAAGGACATAAAACAGAACAACAAGGAGTTTGTAGTGCTCTTTGCAGGAAGATTATCGGTAAGCCACAAAGGAATCGACCTTCTTTCAAAAGTAATAGAGAAAACGTTGGCGAAGAACGACCAGATTCACTTTGCAATAGTCGGTTCTGGCGATGATGGCGAGTCAGTTGTCAAAGATCTGATGAGAAGATACCCGAAAAATGTTACATGGGATGGTTTTGTCGAAGAAGCAGAGCTCAGGCACCGTTATCAGGAAGCAAGCCTTTTTGCATTCACATCACGATTTGAAAGCTTCGGGCTAAGCCTTGCAGAGGCACAGAGCTATGGCATTCCTGCAGTTTCGTTTGCGATAAAGGGGCCAAAGGAGATAATCAAGGACCATTTTCAGGGAACACTAGTGAAGCCGTTCGATACTGATGACTTTGCTAACGCTGTGCTTCATTATTATGAACTCTGGAAAGCGAAAAAGATCACAAAAGCGCTGAAATTGAAAATATCGAAGGACGTTCTGAGTAGATATGGTCCCGATGTCGTCCTTCCGAAAGTAAGCAAGATGTTCATCGAGGAATAACCCTTTAAATTTGTCATACTCATATGAATTGTGAAAGCATGTGCACAAAAGAAGATTACAAAGATTTCCACTTCACTGGCCATCGCCATGAGATGCTGACCCATGAGCTAGAAGCATGGCATAAGGAATATCTTCCAATAAAGCACGGAGGCACTGTCCTTGACGTCGGTGCGGGCGAAGGCGAGACTATGGTGTTCTACCTTCTGCACGGCGCAAAGAGGGTGATATGTGTAGAGGCTGACCCGGACAAGGCGAAGGTCCTCCAGAAAAACGCCAATATCGCAGAGAAGAAGTTCAAAGCAAAAGTCGACTTAATAGAATCCTGGCTTGACAACATAAAGATAGACATCGATGGCGGAGAGGAAAATATGGTGATAGAGAAGCACTTCGCCGGATATTGGAAAGAGGTCGGCAAAAGCAAAGGCTTCCCTGCCGCGGCCAAGGTGTACAAACTCAAGAAAAGAAAGTGGCTTGACAATCTTCTTCTTGCAAAGGAATTGCTTGTCATAAGACTTAAGGAACCAAAAGAAATATACGAAAAAGCCAAAGCAAAGAATAGGCGAAATTGAATTTTGCTTTTAACACAGCAGGGTTTATATTATCTTATTCCGTACTTTTTATCAATGAACATCAACATAGCTCCTAATATCGACCTCGATGCGCAGGAGGTCGTGACAGGAAGGGGGTGCATCATTGGCCAGAGCGGCTCGGGGAAATCATATCTCGTAGGGGTGGTTGTCGAGGAACTCTGCAAGAACAACCTTCCATTTCTGATTGTAGACACGGAAGGAGAATACCATTCGCTCAAATCACGGTTCAACGTGCTTTGGGTCGGAGACGAAAAGAGCGCGGACGCAAGAACCGATGTCAATCTAAAGAAGCTTTTCGAGCAGAGCATAGACAGCAACATACCTGTAATTCTCGACGTCTCCGGAGTCACAAACAGAGAAAATTATGTTTACAGGGCGCTTCAAGAACTATACTCGTTAGAGGAATCGAAGAGGGCGCCATATCTGGTAATAATCGAAGAGGCGGACCATTTCGCTCCGCAGATAGTCCATCCCAGAGTCAACCCTGTCGAAGAGCTCAGTGTACGCGGCAGAAAAAGGGGAATCGGCCTTCTTGTCGCGACACAGCGGCCGGCCAACGTCAGCAAGAATGTTCTTGCCCAGTGCTCATACGGATTTGTAGGAAAGCTCAGCATAGACAATGACATACAGGCGGTAAACATACTTTTCGACGACAAGAATACGCTAAAAGCCATAACGAAGCTGAATCGCGGAGAGTTCATGCCGTTCGGCCTCCCTTTCAAAGGGCAGGTTCACGTGAAACAGCGTGAAGTGGTCCATGCGGGAAGCACGCCGAAGATTGGGGAGGTGCAAAAGAGCGCCGACATCTCCAGGGTTTTGAAGGAGTTGAAGAGCCGCGAGGTCGAAGAGGAGGTTGACGAACCGGTAACTGCGACCATGAAAACGGAGACGCTCCGCGGCGAGGCCATTCAATCGGGGTTTAGCGCGGACGACGCAAGGGCAAAGGCAGAACGGCTTCTCAAGAAAAGGTTCAGGCTTTTCGGAGGCAATGTTGAAGTCGTGGAATCCATCAAGGAAAAGTATCTTCATGGCGTGTTGTGCGACTTGAGGATCCCTACGCCCAGAAAGAACGAATACAAGGATCACTCGTTCATGCTTTTCGGCAGCGGCTTTCTGACAGTTGAAAAACACTTGAACCACTCCAAATTGCCATTTTCGAAACCATTGCAGCTTACCAGCAATGACATTGTCGTGCTGTCGATACTGCATGCAAGGGGCAAGGCCGATCGTGCCAGGGTGGAAAATGAGAGCGGGCTGGACACCGCAGGAAGGACACTTCAGAGGCTTGTGAAGGCCGGGCTTGTCAAGGTGGACAAAGGCAGGTACTTCGTCGAGGACTTTACAAAATACGCGCAGAAGGAGCGCCTTCAGACAAAACCGCTGAAGACCGACAAAAACAGCGTGATGAACTTCAGCAAAGACGCAAAGCGGAATACCGGGCTCCTTGTGCAAAGCCTATTTCCCGGTACACAAAACTTAAAAACAGTCGATGTTTATGTTCCGGTGTACGAAGTGACATTGAGGCATGGCAGCAAGGTGCGGGTGTTCTTTTTTGATGCCATCTATCTCGACGACATAACAGAACTTGTAAATGGTGCGCAGAATTGAAAGAGCAACACGAAACGCTGGGAAGCAATGTCGTTCCTTTAGATTACAGGCTGCGCATAGAGCCAAACTTCAAGACATTCAAGTTCGATGGAAGGTGCGAGATAGACGTCGACATAAAGAGGGCAACCAGGTCCATCGAAGTCAACGCAAAGGATCTCAAGATAAAATCAGCATCTGTGGCGCAAAAGAGCGCAACGCAGAAAGCTGTCGTCAAAATGAACCCGAAGCTGGAGAGGATTGCGATAATCATGAAGACTCCGCTATCGGGAAAGGTCACAATCGCAATTGATTACCAAGGAATCCACAACGACAAACTCTATGGATTCTACAGAAGCAAATACACATATGGAAAGAAGGGAGAAAAGCAGGGATACATTCTGACTACGCAATTCGAAGCTCCCGATGCACGCGCTGCGCTTCCATGCTTCGACGAACCAGAATTCAAGGCGACATTCAATCTATCTCTTCTAGTCGACAACGATCTGGACACGATATCAAATACTCCGATAAAAAGTTCGAAGAAAGCAGGAAAGAAGAAGCTTGTGACGTTCCAAACCACCCCGAAGATGTCCACGTATCTTCTCTACATGGGCGTAGGCAGATTCGAATACCTTCGGGACAACAACGGAAGGGTAAAAATAGCGGTCGCGACTACTCCTGGCAAAAAGGAACTGGGAAAGGTTGCGTTGAAATGCGCAAGAATGCTGCTCAGCGAAGAAGAACGCTACTTCGGAATAAAGTTTCCTCTGCCAAAGCTTGACCTAATCGCAACACCAGACTTTCCAGTCGGCGCAATGGAGAACTGGGGCGCAATCACGTTCAGGGAATTCGGTTTTTTGACAGATGAAAATTCTGCTTCAGTATCGGTGAAGCAGAGGATCGTGGAGGTCATAGCTCACGAGCTTGTCCACCAATGGTTCGGCGACCTTGTGACAATGAAATGGTGGAATGACCTGTGGCTCAACGAGAGCTTTGCAACCTTTATGGCTTTCAAGTTCGGGCAAGCAGTGCTCCCTGAGCTAAACATGCACACGCTGTTCTACGAAAGCGAAATGCCAACAGCGCTCAACGCAGATGCATACAAACACACGCACGCGATAAGCGTCAACGTGGACACGTCAGCACAGATAACTGCATTGTTCGACAGGATAAGCTACTCAAAGGGCGGCTGTCTGCTCAACATGCTTGAGGATTATGTAGGGAAGGATATTTTCAAGGACGGGCTTCAAAGATATCTGAAGAAGCACATGTACGGAAATGCAACAAAGAGCGACCTTTGGAAAGCCATACAGGAATCTGCAACCGCGCACCGCAAAAATGTGGAAGTCACAACGGTGATGGAAACATGGGTGAACCAGCTCGGCTATCCGATAATATACGCAGAAAAAACCAAAACAGGATTCGCACTAACGCAGAAAAGGTACACGCTATCCGGTGCAGAATATCCGGAAGTGTGGCCGATACCGATACACTACGGAACAAATGAAGGCGAAACACTGGTGCTGATGACCGGCAAGTCGCTCGCCATAAAGAGCAAAAGCCCAGGGATAAAGCTCAATGTCGGGCAGCACGGCCTTTACAGAACCAGATACTCAGAGGCGTTGTTGATACATGTGGGAGAGCTGATAAAAAGGAAAAACCTCAGTGAAATCGATGCGTGGGGAATAGAGAATGATGTATTCGCCGCAGTTCGCACCGGCGACATGAAAGCCGTCGACTACGCAAAGTTCGTCGAACGCTACCTGATGGACGCGTCTTATCCCACGACTTTCTCCGTATCCGGGCACTTTTCATGGCTCATCGACAGATGCATGGGCATGAGATGTTTGCAGCAGATAAAAGAGACAAGCAAGAAGTTCCACAGGAAAATGCTGATCAAAGTGGGCATGGCAAAGCACCCCGGCGAAGATGCAACCACATCAAGAACACGCGCAGTGGCGCTTTCCGGGTTGGCAGACGCCGAAGACAGCGAAATACTGCGCTGGGGAAGGAACCTGTTTGACAATTACGCGAAGGGAGAAGCCAAGATAGACGGCAACCTGAAAGGAATCGTTTTTGCAATAGCGGCTAAGACGCACAACAACGAGCACATAATCAAGAAACTGCTTGGCATGTACAGCAGCGAGGCGCTGCCTGAGGACAAGGCCAGGGCGCTAGCAGCAATATCCGAGGTAAAGAACCATGCACTTCTGAAACACGCTCTGGAACTTGGAATGTCGAAGGAGGTGCGCCTGCAGGATGCTCTGTACATAATGGGATCTGCGCTAGGAAGCTCGCACTTCAGAGCTATGGCGTGGCCTTGGACAAAGGCGAACTGGAACAAGATGCTGGATTATTTCCCGCCGACAATAATGATGCTCAACAAACTGGTTTCGGCTCTATCAGGAGTGTCAGACGAAGCGACAAAGAAGGACATGGAGAACTTCTTCTTCAAGCAGAAGCACGCAAGAGAAGATACAGAGAGGGAAGTCCATCTCACAATAGAAAGGATAGATGCAAACATCAGATTCATGAAGACGAACGCGTAATCATTCGCCGCGCTTTTCCTTCAGATATTTCTCGACAGAGCGGAGCACCTGCTTCTGGTTCTCATACTTCAGCTCTCTGATCGCATCTCCGAGTTCGACGATCCTGCAGCCAAGATGCTCTTCCGACAGTTTTATCGAGTCGATGTCACTTTGTGTTATGAAGGCTAGATAGAAGTCGATCGCTTTCTTTATCTTTCTCTTCTGGTTGCCGGCTGCGCTGTCGTCATTGTATTCGAAATGTATCTTTTCGTGGAAATCCGGTTGCAGCTTTGCGTCTATTCCAGTTTCTTCTTTCACTTCTCTAAGCGCAGCAGACTCCAGGCTCTCGCCGCTGACTACTCCGCCTTTTGGCCCTATATCGATGACGGCGCCGTAACCCTTTCTCCTTTTGTAGTGGGCATTGTTCTGGACCATTATCAGCACGTAAGGTATGCCCTCTTTTACTATGCAGAGGATTGCGCCTGCCGATGCCCTGTCTATCGTGTCCACGTGGTCACCCGAAAGATTTCGCATTAAAGGTTAAATACCTTGATGCAGAAGTTACGGAGACGCATATGAGAGGATTTGCCATCAGCCCAGGCTTTGCAGCTATGATAGTTGTAGTCGCAGCGGTAGCAGTTGTTGTTGCGATATTCATCTACGTGCCGTTTTCTCCAAGGACTTCTGCTCCGACGAACAGCAGCGGCGGCGCAAAGGCACAGCTTCCTGCAAGCATGCAGGCTGCGCTTGCGTATGGTCCTGTGAACATGAGCGTCATGATCCAGCTGATGATAAACAAGCTTGTGAATTCGAGCCAGTTCAATGTCAGCTATACGGGAAATTTCGCCAGCACTCCGCAGAACACAAGCCTTGCAAACTACTCGCTGAACGTTCCTCTCCATATAAGCTACATGAGATACAACGGAGCATCAAGGCTGACAATAACAGCAGGCAACACTCCTATATTCGGAAACTTCACGCTGATGGGAATAAAGAACGGAAGCAGTGCATACACGTGCACAAACCTTCTTTCAAGCATAAGCGGACTTTACGGCGGCAAGAATGCAAGCAGTAGTAGCAACTTCACGTGCTCGAAGTCAAGCCTGCAGGCCAGCAGCCTAACCCAATTAAACAGCTACACATCTGGCCTAAATTCCAGCACTGCGCTCACGGTGCATCTGATATCGCAGAAGAGCTACAACGGCAATCCGTGCTGGCTGGTCTATGGAAACACGAGCAGCACATACAATTCGACGATAGGAGGAAATGCTTCTACAATAAAGAAATCATCGACGTTCACCGCATGTTTCTCCACTCAGTACGACATACCGCTCAACATAACATCGAAGGAAAGCGTAGCCTACCGGGGATATTCATCGAACACTGCACTTACGCTCAACGAGACTTCGATAGGAAACCCTGTGACGCAGTCTGAGGTCACAACCTTGCCTGGTCCGTTGCAGAAGGGTTATGGCTATCCTTGAACAAGTTAAGAAGATCCCGTCTCTGCTTTTGCGAAGAACGAGTCAATAAATTCTTCACATTCTGTTTCTTTTCCAGCAACAAGTAAAACGAGATCGTCTCCGGCTTTTCCTAACACCTCTTCTATGAAGTCCCACTCCCTAATAAACCTGCCTCCCTCTCTGGTAATCAACCGTGGCACCTTTGTCTCGTCAGTAAATCCCTTTAAGTGTTCCCTATATCTGTTGTTGATCTTTGTTGCAAGCACTCTACCGCCAGATTTTATCAAATCGACTATCTCTTTATCCTGTGAATTTACAAAAATGCCGGTCATGTCAAAAATCTGAGCCTGTCGCAATCCTATTTTGCTCGAAGCGTATGTGCCTGCCTTTTTGTCTAATTTCTGTATAAGCACGCCGGCTGCTATCAATCCTGCCGAAATTACGTAAAGGACGCTAATTGTCTCACCAAGGAGAACGTTTGCCAATAGGAACGTGAGAAATGGAGCGAAATAGAAAAGATTCGTTATCATCGTAGCCTTTAGTCGCTTCAATACATAATACAGGCCGTACGCTGAAAGTACGCTGTATACTATCCCTGCAAATAATATCGCAACCCACCCTCTGGTATCTATGCTCTGGAATGGCATCCCATTGGCAACAAACAGTGATGTATACACGACAAAACCGATAAGATTATACACAAATAGCGCACTCTCGGTTTCATGGACATGGCGTTTGACTATCGCCAACGCTGCTGCATTCGCCAAGGCCACGACAAAAACCAGTGCTATCCCAAATGCACCTTGTGCGGAAAAGGTTATTGCCGAATTTGGATATAGCACGACAAGTACGCCAGTAAAGGCGATAGAGAGGGCCAGAAGCTGGTATTTTGTAATCCTCTCTTTCGTAATAAAAGGAAGGAAGAGCAACATTAGGATTGGATATGTCCTGAAGATTATCGAGGCAAGATCTGCGCTTATGAAATGTTCTGCATATAGCATTCCAAAATCTGGCACAACATAGTTAAGAAGGCCGACTAGCCCTATTATGCCAAGTGTCCGCTTGTCCTTGAATATTTCCTTCAAAGCATCTATCTTCTTCAATGCTGCTACAAGCAATAGTGAAACAACCACAGCAATGACGTTCTCGATGAAAAGGAACTCATAAACATTAACATTCGTCGCCATTCCAAGCATTACCGGCCAGAGCGCAGCTACCAACACCCCTACGAACAGATAGCTTTTGGCCAGTTTGCCTATGTCCATCATTCCAACTTCTTTGCCAACCAATTTAAATAGTTTGAAAAATAACGATTTATAGGTAATTATTCGTTATTATGGGAGTTAATGTCGACTACAGACTATGGATTTCACAGCACATTCAACGACGGCTATTCTACGCCGACCAAACAGATAGCACGGCTTTTATCCGGGAATTCAAGAATGTCATTAACCCAAATTGCCGCTAGACTTAAGTTATCTAGGAAAACAGTAAAGGACAGGCTAACCAAAATGGAAAAAATGATGGGGATCAATTATACGCTTGAGCTTAATGAGAAATTGCTCGGCGTAACAATACCACATATTGCAGTATTGGAGTTTGAAAAGAAACCCGATTACGATTACATCGCAAAGTTGTTGAAGAAATCATATATACCGCAGCTCGCGTTCTCTGTAAAAGGCAAGAATATGCTATACATCTACGCAGTGGCAGCGTCTACGGAAGACTATGTCTATTGGGACAATACGATGTGGCTGCTTGCTTCCAAATACGGGGTGCATTGGTTCTCCTCGGAAGTGATCCACAAGCAACTTGGCTTCGTTCCTTTGAGAAATGAGCTCATAAACAGATTAAATATGGATGACAGGATGAAAGAACTTTTGAAATTGCTCAATTCTGATAGCAGAGCATCGATACAAAAACTTTCAAAGTCGTTGGGTAAACATTTCAACACAGTTACATATACTTTTGAGAAATTAATAGAAAGCGGATACATCAAGAGATTTACTCTCACCATGGACAACCAGAAAGCCTTTTGCCCTGCTGCTTTCATGATAAAGTACGTGCCAAAAGATGATTTCGAGAATGCGATGAAAAGAACCAGAGCCGCAATTAAATCTGATGATAAAGATAGCGTTGTTAGTCGCTATGTGCTTACTGCGCCGCTTATAGGCAGCTGGGATTATTTCGGGATAGGCGTTTTCGATAATTATAGACTTGGTTATGAGCACTGCGTCTCTTACCTAAAAGAGGTTGCAGGAAAACATATGGAGAAAATTACGTTTAATGAAATCGACAGAGTATTGATCGGCAGGTTGCCACTAAGAAGCATTGACACAAAAGCTGACTACAAACTCATAGATTGGACAGCTGATGTAGAGAGGCTGTAGGACAAAATAACGAAAATCTATCCTAATTTGGTAATTTTTCACCACCTATTTATATTGGAAACACCACTATATTACTCAGGTGAATGGGATGGTATTTGGGAGCGAACATACTTCTTCCACCAATGGCGGTCGTCCAACCACACCAGTTTTGCTCCCGCCCGTCACCGCTTATGATTTGGGTGTATAACATGGGTCTGATGGAAGGAATAACGAGAGCAATAGGAGCAGTAGAGAGCGAGCCATCGTACAAATGCTGGATGTGTCCTGCGGAACACAGCGATGCAGCCGCATTCTTGATTCACATAAGAGGCTGCGACAAGGAGCAGAGATTAAGACGTTCGGAAAGCGGTTTTGTCCTTGCGTTTCAGAAGACTGCGAACACGGTTTAGACATTTCAGGTGGGTAGATGGAAAAAGAAAACACAAAAACTAGCGGAGCAAAGAAGAAAGCTGCATTGCACAGGTTCTATTTCATAGAACCGAGGCCGAACGCAGATGCGGAGAAGCTGGCCATGAGCCTGGTGGAGCTGCCGAATGTGCAGGAAGTCTATCTTACTGAGGGAGATTGCGGCTACATTGTCAAGGCGCGCTTCATGAACGAGAAGGAGCCAAAGGACATAGTTCGTTACATATCAAACAACATCAGCAGCAAATTCGGCAAAGTCACAACCCTTGTCCAGTATTCAAAGTGACGCTTATGGCAGTCGTCGAAAGCCCGGTCACATCGCTTCTTCCGTATGTATTTCTTAGGAGGGAGACTCTGGTCACGCCATCAATCGAGCCGGAGCCGGCTGCCGTAAGGCCTTCGTTGAGGCCTCACGATCTTCTTATCTTCAAGGCACGAAGAATAAAACAGAGCTTTGGAAAAACCAATGCTATGGCGCATTATCCCTGAACTATCGTTCCGTAGCTCTTCTTCTTTTCGATTATGTTCCTTAGATTTTCGATGTTCGCGTCTGAGAAATAGACCTTTATTCCAGATCTTTTGACCAGCTTTGCAGCCACTATGTCGAACACGAAGTTTGTTCCCGGAGCTCTGCTGTCTGAGCTGTTCGCCAATTCTATCATCTGGTCGTAGCTCATCCTCTCGAGTTTCTTGGCTCCCTTCAGCTTCGGGTCCTTATCGTAAACGTAGGAGACTCTGCTTATGTTTATCATTTCTGTGGCGCCGACCGCCTCGCATGCAAGGACCGTGTCGGTGTCGGTTGTAATGCCCTCTATCATTCCTCCCAGCACCACGACCCTGCTTACGGCGAAAGCGCGCTTCACCTCATCGAGTGTTGTGGGTATTGTCGGATTTACTCCATCAGTGTCGTTGAACAGCCATCTGAACATCAGCGCGTTTATTCGTGTGCACAACGTTCCAACTTCATCGAGCGCGTGCATGTTCTTTACCCTGCTCTTCAAAGATGCTATGCAGCTTCTTGCAATGTTTCCGCCACCGATAACTACGATAAATCTTGTGTCCTTCTTCTCTCTAATAAGGGCGGCAAGCTTGCTTCCGAGTTCTGCGTCAAAACCCTTCTCTGTCGAGAGAATGCTGCCACCTATGGATAATCCTATCGTTTTCATGATTGGAATAAAGCATGGAAAGTATTTAAATCGATGCACGGAACCGTTTTCACCTTCCGAAACAAACTACAAGTCTTTTCTCGGATATTAGATTTTCGACGACAAAATACGGATTGTTTTTCGATTCCTTTAAATATCTGAAAAACAAAAATCATTATTGGGTGTGGAAATGGTGGGGATCTTCAATAGGGTTGTCAGCAGAAGCGAGACTAGAGGCAAATCAATCTCTCTAAAGACTACTATCAAAAAGAACGGCGTGGTCTATAACGTTGCGCAGGCGAACGGCGGTTCTTCGGACGGATTTGGCAAACTCGCCACAGTTGTTGTCGACAGGAATGCGATTCGGTGGGGCCGCAGCGAATCGTCTTCTGTCATGATGAGCTGGATGGACAACAGGTCGAGGGATGACATGGAAGCTGCGCTTGCACAGGGCGACTTCACAAAAGCGTACCAGATAGTCCTCGGAACAATCGCCATAAGCCTGGAGTCCGACTACAGGGCCAGGAGCGAGCAGAACGCTGTCCGTGAAATAGTCAAAGACCTGGCCACTGCTAACACAGTCTTCGAGGACATGGCAGCAAGGCCGCTTCTGAACATGGCGAGGACCACGATTGCATAAACTTTTAAAGATTTCAGTGCATAGCAATCATACGGTGGTAGGATGGTGGCCGACGCAAAGGTGTCCATGGAAGAGGAATCAAGAATGCGTTATGAGGTAATGGAAAGGCTTGTCCTTGATATCACCAGCAAAACGTCCGGCCTTCTTCTCAGATCGTTGAGGCAGATACTTGAGAACGAAGACGTCAAGAGCCAGTACAAGAACGGGATATTCAACTACATTTACATTGCAGGCTTCCTGAGCCTGGCTGGCAAGCCGATAACAAAAGAGAACATCATAGGAGTTTTCAACGCTGCAGGCGCAGTGCCGCAGAAGAAACTTGTAGATATTGTTATGGGGCTCGAGCTAAGGAGTCACGTGATCCATTTCTATGCATACTATCTCCTCATGGTGCTGGGCATGACCCCAGACCTAGACAACATATGTGCAGTAGTAGAATCTTGTGGGGAGGAGTCCGACAGGGATGCAGCAAAGGACATACTCGCCCTTGCAAAGGCAAGCATGATCTGACTGCTGCATTGCGGTAACGCTTAAGTGCGCAGCACGTCATCAATTGAAGGCGCCAGGCGTGTCTTCCCGCTTAGATAGGGCTAAATATCTCCTGAAGGCTCATAATGTTCATGCACGAGGCAAGGCCATTGTCGATAGTGATCGCTGATTTTCGAATTCATAGGGCAGAGAGGCGACTGGCCAGGCTCACATCATCGTCGGATCAGGATGAAAACAGAATATCTCATGCGCAGGAGATATTGAGCGAAGCGATCGGCACAAGGTTCAGGCTTTTAGAAAGGATCGGGGAAAAAGAAGAGGGCAACAAAGAGCGCAGGAATCTTTCAATACTTAGATCCAAGTAGCTCTTATGCTGCGTTATCTCTGAGCACATGCTCTAGCGGTGGGTGCGTTGCACGTTTCGCCCTGCGCACAGCTCCTATTACTGTCGTGTCGCCCATCGACAATGTCTCTTCTGTCTCGAGTATCTTGCGCTTGTACGCCTTCCTCAACATCTTCTTCATCAAGTGCACTCTGAAGTAAAGTATGTCATTCCTGTAGACGTATTTCTTGCCGAGCTCCTCTGCTTTTTTTCTTTCTGGTTCTTCATCGGGGAATCTGAAACGCTGGCCGTTCACCGAATAAAGCCTTGGAGGGTATTTCATCCCAGGAGGCTGCTCAGCCTTCAGTATCCACCAGTAGTTGTCGACAGGATTTGTGGGATCCTTTCCGTATTGGTTCATTGAATAATAGATTACTACGCTGATCTCCTCGTCTCCCTGTAGATTAAGCCTGTTTCCCAATTCCTCTACGAATGCGGTGCGCTCTGTCCTTATCTGCTCCTGGTAGTTCAAATGCGGAGGAAGCACAAGAAGCTCGCCGTGCTCTGCCCTCGCTATTTCCACCTCTGCGCCGAGCTGCACCATCTTGTCTGAATCGGCATAAGGTTTGTCCTCGATATAATGCAAAATCAGTTCGTAGCCCCCTGTCACTTTTCTCAAATATCCGATAATCAGGTCTGGCGTTGCCCTGATTCCATAGCTGCGGTTGCATGTGTGGAGTATGAATGGAGTTCTTTTTCCTGCGATAAGGCTTTCAAGCACCTGGTCGACGTCGCGGAGCGGCTGCCTCATCAGCTCCAGCTGGTCGTGGGCCGCTGTTCCGTCTTCCATGAACTCAGTCTCGGGAAACTTCATGTGGTGCCTTGCAGCGAAAACGTACTCGCGTATTCCTTTTCTGCCTCTGCCGAATCTGCTCGCAGGCAAACATCTTCCAGCATAGCCGGAAACCTTGCTCCAGTGCGGGCAGGTCATGCAGTTGAGCGGAAGGCCGTGCAACGAGCTTTCAAACTCCGAAGGAAGTTCGATTTTTCCGTCTTCAAACGATTCCTGGATTTCTCCGTACGGGGCATTCGCTATCGCGTTCATCTGCTTCGCTATCTTGTCTACGAGCGGCATCCTTGCGTCTGGAACTTCTGGAATGTCTCTCAGCACAAGAGCTCTCATCAACTGTGTGCATCCGTGCTCTGCCTCGTTCGGATATATCGCAAGCCCTTCCTCTACAGTGACGCTGAATCCGTATTTCTTAGCCTTCAGGGCAAGATACCTCTCGACAAACCATTTCCCCCTCGGCGACTCCAATGGAAAGGGCGCGTCAGGCCTTAGCGTCACTGTTGTCCTGTTGATGACCTTTGTCTGCTTTCCTTCTGTGCCTTCGGCTACGGGTGCAGCTGAACTATTGGTGGATGTCGCGCTCGGCAAATTACCACGATAACTAGATTTACAGATTGTTTGATTAGGTATAAATATCAGTTAGACATGATTAGACAGGGCGTTGGATATGGCCACCGTGTCAGCAACAGCCACAAAGAACGTGACAAGAGTGCAGCTCCAGCCAGAGCTTGTTGTCGAGGAAAGGCTGCGCAGCAACATACTTGCCTCAAACCTCTACGTGACAATGCTCAGGTATGCGACAGCGGAATCGCACGCAGAGCTAAAGGGCATGTGTGAGAGGACAGCCGACAGAACAATGCTCTACGCAAAGATCGACGCTGTGCTCGGGATAGTTACGGCCGTCGGCATAAACATAGTCCTGCTCGCACACAGGAACGGAGAGAATATCGTCGAAATAGTGACTTCGCCACAAGAGGTGGTAGCAGCGGCAGGCACATTCAGCGTATTCACGATATCTGGACTGCTTCGATACCTGGCAAAAGGCTACAGGAGCGTCGCTGATGCGATAGGCTACATCCTTCCATAGTTTTTTATATTTTCTATGTTCTCTTGCTAAAGTGACCAGATGGGAAACACAATCATGGCTGTCATAGTCGGCGCAATACTGATGGCAGTAGTCGGCTGGATACCTATACTTGGGCCGTTCTTCGCAGGAAGAAAAGCTGGTGAGATAGCAGGAAGCATGAAAGGCGGCGCGATCGCAGGTTTCATTATAATACCGATAGAACTTATCATCATCTTCATTGTCGGCGCATATCTGGGAAGCGCACTCGGGTCAAACGGGAGCCTTTTTGCAATCCTATATTTGTTGACAAGCTACACATCGCCGGTCTTTATAGTCTATTTCGCGGTGACGATAGTGACACTTGTGATAGGAGGAGTAGTAGGCGGAAGGAGCGCAGAGAAGTTTGCGCACCGAACAATGGCGCCGCCAAAGTTTTGATTGATCTCTGGACAGAATTGAAATGGGTCCAATTATTTTTAAAGCGAATTTTCTTGTTTTGCAAACCTTTTTAAATTCCTATTGTGCAAAGATTGAAACATGGCGAAAGCCGCAAAGACTGCAAAGGCCGACGGCGCACCTTCTGCGCCAAAGCAGCAGAAGAAAAGATATCCAATAAAGTGGATAGCCCTTGCCATAATAATACTGGCCATAGTCTACATCTATTTCGAGTTTGCAGGCCTTCCGCTTGCCGTGTTGTCTGCGCAGCAGAGCGGGCAGCAGCTCAACAGCACGACATTGCAGGGCATAATGTTCCAGAAGGTTAACAGCATGCCTGCTGCGACGGCGAACTATAGCGGCAGCATAAACATAAAGAACGACCCGCCGTTCAACTTTTCATTCTCTAAATACGGAAACCACACGCGCATATCATTCTCAGTGCAGAACCTTACGGGATTCGGGACAGTGATGATGCTTTACATAGGAAACGGCCCATTGGGAAGCCAGATGAACGGCACAGTATGCCTCAACTCTTGGGGCGGCCAATCCGGATACGATTCGGCGCACGGCAACTACTGGGGCGGCTTTGCAGACAGCATGGTCATGGACGAGATACGCTCGACAGGCAAGTGGGAAAATCCCTACTACTGCCTAAATACCAACGGCAACGGCACAATAATCAATGGCTTCTTAAACTCGTTCATCAATCTAACCAGCCTGAGCAACATAACCACGAACGGCTACGGCTTCAACTTTGCAAAAGGTTGCTATGTGGTATCCGGAAGGGGCAACATAGAGGTGAACAGCACAATTGTCGGTGCATTCGGTGCCGATCCCTATACTCCGGCAACACTCAACTTCAGCGCATGCCTCTCAGGCAGTAACAACCTGCCTGTGAGCTTTAATGCTAATCTCACCGCGCACGATACTGGAATACCGTACGGCACATCAGGAAATGACACCATAGTAAATGAAACGCTGTTCACAGGCACACAACTCACAAGCGCGCCTCCAGGTTATACCGAATACTTCTGCAACGGTGTTGGAGGAGGGGGCGTGGTCAACTGGACCACCGATGCGAGCGCATACAACAGCACATGGCTAGGGGCGCATTCAGCAGCGTTCGGTGAATTGTACCTCAATTACTACACAGTCAACTTCGCCTCGATAGGCCACAAGAACGAAAGCGTCTGCTCCACATCTTTGTATAGGCCCAATGCGGTGCTTAACGCCTTCGAGCCAGTGAGCGACAATCCAGGCGCCCCGCCGACAGGAGCGTCATACGATGAGCAGTGCACCGGAGCACCAACTTCATTGTCCTGCAACGACAGCACCAGATACTTCATAACGTGCCTGAACGGCGCAGGCTGCAACAACACAAACCCGGACTTCGGCAAGGTCTATAAATCCAATCTGTATGCAATAACATGCGGCGGAGCTGCGCTGTGTAACGCAACGAATCAGCAGCTGCATTACATCGCAGCCAACCAGAGCTACAATGTGCCTGGCACAAACACGATGATAAATTATGACCGGATCTACAATAACGGCGGGCTCGCAGAGTATCCGATGCAGTACGGACCAGCTCTGACTTCAGTTGGACTTCTGAACCCGCCGCAGTACACAATGGTTGGCAAGATCGAGGTCTCAAACGACATAAGCAAGGACTACTACATGAACTACTCGATACCTGAGAACCGCTCGTTCTCGTTGATATCGCTGGCCTGCGCCAATGGGTGCGCCGTCACTTCGCCAACAGGATGTGAAATGGTTGCAAGCAACTCCAACGGCTACGGTCGCGCTGTCGTTAATTATGGCCTTGTGGACACGAACTACATGTTCCTATGCGTGCAGAACGCAGCCGCATATTCCGTGCGAATCAGGTCAGGCACCACCAGCTTCGTGAGTTACATAGCAGGCGCAGTCTACGACTTCGGGCCTGCTGGCAACACAACCATCGACGTGGCGCTAAACCAGGCGGCATTCACGCAAACCGCGACGCAGAGCCAGGTCACTACACTGCCGTGATCATCTCGGCTTTACCAATTTTTGTCTGGACCTTTTTCGCAATAAGCCATCAGCTGAATTCTGGGTTTTGCCAAGGAAAATCCCCAAAACTAAACGTTTATATATTTATATATGCCTATATAAAGTGATAACATGACCAAAATGATAGCAGTATCCGACATTGTTTACATGCAGCTTGCTCGCATGAAAGGCAAATTGTCATTTAATGAGTTATTCAAGTCAATGGTAGAGAATTCAAGCAGAAAAGGGGACCCTAAAGAATTTGAAAAACTTTTTGGCATTCTCGACGATAAACAGGCAAAAGAGTTGAAAAAAGCTTCAAAAGAATTTAGGAAAAACTTCAAAGTTAGAGAGTTCAAGAACTTGTAGGTGTTCTGATGGTAATTTTAGACACAAGCCTTGCCATAGACTATATGCATGGGATAAAGAAGGCGAGAGACGCGCTCGTGAAGTACCAGGGGCAGCAGATAGGCATAACCATCCTTACAAAATACGAGCTTGTACGAGGAGAAAACGGACGCAATGCTGTGGCCATCCGATCACTATTGGAAAAATCAATGATGTACTATTTCACCGACGAAGCGACTGAAGAGGCAGCCAAGATATACAGAGACCTTAAAGCGAAGGGCAAGTTAATCGGCGAGATAGACGTGATGATAGCTGCGATAAGCATAGTGAACGGCGAGACGTTGTTGGCTGGCGACAGTGGATTTGATAGCATACACAACCCTAATATCGAGGTTGTTAAGTAGCATTCTCTCAACCAAGAAGGTGATTCCTTAGTCTCTGTTATCGACGACACGGGTTACAAAAGCGCAAAGGTCTATTACTATTTTTCATGAATTAGCTTTATTTAAATATCTGGAATGGCGTTTAATTATCTGTGATGGTATGACAGCGCCAAGAACAACGGATCCGGTTTCAAGACAAACATCTGCAGTTGAATTGCTGAGAGCAGGCATTGAAAAGAAGGCAACTGTAGCGCCAGGAACTCTTGATGGACTATCAGAAGCTCAACTCAAGCTTGTAGACGAAGGATTAACACGAAACGCTAAGGGCATACAGGAGTGGGATGTAAAAGAAATGAAGAGGGATTCATCTATGATTAAGGTGTCATTGTTCATCGGAACACCAAAACTACGCTTGTCAAGCAATCCATCAATGGACGAAGAGCTGATTATAAAGACAATTGTACCTGGTTCTAATGCATTTGACGAGGATTACCCTCTCCATATGAATGACTCATACCCGGAACCAAGAGCTGGCCGTTAACAGTATTCATGCGATATCATTTTATATTAGAAACGGCGCTATTAATCTATGAAAAGTGTGACAAAGCCGGAAGCGACACATATAAAATATTTTCAAAGCCCCAGAGCTGCAGCCTTGCAATTCGATAGGCTTTCCAAGATGTACCGAGTGGACCCAGAAGATGTTGTAAGGCCGATCAGGCTTGTGGAACGCGAAGGCCGTATGGAGGGCTATGAAATGGAGTGGATAGCAAATGCCAAAAGCCTAGGCCAAATTTCAAGGATGGCTAAGAGGGGCGTGCTTTTGAGAAAAACCGTTCTAGAGCTTGCAAAACGGATAAGCTCTGCTTTTGACATTTTGCATTCGAATGGTTTGTATCATGAAGATGTGGATCAACCGGTCCCTGATGCTCCCAATTACGTTTACACTGGAAACATACTTACAGTATTGGATGAATCGGGCGGCACAACAAAAGTGAAGGCGATCAAGCTGATTGATCCGTATGCTGAGCCATGCGAGCAGGATGCATGCGAACTCACCAGCCCTCATGAAAGATGCTTGGCATCCACCCACATAGCCAAGGAAAAAGAGATAATCGAAGTGATGCTCTCCAACCTTCGTGCGAGCATCAGACGGACAATTTCCTAGTTTTTCTCAATCTCTCTAAGACGTTGGGCTACTCGCTGTGTTTTTACAAATCGAAGTGAGCATAATAGCATATAAATATCTATATGTTCATATATATAACTATGGACACTACAACAGTGCTCTTAAAAAAGAGCACAAAAAAGAGGCTCGATGCTTTAAAGACAAATCCAAGAGAATCTATGGATTCTGTTATTGAAAGACTTGCAAACATGGCAGTTGACGACGAACCGCTTTCGAAAGAAGAGATAGCCGGGATAAGGAAAAGCCTCAATGATATCGAGCATGGTAGAGTACATAAGATGAGGGATGTGGCGAAGGAAATGGGGTTGAAATGATGATCTCATGGTGTATGACATTGAGATATCAGATGATGCCAAGCGCGCCTTCAAAAAGCTAGACAGGCAGATAGCACAGAGAATCTATACAAAATTAAAAGAAGTTGCAAATTCGACTGATCCATTCCAGCATGTAAAAAGGCTTACAGGTGTAGAATTTTTTAGTTTGAGAGTAGGCGATTACAGAGTGATCTTAGACATAAAGAGAAATAAACTCATAATATTTGTCATAAAGATAGGCCACCGTCGAGATGTTTATAGAGAAATATAACATCTTAGTTTTTCCAACACTCTCCAAGCCATTCTAGAGCAAGTGGAACATCCCGTGTGTTTCCACAACTCGGGGCCTGGGGTTGCAAAGGCGTAAGAAATAGTTCTAGTTTTGACTGTTTCCGTATGGTATAAATATCTGGCAGCGCACCTGTTAATTGGTAGTAATGGAGGAAAAATCAATGCCGGTTTCGCAACCAGATCAGTCAAGGCAATTTTGGACAGGCAAGAATAACTATACTCCAATGTTCATAGCTACTGTAAAGCGGAGGGAAGACCCCTCTGGTTGGCGTGAACTGGAGAATACAATAAAGCCAAGGCACTCATTCAGACTTTATAGTGAAACCACTTTCTTTTTCGAAAACGAAGCGACGACGAGCGATAAATGCCCCTCCTGTTCACTACACAAGGTAGCATTTGACCAAGTTCAAGGCGAAAAAGTTTGTACGGGCTGCGGCGTAGTTATCGTGAGTAACATGCCGGAGAACGACCCAAATTTCAGCCACAGTACAGATTACTCGCACAAAATAGATGGAGAAAGGCCTGTTATTGGAGTAATCCCTCCAATCATGGAGCGCTGGGTCGAAGGCATATATTCTGGGGCATTGGACCAATTTAGTTTAGAGCGATTGGAAAAATACATGAGCCACCAGAGAAAGTCTTAGTATTTCTTAATCTCTCCTAGTAAGTGGGTGACACCCGCGTGTTTCCACAAATCAAGGAGGAAGCGGCAAAGTAGTAAAGTATCATCCACATTTTACAAGAATTGATTGGCTTTAAATATCTGGAAATACACAACACCTATGTGGAGTTATGGTAGAAAAATCACCTGCACCGATTGGTATTGAGAAGTTAACAACTGTAAGAGCTTCGAACCAGAAGCTTTATCATGGTTCTATAGTCCCGCGTCAAAAGTATATCCATGAACCTGTGAGGGACTCTGCGTGTGGAAATGGAGCGTATCTTACGGACAACTCCGAAGCGGCAAAAGCATATGCCACATTAAAGCGGAATGCAAGGGAAGAGCTTATTGTGCGTGGCGATGAAAGAAGGCCTACAGTCTATGAGGTTGCAGTTAATGGAGTATTTTTGGATCTCAGGCGTGGTCAAGCACAACTTGCAGGATTCTTAGTTACTAACCGTGAAATGTTACTGGCATTATTTGACAATCTTGTAGTTGAAAGAGAAAGCGGACAGAGCCAAACTTTGTGGGAGGTTGAGGGAAAAACGTTTGCAGAAAGAAGAAAAGAGCTAGAATGTACACTTCGTATTCTAAGAAAGAACGAAACTGATATGAGTGAATTTGAACACTATATATTTGATATCCTGCCAGCTTTCCTAGCACAATGCGGTTTTTCAGGAAGAATAGACACGGTGATAGAGCTCTTTAGAAGGGAAGGCTGTGATTGGGAGAAACGTGAACTGACCCAATGGGTTGTCTTTAATCCTCATGAAGCAAAGGTAGTACAGGAGACACCAGTTGGACCGCCGGAAGAAAATGTAAGTGAAACTCAGATGGTGTTCCATCCGAACATCAGTACTTTAGAAGAAGTTGAAGCAAAAGTAGTTAATACATCAAGTATATCTTAGTCTTTCTCAATTTCTTCTAGTAAAATAGGACTTTCTCCTCATTTGCTTCAGGCAGCATCGCAGATCTGTCCTCTGTAAATATCCACATGCAATTCAATCGTGCGGCTGAGCGCAAATTAGAGCATGTTTTTGTCGTCGAGAGCCGTTTTATGAGGTAAAATCCGCCCTCAAAAATCAGTTATCATAATTATGAGTTTCAGTACTCCTCATTCCAATTAACTGAGCTAAAATAGTGCCTCACGAGTAAATCCATTTTCTTTGGGCCTACTTTTGCAACAAGTGGGATGGTTTCGCTGAAACCATGTGTTTTCCATTTTTGTAGAAGTTATGGTAAAAGTAGATTGCGGTTTTGTTTCGTTTGGATGGAAAACGTCAAAAACGTGTTTTGTTGTCGAGCTTTTCCATAAGGATGATTATACATTAAGATTTCTTACTATTTTTACTAATAGTCTGTCAAATGCCTTAAAGAGCGCATAGCCAACAAATAGAAGTAGGATTAGGATAATTATGCCTTCCCATGAAAATATTCCTGATGGGATATAAACTCCAGTTTTAAATAGAAATGCTGCTCCTGCGAAAGTAAAAAACAAGACTTGTAGAAGATTCTCAAATTTATTTTCTTTCTCTTCTGACATATGCAAAGGCCCCTTTACATAAAATCTACTTTGTTCTAGCGGACCTCTTACGTTAAATTTGCTGCCTTTTCCACTATACGGCCAAAACCAATTGATTCCAAAGACAGTTAGTGAATCAAGTAATAGATGCCCTATGCAACCAAGTACTACTATTAAAGCAGCATAGAGCCCAATTATAAAAGAACTAAAGAATCCAACAACTAGGTAAGAAAGAATTGCAAAAAGACAAATCGCCCAAATATTGTGAAAAATCTTCCTATGGGATTGAAGCTCAGTGTTTTACCAAACCCGTGTTTGAACTGCATTGCCCAATCGATATCTGGAAGGTATGATGCAAATCCAGCCAGTAGCACATATCCAAAACTAAAGTTTAGGAAATAATAGAATAATGCCCCAATAAACAATCCAAATGCAATGTGTGTCTGTAGTTTCATGTAAAGAACATAGTTGTAAATATTTTTAACTTATACTAATACTTTAATAGAAATTCTAAAAGAGTTTGTTTAATTCCCGTTTCTAAGAAGTAAAAGTATTCACCTGATCGCCACGCCGCCGCAAATATCACGGGTCTTTACCGACGAATGAAGGTATTCATTGCATTGGGATGGGGATATAGAGTGTGAATAGTTTTGTTGGAGTAATTAAGTTAAATCGATGACAAGCCATGTGGTATTCACCACAGTTGGCGTGCATCCATAGCTCTCTAACCATTGAGTTACATTAATGCCAGGTCCGGGCAGTTCGCTAGGAGCATTACAATAGCCTTCCGCTTCAACATCAGGGGCCTGCCCTACGTAATATCCATAAGAGGTAAACTCTGGCGATACAAGTAACTGCCAATGTAATGGAGCTTTGCTCTGTACATATTGTGCGTAGCTTTCTGGAGCATATCCTGCTGAGTAAAATACAACTTCGCCATAACCGCTGTATTGATCAGCCCCATAATGTGTTATCTGATAATGTCCATCAGTAGTCATTTCCATAAAACGTGTTTTAGAAAAATTGTCTAGATAAGAACTTTGTGTGAGAGCTGGAAGTGATTGATTTTCTCTATAAACATTAACATTCGCGATAAAGGAACTAGTCCAGTTGTCATTTATCGATTGTGACAGTATACCGGCGTTAATCCCATTTAAAATATTAGATACTGAATTTTCAACTCTTGAAGGATTCGAAATAAAGATAACTAAAATTATGCCAATAATTATAAACGCCACAATAATTTTAATTCCCGTTTTAAGATAATTTGGTCCCCTACTCTTGTTTAAGCTTGCATTATAATTGTAATAATTAGGCTGGGGTTGACTGTAATAACGATTGCTATAGCGATGGTATCTATGATATCTATGGTGATGCCGCCTAGCCATAAATATACTCAGCTAGTTAATAATAAAAATCCGCATTAATTATGATGAGATGGTTCAGCATTGATGAGCAAAATTAGAGGCAGCGAGAGCGTTACACTTCTTCGAAGGTACAGAAGGATGACCCTTTCTTGATATGTCAATGTCTTTACGTCGACTTCTGGCCTTATGTGCTGTTTGTGCTGAGCCTTTGCATGTGGTGCCGTCATCGTTCCACCATAATAAAATGGCAGGCAACTCTTAAAAGCCCTTCTTCTGAGTCTATAGCATGAAGTATTACTTATCGTCGTACAGGATTGGGAACAAGGCCGCGCAACTGAAAAGAATGATTCCAAAAGGCAAAACCATCGGATTCGTGCCTAATGCATTTGACTATGTCGAGCCCCAGGTTTGGAAAGAGCGTAACGCCATAGTAATGAAAGAGCTCTCTGATCTTGGGATAAAGGTCGAGATGCTTGATCTCCGCAAATACTTCGGCAAGAGCAAAGCCCTGAAAAGGAAGCTTGACCGCCTTGGAGGGATCTGGGTCCGTGGAGGGAACACATTCGTTCTCCGGCAGGCCATGAAGCTGAGCGGCCTCGACACAATACTGAAGGGCATAGAGCGGAAGGACTTTGTCTATGGAGGCTACAGCGCCGGTTGCTGCATACTTGGCCCTACCCTCAAATGCCTGTCAATAGTGGATGATCCTACAATAACTCCTTACCGTGTCAAGAAAGTCCTTTGGGACGGGCTTGGCCTTATCGACTTCGCGGTGATGCCGCACTACAAGTCAGACCACCCGGAGTCAAAGGACGTCGACAAAGAAGTGGCATACTGCAAAAAGAACAGGATTCCGTTCAAGACCCTTAGAGACGGAGAGGTTTTGATAATAAAATGAACTATGCTGTCGAGTGCGTGATATTGGATTAACTACCTAAGTTACAATATATTGTACCATAGGTATAAATATTAGTTAGTGCATAATGCTATTAGATCAATACACAAAGGTATCGAAATGGCAGAACCGCTGGTTAATAGGCTTAAGAGGCCGGAGTTCATAGCGTTAGCCAGACTTCAAGATAGGTTTATCGAGATGGTTTACGCTCTTGACAACGATTTCGTCATGCACGGAGGAACTGCTATCTGGCGATGCTATGGCGGAAATAGATTCTCCTATGACATAGACGGTTACGTAATGTCCAAGAAGGAATCCAGGCTTCTTGGTGACAACATTACGTGGGAAATAGCGAAAGTAGGGTTGAAGCTTAAAAGAATAGCACACATCGGAGATGCATTGTTCATCACAATATCTGAAGGAGAGACAGACATGAAGGTCGAGATAGTGCCTTCCAAAAAGAGGATTGTGTCAATAAGCACGCCATACGAGAAAATAGATGGGACAATGCTGAGCATACGTACGCTCACTCCAGATGATTTTGTATTGGAAAAGATAAATGCGTATGAAGAAAGGCACTACGCACGGGATCTGTATGACATATACCAGCTAATGGGCAAGATAGAAGCTGGCGGAATTACAGAGAAAAAACTGAAGAAGTTTATAAATGCAATAGAGCCGCCGCTAGAGGGGCAGGGAGGCATCAAAGGAATGGTGCTTAGCGGTGTCGAGCCTTCATTCGACGACATGGTAAAGTATATACGTGGTAAACTAAAATGAAGTACATAAAAGGTATAAGAGAGAGGTTTGATAGTCCAAACTTTCCTGTTTTCAAGGCTCGGGAACTTAGAACCATGGGCGTTGGTACCGAATACTCTAAGCGCCTAGTGCACATACTGCTCTCAAGAAAAGAGATTACTAGGATAACTCGTGGAGTATACACCTTCCATAGCAACTTAAATGTTGTTGGCTTTGCGTTCGCGCCGTTTTATTATGGATTGGAAGACGCACTTAGAATCAGAGGTCTCTCAGGACAAGGAACAAATCCTATGGTTGTGACGTCGAGAAATGTAAGAGCCGGAATCAGGCAATTCAAAGGCAGCAACTATCTTGTCTTTAGGATAGATAAGAGATTCTTTTTTGGATACGATTTGGTAAAGGTCGGTAATTTCTGGCTGCCAGTTTCTGACTTGGAGAAAACCGTCATAGACATGGTGCATTTCAACGGCATGATAAGAGATGAGCTGCTTCCCGGCATAATCAAAGCGCTCGACAGGAAAAGGCTGAATGATTACCTTAAGCGTTACAAACCAAGCCTTAGGAACAAGGTGTTGGATCTTGTTAAGGCTAAGCGATAGTGTAGACAGATATCCCATACAGAAACCTATAAATACTCGTTTCTTTGGAGTAATTCCCGGTAGCATGCTAGAGCGATTCAGATCAAGGAACCTCGCAAAGATGGCTGAGGAGAGGTATGGACACATGGACTTTCCTCCTGCAGCGAACGCCCCTGCTCCTATGCTGCTCAGATTTGATCCCGTTGAGCACGCCGTCAAGACCAAGAGGCGCAGATCAATCGAAGAGGTGTCGAATATAGTAGTGAACATGAGCAATGGCTTCTTCGTTCTCGGGACATCTACTTTGCTGGTGTCGATTGCAGGATTGTCTGGAAAATCCACTTATGTGCTCCCCAGCTCGACCATTCCTATCGGCATAACCGGAACAGCAATAACTCTTGGAGGGCTTGGACTGTATTGGATGGGCACCCGCTGGAATCCTGCATGGAAGAGAAAGCAGGATGCCAAAGCCGAGAGGATTGCTGCGCGCAGGCTTGCAAGAGCCGAAGAATCCGATTCTGCTGCGGCTGCCGCACGTCATGAAATCGATGCCCTAATACGAGAGCTTGAAGCTGTTGCAGGAATTACATAGTCTTTGGCTTCGGCAGGTTCTTCAGCCTCTTGATCAGGCCTATCGCCTCGTCTACCGCCATCTTCACGTTCTTCACTGTGTCGCATCCTGTGCAGATTATCTTGCCGTTCTTGAAAAGAAGCAGTGCTGCCTTTGGCTCGTGGAGCTTCAATATCGCTCCAGGGAACTGCTCAGGCTCGTAGTCTACGTCGTGGGACATCTTTGCCAGCTGGTAAAGGTCCAGATCAGTTTGAAGATCTGCGCTAGCCACAATGTTGACAACCCTGTATGTTGGCTTCAATGTTACCCTTCTGTGCGTCACCGAAGTGCTTCTGTCGCTCATGAATATCACATACTTGTATGGATTGATAGGATTAAAGATGTGCGTATTGCCTAGTTAACCGACTTGGACTTCTGCGCCTTTGCCGCGACCCTTCTTTCTATCTTTCCGTCAGGGTCGAATCCTCTCAGCATTTCCTTGACTATGTTCTTTTCATTCGGCGTTGTCTCGACGCTGTCCCTCGCTTCAACCAAGTGTGCAACAATCCGCTCTCCGGTCTTTGCAAGCCTCTTCTGCGACCTCAAAAGCGATACTGTCGAAGTCGCCACGCCGCCGCCGACAAGCGTCCATCCTGCAGTTTCCATCGCCGCAGCGTCAGGGCCGGATATGTGCACTGCTATAAACGTAAGCGTCAGGCCTGTAAGCGAAGCCACTAAGCTGCCTGCAGCTGCCCCAAACCTCTTCAGAAGATTGATGGCGTACGGCGTTGAGACATTCCGCCTGTAAAACTTGGTTATGTCGTCTGAATTTTGGAAGCTGCATAGTTTTGTGAACATCGCTCCGTCCATCTCCGAGTGAAAAACCTTAACGAAACCGGTGTTTGCCGCCAGTTTCAGCATAGGGAGCTCTACGTCGTTGACCAGGTCTATGTTCTTTGGCATGGACTTTTTCTCAGTGACTGTCACGCCCTCTACATGGCCGTCAGTCACCTGAAATCTGACATCTGCTGATACGGTCTTTCCACCGCCGAGAATCTGCGCTGCTAGATAGCCCTTGTTCAAGTATTCGGCTTTCGCTAGTTTCTGCTCCCATCCCTCTTCATGGAGCACCTCTGCTTCTATGCCGTTTTTGCTTAGCGCGCTTTCCAGTTCAAGAGCGTGCGCCGCTCCGGTAAATACAAGGATTGATGCAGGATTGCCATTTTGGCATGCTCCCACTATGTTTCTGAGCATGATTGTGTTCCTTATGTCAAGCGAATCAGCCTGGGCTGCGTAGACAGGTATGCAATCAATTGCCCAGCGCTTCAAGCCGCGACCCAGAGGAAGAGGCTGCACTGCGTGCCTGCCTATAAGAAGCGATACCTGCTTCTCCTTTGTCAGGTAGTAGTTGAATGCCGGATCGGTCTTTGATATGTCTATGGCCTTTACAGGCACACCTTCGCTCTCTGCATCTGAAAACGCTTTCAGGACCAGCGACGTTGCCTTTGGAAAGGCGAAGCGCTCGCCCTCCTTGGTTCTGGAGAACTCGTGGGGGTTTGTCAGCTTCGCTTTTTGGATTGCCTGTTCGAGTTTGCCGTCGTCCGGAGCCTCGAAAAGCACAATAAGGCTTCTGCTCTTCTTCAATCGGTCTATTACCGCCTTTACCTGCCCTCCTTCCTTTTCGTCGTCATGCATCGATGGGAATAGGTAGACCTTTGTGGCGTGTGTTTGCTCCTTCGTTTCCCCCACCAGATCACTTGTTCGAATTAGTTGCCCCTCAACTGCTTCAACGTGTCCTGGAATATTGCGTCCGGAGATTTGTATCCTGGCTGTCGCTTCGCCTCTTCGCCGAGGAATTCCTGCTCCAAGTTCTTTGTCTCCCTGTCCGTAGGGAATAATTGAAGCATTACTCTATTCAGCTGCCTTGCTTCGGTTTGCCTTCCCATATTTGAGAGGAGCGAGCGTTTTGCACCCATTAAGCTGTAGACTGCAGTAGAGCTGACACCCTGCTGCGTAGCAAGCCCTCTGTCAAGTACCTCCAGTGCATCTTTCTGCAGATTTAATTTCCTTGCAAGTATGTCTGCTTTTTCTTCGCACAGCATTGTCCATCCGTAATCAGTCTGAGGCACATGCCGCATCCCCTGCTCTACAACCTGCAATGCCTCTTTGTGGCGCTTCTTTTCCTTAAAGAAGTGTATCTTAGCCGAATAGCTTGCATACTCCGTCGGCAATGCCCTTATAACTGCGTCGAACATTTCCAGCGCTTCTGCTTCGCGCTCCTTCATGTCAGACATTCTAGCAGCAAGATGGCTACACATTTCTGGATTGTCAGGATGCGTTTTTAGGAATTCTTTATCATATGTCAGTCCTACCTCAAAGCCTTCGCTCTCCATTATCGTTTGTCCCTTAATTGAAGCGTAGAATCCGGAATCCGGGAATTGCTTAAGTGTATTCTCCAGTACCTTGTTCGCGGCTTCTTCCTCACCCATGCGCCCCAATGAATGCCATAACTCGTAGGGAACTCGTTCATCGGTTGGATTCTCCTTCATCTTCGCCGTCAATTCTATTATCCGCTTCTGCTCCCACGGATCTGCACGCCGCTCGTTGTGTGAACGCTCTCTGCCAGTCTGCGCCTTTTCTACCATAAGCTCACTGCAATGACTCAGCTTTTCCAGATATTTATACGTTGCTGATGCCGTCAAAACCAGAACAAAGGTTTACGGTTTTCGACCGCTCCGCTGCCGAATTAAAAACAAGAAAAAGAAAAATAAAATAAAAAATATAAACTAAAAGTCTGCTTAGGCGATTATCCCTCATCGTTTGGTATTGAGTTTTAGCTTTCTGTTAGACTTGTAAACCTCGTCGATTATTAACTTCTGCCTTTTGCTCCAATCCGTGTTGCTTGTTCGCTTTAGCCATGCAACTCTAAAATCGATAAACTGCCGGTTTCCTATTCGGTTCCTTCTTTTAGCCTCCTTTAAGTCTTTGAGCAATTTCTTTTTGTTCCAGGTTAGTTTAAACAATATTGTCACCTAGTACAGAATTGACCTTTTTGGGGCTTAATTTAAGGTATTTGGCAAACTCCTTCAATTTTTCCATGTCAATATAATCTTTGAATATTCCATATAAATGTCTTGCGTCATCTTCGTCCTTTTCACTTCCCAAATAGATTTTATAAGCGATCTGCAGCTCAAACTCAGAAGTTATAAGTTTACCCTGATCAAGTATTACGGTTAAGGTGTTTTTAAGACTATAGAAGTCGGTATATACTTTTGGAAATTTAATCTCAAAATTAGGGTCTATTGTCCCATTTTCTGCGAATCTCACAGAAAGTCCGTTCTTCAGTATATCGTAAGCGTCTTTTGAATTCTCAGCATTGAGAATGTAGAAATTTAGTTTATTCAATCTTCCACAGAAATCTAAGAATTTTTCTAGCGGAATCTTTTCAATGAAGATGTCAATGTCCTCAGTGCTCCTATCTCTTCCAAACAATATAGCAATATACCCACTTACGATTACGTAATCGAAACCTATAGCACCGGTAAACTTTAGAACAAGTTTGTCCAGTATTGTCAACTCCTTATTTGGAAAGATTATTTCTCCGTCCTTAAAAGTAAACTCCATCTTATCGGATAAATAGCCCATGCAAACTATATATAGTTACCTGGCTCCTGAATAAAAACAAGAAAAAGAAAAATAAAATAAAAAATATAAACTAAAAGTCTGCTTAGGCGATTATCTCTCCTGTTGCAAATCTTTCCTTTACTTCGACAATTCGAACCTTGCCCTTCCAGCCCTGTGCTGCTCCCTTTATGAAGATTACGAATCCGTCCTTCTTTGCGATCCCGTCTCCCTTCGAAGCGACTGCTTCAACTTCGACTTCGACTTCGTCGCCTGGCTTTACTGGCTTTGGTGCACCAGAGTTTGCGTACATGCCGCCTCCTCCTCTGCCTCCGCCTCTTCCGCCGCGTCTTTCATAGCCCCCTCTGGAGCCTCCTTCCATTCCTTCGTCTTGGTACATTCAATTCACTTTCTTTTTATGTTACGTAGAATTAGACTTTCTGTCCTTATCTCCGTAGTATATTGCTGTATGTGCAGATATAAAAAGTAGTAGGTATGCCCTGCATTTACGGTGTCTTAATCGCAAAGCACTTTTTCATCCTTCTCGCCTTAAAGATGAGAAGATCGTGAGTCTTCAATGCAGGCCTCACGGCAGCCGCATCCTGTTATTCTTGGCGGACTCTGTTACCGTAGGATAGATAATGACCATAGCAGGCACTACAGAGCTCTTGTAGAAGAGGAAAAGATATTGAATATGAAGATAAAAGAGAAGTACGATTAAAGAACGAGGATTTATGGACGACCGGGATTGAACATTGTTATCACTAACAAAAATTTCTAGTCGATTATGGACGGCCTGGGCTTGTCATTTTCTCACTATTTTTACAATGTGGCGGCAGTGTTTTTATACCTTCCGATTGCATTCGTTAATACTGATATGCATGAAAGTACGAACACTTTTACCGTCGGACAGGGCTGGATTGCTGAGGCTGCTGGACCAGAGCTACGACGAAGTAAAAAGAAACCCTGGCCTCGGGGAAAGCCTCAGGCTTGAACGGCCAAAAATGAGCGGCCAGGTGAAGTGGTTCGACGAGATAAGGAAGCTGGTAAGAAGCGGCGATGCCGTGTTTTACGTAGCCGAAGAGAAAGGAGATGTCATCGGATTCTGCTCTGTCGTAAAGAAAGACATCCCCGAATCTGAGATGTCGCATATCGGCGTGCTGGGCGTGCGTGTCGCCGAAGGCTGGCGGGGGCGAGGCATAGGCTCAAAGCTGATGAAACAGGTGCTTGACAAATGCAAAGGCAAATTCGAGATAGTTGAACTGTTTGTATTCAAGCCTAATGAAGATGCACAACGGCTCTATGAACGATTCGGCTTCAAAGCGTGGGGCGTGGCGCCAAGATACATAAAGAGGGGCAAGAAGTACCTTGACACTGTTTACATGTACCTGAACCTCTAGGCGTGCGTTTTAAATATTAGAAATCGCGTATAATATTATAGGCTGGGCGACTGTGTTTCTCCGAACATAATCCTTCCACCGAAGCGCCCGGCTTTTTAAAAATCGTAAGACACGTGATCTTTAACTATGACCGCAGCAAACGCATCAATAAGTGACATTCTTTCGGCACCAGTAATGCGGACTACAATAAAGAACGTTCTTGGCGAGAGAGACGCCATACGATGTTGCTGAAAGACCGCAAGCCTATGTGCTATCCCTCAAGAAAGAACCCAGCAACCAATGCAGAAGAATAATAATTCTGAAGCCTAAAGGCTTCACAGCCAATAGCATTGACGAGCTTAGCAGCCACCCAGAAGCTCAGGAAGCAACTGTGGAGATAAAAGGAGCTGCTCGCGCTGCAAACATAGACTATTCGCTCATCGAAATGGCCGGAAAGAAACAGAAAGATGCGCTGTATGATTTTGCTGATGCGGCAAAAGAAATGAGAGATTCAATGTTCGAGAAAGAACCTGATACTGTCGAGTCTATTTACTCTATGGATCCGCTTGTCAGCCTTCCTGCTCTAATAACACTTCTAAATATAGAGGAAAAAGGCAAACACGAGCAGTGCACTGTCTATGCTCTGATATTGAAGATAGCAAAAAAGCGTCCTGAATTGGCGCTTAGGCTGTTAAAAAAAGCAGAGAAGGACAAAGTCGCACCTCTGTACTATCTGGAAGAGTTAATCAAAAAAGTAAATATGGCTCTTTCCTGCCACACCGGCTTCGATTATTAGAATGCGTATCAATTATCCAACAGCGTGAACGCTTACGTGGTGCTCCTCGGGAGAACGCTCTTGTGCTGAACCGTTTCCGAGCTTTCTGGTGGCGATGAGCCGGAAACCACCTGCGCTGACCGTGGAGAGTGCGAGTTTCTCAATTCGTCCCTCAGATTAAACAGCACCCTTTGCAAATCCATTGCGGTGTTTCCAGGCAGCGCCGGGAAGAAGTTCACGGTTTGCGACCCGCTGTCCTCGGCTCCGCTATTCTCTCTTGAACGTCCGGTGCTGCTGCTACTCATCGGAACAATCATCAATGATGAGAGGCCGAGCAGCCTGTCCAGCAGTGTCCTGGTAAGCACCACATCGGTTACGTTGTCCAATGGGATTGAGTCTACGCTATAGCCAAAGAACCCTCTTTTGCCGACAACCCTGCGGTTTGTGATCCAATACCATGACTTTCCGTACGCGATGTACGGCCCTAGACCGATTATCAGCGCTATGGCAGGCACAGCGACTATCCCTATTGTAACCACCAGATATAATTCATTGAATACTATGGCACCTATGATCGCGAAAATCGTCAAGGCGGCAAGGGCCACGTAACTGCCCAATGTTTTTGTCAGCATGAATCCCATGAACTGTGGTTTGAGCTCTCTGACGATGATTTCGCCGCTCTGCAGATGGAATGGCAGTTTTTGCAGCTGAGATGCGTCCGAATCTATGCGCGGTGCAGCGTTCTGGCTCTTGGCTATGTCAGAATTTTGATTTTGATAATTTTGATATGTTGACATAATAGACACCATAGATCAGATCACAGAACGTTGCGGCAGCTTTTGCCTGTGCCGCAACTTCTGCCTTTTACTTACTTTTACTTTTTACTTTTGCTTCTTGCTGTTACTTACTAGGTTCGCATGATCCGTTTTCCTGCCGGACGATTCTTGACCATACCCTTACCGCCAGGCCGTCCTGACTTGGCGCGCTCCTTGGCCGCCTTCATTCTTCCACCTCTGCTCTTCTTTGTCATTTCTCACACCCATTATATATTAGTTTAGCTACCTATATAATACTTTGCTTTACTAAACAAGTAATTTATTTTGTGTAAATAGTTATTTTTGAAATTCTAATTTAAATTCTAAAGTATACTGCTAATAACTAAAGTGTTATATAGGAGTAGGTATGATGATATACTATGGCAATGACAAGAGGTATCCTAGAAATGCTGCAGTTGGCACTCTACAAACCTAAATCCTTTACCGATTTTACGAAGATGAGGATAGGTGAAAGGCACCTAAGTTCAGTGACCGTCTCAAAACGGTTGGATGAACTTATCATTACACAAAACATGACAGAAGTCACTGCCAGGTCAAAGTCAGGCAGGCGGATTATCGCGTACAAAACTACAGACAGAGGGAAGCAGGTAATAAAGCTGGCAAAAGAGCTTGATGCTGCGATTGCCTGCCCAAAAGCCGATTAAAAATTCTTTTTTAGGGACATATAAGTGATGATGCACGTTTATTCCTGCATCCTCAAACGTTTAATCGCGTATCTGTCGTAGAAATATAATAGCATTATAATCAGATTCTTCTCGACGATAAATATGTGTGGTTAGCAGAAATTTATTTTCTGCAATTAAGATAGGTATATATACTAGTGTTTTTAGTATAAAGCCATGGTACTTATAAGAGGAGTCGTAGAAATGCTTCAGTCCGCATCTAATCAAACAAGATCGTTTATTGATTTCACCAAGATCGTGATAAAGGGAAAGCGGCTGAGCTCAGCCACAGTATCAAAAAGGCTTGGTGAACTAATCGCTACCGATGCTTTGGAAGAGGTAATAACAACGTCCAAAACCGGGAGGAGGGTAATAGCCTACAGAACAACAGAAAAGGGCAAGAAGATAGTTTATCTCGCAGAGCAACTACGCAACGCACTCCACAGCAACTAACGGCAAATAACAATCCGTTCTTCGCAGCTGGGCCCGTCAGGACTCAGAAAACCAGTTGCCGTTGCCGTCGCATCTCCGAGTACAAGTACATAGACATAGAGGGTTTTCCTTCAAAGACTTCTTCAACAATCTGAGTACTCCTTTCTGTTTTCTGCCGACTCTGATTATTAGAACACGTAGCATTTACCAACGCCGTGCATTCCTTAAATTTACCAGCCAAGCTTCCTCTTCCTTCGCAGACGTCTAGACCTTGCACGCTTTCCCTTCGATGGCATATCATCACGCTATCGTAGATGATGAGCCTGTGCATAAATAGCTATCGTTGCTGCTCAGCGACCTCTTTGCAGGTTGTCCACGCAGCCATGGTGCTGGTTGTAGACATTGACCCAGAGTTCTGCCCCTCTTTCAGTGCGTCTGCGCTCTCTGAGCATTGCTGCGTATTGTTCGTCTTGCGCATCTTTGGCTTTGTTGGCTATCCTGCGCTTGTACATCAGTTGGGCATACCTTGTTTCCCAGTTCGGGCCTAGAAGCCTGTCTAGCCTTTTGCCCTCGAAATATGTGTGCGCTGCGCCTGTAAACCAGAGCTGTACTGCAGTGTATGTTGCTGCTCCTAGCGTTGCTGATAGCGAAACGACCCCTAACACTGCGCTGGTTGTTGGTGTGTCTGGAAGAACTCCTGTAAGCGCTGCTGCAGGCAGTCCCATGCCTCCTCCTAATCCGCCTCCGAAAAGTGTGCCGTTTAGCAACGATACCTTAACTTCGGCGCGCAAAGAGTCCTTCGTGTCGACGTGGTATATCATTCTGTCGAGAGTCCCATTTGAAATGGTGCTTCCCTCGGCTACCCTTTCTTGCGGTATTCTCAATAGGAAATCTGCAGCTCTCTGTGTTGCGGCATGCAGTCTTGGAAACATTACTTCTTTCGCTTCTGTGCTCACTTTTGTTGGCGTTGTTACCATTCAACCACTGTATAAATAAGTGGATTTTGAGATATTTAAATGGTGTGAAAACCTGCAAAATCCGAATATGACGTTAGGATTCTGAATTGTGATGTTTTTTACTGTGACACTTTTTCGACGATATCCTTAACAGGCATAGCGGCATCAACAAATAGAATCCCCAGCGCTTTCGCCTTTTTGTCTAATTTTGCCTTGTGGGCGAACACGCCTTTGAGCTCTCCTTTCCGTTTGCCGAACTGCTTGCTTGTCCTGCCCATGAGCCTACTCTCCAGCAGCTCCTCAGATGCATGAAGATAGTAGACCTTGTCGAACATGCCGATAATGTCGAATGAACCGTTGCCCTTTCCTGGCTGTCCGCCCGCATCTCCGAGTACATAGAGGGTTTTGTTTTCCCTCAGTAACTTCTTCAGCACTTTGAGATCTATTACCTGAAAATGGTTTTTCCAGAAGTTTTCTGCGCTGTCTGTGGAATACTTTGCCTTCCTGCCATTCTTGTCTACAAGCTTTGTCAGGCCGACAGTCGAACCTTCGTCTACGACTGCAAATCCCTTTTTTCGCAGCCTGCTGGCAAGGTAGCTCTTTCCGGTTCCTCCTACTCCTATTACTAGGACGTGCATGGATTTCACATCAGCCCTTCTTGAAATAATAAGGAACTCCGTAGGCAAGCCCTCCCTGCTGCCTGAAGCCGCTCACCTTCATCTTCTTTAGGATTATGGGCTTGTTCTCCTTCGAGCTTTCGACGATAACGGCGTAGACGTTTTTGAGGTCTGCATTCCGCAGCACATCCCCCTCATAGCCTTCGCAGTCTATCTTCAGCGCAATCCTTTCCTTGATTCCTTTTGTGATGCTATCTAGAGTCCTCATCCTCACGTTTAGTGTGTTGTCGCTTTTGTCGTCGTTTCCCACCTTTGCATCTCCCCAGCCCACTTTGTCAGCAGAGACTGGAACGCTCTTGTTCTCGCTTCCCACCATTTCCATCCTGTAGTCGATCCTTTCTCTTATTTCCGGATTTGCCTTTGCGAGCACCTTCTTTCCCATCTCGTATGTAGACGGCATAGGCTCTAGCGCGATGACCTTTTTGACGTTCGGGTTCTGCGCGAAGTATATCGCGGTCTCTCCCATGAATGCGCCTATGTCGATGACAACAGTGTTGGGCCTGATGTCCTTCAGCATCGGATAATACTGCTGGTACACAAATGTCTCTTCCAGCATTGCGCCGTATCTTAGATCCTTTTCTATCTCCAATAGGCGCCTCGGCAGCGCTAACGGTTCGTGCGTTATTATCTGCCAGAACTGCCCAAGCGCTCCCATTAAATCGTGATTAGTATCCGATGGGAATCCTTATAAATAGTTTCGTGCGCTCTACCGAACGAATTTAATAAAACTGGTTCTTAACAGTATCATGGAGATAACAGTTATCGTCATTCCGAATGCCAAGGCATCGTCAGTGGTCAAGATCGGCGAGAACAATTACAAGGTAAAGGTCAATGCGCCAGCAGAAGGCGGAAGGGCAAACGAACAACTCATTGAGATACTGGCGGAATTTTTTGATGTGAGAAAATCGCTGATAACGGTACTGAAGGGGAGTAAGAGCAGGCACAAAACAATCCAAATACTCTTCTGACGCTGTGCACCGAGAAACCACAAATTGGGCATTGTATTAAGAACTAGTAGCCCAAAGCATTATTGCTAAAGTGATATAATGAAAGGAAAAGTAAAGATGTATGACTCCTCGAGAGGCTTCGGATTCATAACAGGAGAGGACGGAAAAGACGTCTATGTACACAGCACATCTGTCGAAGGAGGAGCAACTCTTTCAGTAGGAGATTCAGTAGAATACGAGGTAGAACAGGGACAGAGAGGACCTCGAGCAAAGAACGTAAAGAAGCAGTAAATAGATAGATCGATTCCTTTTGGGAGAAATCCCAATTTGATTTTATCTACTTAGCTTGGAGCATCGGCTTTTTGCTCTCTTAGCGCACGTATCCTTTCGTCTATTTTCTTGACCATCTCAAGCATCAGGTTCTCGTTGTCCGCCTTTGCGATGCTCCCGTTTCTTAGATAGTTGACGAACTCTGCAGTAACTTCCACCCTTTCGCTGGCTTCCGACAACTCGAATATCTTGTTGACGATTCTTCCTGCAAGGATCGCAGTGTTGTTGTGCCCACCATCGACAAATTGGCCTGGCTCCAGCTCTGCCTCCTGCGGCCTTCCTTGAAGGAGCGCAGTCCTTTCATCACGAAGGTATCCGATCAGAGTCGCGACTGTTGCCGCTATTCTTGGATTAGGGTGCTGCCGTCTGCTTTGCATGGATTGATGAGTCTTTTTCAAATATAAAAAGTAATATTATTGAGCGGTTTGCACCTGCATAGCCGGGGAAAGCCTTAAATGCTCTGTAGTATAATAGATGGCGTTGATTTGATGGCAGAGGAAAAGAAGAAAGAGATCAATGTAAAGTTCAAGTTCAAGCCGATTTACGCAGCGGCAGTGGTGGCGATTCTTGCAGTTATAGGGGTGATATATTTGGCAACAAACAGCAGCGCAGCGCCCACAGTGGTAGCAATCGGCGACAATGTCAGCGTTTATTACACCGGAACATTCCAGAACGGAACGGTGTTCGATTCGAATGTTGGAAAGCAGCCGCTCACATTCATTGCAGGGTCGGGACAGCTCATACCTGGCTTTGACCAAGGTGTAATAGGCATGGCTCTAAACCAGAGCAAGACGATAACGGTTCCTCCGAAAGAGGGCTACGGGCTCGTTAACCAAAGCCTCATTGTAGTGGTTCCGAGGTCTGTCTTCGGAAACCAGAGCATTACCGTAGGAATGATGGTCAAGTCGACAGGTAATGGCCAGCAAGGACTGGTGACTGCAGTAAATGCGACAAACGTGACGATAGATTTCAATCCACCGCTTGCAGGCAAGACGCTGATATTCCAAGTAAAGGTAGTCGCGATAAACAAGAAGCTGTAATAATTTTATTTTTCGTTTTTTATTCTTTATCTCTTAACCAATCTTTTATCCTACGGAAATAGTTTGGGGTTTCACTTCCAGACTTTGTCTCCATTCAGCAGAAGATATATTCCTGTGACAAGGATCCAGATTATCGGCGGGACTGCGACAGCTCTTTCTACACCTCCGAATCCGAAGCCAGGTCCAGAGTACGCAAGATTTAAGCTGAAGAGCCTCAATGACGGGAGCAAAATAGTTGCAAGCAGAATGGTCAGAGAAATTATTCCGGAAAGAAGAGTGTATATTTCGTATATCTGGTAATCTTTTCTTTGTGCGGCGATTGCAAGCCGGATTCCAACTACGGTTATTCCGACTCCTGCGAAAAAGAAAGCGATGAGTGCGAACGCTCCGTGGATGATGAGTATTGTGTTTTCTGGAACTGTACCGACACCGATTGCCCCGAACGCTGCCAGCATCATGCAGCCAACTCCCACTCTCCTCGTGACTCTTCCTGGAAACGCGCTGACAACGCCGAGCAGTCCGACGAAGAGCAGCATGCCGAACATTATTATCGAGTAGTTGAACACGAACCAGAGCGGTGACGTCGATGTGTTGCCTAGGTCGCTTATCGGGTTTGTAAAAATATTGTAGCAGTTGCCGTTGTAGCAAGGATACGCTGCCTGCACTGCAAGCATTGCGATTATGAACTGCGCTGCGGCTACGATAAGCATAATGGCTCCGAATCTGACTCCGCTCTTCATAGGATTCGATTAAGGAGTGCAGCGAATCTTTAAATGATTATGTCATTACAGCTTCTGCACTGCCGCGCTTGGAAGCGCCGTCAGCTTCTGCTTTAGGTCTCCGTCGATGACTATCGTTGCTCCGTTGTTCTTCCTTACCACTTCGTTTATGTGGTCGCGGTAGAATTGTAGTGCCTCGCTGTTGCCCTTGGCTATCTCACGCTTGTAGATCATGCAAGCGTTGCAGGTGTGCGTGCTCTTCGCCCTGCTGGTAGCGCTGTCGAAGATCTTAAGAACGATTTTTGCCTTTTTCTTTGTCATAAGTTTCACTGCTGTGCATACGGCGGAATTGCAGTTGCCTGCTGCGCTGTTGGAACGTCTGAAGTGTCGTCAGCGTTTTCTGTGCAGGCTGTTCCTGATTTTGTTCCTCGGTATAGATCGATCAATCCACGAATCGCGAAATACACTGTACTGCCTACAAAAACTAATGAAGTTGTGAGACCTTCGCCTGCAGAAGATGCTTGCTGGATCAAAGAAGGAAATGCCGATGTTGGAATAGGTACGCCTTGTGAACTAATTCCTATGTTTTGCATTGCCGCATTTACAGACGGCAAATTTGACATTATCCCAGTTCCTCCGGAAGAACCATATACCGCTGAAAGCGTAGCCCCGATGATACCGAGAAATGCCCTGAAATGATTGCATCCAGTCTCAGCTTGATGGCGCTCATGGAAGTATCTGGCTGTTCTGTACATAACATAAGTCAAACCTACAACTGCAACGCCTTCCCCTATGCCGCCAGCCATTCCGTAGTTGAGCGCATTGTTTAAGTAGAGCGATGGATTGCCGACAACAGGATTCTGTGCTGGAGATAATTGTGAAGCGCCTGAACCGGAAACAGCGGACTGTATTCCATTCAAAAGATAACTAGTAGTTAACACAAGAATGCTGCCTGCGGTGACCAGCAGTCCTGCCTTTGCCATGTCTCCGTGATAGCGGCCGTTGACTTCCTCGACGCGCCTTAGCACATCTCTTCCGTCTCTTGCGAGATCGTGGAGAGCGAGCTTTTCGTCAGTGGAAAGCGTATGGGCAGTCTTAATCATATGCTCCGCAAGCCTTGTTCTTTCGCTTATGTCCTTTACCCTCTTTAGCCCTGCTACGGTTGTAGGCGCGAGCTCTGGCTGTGCTATATCTGCCGAATGAGAATGGCGCCTAGGCATAGATATTGTGAACGGATTTGGTGCAGCCATTGAATCGTCATATATCGTAATGTTTGTCCAAATATTTATATGTGCCGAATAAGCGCAAAATAGCAGAAAAGCTTTAGGACTTTTGCAATTCGGTTAATTTTTGCCATTGCCATTTTTGTGATTATTTCGTGCTTCTGCCGGTGCTCCCCTCAGCATGAGGGTTTTGCTGTAGGTTGGGCCGTATTTCAGCATCCAAAACGCGCTTTTCTCGTCAATATGCGGTGTGCCGTCTTCTGGCACCATGACCTCTTTTGCTACTGCGAGCGCAACTTCTGCTCCAGCCCTCAGGCCGTTGCTAAGGCCTTTGACTTTTACTGTGCGGCGCTGCCCCTCGAGAACCAAAGAAATAGTGACATTTCCGTCTGTCCTGCGGAGGCGTTCGACATGGCCATACGTGTACTCACAGTAATCGTATGACTTTCTGCTTGCACTCTTGGTCATTGGAAATATAGGTCTGGGCAGGTATATATTACTTGATGACAATTAGTAGTTGTGATTTTCTGAACTACGTAGTAGCGATTCCGATCGATACCAGCCTAGCAGACACGTTCGGCAAGCGGAGCTCAGAGAACGGCCTTCTTTTCTACAGCAGAAAGATCAACGACACCGACGCGATAATAGGGCTTGCACCCGAGGAAGTCGCGGAAAAATTCCACACAGTCTGCGAAGCTATCCTTCTTTCCGACCAGGTTCTTCTCAGCACAAATGTCGTCGACAAAATATTCGGAGAGGTGCTTGTCGCGTGCGCCCTTTCTGGAAAAAGGATACTGATTACAGATGACAACGACGTAAGCCAGTTCACAAAAGCTGCGGGGATGGAGAACTACGAGAAAGTTTCTAGAGAGGAACTAATACAGAAAATTATTTCTGAAAAGCCTTCGAACAGCTCTGGCGACACACGAGTAGACATCGACAGGTGCTTCCCTGTCAAGGGCATAGGCACAGTCGCGCTCGGCCTTGTCACGCATGGAAAGGTGACGGCGAAGTCAAGTCTATTCCACACAAGCGGCAAGAAAGTTTTTGTAAGGTCGATACAGAGCCACGACGTCGACATAAATGAGGCGGATCGCGGAACACGAGTCGGCCTTGCGCTCAAAGACATAGAGAGCGACGAGCTAGAAAGGGGCGATATTCTCACGTCGCAGGCCGTCGGCGAAGTAAGAAGCATAGTCGCAAAGATTCACATGAGCCCCGCAGCAAAAGAGAAGATCGAGAAAGGTTCGAGGTATGCCCTCGTTTCAAACTTCAACTACCTTTTTGCAATCGTTGAAGAGGCCAGTGGCGAAAAGATTACTCTAAAGCTTGACACCACTGCTCCAATTCTGAAAGGCGACAAGTTCTTTTTGATGAGGGAGAAAACTCCGAGGATATTTGCAATAGGCGAAGCCCTATAACCAAAATCTGCGAAACGGTTATAAAGCCTTTCTCAAGCCAATCGTATCGGTGATAACATGTGCGAAACATGCGGATGCTCTGCAGCTCCGGCCAAGAACAAGAAAAAGAAGGGAGTATAACGTTTACCCCTTCGCCTGAGATTTGTTTTATTCGGCGGGGCAAAGCCCTGCCACTTATTTTTCTGTTCTTATTCTTGTCTGTAATTCTTATCCTGTAAATCCTCCGCTCGATCCAGGCACTGTGCAGTACGCTCCGTAGAACGGTATCGGATAGTCAAAGCTTGACTGCACCCAGTTGCCGACTCCGTTTGCGGTAAGCGGCGCATAGAATACGTCCTGGGTGTTGTGCGGGTTGTATGTTGTCCCGAAGCAGTAGATGTAGCCGTTGAATATGTTGCAGCCCCCGTCGTATTCCTTGATGGGATAGGCTCCGCTGTCTAGCCAGTTGCCTGTTACTCCCCAGTTCTGCGTCAATTGAGAATAGACTATGTCCTTGTTGACGTTGGTGTTTATGCAGTAGAAGTAGCCGCCGAATTCGGTGCAGCCGTCGTTGCCGTTTGCTTGCGGGTAGTCTGGCCCGCTAGTCCATTGCCCGATTCCAGATGATGAGACAGGGGCGTAGTATGTGTACTTTGGATAGCCGCCCAAGCTGGTCTCTGCGCAGTAGACGTAGCCGTTGTAGATTGCGCAGCTCATGGCAGGCTGGTTTGCAGGTATTGAAGTGGTCTGCGTCCATGGACCTATTCCTTCTCCTGAGACCTTTGCGTAGTATGTCTGGTTGTATGGATATACGGCACTGGTCCCTATGCAGTAGATGTAGCTGTTGTAGATGGAACAGCCTGCGTTTGAGAATGCTATCGGATATGGAGTCGTCACAGTCCAGTTCGAGATCCCGCTTGATGTGGCCAGCCCGTAGTAGCTTTGGTTCTGCGGCACGCTTACCGAATTTGTTCCTACGCAGTATATGTATTTCTGGTATGTTGCGCAGCCTGCGCCGGTGAGCGGAATCGGATAGTTTGCAGTTTGCACCCAGTTGCCAGGCATTCCAGTGTTGTCGAGCGGAGCGTAGTACGATTCGTTGTATGGAGATGCGGCAGAATCCCCAATGCAGTATACGTAGCCGAACGGGAATGATATCGGAAGGGTCGTGTGCCCGTAGTAGCTTCCTGAAATCAGCTTTGCCGGGGGATTGATGCAGTCCCTGGTGTAGCTGAAGTTGGCAACAAGCCCGCAGTCGGACGCTGTAATGTAGAGAGCTCCAGATACTGTTTGATAGTAGCCGGTTTGGACTTGCATCGCGACAGTGCATACCATCTGCTCTCCAGGCAGCACGTAGTCAGGATAGCACGCTGTGCCCGTCGTGTTTTGGCCATTTAGCGAAACAGTCATTACCGGATTTTCCAATGGATATTGGTCGAAGTTCGTTGCGTTTAGATACATGATCGTGCTCCCGGTCGCGCTGTTCGACGTTATCACAAAATCTGTGCAGATAAGATCTGACTGGAATTGGCATGTGTTTTGGGGCTCTACTTGTGGAAGCGTCACGAAGTAGAACAGAAGCCCTACCATGACGATGACTATTATCAGCGCCCATGCGTATGTCACTATGAATTCAATAGCTGATTGTGCCTTCAGTCGCGAAGCTTGTCCTTCCAACCCATCACAAGACTACATATTAACCAATCCTTATAAATGTTCGGTGCTCGCTTTGCACCCTTGGGAAAGCCTGACGCTCCGAAACGGAGAAGTTACAGAAATCTACGATATATATATAGAACTTTGCATGCCTAACTATTACAGTCAAAGCTGCTGTAGAGGGGATTCTGCCTCATTTTGACGGTGAAGTTGTTGTCTGCTCCACGAGAACTTATTCCTGAGCATAAGCTACTGAGCGAGAGCGAGGCAAAGAAGGTAAGCAAAGAATATGGAATCCCTCTCGAAAAGTTCCCAAAGATACTGGAGAGCGACGCGCAATGCACAAAGCTCGGAGCAAAGTCTGGAAACCTTGTTGCAATACACATGGATGACCCGACAGGAAAGTACACTACATACAGATACGTTGTAAGGGGCTAACCCTTTTTCATTGATGTTCATGGACACGCACGATATATTGGAATCTTATCTTCTCTCATCGTCTATGGTCCAGCAGCAGGTAGAGAGCTACAACAGGTTCGTGCGCATAGGAATGCAGAGAGTAGTCGACAGCCAGAACCTTGTCGAGCCAGACGTGTCTGGATTTGCGATAAAGTTCGGAACGATAAGGCTAGAGCCTCCTGTAATAATAGAAGCGGACAGCTCGACAAGAAGGATCATGCCGAACGAAGCATTGGCAAGAAACCTCACGTATTCCGCTCCTCTCTATATAACATATACACCGGTTGTGTCAGGAATAGAAAAGTCTGACGCGGCAGGGGAGGCTTTCATCGGAGAAATCCCGGTTATGGTGAAGAGCGACCTGTGCTACACCCACAACATGACAAAGGAGCAGCTTACAGGCGAGGGAGAAGACCCTGACGACCCAGGCGGCTACTTCATAATAAAGGGCACTGAAAGAGTTCTTGTCGGCGTAGAGGACCTAGCGCCTAACAGGATAATCTGCACCCGCGAAAAGAACAACAGCGTGACTGCAAAAGTCTTCTCTACAACAGTCAACTTCAGGGCACGATGCAGCGTAACAAGAGACGAATACGGAATATTCAAAGTGGTTTTCCCGACGATATCGAAGGGAATGGACCTTATGCTCATACTTAGGGCTCTCGGACTCCAGCTTAAGGAGCTGACAGAAGAGATCGAGAACAACGAAATAAAGAACGACGTGCTGCTCAACATCGACCTCAGCAAGGCAAAGGAGATGGGCCCTTCTGACGCGCTCCTCGAAATCGGAAGACTGTCTGCGCCAAACCAGGCGAAGACATACCAGGAAAAGAGGGCAGAGATGCAGCTTGACACTTACATACTTCCACACCTCGGCACAAAGGCAGAAGCAAGAAAGGCAAAGGGAATGTACCTATTGAGAATGGCGGAGAGGGCTTCGCTTGTCGCATACGGCTATGCAAAGTCCGACGACAAAGACCACTACGCAAACAAGAGGATAAAGCTTGCCGGAGACCTCATGGAAGAGCTGTTCAACAACGCATTCAAGTTTCTTGTCCGCGACATAAAGTACCACATCGAGCGAACGACAGCAAGGGGAAGAAAGCTGACCGTAAGGGGAAACATCAACGCAGACACGCTTACAGAAAAAATCCTGTATTCGATGGGAACAGGGTCGTGGCCAGCGGGGCAAACCGGAGTGTCGCAGGTTCTCGACAGGACAAACTTCAACAGCACTATGGCCCACCTAAGGAGAGTGAAGTCTCCGCTCGCGAAGAAGCACCCGCACTTCAAGGCAAGAGACGTCCACGGAACGCACATAGGCAAGCTTTGCCCAAGCGAAACCCCTGAAGGAACAGAGGTAGGACTTACAAGATATCTCGCGATAATGACAAGAGTAACAGTCGGAGCAGACACGAAGACCCTAGAGGAAAAGCTCGCAGAGCTGAAACTGGTTTGATGATCATATGAGCGACAAGAAGCAAAATGAAAAATGCCACGTCTATCTCGACGGAAAGGCGATTGGCGTAGTAAAGAGCGGCGCAAGGTTCGCAGACGAGATAAGGAAGAACAGGCGCACGGGGCTAGTGTCCGGAGAAGTCAACGTAGCATACATGAAGAAGCTCAACGAAGTCCACATCAACGCAGACAGGGGAAGAGCAAGACGCCCTTACATAATAGTAGAGGACGGAGTTAGCAAGCTTACTCCGGAGATCAAGGAAAAGATAAAGAGCAAGGAAATAGATTTCAATTATCTTCTAAGAAAGGGAATAATCGAGTACCTCGACGCAGAAGAGGAAGAGAACGTCAACGCTGCCCTCACTGAAGACGCGATAGACGACAGGACAACACACCTCGAGATCGACCCTGCTGCAATGTTCGGATTCACGTTCTCGTCATCCGTGTTCCAGGAATACAACTCAGTAGGAAGACACCCGATTTCATCGAACTTCATAAAGCAGAGCCAGGGACTCTACGCGATCAACTTCAACAACAGATACGATCCGAGAGCATACCTGCTATTTTATCCTCAGATGCCTATGGTCAACAGCACCACTTACAGAACACTCAAGCTGAACAGGCACCCGAGCGGACAGAACATGATAATAGCTTTGTCGACGTATTTCGGATACAACATGAAGGACGCTCTTGTCATCAACAGGGCAGCTATCGACAGAGGATTGGGAAGAAGCGTTTTCTACAGGACATACGGAGACGAAGAGAGAAGATATCCTGGAGGCCAGCAGGACAGGTTCAAGGTTCCGCCTGCGACGACAGAAGGCTATCTTGGAGAGCACGCATACGCCATGCTTTCCGAAGACGGAATAATCGAGCCAGAGATGGAAATAAGGGAGAACGGAGTAATGATTGGAAAAGTCTCTCCACCACGATTCCTAGAAGAGCAGACAAGCTTCGGAGTAGGAGAAGAAAAGAGCAGGGACAACTCGGTCACACTTAGAGCTGGAGAAGAGGGAACGATAGACAGCGTTCTTGTCAGCGAAACTCCAGGAGCAACAAAGATTGTCAAGGTGCGAGTGCGAAACATAAAGATTCCTGAAGTAGGAGACAAATTCGCAAGCAGGCACGGACAGAAGGGAGTAATCGCGCTTATCGTTCCGCCTGAAGACATGCCATTCACCAAGGATGGAGTAGTCCCAGACATACTGCTCAACCCGCTTTCGCTTCCGAGCAGAATGACATTCGGGCACATGCTTGAGACATTGGGGGCAAAGGCAGGAGCGCTTTCTGGAAAGCAGTTCGACGGAACGGCGTTCTCAGGAAACGGAAGGGATCGTGTCGACAACTACGGAGCCCTTCTTGAGCAGCACGGCTTCGACAAGTTCGGGGACGAGTTCCTCTATGACGGAAGAACTGGAAAGAAGTTCGACTCTTCGATCTTCACAGGTATTGTATACTTCAACAGGCTGCTGCACATGGTAAGCACAAAGCTCCAGGTAAGAAGCAGAGGGCCAGTGCAGATATTGACCCACCAGCCGACAGAAGGAAAGCCAAGGAAGGGAGGCTTGAAATTCGGAGAAATGGAAAGAGATGCGCTTGTAGGATACGGAGCTTCGCTGCTGCTCAAGGACAGAATGCTTGAACAGAGCGACAAAGCAGACATCTGGATATGCAAGGACTGCGGTGACGTCGGATACTTTGACCACATTAAGAATGTTCCAGTGTGCCCTGCAGACGGCACAAACAACCTCGAGAGAGTGGAGATAAGCTATGCTTTCAAGCTGCTTCTCGACGAGATAAAGTCGCTGCACATATTGCCTAGAGTGAGGCTTCACAGCGAATAAAGTGATGTTATGCAAGCAGAAGGAATAGAATACATAAAGTTCACAACCCTTTCTCCAGAAAGGATAAAGAGGATGAGCGTAGCAAAGCTGATTGTTCCAGACACTTACAACGAAGACGGCTATCCGATCGACGGAGGCCTTGTAGACCAAAGATTGGGAGTAATCGACCCTGGCCTCAAGTGCAAGACCTGCGGAGGAAGGGCGAAGACATGCCCAGGGCACTTCGGCCACATAGAACTGGTGCGCCCGGTCATCCATCCGGAATTCTCAAAGACGATTTACCTGCTTCTTCAGTCGACATGCTTCCAGTGCCACAGGCTTCTTCTCACAGAAGCACAAGTCCAGGAAATACAGCCTGTGATCAAGACATTCGTCAGCGCAGAAGAGCCTGAAGAGGCGGCGGTAACGACTGTCGACATAACAACACTTGCAAGCGTGTTCGGAGAGCAGGACAGCCGAGCTATACTTATCAAGAAACTCAAGAGCGTGAAGAAGTGCCCGCACTGCACGACTCCGCAGCCGAAGCTCAAGCTCGAGAGGCCGACGTTCTTCTATGTGGACGGCAACAAGCAGAAGCCTGACGAAATCCGCGACTGGCTTTCGAAGATCCCGGACAGCGACCTCAAGCTTATCGGAATAGATGCAACGGCAACAAGGCCCGAGTGGTTCATACTTACAACGCTGCTTGTTCCGCCAGTCAACGTGCGTCCATCGATCACGCTCGAATCCGGAGAAAGAAGCGAAGACGACCTGACGCACAAGCTCGTCGACATAATGAGAATCAACCAGAGGCTAGAGCAGGACATAGATGCCGGAGCTCCTCAGATAATTATCGACGACCTGTGGGAACTTCTGCAATATCAAGTGACTACTTACTTCAACAACGAAACTCCTGGAGTGCCGGTGGCTCGACACAGAAGCACAAGGCCTCTCAAGACACTGGCGCAGAGACTGAAAGGAAAGGAAGGAAGACTTCGTTACAACCTGTCTGGAAAGAGAGTCAACTTCTCGGCCAGAACTGTCATATCTTCTGATGCAAGCCTTACGGTCAACCAGGTCGGAATACCGAGCAGGATAGCAGAAAACCTCACTGTTCCGATCTACGTGGCTCTTTGGAACGTGGACTACGCAAGGAAGTACATCGACAGCAAAGCGTACCCGACAGCGATCAACGTCATCATGAAAGACGGAATCAGGAAGAGGGTTTCCGACGTCAACAGAGAGGAGCTTAGCAAGGGCCTCGCGCCTGGAATGATAGTAGAGAGGCAGCTTGTCGACGGAGATCTCGCACTTTTCAACAGACAGCCGACGCTGCACAGGATGTCGATCATGGCGCACACTGTAAAGGTCCTTCCAGGAAGGACGATGAGGCTTCACGTATCAGTAGCCATGCCTTACAACGCAGACTTCGACGGAGACGAAATGAACCTGCACATACCGCAGTCGCTAGAAGCGATGGCAGAGGCTCGCTACCTGATGCAGCCTAAGGACCAGGTTCTATCAGCAAGAGACGGACGACCGATACTTTTCACTGAAGAAGACGAAATAATCGGAGCGTATCTGCTTACACAGGACAACATAAAGTTCGCAAAGGACGACGCATGCAGAATGCTTGCTGGAATCGACGTGTATGAACTGCCGAAAGCGAGCAAAGACGGAACTTACACAGGAAAGAGCCTGTTCTCGAAGACGCTTCCGAAGGGACTCAACTTCGAAGGCAAGACAGCAGACGGAAAGACAACCATCAAGAACGGAGAGCTTGTCGACGGAGTGGTCGACGAAAAGATGATAGGAGGCGGAGGAGGAACACTTATCGCGAAGATATTCGACGAGTACGGATCAGACATATGCATGCACTTCCTGCTCAACGTCGCAAAGCTATCGCTTATGATGACCGCAAAGGTCGGAATGACGGTTAGCGTGAGGGACTACTACAACTCAGACGCAATACTTAAGGAAAGAACGAAGATAGTAAACGAAGTAGAGTCGAAGGCTAACGACATACTGCAAAAGTACAAGAACAACCAGCTCGAAAGGCTTCCAGGCTACACAAGGAAGGAAACGTTTGAACTGATTGTCATGGCACAGCTCGAAGAGGCGAGACACCTTGCAGAAAATGTGCTCAAGAAGAGCCTTACTGTCGAAAACAGGGCATTCCTCATGGCAAAAGTCAGAGCAAGAGGAAACATACTCAACTTCGTGCAAACTAACATGCTGCTAGGCCAGCAATCAATAAGAGGAAGAAGACCATCACGAGGATACACTGGAAGAATACTTCCATACTTCAAGAGAAGCTCGAAGCTGCCAGCAGCAAAGGGCTTCATCAAGTCTAGCTTCTTCGACGGGCTGCAACCTACGGAATTCTACATGCACGCTATGGGAGCAAGAGACTCTGCGATGACAAAGTCGCTAGTAACTGCAGTATCGGGATACTTGCAAAGAAGATTGGTCAACGCTATGCAGGACTTCTATGTAGGCAAGGACCTCAGCGTACGCGACGCAAGCGGAGGGCTTGTGCAGACAATATACGGAGGGGACGGGCTTGATCCGACAAGAGTCAGGATAGCGAAAGGAACTATGTGATGTTATGGCAAAAGATGAAGCTCATGGAATAAACGGCGTGACGCCAGGAGAAGCGGTCGGCGTAGTAGCCGCGCAATCAATCGGAGAGCCAGGAACCCAGATGGTGCTCAAGGCTTTCCACTCAGCAGGTATTTCTTCTGTCATTACAACAAAGGGACTTCCTCGAATCATAGAGATCGTCGACGCAAGGAAGAAGCCGAAGTTCCCGATCATGGAAATAAGGCTTGAGAAGGGCATAGAAAAGAACTATGCAAAGGTCAGAGAGATCTGGAGGAAGATAGAAGAGGTAAAGGTATCGAACGTCATAACAAACTTCGACGAGGACCTCAAGTCAGGAACGCTTATACTCCACCTGGACAAGGAAAAGCTTTCGTTCTACGAGATAACCGGAAAGACAGTGGCAAGCAGGCTGTCGAAGAGAGAGGATCTTTCTGTAGAGCAGATGGACAGCGAGACCATCAAGATGAAATACAAGGGAAAGGGAAGGACCGCACACATGGTTAGGACTGCGTTCGTCAATGTGCTTGGATCTGCAATAGTCGGCATCAAGGGAATAATCAAGGCAACAGTGCAGCAGGCAGAAGATGGAACTTACACGATTACAACAAGCGGCAGCAACCTCGAGGAGGTGATGAAGATAGACGGAGTAGACAAATGGCACCTATATAGCAACGACATATTCGAGGTGATGAGAGTCTACGGCATAGATGCGGCTAGAAACCTCATAGCCCACGAGCTCGATGAAGTAATAAAGGAAGAAGGATTCACTGTTTCGTTCAGGCACATCGCGCTCGTAGCAGACGCGATGACGCACACAGGAAACATCAAGAGCATAGGAAGGCACGGAGTCGCAGGGCAGAAAGAATCAGTATTCGCAAGAGCGGCTTACGAAGAAACTGTAAAGCACTTCACAAACGCAAGCGTATTCGGGGAAATCGATCACCTAAAAGGAGTGGCGGAGAACATCTTGATAGGCAAGCAGATAGGGCTTGGCACAGGAATAATAAGGCTGACGGTAAAGAAGGACGACCTCAAGAAGGTAAAGCCGAAGAAAGAGGATTGATGATTGTTTAATTTTGTTATTTGTATTAATTTGTTTTTGGTGTAAATATGCCGCAAAATGAAAGGCCGTTCGACCTGCTGAACCGAGTTCTTGGCCAGCTAGTTCTGATAAGGCTGAAGGGAGGAGCGCAGATAAGGGGAAAGTTGACGTCGTTCGACATACACATGAACCTAGTCATACAAGAGGCAGAGGAGCTCGATGACGGGCAGCTGAAGGCGAAGATCGGGACCATGCTTCTCAGAGGGGGAAACATTCTCTACATAAGCCCAGCCTAAGTCGCAAGCCTTAAATCCTTATTCAAAGGATACTTAATCCGTTAGCCGGGCTCATAGCGTAACGGTAGCGCACCTGCATGGCATGCAGGGGGTTGCGGGTTCAAATCCCGCTGAGTCCATTTTAAAGTCGTAAAAGACTCTTCCTAAATTGTATGCTTTAGACGTCTTTAAATATCTGAAAAGATCCATAGCTTGGCTAGAGAATAGTGTAAATATGGTTGTTTCTACTGACAACAATGCAAAGAGCGCTGCACCGATTAGCCACAGCAATATCACAAGTGTCGAGAGAACAGAACGACAGCAGCAACTTGCAAGAGTGAAAGGGTTTGTAGTAGAATTTGAAGCCAAAGTTCTACCGTTAAAGATTGAACTGGCAAGACTAGGGATGCTCGATGAAGAGGAAGCACAGAAGGAATCTTATCTGGAACTAGGAGATAAAGTAGGAAAACTTATGGCACCTAGAGCAGTAGACACATTCTTTAACTATCCAGAACCGCAGGACGTGAGAAGCTATGATGAGAAAACAGACAAAATAGTAGAGAGGCCGCTTACAGAGAAAGAGCAGGAAAACGTAAGGATAAACACGGAAATGAGCAGGGACATAAACGAACACGGCAGGCTGGACAGGGAATTTGACAAAGCATCAAACGAGCTCGTGCAAAAAGTTGTGTCGCTTGTTGGCTCGGAGATATTAAGAAGCGATCCGCTCTTCCTGAAAGAAGTTATCACAACAATAGAATCGGCTAGCCAAGACGTTTACCACATAAGCATGGATTTGATTATCGCCGTCTCTGCGAATGCAAAAACAATCCAGGATGCACATATCGTCCTTCACCTGTTATGCTCTGATAAACCAGAAGACCTAGAAAGCGCGAGAGCGTTTCTCTTGTAGCTTGTTTTAAATATCTGATTACACGTATATCAGCAATAGGTGTTATAGTGGGAAAGCGGGGCTCATCGCAACCAGGCGATTCCTTTGATAATTCCGAATTTGTAATTAGAACTGCAAGCTCGGCTGCAAATCGCCTGATAGACTTGATGTCTAAAAATGAGAGGCAAGAAGTCGATTCTGCAATTATCAACGAGGAAATAAGCGCATTTTTCAACCTCGCCGGCCTGTTTCTGACGCTAAATCTGCCGGAAGAAAGCATGAAAAGTGTTGATCTCTCCATAAGCAGAGTAGAACATGCGATAGCAAAGTTCGTCAATAAAAACAGATCTGCTAGCCGGAAAACAAAAGTCAGGGTTACACATTTATCTGCAACTTCTGATGTAAGTTCTGGAAATACACAGAGAGGCCAACTTGTAACAAAAGATGCTCATTCCAGTTCTACTTCCAGTAAGCAGACCTTAAAAGAAATTGCATCAGAAAGCGTAAGACCATCCGAAAAAAGAATCAGGGCTCTGCTCTTGAGGAGAATGATGCTTGGTTCAGAAGCACTGAAATCAAGTTCAATAAACAGATGAAACCATTACTCGACAGGATGGAGAAAACCAGGATGGGCACAGACGAAATGGTGCAATCAGAAAATGTTCCTTTGATTGCCCAGCTGGATAAGATTAAGGAAGCGACTGATATTGCGATAAGATTCCTAATGCCTGAAGAATACGAAAAGATCGTTGATTACGTGAAAAAGGGCGTTAGTGCCGTATTGCAGGAACAGCTCGAAATGGTATCTGGGAATGACAGCTTTGCCGGAGTTGCCAAGAGGGCAGAGGTGATTCAGACATTTAGCGATTCGAAAGAGAGAATTGCTATGCACAGTGCAATTAAGCAGAACTCAGAAAGAAGGAAAGAGCAGTTGGTGGGCATTACCGCATACGTATATTCCGAAATTGGAAGAGCAGCCAGAGAGAGGTCTGCAGGCATGGCCGAAGCAACGCCGTAGGCATAAATCTATTTAAAGCCTAATTCACAGTATTCAACTCGGCGATCATTTGGAAAACAGCACAAAGGTTCTAATCGTATTGCTACTCGGCTCAGTAATGGCAGCCATCGACGGATCCATTGTGCTGCTGGCATTTCCTGACATAACGCAATCGCTCAACGCGTCGCTTTCCTCGTCGATATGGACCCTTCTCATCTACATGATAGTGGCTGCAACGCTGACTGTGCAGCTCGGGAGAATAGGAGACATCTACGGAAGGGCGAAGATGTTCAACCTCGGCTTTGTGGTCTTCACCATAGCCTCCGCGACAGCAGGATTCGCACCAGACATTCTCTCGCTCATAATATCAAGGGGCGTGCAGGCGATAGGGGCGTCGCTGATGCTTGCGAACTCCGGAGCGATCATCGCAGACGTCTTCCCGAGGACATCGCTCGGAAGGGCATACGGCTACATAGCTGCGGGATGGAGCGTTGGCGGAATACTTGGAATCGCGCTCGGTGGAATACTCACCACACTGTTGGGCTGGAGGTACATCTTCTACATCAATATCCCGATAGGTGTGCTTGGCTTGTATCTTGGGCTCAAATATCTGAAAGACGTCAACCTCACAAAAAGGCATCTCGACATAATCGGCATGGTTGTGCTTGCGGTGTCTTTATGCCTGATATCGTTCGGCGCACTTGATGCTATCGCGCAGACTACAGGCATAGGCGTTTACCTTGCCGTGGCAGGGCTTGCGCTTGGCGCGATATTCCTGATTTACGAGCACAGACTTGCTGATCCGCTCATCGACCTCAGACACTTCAAGAATAGGGTGTTGAGGTACTCAATGCTTGCAGCGTTCTTCATGTCTGTAGGCTACATGGGAGTCATCTTCCTTGTCACGCTCTACTTACAGGGAGTGCGCGGATTGAGCCCGCTCAACGCAGCTTTGCTGCTTGTTCCAGGTTACCTGATAAGCGCGTTCCTTGGGCCGCAGATGGGCAAGATGTCAGACAAGGTTGGCGCAAGGATAATTGCAACTTTGGGGATAGCCTGCTTTGCAGCTGCAACCCTGGTCTACCTTACGCTGGGGAGCAGCAGCGACGTCTACATAGTCATGGTAGCTTCGGTGTTTACAGGCATAGGCGTCTCGATGTTCTTCCCTGCGAACAACAGAGCAGTCATGAGCAATGCTCCCAAGGATTCTTATGGAGTGATAAACGGGATATTGAGAAACATCTCTAGCATAGGCGTGCTCTTCAGCTACATAATTGCAATATATGTGGCGTTCGCGTCGTTGCCTAGCTCTGATGCACTGCAGCTATTTGTCGGCACCACCACCATAATAGGAGGCATTTCCGATTCTTTCATAGCAGGGATACATGCTGCGCTTACGATATCGCTGGTTCTCATCTTGATTGCAGGCGCATTCTCGCTTGTTAGAGGCAAAGAGAACTAGCTAATCGCTTATGATTTTATCTGATAAACCTTGCCGCGCCACGTTACGCTGCTTTTTCTCTTCGCAGCAACAAGATTGACGAGGAAAATAAAGGGCATCGCCGCATTTATGAAGAAAAACTCCCACATTGGCTGCTCGAGCCTTGAATAATTCTTTATTGTGCCGACAACGAATGGCGCAAGAAGAAGAAGGTAGACAAACGATTGCGCGATCGAAATATATACTCCGGTCAGAAGCAGTAGTATCCCCATAGAATAAGACACTGCACCGATCCAGAACACCTTTTTGTTGCCTAGTATCGAGAATGCAGTCTGGCGGTTCGCCCATTCGAAGAAGGTGCCAAAGGTTTCCCTGCAGTTTACTCTGACCTCTGCGCTTGGCACATAGGCGATGTCGAGACCCTTCTTCCTGCACAGAGAAGTGATGAATATGTCGTCGGACACTTCGTGCGTGAATCTTTCAAAAGACTTCTCATCAAACAGTTCTCGTTTGAACGCAAGTGAGCCTCCCCAGCCGAAGCGTAGAGATTGTGATTCCATCATTCCCTTACCAACAAAGCCCCATACGCATTTGACATTCGACCAGAATGCTTTATCGTTGGGCTCGAAATATGGAAATGTAGTCGATATTCCGATCTTTTCGTCCTGAAGCGGAGCGATTAGCTTCCCCAACCAGTCCTTGTGTGCAGCGACATCAGAATCGATTATCACATACGTCGAATAATCAGGATATTTTGCGATCGCTGTGCAGAGCGCATTCACTTTGCCGCTCCCTTCACGAAAGCGCTTGTCTGTCGTGATGAATTCGATTTTCTCAGACTTCAGATACTGAACTGCAGGATCCGATGCATTGTCGACGATTGCGATGAGTTTGTGGTATCTGTACGATTGATTCTTGAGCGCCTTAAGATTGTCCCTGAATGTAAGATCGACACCTTTGCACGGAAGCATGACAAGCACGCGCACGTTGGGCTTTGGAAATTTCCTTTCGTGGAACCTGTTGACGCTCCAAAAGAGCGAGGCTAATGCATACAGGATCATGATTGTGAGATATGCATTGAACAGAATTGAACTCATAGGTTCATATTTGGCTGAAAGCCTTTTAAAACTTCGAAGACAGACATATTTGGTGATAATTTGGCAGCGGTGAAGTTATCTGTGAAGAAGGCCGACCTCAAGGAAAGCAAGCCGATTAGGGTAGACGCTAATGGGAAGCCAGTCATGCTTGTGTTGATAGAAGGGAAAGTTTACGCGATAGATCCGGTGTGCTCGCATAGAGAAGGGCCGTTGGAACAAGGGCTTCTGGAAGGCTACAACATAAAGTGCCCGTGGCACGGAGCGATATACGACGTCAGAACAGGAAAAGGGCACGAAGAAACTCCGTGGGGACCAGGGCAGGCTTCTTACAAAGTAGACGTGTCTGCAAGCGGAGAGATAACTGTTGATGTGTGACCAAAGCATTTTAAAATAGCAAAAGGTTGCTCGGATTTTTTAGCTTTTCACATGCTTTAAATATCTCAAAATCGTTAAATTATATGTGGTTAAATGACTGAGAAGTCAGTAAGTCCGAAGGAAAAGAACAACGTACCTTCGATAGTGGATGATGTTACAGTATCTGCCGCTTCTGAAAAGAGCAAGCCATTGAAGGCAGAGCCTGGCGATATAATATCTGCTGCGTCTGAAGATCAACTAACTTCTGATAGAATGGGACCGCCTGCCTTACCACCTGATAGTTTGGAGACCCTAAGATCAGAGCTTCCGTGTGAAGTGCCTCCGCCACCAGATCCTTCTACTTTGAATGAATTTGGACTGCCAAAGACAGTACCTGGCTCGGATGAAGTGTCAGAGCTTCCGTGTGAAGTGCCTCCGCCACCAGATCCTTCTACTTTAGATAGCTTTGGATTACCAAAGTTGGCATTTGACGCAGATAAAGTTCCGGATCTTCCGTTTGAAACACCTCCGCCACCAGATCCTTCTACTTTAGATAGCTTTGGATTACCAAAGTTGGCATTTGACGCAGATAAAGTTCCGGATCTTCCGTTTGAAACACCTACACCACCAGATCCGTCTACATTACCAAAGCCAGCATCTGACGCATATAAAGTTCCGAATCTTCCGATTGGATTCCCTCTGCCACCAGCGCCTGCTGATGCCAATAACCAGGGCAGCAGCCTAAGCGAGGAAGTTGAACCAATACCTGACAGCGATCCAGAAGGACTTTCTCCAAGGTCGCAAAGAAACAGGCACAGAGAATATCTCGAACGCCTAAGACGCGAAGAGGAACGAAACCGCGATGGCGGAGAAGGAGGCGGAATGGCCTAAAATTTATCTTTTCCTTTTTGTCATTTCTTTAGGATTTAGTATCTTGTCGAGCTCGCTTTTCGGCATTATCCTCATTTCAATGCAGACCTGACGCACAGTCTTGCCTTCCTTTACTGCTTTTCTTGCGACTTGGGCAGCTCTTGTGTAGCCTATGTACGGAGCCAACGCAGTGGCAATGGAGACATCGTGCTCTACTCCCTCTTTCATCTTTTTTTCGTTCGCCTTTATTCCCAAAACGCATTTCTTCGCGAACACATCACATGCGCTCGACAGTATCTTGATTGAGTAGACAAGGTTGTACGCTATCAGCGGCATGAACACGTTCAACTCGAGCTGGCCGCTCTCCGATGCATAGCTTATTGTTGTATCGTTTCCTATGACCTCGAAGCACACCATGTTCACCATCTCAGGAACGCTTGGGTTCACCTTTCCAGGCATTATAGACGACCCAGGCTGCACTGCAGGCAGTTTTATGTCGCCGAGTCCTGATGTCGGGCTTGATGCCAACAATCTAAGGTCGTTGGCTATTTTGCTGATTGCGATTGCAAGATCTCTAAGCGCACCGCTGAACCATTCCTCTTCTGCGCGGTTCTGCTGGAAGTCGAAGAAGTTCTTCGATAGTGTGAAGTTCGCCTTTGTCTGCTTCTTTATCTCATTGACGACTAGATTCGAATATGCCTTCGATGCCTCTATGCCAGTGCCGACGGCAGTTCCACCAAGCGAAAGTGTGAGCATTGTCTTTGCTGCCCTAGAGATATTGTCGGTTTGCTTAGCGATAGATACTGCGTAACCGGAGAACTCCTGCCCCAGCGTCATCGGAACTGCATCCTGAAGATGCGTCCTGCCCACTTTCACGTCGCCTTTGAACTCCTTTGCCTTCTTTTCGAATGCGTGCTGAAGCGTATTCAGCGACGGAATAAGACGGTCTGTTGCAAGCACGTATGTTGTGATGTGCATAGCTGCTGGGAATGTGTCGTTTGTTGACTGCGACATGTTGACATGGTCGTTCGGATGGACAAGCTTTGTGTCGCCCTTCTTTCCGCCAAGAATCTCGATTGCGCGATTTGCCACGACTTCGTTGACGTTCATGTTGACGCTTGTTCCTGCTCCTGCCTGGAACACGTCAGTGACAAACTGGTTGTCGAACTTCCCCTTTATCACGTCGTCACAGGCTCGCACAATCGCCTTGCCCTTTTTTTCGTCGAGCTTTTTTAATTTCATGTTCGCAAGCGCTGCTGATCTCTTTACCAGTGCATATTGTCTAATAAACTCGATCGGAACTTTCATTCCAGAAATAGGGAAGTTCTCCACTGCGCGCTCTGTCTCTGCCCCGTAATACGCATCTGCAGGAACTCGAACCTTGCCCAGAAAGTCCTTCTCAACTCTAGCCCTCGCCATGAATAGATTACAATGCTCGCTTTTAAGAAGGTTTTCCCGTTTCCCAGTTTGTGTCGTCTCTGAGCGCGCTTGCCGCGTATATCAGATGGTCGCGACCTTCCTTGATTAGCTCTTCGTACGATTTTGTGCGAAGCAGTTTTCTTGTTGTGACGGCCTCTTCTCCAATTCCGCCAAAGTGCATTATAGCGGCGAGCACTCCTCCGCCGTCGTGCGCAAGATCGGTTTGCCCGAATGCTCTGCAATCCCGCTGCAACACAAGCGATAGCCATCGCCTTACGCTGCCCTGCGTCAATTCTTCTCTCGACAATGTCGCCAGTCTATCCGTCATCCTCATGAATCGCTCAAAGAGCTCTCCGTCCATTTCTGATATGCCCATGGCGGTGCGCCAGTTGTCGTCTCGGGCTCTTTGGAGATTTGAGTGTATTCCTGCTTTCGACAGGCCAAGTTCTCCGAACAATCGCCTTTCGACAAAGCTTCCGACAAACATGGGCAGGCTTTCTACAACCATCTCGGCTTTGAGGTAGGAGCTCTGCTGCTTTTTGCCGGCATATCCTTTCTCAGAGGTAGGGTAGAAATATTTCCTGTCGATTTTTTCTATCATGCCAATCCTGTCTTGCAGCAGGTGCAGGAGTTCATGGCAAAATGCAGTTATCAGTAAAGCATAGACAAGCTTTTCAGCATAATCTTTGTAGTAATCTGCAAACGACCTAGCACCGTCGATGTGTTCAACTCCATCGCACAATGGAATGGTAAATTCATCAGTGAGGTCAAGGCGAACTCTGCCGTTGGTGTAATCAGTGCCTCCTTTCGCCTTGATGATCACTTTTGGATATGCTCCTATTCTATCCTGCACGCCCGCATCCTCCAGAAGCGCATCCAACAGCTTCCTTGCCATTATCATTGAGTAACCGACTGCGGTTCCCAGCCCTTCAAATTTCTGGATTGCATGGAAGTGCGTTTCCCCGGTTCTGCAGTTAAGATCATTTTTTCTTACTTTCTTTAGGTTGATCTCCTTCAATTTTACCGTGTCTTTTAGATTAGGAAGAAATACGTTGACGACTTCGTCCATCGCCTTCTCGAATGCTAATTGCTTTGGCTCCTCTGACCTTATTCCGGAAGGCACTCCAGTAGCTACTCCAATATGTTTTCCTGCAGTCGCCATCATAGGTGTGAGAAACAAGTGATATTTAAGGCTATCCTTCAACCGTTATTTGCGATTGTGCTTCGCCTTGCCAGTCAGCTTGTACTTCGATATTTCTCCTTTGAGAAGCTGTATTGCAAGTGCAGGGTCTACATGCTTCGGGCATACTATCGAACAGGCGCCTGCGAACTCGCATCCCCATGCTCCATCGATCGTGTCAAGGTAGTCTAGCCTTTTCTCTGCTCCTTGGTCCTTTGAATCAGCATAATAACGATAAGCCTGGGCCAGGGCTTGCGGGCCAACGAATTCCTTGTTGGTGTTGGCGACAGGGCATGCGTCAAGGCAAAGCCCGCACTTTATGCATTCCGAGAATGGAAGGAATTCGTCGCGCTCCTCTTCCGTTTGTGGAAGTATTGTCTTGTTGTCGAATCTGTCTGAATCGTGCTTCCTGTAAAGCCATGGATGGACGCTTGCGTGCTTCTCGAAGAAGTCGTCGAAGTCGGTGACAAGGCTCTTAAGGAGCGGCTGCGCCTGGATAGGCTCAACTTTCACATCTCCGTTCAGGCTTGCTGCGGTTGTTTCACATGCAAGCCTTGGCTTTCCGTTTATAACCATTGCGCAAGAGCCACATATCCCCATTCTGCAGCTGTATCTGAACGAAATCGATGGATCCTTTTCCTCTTTTATCGCAATCAGGGAATCGAGGACTGTTGTGAGCTCTGTTACGTCGACGACATAGCGCTTCTCCTTGAACGACTCGCTATTGTTGTTGAATTCGTTGATTATGAATGTAGTTTTAGCCATGCGAGAACACCTCTTTGTAGCCCATTATGCCGAATACGATAGAACCGACAGCTGCGAGCGCGATGAATGCAAGCCTTACGACGTGATATTGTGGATACGGCGACAGCATTGCAACAAGCCAGAGCAGAAGAGGGACTCCTGCCATGGCGCCGTAGAAGAACATCATCCCGTTTTTGAACGCGCTCATATGTTCCACCATAACAGCATCATCACAAAGCCTATTATCCACATTGCAAACGCGACAGTCGTGACAGTGGGGAATATCGATACTCCCTTGTGGTACTTGTTCTTTGCAAGAAATATGTATTCTTCGCTGAGATGGCCGAATGCAAGCCCTTTGCTGCCTATCAGCGAAAACCCTTTTGCAGTTTCATACACCTGGGGAGTGAAAAATATCCACAGCACAGCAGTCATCGCCTTCAGAAGCAATGGCGACAAGCCGTATGTAAGGAAAACCAGAACTGCCAGGCCATACACAACAGAGTAGAATATCAGAATCCTGTAGAAGAGCATGTGGACGAAGCCCTCTTTGTCGAATACAAAAAGGCGAGCTATGTTGGCCTGATGGCCGCGCATGTCGTAGGTTTTTTTCTCCATGCTAATACTTCCTCTCTTCAGGTTTCCACTTCGTAATCTTGACTGGTGAGTACGTTATCTTAATTTTATCTCCGGATTTCGCAGCGACTGTGTGCTTCATCCATTGCTTGTCGTTGCGCACAGGGTATTCGCGCCTTGCGTGCGCACCCCTTGATTCCTTTCTGTTGAGGGCGCATTCCACGACAACGCTTGCGAGGTTTAGCATGTTGCCGATTTCGATTGTGTCACGGAGGTTTGTGTTGTAGACCATGCTCTTGTCCATGACTGCGACCCGTTTGTATTTCTTCATCAGATCAGCGATCTTCTTCTGTGCTTGCATTAGCGACTTCGCTTCTCTGTAGGCGCCGACGTGCTCGTCCATGGTTCGCCAGAGTGCTCTCCTTATTTCGTATGGATTTGTTCCCTCTGCGCTTAGCATCAGACCTATTTTTTCGTCTTCACCGGAAAGCGATTTGTTTATGAATGCGTTATCCAGTGCTTTTTTCTTCGCCGCGTTTTGCGCTGCGAGGTTTCCTGTTATCTTTCCCCAGATTACGCATTGGCTGAGCGAGTTGCTGCCAAGCCTGTTTGATCCGTGTACGCTTACACATCCGCATTCGCCTGCCGCCCAGAGCCCGGAGACAGGCTTTCCAGTTCTTGACAGCACATTGCCGTCTATGTTCGTGTTGATTCCGCCCATAGTGAAGTGCGCAACAGGCCTAACTGGAATTAAATCGTGCGCAGGATCGAGTCCTATCATCTTCATTGATATCTCCTTTATCATAGGAAGCCTTTCGTCGATTTTCGCTTCGCCCAGGTGCCTCATGTCCAAGTGCAGGAACTCCAAGTCGCCATACCGCTTGTCTGTCAAGCCTCGACCTGCTTCTATCTCCGTCACCATAGACCGCGATACTATGTCACGCGGGGCAAGCTCCATCATTTTCTTTACATAGTTGCTCATGAAGCGCTCTCCCCTGCTGTTGAGAAGGTATGCGCCCTCGCCTCGCGCAGCTTCTGTGATCAGTATTCCGCTTGGTATAAGCCCGGTCGGGTGGAACTGGACGAATTCCATGTCCTTCAGCGACAGACCTTCATTGTATGCGAGCGCTATTCCGTCGCCTGTGCTGGAGTAAGCTGTTGTGGTGAAACCGTATGTCCTCGCAAAGCCCCCGGTCGCGATTATTCCAGAGCTTCCGGTTATTGCGCGAAGTTCGCCGGTCGCCATATCGATAGCAATTATTCCATTGAACTTGTTGTCCTTGATAAGAAGCTTTGTTGCGATGTGTTCGTGGTATATCTTCACGCTTGGAAAGCTGAGAAGGTTGTCGTAAAGAGTGTTCAGCATGAAGAAGCCGGTCTTGTCTGCAGCGAAAACAGTCCTTGGAACGCTCATTCCTCCGAAGGCCCTCAGCGTCACCTTTCCTTTTTGATCCCTGTTCCACGGAACTCCAAGGTGGTCGAACAGTTTTATTTCCTCGGGAGCGTGGTTTATCAAAATCTCGATCGCGTCTTGGTCTCCGAGGAAGTCGGAGCCCTTTGCAGTGTCATAACCGTGAAGAGCAACGCTGTCGTTGTCCTGCCCAGGGTAGAGAACTCCGGATATCCCACCTTCAGCAGAAACAGAATGGCTTCGCATCGCGTGGAGCTTTGACACGAGCGCTATGCTCAGTTTTCCGTCGGAAGCCTTTGCGGCCTGGAGCGCTGCCCGCATGCCGGCGAGTCCGCTGCCGAGTATGACTATGTCGTGCTTGAGTACCTCCATCAGAACTGATTATCTGCGAAGTATTTTAAATGTCTGTAAGAATTCACTATCATGATTGATTTATCTCATTACAAGGAAGTGAACAAGGACGGAATAACCGCTGCAGTTGTCAACGATGGAAAGGTTCTTCTCCTCAAGCGGATCTGGCTTCCGTTCATGTCGTTTCCAGGAATCTGGACATTCATCACCGGAGGAAGGAAAGAGGGTGAGGAATACCTAGACGCGGCTTACAGAGAAATAGAAGAAGAAACGAAAATCGAAAGGAAGCATCTCAAACTTATTGCAAGAATCGACAACGTCATGCTTTACGACCCGGTGTGGAAGAGGAAAAAGTGGCGGAATGCTTTCTTCGTTTTTTCATCTAGCAAAACAGAAGTGAAGCTTGATATGGAAAACAGGAATTACAGATGGGCGAGCATGGATGAGATAGCGAACGGAAAGAATTACACAAACATCTTTGCAGACAGAGTGTTGATAGAAAAGAAAATAAAAGACGTGCTCTAAGGCTTCTTTTTCATCAGCATGTTTAAGAATTTCTCAGCGCCCACCTTCGAAGCCGCTTTCTCAAGGTTCAGATAGCGCTTCAGTCCCTGTCTTACGCTCTTTTTTATTTCTGCAGTGTCGACATTCGCCGCCCTTGCGACGCCTGTGTCGAGAGCTGCCTTTGCAACAGACGCAGCTATTTCAGCCGTTATCTCGTCTATGTCGTCATCGTTGAAATTCGGTATTATGTGCTCTGCATTTAGCTTGGACTTTGAGATGCTTGATGCGAGCGCGCCTGCCGCTGCGATCAGCATCGCAGTGTTTATCTTCCTCGCCTCTGCGTCAAGCGCTCCTCTGAATATGGCCGGGAATGCAAGCATGTTGTTTATCTGGTTTGGAACTCCGCTTGCCCCTGTTGCCACGATTTCTGCGCCTGCAGATTTTGCGTCTTCATAACCAATCTCAGGATCAGGATTTGCGAGCGCAAATACTATCGACCTGCTGCCCATCGACTTGATCAATCGTTCGCTGAATGCGCCTTTGTTTGATGCACCTATCAAAACATCTGCGCCCTTGACCGCATCTTGGAGTTGTCCTTTCAATCCGTTTTTGTTGGTGTGCTCAGATATTGTCTCCTTTAACTGGTTCATGTTGTCGTTTCTGCCCTTGTAGATTATCCCTCTTGTGTCGCACAGAATAATGTTTTCTGCACCGGCTGCGAGAAGAAGTTGTGATATCCCTATTCCAGCTGCGCCTGCTCCGTTTATTACTATGCGGACGCTCTTGATGTCTTTGCCGACTATTTTCAGCGAGTTTTCTAGCGCGGCTAGCGCAACAACTGCTGTTCCCTGCCTGTCGTCGTGGAACACAGGTATTGACAGCTCTTTCTGCAATATGTCGAATATCTCAAAGCACTTTGGAGATGCGATGTCTTCCAGGTTTATTCCCCCTACTGTGGGAGCAATCGCCTTTGCAATCGCGACTATCTCTGCCGTTGTTTCTGCGTCAACTGCAAGCGGTATCGCATCTACATTTCCGAACTTCTTGAAAAGGAGCGCTTTCCCTTCCATGACCGGAAGGCTTGCCTCAGGGCCTATGTTGCCGAGGCCTAGGACTCGCGAGCCGTCTGTAAGTATTGCGATCCTGTTGCCTCTAGACGTGTAAATGTAAGACAGATCCTTGTTGTCCTTTATCGCTAGGCTAGGGTAAGCGACTCCAGGCGTATAATATACAGCAAGGTCGTGGAGATCCTTGAGAGATACCTTGCCTATCACCTCTATTTTCCCTCTGTGCTTCTCGTGAGCCTGCAGCGAGCGCTGCTTTAGCGCCTCCCCGTTCTGCACCCCATTGCTCTTGCTCTTCTTGCCAATCTTGATCTTCATGAACTGGTCTCCCCTCTAAAATTACGCGGATTATGAATTTGACCTGAGCTTTTAAAAGCTTTCCAGAAAAGTGTTGATTGACGTATTGAGGTTCGTATGAAACACACCGATAATACCAAGCAATAAATATTGTGATAAGACTAAGTAGACAGACGCAGCATTGGATGATCGTATGGCAGGATATGTACCCCCAGAAGCCAGAAAGCCGATTTACAGATTTGCAGGCATACTTTTCGTGCTGCTTGGGATCTATCTTCTGTATACAAACTCTGTAAATTACATACCAGTGACTGCAAAGGTCATCGCGTCTGGAGCGCAATCCACATATTGCGGCGGAGGGAGACTTGGCCCAAGCTATGCGTGTACCGAATACATGATTACGTACACTTACAAATGGAACAATGTTAGTAGCGGAAATGTCACAATCTTTGCAACGCAGAATGAGACAGCAACTTATCCGGTAGGTTCCAATATCCCAGTCTTGGTCAACAAGAACAATTATGCGCCAGGCCAATTAAACCAAGGATTCCTCATGGATAACCTGGTCGAGATTATAATGGTTGGAATAGGCGTTGTTCTGCTGCTGGTATCCTTTAGAGGGGGCAGAGTGTCTGAGAGATAGTGAAGTGCGTATCGATGGCAACAAAATCAAGTGTGCAACTGATTACACGGCTTGACTTCGATAAATGCACGCCGAAATGCGAACGCAATTGCATGATAGTCGACAGGCATTGGCCTGCCAATGGAACTGCGGGCGTGCAGCAAATCAGTAGCTCTAGGATGGCGAGACTACACATAATGCTCGGTGAAGGAAGCCAAGCTTTCCGCATGTATTCTGAGGCGGAAATACCAGAAATGGACCATGCAAAGATACCAAAAGGGTATACGCTATTTTACAGCAACCACCACGGCTCTGAAAATTGGGACAGGTACGGACGATGGAATGGCAGGACGCCGCATCTTGCAGTCGGAGATGTAGTTCATGAAAGCTACCGGGAATACGGAACAGCTGACAGAGTGTCGAGGTTTTTCCTGGTTTTAGAGGACGCACATACGCACCTGTGGCTGTTGCCAATAAAGAGTGTGCCGAGCAAGCCTGTCGCTCTGCTAAGAAGAGTATTGAAGGACGGAATTCCAGAGTACGTCAGGATGATTAGCTAATTAGAAATGGGGATGCCGAGATTTGAACTCGGACGACTAGCTCCCAAAGCTAGTAGTCTACCAGGTTAGCGTACATCCCCATAAGTAAGAGTTACTGGTGGATAGTAATTTAGGGATAATCTTATTAAAGACATCGCACAGATACTTATTGTTCTCTGTTTTCTAGGTGCCGATTAATGCAGATGCCAGACTTGCCGTGGATTGAGAAATATAGACCTCACAACCTAGACGACGTGATAGGGCAAAAGCTAATTGTGGGAAGGCTGAAGTCGTTTGTCGAGAAAGGCAACTTTCCAAGCATGATATTCGCAGGCTCTGCTGGAATAGGAAAGACCACTTGCGCGATTGCAATGGCAAACGACCTTTACAAAGACGAACTGAGCAGCGCTTTCAAGGAGCTCAATGCATCGGATACAAGAGGAATCGATGTCATAAGAGGAGAAGTCAAGGAGTTCGCGAAGACCAGATCAATGGCAAAGGTTCCGATCAAGATAATATTCCTCGATGAAGCTGATTCGCTGACTGGAGATGCGCAGCACGCGCTCAGAAGGACTATGGAGAAGTTCGCCAAGGAAACCCGCTTCGTGCTCAGCGCAAACTACGCCAGCAAGATAATAGAGCCGATCCAAAGCAGGTGCGTTGTCTTCAGGTTCAAGCCCCTGGGAGAAGAGGACATGAGAGAGTATGTAGGAAGGATAGTCAAGGCAGAGGGCCTGGACATAGAGCCCAAGGCCATAGACGCACTCATATACGTCGGCGACGGCGACCTAAGGAAGCTTACAAACATACTCCAGAGCTCGGCAATGCAGAGCAACAAGATAACCGAGATGAGCATCTATGAAGTAGCGGCGAAAGCAAGGCCGAAGGAGATAATCGCCATGCTCAAGCACTCGATAGAAGGAGATTTCGAGTCCGCGAGGACTGAGCTCGACAACCTTATGCTAAAGCAGGGAATGAGCGCAGAGGATATAATTACTCAGTGTTACAAAGAAACGCAGAACCTTAACATCGATGAAAGAAAGAAGTTGAAGATCGTTGTACAGCTCGGTGAGGCGAACTTCAGGATAGTTGAAGGCGCAAACGAAAGAATACAACTCGAGGCGATGCTTGCGCAGCTCGCTCTTGTCGGAAAGGAGAAGTGATTACGACATCGTTATTTCCAAAGGCCCGCCGTAATTTGACTGCGGAGCCTGCACGTATATGTCGATCAGGAATCCTGTTTTGTTATCTATCTTGAACGGAATCTTCGGGTCAGAGCTGACAAACGTGAATGGCGGCAGTATTTCTATCTTCTTTATCTCTGTTCCGATGTTGACTGCACCGTATAGGTGGAGGTTTTGCTTGAACACCTGGCCCCTTGACACATCCATTATCTTCGGTTTGTCCTTTATCTCTATGCTGTTGTCAGGAGTCTTCAGCCCAATCTTCGATATTTCGACGTGCACTAGGTCGGTTGCCTCCGATATAAGCTCTACATCGAGCGGACCCTCGTAGTTGTACTGCGGAGCCTCGAGCTTGACCTTGAATATCGTCTTTTCGTTTTCGTTGATGCTCGCCGGAACCGTCGGCGTCACAGAAACCAGCTTGAAGGGTTCCTTAACCACGATGTTCTTTATCGTGACAGGCGGCTTTGCCTGCGCCTTCAGGAATGAGTAATCGTCTTGCGGCTTGTTTTGGAATGGTATGCTTATCTCGAAAGTCTTGCCGTTAACTGGCATTCTTCCTAGCGAGTGGGTGTTGCCCCTCCACTTGACGTTAATGCTGCTGACTACAACTTTGCTCTTGTTGAACAAGCCTGAGAATATCGACATAAACAAATCCTTATTATGTCTTAGTATATAAGTTTTCGTGTTTATATTTGTATGGTGGTACGATGATAAAGGAGGGAGCCAAAGCACCTGATTTCGACCTCGCCGGGAGCGACGGGAAGAGGCATTCGCTGAAGGAGTTTAGCGGTAAGCCGCTGGTCGTGTATTTCTATCCAAAGGACGACACGCCTGGCTGCACTATAGAGGCAAACGACTTCACCAAACGATATCTTGACATCAAAAAGCTCGGCGCAGACGTGGTCGGCATAAGCAAAGACGATTACGATTCGCACTGCAGGTTCAGGGACAAATACGGATTGAAGATACTGCTGCTGTCTGACCCGGAAAGCAAAGTGATCAAGGAATACGACGCATTCCGTGACAGCGGAATCTTCAAAGGAGGGACAAAAAGAAAAACTTTCGTTCTTGACAAAAATGGAATAGTGATAAAGGACTTCGGCGATGTAAATGCGCCAGGCCACGCAGACGCAGTAGTGGAATTTCTAAAAGGATTGAAATGATGCGCATACTCATAACTGAAACCGGGTCGTTGCCTCCGAGCCAGATAAAAGTGTCGTCGCCGCTTGCCAGAATAATAGTAGCGGTGGATCGATCGAGAAAAAAACAGGGAACTTTCGGTGGGGCTGCAAAAGCCTCGTTCCAGCTATATGAACACTTTACCAAGACGAGGCACAGCGTTGACTTCTTCGCTGATTTTTCCGCATTCACAAAGAAGAAAGCCGTCACAAAGGAACACATCCTAAACACAGACTATGATTACATCTTCATGAACTCGATAAGAGACGTTCTTGTCGTCGACGAATACATGAAGATGCACAACAACACAAAAGTCATCTACACCGACAGAGCAAACGTGATGCTCAACCTCAAGGACTTCACAAAAATACATCCGAGAATGCCTGCCGTCTTCTATCTTGTTACTACAATGAAGAGATGGCTCTACGCTTATGTCGCGATAACAGCTGAGCAGGAAGAAACTGCAAAGAATTCGTTTGAGAAAAAGACAAGAGTGTCTTACATACCTATCGCCCCCGACGACATCTACAAAAAGATGAAGATAAAGAGCACGGGCAGCGCGCTCTATGTGGGAAGGCTAGACGAGAACCAGAAAAGGATAACCTTCATGATAAACAGCATGAAACTGCTGGTAGACGAGCACAAAGAGCTCAGAGGCAAGCACCTTCTCAAAATAGTCGGAGACGGAATACACATTGCCCGCTATAGGGAGCAGATAGAAGATGCCGGACTTGAAAAGAACGTGACATTAAATGGACCTGCGCACGGGAAAGAGCTTGTCAAGGAGTACAACAACGCATCGTTCTTTGTATCGACGTCGTTGTGGGAAAGCCCTGGAAGGACATTCCTCGAAGCTATGGCGTGCGGGCTCCCTTTGCTTATCAACAATTCGAACAACGCGCTTCTGTCGTTGAAGCCTGAGCAGCGCATGGTCAGCGATGGCAAGAACGGATTGGTGTACGAGTTTATGGATGCTGGAGACTTCGCCGACAAGTTCTGCAAGTTCTACTGCGACAAGAAATTAAGAGAGAAGCTTGCGAAAGGAGCTCTGGAGTTCATAAAAGGCTTCAGGTTAGACAATACACTAACCAAATACGACAGTTTAATAAAGCAGGGCAAGAACATACAATAGTGGGTGGATTGGACTATGAGCGATCAGATAAAGGAGATGTTCTCCACAATCGCAAAGCACTACGATACTGTCAACCACAAGCTCAGCTTTGGCGCAGACATAAGGTGGAGGAAGAAGGCTGCCGCGGAGTGTTGCGCGCTTGCCAGAGACAGAATCAGCGTTGTCGACGTAGCCACTGGAACAGGGGATCTTACAATTGCAATATGCGAGGAGGCGAAGAGGCGCAACAAAAGCGTAGAGGTACTAGGCATGGACTTCAACGAGGACATGCTATCCATAGCAAAGCAGAAAGTACAGGAGCAAGGATTGACAAACGTGACTTTCAGAGTAGCAGACGTGCTTGTGCCGACCTCTCCTGACAACAGTTACGACATAGTGACATGCGGATTCGCGCTAAGGAACTTCGACTCGCTGGAGAAGTTCGTGCAGGAATCGCACAGAGTGCTGAGGCCAGGCGGCAAAATCGTGTTCCTGGAAGTGGCGCGGCCGACAGGAGCCATGAGCGCGTTCTACAAACTGTACTACTTCAGAATCGTACCAACGATTGCAGCGAAATACAATTCGAATGCATACCAGTATCTTATCGACAGCCTTTGGAAGTTCGACAAGAACAGGCTTTTCAAAATGGTGCAGGAAGCAGGCTTCAAGGATGTGAAGTTGAGGAATCTGTCGTTCGGCGCTGCATTTATACTAACTGCGACCAAATAATACTGATAACGTGGCAGTTCTTTTTGTCGACATGGATTCGTTCTACGCATCGTGCGAGTTGCTTAGAAGGCCTGAACTGAACGGGAAGATATTCGTAGTAGGCACCGGAGACGAAGAGCACAAGCTTAGGGGAGTTGTCGAGACAGCAAGCTACGCGGCAAAGAGAGCAGGGATAAGGAGCGCAATGCCTGTTGCGACGGCCCTGAAGATAAAGCCTGATCTTGTTTACGTGCCTGCAGACCACGAATATTACGAACAGATTTCGCAGAAGGTTATGACACTCCTAAAGTCGTACAAATACCCGACGGAAGTGCTTAGCATAGATGAAGCTGCGCTTGATCTGGGCGAGATCGACTACCAGAAAGCGGAGAAGCTTGGCAAGGACTTGAAGGAACGTGTCAGCAAAGAGCTTGGATTGCCCTGCACTGTAGGAATAAGCTCCGGAAAGATATTCGCGAAGATGGTTTGCGACGCCGCAAAGCCGGATGGGCTGAAAGTCGTCACAGAAAAGGATATTGTGAAGTTCCTCGAAGGAAAAGACGTCGACAAGATTCCTGGAGTTGGGCCAAAGACAAAGGAACGACTTGGGCTTTCTGGCATAAAAACGATAGACCAGTTGGCAAAGTCGAATCCAACAGCACTTGCAGCAGTTGCAGGGTCTTTCGGGCGTGAGCTTTACAACCTGGCGAACGGAAAAGACAACAGCAAAGTCATAGAGGTATGGAAAGTCCTTTCGGTGAGCAGAGAGCGAACGCTTGAAACGAAGACTAGCGACCCGAAGAAGATTGATCCTATGCTCGACATGCTTTCAGATGAGGTAATAGCAGATGCAAAGAGGCAGGATCTCCATTACAAAACAATAACAGTCAAGGCAAGATACTCTGACTTCAGTGAAAAGTTGAAAAGCAAGAGCCTTCCAGAATTTACTGATTCTGTGGACGTGCTAAAGCAAACTTCTCATGAACTTATAAGAGAGCTAATCGCAGACAAGCAGATACGGAAGGTTGGCGTGAGGATTTCTTCGTTTGGATCAGAGAAGAAACAGCAGAAGAAGCTTTTCTGATTACCCCATTTCCTGTAAATACTCACGAACATGCAGCGCGGCCTTTATTCCAGCAGCTGCGGCAGTTCCTGCTTGCCTATAGTAATGGTCGGCAACGTCACCGGCGACAAATATTCCAGGTATGTTTGTAAGCACTTCGTCTTTGACGACTATGTATCCCTTCTGGTCAAGCGGAAGCTTTCCAACCAAGAAACCTGTGCTCGGTTTGTAACCAATCGCTATGAATACGCCTTGGCAAGGGACAGTTGTGACTTTGCCGGTGTTGACGTCTTTTATTTTTACCCCTTCTACGCCGGTTGCATCTTTTCCAAGTATTTCTTCAACTGCGCTGTTCCACATGACCTTTATCTTCGGATTCTCGAGCACGTGCTGCTGCATTATCTTGCTTGCCCTGAACGCGTCTCTTCTGTGGACGATCGTTACTTGCTTTACGAACCGTGTGAGGAAGTTTGAGTCTTCCATTGCAGTGTCTCCACCGCCGACAACTACTACGTTGGCCTTTCCTTTGAAGAAGGCCCCGTCGCAAGTCGCGCAAGTGCTGACACCTTTGCCCATGTGTTCCATCTCAGAAGGAATTCCAAGAAGTTGGGCAGTGGCTCCTGTCGCAATTATTACCGTGTTGCCTTCGTAGGTCTTTGATGCAGTCTTTACCTTGAATGGCTTTTTGCTGAAGTCGACGTCAACAACATCTTCGTTGACCATTCTTGCTCCGAATCTCTGCGCCTGCTTTGTCATCTTTTCAATCAGCTCTGGGCCCATCACTCCTTCCGGGAATCCAGGCATGTTTTCAACTACCGTAGTAAGAAGCAACTGACCTCCTGGAATCGCGCCCGCTATGACCAATGGCTTGAAGTCCTCTCTTGCAGTGTACACTGCAGCGGCTAGACCCGCAGGTCCTGATCCAATTATGATTACGTTCTCTGCCAAAAAGTCACCACTGGCAATACTTTTTGATTCAGTAATCTATTTAATATGCTCTTTTCTATAGTGATAGGCGACTAGATGATAAGCTTAAACGACCTGGAGCTTTCGCTAGACAGAAAAGAGGCTGGAGCCACTGCAGACTTTGTCTCGCACGCCCATTCCGACCACATTTCATCGATAAAAAGCTCGAAGAGCGTCATCGCGAGCGACGAAACCGCTGCGCTTCTGAAGACGATACACAACAGAGATATAGTCAGAGTGCAAAAGGTTCCGAGCTGCATAAAAATGCTAGACGCGGGGCACATGCTGGGCTCAAAACAGATAGTCATCGATGACGAGAGCACCGGAAAAAGGATAATCTACACCGGAGACTTCCAGATGCAGAAGTCGAGAGCATGCAACCAACTGCAGGTTGAACGCGCTGACATCGTAATACTTGATTCGACATATCCGCAAAAGGATCTTGTCTTCGACGAACGCAGCGAAACAGAACGCGACATACAGAAATGGACAGAGAGAAGGCTGCAGGAAGGCATTGTCCTGTTCGGCACATACGCGCTTGGAAAAACACAGGAGATAATCGCGCTGCTGAACGAGATGAGCATAGTCCCGGTAGTCAACAAGAAGATTAGCAACATCAACAAAGTCTATTGTGCAAGCGGCGTGAAGCTCGACTATGCATCTGCATACGACGAAAACAGCGGGCACGACGAGCTGTTGAAGGGGAACTTTGTAGGTATAGTAGAACCGCACATGCTCGACCAGATATCTGTGCAGCTTTGCTCTCTCTACGGAAAAAGGGTTTTCACCGCTGTCGCTACCGGCTTCTCAAAGATGTATAACTTCAAGACAGATGCTCAGTTCCCGCTAAGCGACCACGCAGACTTCCAACAGGCGAAGGCATACATAGATGCGACCGGGGCAAAAGAGGTCTTCACATACGGAGGCAGCGCTGCAGAATTCGCATGGAATCTGAGAAGCGAAGGCTATTCAGCTGAACCGTTCGCTAATCTGTGCTACAACAAGGTAAGGGCATGAGCTACATCGTACTTGGCCTAGCGGCATTGACATTCATATCTACGTTGGTAGGAGGAACGGCTGCGATAAAGCTGAAGAAGCATCTGCCGCTCTTTTTTGCGTTCGCTGCCGGTGCGCTTGTTGCAGTTGCATTCCTCGACATACTGCCGGAGAGCATAGCAACTGCGCAGATGGCAGGCATATCTGTAAGAGACGTGATGATCGTTGTCGTGTTTTCATATCTGTTCTACAGCTTCCTTGAACGGTATTTCCTTACGCACCATCATGAAAGCAAAGAGGAACATGGCCACATCATGGGCCCGGTCGGAGCAGGTAGCCTCTGCATACACAGCTTCCTTGACGGAGTGGCGATAGGCTCTGCTTATCTGGTAAGCCCAAGCATAGGGATAATAGTCGCACTCGCAGTGATATTCCACGACTTCACTGACGGAATAAACACAGTGACAATCATGTTCAGGAACAAGGCGAGCACAAAATACGCGAAGCTGTTCCTTGGAATCGACGCAATAGCTCCTGTGCTCGGTGTCATTGTCACAGTTTACCTTGTTGCTCTCAACGAGGCTTACCTTGCTGTGATACTTGCAATCTTCGTTGGAGAATTCCTTTACATAGGAGCATCAAGCATTTTGAGAGAGACGTTCAACCACCCTCCTTTGAGAATGATGCTTTTCATGGGGCTTGCGGTAATTCTAATATTGGTTCTTACTTCAATAGTATAACGTGATAGCATGGCAGACAAAATAAGATGCGCGCACATATTGGTGGAGAAGATGTCGACTGCACAAGAAGTGCTTGACAAGCTGAACAGGGGCGAGAGTTTCGCAAAGCTTGCTGCGGAGTATTCGCTTGACGGAAACAGGAAGCAGGGCGGAGACCTCGGCTTTTTCGGCCATGGCGTCATGGTAAGGGAGTTCGAACAGGCCACGTTCGCGCTTCAAGTGGGACAAGTTTCCGGATTGGTGAGGACTCAGTTCGGTTACCACATCATAAAGAGGCTGGCTTAAGAAAGACATGGCGCCCCGAAACACCAGCAATTGTTTTTAGTCTTTCCCTTCTAAGTTTATACCAAGATGATAATATGGCAAAAAATTCGTTACTGATAGGAGTAGTCGTAGTTGTGGTCATTGTCGCTCTTGCAGCCGTTGCGCTCATGAACGGCGTACATACGACGACAACTTACGGCCAGAAGACAGGCGCTATGCTATACAGCGTGTCTGACGCTCCTCTAAGCGGGACTGCCTATTCCGCAGTCAACCTGACGGTGCAGAACATAACAGTGCACAGCCAGACGACCGGGCAGTGGTACACTGTTCCAGTCACAGGAAGCGGCACATATGACCTTCTGACGCTGAAGAGCTCATACGCCTTTGTAGGAAATGCTACACTGCCTGCTGGAAATTACAATGAAATCGCTGTCGCCGTAAAATCGGTGACTGCGACGTCTGCAAACGGCACGGTGAACAATGTCGTTCTGCCAAGCAGTGTGCTGAAGGTGTTCGGAAACTTCACAGTCGCTGCTACAAACGGCACAAAAGCCGTGAACTGGGCAAACATAGACTTCATGGCAAACCAGTCGCTGCACACGACAGGCAACGGCAAGATAGTAATGCTGCCTGTGGTCCAGATACTCGTGTGGCACAACTCCAGCCTTGCAGTGCAGTCTAGCGGGCATTTGACGGTGAACAACCCTAGCCCAGTAGTTGCAAGCATAGGCGCTGGAATGAATGTCAACGGAACTATGCAGGCAGGATTGGTAGTCCCACAGGGCACAAACCTGACTGTTGGAGCTAGCGGCAATGTAGGCCTTGGAGTAGGCTAATTTATTTTTTCTTTCTTTTTCTTTTTTATTTCAGAAGTAGAAGGAGCTGTCATTAGAGCCTATCAAGTATCCGCTTTATCTCGTCGTTGGTTTTTCTGTTCACATCTCTGAAGTTCAGTCCGTACAGTCGATAAATGTCCCAGATGTTGCCGATCGGCTTTCCCTTTATGTTGAGCTTCTTGTAAACGGCGTCGACTTGCTTTTTTGATTTGCCCTCTATCTCCATGAACGGAGGTATCTTCGGCCACTTGTCTATTGTTATTTCCGTATTGTTGAAGTGATATCTGTCGCGGTCGCTCTCTATGTAGGCCTTTAGGTTCTTTGTGAACGCCCTTTGGATTATCTGGCTCATCGACTTGAAGTCTCCGACCGTAAGCTCCCACTCGTGTACGTTCTCCTTTGTACCTCGATTCTCCTTCATCGTAAAAGTAGTCGAATGGCCGTCTGTCCTCACACGCAGCCATCTCTTGAGCTTCGGCGTGTTGACAAGCCTGACTTCGAGTCGCTTCAGCCTCTTCTTTCCAAGATGCTTTGCGCCGATCGCCTTCAGTCTGCTGCGAACCTGGCGCTCGTCTATTCCGACGACGCGGAGCTCTATCTCTTTCATGTGAGTGATTGGAAACAAGCATATTAAGAAATTACGCTCGCGCGTTACTTTCTCATGTGCAATCCGTTCATGTCAGAAAGAATAAGATCGATCTTTGGCTTTAGCAGTTCTGCGTCTCGCCTGAAAGTTCTTGCCTGCAGTTCTAGAAAGAGCTTTTCTCCTTCTGATTTTGTCTGGCTTAGCTTCTCGGACATTTCTGCGGCAAGCGTCCATCGCTCCAATGCCCTGTCGACGTGCTTTTTTGCGGCGAAGAGCCTGCTGAACCTGCCGCTCTCCCTGTTCTCCAGATGCGACAGCTTCTCTTCAAGGTCTGCCCTCCACGAATACAAGCTTGCTATGAGCGAATTCTTGCTTATGAGCTCTTCGGCAAGCGTTCCGTCAGGCGGATAATCGCAGAAGTGCTTGAGCAGCCTGGTATTTGTAGCAAGGAATCCGAGCGCAGTCTCAAAAAGCTCCGTTTCGACGTGGTCGAAGAATGCTGACGGCCCTCCTGTGTGCGCGATTCCTCTGAATGACTTGTGGAGAGTATCTGCAATGCTCTCGCATATCTTCGCCGCGAGCTCGTAGTCTTCCTTTTGGTAGGCGAGATTCGCTTCGTTGACCTTTGCGACAAGCCCAGGCGCGTATTTCTGAAGATTGTCAGCAAGCATTGTCAGTGTAGGCTCTGGCGATCTCTCAGGCTTTGGCGCTGTTGATGGGGTGTTTTGCATGTTTGCACCGCGTTAATCATTTTATTCTCTGTGGCTCGGTAGCCGAGGATGCAGCGGCTCACCAGTTATGTAGTGCACGTCCTTATCTGGTGATTCATGTCTGCTCCTTAATGTTCTCAGAGCCCTTAGAGCCAGGTATACAACTTCTTTCCTATTTCCGCGTCTGTAAAGTATAGACAATGTAATGAACTTTTCACCGTATCTTGATGTGTTTATAAATGCGTTGGCCGAAGCTTCATTAGTCTCATCAATTGCTTTTGCCCCTTCTTTTGCGTCGGCAAGAACTGTTTCCAATGGGTTCTTATCCGCACGCACATTAATTGATATTGCAGCATCGTACTGAGATAAATCAAGGATACGGAATTCCCCCTTCAAGACGATTCGTTCCTCTATTGGGAACTCTACGATTGGATCGCCATCATAAGCCTGCTTAATCTTATGTTGCAGGGTTTTGGCGCCATTGAGTATACTTAAGGACGCACCGAAAAGCCTTTCGTACATTTCACTATATGCGCTGTCAAATTCTTCTGCAGTTTTTGCAGCAAGCGCTAGGCCAGTGTACTTGCTCAACGTGTGAAGATACACTCTTGTCAGCCAGTTTGCTTCATTATAGGCATGTTCTCTAGCATTTATGACTCTATACTGTTCTTCAACTGATCCGTTTGCAGTAGCATTCTGCCACATTTCAGAAAGCAGGTTCTCTGCGTCTTGGAAATACCCTACAAGAAGGTTACGCGTTGAAGCGCCAGCCTCACCGGGACGGCCTAACTCGTCCCATATTGATGCCTCGTCGTGCACTGATTTTTGACCTGCGGTCTCTAGCTCTTTTGATTTCGCGACCAATGCTTCTACCCTGGGGGCGCTTTCCATAGTTACTTCTAGACCTTTCTGCACCAGGCTATACGAGTTGTCGCTGCACTTCGAACCCTCTGCCAAAACCTCAGTCGCTGACATTTCTATCCAGATTCCCTCAGTTTTTCTGATATTTAAGCCTAGCGAAACCCTAAAATAACGGTATAATGCCTTCAGATTTTAAGCACTATACATTGGTGATTGTTTTGACTAGATAGTCCCTTGCAAGATCTACAGAGTTATGTAATTCCGATTTGATGAGTCCGACGGTTTCAACATCTTTTGCCCTTTCTATGTCATTCTTTGCAGTAACCACAGCATCAGAATACATACGTATGGCCTCTGTGATTCTTTTTTCTGCTTTGCTCTTCATTTTTTCCCTCTCTAATGCGTCGTTGTTCGAGGCAATAATTCCTGCAACATCGGAAAGTGTACCGTCGACAAGCATCTGGAATCTAATCTCATGCTCACTGCCTAACAGCCAATCACTCAGCTCGTGGTAGTCCTTTGCACTGTCGAATTCCTTTGGTTTCTTGATGCCTGCAAGGCCAATAGACATAGGCTCTTCTTGTGGTGATTGCTCGCGTTTTTGTGCAGAACTTTGGGAGTCGTCAGAGTCCCCCCAGACATTAAATGCCAGATGGCCTCCAAATCCTTCGCTTTTCTTCTCTGTTTTGTCTTCAGGAATTTTGTATCCCATGGATTCGAGTTTGCTCCTAAATGCTGCAATAAGCGCGCGTGTAGGCTCCACAATATGTGGCCTTCCCTCATCGCTTATCTTTCCAGCCCATTGCCTAAGCTCTACTGCAACTGCATCGTTTCTCTTGGCTTCTGGTGCCATCTCATCCCCTGTATATATTAGCGGCGATTTTGATATTTAATAGTGTATGGTTAGAAATGCGACGCTACAACGAAGCAGGTAGATGATTGACGTTAGGCACCATAATCTATAAGTATTTAATGAACGGAGTCACCACTATGGGTTTGTTTAGATCAAGGCCGCAAGCCACGCCGGAGCAGATGACTCAGATCGCTCCAAACAAGGATAGCGCTGCGAGAGGCCAGCCGTATTTCGTCGGCCCGGATAGGGTGTTCTTTCCGTCAATGGGGGCAACATTGGAATGGTTAACGCCGAACTTCGCGCCTAGCCAGGCTTATGCAGCGCCGGGACAGCCTTTTTTCACAGCTCAAGATAGAGTGTACCTGCCGTATTTGCGGGTTGAAATGGAATGGCCGCCGCACCCGTCTAGAGGCATAGACGCTCAGGGTGTGCTGAGATCGGAGAAAAATGCAAGAGATGCGGCAGCGCAGGCGGCGGCATACGCACAGGAGGCGGAGAGGAATGCAAGAGCATGGGCAATGTACGCAGCATACGCACAGGAGGCACAGCAGCGTGCAGCACAAATGCAGTCGCAGACAAAAGCTGTCGATACCAGCTCCGAGTATAGTGACAGCGATAGTCTCGCTGAACAGGCGAAAGGACCATATCCTGACAATTATGCACACGGAGACAACGTCAGAGGGCATAATTTTTACGGCGAGTTGTTCGGAAGATACCCAAGATGGCCGCCTTGATCTAGCTTTTCGAACCACGATGCAGTGTGTGCATTTTCGATGTATGAGCTTTTGAAAATTAGAAATGCGACCGCCGGGATTTGAACCCGGGCTACTGCCTTGGCAAGGCAATGTCCTACCAGACTAGACTACGATCGCGTAGAAACAGCGTTGATAACTCCGCTAAAAAGGTATTTATATGGTTGCCTAGCCTATGGCAGAGAAAATGCCACTTTACAAAACCGCAAGCTTTTGTTCACATTTTGCAACATTTCGCTACCTTTAAATATCAAGAAACGCGCGATAGTTATTGTGGATCGGTATGGTGTACAATTTTGACCTTACCGCTCCCAAAGTTGGTGCAATGACTTCAAGAAACAAGCTTCCGACAAAGAGCGATCTGAAGAGCATACACAGAGAGCTGTGCTCGTACTTCGGAGAGGAAAATATGGTATTGATAGGCAGCGCAGCGAAGTGCTTGATTACAGGAGCGGATTTGCAGGTCCATAGACCTACATACGCAGAGGCGCTCAACGATTCTCCACTGCTTACAAAGCTCGATGAAAAGCTGGAAGACCGCACAGAGCTCTTTTTGAGAGGTGCGAAGGATCTTGATTATGCTGTGCCAAATGCGGTGTTCGCAGCGCTGGTCAGCAATCCTGACACTTACGGCTTGACGCTAATAAAATTAAACGAGAAGAGAACGACCGCTGTTTTCATAACAAAGTCTGGAGTAGAGCTCGATATATGCTCTGGAGACATTATCGATTTCAGCATTCCGCTAAAAGCAAGCTTCTTCTTCGAGCAGAGCCAACCGGAATACATAGACGACTCCGAATCCCCAGGCGGACAGCTTGCAGTATACACGGTTCCGGCTTACCTGCAGGTGCTCCTGAAGTGGGGCACATGGATGGAGAAAGGCATGAAAAGAGGCATAAAGGATGCCTACGATGCAGTTTACATAATAGATACCTTCTACGGCAGCATCAGGGCATTCCTGATTGAGGAGGGTGCCAACCTTATACACTACATGACCGAGACCGGACTGTCGGTGGAACACCTTAAAAGGGGATTTGGCTTCATGAGCATGGCTGCAGAGAGCAGCATAGAATGGACAAGAGATCTCATCAGGCAGAGCAAGATAGAATACGAAGCCAAGCCGGAATGGTCTAGAATGCACAATCCAAGAATTTCTCCAAAGGACCTCGAAGCGATCGAGCAGTTCATGATGGAGATGATAGCCAAGAGGGCAACGGTAGATGAAGATGAGCTGCGCCAAAGAACCTACTTGAGGGGCCTGAACGCCAATGCAGAGAACTTGTTCAAGTCGATGTCTGACCTGTAAAATATGATTTTATGAACGAAAAAAAGGGTTACCTGCTGATAGATGCCGAGCTAGGCGGACCTGTAATACTCGATGGAACACACGCAATACTAGAGTTAGCTGTGATTGTTCTTCCAGATCCTTCTGCATTGAAGAAAGGTGAAATAGAGCAGTTTGTAAAAGACAAGGTAATCAATGGCGATGTAAGGCATTTCATAATACAGCCGTACGGAGCAGTAAAGCAGGAAATTCTCGACAATGTGGTCAAGAAGCCTCTTTCATATTATAAAGAGAACGGGAAGCCTGTCGAGGAAGTTGCGAGGGGGCTGACTCGCTACCTTGATGCCCAAAAGGAAAACTATGATAAGATAGTTGCAGTTTCAAACTGGGAAGGCGACATAGAGGTTCTCGATTATCTGCTGACAAAGGCCGGAAGGAACCGTTGGGACATGTTCGGAACACACAACATGTTCCATCTAAATTCATTTGTAAACGGAATGCTCAGGGGAGGCATAAAGATGAAGAGCTCGAGGCTGCCACACCCGCATGACCCAAGATGCGACGTCAAGCAGATGGCAGACATATTCGTAAGAGCAATAAGCGTTCCAAGACCTCAGAAAAGTCAGCGGCCAAAGAGCGCGATGCCTGGCTGATTATTCTTTGCTACCGTCCTGGCTTCTCCAAAGATAAAGAGATGCAATGGTGCCGTAAGGCCTCCATTTCCTGGACAACATTTCGAACTTCTCCCTGCTCGGAAGAGCCCGCAGCTTGTAAACCCGTTGAACAGATTTCTGGAGACCGAGGTCATCGTACGGAACTACATCGACACGGCCTAGGCTGAACATCAGGAACATTTCTGCAGTCCATCTGCCGATTCCCCGCACCTCGTCGAGTTCCTCGATTATTTTCTCGTCGTCCATCTTAGAAAATTTCTTTAGCTCAAGCCTTCCATCTTCTATCCGTGTGCACAAATCGACTAGATAAGAGTATTTCTGTGGTGAGACGCCAGCTGCGCGAACCATTTTCTCAGGCGTGGCAAGGAATTTTGCAGGTCTTGGAAGTTTTCCGTTGTAAAGAGAAGCGAACTTTTTGATAATCGCATCGCCGGCCTTTCCGGATATCTGCTGGTAGATTATCGCCCTTACGATAGATGCATAGTAATCCTTGTGCAGCCACCATTCGTCTGGTTGGAATTTGACGCTCCCGAGAACCCTTGCGAGGACTTTGTCGTTCTTCTTGATGTGCTTTACGCCTTTGGACCATACCCTCTTGTCGACGTAAGATTCGTACTTCATTTTACCAGTTAATCTACGGAGCGAGGGATTAAATTATCTTCTGCTGAGCGTCTTCGTTTGCTGCTCTTTCTGTAGGTCTGCGTACACTTTATCAATAATCGAAAGGAACTCCTCTCGCCTTTGCATTCCGTATGAAAGATCGGTGAACGTCACAGTCGCATGGGCATCGTCCATGTTCTCAAGGTTAAGAGATATCGAGAAGCAGTATATCGGGCGCTCTTCACCGCGGTTGTTTTTTACATTGATGAATGCGCAGAGCGATCCGGGCTCTGGCTTTGACCTGAATTCGTAGTCGCTTCTTTTCGTTAGTTTCTCGGACCTCAGTGTCCAAAGCCTGTCTAGGTCATCGAGGATCTTAGAAGTGCCCATGACCCCTATCTTTATCTGTTTTGTTGATGCGGTCGGCGCGCTATGGACCATGCTGTGGTATACGTGATGCACTGATGTGACATCTGCTGACATAACAACCCAATTAACAGTGAGTTAGCCAATATTTAAGCTTAACCTGCACAAAACGAGATAAGCGAATGTCATGACAATTTTCGGAAGCTTGAAGAAGAGCTTGGAGGAGATGGCTGAACGGAGGAGGGAAAAGGCCTTCAAGGAACTGCTCGACGACACTGAGGATATAGAGAGCGCCATTAGCGATGCCATAGGGAAAGCAAGCAAAAAGACGACCGATGATCCGCTCAAGGAGCACTTTGATGCGCTCAACATAAAGAGAACCAGCGACAAGGTGAAGATCAGAAAAGCATACCTAGAGCAGATCAAGAAATACCACCCTGACGTCAGCGAAGAGAAGAACGCAGCGGAGATGTCGAAAAAGTTAAACGACGCGTACCATGTGCTTGCAGGGAAACAGCTGGCTACCGACTACGAAAGCCTGAGGACAGAAGGCAAGCTTAATCCCAATATCAAGATCGACATGGCGAACGCGCTCCTGGCTGCATATGTGCAGAAGAGGGAACAGGATTATGAAGAGCTCATGGTGCAGGTGGGATACCATCCTGTAGAGATGCCGATATTGATTGCTGCTGTCCAGGAGTTCACGAACTGGAAGAAGAGGTACAACAGCGTTGCAGACGGGCTTTTCAATGGTTTCTTCAGAATAGAGCCAAAGCTGGAAAAGCTGGAGAAGGAAGATAAAGCCCTATACAAATCTGAAAGGGACCCGCAAAAAAGAAAAACGTTAGAGCAGACCGCAGAAAAGCTGAAGGCGGCGAAAGAGGAATTTGCAGAACTGAAGGATGATATACTGCACGTAATAGAGTCCGTTAGAAACGATATAGGTCCGCAGGAGCAAAAGGCAGGGCAGCAGATGAAGAGGTCGATTGGAATTTGACCTCAGACTGAAGAGACCGACAATGTGTAATTTTCACCTGCGTTTCTCTGCATCTCAAAGTGGAGAATATTTCCAGAGTTCTTGCATAGATAACTTTGGCTTATTTCTATTCTGCCATAAAGCGGATAACGCGCGCCGTTGTATACGATCGAGTTGTTCGATATCGTTGCGTTGCAGATGCCGCTCGGAACATAAGCAGCAAAAGAGCTCTGATAAGATTGCATACCCTGGTTTATCATCGAAGCCAGCGACCCTATTTCTGACATCGTTGCGTAAGAAGAAACCCCGTAGTTTCCCCTGATGAAGAATGGCAACGACACTACGAGCGATATCGCTGAGATCGCAAGGTACACCATAAACTCAAGTGAGAGTTGTCCTTTTATCCAATCACCTATTTTGACGAGCTCAGGTTTGAAAGTTCGTTTGCCAACTGGGTTGCGACGCTCTGGTTCGACGAGCTTCCGAAGAATGCGTGCATTGCTGTGCCCTTAAGCTGGGTCACCATGGCGAGCGCTATGACTATTATTATGCCGACTGCAGAAAGCACCATTATGTATTCCAATGAGCCCTGCCCCTTGCTTACTCTTGCCATTGTAAGCAGCGCCTTTATTTCGCTTATGTATATCATGTTTTCACCTAAATGCTAAATGCCAAATGCAAGAACAGACGAGAGCCTGAACAGAATAACGCCAATCGAAGAGTACATAGCAAAGTTCTCGGTTATCCTGCTGACGGTTTTGCCGTCGTATCTTGCGTTTATGAAGTTGGATATCGCTATGTAGCCGAGCATTATCGCGGTTATGCCTGTTGTGTCTATGCTGTTTCCGCCCATCGTGCCTGCGAATCCTATTATGTTGATGCCGATGCCTGCGAAAAGGGGGAAGAACACGGCGCTGCCTATCCTGTTTATCGAGAATGCGTTGCTGGCTATGCCGACTACCTTGAGCGTTGTCCTCTGCCGCTCTTCAAGCCTTTCGACAAGATCGTTCAGCTGAGAGCTTACGTCTTTGCCTGTGTGTAACCCTTTTGCGATAAGCAGTGCGGCTTCACTAAGAAATGCTGAATGGAACTCGTCGAGCGCTTTGAATGAAGTTTCTGCGTCTGAAGTTTCTTGATACCGCTTGAGTGCCCTTCTCAGCGAATTGGAGAATAAATAATCCGAACCGCAAGCCAGTTCTGCAGATCTTCCAAGATTGCCGGATTTGTCGAGCTCTTTTGCAAGGCCGTTCAGGAAATTGTATGTGTCTGTGTTTATTCGGTCTTGCCCGGCAGCTTTTCTTTTTGCTCTTGCAGCTATGCCGATTGCGAGCAACGGCACCGCTATATAGAGATTTTGCACCAGTCCAGCAATCGCGCTCGCCGTAAGCAGTGAAATGCTAAGGATTTCTCTTCTACTCATCATAAACCTGGCCCACCTTTGCCCTGATTAAAGAGGATATCGTTGGAAAAACCAACAGAAGCAGCAGAGAAAATCCTAGAAGCGAAGGAGCAGAGTAATACAGTATAGAGTATCCGACGAACGCAAATATTGCAAGCGAAGGGAGTATTGTGTTAGCCACCGTGCTCAAAAGAAGGTATTTGTTCAGCGCCGATGCGCCCACTTCGGCCTTTGTCGCCCTCTTCCGCTCCATCTCGTTCGCCACCTCGATAAGCTTGCCTTGCATCTGGTCTGTGTGCGACACCCCAAGCCTGCATAACGCTTCGCTTACGTCTCCCTCGAGCTTTGCACACTCTTCAAGTATTGCGTCGCCGTTGAGTTGGCCTAGCAGGATCCGTTCTCTGGCTGCATTGAGCGCCCTTCCGACAGCACTGCTTCCCATTTTCGAGAACACATCGCTTATAGATGAAGCGAACGGCATCCCTTTGCCAACTTTGTGGTGCATCGTCTTGAACGCAGATATTGCGTCGTTGAAGTCCTTCTCTGATTGTTTGCGCCTTCTGAGCACAAGCTTAATCTTAAGGACTATCGCAAAAGACATGGCAATGACAGGCAGTGCGAGCATTGCATCGATGCCTACTGCAACAAACATCGCAAGCGCTGCGATTCCATAAGGGACAGCGTCAGCAACAGGTTCGTTCTCTATCGTCATTTTATCTCCATGAAACTTGCTATGTATTCGTTAACAGATTTCGCTGCGTTCTCAGGCTTCTTCAGCCCTTCAATGAAATCTGCGCGGGTTTTCAGCTCTTTGAGCGCCCTTTGCTTTGTGACAAGATTTAGCGCGCAATATCGCTCTATGACCTTCGAGCTTTTCATCGCCTCGCTGTTGATCACGCCGTTCCTGTATATTTCAGACTGCTTGAACAGAGGACCGTCGGAAGCCTGCACTTCGTCGAGCCGTGCCTCGCTCCTGCTGTGCCATCTGTATTCGACTATGCTTTCGAGAAGTCGCTCGTTCTCTGCCCTCTGGAGCGTGTATAGCGAGATGTCTAACATCGTCAGGGCGTGCGGCTCCACGGACATCGGCTCAGTGAGAAGCCTGTCGATGATTGCGCCGCCGTTTGCGCTGCTGTGCATTGTCGTCATGAAAGGAATGCCTAGATTCGATCCAGAAAACACCTCACGCGCTTCTGGGCCTCTTATCTCTCCTATGATGAGGCGCTCTGGCCGCATATGGAGTGCATTGATCACCTGGCTTTTCAGGTCGATCTTTCCTCTAGAAGAAGCCTGGAGCGATACAATATTGACAAAGTTGCTGTGAAACTTCAGCTCGTTTATGTCCTCTTCGATAGTCACCACTCTTTTGCCGCTCGGAGCCAATGCGTTGAGCGAGAGCAGCATAGAAGTCTTTCCTGATGCAGGAGCCCCGGATATTATTATGTTCTGCCCGTTGTCTATCGCAAGCCAAAGATATGCGAGAGCTTCGCTAGTGACGCTTCCTTCGCAGATTAGCCGCCTAAGGTCCACAGACTTTCCCCCATTGAGGCGAATGGTCGCAGCTGCTCCAGATATCGAATACGGGTTTAGCTGCGCGTGCAGCCTTGATCCGTCGGAAAGTTGCGCATCGATGATTGGCGTGCTGGAGTTGAGCTCTTTCTCTGTCGCCGCTATTAGCCTGTTCATGGTGAACCTGAAGCACTGCTCGCTTGTGAATCTGAGGTTTGTGGTGCAGCGCCCGTATTTCGAATGGAATATCATTATGTTCGACGTGGGAGAATTGATCTCTATTTCCTCTATGTTCGATGAATCTTCGAGGAGCATGCTAATTGGCCCAGATCCAACGATGTCATGGGCTATCATGTAGGCAAGAACCTCCTTTCTTTCGCTTGTCTGATAGCCTGCGAGCAGAGAAAAGCACGCGCTATATGCGCTTGTTATCAATGATGCCGGATCTGGCCGCATCGAAAGCATCTGCTCCACCACAAGCGACTTGACTTTTGCTGCTGCGTTGGTGTCACCGGCGCTCATGTTGTTGGCGAGGACGGCATAGACGTACTTTCCGCTGCGCTTTCCGAGCACCCTATGGCGTGCCTCGTCGCGCCATTCGACCTGCTCCGGATAGTCCCTTGTCGTCGAAAAAGTGAGCTGCGACGGCTGCCGTTCAGGACCATCTTGCGCCATTTCTGCTCTACCCGCCTTCTGAAGAAGACCCTTGATTTTTAGTAGCATTAAACTGCCTTTTACTTTAATATATAACTATTTACTTAAGTAAAATATTTATAACTGTGGTATGCCGCATAGACTGAGATAACCTTTATAAACCTTCACTAGCATTATTGTATTATGTTGGAGAAAGAGAAGTCCAAGGACGAAATTTGGCTTTTGAGGAAGGCGCTGAGTAGGCCAAATTATTCTGTTATGTTGTTGTTGCTTCAGAAGAGCCCGAGGACTACAAGAGAGCTTTATTCCATTCTTGAAAAGAAGTTTACAAGAAAAACGCTTATCATAACGTTGAGAGAACTGTCTCTCGACCTAAATATAATACAGCCAACCCACGTAAGGACAGAAAAGGGCTACGGGCTAGGCTACAGGCTGAATCCTAGAGTGAAGCCAGTGATCAAGGCTGTGCAGAAATTCTCAAGGCTTCTTGAAGGCGTCAGGAGTGCTTAGGCTTCCGCTGAACCACGACGGAGGATGCTGAGGCGTTACCATAACTGTTCCTGAGAACGCCATTATCGGAGCAACCAACAGGCTTATGTTCTCCCGCTCGTCCTTGTTTACTTCTGGTATTGTTTTGGCGAACTCCAGCGCGGATGTTGCGCCAGGTCTGCTCTTGAGCACATGGGTTGCGACAGACACTGTTATGTCTTGCGCGGCCTCCTTAGGTCGCCGAGAGCGTTTGATATGCCTTCTAGAGGGCGCTGGTATAGCACTAGACCCTCAACGCGGTTTAGTATCCTCAGCTGCACCTTGAGTTGGTCGACAAGCTCTTTCTGCTCCTCGCGCACCCTTCTGCTAAGCGCGACTTCCCTGGATTTTGACAAATCGCTTTCGTCAAGCCTGACAAGCTTCTGCACAATCCCCTGCTTCAGCGGCCCGAAGGTTTCCAGGAAGTTGGCAGTCGTGGGATAAAATCGAGTAGTAATGTCCTGCTTTCTGAGGAATACGTTGTCAAGAACGCTGAGTTCCATGTCTGCGCGCCACGACGCCCAGTTCATCGCCCTGGCGATCGAGATGTCAAGCCATGCAGGCTCGAATTTTGGGCTGATGGCTACTGCGCCTGGAACCGGCTCTTTGCTGATGACAATTTCCGGGTCCTTTCTCTCGAGTGCTGCAGAAGGTGCAGCGCTCTTTCTACCAAAATTGAATCTTTGGGTCGCCATTTGATCGCCTTAGAACTAGAATATACTCTCGACAGTCAGATATTTAAAGATGCCTATAGCCACGTCAAGCCTCAGTGCTCGAGAGCGTTACCCTTTTCTGCTGCTTGAACATCTCTAGGACTTCCTTTGATGTGGTCGCTTCCTCTACGCTCTTGTCAGACCTGACCGCTTCTTCGCCTACAAGTCTTGGGAAACGGAGCGCGAGCCCGGCTTCTGTGCCGTCCTCTTGCCTTTGGCGTGCGCACGTGTGGGTAGGCGATTTCGTTATCTCATCTGCCCTGACAGTGACGACATACTTAGGAGTCACCCAGAAGTCCGGTTCGACAACTGCATCGACACGCGCAGGCTTCGTCTTCGTTGTTATCTTCTCAAGCATCTTCCTGAGCTCGACCATCTGCGCTTCTGTGAATCCACTTCCTATCCTGGATATGGTTTCGAAGACGTCTTTCTTGTCGTTGTATGTTGCGCCGAGAAGGCCACCGAACTTGAATGCTTGCCTGCTGCCTCGCCCTCTGTAGTAGCCCACTATGACAAGATCAAGGGTGTCGGAAAGCTCGCCCTTGTAGCTTCTCTTCATCTTGACCCAAGAAAACTTTCTGGCTCCTGCGATGTATTGAGCGTTGAGCTCCTTTGCGATTATTCCCTCTAGCCCGCTTTCTATTGTCTTCTCAAAGAACTCGGACAGCTGCTTTGCTGTCGTGCAAATTATCTGGCCTGATGGACGGATCGTTTCTGTGTCCTTGAAAAGTTTTTCCAGAGTATCACGCCTTTTGTGATATGGTTCGCCCATTGTGTTTTCTCCATCAAGATACATAACGTCGAACGCGAATAGTTTTAGCGGAGTGTCGATTGCAGCTTCTGCTATTCCGTGCTTTCTTTTTCGCTGTATCGTTTCCTGGAACGGAAGGAACTCTCCAGTATCCTCGTTGAATGCGAGCGCTTCTCCATCGAGTATTATTGACTTCGCCTTTACCTCCTTTTGCACCGCTTGGACAAGATCAGGATACATTGCAGTGGTGTCCTCAAGTCGTCTTGAAAATATTTTCACCTTGTTGCCGTCTTTGTGGATCTGGCATCGAAATCCGTCGTATTTTTGGTCGACCGCGCACTTTCCGTTCATCTTCTCAATTATCTGCTCTGCGGTCGGGAGCCGCTCTGCCAAAGCAGGACGAATCGGCTTGAAAAGCGTTACATGGAAATGTTCTATCGCTTTCTCTCCCCCTTTTGCCAATGACTCAGCAACAAGCCCGAGGTCGCTGCACAGGTTGTACGCATTCTCGAGCTCTGGCTTCAGCTTCCTGTGGCCCGTAGCCATGACAGAAAGCGCCTCTAACACCGTCGAGTCGCCGACACCCAGTCTCAATTCGTCTAGAGGATATTTGACGACGTACTTCGCATCTACAGGTTCTGCTGCCGCAATCAGATTTGCAAGCATTTTTACCTTGACATCTTTGCTGCCTGAGCCGGATGTGCCTGCGATCTTTCGCATCGCATCGTAGACCTCGTTGACGCTGTGCTCCTTCTGCGACATTCTCTTTAGCCTTGACTTTTCCTTTATTATCTGTGCCGCTTTTCCCATGTCTCCCTGCTTTCTGTACTCCTTTTCGACGTCTTCCTTGGTGAAGCCTGTGGCTATTGCGATCGATTCCTCGACAAGCTTCTCTGCCATCCCGAACTCCACGCCCTCGAACGGAGGAGCTAGCACCCCCTGCGTTATGTAGACAACGTTGGCTATCTCGTCTGGCTTCGTGTGCTTGAAAAGCTCTGTCATGATTTCTATCATTGTCAGCCGAGAAGAAACAGCGTCTAGCTTCTCGTAATACTGAGCAAGTTCCTTGAAAAGCATGAGAATCGAAGAAAGTTGGCAGTCTTATAATAAAAGGTTTATGGTGCAGTGTAGCCGCTCTGCCAAGAACCGCTGTAACCTACATTTGTCCCAGCGCCATTGTTGTTGTTTCCGGAATAGTCGTTCGCATTTCCGTTGAGCGGCCACCATCCTACAAGATAGTTTGGGTTGATAGGCGCCCCGCCTATACCTTCCTGGTACAGTGCAGTTATCTCTGCCTGGGAAAGGGAGGTGTTGTAGATTTGAACATCTGCTATCTCTCCGTTTATGAATTCACCTGCGCCAGGGCGTGCCCCGATGTAGAGAGGGCTCGTAGTTGTTGCAATACTGCCAGTTGCTCCTGATGTAGCATAATCCCGGACACCGTTAACGTAGGTTGTCACTGTTCCACCTCCATAGGTGCCTGCAAAAAAGTACCATGTGCCTGAATATATTGGTATGGAGCCCTGTTTCGTATAACGAGTGCCCCCGACAACTATATTCAAATCTATATTATACGGGCTCGATGTGCCGTAAAAACGTAATTCGTATTGAGTGTCTTGTCCTTTAGCCACTATTGGAATCCATGAATTCTCCGTTGGAGCTAGGTCCGCCCACCCTGTTACGGTTATGGCAGTCGTCGGATTTAACACTGCAGGGTTTCCAACAATGATGTTACTACTTGCACCGTTGAACTGCGCCGCAAACTCCGGCAGCATTCCGTTGCACTGCCCTTCCAACGATACTCCTGCTGCACTCCTCTGCACTTGGCACGAACCAGCCTGTGCCTTTGGGGTGAAGTTTCCGCCGGAGAAAACACCCATCTGAAATAGAACCGCAAGTGCAACCGCAATAATCAGAATTGCCCACCCGTACGTCATGAGGTACTCCATCGCGCTTTGGGATTTCATCATAAACATCACGGAGCAGTGTAACTGCTCGACCACGAGCTGTTGTATGTAACCCCGGTGGCTGCGCCATTGTTGTTGTTTCCTGAGTAGTCGTTCGCGTTGCCGTTCAGCGGCCACCACCCCACAAGGTTCTGTGGGCGTATGGGTGCGCCACCTATACCCTCGTCATAGAGTGCAGTTATCTCCGCCTGAGAGAGCGAGGTGTTGTAGATCTGAACATTTGATACTCCGCCAGAAAGGAAGTTTCCATCGATACTTATGCCACCTATGTAAACGGTGACCGGGCCCACTAGATTCAACGTGCCTGATCCGGTTTTCACGTTCGCACCGTTAATATACAGTGCTCCTGCGCCGCTCGGCGCATAGCTCACGGCTATGAATTGCCATGCGCCATTGTTTATGGACGATCCTGCATAGTTATCAGCGCAGATTACGGAGTAGCCTCCTTGGGGGCCAAAGTACCCTATGAGTATGCCATTGGCGCACCCTCCTCCGGCGCCGTAGTACATAACATCGCCTCCTATGTATGTGTTGGAAGCGGTGGTACTCCATGCAGTTATTGTAATCGATGGGTTTCCTGACTGGAATGAGTTCGATGTGATTGTTATCTTTGAGGAGCTGCTCGGTGAGAAGTGCGCTGTGAATTGCGGCAGCATTCCGTTGCACTGCCCTTCCAACGATACTCCTGCTGCACTCCTCTGCACTTGGCACGAACCAGCCTGTGCCTTTGGGGTGAAGTTTCCGCCGGAGAAAACACCCATCTGAAATAGAACCGCAAGTGCAACCGCAATAATCAGAATTGCCCACCCGTACGTCATGAGGTACTCCATTGCAGACTGTGCAGGCTTTTTCCTCTGCCGATTAGCCATGCTAAGCTAATCAAAAAAAGAATTAAAAGGCTTTGCGACGTGCAGTGAAGAGGTGGTGTATCGGAAAGGATAAATAGAAAGCGGATGTGAGTTATATCGTGATGGAATGGCAACAGGATCAATAGAAATGGGCACGCTTAGCCGTAGAGGCCGGCAGGAATACACAGAGAGCTGGACTGATTCAAAGGGGCGCCTTGTGCACCAATGCGGACCGCATTTTACCGACGTAGAGAAGGTAATGAACCCGACTTTATCCATGCAGAAGCAGGCGTCTGTTTTGTTCAAGGAAGGAAAAGAGGTAGAGGCCAGGACCCTTCTGCAGAGGGCAGGCAACCTATGGATGGCTATTTATTTCATGGAACGAGGAAGCGAAGAAACGGGCGTCCTATGCTTCTCCCATCAGTCGATGCTGCAAAGCAAATACATCACTGCGCTTCTCTCACGGACTCCTGAAGAGATAGTGCATAAGATAGACAAGGGAAATCTGGGCCACGAGTTCCTCATGTACTGGGATCTTGCAGAATGGGCAAGCGGCAAGAGCAGAGAAGAAACGTCTAGAATAAACAGCGATCTGCAACGCATGAATCGGAAAGGCCCTGGCTATTACAGCCCAATAGGAGATGCAGAGCAGGTAGCGAAATGGAGGAAGGAGCATGAAGAATGGCTGGCTGCGGTCGAGAAAGTGTATGATGAAGTTGTCGCAAAGGTAATAGCGACGCCGGCGAAGCCGTTCACAAAAGTGCAAAAGCGCGAGGACAAAGACAATATCGATACTACAAGAGTATTCCGTGCCAGCCAGTACGGTTCCATGGGCTTAATCTGAGTCTAAGTCAGTGGCAGGTCGAAGAAGACGTCTGTATCCAAGCGCATCCTCTGTTAGACGAGCAGTAGTTGTTGCCGCCGTCTGTGTTGTTCGTGGATCCCTGCGACTGCGCCAGGCACCATAGCCCGCTCACTATTCCGAAGAAGTTGTTGTTCTTCAGCACGAGCAGAGTTGGCCCTGATATCAGCGCACCTATTCCGCTGCCCTGGTGCGCGGTGTTGTTGCTGAATGTAGTGTAGTTGGTGAGCGTTCCTGTGATGGAGTAAGCTGTGCCGAATGCAGTGACGTTGTTGTTCAGCACCGAGCCCTGCGTGTCCTGGTATATGCCTATGCCAGAGTAGTGTGTGAACACGTTGTTGTTCAATACCTTGAACTGCGACGACTTCGAAACATTGATTACGGTTACGTTTGGATTTACTGAGCTTGTATTCTGGTAGATCGTGTTGTTGTATATTTCTAGCTGGAGCGTGTTGCTTGCGGTTATTGGAGTCGAGAAGCCCTTGAGGAAGCAGTTCTCTAGAATTCCCTGCCCTGCGCCTGTGTTGAATGCGGCCAGCGTTCCGCCGTTTGTAGCCAGTATCGTGTGGCCTTGGCAGTTTATCGTTGTTCCGTTGCCTGTAATTGTTAGGCAGGTCGCGCCGAAGCCGTATGCGTAGTCCTGTGTAAGTATGAATGCGTTTGGCTGGCTTGCTAGCTGGCACGGCAGCCCAGAAGAGCCGAGAGGAATCGCTGCAAGCCACTTGCAGTTTGTCTTCTTGCTGCCCGTATTGACTCCGCCGTTCTCTGCACCAAGCCCGCTGTCCCTTGCGTCGCATTCGTATGCAACGCCGAGGTTGCCTGTGTATGCGTTGCCGTATACTGTGTTGTTCGTGGAGTTGCCTACTATGTCAATGCCGTCGAAGTTGCGGTATCCGAGGTTGTTTATTATCTTGCTGCGCGTCGTGTTGTCGATGAACAGCCCGTCGTTGAATTGGTTGCCTAGAGATGTGTTGCTTCCTTGAAGCGTGATGTTTGTCGAGCCTATTAGGCCTATTGAATAGTTTTCCGTGCCTATGACCTTCAGGGTTGTGAGCCTTGAGTTGGAGTCGTTCTTCAGAGTTATGCCGTAGTTGAGAAGCGAGCTCCCGTTGTCGTTGTTCATCTGTACGTCTGTTGAGTTGTATACACTTATTCCGGAGTTGAAGCCTCCGACAGTGCAGTTGCTTATCGTTATGTTGCTGCGGCCGTTCGCCCATATCGCAGGGCCAGGCTGGAACTGAGAGCTCGATGTGGTTATCTGGTTGAAGTTGCAGTTGAGTCGTACGTTGCTTGAGTCTATTTTCATGCATTCGTTTGTGGCGCTAGGCAGGGTTATCGTCAGGACATACGAGCCAGGGCGCTTTATGTCAGAACAAGAGCTTAGTTCCGTGACAGTGGATGCGGTGTTTGATGTGTACTGCGTGCAAGTCGCCCACTTCGTGTCAGTGAAGCCGCATGCCGTAGCAGACATCAGGTTTGAGCTCTGGTTAGCGGAGTCTAGCGTTGCGAAGATGTCGTATTTGGTGTTGTTGAAAGCTGCTCCGTGTGTGAAGATGTTGCCGAGCGAATTCGTCAGGTATATTCCGTATTGGTTGTAATTCGTTGAGAATGCGTTGAATATGTTTGAGCTTGCATTCTTCATGTACATTCCGTATGTGTTGTTGTCGCTTGTTATGCCCTGCAGAACGCTGCCTGTGCTGGCTTGCAGCGAAACGCTGGAGTTGTCGCCGGAGAACACTGCGTTGGTGACGTGCGTTCCGGTGAATGAGCCGATCCGCACTCCTGTGGTTGAGTTGAATACCTGGCAGTTGTTGAGCGACACGTTTGATGCCCTCACATCTATGCCTACATATGCGTTGGAGATTGCGAAGCCGTTGCACTGCAGGTTCACGTTCGGAGCGTTTATCCTTATGCATGGGATGTTGTACTGCTGCAGCACTGACAGCGATGCCTCTGAGAAGCTGTGCATGTTGAGGCTAGACGACATCGAGTATCTTCCAGGCAGGTTGATTGAGCCGCAGCTGCTCACAACTGATTGAAGCGTTACCTTGGACACGTTGAGAGGGGCGTTGTTGCCTCCGCACTTTATCCAGTCGCAGCCGCTCTGGTTGTAGCAGCTGTTTCCATTGGCCAGGTTGCTGCTAGGGAATCCTGCGGACGGCGCGCACAGGAAAGAGTCCTGCGATCCGTTGACCTTGTTGCCTATGAAGTTGTTGTTTATGGAGCTTATGTTGAATCCGTAGAATGCATTGAACTTCAGGTTGTTGTTGTAGAACCTGTTGTTGTTTGAGCCGTTTGTCAGAAGCACTGCGCCGCTCTGGCTTATCGAATAGGTTATGTTGTCGTTGGCTATGTTGCCGCCAGAAGACGAGCCGATGTAAAGGTTAGACATGTAGTTGTTTGTTATGTGCGAGTTCGTTAGATTGAGCCCCTGCGATGACTGCTCGTACACTCCGTATGAGAAGTTGTCTATGGTGCAGCCGTCTACAGAAACTCCTGTTGTGCCTGACGTGTAGATTCCATAGCTGAATGGCATTACGCTTGCGAAAGGCCCTGATCCTACTATCGAGTGGCCGTTGCACTCTATGCTGACATAGTTTGTGGTCACGTTGAAGCATGCACCCTTAACGGCTGTGTACTTTATGTCAGATGATAGGAAGTATGATCCCGGCGAGCTTATTGTTCCGCACGAGCTCAGGTAGCTTGTCGACTGCACTGTTGTGGTGTTCTGGCCTATGGTCGATGTCGTTGTGCCGCCTTTGTGGGGCATTAGCACAGCTACATAATATACAATGCCGACCAGCACGATCACTATAAGAGCAGCGAGCACTATCCTCATTATGTGCGTCTTGTGGCCTCCGTTGTTGCCAGATCCTTCGTAGAATTCGTAGTTCTGCTCCGATGGCTTTGAGCTCGGTATGTTCGGAGTGACCTCTACCTTCATTCCGGAAGGCGGAGCCTGTGGTGGATTATTGCTATTATTGATGTCATCGGCCATGAAGTACCACATAAAGCGTTCTCTAGTGTTGATAACTATCTATTGCTAATATTTAAATGCCTTACACTACACTACATATGACTTATCGAATACAATGTGACTGAGCATGGAGCTTTCACCAGATATGTGTGAGTTTATAGGTGCGATAATAGGCGACGGTAACATATATTCTACCAAAAAGCATTCTTGGGTTGAAATGACAGGAAACCCGATCAACGATTATGACTATTTCACGCGTAGACTTGTGCCGATCGTGTCAAGAGAATTGAACTATAACCCAAGGATATTTGTTCACAGCAGAGGACTCAAGTTTAGAATCTGTAACAAAAAGTTCGTCGACGAGTTAAAAGAACTTGGAATGCCAACTGGAAGAAGCAAACATGCAACTGTGAAGATACCAGATAAGATATCTGCCGATTGGGATCTGACTAGATGTTGCATTAGGGGAATAGTTGATACAGACGGTTGTGTTTCTTTTGACAAAAGAGTAGCTTACGTCACCCCATATCCAAGAATTGCGTTACACATGAGAAATGCAGGACTAATCTCACAAATACATGACATTTTGATAACTAAAGGATTTAATCCAAAATGTGAAATAGAGACAATAGCCAACACTTATCTTTATTTAAACGGAAAAGAGCAAGTTGAACTATACCTTAAGAAGATTGGCTTCTCTAATTGGAATCATCTTTATAGACTTGGGCGTATATATCCAGACTTATTCAGGCTTAATGCCTCAGTAGCTCAATGGCAGAGCGATTGCTTCGTAAGCAATAGGTTGGGGGTTCAATTCCCCTCTGAGGCTTATTTATAATATTAATCTTTAGCGCAGCCACAATACATTTGGTAGCTCGGTTTTTCTGCGACACGTTTTGCAATGCTGCGATGCGCGCACATACGGGTTTGACGAACCCCCAATCCTGTATATATACCATGGACTCGTTCAGTTATCCGGGAAAATGGGCACAACGGAGAGCAAGAACAGCGCTACTCCGCGTCCAAAAAAAGAGGAACAGGATGTTGAGCGCGGGGTCAGGGAGGAACAGCGTGCGCTGCTAAGAACCGGACCGTCGATACTGGAGACCTATTTCTATCAATGGAGCCTGATAGCAAAAGCAGGAGACCTTGAAGCTGGCGCAGCCTATGCCAGAAAAGCCGGAAAGACAGACAGAAAATTCCTGCACACGTATAAAACACTGGACTCGCAGATCGGCAGGAGGCGCCTGTGCAAGACCCATGCAATGAGAATAGCTCTGCGCAACGAATCGCCGCTGCCTGCTGCGCCGGTATACCAGCCGCACCAGGAATTCCTCGAAACTTACGATAATCTGATAAGGCACTCCTCGCTTTGACCGAAGTGTTTGCAATAGAGTGACAGAAGAGTCTCTCGATTCTCCGGACATAGCAAAAATATTGCGAACATTGCAGGAGCGCTTGCAAGCCCAGGCGTGAAAAAGCTTATATATCTCGAATTATCAATACATTTGATATAATGATCAAGGTAAGCGACGCTGTGAAGGAATTGACAAAGTGCGTCGATCCTGAAATGGGATCAGACATAGTCAACCTAGGCCTCATATATAATATAAAGCCGGACAAAGAGGACAACGTAAAGGTAACCCTTACGATGACAAGCCCGATGTGCCCGGTAATCAGCATAATACTGGCAGACGTCCAGCTTAGGCTGGAATCTATTCCTAATGTAAAGAAAGTCGACATAGAGCTTGTGTGGGATCCGCTGTGGAACCCAGAAATGATGAGCGACGATCTGAAGTACGCTGCTACTGTTTAATCAGTAGATAAGGTCTTCATCGCAGCGCTTGTATTCGTGGATTTCTCCCTTTTTGAACCACACGTCTATCTCTTTCTTCGCGACTTCCGGGCTGTCAGATGCGTGGACTATGCTGCGGATTGGACGGCCTCTTTCGTCTGCAAGTGAATACGAATCAGTCGAATACATTCCCCTAATTGTAGAAGGGTCTGCCTTTGCAGGCGCAGTCGATCCGAGTATTTTTCGAACAACAGGGATTGCCTCGTTGCCTTCGAGAACAAGTGCGATGATAGGCCCGCTTGTGAGAGCGTCCATAAGCCCCTTTCTTATCCTCTTTCCGATGTCCATTGCAGATTCCTTGACCTTGATTCCGCGCTCGGCGTAGGATTTTATCGACTTGCTGCCGACTTCCTCTAGCCACTTCGGATCATCGGTGTAGTGCTTTGCAACCTGGTCTGTCGTCGCAGTAAGCATTTTTATCGCTACAATCTTGAGGCCAGTCTGCTCAAACCTTCGGATTATCTCTCCGCTAAGCGCTCTCTTCATTCCCTCCGGCTTTATCAATACAAGTGTTCTTTCCGTCATGAAACTCACAAAAGTAGTTTTAGTATAATGCAGAATGCACTATTATAAATGTTTCACTTGTCTGCTCCGTTCATGCGCTCCTCGGCTTGCACGTCAGCGTCAGAGCCTACCGCCATCATAATGACAGGGTCGTTCCGTATAATCCGCCTTCTTTCCTGCATCGACATCTGGCTGAATTTTCTAAGACGCACATTCATCCTGCTCTCTGGTATGTTGAGAAGGTAGGCGTTGGCCGCTATCCAGTCGTTGTCGATATGCGGACCTTTGTCGTCTTCTCTCATGCTTTCTCTCTGGAGTATTTGGTAGCTGCCCATGAGAGCCTCGAACCCTCGCATCAGCAGATAAGCATTCTCTGCAATCGCCTTTTGGGAAAGCTTGATCTTGTTGATAAGAGTGTCATAGCTCTCCAGGACTTTCTCTATAGGAGTAGACGACAGCATAAGCTCTATATCCTTCAACGACACGACCGGCTTTTTCGCGAACGCGGCAGAGTCCTCGCCGGAAGGAGCCTGTGCCCCCTCGACCCTGAAGCCCCATCTCTCGAAAAGCGAATACAGTTCTAACCTTTTTATCTCTAGGCCTGCCCTTTCCATAACCTTTGCATCGCCTTCAGCAGGCGCTGCAACTGCATATGCCGCCATTTTCACACGCTAGTTGTGAGCATTTATTGATATTTAACGTTTGCGCTTCAAATATTCAGTGTATAAAGACTTCCTTCTGTGAGGACCATGATAAGGCAGCCGATAATAGTTGTGATGGGGCACGTTGACCACGGGAAAACGTCCCTTCTCGACAAAATAAGGAGCAGCACAGTCGCGGCAAGGGAAGCCGGAGGCATAACCCAGCACATAGGGGCAAGCGAAGTCCCTATCGACGCGATAGAGAAGATAGTAGGGCCGATGATGAAGAATACAGGAGCCAAGATCACTCTTCCTGGACTGCTTTTCATAGACACGCCAGGCCACGAAGCGTTCACAAACCTCAGAAAGAGAGGAGGCAGCGTGGCAGACATTGCAATACTTGTCGTCGACATATCCAAGGGTTTCGAGCCGCAGACGATAGAGGCGATAGAAATACTGAAGGAGTACAAAACGCCGTTCATAGTCGCGGCCAACAAGGTCGACCTCGTGACAGGTTGGATAAACAGCAAGAGCAACAGCGTGATGGCGTCGCTGAAGACGCAGAATGCCTACGTCCAAGAGGAATTCCAGAACCGGATGTACCAGATGATAGGAAAGCTCAGCGAGCTGGGTTTCACAAGCGAACTTTTCAACAACGTGAAGGATTTCAAGAAGGAGCTTGCGATAGTTCCTATCAGCGCGAAGACAGGAGAAGGATTGGCTGAGCTTCTGATGATGGTGACAGGGCTTGCGCAGAGATTTTTGGAGGCTGAGCTGAAGATCGAGGTCAACGGACCGGGAAAGGGAAGCATTCTCGAGAAGAAAGAGGTTCGCGGATTGGGAATGACAATAGATGTAGTGCTTTACGATGGCACACTGAGAGTGAATGACAACATCGCGTTCGCAAACGCAGCGGGAAAGGTGCAAGTCGCAAAGATAAAGGCTCTGCTGAAGCCAAGGCCGCTCCAGGAAATCAGAGAGTCATCGTCAAAGTTCTACAACGTTGACTTCGCCAGCGCGGCAAGCGGGATAAAGATCAGCGGAAACGGGCTTGAAGAGGCGATGCCTGGCTCTCCAATAGTGCAAATAGTAGACGACAACTACGAAAAAGACATCATATCCGAGATAAGCGAAGTGTTTGACACAGACAAGAAGGGAGTGATACTGAAAGCGGATTCGATCGGCGGCCTAGAAGCAATATCAAGACTGCTGAAGAGCGCAGGGCTTGGGATAAGCAAGAAGGGAATAGGCAATGTCACGAAGAGAGACATTCTTGACGCATTCACGTTAAACGCAACAGAGCCTCTCAACGCGGTTGTGCTGGCGTTCAACGTCCAGCTCGACGAAGAAGCGAAAGAGGCGGAGCAGAGCAGCGGAGTAAAAGTGATACAGGGAACAATCATCTACAAACTTCTTGACGACTACAAATTGTTCATTGAAGACAAAAGGAAGAACATAGTCGGAAAAGTGGAGAGCAGCACAGTATTCCCAGGAGCAGTAAAGGCGCTGCCGAACTCGTTCTTCAGAGTTTCAAACCCGGCCGTGTTCGGAGTTGAAGTAATCGGCGGAAGAATAAAGCCTGGATACACACTCATAAACGAAACTGGAGAGATAGTTGGAAAAATCAAGGAGATACAGAGAGACAAAAGCAAGATCGACATGGCCAAGAAGGGCGATGAGATTGCGATATCAGTAGATGGGCCAACGCTTGGACGACAGGTCAAGGAGAACATGGTGCTTTACACAAGGGTTACTGACGGCGACGAACGGCTCCTTCAGGGGAACTTCGCCAATTTGCTGGACGACAACGAAAAGGAACTGCTTAAGAAGATAGTTGCGATAAAGAAGATGTCGAAGAGGGGCGTGTAATGGCAAAGATAGATATTTTGGAGCAGGTGAGTCCGTCGGTATGGGACAGCGCAGTCGAATACGTCGAAAGAAAGGGGCGCGGACACCCAGACAGCCTCATAGACGGAATAGTTGAACGCGCAAGCCTTGAGCTGTCGAAGTATTATATCGACAACTTTGGCGCTGTGCTCCACCACAACCTTGACAAAGCGCTAATCATCGGTGGAGAATCTGATGTAGGCTTCGGAAGAGGCAAAATAACAAAAGCCATTGAGATAATAATCGCAGGAAGAGCGACAAAAGTGCACCAGGGAGCAGCGGTCCCTGTCGACGAGCTTGTAGTAAAGGCGGCTGAGGATTATCTTAAGGAGAACACACGATTTCTTGACATAGAAAACGAAGTGATAATTGAAACAAAGATAAGAAAGGGCTCTGAAGACCTCACAAAAATGTTTTCAAGAAGCCTTGACGTACAACTTGCAAACGACACCTCTTTCGGAATCGGATTTGCTCCGTTCACAAAAGCGGAAAGGCTTGCGCTCGAAGTGGAAATGTTCCTCAACAGCGCAGACTACAAGAAGAAGATGCCGATGGTAGGAGAGGACATAAAGGTGTTTACGATAAGAGAAGAAAAAACTTTCAGCATTACTCTTGCTGCCGCGTTTGTGGCAAAGCACGTGAAGAACATCGATGAATATATCAAGTCGAAGGAAGCTGTTGTGAACGATGTGAAGAAGCATGCAAAGGAAATTGCCGGCACCGATGTTGAAGTTGTCCTCAACACATCTGACGACTACGACAGGAAGGAAGTCTATCTTACAAAGTCTGGATTGAGCTGCGAAGCTGGGGACGACGGAGAAGTGGGAAGAGGAAACAGGGCGAACGGCCTCATCACCCCGTTCAGGCCGATGTCGTTGGAGGCAACAGCAGGAAAGAATCCTGTAAGCCATACCGGAAAAATATACAATGTTTTGGCGCGGGAGATTGCGATTGAAGTGGTGAAGATACACCCGCAGGTCAAGGATTGTGTGGTCTCCCTTGTGTCGCAGATAGGGCGAAGGATAGACGACCCTAGAAACATGAGCATAAGCGTCGTGATGCAGGATGGAGAAAAGCTGGAAAAGATAAAGTCGAAGATTTACGACGTAGGAGAAGACATGCTCTCGAACATAGGATACATAACAAGAGGATTAGCAGACGGAAAGTACGAAGTGTTCTGATTAATCTTCGAACGCGTCGATCTCAACCTTTTTCTTGACAAAACGTGTGAATGCTCCTTTGTAAGTAGTGGCCTTTACTTTTGCATCATCGATCCAATGATATTCCGTGTATTTGCCGATCTTCCTTGGCTTGTTGAGTATTATCTGGTCGTACTTCACTTTGTGCTCCTTCAGCCATTCCTCTGTAACTTGCTTGTGCTCGTCGGTCCTTGCGGTAAATATGCAGATGAAGTTTCCTTCGTCGTGGAGCTTGTTGACCATAGCGATTGAATCGGGATAAGGCTTCGCCGCCGCCATTGCTGCGATTCCGGCTTCGTTCCTTATGTTGTCGCAGATAGTCCCGTCCATATCGATAAGGAATATCTTGTGCCCTTTTTGTTCCTCCATTTAACCTCTCTAATATGCAGCAGAAAGGATTAAATGCGTTCCATGCGAGCGCGCCTTATGCCAAGCCATTTCTCAAGCTCATCGACTTTTCCGGTGTCGACATCGGCGACAAGGAGCCCTTCCTTGTTGTGGTCGAGTATTTTTACATCAGAGTCGTATGGATTGACCACTTGCGATCTTCCAAGAAGTACTCTGCCTGTGCTGTCTGTCCCGGCAGCGTTGCAGTATGCAAGAATGGAAAGGCATTCGAACGAGCGCGCCATTGCGAGCGCCTTGACAGTGTCGACAGTGGCAGGAAGATCAGGTCCATACCACCAGTAACTTGGGCAAACTATAAGCTCAGCGCCTTCTTTGACAATCGGCGCAAACAATTCCGGCAATGACATGTCCCAGCAAATAAGAAGACCAACTTTCCCGAAGCGTGTTTTTGCTACTGCGTGGCTTTTTCCCTGTTCCATCCATCCCCGCTCAGAAAGCCAGAGGTTCTGCTTGCTGTAACGCGCAAGTTCCCTCCCTTTCCTGTCTATGTAGTAAGCAATGTTGTGAAGTTTCTTCCCGTTTGGAACCACTACAGAACCAGGAACAAGATCGACGGAGTTTTCTTCTGCAAGAGCGGCGAATTTGTCTCTGAATCTGTTGTCGACATCGAAGTCTTTTGTATTTTCGCTGTTGCCGGATAATGCAATCTCAGGAAACACGACTAGATCCGCATCCTTTTTGCGCGCTGCGCCGACGAACGACTCCATCTTCTTCAGATTCCTCTTTGAGTCGTCGCAAATGTCCATCTGAACGAGCGCAATCTTGAATTTCATGCTTAACATTGCTAATGAAGATTATTATAGAAATTGGTGAGAACGCGGCAGGATATTTATACTTTCTTTTGTATGACTTAGCATGGCAAAGCGAGCATTCGTCATCCACTGCTGGGAAGGGCTTCCCGACACGCGTTGGTATCCTTGGCTAAAGAGCGAGCTGGCAAAGAAAGGATTCAATGCGCAGGTTCCGCTCATGCCAGATACCGAACATCCTAGAATGGTTCCTTGGCTTAACAAGATGAAAGAAGTAATCGGAACTCCTGACAAAGATTGCTATTTGATAGGGCACAGCGTAGGCTGCATCGCGATATTGAGATACTTGGAAAGCCTAAAACCTGGAGAAAAAGTAGGAGGGATCGTGCTCGTCGCAGGATACACTTCTGACCTTGGATTTGAAGATCTCAAGAGCTTTTACAAAACCGACATAGACTGGAAGAAGATAAAGTCGCACTGCGATAAATTCATCGCAATACATTCTGACAACGATCCGTATGTTTCGCTTCACTACGCAGACTTTTTCAAGGCTGAGCTGAACGCCAAGATTATTGTAGAACATGCAAAGGGCCATTTCAGCACCAAAGATGGACCGACTTTACAATCTGCTTTGGACTCTGTTATGGAGCTGTCTGGAAAAAAGTGAGACGGGTTCCTTACATCCATCCTTTTTGCGCGCTGCGCCAACGAACGACTCCTCTATAAATATAGGCGAAAACTACCGACAATCGTCGCACCATATTTATATTTTTGGACACCATAAGGTATTGTGATTTTATGTTGGCAAAATCTAGACACGCGACTTTGATACCAATAAAGAACATGAACAGGGCGTTGAAGTTCTACACAGGAACTCTGGGCGGCTCCATCAACATGCGGGGCTCTGGAGAAATGAAGAATTACTGGGCGTCGATAAACATAGGGAGATCCGAATTTTGGCTCGTGGGCGGAACAAAGGATAAGGGAAGGAATTTGGCATACAACACATTTACAGTCAAGAACATCAAGAACACGGTAAAGGCGCTGCAAGGAACAAAACTCATTTCTGTCGTCGATTTAACGTCGCACATTTCATTTGCTCCCCTCGTTCTCCGTATATCCGGCGTCACATTTCCGACCCTCCTATAATATTGCTAACTGTTAAAACGATAGGCTTTCTCAGTATAATTCAAATTATACATATTGTGATTATACAATTATAAAGGTCAGAAGTGATGGTATACCAATACGCATCATATTGAGCAATAAGCGTAATATTACTCATTATAATGAGCAATATGCAAAGGTATAAATATCCGTTTTCCCCAAAGAATTACTATGATAGCAAAAAACATATTGGGAACCATAATAAAGGACCAATTGAGGGAGTTTAAGCCGCTCGATGGGAGTATACGGCGAGATATACTGTTGAAATTAACTTCTTACACGGGCTCTGCTGCATTTGTGATCAAAGGACTCAGGCGGTGTGGGAAAAGTACCTTGCTAAAACAGATCATAAAAGCTAGATTTTCAGACGATTTTTACTATTTTAACTTTGACGACGAGAGACTTTCAGAATTCAAAACTGAAGATTTTCAAGCTTTGATGGAAGTGGTGGTAGAGGAATTTGGAACCAAGAAGTATTTCTTCTTTGATGAGATACAGAATGTTACGGGATGGGAGTTGTTTGTTAACAGAATTTTGAGAGATGGATACCATGTTTTTATAACAGGGTCTAATGCCAATCTGTTGAGTAGGGAATTGGGCACTCATCTCACGGGAAGGCACATAGACATAGAGCTGTATCCCTTCGCATTTGACGAATTTTTGCTCGCAAGGAACGTAAAATCGCAAAAGGGAGCATATTCGACCGGGGAAAAGGCGCAGCTCAGCAAATATTTCAAGGAATACTTCAATATCGGAGGAATGCCAGAGGTAGTAGTACAGAATAATGAGCTGGTGCTGACGCAGTTGTTGAATGACATAATACAAAGGGATATTGTAAGCAGGTACAGCATTAGAAAGCCAGGCGAGCTTAAGTCCGTAATAAAGTTTCTCATAGCAAACGCGGGAAATGCCATAACCTATAGGTCAATAGGCCAGAATTTCGGCATAAAGAGCGCTAATACAGTCCAAAAATACATAGATGCTACCGAGGAGACCTACCTAGTATTCACTGTAAGAAGATACGACACCAAGATAAAAATACTTGATAAGAACCCCAAGAAGGTATACTGTGTTGACAATGGAATAATCGCCAAGAATGCGCCAAGTATGAACGAAAGACGTGGAGCGCTTCTTGAAAATACAATAGCTGTACACCTGAAAAGATTAGGGAAAGAATTTTATTATTATAAGGGCAGAACCGGCGCAGAGGCGGATTTTGTGATACCTAGAGAAAAGATGGTGATTCAGGTGTCATATGAAGTGAGTGACGGCAACAGAAGCAGAGAATTAGGCGGCTTGCTCGAAGCGATGAAACATACGAAAGCAAAAGAAGGAGTAATAATTACTTTTGATCAAGAAGGCACAATCAAAGACGGGAAACTTGAGATAGCCATGATTCCGGCATGGCGATGGTTATTGGAAAATAAACAACAGGGATAAAATGAACTCTGACAGGATAAAAGAACTCAGAATTATAATTTTTGATGTATCGGACTTTTAGCAGATTGATATTCATATCGTAATATGTCCTTTTCAACCATATTAGGATATAAATTAAGTGCTCCCCTCGTTCTCGTGTGAGAATTTGCGAGTGCTTTGATGATATTAAGCCGTATTAATTGATATTGGTTGTTATCCTTGAACGCAGCCCCCTTTTCTTGTAAAACTTCTTTTCGGCGAGCTGACCGCAGGGAACTCCTGGCTAAAAAAAGTTTTTGCAGAGGCGAGCACCCCGAGGGGTGTCATACACCCCTCTGACACGGGGGGTGCGAGCCAGAGGGACACGGTAGCCTGAACGAAGTGAAAGGCTAATTTTCCTAAGCGGAAAATAGGGTTCCTCTGGCGCGCAGCGAGCCTCTGCATTCTTGGCTGACCTTCTTCCTAAGAAGATTTTGACGGAGCGAGCACAGGGGTGGGTGCTGAAGGAGAGGGGTGTCATACACCCCTCCCACACCCCTGCTGCGAGCCAGAGGGCACGGGTACCTTGAGCCTAGCGGCGAAAGGTAATTTTCCCAGTGGAAAATACGGGTCCTCTGGCTCGCTTGTGAGCTCCGTCATTCTTGATTAAACTTCTTTTCAAGAAGTTAAGTAAGCGTAGACCAAAGAGGGGGCGAACGGAGTGAGGGGTGAATTTGGTCGGAGCGCATAGCATAGGAACATTGCTTAAAGGAAAAGGGGCTCGGCTCTTTGGGAAAGAGCGGAGGGAGAAAAGGGCCACAGCACAAAACGCATAAATACACTCGGTAGGAAATGTTACTGTGTTGGAATGGCAACGAGAGTCTATTCTGTAGAAAAGATGTGCACACGTGGAGAGCAATATTACGCACCCTTCCTGCAAAAAAAGTGGTCGGAAGGAGTCGAGGAGGCAAAGTTCATAGCTTCGCAGCTTAAAAAATTCAGGGTTAAAGGAAGAAGGGTGCTCGACTTCCCTTGCGGTACTGGAAGAGTTTCTGTTCCTTTGGCGCAGCTAGGATATGACGTAACGGGAATAGATGTTTCTAGGTACTTTTTGCAGCTGGCGCAGCAGAACGCAAAGGCACGCAAGGTTACAGGTAGGATTACTTTCATTCACGGAAAGATGCAGAATGCGGCTCGTATCCTAAAAGGAGAACAAAAGTTCGATGCGGTGGCGAATGTCTTCACTAGTATGGGATATGGAACAAAAGCTGACGACATAAGGTTTTTTAGGGCACTGCATGGTGCAACCAACCCCGGCGGTCTATTCTTCATTAGTGCGCTCGCGAACAAGGAGTCAAGAACCGATGCGCCTTGGACCTCCTTCGATAGGGAAAGCGGAATTCTGGTAATGGACGAGGGCAGATTCGACAAGAAAACATCGTTGAGCAGCGGACGTTGGAGCTATTACAGGGATAATAGATCTTCGCTTAAACTGCTATACTCTCAAACAGTGACATTAAGGCTGTATTCCCAAGACGAGATAAAGGGCATGCTGAGACAAGCGGGTTGGGAACCTATAATAGTATTAAACCGTAGCAAGGAGAACAAGCCGTTAACAAAAGATGACCGCAATTTCAATGTGGTAGCGAGGGCAAAGTAGAGTAATTCTCGCTCGCAGCGACCGCCTCATGTTACAAAATCACAAGGTTTTACTCGGATATTTTCACTTTTCAGAGGGTTTAAATATTTGGAAATACGCTAGTTATTACAGTGATTAAATGACTCAAACAAGACCTGCAGCAGATGCCGCTAGAGGAGTAGCTTTAGGGCCTAATCCGCCGGCGTTTAATTTTGCATGGACTCGTGAGGGCAGGATTTCGCAGGCCAGTGGGGAAGCAGGAGATAGGAGAACTCCTTGGGCGCCTGACTGGGCACTTTATAGATTTGCAAGAGATGAGGACCCGGTTGTAAGGGCAGCCGTAGTAAAGAATCCTTCAACACCAATAGAGCTACTCAGAACGCTTTCAGAAGAGGATACCAGCTTAGGCATGAAACTATGTTTGGGGCAAAATCACCGTACACCAGCAGACATACTTGAAAAGCTTGCTACTGACAAAAGCGAAAGGGTGAGGTTTGTAGTTGCTCAGAACAGCTCTACGCCAGCAAAGACGCTTGAACAGCTCGAAAAGGACGAAGTTTCTTTGGTAAGGGCTGGTGTAGGTATTAGAAGGCGGCAAGACGCCATTGACGCATGGGTTCGAGAACAGTCTAAACCGATAAAAAGTGATTAAATGGCAATACCAGCGGCAACAACGGTAAATGCACCGAAGGAAACTAGAGCGGAGGCTCTGAAGTTCATTACAATCGGTGGTGTAACCCTGATAGCGACACATTTGTCATGTGCAGAAGGAGATGAAGTAGTCAAACAGTTTGGGCTCAAAAGAATATCTTCCGAACGACTTGTCGTTGAAGCAAACAAACATCCTGAACTTCGTAGAATACTAGAGAAGGAACAGGTTCAAATAGCAGATGTTGGGCTCAAGGAAAACAGAACATGTAAAATAAATAAGAACGGCACCCGTACGCCTATGTCTGAGAAAGAGAAGAGCGAACAGCGACTGTATTCTTGGGAAGATGCCCACACTCAACCCATCATTGTAGCAATTGAGTCAATAGGACATAATCCCAATGCAGAGAAAACGCCGGTAATCGCCCAAATCATTTATCGCGATCTTGGCAAAGATTCTCATGATACGGTACCGATACTGTATCTCAATGCTGGATGTTTAATTATAGAAAGGATAGAGATCCGCCATGAGGTGCGTGGACCTTTGCAGACTTGGATAGCGTGCGCTGCATCGCCAAGAGCGATGGAGATTGAGTTGCGAGATAGAATAAAGGAACAGAGGGCGGCATTGAGAAAGACGGAGAGGCAGCTCGAAGCATTGCTTAGGGAATCCATAGCACCTTAGCCTACAGAATTACTCAGATGATTAAAAAGTGATTAAATGCAAGGTAAAAAGCCCGTGGGCAAGGAGCCAGAAGGCAAGGAAATCGCACCAGCGGAGCAGACTTCTTCTATAGAGGCCATTATGAGAAAGGACCCTGTTCTTACAATACTTCTTGATGTAGGATGCTCCACAGAAGTGTTTGAGAAGCTAAGGAGATTGAAAGATGTTTTTACAGAGTTTAAATTTCGAACAAGCCCTATTGAATTTGTAGAGCTATCCTTTTATCCAGACCCAAAATATCCAACGAACATCGATCGCCATATAGGGTATAGGAAGGATTTGAAGGTAACATTTGGAGGCATACCCTCGAAAGGCATCGCAGTTTTGAGCATTGGCGAAGAGGCTCCACAAGGCCCGTTAGCAGAGCACATAAACCAGGCAATCGCCATCGTTACATTAAATGACTTGCAAGAGTTTGTCCGAGCGTTGGCGCCTGGTAAAAGTATTCGCCTAGGTTGGCGTCCAAAGCAAAACCCAGAAGAACCAGAGAAAGGAATCAATGCCGGGAAAGTCGTACTGGTAGATTTGCTTACGCTCACACAAGAGGAATACAATGCTTTGCCACCGTTAAACTATGAATTAATTATTGAAGGCCAGAAAACGCCAACACTCATGGTCGGACAGTTTAAACCGACAAGGGGTAAAGATATGGCATGTCAGCTATCGAAATTCAGATTTGCTGGGCCAGGCCAAGATGTAGAGAATGCCATAGTGCTACTGACTAGACTATTCGATTACGAAAATGGTGTGAATGTCTCTAACACATCAGAAACCAAGCAACTAACCGGCTAAGCCTTGTCTATTTTTATATTCTTCAATCCAAGCCCAGATAGTTAGAAATTAAGCATATACTTTGATATACATTCATATACCTGAACACAAGCCTTATATATCTCCTTCGTCAGAAAACATAGCATGAAGCAGTCTAGTTTCACGAAAAGCGCGAGGCTTTCCATAATAGACCATGTCTTCATCCTTTTGTTCATAATCGGAGTGCTGTATATCAGCAGTGTAGTCTACCGCCTAAATCTGAATACGCTAATTTACGCAATAACAGCGATATACGCGATTCTTTTGTTTGCGATGGAATACCGCAAAACTCTTTGGAAAAGAGTTTTATCAGAAAGTTGCCGCTATTTCTTCCCTTTCTTCGCTTGCATCAAAAGATACGCATGTACTATGTCTTCTATCGCCTTCGGGTCCTTCAGGGCCTCTGCGACCGCTTGTTTCACATCCGATTCCTTGCTCTGCACTTCCATTGCCAGTTCAGGGTCAAGGGGCAGAGCGCATCTGTTGCAGTACTTCGAGTCCATAGTATTTTGAAATTGACACCTTTGGCACATCTTTGCTTTTAATCTGGTTTCTGTTGTGGCCTCCTGCGGTTTTAGCCCATTCGCCTGCATCACTGCGCTGTCTATGTCCCTTCCGCTTAAATGCACGTAAGTAGCTGCCATAGTAGAGCTGTTGGTCCATCCAAACATATTCTTTAGCTGCTGTTCTGTGAGCTTGTTGGCATATGAAGTAGCCCTGCTGTGCCTGAATAGGTGCGGGTGCACCCTCTTCTCTATCTTCGCCTTCTTCGCCGTTACCTTAAGCATCTTTGATATGCCTCTGTAATCGGCCTTCCTATCAGTATCTTTGCCGTTGTTGTATGAAGTCCATAGTGGCTCGTTCGGCTTCTTTTCCTTTATGAAGTTTAGATACTGTGCCACATAAGGCGCACTGAATATGACCGGAACCTGTCTCTGGCCCGTTTTACCGTCCAATAGAACGTGCGCCGGCGTAGTGCTTAGGTTTACATCCTTCTTTCTCACATTGAGCAATTCGCCTATCCTGCATCCTGTGTCGTATAAGATTGCTATTATTGCCTTGTTCCTGAGCGTGGTTGCAGACTCTATCATTCTTCTGATTTCTTCTTCGGTAAGTAGATCTTCGGGCATCTTCCTATCCTTTTTGTCCCCTGACGTTTTAATCCACCTGACTTCTGCGGGATAGAACTCGTCCTCACCTTTGAGGTGCTTCCAAAAATACTTGACAACTACTTTGATGTTCCTCTTGGTTTCCGTCCCGTATTCTGTATCTTCCATTCTCGCCGTGGCAGCTTGCATATCCTCTCTAGTAAGCTGCTTGAAGTCCCTCTTCGGATTCTTTAGAAGCCTATAGAACCTCCTTATGTGGTATAGATGCTTGATCTGCGTCCTGATGTTTGACTGCTTCGCCTTCAGAAATTCGATATGCGCCCTGATGTATTCGGCATTCTGTTTGGACAACATTGGGTCTTCCGTCACGCGCGCAAACACGCCATCAAGAGTCGCCTGGTCTTCCATGTAAGGCATAATAGCTTATGAAAGTCTTTCTTTATATAGCTTTGTGTGCGGGATATGAACCCGCTCTCGTCGACAAGCTAAAATGCTCCCCTCGGGATTTGAACCCGAGTTTTAGCCTTGAGAGGGCTATGTCCTTGACCGAGCTAGACGAGGGGAGCCTGTGTGAGTATCTGTGCACGTAATATTTAAAACTAGGCGTGTTCGATTCTTAGAAGAGGCTGTAGTTGGTGGCACCTTTCTGCAAGAAGCAGCCTGTGGCAGAATTGACCTTTTGGCTCGACGCAAGTTATTGTGACGCCTTCTTCCATGGCAAGCGCGATTAACTTTTCTATTTCTGCCTTTGCTTCTGGAGCATCCATGTATTCGCTGTACTTTTTGGCAAATTCTTCCTGTGATATCTCTCCTCTTTTGTACTTTCCGACAAGCGGCGCAGGAGGAGCCAGCTCGACCCACCATCTGTCGTAAGTTTCTCCTTCCACGAATCTAGGATCAGGAACTCTCCCGTCATCAAGGGTCTTTCTCCGCACAGCGAGTATCACATTATTTCCATCGTCGTGCCTGTTTATCTGGAGGAAAGCGCACCTAGTTCTGAGTGTTCCCGGTTGAATCGGCATTGAATCGAAGAATTAGAGTTCCTTCGAGTATTAAAGTCTTCGTATAATCCTTCTCGCGAGCCTGTCGGTGAATGCGCTCGGCATTATCTTCTCGCTGATGAAGTCGGCTATCTTCATGTCCGTATTCTGTGATATGTAGACCGCTTCGTCAACGAACTCCTGCTTGAGCACTTCGTCTATTTCTGGATTGACTTTGCCCTCTTCTATCTGGTTCATGCACTTCTCCATGTTTGCGAGCGTTGTCGAGAATCTCTTCAGATGCGAATCCGGAGAAGACTTTAGCCCCATCGCCTGCTGGAGGAGCTCTATGTGCATCGCAGCCTTTGACGAATGGAACAATACCCTAAACGGAACCCTGTACATCGCGCAGGAAAGATAGTTGGTCACGTCGGCTTTGCTCTCTCCCCTAGAAGCCATGATCGCAGGTATCAAAAGAAGGTTCTGCTCGTGGGCTATCTTCTTGCCGTGGTGGCCCGAGCAGCTTGTTATGAACGAATCCCTCTGATGGTTGTCAAGATGGTAAAACACGTCGACATACGCGAACGTCGCAGCTTTTATCGCGGCGTAGAATTCATCTCCTTCTATTTCCCTCATCTTCTGAAGGTCTGTGGCCATTGCAGAAAGCCGCGCTATGTGCCTTGTCAGTCTTCTCAGAGAAGCCTGTGTGCTGGCCTTTGTAGAAGATGACACTTGCCGGCTCGCCTTCGCATGCATCAGCGCATATATCAGCCCTTTTATCGGAAGAAGGTTTGCGCCGCACCTTATAGCCAGGCTTAATGTAAGAGAAGCGCCTTTTATCCTCTCTCGAGACTTGATCTGTTTTTGCAAGGTAGGACTCACAAAACCCACACGCGACTGATCGCAAGGCAAACTTGTCAGGGCATCTTTAAAAAGCTATGCAAAGCTCAGCGTAGACAAATGTTTAAGTAGCTTGTTGCTGCTATGAATATGATTACATGGCGGTTTATCCTGAAGACGTGGCTTACGCAAAGAGCGAAATGATGGATGGCGAGCAGGCCATAGTCACTGCTACTCAAAGAAAGGTGGGTCCAGGTGGAGCTCTGGTTAATCAGACTACTGTTGTCGCAACAGACAGGAGGCTTCTTCTGCTGAACAGGGCAACGCTAGGCCTAAGGAAGGACGTAGAGAGCATTCCATACAACAGGATAGCGAGCGTGAGAATGGAAAAGGGTTTCATCTCGTCTTCTGTGTTTTTGCAAGTGGCAGGTTACACTTCATCGCTTGGAGAAAGGGGATTCCTCAAGCCGGGAGAGCAAGAAGGAGAGATAGGCGGACTGCACAAAGCAGATGCAAAGGCGCTCGCCGACTACATCAACAAGATGATTTCACAGCCGTCTATGGCTCCGGCGATGCAGCCGCAGCAGCAACAGCAGCAGGGAGGAGTTTTCTGCACAAAATGCGGAGCGCGCAACAATGCAGGAGCGAAGTTCTGCCAGGCGTGCGGAGCAAAGATCGGAAAGTGAAACGTATCCTTTAAATATCAGTATAAATCCAGCTACTGCAGTGATTGAATGGCAGCAAGAGAAACAGCGCAGAAGGCACCGCCGATAAATTTTGTAGTCAACGGCAGAAGAGTGCCAGAGCAGACACTGAGAAGAATGATAAGAGAGGACGTAATCGCAGGATACATTCTGTGCGATGGAAAGTTCGTCCAGAACACAGAACGCTGATTCTCAAATCGCAAGTTCAACGACGACAGGCGCATGGTCTGAGCCGTTGACCTCTTTTAGTATTTCTGCGCCTTTTACATTCTTCTCCAGTTCCTTTGACACAACAAAGTAGTCTATCCTCCATCCTATGTTTCGCTCGCGGACGTCGAACGCCCAAAGCCACCAGCTGTAGTGCCCGTTGCCCTGCTTGAAAAGCCTGAACGTGTCGACATAACCGCTCTTGAGAAGGTTGTCGAACCATTCTCGTTCCTGTTTTGTGAAACCTGCGTTGCCGTCGTTCTCCTTCGGCCGCGCGATGTCGTCTTCGGTGTGCGCAACATTGAAGTCTCCGGTCAGCACAACGGGTTTCTTCTCTCTAAGTTGTTTCAGAAATGGAAGAAGCGCATCGTTGAACCTTACCTTGTAATCAAGCCTGGAGAGGTCGCGCCTTGATGACGGGAAATAGACATTGACAAGAAAATATTTATCGTACTCGAGAGCCTGCACACGCCCTTCGTTGTCGAATTCTTCTATGCCGATTCCTTTTATGTAGTTGATCGGCTTCTGTTTCACCAGCGACATGACTCCGCTGTATCCCTTCTTCTGCGCGGGAAACATGTAAGAATAATACTTCGACCCCAGCAGCTGAGGCATCACGTCCGCTTTTATCTCCTGCATCATTATCGCGTCGTACTCGTTAGACTTTATTATCGTTGCAAGGTCCTTCTTCAGCGCGCTCCTTACGCCGTTGACATTCCATGAAAGAAAACGCAGCATGTTATCGCCTGTTCGCCTGCTCTCCACGGATCGCTTCGTCTATGGAGTATTTCTCGATTACCTTTGACTTTATCTGGTCTATCTCTCCTATGTTCTTGCTCTTTGCTATGTGCTCTGCCTGCTTGAGCTTGTTGGCGTATGAGTTGTAAGCCTTGATGGCCGCTGAGCATGCGTCGCGCTCGTGCGGATTCCTGAGGTCGAACTTCCTTACTGCCTCCCGCTTCTCAAGAACAGTCATCTCCTTCTCTGGACTGAACAGCTTTGCATTGAAAGAAGCGGCAATCTTCCTCGCCATCTCTCCAGGCTGCCTATCGCAGGCTATGATGGATGGAATTCCTATGCTCTTTATCTCGTCGACTATCCAATCGAGTCCGGCGTATGCTGCATGAGAAGAGTACAACAGCTCTCCAGAAAGGTTGAGGCATGCTACTGCAGATGTCTTTCCTGGATCGATACCTACTATTATGTGCATGAACGCGATTGTGATTATGTGTTGTTGAGCGCGTAGTTGACTGCGAAGTTCAGCGTCTGAGGCAGCGTCGAGTACTTGCAGTTGACTATGTCGACCGGATTTGTTGTTATGTTGTAGAACTGCGCCAGCAGCGAATCTCTGTTCACTGCTATGGATGAATTCTTCAGGCACGAGATGTACTGCGTCATGTTTAGGCCGGAGCCCGATGCGACTTGGCCAAGAGTGTCGTTGCTTAGCGGGTTGCCGATGAACACTATGCTGAAGTTCTTGAAGAAAGCAGGGAACTTCGGCTGCGTCGATGCGCATAGAAGGGATCCCATTGTGTTGACCGTTTGGTTGACCCCGTAGCCGGAATATTTGCCCTCGGCAAAGCCAGACACTATGAACTTGTAGCTCATGTTGAGCGCATGGCCGTATTTCTGCGATGCGTTAATTGCAGATGATATCGCAGCCACTCCTCCTGGCGCGTATATGTCTATTATAGGATATACTGGAATCGGAGCAGATGCTGCACATGTCACCTTTCCAGCAAGGCTGACTGTTCCAAGAGCCACGGCCTGGTTGTTTGTAGTCGAAAGCGGGTTTATCGTCTGCACATATGATTTCTGCAGCAACAGTGTCTTGTCGGAAAGAACCATGCTGAAGTAGAACTTCTGCGACAGAGCCTGCGGGTCAAGGTAAGGAACCTGCACCAGCCATGTAGAGGAGTTCGAAAGATATGTCACGCTTGCGTTGTTCGGCTCGGAGTAGAACGGAAGAAGCGAAAGCGATGAGTTGACAGTAGAATATGCTGCGAGATATTTCTCTGCAGATGCGAGAACCTGCGAAGATGTGTGCTGTGGAGCAGCACATGTTCCGTTTGTTGCAAGCCCGTATTGGCATGGCACTGTTAGCGTGCCGACCTTGAACGTGGTGAGCGCGAATGCGAGCGCAACGAGTATGACTACAAGGACTATCAGTGTTATGTGAAGATAGTCGAGGCCAAACCTCTTCGATGCAGGCTTTATCAGTAGCAGATGATCCTCTTTCATGTTGCTTGATTTTGATGGTGCAGTCTTCTTTGCCATATTGTTCACCAGAACAGCGTAGTGATTGCACTAGATAAGCCTAAAAGGTTTATCCGCAACCAGAACACGCTATTATTATTGGCAGTGGCATTAAAATAGTTTTCTTCGGGGTGCCAGGAACACATATATATCTGACGAGGGTGAAGGTCGCCTATGGTAATTACAACCGCACCAGCAAGCTTGCCAACAGCGAGCAACGAGAGAAAAGTCCCTGAAGAGCTGCTCAGAAATTACGATGTGGCACGCCGCCCCACATTCAAAGAGCTCGTATCGAGAGAGCAGAGCGACCTGAGGGCAGTCCTGCAACATTATCTAAGCGACATCCAATTCAAGAACCCGAGAATACTCGATATCTGCTGCGGCACAATGCACGAAGAGCCATTGCTTTACGAGCTCTTCGGAGAAGGCACCAGCATGATTGGGATAGATGCGCGCCAAAGCAGTGTCGAAAAGGCTGCAGAACTTGGAAGAAAGTCGGTAAGGCTGGGCGATTTGAGGTATCTGAATGAGTATGTTGAGGGCACATTCGACATTGTCGTCGGAAGGAATGTTCCGTTGAACCCGAACGGGGGCTTGTGGCGATTGGAGTACGATGATCCTTGGCCAGGCATTATTTTCCCAAACATCGCCAGCGTAATGAACGACAATTCCATTCTGTTCCTGACACTGCTTATGGAAGACGAATTCTACAGAGCACAACAGATATTGTCAAGGCATAAGTTCAGGATTTTGCTTGAGGAAAAGAATCCGATTCCAGTGAGGAGCGATCTCGTCTGTGTGGCAGCAGACATGAAGGACACTTATGTCATCACGGCAAAAGCCCCTCTGCCTTAGGCGCCTCACTTCGCCTTCTTGTCGAAAAGGTAACTTAGCTCCGGATGTTCTTTCAGAAGTTTTCTTTTCAGAGGTTGCTTTACGTAAGGAATTCGCTTCACTGCTGCATTTATTCTTCTATTCCAGAAGTTTTGCAGTTTCTTTGATGCTGGCGGCCTGAACGTCGTGTCTTTCATGCAGTCCTTTGACCCGCATTTGCAGCCTCCTTCAAAATGAACCTCGTCTTCGCCGTTCATTCGGTAATCCGATGTTACCTCTTCTCCCTTTTTGATATCCCTTACAACGATCCCAAATCCTTTGCCGGAACTTAGAACATTCGCATTGCAGGAGTGATTATCGTATTGCATTCTTTTATCGCAGAAATGGGAATAAAGCCCGTTTTCCTGCACCACTTCATGATCTATTATAAAGAGTCGCTTCTTTTTTGGCAACTTAGCAAACTCTTCCTTTGAATAATATCCGCACTTTTTGCAGAAGAATCCATCAATGGTTCCCTTAGGCACGAACTGGGTTGCGAATAGGCCGTATGTGTATTTACCCTTGTACTTGCCGCTTTTTCTTATCACGTACAAATCAGCAATCATAGGTTAATCTGACAAAGCAATCATTAAATACCTGGACCGCCAACTCTCATCGTGGACTTGTAGCTCAGCTTGGATAGAGCGATGTCCTCCTATTATTTTGGAGACAGACATAGGCCGCGGGTTCAAATCCCGCCAAGTCCGTTTACTGTGGGTTTTCATCTAATCTGAGAAGAAGCGCGTTGTTCTCACTTTCTTTCCTGCGTTTTTCTTCCTCTCTTGATGCGACAATTCTGAGAGCGCGTTCTATCCTCGAATGAATATCGTTCCTCCTCTCTTTTGGAATGTGTTTAACAAGTTCATCTGCTTTACGATATAGATTACGGGAATGGCTATAGGATATTACAGTGCCTTCTGCTGCAGTTTTCGCCTTGTCCGCGTAAAGATAGATAAGCTTTTCTGCAGGCTCCGCGATCTCCTTTCTGCCCAAGTTATGCTCCAGTGCAATCTCCAGAGCCTTCTCGAAAAACGGAGTCGAATCTTCGTCAATAAGATAGACATATGCTCTGATCTTTTGTGGATGCGTCGCGCGGTGCATAGCTTGCGCGTATTCCTCCCGTGCCTTTGCGAGATCCCTGCTTTTTGAGACTTTTACCATATCGACACAATCAACCGAACCTGTATTTATAGCTTCTATGCGAAGGCCCCGATTCAAATCCCGCTGAGTCCGTTCTTGTTCTTGATCACCGAAAAGTATTTATATGTTTAAGCATACAAACATATTGTTGATGATTATGGAGAAACGTACGACTGTAATATTGGAAAAGGAAGTATACGACGCGTTGGTTAAAGAGAGCATCGAAGAGTACAAGACAACAAAGGCAATGTCTAAGGTAATCAACGAAGTATTAAAAAGAGTCTTGATGAACAAATCGAGACTGACAAAGTTGATTCGTTCTAAGGAAGTTGCTCGCGTCACTGCCAAAGAGTTTGAAGAGTTCAGGGGGGGATTATCGAAATCGGTGTAAGTTTGATTATCGATACAACGTATCTATTGCCGCTATCTAGGATTGGTGTAGATACAAATCTCCTTAAGGCAATAGACGAAGGGAAAATCAATATTGATATGAGCAAGCTTGCAGTAAGCAGCATATCGTTGTTTGAACTACAGGCAAAGGCCGCAAAACTTGGCGTATCGACCAATCACACAAATGAAGCCATCGATGTAATATCTTCGATGTTCAGAGTGGAACCTTTTTATAATAAAGAAGTGGTCGACATAAGTTTCGAACTGCTGAAGCACATACCTGATTACATAGATTGTATAATTGTGGCAACCGCGATCGCGATTGATGAGGTGCTCATAACAGAAGATACAAAAATTATTGACAAGAGGAATTTTCTAAAAGAGCGATACAAATTGCACATTTCCAACTACAAAGAACTTGTGAAGAAATAATAGCGACCTTGTGGTCCTCTGCACTATTTCGTAGCCCTTAAATACCCGACAGACAGAGTTTTATTGGGTGAGGCAATGCCAAAGGCAGAGGTCGAAGTCAGAAAAGTAGAAGTAGTCACTGCTCCGGTAAGCGATGAGACGAAGAAGCTGCTCAGAGAGTCATCTGCGAAGATAGCAGATGCGATAAGAACCGGCGCGCAGTCGTACAACCAGAAGACAATAGATAAGGACGCTGCTGAGGAAGCGAGGAAAGTGATCGGCAACGACCTGACAGGCATGATGCTCGAGCTCAGGAGCCGCTCCGAAGCAGGAGATGAAGAGGCCAGGAAGGCTATGGTGGAACTCGGTTTTGCAATTGGAAAAGGGGAGGACTCTTTCAGCATGAACATTTCAGGACATGGCAAACTCGGCGTCAGCACAGCGCTCGACCTGCCGGGAGACTCAAAGTCGAACGAAAGAAAGGAAGCAAAGAAGAAAGTGCTGGATTACCTGAGAGAGAAGTTCGATATGGCTGAAACCAAGTTCAGAAGAGCACAATTCGATTTCGGCAAAGTAGTCAAGGCGCTCAAGAAGGATCCAAAGCTCGTAGAGGCCCATGCACTCGATGTATTGCAGGCAGAGCACAACATAGTCAGAGTGAGGAAGTTCAAGCTGACTCCGGAAGGGACATCAGAAGAATATGAAGAGGAAGAGAAGAGCAGAGAAGAATAATCCATTGGTGTACGATGCAGAGAAGAATCCCATTGGAAAGATGGGATGGAACGGTGCCAGACTTCGTAAGTGCAGACAGATTGCCGAATGGCTCGCCAATTCCGCAAATGTCGAGAGAGCAGCGTTACAGCGAAGCAAAGGCGCTTCTTGAAAGAGATGCAAGGTGGGGCACCCTGACCCCTGAGCTTCGTGAAGGACTCCGCAAAATGCTCCGCGAAATTGAGGCGAGATGGGCTGAGGACTCTCGCAAGGAAGCAGGAGTGGAGGGAGAAAAATGACTACATTCTTTTAACTGCAGAAATGCCCAGCATCGCGAGCGCATACTTCAATGTGTTAGCAAACGCCAACGTAAGCGCAAGCCTCGACAGCCGCTCCTGCTCTGACGCCGCTTTCAAAACTGGAACGCTTTCGTAGAATTTGCTGAATGCGAGAGCAAGCTCTCCGCAGTATTCTGTAAGAACGTTTGGCCGCAACTCCGCGCATGTCTTCTCCGAAATTTCCTTTAGCATCGACATTTTCTTGAACAGCGCGAACTCGCTGTCGTTGACAAGTATAGTCGGATCAACAGCTGCGTTCTCTGCTATGAAGCCGGAATCTTCTATCATGCGCATTGCGCGAGCATAAGTGTACTGGCAATACGGTCCAGATATTCCCTCGAAGTTGAGCGCGTTCTTCCAGGAGAACACAACAACTTTCTCCGGGCTCATTTTCAGGAACTCAAACTTGATTGCTCCGATTGCGACGTTGCTTGCGATATCTGCGCTTGCGCCCTTGTCGCCCTTGAACCTCTCCCTGATCAAGGTGAGCGCCTTCTCTGTCGCCTCTCTGAGAAGGTCGTCTGCAGTGAAGCCGAGCCACGTTCCTTTTCTTCCAGCGAGAGCTCCGCTTTCCAATTCAACAAGCCCGTATGCAAGGTGGTTGAATCCTTCCGCGGCTTTGTTCTCTCCGATTACGTCGAAGACAACTTTTATCATAAGCTGCTCTGCGCTCTGGCGCGCATCGATAAGATTGACTGCTTTCTGCGCCCTTCCGAATTCCATCCTTGAACCCTTTTCTCCAGTCGTGAAAAGCGGTTTGCCGTTCGGCTGCTTTGCCATGAACTTGGTGTAGTTGAATGTGTCGTCGAGAAGCCCGAACTTCCACATGTGGAATGCAATGTCCTTTGCAAGATAGGTAGGCGTGCCGTTGCTGCGGAGAAGGACCTTCGCCTCTTCGCGCGCGCCTTGAAGCTCCTTTGGAAGATTCTTTATCTTTGAAAGTGCGATTATTGTGCATCCGGAATATTTGCCATCGGTCGGCTTCTCCAGCACGCCTTTATTGTCCAACATCTCAAGAGCTTTGCTGAGAAGCTTTGCCCTGATGACGTCGCTCTCCCATACCATTATGTCGTGGTACATTTTGTAAGAGAAGAGCGTCTCGCGTTCTGCCTTTACGTATTCTTCTGCCTGCTCTCTGGAAAGTTTTGATTCGTATGTTCCATCCTCTTCGATGAGCTCCATCAGTTTTTTGACGTCTTCCTCTGTCTCTTTGTGCTCTGCGAAATATTTGTTCGCAGCGACGTATGCATCGCCGAGCGCGTGGTCGAACTTCTTAGAAAGATCTGGCTTGATGCCCAGCTTTTCCTTGTTCATCGTGCCCCACAGCGCCTGTGTTGCCTGGAGCCCTCTGTCGTCGATGTAGTCCTCTCGTTCAACTTTGTAGCCGCATGCCTCGTGCACATTGGATAGGCAATCACCAAGAAGCGCGCTTCTCACCTGCCCCACGTGAAGCGGGTGAGCCGGATTTGCGCTAGGATATTCTATTATAGCCTTCGAGTTGGCGCCGGCATCTGACACTACTGCGCCGATTGAAAGGTTTATTGCATATGATAATGTGCGCTTTGCGAAAGCCTTCCTCTCTAGATGGAAGTTGATGAAGCAATTCTCCACAGTTATCTTTGAAACAGAATCCGGCTTCTTTATTGCAGTGGCAATATTCTCTGCCACTTCCTTTGGGCTTTTCTTCTGCGACTTGGCAAGCCTGAATGCGACGGAGCAGGAGATGTCGCCGAACTGCTGAGATGATATGATGGTGCTTTCTATGTCGTCAGTTTTGTACTTGAGCGACTGCAGCGCAGCAGCTATCGATTCCAATATTTCGCTCTTTACTATTCCATAAGGCGACTGCTGCATCGTATCACTACTTAATCACGTCAAAGCCTTTTAATGTATCTGGAATGGCGTCGATTACGTCCTGCGCAGTTATGTGCTCTCCCTTTTTCTTGAATAGCTTATCAGCTATCATTGAATGTACATGAACTCCGGCTACGGCGCACTCGAATCGATTTTTGTGCCTTGCGGCATAGCTCGCAATTATCCCGTCGAGGACGTCGCCGCTTCCCATCGTTGCCAGGGCAGGGCTCTTCGCCTTGTTTATCTTGACTTTCTCCCCGTCTGTGATTATTGTTTCGTGGCCTTTGAGCACCAATATGCATTTGTGCGACTTTGCGAATCCTTTTGCTGCAGAGATCCTTGCCTTGGCCGTTTTTCCTGGTTTCTTTTCTGATATCTTTTGGAACTCGCCGTCGTGCGGAGTCAGTATCGCGCCAGATATGCCGGATTTTACTGCGGGGCCTAACGCTCCTGCATCGACAACTACGGTGTTTCCGAGTTTTCGTTCAGTTTTCAAAATTTCTGCAACAAGCCGTGCGTTTGATGGTGTGTGCTCCATTCCAGGTCCCACGACAACGGAGTCGCGCCTGACCTTTTTTAATGTCGCTTTGTCTTTTTCAAGAACTCCGGTTAACTTTTTATAGACAAAAATCGGCATTGAAGGCGCAACCATCCCGACAACTCTGGACGGCGCGGCAACAGTCACATAGCCGGAGCAGGTACGGAGCGCTGCCTGCGCAGCAAGTATCGGAGCTCCTGAAAATTCCACGCTTCCTCCGACTATTAGCACGCTGCCTCTTGTGTATTTGTTGGAGTCCATCTTCTGGAGCTCTGTCGCGGTGTAAACATCGCGTGAGCTTGTTTCTGAAACCTTCGACAACCCTTTTAAGCCTTGCACACCATAACTTACTTGGACATCTTTAAAATGCTTGTCCTGGGGGTAGTTTGTCAAAACTTTATAAGAGCAAGAAAGGGCAGTTGGTAGTTTATCTTCCTAGCGATGTGACCAATGCCCTGGGCTTGAAGGAAGGAGATGAGATTGATTTCTTGAAGTCAGGAGACAGGCAGTTCATACTTGCGAAGAAGAGCGACCTTGTTGCACTGCTAACCGGCCAGCCGCAAAAGGCACAGGCCGCAGCGTCTGCACCTCCGCAAAGGCCTGCTCCGCCGATAACACAAGAGGAGCTGGCCGTGTTGAGAAAGCTCGATACAATAAGATATGGAGAGAGGACAAAGACAAAGTTGAAGAGCGCTTTCAATGCAGGAGAAAGAAAGGTAATAGTCGAACTGATAAAGAAAAAGTACGTGGAGCCGTTCAAGAAAGCCGGCGAGACAGAGTTCAAATACGGAATATCGAAGAGGATTTACAACGCTTATCTTTTCGGAAAGAGAGAAGGTGCGAAACCTGCGGCACAGGCTCCTGCACCGGCAGCACCGCCGCCTCAACAGCCACAACAGCCGAAGAGGTGGGAGAGGCAGATAACGCAAGGCCCAGGCGGATATCTCAACGCGCTTGAGGCGAATGGCTTCCTGGTTGTGGAGAACCAGGCAGAAGCGTCTACAATATCCGCAGAGCTAGAGGAGAGCATAAGGAGAGGACTTGTAATTGGGACAAGGGCGTTCAACAAGAAATATTACATAACATTGAAGTCGTTCGTCAACAAAAACGCGATGAAGATCGTCGATGCGCTTGGCAGCAAAGCCACAAAGGTCTCAGACGTATCGAAAGCAACTGGAATAGACGAAGAGGGCATAAGGGCCATTCTCTACATGATGGCAGAACAAGGAGAAGTGACAGAAACAAGAAAAGATATATTCAAAGTCGTGTAGCCGTATTTCAGGCTACACGCAAAAGCTTTTTCTTATGGGTATGTGCCACTAAGCGATACCTGGGACCACGCAGTGTTGAAATGCGTGGTTGGCAAAGCGGAGCCTATGTGTACAGTCAAACAATACTTCTTATAGCAGAAAAGCGCTGAGCTATAATTGAAGATTTTTGCGCTTGTCACAAAATTGCTTCCATAATACACGCCGATCAAGCTGGCTATCGAGTTTGAAGACGATGGCGCTGCATAGATTACATTGGTGACCTGCACGCTCCATGGGCTGCTGCCGCACGAGATAGAGCCCATATAACTAACTATTGTAGGCGCTGTTGTGCATGTCCTTGACAGTGGCCCGATTCCTCCGCCTGGCAGGTGGACCGGCAATGCGCCTGTCGTAATTACCAAGCAAGCTACTGCGATAACTGATGCCAATGCTGATGCCTTGATTGTGTTTGTGTTCATGTAGTACACCGATTCAGTAGAAGTAGCAGATTTCCAAATATATAAAGACGCTGGAAAGTGCAAAAATAGGAAAGCGTTCTTTCGACTTTCGAATCACAGCCCGTATGCTATGACTGCGTTTATTATGATTATAATGAGAGCGAATGCGACTATGCACGCTAGGACTATCTTCGGATTCAGCTTCGGCCCCCTTGTCTGGGCATCGTAGAAGCTGCTGATGCCTGCTTGGCTCTGCGGCGACATTATTCCTGGCATAGTCTAAGTTGCGCCAAGAACCTTTTTATATCCTTTCGTGTCTAAGAGTGTAGAGTGTTTACTTGGCAAAGGTCAACAACAAAGCAATGGACGACGAAGATGATCCGGCTCCACAGATGCCAGCCCCTGCTGCGCAGAAGAGCATGGCTCAGAGCCAGGGCGCGGTTGAAATAGACATAGTTGGCCCTCTCACTTTCTGGATAGTGATACTTGTTGTCGGCGCAATCATACAGTTCGTGCTAATCCCATTGACAAGCAGTGTTCCTTCCGTCAACCCAATCCTTGTTTCGATAGCAGGATGGATACTCTATCTGCCTGGCTCGATAATATTGCCGTTGGTGGTAGCGATTTGGGTCGGAGAACGAGTAGGAGCATCAAGAAACCAGGTAAAGTCTGCAGTGAAAGTCGGTCTCGTCAATGCAGTTTACGCTGCGCTGATATACGCCGTAGCGATTTTCATAATCTATCTTCTCCTCAAGTACATATCGCCGACATTCCTGGGCACGATAACGTTGACTACATTCGTAGAATACGTGGTCGCGATACCAGTAGCGATAGTGATTCTGCTGATTCCTTTCATAGCGTCGTTGTCAGCAGCAAGGCATGCAGGAGTTGCTTGATGATCGCAAATGAAAACTGACAAAGCATTAGTCAGAGCAATTTTTCAGGATATATCAGATGCGCAAGCGAAGCAACGGGCATCAGAAGAGGCAATACACATAGGAACGCTACTGCACACGTTTCAGAACGCTTCGTGCCGGATTGTAAAGGTGTTGAATGTCGGCTGCGGACTCGGGAGGCATGATAGAACATTGAGGAAACTCGATTACAAAGTCCACAGCATCGATATAGGACCGAGTTTTGTGAAGATGGCGAAGGAGCGCAATCGTGGCTTTGAAAAATATTACAAAGTAGGCAGCATGACGAATCTTCCTTACGGGAAGAATTCCTTTGATGCAGTGCTGTGCCTCTTCAGCACATTCAACATTATGAATGGCACAAAAAACAAGAAGGCGCTGGGAGAATTCCGCAGAGTGCTGAAAGACGACGGATTGCTGATAATGGATCTTGAAACAAAACGCAAGCCGAACAGCATACACACGAGTGTGGTCGGCAACGGCATAACAAAAGTAACAAAAAACAGAGTTGTTGGAAACTACCTGATAAATGATGAAACCTTGTTCGCAAACAAAAAGCAAATTGCGCACATTGTCGACAAGGAGCGGCTATATTCGCCAGGCGAGATGCGTGCGCTCTGCAAGAAGAATGGTTTTGATGTTCTCAGGATGTACAAGGCGTACACGAAGCGCAAACTCAGCGCAGGAGATTCACAAATGATGGTTGTCGCGAAAAGGCGGGCTACTTCGCAGCACTGACTATCTTTATCACATCATTGTCCTTGAGGGCGTGATCCTTTCCAAGCCGCATCTTTGTCCTTGCGTCCACCGCATAGAGCATGCCTTTTGCAAGGTTTGTGTGGATCCGCTCTGCAAGCTGCACAGCCGTCGATCCCCTCTTTATCAATATCGCATCAGGAAGCACGTTGCCGAAATGGTCTGTGAACTTGTTCTCGTCCTCTACCGGATAGACCACTATGTTGTCGAGGAGTTCGAAGGTCGCTTTGTTGATTACCTCTTGCACGTTCGTGCCCCTTGTCTTCACGAAGTTTTGCATGTATTTGAGCGCATCCTGCCGCTCCTTTGACGGTTCATCCTTTACCCACTTGAAGTCTTTTGACCCAGGGATGTAATCGATCAGTCCCTGTTTCGCCGCCTTTCTAAGCGCAAGTTCCATTGCTGCGGAGCAGCCGATCACGTGCTCTGCGCCGAATTTCTTTTTGAGAGAGTCGATGTTCTTCTCTGTCCCTGCGACGTCGTATTTGTTCGCAGCGATCAGCATCGGCTTTGATATTTTTATCAACTCCTTGGAGAATGATCTGATGCTGTCGTCTTTCCAGTTTATTTTGCTCGTGGACAGTGAGCACGCGCTAGCAGCTCTTGCGATCTCGTCTTCCGTCACCTTCAAGCTGGCAAGTATTCCATGAAGCGCTTCTACCCCGTTGGCGTTTCTCGATACCGGGCTGATGTGCTTCTTTATTATCCCGTATAGCCATTCGATTATTTCGTTGTTGACTATGTTGATGTCTTCAATCGGGTCAGCACCGTCTGTTTTGTTGCCGTTTGAATCTGTTTTCCCAGTCGCATCTGCGACTATGATGAGCGCCTCTGCGCCCGCTATGTCGTTGAGGAATTGGTTTCCCATACCCTTTCCCTCGTGGGCACCTTCCACCAGACCAGCGACGTCCATTATGTTGATAGGAATCATTCTTGTGTCTCCAACACACAGCGAGTTCCGCGCTTTGCATTTCACTCCAAGTTCGGCGTGCACACATTTTCTTGTCGCGTATGCGACACCGAGGTTCGGATTTATTGTTGTGAAAGGATAATCAGCAATCGCGACTTCTGTCATCGTCAGCGCAGAAAATAGAGTGCTCTTTCCCTTGTTAGGTGCTCCAACTATTCCAATAAGCATTTCATCACTACGCGTATCCTTCTCTTTCTACCTTCCCGCACTTCAAGCATTTATACATCGTCAGCGCGGCCTCATCTCCTACTATTATGCCGAAATATTCTATCGTCGCTTTGTCGTAGCCGCATGCGCTGCATGTGTGTTCCGTGTAATTCGTTATCTCCCTTTTGTAGCCGCAGATATTGCAGACAAGCATAGGTTTTCCTTCTTCGTCCTTCGAAACCAGGCCTATGTTGCACTTGGGGCATATGTTTGGTATCGCCATGTAGGGTTATTCTATTCAAGATATTTGAGACTTTCTATCTGAAGAGCTTTATCCTTATTATCCTTTTGTTGTCGACTTCTCTGAAGAAGTGATATATCATCAGCGATGCTATTATCATGAAGACTCCGAAGAGCAGAGCCTCAGCAGGCATTCCGATAAAGAACAGGAGCAGGGCGCCTATCGCTACTATCGGAAGATAAGGATACAGCGGAACCTTGAACGATCCTATAATCCCAGCCCTCCTGAAGTGGATGAGGGCAAAGCTTGTCATAAGGTATGCGAACAGGAGCCCGAAGTTGCTTATCGATGTTATGATGAAGACATTTCCTGCAAAGAGCGCAACTATCGCTATTGCTGACGACAATATCACCGTATTGTTTGCAACATCTCTCTTTTTGTCATACTTCCTGAAGAATTTTGGAAGCAATCTGTCCTGGCCCATCTGGTAGAGCATTCTTGATGCTGCTACAAGCATCGCAAGCGCTGCAGAAGCCGTAGCTACAAGCGCGCCTATGTCGACGACGTAAAACAGCCACTGCGGCGCGTTTGCATTGGAGAGCGCATGCGTCAGTGGGTCTGCGGATATGCCGTATTGCGAAACCGGAAGAAGCAGCATCATTGAAAGCACCACCAAAACATATATGACTGTGCTTATCAGCACAGAATAGAGTATCGCTCTGCCTGCTGCGTTCGCCCCTCCCCTTATCTCTGGCGTCAAGGTCGCAATTGTCTGGAAGCCAGAGTATGCGAAGAATATCACCATGCTTGCGGCGAACAATGCTGCAAGGGTTCCCTGCGAGTGGCTGACAGTGAAGTTCGACATGTTTATTCCGGAATGGAATACGAACAGTAGCGCGAACACCACAAACACTAGAAGGGCAAATATCTTTATCACCACAAGCGCGAGGTCCGTCTTCGCCGCCTTCTTGATGCCAAGCAGGTTCACAACTGCGAGCACAAATATCAGAACGATGGCGAACGGGATCGAATAGGTTGCAGTCGGCATTCCGAAAAGCGTGGCGAGATATGCCCCGAAGCCGAGAGCTATGACAGATATCGCAGTCGCCCAGTTGAAGTATTTCAGTATTCCTGTGATGAAGCCGAGCTCGCTGCCGAATGCTTTGTAGACATACGAGTATGTTGCGCCCCTCACGTGAGGCATCAGCGTGCCGAGCTCTCCGAACTCAAGCGCGACTATGATGGCTACGAGCCCGACAATTATGAATGCGATGAGCGCGTATGCGCCGGCGAGCGAGATGGCTGTGCCGCTTAGCACGAATATTCCTGCGCCGATTATTGCGCCGAGCCCTATGGCCGTAGCGAGTGCTATGCCGATTTTGTTGTCGCTCATCGCATTAAAAGATGCAACAAGATTTAATATAGGTTGCTACAAAAGATAGAAATCACGCAGGGATGGCGGAGCTTGGTCAAACGCGCTAGGTTCAGGGCCTAGTCCTTTAGGGGTTCGAGAGTTCAAATCTCTCTCCCTGCATTAACACTAATTATAAATATCAGAATAAACCGACTTGATTTATGTCAAAGCCAACACTCAGCGTAATCCCTAGCACCCACGGAAGAGTGTCCGAGATTGCAGTTCTTGCAGAGCTGATAAAAGCAAGGAGAAAAGATGGAACAGTAGCAGTGCTTCCTGAGACTAGCCTTTATTCGGACAGGGAGACAATTACACGCTTATTCAGCAATGTTGGACAGCTTACAGACAGCGAGCTTCTGAAATACACAAGCAACTTGGCTTTGGAGCTACAGAATGCACAGACGCAGATGCATAAACTGCTGAGGCGAGAGGTCAACAAGGGCGGAGTACTAGTCATCCCTGCCAACACACATACCGATGAGGAAAGAAGCCTGGCGAGAGATAGCAACGGGTTGGGACTATTTCCAATGATGCCGTGCAGCCTTGAAGAGATGCTGCCGCGCATGATAGAGCATTCGAAACATAGTGCAAAAATTATCAGGCTTATGGACAAGGCGATGATAAAAACCGTGCAGGAGTGCCTGCAACAGGAAGACCTGTCAAGTGTAATACTTTTTGTCGGGGCAGTGCACGCAATGCACATTGCAATGTGGGCCGAAGAGCAAAAATTGCGCATCGACGTCATCGGAACAATAGACGATGGAGTTCGAATGCGTGAAGTTGCGATGGAAGCTGCGGTGAACTATGCCGGAAGAGAAGAGCAAAAGGTTGCGCTCTACAGATTGATAATAGATTATTATGCAAGACAGGTTGCACAACAGTTCGGCATGGATCCGTGGTCGATAAACCTCAGCAGGATCTACGCGATAAGCACAGTAGAAGAAGCAGAAATCACCTATGGAGAAGAGCGCCAGAGAGCGAAGGACTTCTTCGACTTGGAGCTGAAAAATCAGAGAGACAGAGCAGCAGCTCTGAGGAAAAACCTATTCGCTGCAAGTGGAATGCCAGAGCCTTAAGGGCACATGGAGAGGGCGTTTGCTACGCCGTTTCCTGCTATCAATGTGAATATGTAAGGAGCCAAAGCCGCAATTATGACTCCGATTATTCCTCCCATTATCATTCCCATCCCATAGCCTTGCAGTGTTCCTTTGCTCTGGCCAGGAAGTATGTGGCTAGCCGCATACAACGATCCGCCAAGTATCATAAGAAGAAGCGCAAGCACCCATATTGCAGTGTCGACTGTAGAGTAGGTTGAGCACAAGCTGCTCAGAACAGCATTTTGTGCTGAAGGAGATGATGAGGAACTCGGAGTAATCCAGCAAGGCAGGCCAGGAATTGGAGAGCATAGCGTTGGCCCTGTCGTCGGGCCTGGTCCGCCGCCAATCGCCGAAGTGGATATCAGAGGCAAAAATGAGAATGTTAGCATTATTAATATCGAAATTGCGTTCCACTTCATAGTTAAGCTTCGATAGACGCAGGTAAAAAGGTTTGTGAATAGTTTTCAATGGCTTATCCTGAAAGAGCCAGCAGGAAGCTGCTGCATTATTGTGTCAAGATCGTTGTAATCCAATGCATCTGCAATCTTTTTCGCAGCGTCTGACTTTTTGTCTTTGCCAATCACGACAGAAACGTGCTTTGTGATGTTGTCTCTCTCTTTTATCTTGAAGAATGTAACAAGTGGGACGCTGAAAAGTTTTCCATCCTTGACATACATTGCAAGCCCAAGGCTCATTCCTCTGTACCAGTCTCGCTCGCCCTTCAGAAGAAAAGCGCCGGTTCCAAGAGAACCCTTGCTCGTCGACTTGCTGACCTGGTTCCTGTTCATCGCGTAGACGTCGACTGTGTGCATCCCGTCTTTCCATGCGCTGGAGTGGCAGCCTGCGAACTGGGCGACTTCTTCGCGTGTTTCGTGGTCTGCGCTTGCCCCATTTTTCAGTATAACGACGTCCGCCCCGAAAACGTTTGCGTGGAAAAACAAATCGCTGTCTTCGAAGTGCTTTGCGTTGAGCTGCTCGTTCTGGTGCGCGTCTCTTCCGCCGACTACAAGCATTCCGTTGCTCGTGAAGAACCAGTGGAACTTCTCATACCATTCCTTTGGGCCCTTTTCTGCGACGACTTTCTTCTCTTCCTCTTTTGGCGCATCTTTCTGCACTCTCTTTAGGCGCTGCTCAAGCTCCTTTATCGCTTTTTGCGCCCCCTCCTTCTTTGACAGAAGCTTCTTCGACTTCTTGTAGTAGTCGTCAGCGTTCTCCTGGGCGCTCTTTGTGAAATCGAGCTTGACTTCCATGTTTACCATTGCAAAATTAGAGCGGCGAGCCTGTTACGAAGCCGATTATGAGAGAGATGATGAAGCCTATGAAGCCTATTATCAGAATCCCGATTATCACTATCTTCGCTGTCCTGCTGAACTCGTGCGGCGCAGGCTTGTAGCTGATGTGCAGCACGTGGCGCGAGTTCTCGTAGAATTGCTTGATGTCTGGCATTTTTACCATAGGCTCACTCAATGAATAAGTTAATAAGTAAGTTAATATTGATATAGTTACCTACTTTATACCTTTCTGATTGCGATGGCGGAATACAAGTACATAGTGATCCACTTCGGCGAGATATTCCTCAAGGGCAGGAATAGGGGCACCTTCATAAAAAGGCTTTACGACAACACCGAGTTAGTTTTGAAAGGGGAGAAGTACGCCAAGCTGGAGAATGCGCGCGACAGGTTCATACTCCACCTAAGCAAGTCATCGAACATCGATAGGATAATGAAGAAGTTGGGCCACGTCTTCGGGATATCCTGGTTTGCGCCTGTGCTGATAACAGGAAACAGCGTAAGCGAGATACTGAAGGCGTCGAAGGGCCTTTTCAAAAAAGACGAATTGGTGAGGGTGGACGCGCACAGGTCTTGGAAAGAACTGAAGTACACGTCGATAGATTTGGTAGGGCAGTTCCTCAAGAACCAGAAGAAGCTGGGATACATTCTAGACAAAAATGCAGAGAAGGAACTTTACATCAATGTGAGGAAGGATGACGCGCTGATATACAAAGGAAAGACGAGAGGGCTTGGGGGCCTTCCTGTCGGCAGCTCTGGAAAGGCGATCGTTCTGCTGAGCGGTGGAATAGACTCGCCTGTGGCGTCTTTCTACGCCATGAAAAAAGGGCTTACTCCGATTTATCTGCACATGCATGCATATCCTGACAACAAAACTGCGGAGAAGTCGAAGATGAAGAAGATAATCGATGAGCTGCTAATGTATTCGCCCGAGTCAAAGACATACTTTGTCCCGTCGCACCAGTTCACTGCGTCTATTCTCGGAGTAAAGCCGAAATACGAACTGATACTTTTCAAGCGATTCCTCTACAGGATGGCGGAAAAGATCGCGGAGAAGGAGCACGCAGAAGTCATCGCGACCGGGGAAAGCTTGGGACAGGTTGCATCGCAAACCGTAAGGAACCTGATCGCTTCGGAAAAAGGCAGCAAGCTATTCGCGATGAGGCCGCTAATCGGATTCGACAAACAGGAAATAATAGAAATGGCGAAGAAGATCGGCACCTACGAACTGTCGATACAGAAATATCCTGACGTTTGCTCGCTGAGGGCAAGGAACCCGGCTACAGGAGCGAGAAGCGAGATTGTTGATTCGCTCTACGACAAGCACAAGTTGAAAAAAGCGCTCGATGCGTCGCTGAAGAAAGCTGATATTGTATAAAACTCAGCCTACAATCCAGTTCATTGTCTTTCCGTAGTCCCTCTCGACACCATATTTCTTCGAGAAGTAGGCGAGCAGGTTCTTTATGTCTCTCTGGAGGAAGTCGATCGCGTTCGGATGCTGGATCACGACGGCCTGGCCGAAGTCGATTAGATAAGGCTCTCCGTTCAGGATCAGTATATTATATTCACTGAGGTCTGCGTGCACCAACCGCTTTTTGTAAAGCGACTTCACGTCGTCCAGTATTTTGTCAAGAACCTCTTCAGGATTTTCCAGGACGATTTCCTTCAACCTTGGCGCAGGAGTCTCGTCTTCCCCTATGAACGACATCGCCAATATGTTTCCGTTGAACATGACTGGCTTCGGCGCCAGCACCTTTGCCTTTGCGGCGATCTCAAGGTTTCCGTATTCCTTCTTCGTCCATTCCATTATCACTCCAAACTTGCTCTTTCTCAGCGCCTTCTTCGAGAATCTCGGGTCTCCTATCAAATAATTCTCCATCTGGTTGAATGACGATGTTTCTATCCTGAAGAACTTGACGATCACATGTTTCATCCCTTTTACCCTTGCCGACTTTCCAGGGGTCGCTATGAATACGTCTGCTTCTTTTCCCCTCGCTATCACGTAGCCGAGCTTGTCTATAATGCCGAGGTTGTAGAACTTGCTAAGGTAAACCATGGTCCTTTCGTTGAGCACGTCGCCTATCTGCTTCTCTTCCTTGAGCTGAAAATCTTCTTTGAGCGGCTCCTTTCGCCTGCCAAGTCTTCTTGCCATTGTATCACAAAAGCTGTGCTCTCTGCGAATATATACCTTTATAATGCTTGCTTTCTTATAATATTTCAGGTGCGTAGAATGCCGCGTTCAGCTAAAGAGCTTCCGAGACAAGTCATGGTTATAGACCCTACAATGCAGTACGAAAGAAAGCTGCGTTATATGGAGAAGCACGCCGGCTGGGAAATCTTCAAGACAGTTTTCTGGGGAGTCTACATATTCATAATAGGATTGATACTTCTGATATTCTACAAACAGGGAGCAAACGCAACTCTCAACCTTTATGCGCTGATTGGCTGGGGGCTTACGCTCTTCGCAATCTTCTACATACTCTATGGATTCAGCATGTCGCTGCACCTTAGATTGATGAGGAAGTACGCCTAAGAGGCTTTTAAATACGTTCTCATTCAATATTCAAGAATAAGTTAGGTTACGGAACGGAGTCATCACTGATTTTATGTTCGGAAACATATACCAGAGCAAGAACTACAAGCTAATGGTCATAGTGCCGCTAGCATTGCTGCTTATCAGCCTGTATTTCATACCGCATATCCCGCTCGACAGCTCTCTTAGAGGAGGAATAACCCTCCAGCTTCAGACAAACACATCTACCAATGCACAGCAGATCACATCTGCGCTCGACGCAAAAATACCTGGAGCGCAGGCAAGCGTCTCACAGGCGAGCGGAGGAATATCGATAACACTTGCAGCAAACCAGAGCCTTGCCAACGGGCAGCAGCAGCTGCTCAATTCGTATGGATATTACAACAATTATTCCACGTGGTCAACGCAAGTGGCGGGGTACCAGAATGCTCTCAGGGGGGCGAACGCAACCAATGCAACATTGGAAGGCCTGCTCTCTGCAGCGCAGGCCAATCAGACAAAGGCGCTGACAGGTTTGGCAGCGTCGACAGCGCAGATAACCGCAACGCTGAAGCCGCTTCTTAGCAAAACCTACTCTTACAACCAAAGCAATGCACAGCAGATGCTCAACGTGGCGAAGAACGAGTATTCGAATGCGTCTACAGCTTATCAGACATTTGTAGTAAACCAGGTAAAGAATGTCGTGCCATTCACTTCTTACACTTATCAGGACGTAACGCCGACATTGGGAGCTTTCTTCTTGCAGCAGATGCAGGGAATCATAATAGCATCGTTCATAATAGTCGCGATCTGCGTGTTCCTGCTTTTCAGGACTCCTGTGCCTGCGTTCGCAGTTGTGTTCGGGGCAGGCAATGACATAATTGTAGCGCTCGGAGCCATGGGACTTTTCGGAATACCGCTAGGCGTAGCATCGATAGGAGGATTGCTAATGCTTATCGGATACTCGATAGACACAGACATGCTCGCTGCTATCAGAATAATCAAAAGGGCAGAGGGCACACCCTCAGAAAGGGCATTCTCTACAATGAAGACCGGAATGACGATGACATTCGCTGCGATAATATCGTTCAGCATACTTTTGATAATCGCTTATCTCACATTCATACCAACGTATCTCGAGATCGCGAGCGTAGTGCTCTTCGGCCTAATCACAGACTTGTTCACGACATGGTTCGGCAACACACCGATGATATTGTGGTGGAAGCAAAGGAAAGAAGTGCAATGACATGGCATCAGCAATAGAATACCTTAAGGATCGAAGGATCATAGTTCTGGTAGCAGTTGTGCTGTTCCTTGCCATACTCGACATAGTCTACGGCCTGCACTTTGGAATAGAATTCGTTGGAGGAACGCAGATCCCTGTCACGCTCCAGCAGAGTGTAAACGTAAGCACGATGAGCGGACTGATCTCCGCATTGGACCAAAGATTGTCGACGTTCGGGCTTGAACAGGTGACGATAGAGGGCGTAGGAAACTCGCAGCTCTACATAACTGTGCCAACGTCATCGCAAGGACAGATCAACCAGACGCTAAGCCTCATCGGCGCACAGGGACAGTTCGATGGAGTTGTCAGCGGCAGAGAGGCATTGAACGGAAGCAGCATACTCAGAGACAGCATAGGAGCAGTCCCTCCTGTATCGTACAACAACACAGTAAAGTGGCAAGTCAACTTCTTCATAACACAAGCAGCAGAAGAGCCTTTCGCCAAAGCAGTATTCGGACAGGCGAACAAGCCATTACAGATGTTCCTGGACAGGCCTGTATCAACAGCAATACTTGTCAACTATTCGTGGCTGCAAAATTCTGCATTCGGGATCGGACCTGCCGCTGCGCTCAAGAACATGCAGACGGCGCTCTTGCTCGGCAACAGAACAATACCTGTAGAAACATTCTCGAACACCAACGCGAGCATTTCAAGCGTAAAGTCGTTCTTCCAGGCAAACGTAGGAAAGTACAAAACCATTCTTGCAAGCAACAATACAAGCCAGTCGCTTGTTACGTATCTAAGATCGCTCAACTACACAGTAAGGCTGCAGAGCAGGGCGAACATGACGCCTACGTACACCAATGTTACATTCAATCTTACAGAAATCGACAGCTGGCCTATGGTCGGCTTAATATCATCTCCAACGCTCGCGGCCGGGCTGACTAACGGAAACGTCAGCAACAGCTACGAGATCGACGGATTCACTCCGTTGTCAATTCCGCCGCAGCAGAGGCTAGGCTATGCGACAAACGAGACAAAGAAGATAGCCAGCGTGTTGAGCGGAGGTGCGCTGCCCGTAGCAGTCATACCAGGAACGCCGACGACAATCCCGCCAACGTTGGGATCGCACTTCTTGTATGTCAGCGGGCTCGCAGGGCTCATCGCAATAATATTCGTATCGATATTCATAGTCATCAGATACAGGAAGCTGTTCCTGGTCGCGCCAATACTTCTCACGACTGTGATGGAACTGTTCATAATCGTCTCAATAATCGGCCTGATCGGAACAATCGACCTGGCAGCAGTAGCCGGAATGATTGCAGTGATCGGAACAGGAGTAGACGCCCAGGTCATAATCACCGACGAAATAATCGGAAAGAAGGCAGAGCTTTCTGCAGTCACCCTTCTCAGCAACGCATTCTACATAGTGTGGATGGATGCGGCGCTTCTAGTAATCGCAATGCTTCCGTTGTTCTTCTCGACATCGCTCGTCACTGTCATCGGATTCTCCGAAGCGACGATTTTCGGGGCGCTTCTCAGCGTCTTCATAACAAGGCCTGCATACGGAGCGATAATAAGCAAGCGCTACTCACAATAATAAGGTGAAAAAATACTACGTTACTGCCCAACCTGCAATCGCACTAGCGAGCAGGCGCGCTTCATAGGAGAGATATGCGAATACTGCATAGCAGAGCGCATGAAGAAGAAGATTCCGGAGTCGCTCGCGCTCATATACTGCAAACGCTGCGGCAGGATTAAGTCGCCGGAAGGATACCGTCCACCGGACAAGGAGTCGCTTGCAGGGGCAATAGAGCACCAGCTCCACCACCTAAAGCTTCAAGTCACAGTCAGGAGCTTTGATCTTGAAAAGAAAGATAAGGTAGTCAGTGTAGAATACAAGTTCCCGGTAGACGGCGACTACGTTTTCATAGATGTGGACACGCCTGTGACAATGGATCACCAGATATGCCTCGATGATTACAGAAAGAGCTCAGGCTACTACGAAGCAATAATCCAGTTGAGGGGCAACAAGGAAAGAATAGAAAGGATGGTAGTAAAGATAACGAAGTTCCTCGATGCAAGGGGAGCATTCATAGGAAAAATAGAAGAGACCGACGCAGGAATCGACCTCTACACAAGCGACAAGTCGCTTACAGGAAAGTTCTTCCTTTTCTACAAACTAAAGACAAAGAAATCTTACACTCTTTACAGCATACGCAAGGGCAAGGAGATCTACAGGCACACGTATCTTTTGCGGTTGGATTAGATTAGCTCTAGCTCTCAAGTCTGCGCAATGTATACGCACGATATGCCGGCGTTTGTCGGGCAGTTGTTCTGCACGCTTACGTTGACAAGATAGACTCCAGGGCTTGTGTCACCCTGCAAATATCCGCTGACGTTGACAGGAGTGTATGCAGTCACGTAGCTCAGGCCTGCGTTTGTGTTGATGACGATCGTTATTACGTGGCCTGGAGTGTTCTGAAGCGTTCCGACGTAGATGTTCTGAACCTGCTGCGGTATCTGCATCAGGACAAGCTGCTTTGCAGGAGCACCCTGGGCTCCGATAGAAGCTGAGACGCTGGCGAGCTTGCTTGCCGCTGCTTGAGCCTCTGTCGTAGCAAGCGTTGAAGAGGAATTAGATATCTGGATGAACGCGAGAACAACTATCGGAAGAAGGATTATCAGTCCGAACGCAAGAGTGATAAGAAGCTCGAGGCTTGACTGACCCCTGCTCATCCTGTGGGCAACGTTTCGCAAATTCATCTGGTCACTCCGTTTATTCAAGTTCTTCCTCTGGGTGCGCATTGTGCAGCACCTTCCTTACTGTGAGGTAGCGCTCCTTTATCTTCTTGACATCGTGTTCGAGTATCCCCAATACTTCTGCAAGCGTACGGTCGAATATGTGTCCGGTCATGTGGGTGTTGATGATCCCGTTTGATCCGAGAGAGAGCCGCACGTTTATTTCGTACGACTTTGTCTTGAATTTCTTGACGACCACGCTTATGTAATCGACTTTCATGTTGTTGAGCTTCTCGATCTTTACCAGGAACGACTTCAGCATGTCGCGGATCTCGTCTTCGTACTGGTAGGTGTCAGAGTCTAGGCCTGATATGAATATCTTGTTCGCCTCTGTTCCTCCGCCGGTTGCCATTGCTCCGGTTATTATGTCGAGCTCCGTGATTATTCCGACAGGCTTTCCGCCCTTCAGCACAACAAGAGATGATATGTTGTTCTCGACCATTTCGCGAGCAGCGTCGCTTATCCCTCTGTTCATGTCGATAGTTCGTGGATTCTTCTTCATCACGCTACTGACTTGTATGTTTGTTGCGTTGTTCATTTTCCTTTCCGGCAATCGTTCGTTCGGCTTGGTGATATTGCCGAGAAGGTCATAATTCGTTATTATTCCGACAAGCCTTTCTCCTTCGAGGACTGCAATCCTGTTGATCTTGTTGTTTCGCATCGCAGACTTGGCCTGGTTGATGTTCGAGTTGACGTCTACGCCTATGAGCGGAGATATCATCGCATCGCCGACCTTTATTCCGGTCAGCTTGTCGAGAGACAAAAGTGCCTTGATGATGGTAGGCCTCTTTAGTATTCCGGTGACCTTGCCGTTCTTCGCATATGGAAGGGCGCGTGACCTTGCCTTGTGGAAGTAATAAATCACGTCGTCGAAAGAGGTGCTGTCGGTTACTCGAGGAACTCGTATCACAAACTTCTCGGCAGTGGCGTTCTTCGAGAGCTTCATGCTCTGAAGGCTCTTGTAAAGAGTCCTTGAATCGACTATGCCGTAGTAGTCGTCGTCTTTGTTGACTATCACCGCTTCGAACTCCTGCACTGCAGGGATAAGCTTTGTGAGCAGATCCTTTGAATCGAAGAATGCTGTTTCTGATATGAGCCCTTCTGGTATGTTGCTTGGCATTTTCTCACCCTCTAGTATCAAATATATAACAACGCTAAAGTTTAAATACAATCGATATTAAAGATGAGTTGCGCCAGGATGGCAGATCGGCTATGCGTCCGCCTGCAGAGCGGAAAAGGGGGGTTCAATTCCCTCTCCTGGCTTTCTGTTTCCCAAGGCTTCTTACAACTCCCATGTTCACCTCGTGCAATGAACCAAGAGTTAAATCCGCTCTGCTTCTGTCTTGAACAGGGGTGTTTGGAGCGTTGACTCCGATGCACCAGCACCCTGCGTCTTTCGCTGAAGCGATTCCGAGCGTTGCATCTTCGAAGACCAAGCATTCTGATGGCAAAAGACCAAGCTTCGCGCATGCTGTCAAGTATATCTCTGGGTTCGGTTTGCCAACCTTGACTTCATCGCCGGCTACGATTACATGAAAATAGCTTTCGATCCCCAGTTTTTCCACTGCGGTGTTTATGTAAGTTCTTGTGCCAGAAGACGCGATGGCCAGCACAAGTCCCTCTTCGCGAAGCATATCGAGAGAGTACTTCAAACCAGGCATTGGCTGCAGTTTCTTCTTCACAAGTTCAAGGAATATGTCGCACCTTTCCTGAAAAAACGGCTGCAGTTCGACGTCGAGCCCAAGTTCTGCAATCACAGCCTTTGAAGTGTCTATCAGCCGTAGACCTATCTGTCTCGACCTGAACGACTCAGGAAGCGCGCTGAAACTGTATCCATATTTTGCAAGCAGCAAATCCCATGCTTCTTTGTGTATCGGATCAGAATCCACCATGGTATCGTCAAGATCGAATATTGCAGCTTTAATCATGAGAAAAGGTTTGAAGAATATGTATTTAAGCGAAGTCTGCAAATTCAGACGTCGAGCACCGCCTTCGCCATGAAGAGCCCTTTTTCCTCTGCAATCGCCATGTCGAACTTTGATACCCCTTTCACGTCAAGCTTCGAGAACTTCGGATTCTTCTTCTTTGCCCTCACAACCAGCTTTATGCTGTATTCTCCGCGGCTGATGCCCAGATGCAGGCTTTTTACAGAGTATCCGTAAAGCCCTTCTGCATCGGAAACAGAGAGCACATCCTGGAGCGTGAACCATAGTAGATCCCTTATCTCTCTGGAGCGCTCAACTACTTCGAATGTGGATCCCTTTTCCTTGAATTTCTCAAGCTTCTTTATGTCTGCGATAGTGTCAAGAAGAGCAAGCACCGAGTTCGTGAGAACCTCTTCGTTGGACAAGCCGTAGGCTACAAATTCGACATCTGCAGTATGGTCAACGAATTCGTATTTCTTCGACATAGATCCACAATGTAAAAGCGAAACGCAGTTTATTAATATTACCTATGATAAGTATTCCTGTCCTGTGAAGAGAAGAGTAACTACTGACTAGTGACGATACCCATATCGGCTGAGGACTTTTGGTGCTTTGATGAAATTCGAGTTTAGCGCTGGTGCGATAATCTACAGAGAGCAGCGCGGGAAGCGCCAATTTCTTTTTCTGAAGCGTGATGACGGAAGCCTTCACAGAATAACCTGGCTTGACACGCCGAAGGGCCGAATAGAAAAAGGGGAGCATGCGCACGATGCCGCAATACGAGAGATAAGGGAGGAGACAGGACTTTCGGTTATGCTTGATCCATACTTCAAAGAAGAGATACATTACTGGTATATGGATGGCAAGGAAAAAATAAGCAAGACGGTAACGCATTTCCTTGCGAAAGTTCCTGCCGACTCGAATGTGAAGGTATCACAAGAGCATGCAGGCTTTGTCTGGCTTGAATTCAGTCAGAGAGAGAAAGAGTTGAAGTACCCACAGAGCAGAGAGATACTGGAGAAAGCCAACGATTACATAGACAGGCTTGAAGCGATCGAAGAACTGAATACGGAGTACGCAAAACTTCCGTCGCAGCACAAGAATTGGGACCTCAGCAAGCGGCTTGTTCCTGGCCACGGACCAGTCAACGCGAAAATAATGATAGTAGGGCAGGCGCCTGGAAGGAATGAAGACATTGAAGGAAAACCGTTCATAGGCCAGGCAGGAAAGCTGCTCACCGTCATGATAGAAAAAGCCGGGCTGAAAAGAGAGAACATCTACATAACAAGCGTTGTCCAGTTCTTCCCTCCGGACAATCGGCTGCCAACAGAAGAGGAGACTGCATCATGTTTGCCATTCCTAAAGAAACAAATTTCGATAATAAAACCAAAACTGATTATCGTCGTCGGTAATTATCCGTCTGAACATGTCATCGGAATGAAGAATGTGATGACGATCCACGGCAAACTTGTCGACAGCGAGGAGTACAATGCAAAGGTGTTCATCACAATTCATCCTGCTGCAGCTGTGCGAATAAAGAAACACGTCCCAGTAATGGAAGGCGACTTTGTCAAACTGAAAGAAATAGTGAAAAGTATCTGATTACTTCTTCTCCCTCTTTTCCATCGGGAAGAATATCACATCCTTTATCGATGTTCTGTCAGTGAGGAACATGACAAGCCTGTCTATGCCAAGGCCAAGCCCTCCTGTCGGCGGCATTCCGTATTCCATGGCCTCAACAAACTCAGTGTCTGCTGGCGGTGCCTCTTCGTCTCCCTTCTTCCTCCGTGTTTCCTGCTCTTCGAAGTTTTCCTTCTGTATGAACGGGTTGTTTAGTTCTGAGTACGAAGGACCGAGTTCTTTGCCCATGCAATAAAGGTCGAACCTCTCTACCAGCGCAGAGTTTCCCCTCTTTGGCCTCGTCAACGGAGATGTCTCCCTCGGGAAATCGAGGACGAATGTCGGTTGGATCAATTCCTTCTCCATGACTGCCTCGAATATTTTGTCGTATGCGTGCAATCTATTCCTGTTGCCCTTGAGGAACCTTATGCCGAGGCTCTCTGCAAGCAAGAAAAGATCCTCGTCTTTCATCTTCAATACCTCTTTGCCTGTCTTCTCCTTTATCGAATCGACAAACTTTATCCTCTTGAATGGCCTCTTGAAGCTGAGCTTCTGCCCCTGATAAGTTATCTCTGTCGAGCCAGTCACTTCCTTGACAACGTGCTCCAATAGCTCCTCTTCTAACTTCATCATGTCCTCGTAGTCTGCATATGCCTGGTACCATTCCAGCGCGCTGAACTCCGGGTTGTGCGTAGTGTCTGCGTCTTCGTTCCTGAAGTTTCGTGTGAACTCGAAAACCCTGTCAAACCCTCCTATGATCAGTCTCTTTAGCTGGAGCTCTGGCGAAACCCTGAGATAATGATCTTCGTTTAGCGTGTTGACATGTGTCTTGAACGGCTTTGCGTCTGCTCCGCCATAAACAGGCTGGATTACGTTGGTTTCAACTTCCATGAAGCCCTTCCCCACCATGAAAGCCCTTATGAGCGAATACACTTTTGCCCTTTTGATGAATACTTCTTTTGACTCCTGGCTCATTATGAGATCGAGATAGCGCTTTCTGTACTTGAGCTCGGAATCTTGAAGGCCGGTCCATTTGTTTGGCAGGACTCTGATCGCCTTTGCCAAGAACGAGTATTTCTCCACGTTTACGCTTATCTCTCCGGGATTTGTCTTGAAGACCTTTCCTTCTACGCCGATTATGTCACCGGCGTTGAAGCTCTTGACTTTGTTGAACAGTTCTTCTCCGAGTGTCTTGAAGTCGAAATACGCTTGTATCTTCCCGGTGGTGTCTTGGATGTCTATGAAGACGAGCTTTCCCGCCTTTCTGACTGCCATCACCCTGCCGGCTATCGAGACGCTCTTTCCGTTCATCTTTTCAAACGAAGACTTTATCTCCGCCGCCTTTGCAGTGACCTTGTATGAGTATGGAAGGCTTGAAATGAGCTCCTTCAACTGTGCAGTATTGTCGTTGTTATCAGGCATAAATCGACCGAATACATTTATCGCACAATCTTTATAAAGGAGTTGTGTTGCTCAGCTAAAAAGAAAAAATGATTAGAGCCCGCCGAGGAGGGTGACGCGGGCTCCAATCTACTGTGGGGGTGATACAATCAGTGTCTCTTTGGTCGCTTTGCTGGCACTGAACTTGTAGTATACTTTGTGTCCTAGTTGATATCTTTCAATAAGGCCCTGCCTTCGCAGATTGTTTAGCCTTGCAGAAGCTGCATTCCTGCCCTTGTAGTTCATCTCTTTCTTGATGTCATCGGCGCAAGCCATGCCTTTGATCTGAATTATCTGAAGGATCTTTGCGTCGAGCTCTGAAAGCGGGACCTCTCTCGGCTGCTCAGATACGTTGTCGACCTCGTATTCTTCTATCGGGGCCAATTCGCTCTCCAGCTTTGAGAGAACCTGGCTCATGTTGAGGAGAAGAGTTCTCGTTGTCTTGTTCTCCTGCATCATGATCTCATACAGTTTTAGGAGGCTGGAGCTGGTCTCTTCCGCCTTGCCTTTTCCATTTATGAGCGTCTGCATCTCGTCCTCCTTCTTCTGGAGGCCTGTGAGTGCCTTTTTGATTGATAGCAATTCGTTTTTAATGTTGCTTTTTGATCGCATGTTGCGCATTTTCATCATCCATCACGAACCATTCATGAAGCCATCATGCAGCACTCATGACTGAATCGTGATTCTATTGTGATTGTTAAGGTATTTAAACCTATGCGTTTTGTGGAACTACTGAATACTGGAAGTAATAGAGCAGCTTTTATAAACTGGGTTAGAAATAATATTACGAATTGCATGCAACAGATCTACATACCGTCAGAAAGAGTGAAAGCCCTTCGCAAGGACAGCAAGCTTTTGCAGAGCCTTGAAAAGGTTTGCAACTGCAAATGCAGGATAGAAGACGATTCTATAACTGTAGCTAGCGAGAGCGACAACGGCTACGACGAGTTCGTTGCAAGGAACATCATCACTGCGTTCGGGCGCGGCTTCGACCTCAGGATTGCTGAGCTTCTCCACAATGACGATTACTACTTCGCCACCATCGATATAGGCCAGAGGATAGGAAGCGACAAGCGGGTCCTTCAAGTGAAGTCAAGAGTTATCGGCGAAAGCGGAAAGACAAAAATTTACATAGAAAGCGTGAGCGGAGCGAAGATAAGTGTCTATGGCGACACAGTAAGCTTTATAGGCACTGCCACGCAAATTAGCGAGGCGGAGACGGCCGTGAACACGCTCATCGAAGGCGGAACACACAAGATGGCGTATTCAAAGATGGAAGCCGCTCACAGAAAGAACAAGGCGCAGAGACACGACCCGACATTCTGAGCCTACAGTGTGATTGCATGGCAGAAAGAACAGCTGACGAGATATTCAAAGAATTCAAAGAGCATTCGATATCCGAGTTTTTCAAGAAGAACAAGCAGATGCTCGGCTATTCCGGAATGGTAAGGAGCCTTGTAACTGTTGTCCACGAATATGTGACAAATTCTCTTGATGCATGCGAAGAAGCTGGAATACTTCCCGATATCGATGTCACAATCACAGAAGTCGGAGAGAACAAATACAGAGTAAAGGTCTCTGACAACGGGCCAGGAATACCGAAGAAGTTCGTTGGAAAGGCGCTTGCCACTGTTCTTGCCGGAACAAAGTTCCACAGATATGTGCAGCAACGAGGCCAGCAGGGAATCGGAGCTTCTGGATGCACGCTTTTTGCTCAGGTAACAACAGGAAAACCTATCCACGTCGTATCGTCTGCAGGAAAAGGAAAGGGTTATGAGTGCAAGATATCGCTCAACACTGTGAAGAACACTCCGAACGTGACCGACTTGGTTGACCTAGACGGAGATTTCAAGGGATTGAGCATAGAGGGAGAGTTTGCAGAAGTAAAATTCGAGAACAGCGATCACGGAGTGTACGAATATTTGAAGCGAACAGCCCTTTCGAACCCGCACGTTCAGATTAGATTCATAGATCCAACAGCAAAGGAGCACACATTCATCCGTGCTGTCAACGAAATGCCAGAGCGATCAAAGCCGACGCTGCCACACCCGCTAGGTCTTGCTGTCAACGACCTTCTTGAATTCGCACACTTAACCCAGAGCAGGAAGCTGTCGTCTTTCTTCGTCGAGACATTCGCAAGGACGACATCGAACAAGGTTTCCGAGCTTAAAGAGATTGCGAAGACAGTGGACTTCGACAAGGATCCGCACCAGCTAACGTGGCCGGAAGCAGAGGAACTGATCAAAGCGATTCGACAAGTGAAGTGGATTGCGCCAGATGCAGTTTCGATCATCCCAATCGGCGAGGAAAGAATAAGATTTGCGCTGAAGAACATACTCGATCCAGAGTTCATGCACGTTGTCGAAAGGAAACCACAAGTTTTCAAGGGTGGAATTCCTTTCGTGATAGAGGCTGCTGTCGCCTATGGCGGAAAAGCAGGATACAGCACTGAGCAGGGCGCGTCCGGTGCCATCCTTAGATTTGCGAACAGAGTGCCGCTGCTGTTCGACGCAGGGAACTGCGCGATAACCGAGGCGATAAAGGGCGTAGAATGGAAAAGATACAACATCGATCTCGACAGCCAGCCTGTCAGCATATTCGTAAACATGTCGTCAGTGCACGTTCCCTATGCAGGCGTCGGAAAAGAGGCGGTGTCAAAGGAAGAAGAGATAATTGCAGAGATAAAACTGGCTGTCATGGAAGCAGCGCGTGGAGTGCAACACTTCATCCGCGGAAAGGAGCATGCAAGCTTTGAAGCCGGCCGTTACAAAGCGACAATGCGCTACGCAAAGCAGATCGCAGGCGACGTTGCAGACCTCACCGGAGAGAACGCTGAGAAGCTAGAAGAGGAAATCGAGAAGCTTGTCGCGAAGCACTATCCTCGCATGAAAGACGGAGATGGCGGCAAAGAGGATGAGAAGGAAGAAGCCGCAGCCGAAGAAGAGGAAAACTAAGAAAACCAATTATGTGAACAGTCCTTCCGGAGCGTCAGAATCCATCAACTGTAGCGTGCCGGACGATATGTACATTTTCAATTCCTCTGATTCTCTCGATGTAGAATCGTAGAGCCTCTTCTTGAATTCGTCGAGCTTGTCTGAGTTTATGAAAGCAAGATAGGTCTTTCCGCTCCTTGCTATCGGTATTTTCTGGTATTTGCTGGTCTTCGAGTATATTATTATGTAAGCCCTTTCGTTGTGCATAGTCGCTACTATGTCTGCGTTCTCGCTCTTGTCCATGTCGGTGAACTGATCGACCTTTCCTACAAGGTAGACTCGCAGCTTCTTGAAAGTTGCCAAGTATTCTATGTCGTGCTTGCTCTGGTCTATCCACGCCTTTGGCGCGTATAGGTCGTCTGCTGCGATCAGGTCTCCACGCTCCACCATGGAGTCGAGCATCCTCTCGACATTCTTGTATGTCATCATTACGGACATGGCGTTGTAGTGGACGTATTTCGACACCCCGAACCTGAATTCTGTCTTCGACAGCGGCATATACCTCCATTTGTAATAGATGTTCAGCTTGTCGAAAACTCCAAGCAATTCGTTCTCCTTGATCTTTATCTTGGTTGACTGCGGCCTAGGCATAGATGGAACGTCTATGTAGAACTCGTCTCTTGTTGGAGCCTTGACAAGGCTTATCTCAAGTATTACGACGACAAGCGCAATTATGAACTCTACGTATTGCTTGTTGAGCACGACCGGCGGTGCTGTGTATACGTATTGCACAGAGTAGTTGTTGAACAGCATGCCTATTGTGAAGTTGAGCTTGCCTGCGGGTATCGATGTGCTGTTCGGAAGCGTGTATGATATCTGGCCGTTCGAGACGTTGATCAATTGCCTGTACTTCCCGTTGTAGGAAACCTTTGCAGTCACATTGCTCAGTGGAATCTGCCCGGCAAGTACAGAGAACACAATCGTACTTGCGTTGACGTTGACGCTTGAAACGCTTACCGTTATCGGAGGCGCCTGGAAGTACGATGCTGCGTATTGCTGGTTAGAGCTTCCTTGCACAAGCGCAATGTATGAACCTTGGCCTAGCGTGAATGCGAATTGCCTTATGAATGTGTAGTTCGGAGGCGAGACAGACTTTGCGAAGAGCGGTGGATACTGAGTCACTGTAGTCAAATTGCTTGTAAGTATTGTTATGTGCGGCTCCAACACCTGCGCGCTTGATATCGGTATTGCTATCGTTGCATTGAACTGCTGCGCAGGCTGTATGCTGACAGGCATCGCGAACGTTCCGTTGAGCGAGTATCTTGGCGTGAAATACGTATTTAGGTAGACGGTGTTGCCTGCTTGGCTCGATATTATTGTGGCGATCTTGCCGTACAGGCTGTTAAGCAATGGGACTGTATTTTGCAATGAAGTTTTTCTGGCCGGTGATATCGGAGACAGGACCACTCCGATAACGTTCGCATAGCTTGTGCTTGTTTGTGGAGGAGTGAAAAATGCCCTTCCCTGTGCGTACGGTGCGTTCCAGAATTGCAGGGATATCGCGGTCGCAAGGTCGTATCCTAGCTCTCCGGGAGTTTTCCATTGGTCCGGGAATCTTGTGAACGCTACTATGCTTGCGTTGGCTGCATAGGTGTACACTGCTGAGCCATAAGTGCGTCCGGAATAAAATGCGTAGTAAGTTGCGTTATCGAAAAACACTGATGTCCTGTTTGCAGGTGCAGGGAATTGGCCAGTCTGAAGATAGTATGGAAGCGCCTGCGCAGAATATGGCTGCGGCTGGTTCTGGCTTCCGACCACTGTGGTGAACGGCCCTCCTGCATAGAGTATGGTGACTCCGTTGTTGAGCAGGTATTGTATTAGCGTCGTGCTTGTGCCGCCGTAGTCGTTGAGCATGTAGTCAGGAAGCAGTCCGTTTAGAATTACAAGTACAGATCCCCTGCCCAAGAACGGAAGCGCGTTCTTCGACACCTCTTGAACCGTTTGGCTCGAATTCTGGATTCCGTATTTTGAAAGGTTCTTGTTGAGCGAAGAGAGAACAGCATTTACATTGCCGCACCTGTAACACTGATCTGACCAGTTGAGAACGTAGATGTGCCCTATCTGCGGGTTCGATTGATACAACGAAACTACCATGCTTACCTGCGATACATTCTTCTCGTTGTATCCTATGTATTCGAACGGAACAATCTGGGTGCCGTTGTTGTAAGAAAGAAGGTTCTGCGATATGAGCGTTATGCTTGCGGTCGGCTTTACCGCCAACAGCTGCGCTTGCTGGGTGTTGAGCCGTGAAAGCGTCGACGTGACATATATCGACGTCACTGCTATGCCTGCAACTATTATGATTGCAAAAAGCAGCAGAAGCTTTATGGCCTTGCTTTGCAGCAGACCCTTTTTCGGAGCTGGTGCGGCCTGTCGTTGTTCATCTACCATTGACCATCACTCCTCTTTCTTCTTTCCTGCGAAAATCTTTATGAAGAACTTTGTCAGCAGGTTGACGTTTCCAGAGGTCTTCTTGACTACTCTGAAGACCTTTACGTTCTTCACCTTCTTGTTTATCCTTATCGAGTATCGCACAGCGCTCAGCCCTTTAGCTCTATATAGCCGAGGGAGACCATCTTGTTAAGCATCTGCTCGACCCTTGGCGGCGTTATCTTGTAGGTGTTGGAAAATTCGTTTATGTCTATTGTGCCGTCGTGCGTCTCTATCCATTCCTCTATCATCGACATCATCGAATCATCGGAATAAGTTTCAAGCTTCTTCAATTGTTCCTTTATGTCGTTGTTCTCGTTGGCTAGCATGCTTGCCTGAACCGAAAGGTTCTTGTTCGACCTTGTGAGCTCTATGTTGAGCCTCTTTAGCTCGCGGTATTTGTTGAAAAGAGAATCGTAGTTGTTGAAAAGGGTGCTGTAGTTCTGCGACAGCGATCCCAACACGTCATCGATAGCTGAATCCAGGCTTTGAAGAAGGTCTGTACTGTCTGCTTCGTACACATCAGTAATTAGGGAAAGCATTGCGACCAGGTTCTTTAGGACGTAGAGCCTCCTTATCTTTGGGCTAGAGTCTGGTCCGATTGAGTAGTTTACGTCTATTCCGTCGCGGGCGAACGAGAATACCATGAAAAGGAACGGCTTCTTCTGTATGTTTCTGCTTTCTACACGCACAACTGTAAGGCTGTTCGTAGCGGCTTTTATTGTGAACATCTGCAGTGCTGAGAGCCTTGTTGCCATGACGTCAAAAGAGCCCAAAAGGCTGCCCTTTACCCTTATGCTCTCGACATTCGGCTCTATCTCTACAATCGCCTCCGCCAACCTCACACCTTTTAAGAATCAGTAGAGTTGACGTGCCATTCTATAAATACCTTTCGAGGAGACAAAATCAGCGCTTTTTGCTGGCAGGAATAAGCACTTTTGGCATGTATGTGAGAAGGGAAAGCACGTACATGAAGACAACTATTACAGCCCCGTAGAGTATTGCTATAAAGCTCTGCCCGGCAGCGACAAGAAGTATTGCCATGATGAGGCCAAGGCCGACATAAAGCAGCTGGCGCCGCTCGTATGAACGACGGTTTTTCGAATATCTGGGATAGCATTCCTTGCACACAATCAGGCGGGCGCCCTTTTCGTTGTGTGTGACGTTCTTCTTGAACCATCTTATCGTCTTTATCACATGGTCTTCTTCTACTTCAAGACCGTTCTTCTTTGAGCCGCAGATTATGCATCTTGTTTCCTTCATTCAACCACTGATTCAATTGAAGTCTATGTTGACTTCGTATATCCTTCCTGATTCGGCGAGAATCTTCTGCTCGTCTGCCGTGTCAAGTATGTCCTGTATCGAAATGTCGTCGATTCCCACCCTTCGAAGCACGTTGACTATCTTCTCGCGCTGCAGCCCTGTCTTCTCGAGCATTGCGGAAAACGCCACGACGTTGACGTGCCTGTGCGCCTTTTCTAGCGACGAGAGAAGGCCTTCTATGTTTTTCTCTCCTAGGCCGAATGCGATCAGCACTCTTCGAAGTTCCTGTCTGCTAATTGTGAATGTTTCTAATTTTGCCGGTGTCTGTGCCATTTTATGCGCCTGCTCGCTGCACTATTCTTGTTATTATTGTATCGTCAAGGCTTAAACTCTTGAGGAATGCGATTATGATCGATGATTGGACGTCTTTCTCCCTGAGAGACTGTATGAAGTCGATGACCTTGATCGTTCGCGCCTGCGCATCCATCCTCTGGAACAGCTCGTCAACCCCTTCACTGCTTATGTTGAAGTCTATGAATTTGTTTCGCAGCTCTTCTTTCTCGAACTGATAGTCGCGTACCATAAGCCCGGCTGAAAGTTCGCTCTGGGTAAGAACGTCTGTAAGGTCGATTGTGTAGACGTAGAGCGGCTCTTCTCCCTGTATTCTTTCGAGTATGAACGTTTCTGGGAATCGTATCGCTGTCTGGAATGCCATTTCCACTGCTGCCTGTCCTACTCCGAACTTGCTTATCTCGCTCCTTATGAAGTCAGAGAAGTTGAGAGAACCCTGCAAATAGTTAAGGAATTTCTCGAACTTGATTCTAAGTATGAAAGATGTTCCTACGTTTGAGAATATCGCCTCGTTTATGTCTGTCGGGTTCTGCGAAGCGACGATTAGCCCGAACTGATACTTTCTTCCCTCTCTGACTATTGTGATCGCATCGCTTTTGTCGTCGCTCGCCACTTTCCAAGCTTCGTCTAGAACGATGATCGCTTTGAGCCCCTTCGTTTCGCTGAATCCTTCTGCACGCATTTTTTCCTTCAGCGTCTGGAGTATGAACAGTGCGCCGAGCGCCCTGAACCTTTCGTCAGGAAGCCCTGACAGGTCTATGTCGACCAATCCGGATTCTGCGAGCTTGCCGAGGTCGATTGTGCTGCGCCTTGCAAAGTAGTCTTCGCCTTCCCTTGCGAACTGCCTCAATCTGTATATTGCATTCTCGAGTTCTGCAGGGTATTCGTACGTTCCTTCCTGCAGCTTTTCCTCCAAAAGCGAAATTACCATCTTCAATGTCGGTGATTCTACGCTCTTCTTTGTCGGCTTTTCCGAAAGAATGAGACCGGAGTTCACATAAGCCTGCTCTATAGCCTCTTCTGTCAGGCGTCTCTGCTCAGGGTAGCTTCCTATGTCGGTGAGAATCGCGAACGAGTTCATGATCTGCTTTACCCTGTCTAGCGGCTTCATTCCAGACAGATCCATAATGTTCAGGTAGTCTCCCTTTGCGAACGAGATCACCACTCCGCCCGTCTGCTTCACCCATGCCTTGTATTCTCCTGCCCAGTCGATGATGACTGCGTTAGTGTTCCAGATGTAGCTTGCTCTCAGCAGAAGGGTTTTAACGAAGTATGATTTTCCTGCTCCTGTTATTCCGACTACAGATATGTGCGGGTTTGTAAGGTTGGCGAAAGTCCACGAGAAAGGAACTCTGAATATTTTTGTTGTTCCTATGTACAGCGACTGGAGCGGGTCGTTTATAAGAACTTCTGCCGGAGGCTCCGGAGGCCTTGAGAAGAACGCCCTCTTTGATATTTCGTTGCTCATTATATGCTGGAATCGCAGTAGCGTCATATGATCACTTTTGGCTGTCGAAGAATGTAGCTATGTCTTGATAGCTTGTCGGAAGCGAATATCCGAACTTGAATATCGTATATAGCTCACGCCCGACTATCCTTGTTATCTGGACGTCAAGCACTCCTAGCGCGATCTGCAGCTGCTTTATCTGGGCAGCGAGTGCATCCATCGCAGCTTTTTCTGAAACCCCTACTGCTGTCGTCTCCGCATACATCAAAGTCGCGATCGGCTTTTCTTCCTGTGAAATCCTGTCTATCTTCGCCTGTATGACGTTGATCTTTCTCTGTATGTCTGCGATTATTGATTCGTTGGGGTTGCCGCTCTGCATCACTCTCGATAACTGGAACTCCTGGAACGATCGCTTGCCTTCTAGTTCGTCTCGAACTGTTTGTATGTCAAGCCCTGCAGATATCACGTTGAACTTGAACGGGAAGTTTATGCTCATGACCGATTTCTCCCAAGCCTCTGGCGCTTGTATCTGGCGGAGCTCTTCTCCTTCGCCGATCCTCTCTGCCTTGAATACGTATGCGAAAAGGTTTGCAGTGACGTAGCCGGTTGCATAGTAAAGCCCGCTTACATTCTTTATCACTGCGTCTTGGCCCTTTGTTATCTTGTAGTTGCGCGCAGGCTGGAATGTTATTCCAAGCATTCCCATGATGAGCGGGAACAGCACGAAGTCAGCGAACACCATGATAAGAAGGAATGCGAATTCGAGGGCTATGAGCAGCATTGCGAAGTAGCTTGTCAGCCCGCTGCCGATGTTGCTAAGATTGACAAATATCAGAATCGGCACGATGAGCGTGAAAACCAAATACACTATGCTCTCTTCATCAAGCATCAAGTCACCTGTTCCTGCAGCGTCTTCGACAGCTGCTCGCTTACTGTTGAATATGGTATCAAGAACTCAGGTTCCACTGCACGCTGGACTGCGTCGCCTGTCAAAATGCTAGGCGTTACTCCGAACACGGCTGCGATTCCTGATATTAGCTCTCGCGCCCTCTGCTGAGCGCCGCTTATCGCCTCGAACTCCTGTCCCCCCAGTGCAGACACAGAAGCATAGAGAACCATTTCAAGAGATATTCCTTTGCTGACGCTGTCTAGCATGTGCCTCCACATGCTCGCTTTTCCTCGAACTCTGTCTATCTCGTTCTGCTTTGCATTCCTTGCAAGAAGAGAAGCCTCTTCGTTTTCCACTTCGGAGAGAGTGTCGCGTAGCTTTCTTATGTAATCGTCTTTGTTCATCATGTGGACCTGTGTAGTGAATCGGATTGGGTCCCTGCTTAGGCTGACAAGCCTGCTGATCTGTTTTGTGAATTCGAGTTTCTCGTCATTGCTCATCTCTGTGGCTGATCTGTAGAGAGGAATCTTGACATAAACCGTAGATATAAAGGTTTCGCCCTCTTTGTGGACGATCGCGTCGCCAGTTGGAGAGAGCCAGTACGGATCCTCGCTGCTCAGAACTATGCTGCGCTTCCTCTGCTTGAAAATCGGCACAAGGAGATATGAATAGTATCGCGATGAATATGCAAGCCCGTCGAATACAAGCGCGAGTATGAGCAGAATTATCTTTATTGTAGGGCCGATTATGACTCCTGGAACAGATATGTCGATTAGCACTATGCCTATCGAAGTTCCGAGGAATCCCAGAAATACGAAGAGCTTCTTGTCCATCCACGCACCGCTACTAATCGCCTAATAGTTATGGCAGTTGCCTTTTAAGTGTTTTGCTTGAAGACAATCAGATGAATCCTGTCCTTATTCTTCCGCCCATCTGCGAAGATGCGCCTATGAAGTTGCCAAGCTGCGTTACGAATGCGTACGTAAGCGCTATCGCCATCAGCGGATAGAATAATATTATGAGCCAGAGCCTGTTGAGGAATCCCTGCACTATGTTGTTGAAAGGTATTCCGGAGTACCATTGTGTCTGATACGGGCACAGTCCAACCGCGCAAGGCGACGGGTTGAGAGTGTACATGAATGCGAGTATAGAAGGCAGGACTATGAACAGGCCTATGCCCAAGGCTATCAGCATTCCTCCGAATGCTCTTGTCGGGAGTATCGCCCTGAAGATTGCACCGACTGCGACGAATATCGGGCCGACTATCGAGAAGAAGAAAATCAGGTAGTATTCGCTCCACAAAAGATATAGCGCGTCTATCAGGAAGCTCGCCACTGCGATGGACGGAACGATAACCTGCGAGTTGAGCGATATGCTTCTTGTGTCAGAGACAACTGCCACAATCTGGTTGAGAAGCGGAAGGTCCATGTATGTTACCGATAGCGATATGCTGAGAAGCTCCATGACTCCTTTGTATCCAGTCGCCTGCGTAGGCGCACTGCCTCCTGCTGTGAAGTATTGCCCTTGATAATCGACTTGGTAGGTTCCTCCGTTGAGTAGCGAGTCGTAGACTCCCTGCACGTCGGTTATTGTCGTGCAGATTCCATTGAATGCGTAGTAGTATGGATCAGTAGCTGCGTTAGCTACAAGAGCAGGATTGGATTGCGGCGCTGTTGAAGAAGCGCCCAAGAAGCTTATGTTTAGATTGAGGGCGATAGTTGCAATTATAATGAACATGCCGACGATGATCGCTGTCGATACCGCTTCGTATATTTCCCCTATTCCGAAGTTTCGCAGGGTGTCGTTCTTCGATGCTGCGCCTATCATGAAAATTATTGTTGCGATGGCGAATGCTACAAGCACTGCGACAAGCGCGATCGGGAAGTTGTTGGTCCACGAATTCTGCAGCTGCTGCTGATAATATGCCTGAGTTGGCTGGCCGTTGGCGAATCCTGCCCCGCTGAAAGGAGTCTGCCCTGTTGCGCAGAGCTGCGCCCCTGAGATGTTGATGAGCGCGGCTAACATGAACGCCGAAAGGGCAAGAAGCTTTGCAGTTTTGTTCGCGCGCATATTTTTCACATTATTACACAAGTCCGGTCAGCAGTGACATGAAGTCGAGCCTTTCTCCAATCGCTTTGGAGAAGTCGACTATAAACGCATCTACGATTGTGAAGTTGAGGAATGGAATGAATGTCATGCCTGCTATCGCTACTCCTACTTGGTAGACCCAGCCGCCGATCGGCAGGGCGATTCCTGTGACAGCACCTATTCCGGTGACCATAGACCCGACAAGCTCGAATAAGTATACAAGCAGGTTTGCAGCGACTCCTGATCCTGTTATCGGAGTAGGGGTGCTGAGTATGTAGTCGATGTAGCCATAGCTTATGCTCGTCATCAGCGGATACACGAAGCCCAATCCGAGGCCGAGCGCGATGAGCGCTCCTCCGAAAGATCTTGTGAAACCTAAAACCCTTGCGATTACCCCAATTGAAACGAAGAACGCAAGGAATATTTCTGAACCTGAGAGCAGCATAAGCTGAACTTGGTTGAGCAGGAACAGGAACAACAGCACGTTGTAAAGGACTGCGAAAGATTCTTCTGCTGTCTGCGGGAAGAAGCTAGTGAGCCCAGCGCTTACTGTGGCCATTGTGTTTGTAAAGTCTCCTGTCGGGTTGAGAGTGAATGAAATTCCTGGCGTGTAGCCTGCATATACTGTTGAATAGAATATCGCATTGAACATTCCAAATGCGAAGTAGTTGAACTTTGACATGTCGCAGCTAGCCAGTTGGAATAGGTCTGTTGCAGTAGAGCATCCGTATATCCCATTGCCGACAAGGTTAGCCGCTGCGAACGTTCCGTTAGGATTTATCAAGAACAGGTATGCAAGCGCAAGGAACACTAGTATTATTATGATGCCCAAAAGCGATTCGTAAAGCTGGAGTCTGGACCACGCCCTTGCTGTCGGGCTGTCGACGATTCCTGCGATAAGATAGACTAGCGCTGCAGCCGCTATTATCACAAGTATTGCGACGATGGCGAATCCAAGCCACGTGAGCGGCGAAGCAGGAAGCTGGTACGTGCCGTAGTTCGGAGGAGTTGCTCCGTACGCAGTGGCAAAAATCGCAGTAGTTGAAAGCAGCATAGCAATGGCTAATGGCGCAAGCCACTTTGTTTTCGATTTAGTCTGTGTTGTCTTTGCCTTTTTTGCCATCATATCACATTTCTGAGCGTCTGCGATGAGCTGAGCGCAGGTGCGCCGAGCAAGTCTCCTGCCGCTTCCATGAAGTCATAGGATATTATGAACGATATAATTATTCCCAATAGTATATAGCTAAGGCTGCCGATTACTCCGAAGACAAATGCCGCAGCGAGCCCGAAGCCGAGGTTCTGCGCGCTTGGGAAGAATGCAGAGAATGAATTGAGCCCTCCTTGGCAAAGCCCTGTTTGCTGGCACAGGTCTTGTGGCGTGTAAGCCGCTCCTGCAACTGTAGTTATCTGCACGCTTGAGATCAGCAGATACAGCAATAGAGGGAACACGATGTAGAATCCTACGAAAAGGCCAAGGAACGCGCCTCCGGCTGCCCTGGTCCACGGGAATGATCTAAGAACTATTCCGAGATAGAAGAACAGCGGCAAAATGGCGAAGAAGAATCCAAGTATTACAGATATTCCCAGATCTACGCCGACAAGAAGGAATGCGACGTTTGCTATGCTGTTGAGCACTGCTGTGCTTTGCGAGAGCCCGCCAAGGGGTGCTATGCCAGTGAAGCCGAAGTTGGCCCACACAAGCCCGTAGCTGAAGCTTCCGAAGAATGTGTTGCTCTGCTGCACTTCCATCAAATCGACTATGTCGCTGATTGCCCCGTTGGTTGCGTTTGCCAACGACAAACAGTCGCTGTAGAACACATCTGGACTTGTTGTTCCAGGAGCGAGGTTAAGGAAGTTGTTTTGGGGAACTTGGACATTTGGCCCAAGACCCCCTGCCACGCTGTAAGTGGAGAAGTTGATCAGCTGGAAAGATCCGAGGAATATGAAGACGACTATTGCAGTTACCACTATCTCCCCGATTTCTGTCTTTCCGAACCTGACAAGCCTGTCGATCCTTAGCGCAGATCCAATAAGATAAAGGAATGCGCCGATGTTGAACATAAGAAGAAGCAGTAGCATCGCAGAAAGCATAAGGCTGTAGAATGGATTTGGCCCTATTTGGAGTACGCCGTAGCCACTTCCTCCTCCGCCTATGCTGCTGCTGAATACGCTGTTGCAGAATCCGTAGTCGAATGCCCTTATCGCTGCGTGCGCGTTTGAGATCATTGGAAGGGCTGCAAGCACAGCTACCAGCATCATGACGCGGAACTGCCTTGACTTCGAATCCAAATTCATAGTTTCACTTCACACAAATCTTGATATGCCTGCGAACTCTGTGTCTCCCCCCAATATCCTCGACAAACCTATCACTGCAGACAAAGTTATCAATACATTCAGGATCGGCAGGAAGTAAGCTGTCACTCCAGTTAGGCCGTAAGCTTCCATAAGGCTGAATACAAAGCCTTCTCCACCGCTTGTTGGCGAGCCGATCGGGCAGACGGGGGCTACAGTGCTAAGAGCGCCGGCGAATTGGTCGGGAGTCTGGCTAAGCGTGGCTATATTGAAGAATGCATTTATGAGCTGATTGCCGACATCACTATAGTTGTTGTTCCAGATGTCTTGCAGAAGGTTGAGGAAGAAGTTGCCCACTCCTTCGGTCATGCTCACTCCGAGCGAACTCCACCATATCGGATTGTTGATCGCGACTACGTCCATGGTTTCGCTGTTGAGCAGTCCGAGATATGGCCAGCAGCCGCATTGCTGCGCAATCCTCGACACATCAGGAAGCACAAAGAAGTTCAGTTTGTATTGGTATGGAAAAGTCGGGAATACGAAGCCTCCGAGCGAGAGGGTCCCTCCTCCGTTGTCGCAGAAGTTAAGCGTAGGCTGCGGTGCTATGCTGTTGTTGTTCGCCGCAAGGTATTCGAGTCCGAATACCGACGGATAGAATAGCGTTGCGCCGAGCGCGATGGCTATCAGAGCTCCGCCGATCTTTCTTGTGAATGGAGTCGCCCTTAGGACGAGTCCGAAGAATATCAGGAAAGGCCATACGTAGATGAATATGTTTGTGAACTCAAGCTGCACCACGAACGCCATGAGCGTAAGGTAGAGCAGGTTAGAGAAAGACGCGAGCGATTTCGTTATCATGTCCAGCCCGGCAAGCGGGGTATTGGAGAACTTGACATACAGTATCGGAGGCTCAGGGTAGAATGGAACCGGAGGAATGCCGATTACTCCGCTTGTGCAAGGGCCCAATCCAATGTCAGATGGAGGCTGCACGCACACGCCGAGCGTCGGCGAAAGCTTCTGCAGGAACGATGCAAATGCGTCGACAATGAATGTGCTGTTCATCTGGATTGCGACCTGGTTTGTCATGTTGGCGAGAATTACTCCAGATGCTGCAAGCGGATAATTCATCTGCTGGTCTGCGCTTCCAGAAGGACCGGCAAGCACTATGCCGCAGATATTTGTAGCCGGGTTGTAGAGCTGGTCTTTCATGTATGTGAGTGGCTGTGCTGCTGCGTTGAAGCATATTTGCGAGAGCTGCTGACTTGACAGGACAGATGGCGTCTGCGTGCCAGTCGGGTTAACCGAATTTACGTATATGCTGCCGAAGAACAGAAGCGATGCAAGAATTATTGCTGCGATTATCGCAGTTGTTACGAACTGCAGGAATTCCCCTCGCGCAGAGCTTTTCATCCCGGAGTTGTTGAGAATCGCTCCTATCATGTACCATATCGCCACTATTGTGGCGTCGATGAGCAGAGCTATTATCATGAACGGAAGGAGCTGCGAAGATGCAGAGCCTAGCGTCGGCTGCATCAGAAGCGAGCTGGCCCCGAACATTGTTGTTGTTATCATCTGTTTTCACTCATTAATCTCAATCATATTGCCCCCCAGAACGATGATGCGCCTTCTATGCCGTTGTTGAGCGCCTTCGCTAGTCCCATTGCGAAGCCTATTGTTATCGATATGTTGATTGCGAACATGACAAGCGAAGTGAACAGAAACTCGGCTATGCTATTGACGACAAGTTGTATCTGAGTTATCATGCCGTTTCCGCTAAGCCCGACTATGCTTGAGAAGAACGATGAGACTCCGACAGGAATTGCCGCCACGCCGAAAAGTATATTGCCGATCGGGCCGTAGCCTCCTGCGCTGGCTTGTGTCTGCGCGTTTATGTTTTCGTGTCCGTATGTGCTGCACAGATAAACCGCAGATGGATTGCAGTTGCTTGTCACGCCGTTGCACTCTGTGAATATCCATGATATCGCGTAGTTGTCGAATGCGACAGTTAGCGGGTATATCAGATACCCTGCTATCGCTATGGCTAGCAAACTGTTCCCTGCTATCCTTAAGCCTGATCCTGTAAAAGCGAACGATCTCATCACAAGCGCGATCGGAAGAAGTATTGAGAAGGCGAGAGCATTCATCGCTATCAGTCCTATGTATTGGACGAACTGGGACACTACTCCCACCATAATCAATGGAATGAAAAGGTCGACGTATAAATCAGAGAGAAGCCCATATGCAATTCCGAGGTCTAGACCTACAGGTATGGTCACACTTATGAATCCGCTCTCTGACGCTGCCTGTGCTTCCGGTATGAAATCGGAAAGTATCTGCCCGATCGCAGTCCAGATTCCGGAGATTACCGAGAATGTTATCTGGTCTGCGTAGACCTGTATTGCAAGGTCAGGGCCTCTTGTGAAAGCCAGCGTTCCTGTGTATTGCTCAGCATACTGGAACGGATCAGACGTCGGCGCTATCTGTATAGTGTTTGTCGGGCACGGTATTGGTCCAGGGTTCGTGGGTATCACTGCCGCTTGCGGATTGCTTGAGCCTGCTCCAGTAGTCAGCGACTGCACAAGCGAGCATCCGAGATTCGAGAACGCCAGCAGTATCAGTATGACAATGACGCTGATGAAAACCTGCGTGATCTCTATCTTCATTATTCCGGTGAGCTTTGCCTTTGTGCTGTCAGGAAGCACTCTGCTTATCATGTAGATTGCGCCGATGACAAGGAACGACGCGAGTATGACGATAAGGTTTATGTCAAGCCACGTCAACGTACCGTTGTTGATTGTTCCGTTGTACACAGCACATGAAAATACCATTGTTGCACCTATGCGAGTTTCATCTTAGAACCTATACGCAGACGCAGGCTTCCGCCAAGCATCCTTGCGATGTTGCCAGTTATAATTATTCCTATTATCAGATCGATGACCAGAAGTATGAACTGCAGCACGACCGGCGCTGCATAGTAAAGAAGCGGATTCAGTATGTAGAAAAGATCCGCTTGAGTGAACGCATTGGTCCCGCCATAGAATCCGTTCATGAGCGCAGTGCCGGCAGGTTGGGAAATGCCTGTAAACACTATTTGATATGGATCAAGAAGGTTGAGCACTGTTGCGCACATGCCGGAGAATACTCCTCCTATGATTGGAATGCCGTTGCCCAAACTGCATGTGATTATTCCAGGAGAGCCAGGGTTTGTTCCATACACGCCCACGTTCTGTATGATTGAAGCATTGACCACTGCGAACAACGACGGAAACACCAAGGCCAAGCCTATGCCTATTGCCAATATTGTACCGCCTATGCTGCGAAGGAATGGTATAGCTCTGAATATCAGGCCCAACGGTATGAATATGCCCAACCCTACGCTGAACAGGAGGGGCATGATGAAGTATATAGCCAGCTGCGCGAAAAGAACCGGGAATATGAACGTCTGTGTTATGTCTTTGAGGAATGATTGCGGACGCGCTGGATCGACGTCAATCACAGAGCTTGCATACGGGCTCCAGTCAGTGCCCATGTTTATTGCGAACGCTGTAGGAAAAATGTCAGGAAGCGGGATTGGAGGGATCGGAAGCGCGAAGAAGGTCTGGAACTTTATGCTCTTGATGTACGATACCCCCAGTGCTGTGCCTATCAGATTGTTGAAAGATTCGTTTGCTATCTGCACCTGCCCACACAGGAAGTTGTCGACCACGTCGTAGAGCTGCGACAACGACGTTCCAGGATTTACGCCGGGGCAGCCGTATGAACCGCTGACGCTCGGTATCCCTTGTATCTGGCTTGCGATCGCGCCCATGACTACAAGCGCAGCGAATATTATGACGACGAGAGCAAGGCTCTTCGCCGATTCCCAAAGCTCTCCTTTGTACCAGTTCTTCAGAGCTGCTATGTTGAGCACTTCCCCTGCAAGGAAAGCGAGCGCAACTATGTAAAATGAGATAAGAAGCCCTATGAAGACATAAGGAAGAGCTCCGTAAATGCAGCTGGCTATCGGGTCGCTGGTGTCGTAGTTGCTAGGAGTCATGCACGATGCTGAGCTGAATCCTGCAGAGGCTACATTGGCTACGCCTGACAAAGCGAAAAGCGCCATGACTAGAGCCGCAACCATCCTCGCCCTCGAGCTCATGCTATCCCTTTCAGACTTTTACATCTAGATATTTAAAGGTGATTATGTCCTTCGAAAAAGGATTTTTCAGCCCTTTAGAAGAGAGAATCTGCCCATATAGGCCTGGCTCTGCAGAACGACAAGGAATGGCATTATGAAGAGGGCGTTGAAGACAAGAAGAATGTATCCTGAAAGTGCTGTTCCTCCCACTGCTATGAACAGTACGTCGAAGATTGTCATGAGCGCTATTGCGATGACGAACCAGATGGCTGCATAGTCGAGCCTCTTGAAGAAATACTGCGCGCTCTGCTTCATCGATCGAAATACGCCCTTCTCGTCGACGACAATCGATGCCGGTGCGTAGAAGAAAAGCGGCGAGATTAAAAAGCCGATGAGCGAGCTAAGCGTCGAGGTTATTCCGTAGTTGTAGCATAGGAAAGACACAGCTATTACTATAATGGTGAATAGCAGAAGAACAGTGAACACGCTTCCTGTGTAGTTTTCCAGCCCGCGGAGCACCTCTTTTGTTATTTTTGTGTGCGTCCTGCTGTGCTTGACTATCACGTTGATCGCCACTATGGCGAAGCTGAGGAACAAGAGCGAGAACAGAACGGAGAATGCGATCACTGCAGTTGACAATATGTCGAGGTTCTGCAATATCGACGCTGATCTCAGGAATATGCCCCCGAGGTCGCTGTAAGTCGGAAACGCTGCGAAAATAGGGATCAGTATTGCGATTACGAATGATATCGAGAACAGCAAAATCAAAGGTATGTGCTTTGCGTATGTCTCAATGGAGTAATTCAGAAGCCCTGCCATGTTCGCACCGATGAAGTATGATTGATTGCTCCTTTTTATATTCCTTTCTGTGGCGAAGCACGGCTAACTAAACATTAAAAACAAAAAGAAAGAGGTGCGCAGCACCAGGCTGCGCGAAATTAATCAAATAGCTTTATGGGCAGGTTGTCGACGCTGCGTTCGAGAGCGCGTTCTGCGCAGTCTGTCCGCCGATGAGGCCGAATATGTAAGGCGACAGAATCGCTATTATGACTCCGATTATGCCTCCCATTATCATTCCCATTGCGTATCCCTGCATAGTACCCTTGCTCTGACCTGGCATTACGTGCGAAGCCGCGTATAGCGCGCCTCCCAGAATCATCAGAAGGATTCCGATTACGAATATCGCCGTTTGCACCGTCGTATATACGCTGAACAATTGGCAGGTTACTGAGTTGCCAACGTTTGACGCAGACTGTGCGGCTGGGGCCATGCCTAGCATTCCTGACAGCATTATCACCGACAGAATCAATCTGTAGATGTTCTGCATGCCTACTAGACCATTAAGCCTGGACTTTAGGTTATTCATTTTATCACTTATTCTTTCGCCTGAATTGCTTCGATTGTTTATATTTATATACCTTTCCATGCTACATCTTCGCACTGTATTTACGTCATGGGCATACCATGTTGACGTTCGCGACTATTGCTGCAATTGTGTTGCCAGTAGTGACAGAAAGTACGTAGAACATTATAGCAGTTACAATCAGACCTACCGCGCCCCCCAGTATCATTCCGACGGCGTAGCCACGGAGCGTGCCTCTGATCTGGCTTGTGAATATGCTTGATGCAGAGTATATCGCTCCTCCCATGACAAGCAGTGCGATCGCAAGTATGATTAGAACAGGTATGACTGTCTGGTAAACTGTGCACAGTTCTCCCTGCAATGGAAGCGTGTTCGCAACCCCTACATTAGGGCTTTGTCCGCCGTTTGCCACCGGATTCGGGATAACGGTTAGAAGCTGGAGCGCTGCGATCTGCGGAACCTGGAACGGTTGTGTGTAAACTCCGCATTCCAGATAGTTGCCAGGTGTAGTCGATATTGTCTGTGTTGTTTCTGCGTTCGCGCTGTTGATGTCGCAAAGTGCCCCTGCGGTGAACTGCGTGCTTCCGATAGGAATGTTTTGGCATGTGCAGCTGTCACCTGCCGGCGGGTTTGGCTGCGATGCGTCGTTAGCGCAGTTTATGTTGCCAGAGCCGCCTGGCTGCACGTCGAAGACATCATAGCAGCCGTTTCCGTTGGAGTTTTTGCCGTTGCAAACCGGCATTGATGTGCTGAGTGATGCCGCTGTGCACTGCGATATGTATGCGGGGTATCCTTTCGCAGTCGGCGGCAATGGAATAGTGTAAAGCGAGATCGTTGTGCCTGGGCTTATGAACTCTGACTTGAAGTCGACTATCGAATTCTGCCCTGGGCCTATTTCGGGCGGATTCAGAGACACAAGACCTACTCCGTTGAGGTTGCCTCCTGCTCCGCGTGATTGAGGAGCTTGGAAGCTTGGGCCAGATGTGCATGAGCCGCTTGTGCACTGCATAGTTACAGCAGCATAGAAAGGTGCAGCCACCCCCGGGAGCGTTGGCGCAGTAGGTGGATAAGTCGACAGCTCTGTCGGGCTTGACTCTTGGTTGTAAGAGTTAGGATAGACTATTGGGCTATTGTAGTCGTAGGCGCACATGAAGTAAGATCCAGTTAATCCTGATGGAAGCGGAGCGCTATACTGATAGATGCTTGTAGATCCCGGTAACAGGCATGGCGTTGTCACAGGGCCGGAGCTGGCGCAGTTGGGGAGCTGCACTGCGCCGATGCTGTTTATCGGCGACACGCATCCCTGTTGAGAAGATCCACCGCCAATTTCTATGAAGCATTGGCCTCCGTTGCTGCCGCAGTTTAGGTCTGGGGCTATCTGGGTTTTTGGATTGTAATCGCCCGTAGCGTTGTAGTAGTTGATGTACGGACTGTTTGTTATCAGGTTTGCAGCCATTATCGCTAACGTTGGGTTTGAGCCGAACGCTATAACGGATACTCCGTAGCTTGGCCCCTGCGGATCGTAGTTTGTCACCTGTATAGGCACATTGCCTATGCTGTATGTATAGTAAGAATAGTAGAAACCGCTGAAGCATCCTTCTGCAACAGAAGCGCATAGAGTGTATGTTCCTTGAAGAAGCGTGTGGTTTGTGTAGTACATGAATTGAGAGAAGCCCGATGTTGGCCCGCTGATCACCCATGTGCTGGCCACGCCGCCAGTTTTGGTGTTGATATTATTGTATACAAAAGTTGTCGGGAACGAACATGCGAATGGCGGAACAGTTCCTTGGTTGAGCCCGCCGGTTTGTTTCACGTCGCAGTAGTAAAGGTAGTTTGAAGTAGCTGGACATGCCTGCCCTGGCCCAGCCAGGTTGATCATGAAGTAATCATAGTTGCAACCGTAGTATGGCTGAAGGTTTGGGAACGACATGTTCACCTGCACAGAAGCACCAGGAAGTATCTCTGCTGGCGAAGCGGTTATCTCTCCGTATGGATATTGCGCGCCTGCGATGTTGACGCCGATACTAAGCACTGCGATTGCAACTAGGGCGAACATTGCTGCGGCTGCAAATATCGATGCCTTGTTTGTCTTCATCTCAATATCACAGTTTTGTTGCAACATATTAAATCATCAATCTTATGTGAACGTCGGTGTGCATTGCGTTCCTGTGAGTATGCTCCCTATCGACACTCCGCTGACTGCCGTGAACACCCATATTGCTATTACCGCTAGGGCGAACGACGCAACTCCTGCAATTATCAATCCGATTGCGTAGCCCTGTGCTACCCCTTTTGTCTGCCCGGGCAGAAGAGTTGAGCCTGCGAACAGCGCTCCGCCGAGGACAAAAACGACTAAGCCCAGTACAAGCATGAAAATGGTTGCATCTCCATAGCCGGCGCACGACCAGTAGTCGATTGCGTTTGTAGCGACAGGCGGGCTCTGCCCATTGTTGACGCACGGGTTCGTTAGGCACTTGACTGTGAATGCAGACGCTGTGGACAATGTCGGGTAAGGCCCTCCGTCTACAGGATTGGTGCCGAGCTCGTAGCCGCAGAGCATGTATGTTCCAGGGCCGAGATTTGTCGTCGATAATTGTATGTTCGGAGTCGCCTGGGTTCCGGATGTAGTCGGAGCGGTGAGCAAACACTGTGTAGTTGTTATCGAATTCGGCGAGTCGCAGGTGCTGTATCCGGACTGCGAAAGCGTCGTCGGGTCAACGCATGAATATCCATTGTCGTAGCCTCCGTTTGCAAATTCGAAGAACATTGTTGGGTAGTTGTCCTGCGAATCAGCGCTGATGAGATTGGTGGTGAAGCTCGCCCCTTTTGCTATGATCAGTCCGCTGTCAGAGTTTATCGAGAGCGGCGAACTTCCGATCGCTGTCGTCGAAACTGTGTAGGTGTTTGCTATGAATCCTGCTCCGCCGTCCATAGACATGCACAGTGCATATGTGTTGCCTGGAACTTCATTCTGCGGGTTTGTGACTCCGTTGAATGCGCATTGAGGGTTGATGCCAAAGATGCTGCACGAACCCTGGATCGGATACTGCGAATTGAAGAGCTCGCAGTTAGCTCCGTTCTGAGGGCATGGGCCTACGCTTGGAAGGCACGAGTTAGGGGTGTTGCTCCACCATACAGTGTAGCTTGTTGAAAAGCCCCAGAAAGGAGTGTTCTCGAAGTGGTCGTATGTGCCTGGAAGTATTACCGGGTTGTCGACGATTATAGTTGCACCTTGCTGGTTTACGTATAGCGTGATAGGTCCATTGCAAGTGCTTGATGTTGTGTCGCAGCCGGTGACAGAGTGCTGGCCTGGGCTCAGTTGATATGCGTCATAGAATGTGCTGCCAGACATTGCGCTGTTGTACGTGAATCCGTCGATGACCACATTGGAGCCGTCTGAAGACGGCGAAGGAACGACCCAGATCGCGTTAGTTGAACCGTATGGCATGACTGCATTGAATGTGACGATCGGCGCAGTTGACGATGCGCCTGCTGTGTGCAGAAGCATTGCTGCAAAAACGAATGCAAAAAATATTTTTGTAAATGTGTAATTCATGATATCACAAAGTTACTGCGCACGCAACAATGCTGCCTACAGGGCTCAGCTGCAGCGTCAGCGACATAAGGAATATCGCCATTCCTGTTATGGCTGCGACTATTCCGCCGACAAGAAGCAATCCAGTCGCGTATCCCTTGACCTGGCCTCCCTGGTGCGGGCCTAGCGTGTTTGCCCCCATGTAGAGTATTGCCCCGGTTAGAAGAAGCACGAGCGCAAGCCCTCCGAAAATGAGGATCACGAATCCGTAGATGTTGCATGCACTGCTCTGGAATGGGGTTATGCTGCCACCGGCTCCGAAGTTTCCTACCGAGATTGTGATTCCGCAGTAACTGCACGGAAGTATTTCTACTCCCCATAGCCCTTGGCCTGGCGGTGGAGGCGGATTCGCTCCGTTGGTTGTGCAGCCTCCGAGAGCGTTGCACGTTATGGCCATGGTGCCCGTGTCTACGGAAATGTACTGGTATGGATCAAACCTGTAGCTGTAGTCATACATACACATATCGTAGGTGTTGCTCGGAGTGAGGTATGCACTGTCCAATTGTTGCGTGTATGACGGCATGTAGTGGTAGAAGTTGGGATAATTAAAGCCCTGAGTGTAGAGATTTCCAGTATCGTTGACCCTGCAGGCTTGGCCGACTGTGCCGCTTGTGCAGGTAGGAAGTGGTGTGGTCGCAGGGTTCAGGCAACCGGTTATCGCGTTGGCGAACTCCAGTATGCAGGTTTCGGTTGGCTCGCACATGTACGAGTATACAGGATCTTTTATGCTTGCGAAGTAGGGCTCCACATAGCTTATTATCTGCGGGGCCGCACCTACTGAGAATTGGACAGGGTTTGTGTACATGTATAGAAGGTAGCTGCCTTGGTTGCTCTGGTAATTGGCCTCTGGCGCAGATATTCCATTGAGCGTGAATACCTGGTTGCCGATCGACGTCATAGATGCATAGCTGCCACCTGTGCCGTAGTAGCCGCATGCATTGTAATCATAGTTCTGTCCTGAAAGATAGTTGCCTGTGAAAAATTGGGCGGCGCAGTAGCCGTTAGGATATCCGGAAATTGCGGAGCTGCACTTAGGAACCGCCCACGAATTCGGAGCAATGCATGTCTGGCCTGCGTTCGAAGCGCTGCATGTCGGAAGCGTAGATAATATAGAGGCGCTCGGACACGACTGCGTTCCTGCCGACGACGGAGGAACTATGGCAAGGCAGAAGTTGCTGCCAGGGCATGCGCTTCCGGATGGATTGCCTTCGGGAACGCCAAAGACATTTATCGGCACCGATGCCCCGGGAGGAAGAAGGGTTGGCCCTGCTGCCGACGTGGTGCCCGAAGATGTTGAAGTTGCGCTAGCATAATAAGATGCGATGGGGAGCAGAGTGATTACAAGAACAAGGATCCGTATGAACATGCGATTAGACGACAAATGAACACCAACCATCTCCTCACTGCACGATTAGATTGCTATGTGCTATCGTGCTATAAATATATATCGCGTGCGCTGCGTGTGCCTGCTCAGTAGACGATTGCGCAGCTAGACAGCGCCGTCTGGAATGTGCTGCTGCCTATTATCGTCTGCAGTATCCACGGAGCTATCAGCACAATCAGCGCGCCGACAAGCCCTCCGAGCACAAGCCCCATTGCATAACCCTGGACCACTCCGCGGGTCTGTCCTGGGAGCACGTTTGCTCCGGCGTAGAGCGCGCCGCCTATTATCATTAGGGCGAGGGCAAGAACGAACACTACTGAGTTGAGTATTGAATACACTTGGCATATCGCCTGCAAAGCCGGCGATGTTGATCCCGATGTTGGGTTGTAGTTGGCAGAGCACACAGTGCTTATTGCTGGCGCTCCAGCAGGAGTGACAAGCGACAAGACGTAAGGCGCTATGCTTGCGATTATTATTCCGCCAAGTCCTCCGAGTATGAATCCGAATGCGTAGCCCTGAACGACTCCGCGGGTCTGGCTTGGAAGCACGTTTGCACCGGCGTAGAGGGTTCCTCCCAAAAGCAGCAGTGCGAGCGCAAGTATGTAGACGATGGTTGTTACTGCGGTGTAGATGTTGCATATCGCGGTGTATACGCTGCTAGATGATACTGTGACACCGTTGCTGCATGCTGCAGAAATTCCTCCTGCTGGAAGATTTGCCACAAGGCTTATTATGAATGGAGCGAGCTGCGAAATTATGAGCGCGATTATTCCTCCCAAGAACAGAGCGAATGCATAACCTTGCAGTTGGCCCTTTGTCTGTCCTGGAAGTATCTGCGACCCGGCGTAGACTGTACCTCCGAGAATCATGAGCGCGATTGCAAGTATGAATACGTCTATGCTGACTACAGAATAGATGTTGCAGATTGGAGCCAGCACTCCTCCACCAGTAGCGCCGTTGAATATGCCTCCGCTGTTGCATTGGCCGGTTATGCTGCTGGCTGTGTTGCCAGTTAATGTCTGGAATATGAATGGCGATACTCCTGCGAATATCAGGGCTATAACTCCTGCGAGGACAAATCCGAATGCGTAGCCCTGCATTTGGCCGCGTGTCTGCCCAGGAATTACCTGCGATCCTGCGTAGATTGTTCCTCCCAAAAGTAGCAGCATTATCGCGAGTATGTATATTACTGTAGTGACGGCGAAATAGAGCGAGCATATTCCTTGATAGGTGCTGCCTGCTCCGTTGACAGAAACGACTACAGGATTGCTGTAAAGCCCTGAAGAATCGTCGGCAGCAAGCGCATAGAATGTGCTTGGCAGTCCGGATGTGCTCCATTCGAAGCTTGTAGTGCATGCAAAGTTGCCTGTTGAGTCGGCATTTCCGTTGCAAACAGCGACCACCACGCGTGGAGATACAAATTGGTTTGGTGTAGAAGAGAATATTACTATTATTGGATCTGGCCCTGATGTAAAGACGTTGAACCCCATTACTGCATTGTTGTTTATTGTCATTAGAGTGGTAACGCCGTTGACCTCGAGAACTGGGTTTGTCGCTCCAGGGTTGATTGTGTATGGAAGCCAGCCACTAACCTGCTGCGAAGAGCCGCTGCCTTCAACCGCAGCATAATCAAAAGTGACTGGATATCCAAAACCCTCATTGCCAAGCGTGCAAGTTGCCTGCCCTGTCGACTGGCCGGAAGCTATTGTCGCAGTGCAGGGATATTGTGTATATGTTGGTGGCGGGCCATATGATGCATATGGAATTGCGCCGTTGATGGACGCCTGTCCCTGGAAGTTGACGTATACGTTGGCAGTGCCTGGTGATGCTCCAGAGATTGAAAAGGTTACAGCCGTGCCGTCAGCCACAGTGCCGGGTCCAGGCGATCCTGTCACCGCAAGCTGGGAATGCGTTATTCCAGTAAGAACTGCAAGAAGCATAGGCACTAGCAGTATCAGTAGCCTTCCATTTGCGTAGTCGCGCATGCTTTATACACCGAGTGTAGCTCACCCACGAGCAATAGTCGTTTCTTGAACCTAATATTTAAATCTTTGCGTACACTGCTGCTATGGCTTATCGGCGGTGCGAGAGGCATAAGAAAGCATTAAATAATTGGCTTGTCCTTTGCAATAAATAGCCGGCGGTCTGATGAATTATAGGATAGTTTACATTTTGCTCCTTCTTGTGCCTTTGATGCAGCTTACCAACATCGCAACAGCAAGCCCGTGTGAACCGAATCAAGGCGCATGCCCGTCAGGATGGCTTAGCGGAGTGCAGTGCATACTTACAAACGGCGCAGGCCAATGGCAAGACGACGGTGCAGCGACCGGCTCTTCAAGCTGCTGGAACTGTGCACCGGGAGACATAGGAGTGTGCACAACAGCAGCTCCGAGCAGTGGAGGCGGCGCATCTTCCAGCACAGGAAATGCAGTGATATGCAGTTTGTACACTACATACACTACAGTCACAACAGCCATATTTGTCATCGGAATCCTTCTTATGCTGCTAGGCGGCGCGATATACGCAGCTTCTCACATCATGCCTGGCCAGACAAAGGGAACGCTTCAAGGATATGCGATGGGAATGATAATGGGAGGAGTGATAGGAGTCATAATTGCACTGCTTGCTCCGTACATATTCAGTCTGATTGGAGGAGGCACTGCACAGGCTGCGCTAGCCAACGCAGCAGCGCTGGGCTGCTAAAGGAATAAAGGAAGCCTTTTTAAGATTGCAGATGCATCATTAGTCGAGGGTAGTCATTCTCTGGTTTTGTTTTATGTACACGCTAGGAATATGGGACGGGCACGACTCTGGTGCAGCTCTCATTAACGACGGAAAGGTCGTCTTCGCTGCAAACGAAGAACGATACACCAAGCGCAAGCTCGAGGTGAAGTTTCCTGTCAATTCCATCAACGAAGCGCTCAAGTATGCAAACCTAAAGCACAGCGATATAGAGAACATTGCTTTCACGACGACAGAGCTGACTAAGACATTAGAGCGCGCATTTCCTGCGATGAAAGAGAACTACTACAAGTTCAGAAGGAGGAAGGTGCCGATGCCGAGGTTCGAGCACGCTAGGCACAAGCTGAAATATAATATTACAAGGATAGGAAGGACTCCGCTCTCCACTGCGATTAGCAGAAGCATAGTAGCGAAGCAGCTCAGATCCATGGGATTCTCGAAGTTCAAGCTTGATGTCGTCGACCACCACGTCGCGCACGCTGCGACAGCGGCATTCACATCTGGATTCGACAAAAGCCTCGTAGTAACGCTTGACGGCTTGGGAGACGGGCTGTGCGGAAGCCTTAGCACCCTTGAAAACGGAAAGCTCGAAAGGAAGATTGCAATACCGGCAAGGCACTCGATCGGAATATTCTATGAGCAGGTTACAAACCTGATTGGAATGCGAGAGCTTGAAGACGAAGGAAAGGTCATGGCCATGGCCTGCTATTCTTTCCCATTCCCATTCGAGGAAAATAAATTCAGAGAAATGTTCAAGGTCGTCGGCACAGAGATAACAGCGAGGTACGGACCTTCGAAGCAGTATGATGTTCTAAGGAGCCTTTGCTGGCAGATGCCAAGAGAGCAGTTTGCGTACATGGCGCAGCAGCTCCTCGAAAACGTCGTGGCGAAATTCGTCAGCAATGCTATCGACAGATACAACATCAACAATGTAGTCTTCGCAGGAGGGCTTTTCGCAAACGTCAAGATGAACATGATGCTAAGGAGCCTCGACCACCTGAAGCATTGGTATGTATTTCCGCACATGGGCGACGGAGGAATCGCCCTCGGAAGCGCGCTGTACTCCGACCACGAAAAGACAGGAAACACAAAATACGAATTCGGAGCTTATCTAGGAAACGAATACACAGACGACTACACAGAAAAAATCACTAGGTCTGACAGAAGCCTAATCGCACAAAAGGAGACGCCGGCAGAGCACGCTTCACACGCCGCGGAACTGATTGCAAAGGGCAACTACGTATTCTGGTTCCAAGGAAGGATGGAATACGGGCCTAGGGCTCTCGGCGACAGAAGCATATTGACAAGGAGCGACGTCGAAGAATCGAAGGAAAAGCTGAACATCTACGTGAAGAAGAGGGAATGGTTCCAGCCGTTCTGCCCATCTATGCTCCAGGACGACGCCGGCGAGATTCTCGAATACGATGGAAAAGGCGACGACAGATACATGACAATGGCATATCCTGTCAAGAAAAAGATGCAGCACATAACAAAATCGGTTATGCACGTAGACGGAACAGCAAGGCCACAGCTTGTCGACGATTATAATGTTCCTTACAAAGATCTTCTCAAGAAGGTCAAGAAGCACATGGGCTATGGAATAGTCCTCAACACAAGCTTCAACATCCACGGCCAGCCGATAGTGCAGACGCCCGAGGACGCAATTGCGACGATGAAGGCTACGAAGACAAAGTACATGTTCATAAACAATGTCTTCATAACAAATAGGGCCGGTGTCTGACGATGGTGCTTGATCCGGGAATCGAAGAATACGCTTTCACGATCGGGATAGTGCTCTCGCTTCTTGGCCTGATAGTTTGCGCGTTTTTCTCGAAGGACGAAATATCCAGCGTTCTCAAGGAAATAAAGTTTACAAAGAAACATCTTGCCGTTGCGATAGTGATAATCGCACTTTTCGTCGCGCTAGAGCTCTATCTTGTAAAGCCGACGCAGCAGCTCTTTTTCGACGATGCGATATACCAGGCGATGGGCCAGCAGCTCCTGCACAGCGGACAGGCTTGGATGTGCGACTATGGGACTCCGACAATGTGCTACGCCGGGGAAATCTTCCACGAGCCGATCGGCACTTCGTTCAACCTTGCGATCGGCTATGCGATAGCTGGAGTATCAAGGAATGTTACATATGCCGTCGACCTTGTGGTTGCGTGCATTGCCCTGCTGTTCGTTTTTATTGCAACGTTCATGCTTCTTGAAGACGGAAGAGCTGCACTTTTCGCAGAGCTGCTCTTGGCACTGTCGCCGATAATGCTGGTGTTCGCGTGGCCTACAACTTCTGACATGCCGTACCTGGCGTATTCGCTTGTCGCGTTCGCATGCATGCTGCTCTATCTGAAAAGGAGGACAACCGCAACCATGGGCATGATGCTGTTCTCGCTTTCGCTCGCAGTGTATATGAAAGTGGACTCGCTCCTTCTGATTCTTGTTTTCTTCCTTATGTACATAATCCTCGACGAAAAAAGCATACATGGATCGATAAAGATGAATGCGAAGAGGCTTTGGAACAACATGCTCAACACTGAAGCGCTGATTGTGCTGCTCGTGTTCATTCTTGTTATCGCGCCGATGATAATATACTCGTATGGAGAGGGACTTGCTGGCGATTACGGCTACCAGGGAACTACGATACAGAATACATGCGCGCAGAGCGGCAGCACAACAGCAGCCGGCAACTTCAACCTTGTAAACTTCCAGTATAACGTCTGTGCAAACGTCCTGTTCTGGTTCAACGCATACAAAAGCCAGTATGTGATGCAACATGCGCTCTTTACCCTTATTGCTGTGCTCGGTATTGGCATGATGCTTTTCGACAAAAGAAGGATTCTTCTGGCGCTTGGCATCTGGTTTATCGCGTTCTTCCTTCTGTACACTGCGTTCTACGCAGGCAGCGTTGTATACGGCGTGGACTGGAGGTTCATGCTGAGCCTGATCGCACAGGTCTGCATATTCGGAGGCTATGCCCTCTCTACCATCGTCGCCATGTCTATAACATTTACAGAAAGCTTTGCTGCGAAACTGAGAATACGCCCCTATGAAACTTCCATGCGTATGAGATATGTTGCGATAGTAGCTCTGCTCATCCTTTTGTCTTATTCGGCATACGGAGCGTTTCCTGCTCTTGGAGTGAATCCTTCTTCGATACAGCAGGCTTCTGACGCACGCTTCTACGAAAACTTCGTATACAACGACAGCAATCTGATCTCGAACAACTGTGCGGTTTTCAGCTATGATCCGACTCTGTTCAACATAAACAACAAGACAGCGGCGCAGCTTTCAGACATATACGATACCAACTTCTACACAAACCTTAGGGCAAGCCATAGCTGCCTTGTCGTCGATTGGGGGTATTGGTGCTACACGCCGAACAACCTCTGCAGCAATCTCAACCAGACGTTCACTCTGACGCTGTTGGCGAACGAGACAATGCAGAACCCGTACAGAAATTTCGCGCTCTATTATGTAGAGAGAAAGGCCGTTTAGCCGTTGCCGATATTCCTTGCTATCGTCTTAAGTATTATGAAGCCGTCGTTGAAAGATCGGAGTTTTCCCTGGCCGAGTGCGCGTTTCTTCTCGAAGCTAGGGACCTCTAGGACTTTCAGGCCTGCCTTCTGGGCCTTTATGTTTATCTCCGTCTCAATGCCGAAGCCCTTTTCCGTCAGGCGCATCTTTTTCAGCGATTCTTTTGAAAAGCTCCTGTAGCCGTAGCACATGTCGGTGTAGCGCGATCCGTAGAGCACGTTGACAAGAGTAACGAAAACCTTGTTCCCGAAAATCCGGAACGGCGGCATGTCAGAGGATCCTCCTCCTGTCATGAAGCGCGAACCGACGCAGATGTCATAACCTGCCTCTATTCCGGATATCAGAAGCTTTAGCTCGGACGGTCTGTGTGACAGATCGGCATCCATCGATATTATTATTTTGCCGTGCGCTGCCTTGAATCCCCTTATCAGAGCAGAACCCTTTCCTTTGTCGTCGTAGATCGCTTTTGCGCCCATCGACTTTGCTATCTTGACAGTGTTGTCCTTTGACGGGCCGTTCGCCCCGCCGTCGACAACTATTATCTCATTGCTGTAGCCGTTGAGCTGCTGCTTTACCTGCTTCAGCAGCTTGCCTATGTTGCCCTCTTCGTTGAGGGTCGGTATTATAATAGAGAGATACGGCGCAGCCATTATTTCCTCCTGCTTTTTCTTTTCCTTAGAACAGATATCGCGATCAGCGCGACTATAACAGCAATTGCGACTACTATAAATGTTTCTGCAGGGTCGAACTGCGGCTGGGCCTGCTGCGCAGAGCCGGAGCCGCTAGTCACAGTAAAGTACTTCAGCGCAGAGTGCACGGCGCTGCCGTCGAAATACGAAGCTGCGACTGCCATTGAATAGCTGGTTCCAGGCGCTTGCGAGTTTGTAAAGCTGAGGGTTACATTCGCTTTTGACATCGGTGCTATTGTGACGCCTGTCTGTTTCGTCAGATTGAACTGTGGCGGAGCAAACCCATATAGCAGTACATTGACCGTGTTGCCTCCTGTGTTCTGCAGCTGAACTTTCACAGATGCCTGCGATGTCGTTACATTTGTTATGGCTATGTTGCTCTGTTGCTGGAAACTGCCAAAGCCAACAAGGCATGGAAACACTGCGTAGAATGTCGACGCGCCCTGGCCATACTGCACGTAAAAAGCATCGGGATAGCTTCCGTTGTATGATGTGTTGTATACGAAGAACGATGCGGCGTTGCTTGCTCCAGGCCCAAGCATAGGTATGCGGTAGCTTGTGTTGTATGTGGACAGGCCATGAAGCGACGGCGTCACAACCATGTTGACTGCAGAGTCATTTCCCGAGTTTACAATACTGAAGCCTATGTAGTTGCCTGGAAGAACAGAGCCAGAGCACGTCCCCGTGAGCGTGACTGTGCCAGCGTATGCAGTTTGGACTAACATGAAGGAAAATATCGCCAGTAGCGCGCTTCGGTAGATCATATATAAACCTTAGATATTGCATCGGCATTTATATATTTATTAGGATAATAGATTAATGCAGAGCACGATACAATGTCAACGACAAAACTTGCAGCACTGGCAGGCACAGCATTGAAAAACAACTTCACTTCATTGAAGAGGCCGTACAAGCTCAGCTTCTGCATCACATACAAATGCCAGAGCAGATGCCTGACATGCAATATCTGGCAGATAAAACCGACAAACGAGCTGAGCACCGATGAGATAAGGAAGTTCGCAGAGAAAAACAATTATTTCAAGTGGGTGCAGCTCACAGGCGGAGAACCGTTTTTGAGAAGCGACATAGTTGAAATCGCCAGAGCATTTTCTGACAGCTGCAAAAACCTCTACATAATGACAATGCCCACAAACTCGCTTTGCAGCGCAGATGTAATAACGAAGAATGTAGAAGAAATCCTGAAGCTGGGCATACCGAAGGTCGAAGTGACAGTAAGCCTTGACGGATACAGAGAACTTCACGACAAAATAAGAGGAATTCCTGGAAACTACGACAGGGCAATCGCGATTTTCAAGAGACTGATAGAGCTCAAGAGCAGATACCCTAACCTTGGAATGGTTTTCGGATACACGATGAGCAAGTTCAACCAAGGGCAGTTCGAGAAAACTTACCAAGAAGTAAAGAAGGATATTCCTTCGATAAGGTACAACGATTTCCACATCAACCTTGCTCAGACTTCAGAGAACTACTACAAGAACGAAAGCGACGACATAAGGCAGAGCAGCGAAGAAGCAGTAAAGGAGATAACCTACGTGCTTAGCAAAAGGGAAAGCGAGCTCGGGATAATTCCGACTCTCGAAAAAGCGTTCCTGAAAAACCTCATCACATTCGCAAAGACAGGAAAAAGCCCTATGAAGAGCAAGGCGCTCGACGCATCCCTTTACCTCGACAGCTGGGGCAACGTCTTCCCGTCGATCATGTGGAACAGGAAAATAGGAAATGTCCGCGAAACGGATTACAGCCTCATTAGCATATGGGACGGAAGCGAGGCCCAGCAAGTGAGAAAAGACGTCAGAGACGGAAGGGAGCCTGACCAGTGGACATCTTGCGAAGCATACCAGACGCTAACCGGAAATGTCACAAAATTGTTCTGAGCTCACTCCTTTGGCGCAGCCACGACATACTGCTCTTTCCTGTGAGCCAATCTTGTCCTGTGTTCAGGCTTTTTCCTAAGCACGAATTCATACTGGTCGAGCATATGGTATGCTCTTGCCAGGACGTTTGGCTTCACACTTTTAGGAAGCAGTGCGGGATCGTGCGCCATTAGCCTTGCCAGAAGCGCCCTCTTTGACGATATCTGCCTGCTCATCGCTGCCCTGTGCACAAGCATTGAGTCGTCACGCACAACCTTCTTCATTTTTCCACCCATAAGATTGAGGAAAAGGCAAATATTAATGCTTGCAATAACTTCGGTATTCGTCTATGTCGCATTTATAAGCTGTTCAGTTAGAATTCTATTGTGGGTTTATGTTCAAAGAAGGTCCGTCCAACACTGCGCTGATCACAGCAGCTGCAAGAGCGTTGGAGAACGAGAGGAACGACAAGCTTTTTTCAGATCCCTATTCAAAGCTGCTTGCTGGAGAAGACGGGATGCGGCTTCTCATGGACTTCGGCGAAAGTTTCACGCTTGCCGAGACAATCAGGACGAAATTCTTCGACGATGCGATAACGGAGGCGATAAAAAGCGGCAAGAAGCAGTTCGTTGCGCTCGGATCCGGACTTGATACGCGGCCTTACCGGATCGAATTCCCAAAAGATGCGATTTGGATGGAGGTTGACTTCGGCCCCATCCTGGAATACAAGCGAAAAATCCTGAAAGATGAAAGATCGAGTGCAAAATCTTTGATTGACATCCCTTCTGACGTCGCAAAACTTGGCGCTGATGACTTTGTCTCAAAGGGATTTAACCCGAACGAGCCTTCAATGTGGATTGCAGAGGGGCTTGTGCCTTATCTAAACGACCAGCAGGTAGGAAACCTTCTTTCCCTTATATCAAAGTTGTCAAAAAAGGGCAGTGAATTCGTGATAACGTGCCCGAACAAAGCTGCGATGGAGAAAAATGAGGTGACAAGGCACAGAAACGAGTTCATGGCGAAGATCAACGCCAACTGGATATTCTCGGGATGCGACGATCCGGGCGGATTATTCGGCAAATACGGCTACAGCATAGACGCAGTCTTCGTCGGACATGCAAAGGCGCACTATGGAGTTTTGCCATGGCCGGCAGTGGAAGACCTTCCAAAGGAGTTCCCGAAGGAGTGGTTTGTTAAGGGAGTTAAAATTTGACTTTTACACCTGTTTCTCGATGGCATCCAGGTGCCCTATTTTCGCAAATTTCTCATCGAAGGAAGCAATTAACTCTTTCGTTGACATCAACAAAACAGAATATGCAGGGAGAGGTAATGGCTATTGAAAGGCCATTCGCTAATGATATTACGTTATACTAGTTAATATTATTTGCTCTTTGACACCTCAAGGCATAGGAAGCGGGTTTCGCTAGGTATAAATATTTCATATGCCGTATAATAGTACTGTATGGTGGGGATTGAGAAGGATAAGGGGGGCAGAAAGGCCTTTCGGTCAAAGTGTTTGCAGAACCGACCTGAGTCCTACCTTCAAGGGAGCACATTATAAATTTACTCTATTCTTGCCTGTGACTGAGAAGGTCGTAGGTGAACAGATATACGAACCAGTCTTTACTAAAGGAGATCTTGAGAAGCTTTGTGACCTGTTCAATGCCGATTTCGGTGGTGCAACCTTATTCATGGCTCCTGGCCCACCGCCTCTAAAAGGCACGTGGAAGGATGGAGATAAAGTCGTTATCAACGGACATGCAAAGCTTGATGTTTATTCCAGATTGAGCAAGGAGGCTGAAGATTACTTTACAGAACTGAAAGCCAGAATAATGAGACACGTGGACGAGGTACGCCACATGAGGCAGGACGAAATCGTTATAGAGATCAATATTATACCAGACTTTGTACCGAGGAAGAGTTTAGAAGAGCAAAAGGCGGAGCTAGAGGAAAGGCTTAATAATCTAAAAAGATGATATGGTATGGTAGCAACAAGCGCTAGTGCAATAGGTCATGATATGAGCATGTCGATAGAAAAAGTCAAGGATGATACAATTGTCTTTGAGACATTTACTGCCAAGTGCGAATTCGATGGTGTTATCGCCATGTCGCAGGTCGTGCCCATAAATCCAAACCCTTCTAAGATTTATACAGTAGGTAAGGAACAATACAGGGCACTTGAGCTTTCAGGCGCGAAATACACACTTATCGATTGGCCGCCTGGTTACAGACCGCCAGCAGTTAAGACGCTAAGAAAGTAGCTTGTTTGTATTTCTCAATTTCAGTTAACAGCTTGTTCTTGAATGCATTATCTATGTTCCGATAAAGTTCTTTTTTATCTTTGTTTATACACTCATTTTGTTCCATTAAACTGAAAATGAAGAGAACTGAACTTCGACGACAAAACTATGTTTTTAGCAGTGCCTCTCGTCGACAAAATCTAGAAATGCAGGGAGAGAGATTTGAACTCTCGAAGTCCTAAGACACAAGGTCCTAAGCCTTGCGCGTTTGACCATGCTCCGCCATCCCTGCGCTAAGCACTTTCTGCAAAGCAGTTATTAATACATAGCGTTTTTAATCCTTATAGACAAGAGTATAGTAATTCGGCTTTTGACATGATAACAACCAGGTACGTTAGAGACCATCTTGACGAGATAAGGAAGGCCATCGCCGATAGAGGGAGCGCTTTTCCGCTAGAAGAACTGCTCGAGCTTGACGAAAGCTGGAGGAAGATGAAGACAGAGCTCCAAGAATTTCAGGCACGGCGCAACAAGGCAAGCCTGGAGATAAGCGAGATGAAGAAGCGTGGCGGCGACATCCAGGCGCAGATCTCAGCCATGGGCGAGCTGAAGTCGAAGATCGATGAGCTCGAAGCTACGATTCCGAGCTACGAATCAAGGATAGATGCGCTGATCTGGAGCGTGCCGAACACTCTTGATCCGTCTGTGCCGTTGGGAATGCCGCCAAAGGCCAACAAGCATTTGGGAACGTGGGGAAAACCGCGCAACAAACAGACGCCGAGCCACGAAGAGATACTGAGCAAGCTCGGCCTTCTTGACGTCGAAAGGGCTGCGAAGGTTTCCGGAGCAAGATTCTATTACCTGCGAGGCGACATTGTGATGCTCGAGCAGGCACTGTTGAAATATGCTCTCGACAAAATGTCAAAGAAGGGATTCACGCTAATCGAACCTCCATTCATGCTGAAGAAGAGATACTACCGCGGTGTTGCTCCGCTTGCGACGTTCGAGGATGCGCTCTACAAGATAACAGAATCTGGAGAAGCGTCGACAAACAAGGCAATTGAGCACATGGAAGAGGAACTTTTCTTGATTGGAACAGCAGAGCACCCTCTCGCTGCAATGCATGCAGAAGAGGTGTTCCCTGGAAAGGCCCTGCCATTGAAATATGCAGGGATAAGCCCTTGCTTCAGGAGAGAAGCCGGCGCACACGGCAAAGATACAAAGGGCATATTCCGTGTCCACCAATTCGACAAAGTTGAACAGTTCATCTACTGCAGGCAAGAAGACGAAGAGAAATACTTCAAGGAACTCGAAGCAAACTCCGACGAAATATTCCAAGAACTGGGTCTTCACCACCAGAAGGTGCTGCTGTGCAGCGGAGACACCGGGCACCAGATGCGCAGGACTATCGACTTCGAGGCATGGTTCCCGTCTCAAAACGGATTCCGCGAGCTCGCTTCCTGCTCAAGCGCAGGAGAATGGCAGAGCGTTCGCCTCGACATAAAATATGAGGAGAAAGGAAGCAAAAAGTACATGACAACGCTCAACAACACTGCGATCAGTGCCACCAGAACCACAGCTTGCATCGTCGAAAACTACTACAGCGAAAAAGACGGCAGCATAACTGTTCCTGACGTTCTTGTCCCTTACGTCGGCAAGAGCAAGATCGGATAGCAACATAAATATCTGATTCTCGTAAATGATTAGCATGAAGAAGGAATACAACATAAGAAGAGAGCTGAAGAGGCTTTCGACAATTCGAGGTAGTGGAACTGAGCTCATTTCTCTTTACATTCCACCTGGCTCTCAGATATCCGAAGCAACTGGCAAGCTGCGCGAAGAGGCAGGTCAGGCATCAAACATCAAGTCGAAGAAGACCAGGGACAATGTCACCGGCGCCATCGACAAAATATTATCGTACCTTAAGCTTTACAAACAGCCGCCCAAGAACGGGCTTGCAATCTTCTGCGGAAACGTCTCGAACGAACAGTCGAAGTCTGACATCGAGCTCTTTTCTATGGAGCCCGACTCTCCGATAAAGAACAACATATACCGTTGCGACTCGGTTTTCCTTCTTGAGCCGCTCGAAGCCATGATGGAGACAACCGATCTTTATGCGATGGTGATAATGGACGGGAGAGACTGCACGGTCGGACTCCTAAAGGGCGCGCACTTTATTCTCGAGAAGAAGATTCACTCGCTTGCCCACGCAAAGGTCAAGAAAGGAGGCCAGTCGATGAACAGATACCAGCGGCTTATCGAAGAAAGCATAGATGAATATTACAAAAGGATCGGCGATTCGGTCAATGAACTGTATCAAAAGAACGGCAACAAGATAAAGGGCCTTATCGTCGGCGGATCAGGTCCCGCTAAGGAAGACTTTGTCAAGGCGAAGACAATCAATTACCAGATAAAAGTGCTCGGAGTGTTCGACACAGGCTATACCGACGAGCACGCCGGCGTCAACGAGCTTCTTGAGAAATCGAAAGAGGTGCTGACCGAGCAGGCAATGATGCAGGAGCGCAGGGTGATGGAGCGCTTCATGACAGAAGTTGCCAGGAGCGGGCTTGCGGTGTCTGGCTACGACAAGGTCAAGGCTGTCCTCGATTCTGGAAACATAGTAAAACTTATTATCAGCGAAGGGCTAGAGCTTCTCGACGTGGAATATAAGTGCCCTGTCGACGGCGCGAGCTTCCACGTTATTGAGCAGGGCAACTCGCGGAAGACGAAGCACGAATGCGGGGCAAACCTCGAAATAGTGAAGCAGAAAGACGCTGTCGAGAGCCTCATCGACCAAGCCGACCAGATGGGTATAGAGATATCGTTCGTTTCCGACGATACACAGTACGGAAAGGAGCTCCTTCTTGGCTTCGGTGGAGTCGCTGCCATGCTCAAGTACAAGGCTTGAGGCTTGACCAAGTTATGTTATCTCAGAAGCGATTGCGCACTGCTGCAAGAATTGCACATCTCCCTGCACGTACAGCGCAGTAGGATATGTTCTTGTGCTGTTGCCGCTGCTGTAGTTTATGAATATTGTCGGCGAATTCTTGGTAAGGTTTACACACTGCTTCGGAGTCGCCTTTGTTGCGTTGCTGTAATAAGAGCCAAGCCCGCCTGCAGTGTAGAGGCATGTTGTCTGGTTTATAATGTAGTAGTATATCGACGTGGCATTCCTGTGGTATTGCTTGTTTGAGACTATCTGCTGTATCAGCTGGGTTGAGCATCCGATTCCGGCTCCGAGCTGCGGGCCATCGTTTCCTGTGACCACTATTCCCACCTTTGGCGCGCTGTTGAAGTTGCTCTGGAAAGTTGAGAAGCTGCTTTGCGAGCCGGAGTTGTTGTATCCGTAGACCACACCTCCTGCTATCGCGAATATTATTATTATTATGAATACGAAGACTGCTGTTGTCCTGCTGCTTCGCTTCTCCTTTGGCGCTTTTGCCTCATTTTTCTGGGCTTTTGCTTTGCCGGTCTCCTCTTTCTTTGCCATTGTATCCCCATCGGTTAGTGTAGTGTGGTCTAGAGATTAGATATTGTGTCATACAGTCTTAAATATTTCGTTCAGCGGGCAGTACGAACCCATTACAGCGCTTCCATCGGCGTAGAGTACGCTTCCATACAATCCCTCGTGGACTATCTGGTTTGTAGACAGGTTGTCGATCACGACTGCAGGCGCGCCGCTAGCCACTATCTTGTCGTAGCACTGCGTTCCTGTCTGGTTTTTGAATGTGCCGACGCATCCCCTGTGGCCTGCCGAGCGCGTTATGTTTATCTGCTGCATCACCTTGTTCAGCCCTGCAAGCGTTGACTTCATAGATGAGAGGCAGCTCTGGAGCTGCGCGTTTGTTGCTATGCTCTTGTTGACGAAAATATATGTTGTAGCTGCGCTCTGCGCATTGCCGAGGAATAGCCCAACAGGCAGGAACTGGCTTGCGCTCTGTGCATTTGAGTACGATACAAATGTGGCTATCAGCACTATGATGATAAGCAGCGCGAACAGCAGCATCCACGCCCTCTTCACCCTTGGAGTGATATTTATGCGCTTCTTTGAAGCCAATCTGTGGTATGTGGCGAAGTAAATTATCGCCACTATCACCAATCCTATCACAAACGTTATCAGCGGGTCGATCAGCGACGCTGTAGAGTTGAGCACAGACGGATAAGGATTGCCTGTTCCTGACAGCAATGACGTGAGGATTCCGCCCTTTGTCTGCTTATCAAGAGCCGCAAGCGAGAACGGTGCCGACAATGACATGGCCTGCTTGGACAGGTTTGCTATCTGGGTTTTTATCGATGCCAATTGAGAATCGTTGACCTGCTTCTGGAGCTCAAGGTTTATGTTTGCCTGCTGGTTTGCCAGATTTGCTACCTGATAGGGCATTGTGCCAGGGGCATAGTCAAGCTCGACTACAAGAATGTGCGCAGTTGCGTTCTGCGCCTGCTGAAGCACAGGAGTGTAGATCGCTGATGCACTTCTGTAAACGGTCACCGTGTTTGAAGAAAGCTGGTTGAACTTTATTGTCGCGTTTGTGAAGTTCTGGTCTATTCCGCCGGTGACAAGTGCGGTGTACCCTGCTTTGAATGTGGAGAGCGATTGGATCAGTACGGAGTTGCCGTATCTGGAGATCACAATCGACATGTTTGTTGTAAGCGCATTGTAGCTTGGCATTGTGCTATTGATGAAAATTCCGTAGTGTATGGTGTCGTTCCTTGTGTCTTCCGGCTCATACCAATATGCACCGTTTGCGGCTGCCTGCGACGACACAGCCTGTATTGACGAATTTGTAAGCGGAAGCGCGGCAAGGGCGTCGATAGTTGTGCTCATGTGGCCGAGCACTATCGAGTTGAATCCTGGCGCGGGGCAATATCCACCTGCATAGCACCACCACGGCCCTGCAGGCGGCACGTATTGCGGGCATTGCGCCTGCTGCTGGTTGACTGTTATGTTCGAAGGAAGCGGCATGATCGCGCTTATAGGCATCTTGGCGGCAAGTTCAGCCAAAGTGGACACGTCGCTCTGAAGGGTTGTTATGCTTGTGCCTACATTCTGCTGGGTTATGGCGTTGACAGTGCTCTTGAACTGTATGTAGGTGCTGTTTAGCTGCCCGTATTGGAGCGAGAAGTTGTATATCGAGACGTTGTATGGTCCTGGTGTGTTCAGAAGCGACGTCAAACCTTTTGGACTTCCTCCGCAAAGCGGCACAGATCTGCAGGTAAGGGCCATGCAGCCGTTTACTGTGTCTTTGGTTGTGCAGAGATAGTTGTTGAGGCCAGTGCTTTCAAGGCATAGATTGAGATTGAATGCTGCGCTTGTCTGGTACTGGGCGAGCTCGTTGCTTAGCTCGTTGATGGTTGTGCTGTTAGGGAAATATGTGGAAATCAGGTAGTTCCTAAGGGCTACGAAGGCAGTGGCGTTGTTCTCTATGAACGAATAGCTCCCTCCAGTGGTGTTGATAATTACAATGTTGTTGTAGCTGCTTTTGTTTATCTCTATGAGCGAGTATGTATTGCCTGCCGCGGACACGTTCACTACCAGCGAGTTTGCGATCACAGAATTTGGTATGTAGATGGCGATGTAGTTTGTGAAGGCTGCGCTCGAGTTGGTTATCACACGGCCGTCGAAAGATGTGGTCTGCGCGCTGCTGTGCTGTATCGGCAGAGCGACAAAGCAGAACGCAATCATCAGCGCTGTGAGCGCAAACGCATGCCTAGAATTCACTTTAGAGCCCATGAACACACAAATATAGTTGGAAGATAATCTTTATAAATGTGCGTTAACGCTTTGGCTTTGTCTCCGACGTCAAAACTTCCTTAAAAAGAAACTTCTTAGAAGAAGTTTCATCAAGAATCGGAACAAACTTTTAAGAAAAATTTAATCAGAATTGATTATGGCTGGCGCAGGAACCAATGAACCAAAAGGAAAAGGAATTAAAAAATAAAAAAGAAAATGTGGGGTTTTTCAACCCCAATGTTTTATCGCTACGGTTTGTGCGCTTATGTTCCCGCTGCTGCGTAGAGCTGCTGGATGAAGTTGTTCGCCGCCGCTGTTGTCTGGTTGGCGTAGAATCCAGCTACCAAGATCCTGTTTGTTCCGTAAGCCTGTGTTATCGGAGCGCTTGTTGGCACGAACGTTATGTTGTACGAGTTCTGCAACGTCTGCGATAGCGAGTTTACGAATCCAGATCCTATCAAGATCAGGTTGCTCGATGGGTTTGCACCGCTGTCCAAGACCGCTATTGGCGAGCTTGTCAGGTTTGTCAAGAACACAGGTGTCGTTGCGCTTGTTACGCTTGGCACTGCCTGTACCAGGTTTATGCCTGATATGTTGTATGAGCCAGTTCCGCTCTTTACAGACACTGTTCCGTTGACTTGCTGAATTGACACGTTGTTTATGCCAGTGCATGCAGGTCCTATAGCTGCTCCGAGTCCGTACGGTCCGCAAAGCGCGAAGTGCTTTGAGATTACTCCGTTTGTCGTCGGTGCGACTATTATCTGCATCTGGTCAACGACCTTTGCGAAGTTGATTGTCACACCAGTGGACGTGATCTGTGAGATCTTCGTTCCCTTTTCTGTTATGAAACCAGCTTGTGCGTTGACGATGTTTGGACCTACTGGGTATCCGCTTGCAGAGCTTATGTATGTTACGTTGTTCTGCGTTCCGTGGTCAATTCCTCCTGCCGGCGATGCCGTGTAGTTGAGGAAGAAGAGCGGGTTTGCTCCTGCACCCTGTGTAGAGTTGACTATACCTATTGCAATCTGATCGTTTGCAGATTGTGTGTTCGGTATTGGATACTCGATCGCGTTCCACGTGAAGTACTGGGTCTGGTGACCTATCGCTCCGACGTTGGCTGCCTGTGCAGATGCGAGTGTTATTGTCTGTGTTGCCTGACCAGCGTTGTTCTGGTAGTTCACAGATGCACCCGATGTTATCTGCTGGTAGTAGTGCGAGCCTGTTGGCGCATACAGTATGTATGGCGCTGCTCCGTTTGTCGGCGCTAGCTTTGCAAGAGTTATGCTGTTAGCACCAGCTCCTACGCCAGATACTTCGTTGACAGTTACAGTCAATCCTGGGATTGGCCTTGTCTGGAGTTCTATTCTCGTTATGTAGGAGAATATTGCGTTTCCAGGCACTGTTGCGAACAAAGGCGAGCTTGCACTGAACGTTACAGTTCCCTGCTGCGAGCTGTTTACTCCGCTTGAGCTTGTCTGGTTACCATAGAGCTTGATGGTAAGCGGGTTTGATGTGCTTATCCAGTTGCCTATGTTTGTTCCAGACAATATCACGTTGGCGTAGTAGAGCGAGTTCGCTGCCATAGTGTTAGCAGCTGATACTTCCGTGAGCGCATACGGAGTCAAGTCGTACTTCACTGAGCTCTGCTGCTGGCCTCCGAACTGGAATGCTCCTGTTACGGTTGATGCCATCTGCAGTTCTGCTGAAGATTCGTTGACTGCTGTTGTGTTCAGGATTACAGTGTTCGTGCCTGCTCCAAATAGGAAGTTGCCCGGATACTGCTTTACAGTCTGCGTTGTTACTACGGTTCCTGATGGTGCGTTCTGGTATGACTCGAAGGCGAACGGTGACGACGTCAATGTGACTCCGTCGTAGTTCTTTCCTAGTGTGTCACCAACGAATGTAGCCGACCAAGCTGCTGGAGTTGTTACCCAGTTGAAGCTCTGTCCTGCGTTCAGGTTCTTTATCGCGTTAGGGTTGTTGCCTGTTGGCGTTGATGCATATACTATTATTGCATACAATCCGTTTGGCAGTGTTCCTGAGCCTGATGCGTTCGCGTACTCCAGAACTGCTCTCCATGACGGGTTGCTTGTCTGGTTGTAGACTGCACCGCTTGTCAGGTTGAACACGTTGCTGTAGAGCTGCATCTTTGCCCACTTCTGGTACGCGTACAGACCTGCGAAGGTGCTGTTTACGTTGACATATAGGTTGTGGCCTGATACGTTGAACGCCTGCGTTGTTCCAGGAGTTATCTGCGTTACGTTTGTCGGAGTTGCTCCGCCGTTGTAGTATACTGCTACTGATGCAGTTGATACACCGTTGCTGTTAGGCTGACCCAAGTCGGTCAATGCTACTGTGAATGGGCCGCTTGTTACGTTGTGGCCTACATATACAGTCTGCATTGGCGACAGTGAAGCCGCAAGCTGGATCTTGTTTTGGTTAGCTACTCCTGGGATTGCATTCGTCGAGCTCGACACTGATCCTGTCGGGTAACCTGGGAATGCTGATGTTCCTCTGTAGTAGTTCAGAATTGTGTAGTTCTGGCCAAAGAGCAATATCTGAGCCTGGTTTACCGCGTTAGAAGATGTTCTAACTGGTATTGGCTTTGCAAATACAGCTTGGTATGCACCTCCTACGCTCTGTATCTGCAATTGCTTCGATACAGGGTTTGACGACTGGTTGTATACTGGGAATCCTGTGAGCCATAGGCTTCCTGATTCTTGGTATGCGCCAGCAGAGTTAGGGAGTGAAGATATTCCATCGCTGCTTTGGATGTGCAGTATGTTGTCTCCAGAGTTCGACGCCGAAAGCGGTGAGCTTCCAGGGTATGTGAACGTGGTGAATGTTATACCACCTCCGTTTGTCGAAGCGCTTGGAGTCGTTACTGTCGTTATTGAACCAACGTCAGTATATGGCGACTGCTCTGGGCTTGCTTGTGTGGAATATGTGTTTGTTCCATAGTCAGTGTACGCATAGCCTGAGCTTGAAGTTTGCAGAGTCTTCGTGCTTGCTGGTGCGCCTGTCTTGACTGCACGGTTCAGAACAGATCCGATAAGTGCTGTGAACGAGTATGATCCCGCTCCTGCAGATGTCGTTCCTGTTACGTTGAGCCAAACTTGCTGGTTCGACAGAGTGTACGATGCTCCTGAGAGCTGTACTCCTAGAACCTTAGCGGCCTGTGTCTTGTTGACAGCTGCTGTTACCGGTACGCTTGTGTAAGCCAAGTTTCCTATTGCTGCTGCAATGTTTGCTGCCGCAACTCCGTCGCTTGGTTTAGCCTGCGAACCGACTACGATCTGTACAACTGGTTGCCCGCTATTGCTTATTATAGGCACGTTCTGGAAAGTCACAGCACCTGCTGATGCCAGTGTCATTCCTAACAGAGCCGCACCCGTGGCGACTGCTGCTATCCTCTTTACATTGAGAGTTTTCATTCTTTCACCTAAATGTTTTGTTGATTACATCAAATGAAAAGTATTTAAATACATACCCTATCATTAATGTTTTTTTTATAAAAGACATTTTATACTTCGTCTATTGCAGTATATCATTTCTCTTTTAGCCAAGCCCTCTCGAGAACAAACACGATTGAGCCCTTCGTGGATTGGCGCTGTTTGCCAAGTCCACAGCCCAAAGGTGGACACCACGTCTTTTGGCGTAGTGGTTGCCTTGATACTGCTTAGGCAATAACTATTCTGAAGGCAAGCTCTTTATACCTTCCCAGAACATTAGTCTAAGTTTCGGTAGAGGTTGGGTTTCTTTGTCTGGCAAGTATGATTGGCTGAGCATCAACAACAAATACCTAGCCTTGGCGCTTGGAGTTGTAATTATAATACTCCTGATCTGGATGAGGACTGGCCTTCTGCAGTATCAAGGGCTTTTCGAGCCTGACGGGTTCTTCTATTATACTGCAATAAAGCAGGCGATAGCGAGCGGCTTTGTGTTCAACAATCCTGTCCAGTTGTCCGGCTATCCATACCACAACATATTGGGAGAGACTCCTGGCTTGCTGTACTTCACGATAATCCCATATATTATACTGCAGTTCTTCGGGATGAGCCCTCTCGACGTCATGAGATACATGGCGATCGTGGCAGGCATAGGAACCGCTCTGCTTTGTTATGTGTTGGTGCAGCACATGTCTAAGAGCAGAGTGCTCGGCCTTTTGGCAATGTTCTTCGTGGCATGCAGCAGCGGTAACATAGCAAGAACAGCAGGCACAGTCTACAGAGGAGATACATTCGTCATGATATTCGTACTTCTTGCACTAATATTCCTGTTAAAGGGATTCGAGGCAAGCGACATGAAGAAAAAGCTTACATATATTATAGCAGGAGGCTTCGTGGCAGGATCGGCTTGCCTATTCTGGAACGGAGGATCTCTTGCGCTTGGAGTTTACACATTTGCAGTAATGCTTGCTCCGCTTTACGGCTTCGTATCTGGAAAGCTCGACGTCATAAAGAATTCGGCGATTGCGCTTGGCGGCGGAGTGCTTGGCTGGCAGCTCCAGGACCTTTATAAGCTGCTTGGCTGGACTGGAACAGGGATACTTACAGGTTGGAGCTACCTTGTCGTGCTTGTGCCAATGGCACTTGGCCTTGCCATAATGTATTATATACTTACAAACGAGCCTATGAAGAAGATGTTCGCAGGATGGGAGAGAAGGACTGTACTTCTTGCCGTCGGTGGAACCGTAGTTGGGCTTATTGCCCTGTCGTATTTCTCAATACCAGGACTTTACACAGCAGCATCTATCCAAGGAGGCTCTGCAAACATAGCAAACACAACTCAGGAGCTGCAGGCTCCGACGTGGGATTTCATCTGGGCAAGCTTTGGCCTTGAGCTCTTGCTTGCACCTATAGGTGTCATCGGATTCCTGCTTCTGGCACACCACGCAGGCAACCAGAGCCATCACAAGAAAGGATTCTTTACATTCAACTTCAACATAGCTTTCATAGCATGCTTCGGCTTCCTGCTAGCCACAGCGTATCTCCAGAGCACAGCAATCAGATACAACGCGATGCTTGCAATTCCGCTGGCTATATTTTCAGCCTATGCAATATACTCGTTCGGGCGCATGCTGCACCAATACACCATAAACCTAGGCGCAACAAGAGTGCCGGTGTCTGCGATATACGCTGCTTTTGCGATCGCATTGCTTGTGCTGCAGATAACCATGACGTCGGCGCAGAGCTTCACCAGCGCGCAGGCCGACGGAATAAATCCATTATTCCTAAGCGCGATGTCGTGGATGAGCAACAACACTGCGACCAACGCAAAGGTGCTTACACTATGGCCAGACGGCTCTGTTGTCGAGGCGTGGGCGAACAGGCAGAGCTTCATGGACAGCGTAGGAGGCGAGAATGCGACAAGGATTCCTCCGTTCGCCAGGTATGTATTCAACCAGAGCACAGATTCCGGTTATCTGATCAACACAGCTTACAAGCCAGACTATCTTGTCGTCAGATCGTTCTGGCTTGACGAGCTTGCAGGCATTGCAATAGAGGGAAACATAACCCAGAACCTCACAGCTTATGGATTCGATGTCCTTCCGTCGATAACAGAAAGCGGCAATGCGACAAACCAGGTATACCAGTTCGCAGACCCTCAATACGCGGTGCAGCTTGTCGTCCAGCCGCAGCCGAACAACACAAGAAGGATAGCGGCTTATCTTGGACTGCAGGGGCAAAACAGGTTTGTGCTGATGCAGCACATCATATTCATAAATGGGACAACTGGCGGATACACTCTGATCAACACGCCGAACACCACACAGGCGATAAACTACACTTTGATGGTGGTATTCAACGGCACGCAGATAGTCGGCGGCACTTTGCTAGGCCCGAAGCTTCCGGCCACAAACATGTTCAAGTGGCTTTTCGAGTGCAACTACCAGAGCTGCAACTACGGCGACAGGAATGTAAGCGCAACCCTAGTATACCAGAACCAGGACACAAAGATAATACACTTCATTTATCATTGATGCGTCGCACCAAGGTATAAAACCTTGACTTTTCATCTTATAGCATGTCATTGCTGCAGCTTATCGGCATACTTGTCCTCGACACAAGCGCGTCGTGGCTCAGGATGTTCGTTGCGCTGGCGCTATCCGTCGTCATCAGCATTTTGATCGGAATACTTGCTGCGAGGTCGGAAAAGGCGGAGAGGGTGATTCTGCCTATCGTCGACATATTCCAGACTCTGCCAATCTTGGCATTCTTCCCGTTTGTCATTTTCGTAGTGGTGGGAGTGCTTCCTGGATGGATGGGAGTAGACGCTGCAGTAATCTTCCTGATAGTAACAAGCATGCTGTGGAACATGATATTCGGAGTGTATGAAGCGGTCAAGACTCTGCCGACAGAATACGGAGAAGTGGCGTCGCTCTACAAAATTGGTTTGCTGAAACGATTGAGTAAGCTCTACATCCCGGCAGCGATTCCTAGATTGGTAGAGCAGTCAGAGCTGTCGTGGGCGATCGGACTTTTCTACCTTGTGACAAGCGAGATATTCTCGACAGGAAACTCAAATTACTCTGTGACATACGGCATAGGCGTGGCGCTGACTCAGCTGGCCACTTCTGGAAATTACACATCGTACATAATCGGGTTCGCTGTCTTTGTAGTGTTTATAGTCGCGACTCGCTACCTTTTCTTCAGGTCGATAGAGCTACACGTCGAGAAGAGGGGCATAATAATAAAACAGAGGCACAGGCTGCACGCCGGAATTATGCACAGGTTCAGGCTTTTCAGAGAACTGGAAAGGATTGCAATGCCAAGGCAGAGAAGGCATGAAAGGAAGCCGATGCAGTCGGCAAAAACAGCGGCGCAGGAGCTGCATCCGCTGAAGAGCCACAAATGGTACAAGTACACAATAGCAGGAGTTGTAGTCGTAATTCTGCTGTATCTGCTAGGGGCATTCAGCCCAACTTATCTCAATTATGAAGGATTGGCGTTCATCTCGCTGATATACTCATTCGCGAGAATCTGGCTGGTTTTCGCCGTCATACTGCTGGTGTCTGTGCCATTGTGCGTATATCTGATTTTCATAGCGAAGAGAAATGCGGCGCAGTTCATGTCGCTGTTCCAGATACTTGCATCAATACCTGCGACGATCGTTCTCCCGATAATCGCGCTGGCTGTGGTCGGATTTCCGCATAGTGGAGAGATAGTAGCAGTGCTCGTGTTTTTCCTGAGTGGAATATGGTATGTAGTATTTAGCGTGATGGCAGACGCCAGGTCAATCCCGGAAGAAATCTTCGAGGTGAAGGGGCTGTTCAGCGTGAAGGGCATGAATGCGTGGAAGAACATCTACGTGAAGTCTGTGCTGCCTGGAATAATAACAGGAGGGATAACAGCGATTGCAGCCGAGTGGAACGCAAGCATAGTAGCGGAGTATTTCACGACTACAGGAGTGGGGAACGGGGCAGTCCTCAGCACAGTAGGAACAGGGATAGGAAAACTCCTCGACACATCGCTGGCGTCGGGAAACCTTACGCTGATGGCGATTGCGCTAATTAATTTAACTATTATGATAATACTGATTAACACGTTCGTGTGGAAAAAACTCTACAGAAGGGTGTCAGAAGTCTACAAGTGAGAAAATGGCAAAGCCGATAATCAATGTTGAAGAGGTATCGTTCTCTTACGATTCGAAAAGTTCAGCGAAGGTTATCGGCGACATATCGTTCGCAGCGAACGAAGAGGAATTCGTTTCTGTTATCGGGCCGTCCGGATGTGGAAAAAGCACTCTTCTGAGAATAATGTCAGGACTCATAAAGGCTGACGAAGGAAAAGTGTTGTACAAAGGAAGAGAAATAACAGAGCCGATATCAGAGATTGGGTTCGTGTTCCAGGACTTTGCGTTGCTGCCGTGGCTGACCAATCTGGAAAACGTGAAGCTCGGTTTGTCGAGAAGCAGATTGGACGACAGCGAAAAGGAGAAGAGGGCTGCGAAGCTGCTCCAGCAGTTCGGACTGAAGGAATTTGACGACGCTTATCCGAACACACTGAGCGGAGGAATGCGCCAGAGGGTTGGAATAGCCAGAGCGGTCGCATCGAACCCTAGAGTAATCCTTATGGATGAACCGTTCAGCGCGCTCGACGAGCTGACTGCAGAGACGTTAAGAAAAGATGTGGAGCGGATGCTCAGGAGCAAGAAGATCGCCGTCGACAGCGTGATAATGGTAACGCACAATGTTGAAGAGGCTGTCGAGCTGTCTGACAAAATTGTAGTCTTGTCGGATCAGCCTTCGCACGTCAAGAAAATGAGAGAGGTGCGAATGAAATATCCGAGGGACAGGCACACGAAGGCGTTTCAGGACATGGTAGATGTGATAGAAAGAGATTTGGGAAGAAGCAAGTGAGCCGATGCCAGTGAAGAATCCTATTTACTCAAAGGAAGAACAGCAGGATATGCTTTGGTGGCTGAAGAACAGGAGCGAAATGCCGACGAAATACATGTATTTCGGAATCGGATCAGAGAGGTGGGTCAATTATGCGAACAGGGCGCTCAACGAGCCAGCTGCAAAGGGCATCCACATGCTCGAGCGAATCCTAATTACGCAGAAAGTGAGCAGCATTTTCGATTCGCTGTCCGAGTACGGATACAAAAACTACAACATAATTGACTTCGGTGTGGGAGACGGAGGCCCAGTGTACCCGATTTTCCAGTATCTGAAGGAGAACAAACCGAAGGCGCAGCTGAAATACAATCCGATAGACATAAGCATGGAGATGCTTGCTGCGTCGTCAAAGAACATAAAAGAGGGATTCGGAGTGATCGGCGACAGGAACAAATGGGACCTCGACATGGGAAACTTTGCTCACATAACAAAGGGACTAAGAAGAACAAACATGGGAGACCTTTACCTGTTTTTGGGAGCAACATTGTGCAACATGCCGGACATGCGGCAGAACCTTGTGCACTTCAGGGAGTCGATGCAGCAGGACGATTATTTTCTGTTGGGAGCAGAGCTGTTGAAGGAGTCTGACGTCGGCACGATCATGAAAGAATTCTACAACACAAGAGACATTTTCGACATATTAATGACGCCATTCGAGTATTTGGGAGCAAGAAGAGCATACTTCGCTTACAGGACATCGTTCAACAAAAAGGAATCGCAGATAGAAGGCCATATGATCCCGGATCGAGACATCAAAATAAAGCTCGCCGGAAGGGATTTTGTGCTCGAAAAAGACCAATCAATACTCACATTCAGAAGCGTCAGGTTCACCACAGAAAGGCTGACAGGCCTTTTCGAGCAGGCTGGCTTCAGGCTGGAGATGTTCACTACTTCTAGGGACAACAAGTACGCTCTTGTCCTCGCACAGCCGCAGAATTAGCTGCATTTTTGGTTTTCGTCAGCCCTTGATTCTCCTTTGTAAAAAGTCCGAAGTATTTATTACTTGTTATTAAAAAAACGCAAGCTTTAAATATTAGGAAAAGCGCGATAGTTATTGTGAATGAAAAGGCGAGGACATGAGTGAATTTTCAATGAACGTGGGCAGGAAGATAAAGCCGATGGAGGAGAAGGCGAAGCAACTTGACAATAGACTAACCCAAGAGGTAGTAGATCTGTCACAGAAGATACGATTCCTGACGCTAACGCCAGGCCTTGAGATGGATACTATAGTAAAACGCGAATGGCTCGAATCTTTGAGGCGGATCGTAAGGCAAGGAAGCGAACGCCTCGAGATTGAGGAGACTTTGAGAAAAGAAGTCGATGAAGTAGCACGTATAGGAGGTTGATGAAACAAAAGGCGAGAAAATGGTAAAAACAAAACTGCAAACAACAGAACCTTCCGAGGTAAGAATGGCGCGCTCCACTCACATAATAGGAGGAGATACGTACGCAGTTTTGAGGCTTCCCGAGGAAACTTACAACGAAAAGGGACCAAACCTGAAGCAGACAATAGAGATAATCAAAGCCAGAAATGGCGAATTTCTCACGTACACCGACATGCACAGATTGCAGGATGTAGACATGTGCGGAACGGGCTCCCTGTTAAGACCTGGAGAATTTGCATACGGCGGGTACACGTTGGATGAAGAGAGCCCGGAACATCGTGACAAATACGGCGTCATAACGTCGATTTTGGCAAACCACCCCGATCACGATTTCAGAAATCCACACATTTGTAATAAGCTTTCGACACGGAGGGCTCCCGTTGTACTTTTCATCGTTAAAAGAAGGACGCAACCGAATGAACCACAGGCACTGGAAAGGAAAGAGAGCACAGTAACATCACATGATGAGGCGAGAAAATGACAACAACAAAACCAGCAACACAAACCCAGTCGCATGAAACTGCGATTTGCGCAGAACCTGCACAGCCAAGAACGCTTGCCAGGAAGGAGAGCACGTCGACAGAATCTGCTGAAGTACCGACAAGAAAGCGCGGATTGAGATCTATCAGGGCAGCGACAAAAGAATTTTGTGCAGGAACTGCGATATGGTTTGGCATAATAGCATCTGAAGTTTACGGCATGTGGGATTCATTATTTGGTCCGTTGGCCGTGCAGCAGTGGGGTCCGACTTCAACTTACACAATAGCTAAAGGCCAGACCGTGGCAGTAGGGCATAGCTGCAATGTCGATAACCTTGGCCTGTTCGGCAACCAGTTCAATCTAGCCATAACTGATGGATCGTCATCGCAGTTCCTTAACGTCAGTCCAGGGCAGAGTTTCTTGGAGTTGATTAGCGGCGGTGGCGGCAGCGGCATGTGCAATGACCCAATGAAGTTTATAGTGTTGAGCCAAGCAGCTAACGGTGCAGTGAATGTCGGAGTCCAGGCATCGCAGAGCTGGTGGATACAAGATGCTATCGGATTCGCGTCGACTATGGCGCTAATCTTTACAGTAGTCATCGGCTTGGCGTGGTATTACGACCACCACAAAAACAGATAATGTGATTGTATGGTACGCTCCACAGTTGCAACTAGAGAGATAAGGCAAGAGCTTTTGCAGCTTTTGCATACTTCTAGCCAGCAGGAACACCAAGAAGGGAAGAAAGTTTGGCGCCTTGCATTATCCGATACTTGGTATAAACACCCAGGGAGCGCAGACAGTTACAACAATATAGCGCAAGATAAAGATTATATGCCGATGCATGCAACAGAAATCGAGGCAGTATTGCAGAATGGAGAAGCGATCAGAAGATCGCTACCTGAATCGTTCACACTGGCTGATCTTGGCTGCGGCGATGGAAAACATACTTTTATGATCATGGAATCCGCCAAGTTGAGAGACAGGATTTCCAGTTATTGCCCGGTTGACATAAGCGACATAATGCTTAATGAAGCAACCAAAACCGCGTACGCTGCCAGATACGGACCTGCACCTAACGGATGTAGCGTAGATCGAATAAAGCGCAACTTTGTTACAGAATTGGATCAAGTTGTTGCAGGCGTATCGAGAGAAAAGCCCACGTTATATCTCTTGGGAGCAACGTATTCCAATTTTGACAGAGATGAAATGCTATCGTTGTTCAGAAAAAGCATAAGGCCAATAGATTACCTCTATGTTTCAGCTCAGCTCCTGGCTGACGGCGCATCTGTGCAAAGACAATATCTTGCAAAAGGTGCGGAAACAATGGTGACCGATGTCGTCAGGTCATTAGGTTTCGATAGAACTGACGTCACCTTCTTTGACAGATATAATTCAGAAAGAAGAGAAATGGAACTGTATTTCTTAGTAAACAGGGTTCCAGAAGAACTGGCAGAGAAGTATGGAGTAAAACAGGGCGATGAAATAGTTGTTCTTTATTCCTACAAACCGAGATTCCTCGATTTTGAGAATCAGATAAGCAAATATTTTGACGGGATAGTGTTCACAAATGAAAAGGAAAACTATGCAGGTTTCATCGGACAGTTGCGAAGGCTTGAAGAGCCTACCAAGGAGCCCTCTTCAGCTTGAATTAGCCCAGATTCTTATACTAAAGTATATAAATGTATAATCTAGTAAATAATATAGCCGATTTAAACGCCAGGAATGGAGCGGGGTTTATTTATTATATCTAGAGTATAATTAAATTAAACTAATAGTTAAATATAAATATCTTGCAGTTCATATGTTAACTATGGAAGAAGCAATAGTAACAGCAAGAAGGCTGGGCGGTTCATTGATAGTAGTCATACCGAAAACCGTTGCAAAGGAAGAAGGCATAACCGAGGGCGAGGCGATCAGAATCAGGATTAAAAAGGTTAAGAAGAACTGGTTCGGCGCACTGAAGGGCATAGGGCCATTCACCAAAGAGGATGAGTTGGATGAACACAGATAGATATGTTGTTGACTCTTGGGCGTGGATAGAGTATCTTGACGGCACCGGTGCAGGAGCCAAAGTGAAATCGTATATAGAAAAAGGCACCGCATACACAAGCGTAGTTTCCATCGCAGAAATAGTATCAAAAGCTGCAAGGAGTGGAAAGGATCCAAACATTGCACTTAGCGCAATCCTTTCTTCATCGAAAGTCGTGGACTGCGATAGTAATTTTGCCAAAGATGCAGGTCTATTACATGCGGATATGAAAAGATCGCGATCAAACTTTAGCCTTGCTGATGCATTCGCTCTTCACACGGCAAGAAGCCTGCATGCAAAAGTACTTACGGGGGATCCTGACTTCAAGGACATAGCCGATGCAATTCTAATCAAGAGATAAGGATTGCTACCACGGGACCTTCTTCAGCTTGAGCTTGTAGGCTCCGATGTTTGTGGCTACGTGAATTATTGCGGTAAGTACCGTCAGGAAAATCAGTCCATACAGGCTTGGCATGTTGCCGAACGGAAACGCGAATATAAGCGCAAATATGTAGAATCCAATTTGGTCCATTACTGGAAATGGCGCGCCGGGCTTGAAGTTCAGCTGCCTCTTTAGAAAACTTCCAAGAAGGTCGCCGAAAACTGCGCCGAATGTCATTGCTACAAACGCAGGAAGCAATCCTGGAAACGCATTGTTCTCGATGACTCCCGCGATTATTCCTCCAACAATCGCGAAGAACGTCCCTTTTATTGTCTTGTTGTCTCCGAGAATCCTCTTTCCCCTAAATGTTTTCTTGAAGTCTAGCGGACGTTTTCCACCACCCAACAAAACTGGAAGTCCGTTCGCTGCGTAAGCTGGGAAAATGTAGATTATTGGATAGATTATGATCTCAAACCAGTCAAACATCAGCGCACCTTCAGTTCTTTTGACACTATAGTCAGCCATGCCTTTGCATCCTTAATTATGGCTAAAGCGTCCAACTCGTTGCTAAGCTCTCCGCTGTACTGTATCGCATGCCTTGTCAGTCTGTATTTATCCAGTACTGCTAGATATTCTTGGATTCTTTTGTTGTTCTTGTATATCTCCTTTAATGCAACTATAAGTCCAAAATGGCTACGCTCTTTATAACCGGCACTGAACAGCAATGCACGCGCCGAGTGGAACATTGAAGAATATGCAGCAGTGAATGCCAGATCGAAAACCGAGATACTTATGACCTTTTCTGCTTCATCGATGAACCTTTTTGCCGAGGCGATTGACCCGGCTATTTCATTCGTGTCTACCGCTTGTTTCTTAACCATGTTCTTTTCGAGAAGCTCTTGCATGTTCATAGCGCAGCACCGTATAATATTACGTGTTTTTCCATGACTGATTTATAGAAGTTGTCCTTTTTCAATTCCAGATGCCTAAGTTCACCGACACTCAGGATTTCCATTTTGATTTCTCTGTTTAGGTCTTCTTCTAGGCGTTTTATAGCATCGAGCTTTATGTCCTTGTTTTGCGAGACCACTAAAAGGTCTATGTCGCTATCTTTATCGTATTCTCCGCTTGCTGAACTTCCATACAAAGCAATTGTAATAATGCTTCTGTTCTGCTGCACAAATCTGTTAATCCCTTCTTTTAGCCTCGATATTATGTAAAAGCGTTTTAGCAGATTTGTCAACGGAGTATCAATCAATCTATAAATAGAAAGGTTACCGATCTTTTCCTTTTCCAATAATCCTTCGCTTTCGTAAAGTACCAAGTAGTGCTGTGCAGTACTGGGGCTTATTTTCAGCTTTCTTGAAAGTCCCTTGAGATGTATTTTCCCGCCTTCCCACAAAAAGAACTCGAGTACGGCCCATCCCTTGAACCTTCTCCATTCATTGATTAACATAATGTATAATACGATAGTATGATATATAAAACTATCGTTCTATTTATAGAACAATAATCCTTTCTAGATAAGGTTGTAGAAATCGAACGCCACAAAATCACTCGACAATCGCCTTTATCCTTCTCACTCCTGCCGCGACTGCCTCTTGCTTGATTATCTTGAAAGTGCCGAGCTCTTTTGTGTTCTTTACGTGAGGTCCTCCGCATATTTCTCTAGAGTATACAGTCTTGCCCTTTGAAACGGTGTAAACCTTGACCTCTAATTCGTACCTTTCTTCGAAGACGCCCTGCGCGCCTATCTTCTTCGCCTCGCCCAACGGCATTATCTCGAAAGAGACATCCGCCTCTGCCTTTATCACGCCGTTGACCCACTCTTCTATCTTTTTTATCTGCTCATCTGTAAGCTTTTGGTCCCAGTTGAAATCGAATCGCAGCCTTTCCGGAGTAATGTTTGACCCGAGCTGGTGTATTGATGGATCTACGACTACTCTAAGCGCCTGGTTGAGAAGATGAGTTGCAGTGTGAAGCTTTGTCGACGCCTCGCTGTGGTCGGCTAATCCCCCTTTGAACTTTTGCTCTGCTCCTTTTCGGGAGAGAGCCTGGTGCCCTTCCATCAGTGCATTGAATCCTATCGTGTCGACATCGAACCCTTTTTCTTTGCACATCTCCATTGTTATTTCCAACGGGAAGCCGAAGCTCTGGAACAGATCGAATGCACTTTTGCCCTCTAATATTTTCTGGTGTGATTTCTCGAGAAGCTGCAACTCCTTCTCTAATTGCCTTGTCCCGTTTTCCAGCGCCACTGAAAACTTTTCTTCTTCTTTCTTGAGCTCTTCGAATATGCGCTTACTATTCCTTCTCAGCTCTGGGTACGAATCCGCCATAACATCGATCGCCACCTTTGCGATCTCTGTGCAGAATTCGCCGCTTATTCCGATCATTCTTGCGTGCCTTATGCTCCTTCTTATGAATCTGCGGAGTATGTATCCGTGATCGACGTTGCTAGGGACAACGCCTTTGTCGTCTCCAAGTATCATGACAGCTGCGCGGATGTGGTCTGTTATTATGCGGGCATCCCTGTTCGTCTTTGCTGTGCCTGAAGAGGACATTGAAATGACTTTATCAAGAATCGGCGCCAGTGTGTCGCACGCATATGCGTTGTCTGCGCCGTTGAGCGTAGCGACCATTCGCTCCACCCCCATTCCGGTGTCGACATTCTTCTGTTTCAGCTCCTCGAACCTTCCATTTTCATTTTTGTTGTACTGCATCAGGACGTCGTTCCATACCTCGCAGAACGGGCCTGTGCTTGAAAGCTTCACGAATTCCTCTGTGCTCTTCTCTTGGATGTCCTTTGCATGGTAAAACATTTCTGTGTCTGGACCGCACGGGCCGGTTTGCCCGGCTGGACCCCACCAATTGTCTTTCTTCGGCAAAAAGTGGATTCTGTTTTTCGCCACTCCGAGCTTTTCCCAGATCCTCGCCGTTTCTTCGTCGCGGGGCGCGTCTTTGTCGCCTGCGAAACATGTGACGCTGAATCTCTCGAGAGGTACCTTGAGTTCCTTGGTCAGAAACTCGAAGCTCATGGTTATCGCTTCCTCTTTGAAGTAATCGCCAAGCGACCAGTTTCCTAGCATTTCGAAGAAGCTAAGGTGCCACGAGTCTCCAACTTCGTCTATGTCCTGCGTGCGGATGCACTTCTGGAAGTTGCATAGCCTTTTTCCGAGAGGGTGTGGCTCTCCAAGCAGATAAGGGACAAGCGGATGCATTCCGGCTGTTGTGAAAAGCACGCTGGGGTCGTTCTCTGGAAGCAGCGATGCGCTAGGCATGCGCTTGTGACCCTTCTTTTCGAAAAAAGAGAGGTATTTCTTTTTCAGCTCTGCACTTGAAATCATAAATTCACATTACAGTTTTGCTTGTGGCCACCATTGCTTGCATTCCTTTCCAAAAAACACGCAGTAATTGCACTTCCATTTCTCGCTTTCTGGGACAGGCATGGCTTCTCTTTCTCCCTTCCAGTACTTGAGGACGAAATCCAGCGTGTTTTCTATCTCCTTTGCGTCGTATTTGAATCTGTATAGCTTTATTTCTTTGCCAGTGAACTGGTTTATGTACTTTATGTGTAGGTCTTCCCCTATCTTCGGCAGTTGATTCATCAGTTCGAAATATCTCACCGCTACAGAATCGACTGTCTGAAGCGCCATGTCGATTTTCAGCGCGTCAAGCTGCCTTGCAAACTCCATAGATATCTTGAGAGCCTGGGTTCTGAACAGCTTCCTGAACATTTCGAGCGTGTACCTTCCGCCTTTTATCTCGTCAAGCATGCGCTTGTATAGCATGACCTGTATTTTGTGCGTAAGAAGCTGCGGTTCGCTTGGAAGGTTGTCGTTAGCCTTTGTTTTGTCCTCCCACACCAGCGTTTCTCCGTCTTTTATTTCGAGCATGTCCATTTTTCCAACGAATGGAAAGCCGTTGAGCATTCCGTAGAGCATGATCTCTCTCGATTTTTTGTTCTTTAGAAGGGTCTCGAGCGCGACAACGCTTGTGTACAGGACTTTGTACATGTAGTCGTCGTAAGTCTTCGATTGCAGGACTATGGGAACGTTTGTCTCTTCTTCCATTTCCTTGTGGATCTCCTTGCCCTTCTTTATCTCCTTTGTTATGCGTTCTCCGTAGATGTACTGGTATTCCATCTGGCGTTCGCACCAGTATTGCGCAGCTACATCTGTGGCACGAATGCTCTGCTTCTTTAGTCGTTTGAGGTTGTCCAAAAATATCAGCCCGCCTACTTATCTTCACAGCCGAAGCTCAGAGTTCACCTCTATCATCACTGCTAGAGGTTGGCGCTCTTAATCTATAAATAGCTGCGCCTCTTGAAGCGCAAAAATGAAAGGAAAAGAAAAATAAAATTATTTCATCTTCCGCTTTGCGAAAAGCAGAAGCAGTATAATCCCTATGAGAGCGAGCGGCCATGCCGCGTTTGTCGGGTACAGCCAGTTGATGTTGTACAGGAAGCTTATTCCGAGGAATATGAAGTACACTCCGAACAGCACTATTATGTACGATGCAACTCTCAGCGAAATCGCTATCATCTTCGCATCGCCGCCGTATTTGTGGAAACCCCTTGTAACGATACCTATTCCGGCTCCGATAAGGAGTCCTGCGAACGGCTGTCCAAACGCAAGGCCTGCGCCCAGTCCGAGGAACAGGAATCCGAGGAACAGCAGGTCGTTTAACGAGTTGTCGCTAGCCCTTACTGCCTTTGTCTTTCGTGGCATAACATCACGCAAAGCCATCTCAGAGCATATTTATTAAGCTTATCCCTTTCGCATTTTCTTCATGGCGTATCTGAAGATTATGTAAAGGGCAACTACGAACAGGCCGATCGCTGCGAACGTTATCGCGATGTTGCTTGTCGAGAGCGCGTAGTAGCCGAATGCCATCAGTACTGCATCCCATATCGCGCTGCCTAGAATGGACCAGAAGAAGAATTTCTTGAGCGGCATCTTTGCGAAACCAGCAGGTATGCTCATTATCGACCTCACCTCTGGAATCATTCTGGATATGAACACAGCGAAAGATCCGTTCCTGTTGAACCATTTGTCGAAGTTGTCGAGGCTCTCCTTCTTTACGTGGAAGAATTCGAGGTGCTTGTAGATTACGTCTTTGCCCAGATAGTATCCTATTGCGTAGTCTATCGCCATTCCGAGTGTATTGCCGATCAGAACTGCAAAGAAAGCCAGGAAGATGTTGAGCGCGCCCTTTTCTGCGAAAAACCCTGCAAGCGGAATCACAACTTCGCTTGGCACTGGAAGAGAGGTTCCCTCTATCGTCATCAGCGCGACTATCGCGCCGTAGCCGTAGCTCTGGATCAGGTTGTATATCACCTGGTACGATCCATTGAAAATCGAGGTTATGCTCGCTTGAAGAAGAATGCCTATCATGATCGTCACTGCCATTTGGCAATACTGCTTTTTAAGCCTGTTCCTTGAAATAAGCTAGAATGACATGAAGATAATAAAGTTCTACGCGGCTGAGAACGCGCTGAAGGTGCGCCCAGACACGATTGATGACCTTTTTACCCTCCAAAGGATAATCTTTGTTGATGATTTGGTCAAGTCGGAGAGCCTGAGGAAGTTCAAGTCTAGCGACAGCGACAAGGGAGAGATGAAAGAGGTAAGAATCACAGTCAAGGTTGAGAAGACAGAGTTCGACAAGACCGCTGCGCGGCTAAGGATAATGGGAAAGATAATGGACGGGCATCCGCTCGAGTATGTGAAGTTGGGAAGCTACCACACGCTCAACATTGCCCCAGAAGAAGTGCTCGAAATAAGGAAGTCGGAGTGGCACGATTACGTTGTTGATGTGGTGAAGAATGCTGTGTCCGACACAAAGAAGGCGAGGCTGGGAATAATTGTCGTAGACGACGACCAGGCCATGCCTGCTTATTTGTTGGGCTACGGAGTGGAGTTCAGGCCGGAGATACACAGCAAGCTCAGCAAGCGAATGAGCCAGAAGGACTTCGTTGAGCAGCAGAAGAAATATTACCAGGAAATTCTCGACGTGGCGAACGGGATGAAAGTCGACACAGTTATAATCGCAGGGCCTGGCTTCGCGAAGGACGACATCAAGAAGTTCGGTGAAGAATCTGGATTCATAAAGAAGATGCAGAAGAAGCTTATTTTCGAGAGCGTCAGCAACGCAGAGCGAACAGGAGTCTACGAATTGATAAGGAGCGAGAAGGTCGCGACACTTCTTCAAAAGGAGAGAATACGACTAGAGTTCCAACTCATGGAAAGATTCCTGGAAGGACTTGGAATTGGGAAGTCGAAAACTGGAACTGCTGAAGTCGACGAAGCGATAACGAACTACGAAGCCGAGAAGGTTCTGGTGAACGACTCTGTGCTCAGCGACAAAAAGGTCCAGCACGTCCTCGCCAATGCGGAGAAGAAGAAAGTGAAGATAGAAGTATTCAACTCTGTAGACGAAATGGGGCAGCAGCTTCATGCATTCAATGACATTGCCTGCATCGCCTGATTCTGTCAACAAAAAGCAATAATAAACCATGCAGAGAAGGCTATTGGTGATTAGATGCAGAGTGAAGAGAAGACAACCCAGGCTCGTGAACAGAGAGAAGAGCGCGGGCTGAAGTCACTTATGGTGCACACTACAGGCTATGGATTCTATTCCGAAACAGACATGCGGATGCGCGTCTCGAGAGACCGCGGTTTGTTGGGCGAATATCTTGAGTTCAAGGGATACACCCAAGACCTTGGAAGTGGAGTAAACCTTACGAGTCTGACTACATAGCTGATGTCTTCTCCGGAGAAAAGCCAAAGCTGCAGACATCAGTACTGAAAAAATTCTTCGGAGTACGGTAATTGTGTCTGATTATCTCTTCTTCGAACCGGCGAAGCTTCTGTAGATGTTTCTGTAGACGGCGAATATCGTTATTACGAAGACAGCCACTATGACGAGAATCGCAGGAAGGATAAACGCGGTGTATGTGCCTTGTCCAGTGAAGGGAAGCACAGTTGATGTAAGTGCAACGTCGAGCACTGAGATGTACACAGTAGCGAATGCATGAACAGTAAATACCTTGTTTATTATCTTGCCCTTCAGCTCTGGATTCTTTTCGATGCCAAGCCTGTATGCGAATGCTGGAAGATTTACTAGATACGGATAGTTCTCAAGAAGCGCATATCTGTAACGCAACAGAAGCAGAAAAAGAACGTAAACTGCAGAGAATATTGCAGGCACGATAAGCAGCGAAGGTTTTGCGTATGTCGGATAATAGTATACAACAAATGCCCAAGCCAACAGTTGCAAAATCAAAGCGACCACTACCAATGCTCTCGCGACATTCGAAAGTGGATATCGTTTTACCTTCATCGGCCCTGGCATAGTATTAATTGGCGGGTCGTGCGTATAAACCTATGTGTAGGCTTATTTATTGCACGAACAGCTAAAACTCCTTTATGTGCCTGGCAATCTTTTTGTCGTTAACTTTATCCAGCAACTTTTGATCTGCAGTGTATAATATCGAACTGTTTATGCGTGCAAGAGCCACATATGCAGCATCATAAGCAGTTAAACCATATGTTGTCGCTGTGTCGATTGTAATAGCGGCAAGCAGCTCGTCGGCCTCTTTTATCTCAAAACCATAATCGTATGCTGACTCGGTGATCGCTTCCATTTCGCTCGGCTGTGCCTTTTTGGAAAGCATGATGTTCATCAGCTCGTAGAATATGAGCGACGGCGCAGTTACGTCTAACGATTCGTTGATGTAGGCATCTTTGAGCTTGAGCGCATTCTCGGTGTATTTCTCCTCGAAAAATACCTTTGCCAATACGCTGGAATCAATTACTACCTGCTCCATACCGCTCATCTCTGGATTTTCTTATGATCTCTGTCGATTCCGGACCGGCATACTTTTTGAAAACAAGCTTCCTTAGCCGCTCAGCGTTCTGGATTCTTGCTTCTCTCTGCATTTTGCCCTTTATGAATACCCTTATCGCCTCTGACCAGTTTATATTCATGCGTAGCATGCGCTCCTTAGTCCTCTTGTCGAGCTTCACCAATATCGTGGTGTCGTAAGTCATTCTTTCACGTATATATTGTGTATATACCATTATAAAAACCTTCCACTTACCCAATGGTAGCTACCGCAACTTTAAGTTATTAATCCTTTGTATTTGGGTAAATGTTAGTATATTTAAGTAAATATATGCTGTGCCGAAAACCTTATACGGCGTTGTGTATAAAACCTTCGTTTTAGATGAGTTTTTACACAGATTTAATACTTTTTACACAACCTTCAGCTGTGATAAACGTTTATATAATTTGAATGGCATATAGTTGTATTATGTCAACTGGTGAGCTAAGTGCGCGGTACAAGAACGTTGCTTCTGTAGGATTAGCGTATGTAAGTGCCATAGCTTTGTGGACGCTTCTTGCATTCCTTATAACAAACTTCTCGTCTCTGCAAAACCTTTACGTCTATTATGCTTTATACGCGATTGGTCTTATTCCCTTCCTTGCCTTGGTAAGAAAAAGGATTACATTTCTGTATAAGATTGAAGACAATGAAGGCCTCAGGGGTTTCTTTGTAAGTAGAATACCGATATGGCTTCTTCCAGCAGTTCCGTTACTTCTCATGCTCATACCTCTTTATTCCCATGTGTTTTTGACTATGGTTTTGATAAATGCAATTATCTTGGCTTTGGGTATTTCGACGTTCGGAATGGGAGTACTGCTTTTGATTATATTTTATCATTTGGCTCGGACACGCCTTCAGATAACACTCTTCACCATTGCCGGTATAGCAAGTGCATTTCTCATAGCACATACTGCAAATCTTACTAGTGTGGCGGAGCTGGTAGGTACAGTAAATGTTGGACTGGCATTATTTCTATGGCAGGTAGATTTGGGCTTAGACAAAAACAGGAAAATACTGATTTCAAGAACCCTATTTTTGGCCACGCTCTTCTCTGTACCGGCGTACGTTACCGCCAGTTTCATGTCAGGCAACAGCTTAACGCTGTCTTATACTAACCCTGTCCCTTTTACAGAAACGGTTTTTCTAACTCTTAGTTGCACGCTGCTTCTGCTTGGCGTAGCCACCATCTTATATGGCATGTATGTCTCAAAGGTTGGTGATGAAGAAATAGAACCGAAAGCAGCGCCGATAGTGAGTGAGGAAACATAGTCAATATAATTAGCTAATTTGATCTTAAGAAACTAGAATTTGGGCATAAAACCGAGCCTGACTGCTTCCTCTACTAACACAACCAGGTTGTGGCATAGAATCTTCAGCAATAGTTCATTTGTCTGCGCTGTCTTTGTTTTGCTCTTTATCATTTCACTGAATTTCGCCTTTATCATGCTGAACGTAGTCTCCACATTTGAACGCAGATGATAATGCTGCATGAACTCTTCTCTGTTTAGCATGAAGTAGTGATACATCTTTTTCCATAAGCGCACAGTACCTGCTCTAGCCCTTGCATTTGACTTGAATGGAATATATGCAGTACCTCCTAGTTCCTCTATACAGGCAAGGTTAGCTCTAGAACTATAAGCCCTGTCTCCTGTCATTTCCTTTACCTCAAAGCCATTTTCGTGTGTTTGCTGGGCTAATGATATGAACTGCGGGCTGTCAGCACCATAGGCCTGGGTAATTTCTACAGCTGTTATTATGTTGGTCTTAACACCACAGCAAATATGCGCCTTAATCCATTCGTGCTCTGTATGTGCCTTCAAGTCGTGGTACTTTACTCTCATATATTGGCTATACTTCGACGATCTAAACCCTGAACTATCAATAGCGAACTTGGTCTCGACTTCCTTTAACGGCATTGCTGACAGGGCTATTAGCCCCTTTAGAATAGGCGTTATATCCTCCCTTTCCATGAAATGTCCTACAGATGCGAAACACGGAGTTGAGTCGACTAATCCTTTTTCCCTAGCGAAGGCTAGATCACTCATGAACCTTCTTAGGCTAAATTGAGTATATACCTTCAACGCCGATGCGAAGACTAAATCCCGCAACGATAATCTTGGTCTTCCTTTATGCTGTTCAGGTTCATCTACTTCCAATACTAGATCGCTAAGAAGCTCCATGAATCTAGCCTTCTCTATCTGTTGGCTTTTGTCATAGATAGGCCAGTCTTGTGAATATGTGGTCTTATCTACAATTGCTGAGTTTTCCTCCATGTCAACACTCATTAACAATCATTAACGATTATTAATATGACCTATAAGTATAAATACCTTTCTATTAATAACTATTAATAGATGTTAAGATGCCGAAGAAATTGATTCTTGATATTGACGATGAAACCTGGAAAGATGTCTTAAGGTACAAGATAAACGAGAATCTCAAGAATAATAATGAGGCTGTAGTCAGGCTAATAAAAAAGGCACTCAAGGACAAAAAATAGTTTGGGTGGATAGTCGCTATTTACGTTATATCTTAGACAGAAGATAATCGAGCGTACCGCTGCAAATGCCAAAAGGATCTCCAACCTGTGAACATACTGCTGGAACAATTATATTTGTAGCAACAGGCACAACAATCTGAGTAACAACTTGATTAACTAGTTGAGATGTCCCAGGACTTATAATAGTGCCCGAAGTGCCATTCGTAGAAACATTACCTCCTGTTGGTTTAGTTGCGCAGCTGTAAGCTCCATTATTCTGTATAACGCCATACGGGCAACTTGTACATTGATTTCCCGTAGCAGTTTGATATACTCCATTTACATTTGTGCAAGGACAGATGTAATCTCCTTCTACTAATGATGTATTAGGGTTACATTGATTTGCAGGTTTTGCTTGAACATTTACCATTGCGCTGCTGCTTCCACCACCGTTATAATCTGTTACGGTTACAGTGCATTGCTCGTTTATTGTTTGTGTTGCGCCTGATGTGTAAATAGGTATGTTTATTTGTTGTGTCTGGCCTGGTGATACTGCATACTTTGCTGAAGACGTAGTAGTTATACCACCACAATTGCTAAGCGAAGTATAGAATGAGCCCTGCGCAGTCCCTATATTTTCTACATTTACTATTACAGTTCCGTTGTTTCCAGAATTAAATGGAGAAGCCGTTGCCGATATTATTTTAGGTGTGCCCTCTGGGATTACTACACCTATGAAAGCACCATTAATTCTTAGTGTTACCTCCTGGTTATTCACAAAATTATTATTCAAAGTTACAACAAAGGCACTCTGTCCATTATAATTGCTAGTGTATTGCGTTTGCGAATTACCTATCTGAACTCCAGATGACAGCAAAGTTTGTGTGTTCTGATTGTTTGTTGCATATTCTGGAGCAACAATATTATTCAAAAGACAGTTTCCTACATTAGTTGGAGTCTGTGAAGTTATATTTTGCGCTATGGAGAAACAGGTAGTTGGAATAGATGTTGGCGTATATGTAGCTGATGATAGTTGTGATTGTGTTGATGATAGCCCAGTAGAATAAGCTGTGTAACCAGATGCACTTTGAACAATCCACGTGTTCTGTTGCGGATTGCTAATTGCTACATATAAGTTCCCGCCCGGTGCTGCATTTCCAGTAACGAGGCTACCAACCCAGTTAGCTTGTACCAAACCGTCTGGTGAAGTTGCGGATTGCTGGCTATAACTTATGTTTAATGGTTCTTGCTTGCCATTAGCTGTTAGTAACAAAGTGGAAGAAGATTGGATATTTGGTGTTCCTGATATTAGTGCTTCATATCCTACGATGTTTTGGTATATACAAGCCCTATCAATTATGGTCGCACTGTATAACCAACCTTGTGTATCAAAATCTTTCTCTCCTACATATGTACCGGTATAAGAGCCAGACTGCATACTTTGAGGACAGTTTGGAGCAGCAGTCGCACCAGTAACTGCACCTATGAATGTACTTAGTGAACCAATCTCGCTCTGCGCTGAATATGCGTATATCGGTGTAGGGTTGGTATTATAAATTTGGTAAAATGCTTGCTCAGGATTTGTTGAACCAGAAAATTGAAGCGGATAAACAGAAGTAAATCCTTGATAATTTATTGTGGAGTTTCCTAGGCTACCCACTAGGCTTTGCCCACCGCCATTTAGCACCGCCGTGACTAGCCATTGTGTTTGAGATGCAGATTGTCCGGGATGTAATATATTAGCTAGAGAAACCGAAGTAACAGTAAAGCCCTGCTCCGTATCTGCATTAACAAATGGTACTATCAATATTGCAAAAACCACAGCAATTATTAAATATTTGCTACTCATTTTATCTACCCTAATTCCTTTTTCATGTCCTTATATTCTTTCGCGGTAATTTCCCCCTTAGCATATCTGTTCTTTAGAATTTTCAGGGAATCATCTTCGCCTCCTTTTTTAGTGTCTGCCGAAACTGTTTGCTGTACTGTTATTTGTGCTGGTTTACCACTGCTAAAAAGTCCAACAAGTATCATTAGAAATCCAATAAACCCAACAGGTATCCCAATAAGCGCACCAATAATGGTTAAGGTGAGTGAATATCCTACAACTAAGAATATAAGCCCTCCAACAAGCAATCCAGCTCTCATTTAATCAACATTATTCTAAATCTTTTTTCATTTTCAAATATTCCTTTTTCGTTATCTCTCCATTTGCATATCTCAATTTCAATGCTTTGATTGGATCATCTACACTTGCTTTGCTGTGTTCTTTGTGGATACTCTTCTTTTCAGTCTTTATTTCATAATCTGAATGGACCTGAGAATATTCTGATATAAACGGTATAGCGACGTCTGCGCCATTATAGGCTTTAAAACCAATGTATAGACCGTATAGCCATATAAGAAAATTAATGACCCATGTTATTGCTAAGAGCCCTATCAATCCTGAAATTATAGAGATAATAGCAGAAACCAAACCGAGTAGTATTGCCTGTATAGAATGGAACTTTGTTCTGGGATCATCTCTACCTTTTGTAAAATAAACAATTACTCCAGTTATCCAAAGTAGCAAATATGCAAGAAAATCAGCAATAACTTTCTCATTAACATCTTTAGTCATCAGAACCCCTTAGGTATTTAAGAATTAAGGCTTAAATAGGTTTATACATATGTTGTATCATAATGGAGTGTCATACATGAGAGGAGAAGAAATCCGAAAGAAGATAGTGGAATACCTGAACGCTCAAGAGTGGCCTTCCACCACAGAAGACGTAGCTAAAGGTGCAGATATCAGCTGGAATACCGCTGAATTACATCTTGTAAAACTTCAAGTCCAGAATAAAGTTAAATTTAGAAAAGTAGGCAGACAGAATCAATGGTGGATCAACAAAAGTTATAAGGAGAATATTGGGAATAAGACACCATAAAAGAAGTTAAGGTGAGTTAGTGAGCGAAGAAGACACTGGACTATTTGATTTGAATGTAGAAAAAGTATTGGGAGATTGGGAAATATACCATGCAATAAGAGAAGTTATTGCAAATGCTTTGGATGAATCAATATTAACAAAAACTAAAGACATTTGGCTATCAAAAGATAAGAAAGGCGATTGGCACATTCGTGATTTCGGAAGTGGATTAAGCTATAAACATTTGACACAAAAGGAAAACAAAAACAAGCTTGAGCATAAAGACTTGATAGGAAAATTCGGTGTTGGCCTAAAAGATGCGCTCGCTGTTTTTGATAGGCGTGGGATCACTATCCTGATTAAGTCTAAATATGGGACAATGAGTTTAGTAAAAGCCAGCAAAGCAGGTTTCAAAGGCCTTGTTACGCTTCACGTTAAAATAGAAAAGCCCTCTGATAAAAATTTCATTGGAACTGACTTTACCTTACATGGAGTAAGTGATAAAGATATAAAAGATGCTAAAAATCTCTTCTTAAAATTTTCTGATGCTAAAAGACTTGAAACTACCAAATATGGAGAGGCACTTTATACACAAAGCCACCTTATACACAAGCTTTAAATACTAATGTTGCACACAAATATTGTGAATGTGTAGGCACGACGTCTACACTGCAGAACCCAATGGTGTACAAATGCAATTGAAGCAATCGCTGCAACATATGTCTGATCTTTTCGGCAGCGTAAGCATCATAGCAAGCAAGTGCTGGAACACAAATAATACACCATATATGGGCTTGGCTGCATAAATCCTGAAAAAAAGTTTAAGGTGTTTATGTGGGCCAAGTCGCTATTACTACTAGAGTGGAAAAAGTCTCGCTGACCAAGCGTGAGCAGTTGATACTGCTCGAGATCGGCAACGACGCAATCGACAGCGCATCTGCTTTCGTCGGCTACCTGAGCGAAGAATATGGGTTCTCCAAAAGCTCGGTGTGGTACAACCTCAACAGGCTGAAGGAAAAAGGAATCCTTAGCTTTGCGTCGAAAGACGAGCCAGGAATACCGCTGGTGCTGACAAGAAAAGGCATCGATCATCTTCATGCGTTAATAAGTGTCGGGATGAGAGTAGAGGACTTCGCGGAAATGCCCGCGGTGGCCCCTAATTTAAGTATTAAAGGGCGGGCGCCCCTTATGGTGCCTAACATTATGATAGGATGACGCTCAGGGATGAGATAGGGTTATTACAGAAACAGGGCCGGGAAACCGGCCACTTTCACCTAAATTAGAGGGCGTGCTCTGCTTTGAGCATTGCCTCTTTTCTTTTTGTACCTCCTTTTGCAGAATAGTTTCCAAGAGTTCCGTCGCTCTTCACCACCCTATGGCAAGGAATCGTCGGCGCGAGCGGATTCATCTTCATAACGCTGCCGACTGCGCGGTAAGCGTGGGGATAACCGGCCTTTTTGGCAAGCTCTTTGTATGTGATTGTCTTGCCCTTTGGAACAGAAAAAGTGGCGAGAAGCACCTTTGTCTGGAATTGTGTGAGGTCGTACGTCTTCAGCTTCTTTATGATCTCGCTTCTTTGCATAATATGATTTTGCAAAAGGATTATTAAACTGTTATCCCATCATTATGCGTGGGTGCATGGCTGGCAAAGACGATAGATCTAATCTGAAGGTCTGGCTTGACGGCAAGCTTGTGAATTACAACGATGCAAAGGTTCCGATACTTACTCATTCGCTCCAATATGGAAGCGGAATCTTCGAAGGGCTGCGTGCATACCAGAACCATAAAGGAGTAGCTATCTTCCGTCTTCATGATCATGTAAAGCGATTCTTCAGGACTGCGAAGATTTACCACATGGATCTCGGCTACACGCCAAAGGAATTGGAGAAGGCGATTGTAGAAACTGTCCGCGCGAACGGATCTAAGCCGTGTTACATAAGACCTTTCGCATTCTACAACACAGACCACATAGGGCTAGCTACCCACGGCGACAAAGTGACAACGTTCATAGCAGCTGTGCCAATGGGTGCGTACTTCGGAAAGGGAAAAGACCAGGGGATAAGATGCAAGACCTCTACATGGAGAAGAATAAATTCTGAGATTCTGCCTGTTGAGGCAAAGGCGAGCGGCAACTACATAAATTCGCTGATTGCGCACCAAGAAGCTTCGACGTCCGGATTTGACGAAGCGATAATGCTCTCGCTGGACGGAATGATTGCGGAAGGGTCAACTGAAAACATATTCCTCTACATGGATGATTATCTTTTGACGCCGAACTACAGCGCAGACATACTTATTGGGATAACTCGCGACTCTGTGATAAAAATTGCTCAAAGTTCCGGCATAGAAGTGGTTGAGACAGAGCTGCACAAAGAGGAACTTTACATTGCAGATGAAGTTTTCTTCACAGGAACAGCGGCAGAGATAACTCCAGTCGTGAACGTCGATGGAATAAAGGTAGGCGAAGGAAAGCCTGGAAAGATAACAAAGATGCTCTCGCAGAAGTATTCCGATGTTGTGATGGGAAAGAACAACAAGTTCAAGGACTGGCTTACTTATGTATAATTAGAGTAGCTTAAGTTTATCCGTGAATAGATCAATCTCCTTACCATTCCACGGTCCTATTCCCAAAACTGTCGTCGTTCCGGGAGGGAGTTGAGTAAGCCCAGCATCGTTGACGATTGCGCACGGAACTTTCTTGAATTGGAATGCTTTGTAAAGCTTCATCAGCGATTCTTCGTCTGGAACCTTAAGAACAATCTTCTTCTGCCCGGATTCCAGCCATTCTTTGACTATGTCTTTGTCCTTTCTCTCTGCGTCGAGGAAACTTAGCACTGAGCCGTGAGCTATCTGTGCTCCGAGCTTTCCTTTTCCCATGTCCAAGTCTGCTCTTACTATTATGACCTGTTTTATCTCCCCTTCTGTGCTCCCTCTAGGCATGAATGCCTTTTGCAACACATCTTTATATTGTTATTGATTGACGAATCTTCAGTCTGCTTTATATATCTGAAAGTGAGAGGGAATCTGGATTCTATGAGCATTTCAACTGGAAAGCCGATCGAAAGCGGCAGCACAGCAACTCCGACGACAACAACTAGCGTGAAGCACGACAAAGCCGTTCTAGACAATATAGTAGCAGAGCTCACGAAAAAGCTGGGCGAAATGAAAATCGGCGAAACCCATATCATGGTCACTCTTGTTGACGATTTGGATAAGACGAGAATCTACACCGGTGGCGAAAAAGACGACAAAAGGCTCAGAGCGTGGGTACATTTTGATCCTTTCCACACGATAATGACGATAGACGAAACAGAATCCGGAAAATTCAGAGTATCGATATCGCAAAACTACTTCAGGCAGCTCTTTGGAAAGGATTTCGACGGAATCAAGATATTCAAGCACATGCAAGAAATTGTGGTCGAGGTATTCGGGCAGAACGGGATTCCGTTTGAATCTGCAGGAACAGATGGTGAGAAAGAGCCCAATCTGGCCTTTAGGATAATTGACTTTTCTACAGAGATAATAGATGATGAAGAGAGGGCCAAAAGAAAGAGGGAGAGCGAAAACGCAGCATATTACGCAGAAATGCAAAAAAGGAAAGCAGAATTTGGGAGAAAATAACTACCCTATAGCCAACGCCCTTGCGCGCGGCGCGGTTTTGCATTTTGAAACCTCTTTTATTATCGGAGAACGCAGGTCGCTTCCCTCTGTTATGAAGGTTATGTTTTTGTTTATCCTCGAGAACAGCCTTCCCAGATATCTGTTGTAGCTCGTCTCTACCAGCATGACCTTGCAGCCTCTTCTCGCAACAATCAGTGCGCAGACAGGGTTGTCTTCCACAACGATCGGAAGCTCTCCGTTTATCGGCCTGGCTTTGTCCTTCATGTGCACTCTTTCTATTATCCGGATGTTTATTCCCTGCTGCGAAAGCCTTTCTCCGATCGTGTTTATGTCCATTGTTTTGTTAGCGGTCATGACCGCGATCCCGTGGCCTTTTTCCTGGAGCTCTTTCATCAACGAAATCATCTGCGGAACGAACTCCTGCGCGTTGATGTTTTTTATCAGCTTCGATGCGCTCTTCGGCATTGTGCTCAGTCCGATGACAACGCTTTCGCGATAGCATGCCTCAAGGGTTGAATTTGACCTAAGAAGGCCCAGAGTATGGTGGAAGGCATCCTCTATATCTGCAATTAGCACTCCATCTAGGTCGAACACTATCACTGGCATGCGCGTCCCCACCGGACATCATGCTATGCTGTGCTGCTTTTAAAGGCGATGATGCCACTTTGGCAAAGAACGAACCAGGGCGATACTGAAAATCGGCTTACCTCGACATTTATTTAAGTTCTGTTGCAATATATTGATTGTAACTTCATCTTTTGACGAATTTTGGTGTTTGTGTGATAGATGCAAAGACGATCTCGCTTGTAAAATCGCTTTTCAAGGAGTACTATTCCAAGAGCGACGACTACATGCCCGAAGGAATCGACAAGAGGGAGTTCGGATTCGGCGATTTCGAGAAGAAAATCGCTGTGCGCCATCTTGCATTCAAGGATTCGAAGGAGTTCAAGAGCTATGTCGTCAGCAACAGCCCGCCTTTCATATCGAGCTCCACTGCAGAGTACGAGCGGCCTGCTGCCCGACCTATGGAAGCAAAGGGCTGGCTCGGAGGAGAGCTGATCTTCGACCTTGATGCGTCTGACCTTAAGCTGAAATGCCAAGAACAGCACGGAAAATCTTGGGTTTGCCAGGAGTGCCTCGATGCGGTGAAAGAAGAGACGTTGCATCTTGTCGAGGACTTTCTTGTTCCAGATTTCGGTTTCTCCGACAGCGACATAAAAATAAACTTCAGCGGAAACCGCGGTTACCACATCCATGTAAGAAACAATGGCATCATGGAACTCGACTCTAAGGCACGCAGGCAAATCAGCGAATACATAACAGGAACAAACATAGACTCGGAAAGTCTCTTCGAACTTCGCAAAGGAATCGGCGACAAAAACAAAATACTCCACGGGCCAAATCCGAAAAGCGGCGGCTGGGGGGGAAAGATCGCGACAAACCTTGTTGAAGCGCTCAACACAGGTGTTGCAACGCTCGAGGAGCTGGGGATTCCGAAGAAATACGCAAAGAAACTTTTCAAGGACCACGCCCTCGTCACCGCCGGCATCAACAGCGGAAACTGGGACATGGTGAACATACCAAACAAGATGGAATTCTGGAAAGGGATAATACAAAACATGGCGATAAAGCAGAGCGACTCGATCGACAGAAACGTAACAAACGATACCGGTCACTTGATCAGGCTTCCGAACACGATCCACGGCGACACGGGCCTCGTGGGAAAAAAGATCGGATCCCTCAACGAACTGATGCACTTCGACCCGATGGTTGAAGCCGTTGTCTTCAAAAAGGGAACGCTGAAAATCCACGTCAACAAGGCATACAAATTCTCGATCGGAGGAGAGAGCTTTGGCCCGTACGAGAACCAGGACGTCGAGCTTCCACAGTATGCTGCTGTTTATCTGCTTCTGAAAAGAACTAGCGTGCTGAAATAACTTTACATTTCTGGCCTCATTATGCCCCTTGGAGCTTCCGTCCTCCTGAGCGTGCCAAGTATGCTTTCTACTTTGTGTGCGCTCTTCTTCCTGTCTGCCTCTGCCGCCTTCTCTCTGGCTTCGATAGGGCCCATAAATGTAGACGGGAAATCGTCTATCGGAGTCCTCGTCCTAGTAATAGTCCTAGTTGCAATAATTGGACTAGACTCTCTATACTCAGCTTCTGGTGTAGCCATGAAGAAACCTGACTTGTCGCCCTACACCTTAGTATAACAGCTTTATAAATCTTGCTCCCTTGGAGTTGTAGACCAATTTTGCACGGTTTCAGGCATTTTTCGGCAGATTCCAGACCAAAAGATAACCTTTTTATGCTTGTTGCGTCGTATAATACTACGTCGTGTGAGCTGCGTGTCAGAGCGTATACTAGTGCTTGCTGTAGACATCGATAATGATCTCTATAGGAAGACAAGAATTACTGGTCCTGTAATAGGTAGGCAAGACAACCTAAAGTCAGCCGCAAGGCTTGCCCTTGCAGATCCGCAGGACACCGACGCGAACGCGATGTTCGAAGCGGTTAGGAAGTACGACCAGCTAAAAAAGCAGGGTTACTCGGTAGCGGTCGTCACAGTCACAGGAGCAGAGAAAGAGGGATTTGTCGCCGACAACGAACTTTCTAGGCAGCTCGACATAGTGCTGGACAAGTTCAAGGCGGATTCATGCGTACTTGTCACAGACGGAGCAAGCGACATAAGAATCCTTCCGATCTTGAAGACAAGGGTAAAGGTCAACAGCGTAGACATAGTAAGGATGAAGCAAGCGGAATCCGTCGAAAACACATACTTCACGCTCCTTGAAAAGCTGAGAGAGCCTCACTACGCAAGGATAGTATTCGGAATACCTGCGATCCTTCTGTTGATGTTCGCGGTCAGCTACTACTCCAATTACGGATGGCAGCCACCTATCGCGCTGATCGGACTCTATCTTATAATAAAGGGCTTCGGAGTGGAAGACGCGCTGCTCGAAAGCGCAAAGGGATTTGGATTCAGCATCTATAGAATGAGCTTTGTCTTCTACATGGCGGCGCTAGTGTTTACAATAATAGCAGTTATCGTCGGATACGGAGACCTTGTCAACGCAACTGCGCAGGCTCTTGACCCGATAACATTGTTCAGCTACGGAGCGGAAGGATTCCTTCTGGTGTTCCCGATAGCCATAGTGCTGTTCCTGTTCGGAAAGATCGCAGACCTCGAAAGCAAGCGCCAGCGCTACCGCGCAATCACACAAGGAACATATGTTGGATTTGCAATCGCCTCGGTCATGCTTCTTTACCTCGCAGCCGCTTGGATAATCGGACAGATTTACTTCTGGCAGCTCCTTGTCTTCAGCGGACTTGTGCTAGTCGCAGGGTACACAGTTGCAAAGGCTAGCCTGATACTTAGAAACCACGCAGTCAAGAAGACAAAGATGAAGAACAAGCAGGTCATCAACGACATAGGAGCATACATCGGCAAGATAACCGACGTAGACACAAAGAGAGGCGTGCTCGTTGTCAAGACTGATTATGGAAACACTCTTCGCTATGACATCGACAGAATCACGAACATAACCGACAGAGTCATAATAAGGTAACTCTTTCTTGATCGCATGACAACGCTCAACAACAAAACCATAGTGCTCCATGAGCTAATCGGCATGGACTGCGAAGTCGTCCGCAGCAGCGACCCAGACCAGCAGGGGCTGGAGGGTAAGGTCGTAGATGAGACCAAGAATACCCTGTTACTCGAAACGTCGAAAGGCTTAAAAAGGGTTGTGAAGCATATATCTTCGCTCAAATTCAGAAAGGGAAAGCAAGTCTTTCTTGTTGAAGGAGAAGAGATAAACTTCAGGAGCTACGAACGTATTGAAAAGAGCCTGAAGTTCTACAAAAGGAGGAGGCTGTAAAGCCCAATTTTGCGCTCAAGACGCATGTCATTGCGCAATTGCAAGTGTTTAGCATGGAATGCAACGATACAAAGTGCCCGATTCACGGGAATCTAAAGACACACGGTTACTCCATAGAGGGCACAGTCGTGTCTGACAAGCTAAAGACAACAGTCATCGTCGAGCACGGATATACTACTTATCTTCAGAAATACAAGCGATCGCTCAGAAAGAACTCGAGGATAGCTGCACACAACCCGCCCTGCATGGGCGCAAAGCTCGGCGACCAAGTCGAAATCACAGGAACACGCCGTCTTAGCAAGACAAAGTCGTTCGTTGTGACTAAGGTAGTAAACAAAAAGTGAGTGATAACAATGAAGGGAATAGCAACAAAAATCGCAAAGGGCCTTGTTCCTGGTTCCCTTCTAACTTGCGCAGACAACAGCGGCGCGAAAACCCTTATGATAATCAACAAAATAGGCAAAGCTGGCCACAGAAAAAGAATGGCTGCTTGCGGCATCGGCGACATAGCAATGGCTAGCGTAAAGAGCGGCAATCCTAATTATCTCAAGAAGAAAGTTCGAATCGTAATAATAAGGCAGAAAACTCCGATGAGGAGATCGTCTGGCATGCGCGTCCGTTTCGAGGACAACGCTGCGATCCTGATTACAGATGTGAATCTGCCTGTCGGCACAGAAGTAAAGGGCGCAATGGCACGCGAAGTTGTCGAGAGATACATAAAGCTGGCAGGAATTGCACAACGAGTGGTTTAAATGATGAAGAGCTCAAAGCCGAGAACACAGAGAAGATTCCGCTTCAACGCACCAATGCACCAGCGACAGCACTTCCTAAACGTGCACCTCGACAAAGCGCTCAAGGCAAAGCTCAAGCTCACAAGGAGAACAGTCCAGATTTCAAAGGGCGACACAGTAAAGATCATGGAAGGGCCCAACGCAGGCAAAAGTGGAAAGGTCGTTCTGGTAAGCCTGAGGAGAGGGCTAATTATGCTTGATACAATAGTCAAGAAAAGCGCACGCGGGAAGGAGCATCCTATCCCGATAAACGCGAGCAACGTTTACATTACAGACCTCAATCTGTCCGACAAGTACAGGGCTGCGAAGCTGAAGGTAGCAGTGGTCCCGCAGAAGAAAGAGGAGAAGAAAGCAGTGGAGGCAAAGCCTGCTGCTCCGGCACCTGCGCCAGCTCCAAAGGTTGAGCAGAAGCCTGCGATAGCACAGGCAGCAGCACCGACAACAACAAACAAGTGATATTCATGGCAAACCGAGGAAATCGAAGACACATGACAGGCCTTGCGGCACCGGAGTACTTCGGAATTCACCACAAAGAACAGGAATATGTAGCCAGGCCAAACGCAGGCAGGCACACACTGAAGAGATCGATAACTCTTCTTCTCGCCCTCAAGATGCTCGGAGTGGCAGCAACAGCTGTAGAGGCGAGAAAGGTAGTCAAGGCAGGACTTGTCAGCGTCAACAACCAAATAATAAAGGAGCCAAAGTATCCGATAGGCCTAAACGACGTAGTCTCGCTCAACGCTGAGAAGAAGGCTTACGCAGTAGGCATAAACGCGAACGCAAAGATCACGCTTGAAGACGCAAAGGCATCAGAAGAAAGAGTGCTCAGAGTCGTCGACAAATACAAGGCCAGGAAGAACCAGATCATGGTAAGGCTTCACGATGGCAGCATAGCAAAGGCAGGCAAGGACGTCAAGGTCAACGATTCGGTAATTCTCGACTCGAAGCGCGCAATCAAGAAAGTAATTCCACTCAAAGAAGGAGCAGAGTGCTTCATAATAAACGGAGTCCACGTCGGCACTGCCGGCAAGATCAAGGGACTCAAGAAAGGCACAATGCACACTGCTGCATCTGCAGTAGTAGCTCCGAAGTCTGGAGAAGAGTTCGAGACGATTGTCAAGAACATCATGGTAACAGGTTAAAGGTTAGATTTATGGCAGAGCAAAAGGCACAAACACAGATGGCCACCAAGCAAAAGAGGGACAAGAGCTCAAACAAGATGCGCGAAATTGTCCTCGACAAGCTTGTAGTCAACATAGGCAGTGGCAGCGAACAGAGTGTCAACGCGAACGCAAAGCGGCTTCTTGAGCTGATAACGCAGAGGAAGCCAGCAACAAGCGTTTCAAAGAAAAGGAATCCTGCTTTCAAGATATCAAAGGGACAGGCGATCGGCGCATTCGTGACAATCCGCGGCGGAGAGATAAAGCCGCTGGCTGACAGGCTTCTTGATGCAGTCAGCAGAAGAGTCAAGGAAAGCGGAGTAACAAACAACTCTGCGAGCTTCGGAATCCACGAATACATAGACATTCGCGGAGTAAAGTACGATCCAAAGATAGGAATGCTTGGAATGAATGTCAATCTGTCGTTCAAAAGAAGAGGGACACGCGTCGCAATCAGAAAGCGCGCACAGTCCATGGTTCCTGACAAGCACAGGATAGTGACAAGAGACGAGGTCAAGGAATATTTGTCGAAGAATTACAAAGTTGAATTCGCATAGTAAGTGAGCAAATGGTAAAACCTGAAGATCGATTCAAGGGCAAAGGCATACGCAAATGCAAACTGTGCGGTAGCGTGAGGGGTCTGATAAGATACCACTACATCTACATGTGCAGGCGTTGCTTCAGAGAAGTCGCCCCGGATCTGGGCTTCAAGAAATACGGTTGATGTTATGGTAGACAGAGTTTCAGATGCAATAAACACGATAAAGACGAACGAGCGCATAGGCAGAGCCGAGTGCGTACTTCTGTCCACAAAGCTCGTAAGGTCGATCCTCGACGTCATGAAAAGAGAGTCTTACATAAAGGGCTACGAGGAATTCACAGAAGGCAGGGTCAAGAAGCTCCGCGTTACGCTCTCGAATAACATCAACAGCATGGGAATAATCAAGCCTCACTTCTCCGTAGGAGCAAGCGAGATACAAGGATACGAAATGCAGTACATCCCAAGCAGGGACTTCGGAATACTGATAGTGTCGACGTCCAAGGGCATGATGACAAACAGAGAGGCGAAAGAGCAGAACATCGGAGGAAGGCTTGTCGCATACGTATATTGATTGATATTTATGATGGAAGTTGAAATACCTGCAAACATTCAGGTTGAAATAAAAGGCACAGAGATAACGGTCAAGGGCAGCCTTGGCGCTAACTCAAGGCATTTCAACGACTCGCTGCTCAAAGTTTCAAAAGAGGGCAACAAACTGATGATAAAGCCTTCGGAGCATAAGGTGCTCAAGGGCAAAGCGCTCATGGCAGAAAAGTCGTTCGCGAAAGTAATGAAGAACGACATAGAGGGAGTATCAAAGCACTTCGAGATAAACATGCAGGTAGTATTCGCACACTTCCCAGTAACAGTAGAAGCGAAGGGAGACACAGTAAGCATAAAGAACCTCATCGGCGAGAGAGCACCGAGAACTTGCAAGATCGCAGGCACAACAAAAGTGGAGATAAAGGGACAAGCTGTCCGGCTCTACGGAACAAGCCTCGAAGATGTGACGCAAACAGCAGCCAACATAAGAAAGGCGTGCAAGATACGATTCAAAGACGGCAGAGTATTCCAAGACGGAGTGTACTACGCCCTAGAATAATGATGTGATATTTATGACAGCAAAAAAGAGCCACCCGAAATTCCAAGTGAGGAACTACGGACCGATAAAGCGTGTCAAGAACCGCTGGAGGAAGCCGCGAGGAATCGACAGCAAGGCTAGAGTCAAGAAGAACTTCGCCGGAGCAGAGCCGACAATCGGATATGGAAACCCAGAAGAACTCCGTGGAATCAGAGCAAGCGGAAAGCGTGCAGTACTAGTAAGCAACATGAACGAGCTCAACGCAATTATCGGGAACAAAAGCGACAACATAGAGATAACACTTGCAAGCGCACTTTCAAGAAAGAAAAGAATAGCAATGGTGAAGGTCGCGCAGCAGAACAAGATCAACGTAACAAACTGGAGAGTTTAATGAGCATAAAACTTACAAAAAGGATAGCTGCAGAGGTTCTCGTCAGAGGAGAGCGCAGCATCAGAATCAAGGAAGGCCTTGAGGCAGAAGCAGCGAAGGCCATAACAAGAGAAGACGTTCGCGTGCTTGTGAAGAACGGCACAGTATACGCACTTCCAGAAAAGCACAACCAGAGTCTGTACGGAAAGGCGCTAAAGATAAAGAGGTTCAAGGGAAGAAGACGCGGAACAGGAAGAAAGCGCGGAACAACAAACGCAAGGGCAAGCATAGAATACAAGAAGAAAGTCCGAGGGCAGAGAAGAGTTCTCGCTTCCCTCAAGGAAGACAAGACGATCAGCAACGAGCTGTACAAGCAGTTCTACAAGCTGGTCCGCGGAGGAACCTTTGCAAGCAAGGCATCGCTGATCAACCACATAAAGGGACACGGAGTCACAATAAGCGACGAGCGTGCAGAGAAACTAAGACACATATGACGAATGATTTTCATGAGATACCAGATGATAAGAAATAGAAGAAGGCAAGCGCTCACAAACTACAAAAAGAGAGTGGAACTTCTAAAGGGAGGCATGCCTAGAATCGTCGTCAGGAAGAGCAACCGCGGAATACTGGTGCAGATTATCAGCTACGGCGAAGACGGCGACAAAGTGATCACAGGAATAAGCTCGAAGGTGCTCAAGTCAGTAGAGTGGCAGCCGAGGAGCAACATTCCGACAGCTTATCTAACTGGGCTTATGCTTGCAAAGCGCGCTAAGACGATGAAGATAGAGGCGGTCGTACTCGACATAGGCCTTTACAAGCCAGACAAGGCATCAGTGATATTCGCAGCTGCGAAGGGCGCTGCAGACGGAGGCCTCAAGGTGCTCAACTCGATAGAGTTCGACGAGAAAAGATTGAGCGGACAGCACATCGCGCAGTACGCGAAGGCGCTTAAGGCAAAGGGAGCAGATGATTACAAGAAGCAGTTCTCAGCATACGAAGAATCGAAGTTCAACGCAGAGAGCATAGCCGAGACGTTCGCAAAGGCAAAGCAAAAAATTATGGCGTGATTGATTGAGAGGAAGAAACTTTAATGATAGAAGAGAAGAACGAAACAAATTCAACCCTGAGTCGTGGGAACCAAAGACGCTTGTCGGCAAAAAGGTAAAGAGCCACGAGATAACCTCAATTGAGCAGATATTCCACGATGGAAAGAGAATAGAGGAAGTAGAAATAGTCGACGCACTCATACCCGACATCAAAAATGAAGTAATTGAAATACTCAGCGTACAGAGAATGACAAAGAACAACAGAAAGATGAAGTTCAGGGCAAACGTCATAGTTGGAGACGGACGCGGCCACGTAGGAATAGGAGCAGGTAAGGACGTAGAAGTCAAGGCTGCAATCGACTCCGGAATAAAAATTGCAAAGCTTAACATGATCCCGGTAATAATGGGATGCGGATCCTGGCAATGCGCGTGCGGAACGGCACACAGCCTGCCTATACTCGCAAAAGGAAAAGCGGGCAGCGTAGAAGTCATACTAAAGCCAGCGCCGAGAGGTCTTGGAGTAGTGGCGAACGACCCTACAAAGAAGATGCTCGAGCTTGCAGGAGTAAAGGACCTATGGAGCTTCTCTAGAGGAAGAACGAGGTCGAAGTACAATGTCATGCTCGCAACTTACAGAGCTCTTCTAAACGTGGAGAACGTAAAGAACATAGGGCAGATAACAGCAAAGAGCAGCAAGTAATGTGTGCTTGTTGGTGCTATTTATGCAAGAACAACAGCTCGCGATGCCGGGCGACAAGATAGGCGTTGAAGAGGAATTCATAGCCGGAGAGAACACTGTTGTCGACAACGGAATAATAAGGGCAGCGATAATCGGCGAAGTGATTTCGAAGGATGGCAAGGTAAGCGTGCACAACTCAAAGCACGAAATCAGAAAGATACAAAGAGGGATGTACATAATAGGCACAGTTTCAGACGACCTGAAGTCAGTAACGTTCATAAAGATCGACAGGACGGAAATAAACGGCGTAGAGCATATCGCCCTGAAGGACGGCAAGATCGTCGCTGCCATGGAGTCGCCAAGGGGGCGTGGCTTCGGAGACAGAGACAGAAGAGGGCCGCCACAGCAGAAGACAAAGAGCTGCGGAGTAGGCGACGTAGTGATTGCAAAGGTGCTGTTCGACGACCCTGACATTTACACGTTGGGAATAAGAGAGCCGGAGTGCGGGGTTGTCCACGGACAATGCGAACTCTGCAATGCCCACCTCGACGCAGCTGGTCCGAACATGCTCAAGTGCCCGAAGTGCGAGCACACAGAGCAAAGAAAGGTCAGCACGCTCTACGGAAAACCAGAGGCTATAAAAGGATTATTGACTAAATGATTTTGCTCGTGATATTATGAAGATAAATGTTATAAAAGACGAAACAAACGAGCTCGTTATCGAGTTTGAGACTACAGACCTTACTGTGCCAGACCTTATAGCTGCACAGCTCCTCGAGAACGATGATGTAGAATTCGCAGGCGCAGCAAAGGACCACCCAGAAGTCGGAAAGCCGAAGCTGGTAATAAAAACAAGCAAAAAGAAGGCGAAAGACGCTCTAATTAAGGCTCTTGACCAGATCGAAGAGAACATAACAACCCTCAAGGCCGGAGTTTCGAAGAAGTAGTTAATGCTTTATCAAATCAGGGGCGGAAGCCCGCTTGTGCTCAAGAAGTTCTATAATTTCCTAGCAATTACCGAAAGGATTAAATATTATATATATCTATATAATATATAGATTTATATGCAGATTCAAAAACAGTTGCATTCACCAAGACTAGATACAATCAAAATGGTAGAGAACGCCATAAGAAATGCAGAAGAGTATCCGTCGAAAAGGCAGCTCTGGTTATCATTAAGAAAAAAAATGATGTATCAAACACTGAATGTGATATTGGAATATCTCGAGGAATCTGGTAAGATAATGATTATCAGGAGAAAGATATTCTGGACATGGAGTCCAAAAATGTCAGAAAAACTTAGAAAGAACCCTCATTTAATAATAAGATGAGGTTAATAATTGAAACGCCTTTCATATTCGCTGTGTTTTAGCCATTCGAGAACCATAACTCTAAGTTGGTTATTTTCAGTATTTAAATAGTAGATTAATCTCCAACCGTCTGGCAAATTGTACTTCCAGATGTTTTCTGAATCGTATTGCTGTTTATAACTTTTTGGGATAATTCTTCTTGGTAGGTGTATGCCGCATCGTGGATTGATCTTTAATTCGTCGAAAGCCCTATCCAAGTATATGTAAAGAGCAAGGTTTGAAAATTTTAAACCGTTAAACTCCTTGAGCAATCGCTCATCAGTAAATCCAACGAATACCTCTTTGTTGACAATCATTACGCCACCAAAGCAATCATAAAAACTATTCCTGCAAGGACTATCCCTCCAACAAAAACGTTGTTGGCGGCCAATTTTCTGTGCTCGTTGAGATTCCCAACAATAGCTTCAAGCACAATTCCAAAAATGAGAACTGCAGTTGCTATAACTGTGCCGAGACGCAGAGCAATTTCGATTATTTCAAGCATGTTCTAACCCAACGGTGCGATTGCAGATAAGATAAAGCAGAAGTCCGTTGCCACTGCCAGAATTTCTGATCGTTCTCCTGAAGTTGTGGTCTTGTTTTGCGTTAAGCAGCAAAACTTTCTTGCACTTTTTCGCCTTAATTGCTGTGCCATTCAAATCGTCAGGAGTAATTATGCTATTCTTTTCCAGAAGCGCGTCCACATTCTTCTGGATTGAATACTCGCCGGTGTTGATTGCTTTCTCGTACACGTATTTTGCCACGGACTGCTTTGATGTTGACTCCTCTGACAACAAATATTCAAGCTCCTCTTGATGCAGCAGTCCAGGCAGGCAACCAAGAGTGATTCGTAAAGCCTCGTTTTTCACGGATTTGTCGGCTGCTATGCCACCTGTGGCGTATTTCTCGTCGCTAATGCGAGATGCCAACGAAAGAGCTTTCTCTATGGTTGCCTTTGAGACCGTGATCGCTTCTGTTCTGTATGCTCCGTGCCTGAAGTAGATCGCCTTGTTCAGGCTTAGCCTGTCGGATGCGAGCTTTATCGAAAGATATGCCATAACGCCGAATATCAGATAGATGTATCCTGAATACAGGTCTGTGCCGCTCATTTCTTCACCCGTTCGTTGCCTCGTCCAGCAAGGAGCACTAACCTTTTCGAAGATTCTTCGCTCAGGCCTAGCCTCATCAAGGCCTCTACGCTGTTATTCCCATCAGAAAACCTGTCGAGCACTGCTTCGCATAGCTCTTTGTAGCATTTCGACGATTCCGTCTCTGCAGAAAGCCTCTTGTTCAGGAAAAACAGTTCGTGCGAAAGCGAAAGATTCGATTTGCTAAGTTCGTTTATCTGCAGCTTAGACCCTGTGTGCTCCACACCGTCCTCTTTAGGAGAAAGAAGTACGCTACCTTCGAGCGATTCAATAATGCTAGGATACAAAGACTGCAGATGCGGGTCACAGATAGAGCCCAGGTATGCAAGAAACGAAAGCAGTTTGACAAGATTGAGGTTTCGCGTCTGGAGAGAAGGCCGTTCGTAATAATAAGTGAAAGCCATGTTGCTTCTGCTTATCTCTACGCGTGTGTCGTCCCTTTCCGACTTGCCCTTTAGAATGTATTTTAGTGTTGTCCCTTCCGATATCAATTTCGCGCCAGGAAATGATTTCATCGTTGCCTTTAGCGCCACCATATCAGACGATAGTGTAATGTCGAGATAGAAAGAAGAACTTGCAAGATTGTTCTGTTTATCGTTCATTCGATTTCAACCATTGCGCCTTTTGCAGAATTGAATGAATCAGCAATAGCGCGATCCGTCAAGCCCAGGAGCCGCAGATACGGGACTATAATGCTCCTATCCAGCCCAAGCCTAAGAAGAAACCTTATGAAGCCGACAGAATCTAGCTCGCGCTCGTTTGCTTCGATCATATTAACGATCTTGGCCCGCTTGTCGTGCTCCTTTATCAACGACTCCGTGGCCCAGATGAACTTTTCCCCAGATACTTTCATTTGCATGCGATCACTTTTTATCGTATAGACAGTAGTTTGGATTCCTTCTATGCGGGCTATAGCAAACTTTGTTTTTTGTGAAGTCGTCTTCGGCACAAGATGCAGCAGACACCGGCCCACCGGCAAGGTCGTTAACGAATCTATTCCTTCATTGTCGACAATCCCGGTTTCAAGAAGCGCATTGGAATCGTCGCTGTTCTGTATTCTGAACACTGCAACGCAAGCGGTGTTCGACAATATCTCGTTGTTGATGTCTTTTACTAGCTGTGTTGCTACCATGACACCTATTCCGTATTTTCTGCCTTCTCTGAAAAGCTGAGTGAGCGCAGCTTTGTCGTTGAGAAGTTTCCATGCTTCGTCGAGCACTATTATCCTGTTGCCGCTGTTGCCTATCTTCATTCCGTGCATGAATTCCGTCACTGAATGGATTATTGCTGTAGCCGCATCCCTCCTATCTATGTCATTGTGCATAGATGCAAGGTTTATGCTATGGACCCCGTTGCACAGCAGATTGAAGTCCAAGGAAGCAGTTTCAGCTGTCGAGCAAAGCCTGTGGATCGTACCATCTAGCATGGTGACAATTTCGTTGTATTCGTTGTTCCAGTCGATTATCAAAATCGATGCGTCGCGGCCCAGCCTGCACCTTATCAGATAGCTCTTCATGAAATAGGTTTTTCCAGAACCCGTCATGCCGATTAGCGATACATGCGGATTCATCAATTTCGAAGTGTCGAGGAAGAATGGCAACTTGTACTGAAGAGTTTTGCCGACATAGGCTCCAGGCCATTCAGCCACTGGCTGCGGAACAGGCTCGGATTGCTCCATCATGCATACGCTTCTGCTAACGGCAAACGAATTGGTAAGCATACTATCACTCAAGCATCATCGATGAATCAATTTCCATGATACGGAGAAGATCACTGCCTGTCAGCACCTTCGAGCTCGATCCAAGAAGGGCGTCGAACTGGCTGGAAAGTTCTCTTATCTGGTGCTTCGCCCTTTCCTCTGCGTCGTATAGGCTTTCAGATACTGCGCTCGTCATTACATAGTAGGCAAGCCTTAGCGGAGTCTCGCCAGTGCTTATGGCTTTGATATCGTGATCCAGCTGCTCGAGCTCTCGCTTTATGTGGTTGATCTTCGGCGTGTTCTTGCTCAGGGTAGAATCGATCTTTGACAGCTCCAGCTCTCTCATGTTGCGCCTAGTTTCCAGGTTGTCCAGAACCTTGTTTATGTTGAGCCGCTCAACCTGCATGACTAGCTTGAACGGATAGCTCATGTGAGACACCATATTCTCGAACCTCTTGCTTTCGAACGCACTTTTGCCATCTATGGTTATCGAAGAGACGGCAGTCGCGCTGATTCGTTCATCGATTTTCCTTATGGCTGCGCTCCTGTCTCCACTAAGCTCGTATCCTGCGAACAATTCTATCAAGTTTGTGCGCCTGAATATTGCAGCATCTATGACGTACCAGAACTTATAAACGAACGACGACACCGCCACAGAGATTATCGCGGCCATTATCACAATTATGTTGATTGTGAAGATTGCAAGGATTGTGTTTGCAAGCGCGATTGCGATAGTCGCATAGAAAACAATCTCGTCTTTTTTCATGTCATCACTAAAACATGCCAAACCTGCCGAGAGATATCTCTGAGCCAAAGATGCGGGCCAGCTCCCTTATTGATATTACCGTAAGGATTACGTTGAATATCGGCAGTACAAAAACCATCATTATAATGTCGACTGCGAGATTGCTCAGGATGTTGAAGACCGGGCCAAAAAGGCTTGATATGCTTTGGGCGCCTCCGACCACAGCGCCGAGCCCATACTGAACTATTGCATTTGACGATCCGCCTATGCCGATCAACACTAGGCTTGTCGTTATGTTCGATGCGGAGTTTTTTATGCTGCCTATTGTGGAACTGAGCTGTGTCATGTTATTGCTCATGCTTGCAGTATACTGCGTCCCTACAAGCTGTGTGCTGAATACGTATGTCATGGGAAGTACGGCGAAGAGCCCTATTGTGATGGCCAGGATTGCACCACCAAGCTTTCTTGTGAAGAAGAAGCTGCGCAGCACAAGCCCAGCTGGAAGGAGGCCGGTTACAGCTGTCGCAGCGACGAACTTGATTAGTGCATCCTGCAGCATAACCGACATCAGCGCAGCGAACGTCAGGTCTATCATGTCGCTAAGCGGAGGTTTTGCAAAACCGAGCCCACTCAGGTTTATTTGTATGCCAATATTTATGCCAGCAGACATGACCGTTACTATGAGAGCGTAGAGCGACGAGAGGTATGCGAGAATGCTGGTTATTGCGGTCAGAAGAGGACCAGTCAAGTAGTTGTCTGCGAAGCATACGGCGTAGTTCGACATCGCAGAGAGATTGCAGTTGACTGGGCCGACTATGCTATTGAGCACCTGGTTCACTATCCCGCCAGGGCAGAATGCAAGGAAAAGAGCACCGACTATGGCAGCGTTTATGAGCGACTGGTATATTTCGGACCTTCCGAACTCTTTGAACTTTTTCTCGTCGATGGCGTGGCCTATCCCGTATATTATCCCTGCAGAGGCGAGCATGATTGCAACTACGGCTATGGCGTTGTCATACCAGTTGTATGCCTGAAGAAGCAACATGGTCAGCCCGGATTCGATATGGTGTTGTTTGTCATGTTGCCGAGCAGATGCGTCGATGCGATAGCCAACGACGTAGACGCGACACTAAGAACACCGATCACTATAGCGCCTATGATTATGTTGACCGCTGTAGTGTGGAAGTGCGCCTTCTTATCCGGAGGCATCACCTGGCCAAGAGCGTAGAACACTCCAGCGACTATAAACAGCACAGCGCTCAGCGCTGGGCCGATCTGCGAAAGCACAGTCCTTATCGAATCGAGCTGCGGCAGAACCTGCAGTGTTATTCCTGCTGCATTCGCCTGCCCCGCAAGAAACAACGCAAAGAATGCCACAGGCACAATGACGTGACCCAGTCTTCTGATGCTTATCCCTCCTGTTCCAATAGCTTTCCCTATGCCCATAATACCACGTATGTGTAGTTAACTACACAATATTATACTTAGATAAATATATAAAGCTTGGGCTATGGCTGTTTTGGGTAAAAATAGCGTTAAGGCTTGCGGTTGAGGTGCGCTGCGTCCTCTGCCTTCTTCTTCAACGATTCTGCCTCGGCCTCAAGCTTCTTCTGCTTCTTGCTCTTCTGCTGTTCGTAGAACTTCTTTTCCTCTTCTTCGATCTGCTTTTTCTCGTGCTTCGCCTCTCTCTCAGCCTCTAGCTTTGCGTCCTTTGCCACTTCCGGATGCCTGAATTGCGTCAACTTGTCCCAGTCGCCGTCTCTCTTGAAGCGGTGTTCCTGAACCTTCATGGTGTGCTTCCAAAGGGCGTCGTGATACCATGAATCTTTGTTGCTGAAAAGTGGGTGGGTAGCTGCCTTCTCAAGCCTCTGCTGAAGATCTTTGTCCAACATGGTGTGCAGCTCCTTTGTCTTCTCGTCTTTTGCGAACTTGTTCTTGAAAGGAGTTTCGTACCTGAACGTCGATGGAGCATTATTTCCTGGCGGCGGTGGAGGAGGAGGCGTTGCCGCTTCTGCTTTTCTTCTTTCTGCTATCGCTATTGCGTCTGACTTCTTGAGATTAGATATCTCTCGGTCTAACGCCAACCTTGCGCTCTTCGGCATGCTGGCGTAGTTCGCCTTCCAGAATTCTTTTGCTGCTTCGTGCTCTGCCTTGTGGTGAGATCTTTGGGCAGATGTATGCTGTGTCTCAAGACCAGCCACTGCGTGGTCTGGCACCGGAATCCTAAGGATCGGTATCATGTGCCAGTGCCTTGGCTGCCCTGCGAATGCGCGCTCGGTCTCCTTTATCGCCTTGATAGTTGCCGGGCTGACAGCGCCAGTGTTTAACTTCTCTGCTGCAGATTTGTGATAAAGCTGGGCAAGCCTTGTCTTGTGCCATTCTGTGGTCTCGACAGCTTTCCCTGCTTTTTCCTTTGCGAGCTGCGCTTTTGAAAGCTGCGGTATGCTGCCGCTGCTACCCTTCGCCTTCTCTGCTGCGAGCTGGGCCCTTGCAATAGTGCGCGCATTGCCCCTGGCCACGACAAAATTGCCGGATTTGTCCCTGACCATTATCTTGCGCCCCATCAATGCGACGTTGCCTGAAACTGCAGTGGTTACAAATCTAGCTGTCGATGGCGGAGCATTGTAGGCTTTTGCTGCAGTCGCTGCTGCGCCGCCCTTGTGGGTTTCCAGCACTCGCTTAAGATAATTTGCATTCTGTATCATGCTGCTGCGGCCTGCTGCCCTCGATGCCGAGGCCTTTGCAGCGCCTCCGGTAAGCCCTTTCAACATATTCTTCTTTAGAACACCGCCAACAGACTTGGAACTGTCCTGTATTTTCCTTCTCATCACTGTCCTTGACTTAGCCGAACCGAATCCCTTTCCTGCTCCTCCCCCGCTGATCCTTCCGCTTACGCCTAGAAGGGTTCCTACCCCGAACATCGCGAATAGGTTAGCCCCTCTTGTCAGTCCAGCTGCGGCCAGTATTAACGCAAATATGATAATTATCGGGAGCAGATCCGAGACTGTCGGTGCGGTAACCGAAAACAGAACTGCAAAAAGTAATTCAATCATTAGCATCGCTTTATGCAATAACTAGAGCTGTTTTTTGATATTTATTACTATCGATAGTTGGCGGTTATATAGAACACGCTCGGCTCAGGCTCCCTCTGCCTTTTTGCGCGCCTCGTCCATCCTTCTCTTCTCTTTTGCAAAGTAATCTTCTGTCCTGCGCTGCTCCTCCTCTCTCTTCTTTGCCTCTGTAGGGGTTTCGCTATCTGCGCGCGCTGACTTGAAATCATCGAGCTTGTCGAGCTGGCTGCTCTTCTGTAGACGGCGCTCCTGCACGTCGAGTGCGCGGTTCCAGTTTGCTTCTGCTAATCTGCCTTCACCGAATACCTTTGCCCCGTTCTCCACCCTCTTCTGCAGGTCTGCATCTAATGAGTTGAATAGGTCTTTTGTCCCATCGTGGTTTGCATATTTATTCTGGTACTGTGGAACCTGTTGTGCCGCATAACTTTGCTGTGGTGCTCCTGTAGCGCCAATCGGAGGAGGCGGTGGAGGAGGAAGATTGCTGCGCGCCTGTGTCTGTGCGTTGTATCCGCTTATAACGTCATTCCTTGCTCTGGCGTCTGCAATCCTCAGCTGAGCTATCGTTCCTGACAATGCAGTCACCGCCTCTTTGTGCGTTTTGAGGAACTCCTGCGCGGCTGCATATTCTGCTTGAAGCGCACCTCGTTTTGCGGCTTCGTGCTGGGCTATGGCCCCAGGGTTGGACATGCCTGGGATCGGCACCCTTAGTATCGGAAGCATGTGTACGTTTCTTGCTGATCCTTTGAGGGCTCGCTCTGTTTCAGCTATTGCCCTGCGCGTGTCACGGCTCACCTTTCCATTCTGTTTCATTTCGAGCGAAGCCTTCTGCTTAAGCTGTGATAACCTTGTCTCTAACCATTGCCTGTCTTGCCCCGCTTTGTCTGCCGCGCGATGAGCAGCTTGAACGTTCATGAGAGTCTGGCCCTTGAGTCCGACGTAACCACCGCCGACTACAGCAGTGTTTACAAACTTGTCTGTCGGTGGAAGAGCCGCCGTTCCCTGCTTTGTAGGATCCTGGCCAGCCTTTGAAACCTCTATAGCACGCTTGAGTTCGTTTGCCTGTCTGATTGTATCTTGCATTTTCTTTGTTTTTGCAGCTCCGCGCTTGTTGGAGACTGCCTTCTTTGCGCCTTTCGCTCCGGCTTTTATGGCCCCTGCCATGTTCTTTGAGCTTTTCTGCATTTCTGTCTTCATTTTTGATCTTGTCTTGGCTGAACCGAAGCCTTTTCCTGCTCCTCCTCCGCCGATCCTTCCGCTTACGCCCAGAAGTGTTCCTACTCCGAGCATTGAAAACAAATCAGCTCCTCTGGTGAGGCCTGCTGCAGCCAATATAAGTGCGAATATCACGAGCAACGGAATAAGGTCTGTCGCTGTCGGCGCAGTTGCCGAAAATAGCATCGCAAGAAGGTACTCTAGCATTCCACCATCGCCTTTCCTATATTATATAGCGTCGTTTTTGATATTTAATGGTATCCAAGAGGGCGCACACTCGTCTATCATGAATCTCATTTCAGTATTTAAACCCTGCAGGGAAATATAAATACGTGTTAAAATGCAGCTTGACAAAATGCTCTACTTCATAGGCCATGCAGGCTTCTACATCAGATGCGGCGATTACAACATATTCATAGACCCATTCAAAGTCGGGCCAAACGTCAAGGAAAAGGCTGACCTCGTTCTGATAACACATACGCACTTCGACCACTGCAGCAAAGACGACATAAAGCGTGTCCTCAAGCACGATGGAGAGGTTATCTGCCCGAGTGGCTGTGGCGAGATGGCAGAGCTGAAGAACTTCACGCTTTCTGAGCCTGGATTCAAGACGACCTTCAAAGAGGCGAGGATATCTGCAGTGCCGGCATACAACATTAAGCCAGACCGCGTGAGTTTCCATCCGAAAGAAAACAAATGGGTCGGTTATGTCGTCGATGTGAATGGCGTGAAGATATACCATGCTGGAGACACAGACGCGATCGAGGAGATGAAAAGGCTGAACGGCATGGGCATCAACGCGGCGCTCCTACCTATTGGGGGAACATACGTTATGGATGTGAATGAAGCCGCAGAAGCTGCGAGAATGATAAATGCCCAGTACACGATCCCTATGCACTACAAGAATCTTCTGGGCAAGGAAAAATCGGCAGAAGCGGAAGGGCGATTCAAGAAAAAAGTGGAAAGCGCACTGATCATGAAGGAGGTGCAGGAGCCTTCATACGGATTTAAGTGACTCGACGATCTCTTTCGATATCTTGTAGATCTTGTCTGGAGCCATGTGCACAGGACGCTCGTCTGTGCCATCTAGCGAATCCGCCAGTGTTCTCGCCTGCTCCTTTGTTATCCCGAGAGCGTCGCAAGAGTCGACGATCGCATTCCTTATCTTTTTCTTCTTGTGCATCATGATCAGTGAAAGCATGTTCAGCACTTTCTTCGGCATTTTCACATTGTTAGGCTTCACATACACTAGCGCAGAGTCGACGTTAGGCTGTGGGTAGAAGTTGTTCCTCGGAACGTCGAAAATCTTCTTTACATCGAATCGGAGAGAACAGACAACGCTGAGCTTCGAGTACTCTCTTGACGACGGCTTTGCAACCATGTGGTTTACAAATTCCTTTTGAAGGCATAGCACCGCAGGCATCTGGTGCTCGGCAAGCCAGAACAGAACCTTGCTCGATATGCTGTATGGTATGTTTGCTATCATTATATCTGCGCCCTTGAGCTTCTTCTCCTCTACGTCGAAGAAATCGTCGTTGAATAGGGTGAGCTTCTTGCTTGTTATCCTCCTTGTCAGCTCGTCGAAAAGGCGCGTGTCCTTCTCCACTGCAATGACGCTCTTCGCGCTTTTGCAAAGTTCTTGGGTCAGCACCCCTATGCCTGGCCCTATTTCGAGTACATTCCTGTCTATCCCGAAGTTCGCCTCGCTCTTCGACACATCCCTATTCATCAGAAAGTTCTGGCCAAGCCTCTTCGAAGGGCCGATGCTCTTTATGAATGCCATGTCTGTTGTGTCCATAGAATCAGTGCAGCAGTAATTCTACATAATGGTATTTATACGTTGCATATGAGTTTATAGCATGGCTTTCCGAGGGCAGAGCGCAGTAGAATTCCTTTCTGTTTACGGATACGTATTCCTCATTTTGGGGATTGTGATAGCAGTCGCATTCCTTTACTCTAGCGTACCTAGTTCGATAGTCCCATTCCAATGCAACTTCTACAGCGGTTTCCAATGCACCGATGCGGCGATAATTTACAATTCAGTATCTGGAGTTTCCTCTCTGGTCATTGTTGCGTCTATGACACAGCCAGGAGTCGTGAATGTCAGCAGTTTCAATGCGGTCATACAGCTTTCCCCGACGACAAAAGGCTACTGCCTGCCACAGACTGCAATAGCCGGGCAGTATGTCTACTGCATAGCAAACCTTACGTATACACCAACGCAGTCGCAGATATACAGCGGCACATTTACCATGTTGGCGAACTACTGCGCAGGCTTCGGGACAAACGTGTCGTCAACGCCCTGCTCTGCGTCGACAAACTACACGTTCTCTGGCAGCTATAGGGTGCAGCCGCAACCCAGAACTACGACGCTAAACGGGATAATAGCACTATCGCCGTTCACTGTGAATTATGTGCCGATAACAATAGTGAACACGCAGAATGCCGCAGAGCCGAATCCGTTCCAGTTGATGGTGCAGTTCCAGCCATCAAATGCGATCTACAAGAAATACGAAAGATCTGACCTCGGCAACATAAGATTTTTCTACAACAACAATCCGATACCGAGCTGGTGCGAGAAGAACTGCAGCACGTCTAACACATACAATGCGCTGTTCTGGGTCAGGGTGCCTGCAACGATACCAATAAACAGCATATCCAACACCGTAATAAAGATGTACTTCTTCGCCAACACCGTTGACTACGACGGCGTTTTCGCCGGCGAGAACCCTAACCTCACTTCTGCATATGGACAATACGATAACGGCCAGAACGTTTTCATCAACTATTGGAACTTCGCAGGCAGTGGATTGCCTTCCGGCTGGTCCGGGTATAATGCAATAGTATCAAACGGATTGACAGTCAACAGCGTTGTTACTAGCGGGGCTCTGGCCTATGCTAGCACGAATGCAATATACGGAAATAATCCGAATCAGATCTTGGACTTCTACGGAAGAATAGAACCAAGCAGCGGACCGTCGGGAATAATCGGCTACGCGGTAAACATGAGCGGTTACCCGGGTAACCCGCCGCCTCCGGTAGTTGGAACTGGAGTAGCGTTTACAGACAACGGCCCAGGTTCGCAGAATTGGCTATGCGGATGGTGGAACACCTACAGCGGGCTTGCAAATGTGATGGTGACGTGCACCACTGGAATTTCAGGCACTAGTACTGGACTCTCAACAAACGCAGTTTATGAGATATATTATGGATCGCCTACACAGATAGCTTTCTGGGCGAACTATGGACACGCGCTCGGCTCTGGAGCTGGTTCTTACTCTGGTCAGATAGAGGGTACGTCAAGCCTGCCTTGGGTGACAACTGTGCTATCAGGCAATCTTCTGAGCCAGCCACAGGGCGCTTTGCCAATAACCGTTGCTACCTTGGGCGACAACATCCAAGCCGCGAGTGTTGGCCCGATATCGTGGATAAGGCTAAGGGCGTATCCGTCGAACAATGTTATGCCGTTGACGCAGTTCGGAAATGTAGTGACTGCAACGTAGCAAAACGCAACGTGATGGCAACTTCTATATAGCTTGACGACATATCTTTTCTCGCGCCTCAGTAGCTCAATGGCAGAGCGCTTGCATGGTAAGCAAGAGGTTGAGGGTTCGATTCCCTTCTGAGGCTCCTTTTTTGAAAAACCAACGCTTATTAAAGTTTCTTACCATTAGAAAGCGGTGCGACCGTGAACAAGTTTCCAGGGCTCAAGAATCATGTGATCGTGTGCGGATACGGCACGGTGGGCCAGAAGGTCGGCGACATACTCACAGAGCGCAATACTCCTTTTGTAGTCATAGACACCGACCCCAAGATAACGGACAAATTGAAGGAGCTGAACATACGTGTCGTCAATGGCGACGCAACGCTGTCGATGGTGCTGAAAGAGGCAGGAATAGAATCAGCGAAGGTGATTGCAATAACAATCGACAACGACGCGAAGAACCTCTTCTGCGTCCTAACAGCAAGGGATCTCAACAAGGACATATTCATAGCCACGAGGGCTAACGACGACTTCGTAAGAGAGAAGCTGATTGAGGCTGGCGCAGACTACATAGTCATGCCCCACAAGGCAGCCAGCAAGGAAATAGTGAAGGAGCTGTTCAAGCCATAGGTGTCTCTTTGGTAAACATCGCGCTGCACGACACGAAAACCGTCACTACTCGTGTAGTGATAGTGCTTGCGATAACGTCGATAATTTTCATGGTGCTCGCGATAGCGGTGATAACCGGAATCGTTAACAACTTCTATGACGCCAGCTACTATATCATATCGTCGATGTTCGACGCAGTAGGAATATCGCAGAGCGTTGCGATATCTGCGCTCATAACTCCGTTCACGTCGCCATTCTACGTTGTTGTAGGAATTTCGATAATTGCAGGTTTGATAAAAATAGCGATAGTGGGTTTCGTAATCGCTTCAGTGATAAATCTGATAACAAATCTTGACATAAGGTCGAAGATTGCAGGCATAACAAGAAAGAGCATGAAAAATCATGTGATACTTTGCGGGTACTCGCTCCTGACAGAGAGGCTTGTGGCAGAGTTCAAGCAGAAGGGAACAGAGTTCATAATAATCGACAGGAATCCGACCAAGACGGAAATGGCAAGAGAGCTTGGCTTCCGTGTGCTGCACGAAAACTTCACAACCGACATCGCACTGAAAAATGCATATATCGACAAAGCCAAGGCGATACTGTTCCTGACGCAGTCGGACTACGAGAACCTCCTCGGAGTCATAACCGCGAGGCACCTGAACAAGAGCATCAGGATAATTGCAAGGGCAGACGACAACAGCACTGTCACAAAGCTGCACAGGGCAGGTGCAGAGCTCTGCGTGGTTCCGGAAGTGCTAGCCGGGCTTGAGATAGGGAACGCTGTTCTCAACAAGGTGGGAAGATGAGAATGTCAAAATCCCCGACAATGATACTGCTGTACGTTGCTTTCATACTTTTCATGATATCGCTGACGCTGGTAGCTTCGACCGGAGTCGCGCCTGCAATCGCAATCATCTGGACGCTTCTGTCGTCGCTAGACATAGACTACCCGCTTCTGCCAATGGGGTCTGTCAACACGCCTTTCGTGCTGTTCGCAAACCTTCTCGACGCAATAATATTTGCGCTGCTCGCCGTCTCGCTCGCTACCTTCTTTTTCGAGTTCATAAAACAGATAAACATAACAAAACGCATGACGCTGTCGCACGTCAGAAGGCTGAAGCAGCACGTGATTATAGTTCCGTACAACGATTTTGCTCACCACATAATAAAAGAGCTGCGTGCCGAAAACATCCCGACAGTAGTCATAACCGACAATGAGACCGAGGCGCACAAACTATACAGGCAGAATGTGCTGGCAGTAGTGGGAGACCCGAAACAGCTTGAAGCCTTCACGCTAGCAGGCATTGGAAGCGCAAAGTACGTGATCGCATGCGATGACGATGACGTGCAGAACGCAATGATCATAGTCACTGCGAAATCCGCCAACGCCCGCGCAAAAATCATATCAAGAGTCAGCAGCGTAGACAACATTCCGAAGCTCGACAGCGCGGGCGCATACCGTATGATAATGCCGGAAATAACGACAGGCAATGAAATGGCGATGGAGATAGCAAACAGAATATCTGCCGTCGAGAAACCGAAATAAAACCGAAAGGTCACACAGGGTATATAAAAACCCATGTAGATAACTTATCATGGGAAAGATTTGGGATACTAAGGGAAAAATTCTGCAGAAGCTCAGCACAAAGCGCATGACGCTGACAGAATTGTCAAAAGAGCTCAATCTTGCTCCGTCGACAGTCAATCAGCATATCAAGGAGCTTCTGAATGTCAATGCAATCAGGCAAGTTGACAATCCTTTCATACTGAAGTGGAAATATTATGAAGTAAACCCGGACTTTAGGAGTGCCAGTATGGTGCACACGCCAAGAACAGTTCTTTCTAACCCTATTTTCAAGGTCGTATCCGCCATATTCATCATAGCTGTGCTCGCAGTCGTGCTAGTAACCGGTTATCTAGGCCGTGGAACCCCATCAGTACCGACGACTAGCTCGGGCCAGGTTTTCGCCCAGACGAATCTAGGCCCGGGCAGCGTCCCTATCGGAACTTCTGTGCTCAGCCTGTCCGACTCTCCAGGAGTCTCAACGATAAGTGCTGTCAACATAACAGTGGACAGCGCAATGATACACAGCCAGACGACAGGCAAATGGTATATTGTCTTCAACGGAACGAAGGACTTCAACCTTGTCAAGCTTAGGAATACGTCTGCATTGCTTTCAGGAGCAAATCTCAGCGCAGGAACCTACGACCAGATAGTCCTGTTCATATCGAACGGAACCGCAGTAGTGAACAATCAGAGCGAACCGTTGTTCGTTCCAAGCGAGAAGCTGCAGATATTCGGAAACTTCAACGTTTCGAAGAATACGACTACGTGGATGAACATCGATGTAAACCTTGCGAAGTCGCTGCACATCACAGGAAGCGGCAAGGTGATACTGTTGCCTGTAATAAATACGATGAGCAACAGGGGATCGGAGCTGAACCTGTCTAGCAACGGCATTATAACAGTGAAAACGCCTGGAAGAACAGACTTCGAGGAGCAGAGCTCAATGGACGTAAACGGCACATTCCACAACATGATGGGAATGATGCAGAACCAGCAGGAGCAGGACAATATTGACGTCAACAGCCAAGGAAAAGTGATCATAGTCAGCAATCCTCACCTAAACGGCACTGCGACAATCAGCACGGAGCACAACATAATAATACTGACAAACCTGACAAACGTCACAAGCATAGAGAAGAACATAACCACAAACGAGACGATTCAGGTTGTCGGAAACGCCGGTGAGCATGCAGCCATCATGTGCAATGGCGAAGATGGGATGTTCACCTGCAACTCTGTTGGAAACATCAACGACAGCAACCTTGGCCAGATAATGTCGCATGAAGGCGACAAGATATTCAATTCGATAGGCATAGGAAGCGGCTGGGACCAGAACAGCAGCGCTACGGTAAACACGAATGTTGACGTGAACGCGACCGGGTCCGGTGAATCGGGCTGGAGCGCAAATGTGATCTCCAATGTTACTGTAAAGAGCAGCGGAAACCTCACAGTCAGCGATAACAGTCCTTCATGGTTCAACAGCACATGGCAAACGTGCAACCACACCAGCGAGTGCGAATTGGTTCCGATATCATATTGCCACAACGGAGCACCACAGCAATACAGCTGCATAAACCAGCAGTCCTACGCCAACTACTCAATGGCGTACAATGGATTCCTTACGAACAATACACAAAAGTTCTGCCCGCTTTACATCCTCGACGTCATGAAGAGCTGCTCGTGCATAGACCACACCTGCACAGAGGTGATAGGCAATGGCGGCGGTGACTAACCTGCGGCGCTGTTGTATCCTGCTAATCCTTTTCTGTAGAGCCCGTGGAATATGTATATCGCCAGAAGCGACACAACCACAAAAAGCGCGTATGTCACAATGCTGATCTTTCCTGTGAAGATCGCTGCCGGGACAAACACTGCAAGCCCTATCGGTATCAATATGGTAAGAATGATGTAGCCGAATGTTCCGAATATGCTGATCGGCCAGTACGCGGCATTCTGTGCCATCTCTGCGAGAGTGCTTATCCACCAGCCTCCTGTAAAGTATTTGTGCCAGTTGAAGATGAAGGCCATCATGAAGATTATGAATGCAGTTGTGCCGGCTGCTACTGCTACGGCTAACAATGCAAGTTGCAGCAGCGTGAATTGCAGGTTCAGCATGCAGTACACCAGCAATGAGATGTTACCAAGCATGTTTGCGACCACAAGCTTGTTGCCGTAAGACAGCAATGACAAGAACACGGAGAACGGCTTTGTCATGTATTTGTCGAGGCCGCCCCTTGTAATGTCATTGAATATCCTCTGTGGTTCCACAAAGTACTGGAACAGCGAAGTTGTAAGACCAGACAGCGCTGCAAGGAACAGCAGCTGGAAGTAGCTCCATCCTGCGATCCCGTTTGAGACACCGTATATTGTGCTTATGAAGACCAGAGTGATTATCGGCTGCAGCACAGCATACGCTAGGTATACGATGAACTGGAACCTGTACTGAAGAAGCTCGTTCCAGTCGTACTTCTGGCGTATCAGGAATATCTTCAGCATTTGCTGCAGTTTTGATAGTCCGGTCATGTTATACACCCACTGCGTCTACGCGCCGTTTCGCCACCTTCCAGAGGAGCGCCGCTACAGCTGTTATGATTACAGCCCATGCTACTCCTATCCATATCTGCTGCATTGCGAACTGAAGCGTTATCCCTCCAGAATACAGCATCGCAGGGAAATAGAGCTGGAAAGCGAAAGGCGATGACATGAAGATGCTGCCTATGCTCGAAGGCAGAAGTGTGAGAGGGAACAAGCCTCCGCCGATTAGGTACTCGAACGTGAAGTAAACCGCTGCCATGCCCCCGATGTTTGTGAAATATATCGCAAGAGTTCCGATTATGAATTGGAATGCGAACGCTATGACAAGCGCAATCAGCAGCGAAGCTATGAACAGCAGCAGAGTAGTCAGCGACACGCTCAAACCCGTCAGATACGTGATTGCGATTAGCAGAGGTATGCCTATCAGCACAAAGTAGAAAGCCAGGTTGCCAAATCCCTCGGCAAACACAGATATCGGATAGTTGGCAGGCCTTATCAGCTTTGTCACTATGAAGCCGCTCTGCACGTCGTCTTGGACTATCCAGATAGCGTTTGTGTACCAGAGAACTATTTCCACTACAGTCAGCACAAGATAATAGGAGATCATGTTCGACAACGTGAATTGGCCGACAGACGATGAAGACGTAGACGCGTATATCGCGATCCACGCTACTATCGCTATGAATGGGAAGCCCAATCTGGTCAACAGATTCATTATCATGTCAGACCTGAAGGTAACGTTGTTCTTTATCATGAGCCAGAACAGCGAAGCGGTTCCATTGAACATGTTCTTGGCTGACATCATTTCACACCCCTTCGCTCCCTTCTCACTTTCGCGTAGAACTTGTGGAGAACGTAGCTGAAGTCTGGCTCCGCTATGTTGTAGTCAAGGACATTCTCGCTCGACAGCATCTTAGTGAAAGCCTTGTTCGTTATCTCTCTGTTCGGAATCTCCATCCTGACGAAAAGGTGCTTCTTTTCCAGAACAGTGCCAAATTGCTCCGGCTTCATTCCGTTCATGCTGTTGAAGTATATCTCGACCTGCTTTGTGTTGCCGAACATGCGCCCGATCTTGCTCTTCGGCCCGTCGTACACTACCTTTCCCTGGTCTAGTATCACCGCCCTCTCTGAAAGTATCTTCACGTCGTCGATTATGTGCGTTGCTATCAGGAATGTGGTCTTGTGCTTCTTCCTTAGTTCGAGGAGCGCGTCCCTTAGCGCAAAGCTCGACGGAAGGTCTACACCGATTGTCGGCTCGTCTAGGAAGACAAGCTCAGGCATGTGGAGTATAGAGGCAACAAAGTTGCACTTCATGCGTTCTCCAAGAGAGAGCTGGCGGACCTGGCGCCTGTAGACATCCTTTAGGTCTAGCACATCTACGAAGTAGTCAAGCCTTTCATTGAACTCTTTCTCGGGAACCTGGTAAAGATGCCGCATGTAGTTGAATGTGTCGATCGCGGGCAGGTTCCACCATAGCTGGTTGTGCGCTCCCAATACTACTCCGATGCGCTCGGCTAGCTGCATGCGCTGCTTCCACGGCACAAAGCCAAGCACTTTTGCGTCCCCGGAGTCAGGATGCAGAATCCCGGTGAGCAGCTTGATCATCGTAGACTTGCCGGAACCGTTCTGGCCCAGAAGCGCGACTATCTCGCCGCGCTTGACGTTGAAAGAGACCCCGCGAAGGGCCTTTTTTATCACATACTTGCGTCTAAGCGCAGCCAGCGGTATGTCTTCTCCAAACCTACTGTGGTAGGTCTTGTACTGCTTTTTTATGTTTTTTACTTCTAATACAATTTCGTTGTTCATGAGTATCACTGACATGAGCTAGCATACGTGCAGGCGAGCATTAATGCCGAAGAAGTAGAATATTGAAAAGCGCTGCGGTGTTTGCCCTGAATGCTCTAACTCAAACGTGTTTTACGCGACACTTTGGTAGATCATTTTGAAACACCGAATAAACATTAGGATTAGCAACGTCATAATATAAATGCCTTGTGTTTATGGCAAATATATTATGAATTTTTGAACAAGCGCGCATCAGAGCTTCGGATAAAGCGGGAACCTGTTGCAAAGAACAAGCACTCTTGCCTTTAGTTCCTTGAACTTTGCATTCGACGGAAGCTGTTCCTTGAATGCCCTTATCGCGGCTTGCCGCGCCTCTTTGTCGTCGGGAAGAACCTTGTTAGGGAGGATTTTCATCGTTTCCTGGATTACCTGAGATATCAGGTCTCCGACTTCCCGCATTTCTGGTTCCTTCATTCCTCTTGTAGTAAGAGCAGGAGTGCCAAGCCTTATTCCGCTAGGATAGAATGCAGATGCAGGCTCCTTTGGAATGGTGTTCTTGTTGACGGTGATGCCCGCCTGGTCGAGCGCATCTTGCACAAACACGCCCAATCCTTTTCCGAACGGAGTCAGGTCGATAAGCACCATGTGGTTGTCTGTTCCGTCGGTGACAAGCTTGATTCCGTTTTTCTTCAGCTGCTCTGCAAGCGCCCTGGAATTCTTCACTATCTGGTTTCCGTATGCCTTGAACTGCGGAGTCGCGGCTTCCTTAAGCGCGACAGCGATTCCTGCTGTCGTGTGGTTGTGAGGACCGCCTTGCATTCCTGGAAATATCACTTTGTCGACTTTCTCTCCGAGTTCTGGATCCTTTTTCATGCCTTTCTCTGTGACCATTATCATTGCTCCGCGAGGCCCCCGAAGCGTCTTGTGGGTTGTCGTCATTATTATGTGGACATAGTTGACAGGGCTTTCGTGCGCACCTGCGACAACAAGTCCAGAAACGTGGGATATGTCGGCAACAAGATATGCTCCGCATTGCTCTGCGATTTCGGCGAACTCCTTGAAAGGCAATGGCCTTGTGTATGCAGTCGCTCCGATCCAAATCAGCTTTGGCTTGTGCTCCGCCGCCAGCTTCCTAGCCTCTTCTACGTCGATGAGACCGTCTGCCTTTACGTGATAAGGAATGCTGTTGAACATCATGCCTGTTTCGCTTGTCTTCCATCCGTGGGTAAGGTGGCCTCCGTCCGTCAGGTTCATCCCCATTATTGTGTCTCCGGGCTTGCACACCGCAAGGTATATGGCAAGGTTTGCCGGGCTTCCGGAATATGGCTGCACATTTGCGTAAGGAACTCCGAACAGCTTCTTCGCCCTTTCCTGCGCAGCCTTTTCTATCACGTCGATGTATTGATTTCCTCCGTAGTATCTCTTTCCGGGATAACCTTCGGAGTATTTGTTTGTAAGAATAGAGCCCATGGCCTCTAGCACTGCCATGCTTGTGAAATTTTCTGAAGGGATCATCTCAAGCCCTTCTCTCTGTCGCTTCAGCTCGTCTTGCATCGCTTTTTGTATCTCAGGATCGCTACCTATGCCGTTTTCGAAGTCCAAGAATTCACCCCGTTATCATTTTCCGCAAAGGCTTTTAAGCATGTCTTGGCAAAGCATGGACTATAACTATAGGGGTTTTAAAATGGCAGGACTAGACGTCGGAAAAATCATAGGCAATAGCTTCAACACTCTGTTCAACAACAAGGCCGTTCTCGTGATGGGTGTGGTTGCAGCGGTATTCAGCGCTGTTGTTCAGCTGGTGCTACCGCCACCATTAGCGACAGGAGTAACGCCAAGCTTGGCAGTCCTTTGGGCTTATCTATTCAGGGTAGCGGCAATAGGAGTAGTGGCTCTGCTCATCGGCGTGTATTTCACAGCCACGATAATCTCTGCGGTTAGGACAAAGAACCTTACAAAGGCGCTCGGCAACGCTGCGGGAAGATACGTCTATGCGCTTGCAGCTGCTATCGTGACAGGGATCATCGTAGGAATCGGATTCATTCTTCTCATAATACCGGGAATCTACCTGCTCATCAGGCTTACGCTTGCAGTGCCTTCTGTTGTGCTGGAGAACCGCGGGCCGATCGAAGGAATAAAGAGGAGCTGGGATTTGACAAAGGGCAACTGGTGGAACATCTTTGTGGTGTTGCTTGTTGTCGGGATAGTCGTCCTGGTGATACAGACAGCAGTCACCATATTCTCGACAGTACTGGGAGCTGCAGTGGGAGAGTTCTTCGCCTTCGCAGGAACGATCGCATATGTGCTGATACTGCAGGCGCTCGCTGCGGAGAGCAAGCAGAAGCCAACGCCTGTGCGAAGCAGGAAGCGTTGACAGCAATCCTTTTAAAATGTGCTTCAGCATCGTAATTGATTAGCATGAAGACTAAGGAATTGATTATGGTTGCAGTGGCATTCGGCTTTGTCGCGACGCTGTTCTCGAGTGCGCTCAACGTCACTCCGAACGGGCTTGTCGGAGCAACATGGTTTGGATGGCCTATGGCATGGATGTACAACCTGGTCACATATCCGCCTGCGACAAACATAAGCTACACAAACGTATTCTTCGACGTGGTCGGATGGGCAGTGATAGGAGCGATTGTTCTATTAGTGGCAACGCGCATGAAGAAGTAGATCACTGAACAAGATCGCAGTAATAGAATCGTCCTTCCCTTAGGACGACTTCCCCTTTTTTGAATATTATTTTATTCTTGAATATCGGGCCATCGTAGACGAAGCTGTGGAATTCGCCGTTCTCGCCGCAGGGATCCACATTCTGTGGAATAGTTGAAAGAAAATATTTGTCGAATTCTGCTCCGGCAAACTTTTGCCCAAGAACTTTCGAATCTATGCAAGTCAACACCGCCTTGTAGCCAAGATTGATGAATTCGTTTGCCAATTCTTTTGTGCTGCGTTTCCATATCGGGAAGATGCACCTGACACCTGCAGAGTCTGCAACAGATATCCTTTTCTCCCTTAGCCATTCAAGGAATATGTCGCCGTATGCGATCGTGTCTATGCCCCTTTGCTTCAGCTCCGCAAGTTTTGCTTTCAGTTTGCTTTCGTAGTCATCGTCAGACGAATTTCTTGATAGGGTTATCTCCTCGAGCGGTATTCCGATTGATTGCGCCTGCTCCTTCAGAAGCGCTCTCCGCACCCCATGTATGCTGATCCTGTCGTAGTCTGCAGTTACAGTTGTAAGAAGCAGTTCGACCGGCTGCTTTTCCTTCAGCAACTGATGCAGCGCCATCGTGCTGTCCTTTCCTCCGCTCCACGAAAACACGATCCCCATGTTAGAAGATTGGCACTCAGATTTAAATTATATGGCTTCGATGTATTTTTAATGAAAGGCACAAAAGCATACAACAGTTCATCGATAAACAGAAAACTGGAAAACGCAGATACAACGCAATTTAGTCACAGCTTCCCCGACTGGAGAGGGAATGGACGAATGGTGGTATCCGGCGTTAACGTGCCTTTCGCGCAGGTCTTCTCTGGTTTCGAAAATGTCGATGCTATAAAGGATACATTCAGAGACAGAACAAAAAGCGTCCTGTCGAAACTTGTTGTGGGAGTGTACGATGGCGAAGGCTTTGCATGGATCGACACAGAGAGAGGTCGCCTTAGGTTCATGATAAGCAGAAAATATCTTCTTAAAGGTAGAAAGGTTGACATTTACCTCGATGTAGTCCACGAGCTTACGCACATAAAGCAGCACATGAAAGGAATGGAGCTTTGGGACGAAAAATATAGATATGTCGACAGGCCGACCGAGATAGAGGCTTATGGCGCTGCCGTTGCAGAAGCAAAAAGGCTCGGATTCACGCTTTCTGAGATAAAAAGATACCTGAGGGTGCCATTCATACCGAAAGAAAACTTCGGCAGGCTGTTCAGGAACCTTGATCTCGAATGATGATTGGCGGCAAAGACAGATGAGCAGACGAGGCTTTGACCTTCTCCGCACCTGCAGCTACAGAAATTTTATCGTTGACGTGCCAGTTACTTGTGCGTGTCGGCGAAACCGAACCACAGAAGAAATATGCCGATGAATTCCACGAAGTACAGGAATTCCGGAACTTGTACAATGTAGAGAGTGCCGCCGACGCTGACGATGATGACGCCAGCCATTATGCTCAGAAGCCGCTTGCTCTTGGTTTGCATGTATTCCTTAGCAGCGACAGCGATTATCAGTATTGCGGCGGGCAGCGTCGCGATAGATGAACTTATCACCACAAGGATTGGCAGCGCGCCGAAAACGACATAGTCCGAGAGTATGTTCCCTATGTTGGTGGTCGCTACGGAATAAAGCACGAATACAGCTGCCAAAAGCGCGTATGCGTAGTACGGATATCTTATCTTCGTGGACTTGACCAGCTGAAGCGAGCCGAGAGAGAGGAATTCGACAAGCAGCGCGACGACGAAAAGATATGCGGCGATCAATGGCTGCGAGTAGATCCCATATGCAAAAAATATTTCCAGCAGCACGCCAATTACGAAAAGCCACATCCCTATGCTCCAGAAGAGAAAACTTCTCTGGTTTGTTTTTTTGTAACGTACGGTCAAAGATACCGCAAGCAGCGCGCTCAGCACAAAGACAATGAAAGTGGATACCAGGACTATAAGTTGGTCGGACATGTTATCACCTGCGTCTGTACAACTTCTTAAGCCTGTCGATTGAGAGTATCGCAATTCCTGCTACTGTAAGCGCGGCCAGTGCAGCAATGATGTATGGTGATTCGTCCTGTGTTTTCGAAGGGACATTCACGTAACCGCCATAAACATCCATTGGAGTGGCTGCTGTTCCATTCGATACGTAATACAGCGTGTTGTTCAATCCCAATGATTCGCCTTCCAGGATGCTTACGTTCTCTAGTGTCTGGTTCTCTGCGTTTGCCGGCACACACGCGCCGTTTGTCGGCGGAGTGGCACATAAGCCATTGTATTGCGTCGGAGCGCTCGCATCGATGTATATGAAGATAAGCGCCCACGCAAGCACGAAGAGCCCGAGCAGCATCGCAGGCAGCCGCTTTCTCCAGTACACATGCGGATTCCTGTCCAAGATAGGAAACAGCAGCAGCAACACAAAAAGCAGGCCAGGGCCCCAGAGCAGGGATGTGGGACCGAAGACGTCAAGCATCTTGTCGTTGACATACAGAATCGCCTCTACAGGCTTTGTTATCATCACGCTGGGATCGTATACTCCCGGATGGCCAAGCGGTGCAGGGGAGACAAGGGCAAGTGTCCCTATAAAAGCGGTAAGTATGCAGCCAAACCCCGCAAGCCTTGTCAGATGAACCAGGAAGTTCGACTTCCCTTCTCCAGCAGTAGCCCGCGCTTTTGCATGCTTTGTTGCCTTGGGCGATATGCCAACCTTTTCAATCAGATACATATGAATCGCGAGCAGAAGAAGAAGCGCAACAATCAATATGCTGGTGTGCGCCACGGCGCTTGGCCCGAGCATCTGGCTAAATGGAATGCTTGCCCCGAACAACGCGGCGGTCTGCTGGGACCGTATCGCAGCGTCAACTCCGACCTGGTCCAAGGGAAGCGTTGTTCCCAAATACGTCAGGAACAGTATTGTGAAAAACATGAGAAGGCCGACAAAGTACAGCAATCGTCTCGGTTTTTTGTAGCTTCCGGTGATTATTATTCGGGCGAGGTGCAGGGCTATCATCACTATGATGATATTTGCTGCCCACAGATGTATGCTGCGGGCATACTCGCCGAACGGCACGTTCTGAATTATGTTCAGTGTGCTGGAGTATGCCTGCTGTATCGTCGGGACATAGAACAATGCCATGTACATGCCGGAGAGCATGAGCAGGATAAGGCATACAAGCGTCAGGCCGCCGAGCATGTACGGCAGCGTATTTGCGTACGCCTGCACAGGATGATTGAAATTCTCTGCTATGCCGCCAATAGACTCCTTAACGCCCATGGTTATATCTCGAAATGCGATTTTAAAAGCATGACTATTCCGGTATTACTGGGGTATAGGAGCGTCATTAGAAAATGCTCCCTTCGTTCTCGTGTGAAGGTTTACCCTTGCTTGAACGATATTGACTCATATACTTTAACATACTAGGCTATTGAATTTAGCTCAAGGAAATCTCGGACTTGCTTGTAATATTGTTTAAGGACAAATTCCACTAGAACCTTGACTTGGTCCTTCTCCACTGAGTTTATGAGCGCCTCAAAATACTTTTCTTTCTCCATAGAGACATTCAGCAACGGAAAGCCTTCATCGAGTAAGGTTTTGTTGAATATGAGCCTACAGATTCTTTTGTTTCCATCGAGGAAGGGATGAATCCTATATAACTTGTAATGCGCAATAGTGGCTTTTTCTATCGGATTTAGGTTACTGCTCTTATACCAGTCAATGAACTCGTCAAGCAGTTTGTTTATCTTCATATAGGTTGGCGGTCGATAGGCTAGCTCAACGCCGATCGGACTATTCTGATCCATTTTATGTATGTAAACCTGTTTGTCCCTAATATGACCGGGATTTTTGGTTTCGAAGCTGGCCATAATCATCTTATGTAGTTTAAGCAGGTAATCTTTATCAAATGGATGTGGTTGCTTTATCGATTCGACTGCATTGAGCATATTTTTGCTTATCTGCTCCATCCTGGTTAAGGAGGAATCCTTTTCTAGTGCATTCTTCACATCACTTATACTAACATTTACCTCTTCGGTTGTGAGAGTTGTCAGGGTGAATAAAACAGTACTATCAATATCGTATTTTCGTCTCCTTAGTTCTGTTAAATTCTCATACTTTGTATTAAACAGATCCTTAAACAATAGGGTTTTTATGACCTCATTCTTTTCGATCGATTCGACCGTATATTTTTTACCAGACAGCCGTGCGATAATCTCGTCTCTAAACCCGCCTTCAATCAGATTTAATTCCTTCTTTGCAGGTTTCTTTGCACCTATGTACTTACTAAAACTCCTTGACTTGGAAACCAGGAAATAGCTCAGAGACGAATAATAATATTTTTTCCCTTTAATTTCCCTTATAACAAGTGTCATAAAGAAGTTAGGCAGATGAAAATATATAAACCTATCTGCCTAACTGGCAAATTAGTTAGGCAGATGAAAATTCGGGACTTAATCTGCCTAACAAATAAGAAGTAAATTCCAATAAACTGAAATTCTGGAGCACTGAACCCATTTTTGACTTTTCTGCCGTCGAGAAAATACCAAAATTGCGAGAAAAACTGGTGCTCCCATCGGGATTTGAACCCGGGTTGCAGGGTTGAAAGCCCCACGTCCTTGGCCGAATTTGTCGTCCTTTTCTAGCTTCATTCTAGCACCTTCAAAACACCAAAACCAAAACAAACAGTTCCAGCTTTCTGAACAGTAGCTTTTCCC